>JAABUK010000100.1_pt1 | contig 201296 bp, 121 predicted proteins | sample 5559141 | NCBI WGS metagenome assembly JAABUK01 (sample SAMN10711869, study PRJNA513367) | rock metagenome | isolation source: Antarctica rocks | place: Antarctica: Victoria Land, Pudding Butte nord | collected 2016-01-03 | reverse complement strand
TCTTTCCCACGCTGGAAGACCCAAAGGACCGAGTTTGTCTTCAGCGTTCCAACAACATGGAAAAGCCCAAGCATGATTGCCGACACGGAGAAGCTCATTCGGGGCGCTGGGTTTGGCAGCGACGGCCATGACCACCGTGCGAACATTGGGCTGACAGAAGCTGAAGCTGCCGCCGTGTATGCTTCGAAACAGCAATTCGAGGTGAGTCTGCTGTACTAATTCCTGGCGCAATAGACGTTCCGCTGATTTGGGTGCAGAAAGACGATGTTGTCTTAATCTGTGATGCAGGAGGGGGAACCACCGTATGTGGAGTTGCCGCAAAAGTTTTGGCTTTCTGCGCCGATACTTTGTTTCATCACTGATCTTTCACTCGGATAGGATGTCAATGTACTAAAGCTAAACTCCGAGAGAGGAGAAGCTACCCAGCTGCAGCAGCTTGGATGGGTCGAAGGTAAGCTCACTTGAGCTCAGGATTTCACATAATGAGCCCAACGTCTGATTACCTTTGTGCATATTTTAGGGCGTTCTATTGGATCTGCATTGATAGACATGAATTTCCATAATATCGTCGTCGACCGACTGGATAAAATCAGAGCCAGCTTAAAAGGAGAGCCCGACTTTATTACAGATCGTATGGTGCATGGCCGATTTGAAAGGATCAAGTGCTCCTACGGTACGGCAGCATCGTCTGCATTGCCGACAATACCAATCGAAGTGCCCGGCCTTGAACCGGGGTATAGCTTTCCCGACGCCCACATTGAGGACTCGAAGATGATCATCACAAGGGAGGAGCTCAAGGGCCTGTTCGACATCCAAGTTGACAAGATGCTAAGTGTCATTGACGAGCAATTCGACAGGATGGACCAAAACCATCCCAGAACACAAATAGTCGAGTGGCACCTATCCCTTTTGCCGGGTTATCCCCTTACTGACCCTACTACAAGTCCTACTTGGTGCTTTCTGGTGGTCTTGGAAGTTCTCCATACGTCAGACAACGCCTAAGATCGCATTACGAGACGGGTCCAGGCTCACAAAAGCCCAATGCGCAGGATACCAAGATCGTCATTGTTGCCGAGCCGTGAGTGTCCTCTTGTCTCCGCCGGTATATGCTATCGTTGAGAATCCTTGCAGTCAGCTTGCAGTCGTACAAGGACTGGTCATGGAGCGTGTTCAGACACTAAGTCGCGGAGCTGCAGTTTTCAAGGAGCGTTGCTGCAGGGTCAGCTATGGAGTTCTGTGCCTCGACGAGTACAACCCAAGCAACCCTGCACACATAGGCCAAAAAGTTACCCTCGATCCTCGTGATGGCAAGAAATGGGTTGAAAATCAGATCGATTGGTTTGTGAAGCAGGTGAGTATTTGCACTGGGTCCGCTTGCACACGGCTCACTGATGTCATCGTCGAGGGGGAGAATGTCTCGACCGAAGGCGTTCTGAGACCATACGTAATGAAGATAAAGCCCGGGAAAGAAGGACAATTATGGCAGACTCACGTTGTGATGTCGACTGTGGTGAGTAGCATTTTGGAAACTTTAGACCGGCTGAATGACTCGAAGATATTGTAGCCTCGCGAACAACTCCCAGCAAGCCTAAGCCAAGATGGAGTGAACCGTTTGTGCGATGTTGAGTCAATCCTCCAGGATAAAGGGGTGGAGATGAAGCTGAAGAACCGACACTGGTTCCAACGTGGGGATAAGTATCTGCGGGCGAAGTTCAACATCAAAGTCATCCTTGGAGCGGCAGATCTCAAGTTTCAGCTACAGACTAAGGATAGGACCGTTCTCAGCAATGATCACGATGCAATCGATGTCAAGTGGGAGGCCCCGAAGCAAAATTCAGCAGACAGGGGTGATGGACTGGCAGCCATGTACAGGGAAAGGAGATAGATCAGCAAAAGCATTTGCGCGTATGGGTGTGGTTTCTGTGCGTGACTTACTCACTAGGACAACCTTGTTGTGACCAATTGGACTTGGAAGTGCCGCAACGTAGACTAAGAAGTGTGGTGTTCTTCTATGCCCAGGTCCAATATCAAGATAGATTTATCCAATTAGCTTCTTCGGTGGTACTACTTATCTCATACTTTGGTAAACGACGCTGCGTCTCTACGCTCGCCCTTTTCCATGGCACTCACTACGATCTCTGACTGGTCAAGCTATATGTCGAAGGGGGCCACAGGGAAGAGGGTATAGTAAACGGCACTATCAAACATATGAGCATGTTCTCCTGCAAGACTGGTAGGGAGTGACCGACGCCGAGAATACGAGCCCTTCTAGCCACCCGAGGGATGCAAAATCTGTGTAACTTCGAGAGAGCCCTCTGGCCTCAGGGTTGATCCGATATGCAAGGCTTGGTAGCTGTGAGATCACGCCGACAGGGAATCATACCACGGCTCGCACGTGGATGCCTGATCGGTACCAATAGAGGCCACACGGCTTGCAGAGCTGGCGGATATTGTATGCCACGGATTTCCTGATTAGGAAATAGTCGCAAATGAGAACTATTGCAGTGAATCAAACTTCAGTCTTGCGACTGCCAAAGACAAAGGAGCTTACTACCAGATATAGGTCCAAGAAAGATCGTGTACCCATTCAGAAAATCCATAAACCTGGTCGCACTAGCCTCAGTTTCCAGAGGCATATGGCAAAGCCGATTACTGCGCACAAGACTTGGCCGCGGCTGGTCCTGTCAGCAAAGTTTTCTGAGGACAGAATTATTGCCCTACCGAAGGCTCATCTATCTTGGCACAAGTGCAGTGATATCGTTGCCAAAGGGAATGGGGTTGCCAGCAACATCTGTTCATATCTTAGGATCAAAATGGGCTAGGAGCACTCCTGACATACTTGTTGCGATATTTGCAAAGGCGAACCCAGACTAGTCAGCGGTTGAACAGAAGTACAAAGACTTCGGAACATACAGAGGACCAACGAAGAATTTTGCTGCGCGGTTATCCCAAAGCTGCACAATTTCGAGCGGGTTCCAGATAATTTGACCGTAGATGACTTCTGAGGAACCGGCCAGAACAACTACCGCCAGAGTCAACACAATCCGAGATGACTTGCCAAGAAGCACTTACTTCCAAGAAGATAAGCATTGAGCCAGCCATCAGTACCGGCTCGTAGATTCAATCCTAATAGCCTGGGGCATACTAAGAGTCATGCAAACAGGAAGACTAATAAAGAGTCCCACAGACGACGTGCCGGAAGTACGAGAATAACGGGTGATATCTGGCATGTTGACAGCATATGCTACGGATCTGGATTAAAGATAACTGTAGAGCGGATCTGGGATCTGAAATCTGGACTGACTTGAGCTTGCAGATATAGCCGTCGTAATCGCAGCCCAGGTGAACAAGCGCACACCAAGGAAGGGCATTATGCACATCTTGAGCAGGAACATCGAGCGCAAGGTTGGCATCTTGATAAAAAGAAATGGGATTGAGACCAGCCAGTAGAGCGAAAAGCTGAGCAGGCCTTGGGCATTGATATCAGCACTAACAGGGAGCCCGTCCTTTTGCCATGTAGCGAAAGAAGGCCAGATGGCATCAATCATCGCTTGGATCCCAAGACTGCCAAGGTAGGCTAGAATGCCGTACCAAATGGGGCAGACCACTGCTCGGATAGCGATTAGCAGGTAGGAACCTCGGAGCCCAAAGGACCTGCAAATGTGGCTCAGTCGTGTACACGGACGTGTAGGTGGTTTTTGCTCACGCTCTCGAGATCACTGGGAAATTGATTGATTGCTGAGGTTTGTTTCCTGTCAGTGCTAGCCATTAAAGGTAAAGTGGCGCGAAGCAAGTTTGGGTCTCTGAAGCAAGTTTAGCACACGGTGAAAGATTACCTTGGAGCCAATATATCCAACACTGGCGCACGCTGCTGCAACAATTACGTTGCCAACAAAAAAGGCACCCAACGCCAAACCAGGATTCAGCCCAAGAGCAACACATGCTGAGGCAGTCTGGATTTGAGACACTGAGAAACCTTCAACGACCCAGAAGCCTGTTAGATGATACCACTCCCACTTCTTATCAGACACTGGGACCGGGTCTAGATCCCCGCTGCTCGATTGAGAGGGATGACTTCCCGCTGTAGACGAGTTCTCTGCAGGAGAGAAGTGGGACCGTTGATTAAGGAAGGTCTTATAAACCGTCGCGTTCGATTGAGGGAGCTCAAAAATTGGCCGAACGAGCAGCAAGCTTCAAGATATTTGAACCGAACTACCCCCCCACATGAAGATTTTCCAAGCTACAAATTGCGCAAAATCGAAGGTCAGCTGCACAATGATCGGATATCCATACTATTCTGGGAAGGCGGGTTGCACGGCTCCTGTGTACGACGAGCCAACCCACACTTCGCATATATGAGTGAAGATCTCGTTACTGTGCAGAAGGACCTGAAACTTCTGCATCTTTGCTCCTCACCACCGAGAATCTCCACCATGATGACGATGGAAGTCATAAGCAAATAATCGGTACTGAGAGGTAGAGTACGCGGTATCTGTTGATGCTGAGAAGAAGAGGACTTTCTTGACTATAAGTGGGCACCCATTCGCTTGCTGGCTTCGCGCACAGTTTGTGACTCCATAGGCTACCTTGTCAACGTAGTTGTAGCCTCAGCTAGATTGCTCCAGTGCTCAAACTTTTCAGCATATCTGTGGGTGGCAAAACGCGTCGCTACGAAAACACGCCATACCTGGACACCGAGGTGGTGCTTAGTAAAATTATGTCGCGATAACAATGTCGGTACGATGACGTGTTTGCAACAAGCCATACTCAATCTCATATACTGGACATGCTCCAAAGTATGTACTCCATGTTGCTCTGCCTTACAATGATCTCACGGCGTCGCCGGTCATTTAGCGTAAGAAGCATTGGAGTAGACTGTTACGTTGTTGGCCTGATGCTCAACCCATTCTTTTCTTTCTGGTCTCAGTTACCAGCCTTGGAGATCGAAGGCCGCTCAGACCTCCCTGTGAGGGGACTGTAGTGGAGACAGTGTTCGCAATAGTTGAAACAGTTCAGTTTTGCCCCCAAACCAACTAACTACGCTAGTATTTAGCGTAGTTAGTTGGTTTAGGGGGTAAAACCAACTACTAACTATTAACGCTAGTTAACGCTAGTTTTAACTAATAGTTTTAATAGTTTATATAAAATTCATAATATTCATAAATCGTTTATAATTTATATTGAGATAATTCTTCCCTAGTAGCGACGGTAACTATATTATAGTAATACTATAAAGATATATATAAATAGATATTCGGAGTTTATTCTAGATATATATAAGAACGTCTTTATATATTCGGCCTTATAGTATATTAAGAAAACGAAGCGTACTAGTATCGCGAGTAAAATTTATAAAATTTATTTTATATATTTTTTAAATAAAATCGACTCGGGCCTTAAATATCCTAAAAAGTTGTTTACCGTAGTTTTTAAAGTTAAAACTCTTTTAGTGCGCCGTTAGCCCCGAATAAATAATAGTTTTTATACTAGTACCGGTTACTATTTACCGTTAATATAAATTTTATACTCTTTATACTACCTCTAGCCCTATAATAATTTTATATAGATCTTTTTAAGTAAATATCTTAATACGAAACTATAATTTAAGGTATTTTAGGACCTTAATTATCTTAATCTTTAGGCGGTTTTTTTTATCCGTAATAGTATACTTCGCCCTAGAAAAGATACACTTTAGTTCTATAGATATAGCTAGTATAGAATAAATATTAATAACTATTCTCGAGAGTAGTAGAAAACGTTATCGTTATTTTAATAATATCTATTAATCGATTACCCGTCGGTCGGTACTAATAACTAGTAGTTCGCTTAGGTATTTATTTAACTCATTAGTAATTATATCCTATTAATTTCCCTGAATCTAATATATTTACTAGAGGTACTAGTTATTTATTTCGTAAAGTTATACTTTAATAGGACGTTTAGGTAAACTAGTCGATAATCGGTATATCTTTTCTTATAAAGTCTTTATTATAAATTTTATATTCGGTTTCTAAATAGGATCCTAACGGTTAAAGTATATATATTTAAATAAGGGATTTAGTATAATTATAGCGATATAGGTAGGCGATTTATCTACCTATTTATTCTAGTATTCTAATATCTTCGTATATCTAGCTTGAATAGACTCTTTTATAAAATTATATATTTTAAATTAATCCTTTACTTCTAAGAAGTATTCGTATAGAAAGTTTATAATTAAGAGTACTTTATCGAGTATAGTTACTCTACTTTCGGTTATTTTAATAGTATCGTAGAATCTTTTTAGAAAGTCGCGGATATATATTAAATCCTATTAATTCTCGGCTGTTAATAAATCGTTTAATAAATTAATATCGGCGTTAATAAATACGACGATTACCGGTTTAATCCTCTTAATTAACTAGTCTAATATCTTGTATTAGGAATTCCATCTAGTACTATTATCGCGGTATAGTACTAGGCCGTTAATATACTTTCTAAAAACTTATAGACGTTAAGTACTTCTATAAATATAGACGATAATATTATGAAGCTTACCGAGTGGCCCGAGTTTATATTATTTATTTAATTACGCGTTAGTAATAGTCCTCGTCACCGCTTTAATATATTCGTAATTATTAATAACTTTACCGAATAGGAACGCCTGAATAGCTAGATTAATTATATAGCCGTTATAACGGAGTCGGCGTTTATAGTAGTTATAATAGAGTCCTTACTCCCTAAATACTTCTACGACGTAACGAATAAGAGTATTATTCGTATAGGCGTTATTTATTACGAAATACCCTAATTTATTAATAATCGTATAGTCTTTTAATACGTCTAGTATTATCTTCGTTTAATTTTTACCCGTATATATACCTTCTATTTTAACTAGCGCTAGTATAGTTATTTAGAGTTTAAGTTTCTCGCTAGTAAAATAGGCTATAACGCCTAAGATCCCGAGGTAATTTGGCGATATTTATATATCGTACGTAATATAGATATCTAAGACCGCGGTGGCCAAGATTTAACGTAGTCGTATTTTCCCTTCTTGAAATAATTAATAAGTATATAATTTAATAGTATTTCTAAAGCTTAAGAGTAGTTGATTTATTAACGAGTTAATATATTCTATAAATACTCGAAAGGCCTTATAAGAGACTATATTAAATAGTAGATTATACTCTATAATTTATTATATATATAGATATTTAAGCGTCTCTTTATCGACCCTAATAATTATTAAATCTAGTCTTCTTTACTCGGCGTTTAACCGGTTAATATCTACTTTATAAAGAATAACTTTATTTACTCGGGTACCGTTATATTAATACTTTAGAGTAACTCTAGTAATAGTAGGATCTTATTTATAATTTTTCTTTAAATACTCCCTTATATTCCTAGTTCCTACTAGATATTTATATAATTTACGGTAGTATTTATAGACGATATATATACCGTTAACTCGCTACTCTATAGTAGTTTAGGACTAAATATCTATTATATATTAACGTTTTAAAGAGCTATTAGAAGACTAGGATATACTAGAGCCTAGGTTAGGAGTATAAGAGGTATTTATAAAGATTTCTTAATCTTCTAGTTATTCTATTACCTCTTCTAGCCCTAGTTTATTTATAAAGATTTAAATATCCGTATACTAGCTAGCTAGAGTAAGAATACTTTATAAAGAATTATAATTATCGGCGGCTCTTAGGGGGGGGCGTAGACGTAATAATAAAGTATTAAGGGACGAGATTAATATCTAGATATTTATTGAATTAACGGCCAGGTTCATTAAACTATAGCCTAGTTATAATATAGAAGTAGGTTAAGATAAAAGATAAAGAACGAAAGTTAGGGTAGGGCTAGTTATTATCTAAATAAAAGTAAATATATAGAGTATTTATTTATTTCTTATCCCAGTTATATTAAGATAGAAATAAGGAAACTAGTTTAAACCTAAATTAAATCTAAAGTAAATTAGGCTAGGTTAAATTAATAAAGTTATATTATAATAATAACCCCCTCTTTAAGGTCGAGCTCCTATAAAATAAATAATCGATAATAACGAATAAAGGATAGGACGGGGAATAGGCGCCGGTATATAAATAAAACTAGGCGTTAACGTTATTATCTATAAACAATAACGGCGGGGCTAGGTTATAAAGTACTATTTATTTATATAATAGTACGAAGTATCGGTCGAAACCGATACGGAACGATAATTAAGGGAATAATAATAGATAAGGAATAAATTAAAGTATAAACTAGGGTTAACTTCTTAAAAGTCGGATTAGGACGAAGATAATAAAAGTTCCTTATATTAATACCTTTAAATAATATACGGTAATTTATAGGGGCCAGCGGCGCTAGGATTCGAGATATAATATTTATTAATAAATTATTAATAACGGGTAAAGTACTAGAAGGGTTTTTATATAACGACGTAATCTTTTTAATTAACGTAATACTTTAATAAAAGTAGACTATAGCGGCGATCGTATTTAGAATTTAAAATACCGTTAATATACTATTTACGTTAATTATCTTCGGTAATTATAAGTTCTCGGATAGACTAGACTTATCTAGGTAGAGGGTTATTAATTATTAATTATAATAAGCTAACGTAGAAGACGGGGTAAACTTTTATAAAATATAGAAAATTTAACTAGATTACGAGAGGATTATTAAAAACCTTAAAGACTCGGAAAGGGCCGATATTATAATCGTCGAGTTTAATTAAAGGGCGTATAATATTCAGATTCTTAATATTTAATTATACTTAGTCGTCTATTAAATATATCGGATATAGGCGCCTTCGTTAATTAGCCGAGGATTTAAAAATAATTTAAACGATAAATATCTTATCGCGGAGGTAGTCGTTTAAGGTTTCTATTTATATTACGAATTTATCGGTAGCGATTAAATAAATATAAGTTTAGGTAGTAAGATTTTAAAGTAAAGATTCGGTAGGCTCGAAACCGATATATAAATATTAATTATAATTAATTAAAGAAAGGCGAGGCTAAAATATTAAAAGAATTAATATTATTATTAGAAAACTCCGCTTTAAGGAGCTATTTCACCTAATTATCCTATATATAATTAATATATATACGGAGGTAGTATTTTATTATAATATTAAACTACTCGGTTTAATTATCCGTTTAAGGATAATACCTAGTAAATATATATTAATCGATTTTAAGGCGTTTATATAAGGCCTTTTAAAACTCCGATATAAACTAAAATCCTCGATCTGAAATAAAGATATCTAGTAGTTTATAAAGCTTTTATATATTCTAATAAAAAGCGTCGTAAACTTCGTTTATTTTTATTAACGTAATTAATACTAGGTACCGTATCTTAATTAAGCGGTCTACGAAAATTAGAATATATTAATAAATAATTCTTATAAAGGTATAAGACGGTAGGGGATTATATAGTCTATCGAGACGTCTTTTTAATATCATTATAAGAGCGGTAATAAACGTAGTTATCCTTAAATACGTTAGCGGGAAGGTTTAGTTCTTCGGTATATATAATAATTCCTAACGAATCGTTAGATAATAGTATAGACGTTAGGTTATTAATAGGCCCGATTAATTAATTCGTAATATTTAATACGATCTAGGTAATTACCCGCGATATTATTATAGGCTAGTTAAATTAGACGAAGGCGTAGTTTATTAGAATTCGGAATATATCTCTTTCCTCGGAAGTAGAGAACTTTATCCTTATCTTTATATTTAGCGAGGGGAATTCCGTTATAATAATATATTCTAGAATATAGTATTTCTAGGACTCTAGGGGCGAATTAATCGGCTTAATTAATTATATCTTATAATTAATAAATTAGGGTATTGTATAAGTTTTTATTTAAATTAATAAATTAGTCTTTATTTAATTTAAGCTCGTAGGATATAAATAGGGTCAAAGGTTCTAAATTAACGTCTATATTAAAATTTATTAGGGTTATATAAATTAATATAAAGTATAACTAAAAGAGCTAGATAAGAATCTTTAAATTTATTATTAATATAATTAAAGTAACTAGGACTAAGGCTAGGGTCGCTATATTTAACGATATATTATAAATATAATCTTTAAGGATTTCTAGGGCTAGGTTTTTTCTTTTTAATATAATTTAATATTAATATTAATATCTAGAGTCTAATTTATCCCCCTCTTTAAAGAGATCTTTTAACTAATATATTAATATATTAAATTTACTACCTTCTTTACCGGGCCGGTAGGTAATTTTATAATTAAAATAGGATAAAAATTTACTTTATCTCGCTTAACGGCGAGATAATACCTTAAATAAAGTAAAATATTTAAGAGCCTTATAATTAAATATTACTTTAATAAAAAGAATAAATCCCTTTAATTTAAGGCGTTATTCCTCGAATACGCGGACGATTATTATAAACTCTTTATTATAAATCTTATAATTATACTCGATAAGGTTATACTTTTTTAAAAAGTAAATAATAAAATAAAAGATATTTTAATTATTATACTAGGATAGGACCCCCCTAGATATATAATTAAACGTATTTATTTCTATTATAATCTTACGATCGGGGTCGAAATAAACTAGGATAATATTAAAGATAAAAACCTTTTTTAAGGTATTAAAAATTATTTAATATTAAGTATTTTACTCGAAGATAATACCTTTTTTAATTAAAGTTATAAATAATATAACGAGTTTATTAAACTTATAGATAAAGCGCCGATAAAAGTTAACGAACCCTAGGAAACTTTGAATATCTTTAATATTAACTAGTTATAATTAATTTAGGATCGTATCGATTTTCTTTAAATTTATTTTAATCCTTTAAATAATAATAATTAATTCTAGGTACGTAATTTCCTTAATATAAAAATCGTATTTAATAATATTTATTTAAAGCCCCGCCTTACGGAGCTTCTAGAGGATATATTTAATATAGATTTTATACTCTTCCTCGATATCGTTATAAATTAAAATATCGTCGAGATATACGGTATAGGTCTTATCGAGAAATTTATAAAAAATATTATTAATATAATACTAGAACGAGGTAGGGTTATTATATAATTTAAATAATATAATAAAGTATTCGAATAAGCCGAATCGGGTACGGAATATAATAAATTCTTCGTCGCCCTCCTTAACGCGGAGGCGATTAAAAATAAATATAATATCTAATTTAAAAAATACCTTAATATAATTTAATCGATTTAAGGTTTTTAATATTAAAGGTAAAGAGTATTTATTCTTTATAGTAATAATATTTAACCCTCGATAATTAACGTAGAAATATTATAGGCCTCCGTTAAGTTTCTTTACGAATAAGATAAAGAACGCGGTATAGGACTAATTAACTCGAATAAAACCTTTATTAAGATTTTTATCTAGGTAATAACGGAGTTCTAAGATCTCGTTATAATTTATATTATATAAATTAAATAACGGAGGTTATAACCCTTCTTTAAGTTTAATAATATAATTATATAACTAATATAAGGGTAAGGTATTAACGTCTTTTTTTAAAAAAATATCTAAAAATTCATAATACCGCGTAGGTAGGATCGTAATTAGGTTAAGATTTTTATTATCTCGGTAGGCTTAAAGCTCTTCTTAAATAACGGCGGAGATAAAGTAAAACTCCTTATTTATTTTAAATATAACTCGGTTCTAGGCTTAATCGTAAATATTTAATTTAAGATTTTAATTAAGGCGGGGTTTAAGTTTATAATATCTAGGTTTTTAACGAGGCTAGGTATTTAAAGTCGAGATTTCTTCTAAAATACCTAAAAATCGATCGATTTTTATAAATAATAGATTAAATATAGTTTACTCGTTAGGCTTAATAAGCCGGGTAAATAATCGAGATCTTATCTCGTATATATTAAAAGTAACTAGGTACTAGGTTCGTTATTCTTAATACTAGGATTTAGAACGAAGCGAGGCTAGGTTATAATATTTAATCTTAAATATCTTTCTTTACTTAACGATAATAACGATATAACTATACTCGTTATTATAATTAGTTTTTATAAAAATAAATAACTAGGATTAAGACGGGGAAGATTCCTTTTAAATCTAGATTTATTATTAATAAACCTAAAATTAAAGTAACTCCTCTTAAATTCTAGGTTATTTTATACGAGTACTAGGCTAGGCTAAGAACTAGATTTACTTCTAATAAACCTAGGACTAGGTTAACTCTTTTTAAATCGAGGTTTACTTTTTATAAACTTAAGATTAAATATATTATTAATAAGCCTAGAGCTAGAGTAACTTCTCTCGAGTCGGAATTAATTATTTAATAATAACGTTATCGTCTATAAATAATAACGGCTCTTTATATACTAGCGATTCCTTTTAAATCGGGGTTTACTTTACGCGGGTATCGGATAAGATTAAGAACTAGGATTCTTAAGTCTAAAAACTTTCTTAAGGTATAAAAAAGAGTTTATCTTCTATAAAGACTTTTATAAAATTTAAAGTATAGTTTCTTAAATAGAAACGTAAGGCGAAGGTTAAAGAATTATTTAAGAAATCGGTAGTAACTTTATAACGGTAGAGGTATAATAGACCGATTACGACGGGGTATTAATTAAATTTAATAACGAAAAAGATTATTCGTTTTTAATAATTATAAATATTTAAAATCGCTTCTACGATATAAATAATATGTTTTATAACGGTAGGTATATTATTAAAGAGTCGGACGATATAAAGATAATAAAGAAAACGAAGGGGTAGATATTAAATATATATAAAATTATAATCGATGAAAAGGTAGCCGGATATACTAGTATTAATTAAAGCTTTAATTTAAATTCGGGACTAACTATTCCGTAGTTAATAAGAAATAATTATATATTTATTACGAAAAGTAGAGTCGGTCTTAAAAAGCTATATAATAGATTTAAACGAAAACTTAATTAATAACGAAGGTAAATTAAACGATATAGCCGAGAGGTAAAAAAGTATATATAAGGTTTTAGGTACTTATAATCCTAATACGCGATTTTATATTAGGATTATTCTTTTCCCACGTCTAAGGTAGCTCCTTTTATAATACTCTCGTCGTTATTAATAATAATTATAATACTAGATCGGAGACTGGCTAGCTTAATTAAATAAACTCTTATATTATATTTAGGCGATTTATAATAAAAGTAAAGTCTCTACTTTTTATAAATAACCTTAATAACCGGGGTTCTCGTTAATTTACCTTTAATAATAATTTAAATAGAATCGAGGTTTATTAACTCCTTAAATAAAAGGGTTAAAGTTATAATAATAAGGATAAAAATATTTATTATAATAAAATAAACTATAAGGGTAAAAATTAATAAAGATATAATAGGCCTCCTCGAGGTTTATTTTAACTTAATAAAAGCGGTACTCTAGCGAGGTAGACGGTATTTAATCTACCGGAGTTCTTAATCGATTTCGGAGTATATACGGACGTATTTATCGAAGGTATATAACCGTTAATTATTAATTTTCCTTTAAGAGATAAAGGCCTATTAAATAATATAATTAATATTATATTTTATAATATTAATTAAAGATTCGTTCTTTATTCGAGAATATTCCTTCTTTTAAATAATAAGGTTAAAATATTTATTAAAAAGTATAAAGCCTTATTTAAGTTCCCGGATATAATTTCGAGTATCCTCTTATTTAAACGGGTTATTATATACTTCTCGTAGTTTCTTTTATTAATTAATAAAGCTAGTTAAGGTATAAAGACCCTCTTTTTAATAACGGTTTATTAAATTAAAGGTCTTTTTATTAATAATTAATTTAAGCTTTATATAAACGATCTTATTATTATCGGTAAAGTAACGGTTATAATTAATATATATCCGTTATATTAATATTTACTCTTAAATATTTAATTTATTTTAATCCCCTTTATATTCCGAGATATTTAGGAACTTTTCGGATCTAGGAGGCGTTCGAGATTAAGAAGAAATAAGTTATTAAATATTTAAAAAGAAAAACGAGCGTAGGCCTATAATAATAATATTATTAAAGATATTTTTATCGAATATCTAGGGCGGGGGTTAAGGTATAATTTAGGCTATAATAAATACGGCCTAAATTATTACCTAAACGATAGTATAGACTAGGGATTACGTATTTAATATAAAAGGAGGAGGAGGCGTAAACGAGGATAAAATATCGAATAAAGGATTAATCTCGACCTAAATATATAAATAATCGAAGGTATTTAGGAAACTAGTAAGATTATTCTAAACTTCGGCGAGGAATTATTATACGCGGTCTTCGGGGTTAAAGGGTTAATCCCTTATAATAATTATCCTAGTATTAAAAAGTACTAACTAGGTAATTAATCTTTTATAATATTAAAAAACGGGATTAATATCTAGATATTTATTAAACTAACGGCCAGGTTTATTAAACTATAATTTAATTATAATATAAGAGTAGGTTAAAATAAAAGATAAAGGACGAAAATTAGGGTAGGGCTAGCTATTATCTAAATAAAAACTAGTATATAGAGTATTTATTTATTTCTTATCCCGGCTGTATTAAGATAGAAATAGGGAAACTAGTTTAGACCTAAATTAAATCTAAAGTAAGTTAAACTAGGCTAGGTTAATAAAGCTATATTATAATATAAAGTTTTTTTTAGTAATACTATCGGCTTACGGTTATATTTATAGCGAGTATTATAGAGGATAATTAATAACCCGGTAGATCTTATAGTAAGAGTAAATAAATTAGAAAAGTTACTAGGGACCTTAAATAACTCTAATTCGTTATCGCTAAATATTATAATAGAGTATGTATATAAAAATTAAAAGTTATAAAAGCGGTAAAAATAAAAGTTAAAAATTTTTAAAGATTTACGTAGAGAAAACCCTAGCGCTAGACTTATTCGGGTAACGCTTTACCTAAATAGGTAGTTAGTCTTTACTCCGCCTCCCCGTAAAGGGGGGTTCTTTAGCCTTATATAAAACTATTAAAACTACTAAAATTACTAGTTTTCAACTAATTATCCCAGGTATAAACTATTAAAAACGAACTATTTGAGACCCTAAACTAACTAACTATTAAGGGAAAAAAGGGTAAACTGAACTAACTAACTGGTAGTTTGCTAAATAGTTAGTTAACTATTGCGAACACTGAGTGGAGACGACTCTCCACACGGACGAGAATAAGACTAGGCCCTTGGTCCAGCCATCGTCGGTGATTGTGTGTGGTCGAGAAGCTCGAGGATTGAGGCTATGTCAAGACTATCCACGTTACGTGGTATCTTTCAGTGGGCCGAAGATGCATCTTCGTACGTCATTTTTCACCATGATCTGAGTCCCCAAAGTGTCTTGAGACCTCAGGTGTTACAGGTTAGAGGACGATGCTGCAAATCTCTCGAATTTCCGATATCGATCATAGGATGGATGGACTCTGAGGAAATCGGCGTGAATGAGCCCATTTTAGCTATGCTGGCTGTGTACGCTGTTTGATTTGACCAAGGAAGTGTGGACCACCATTTTAAGGTTCTTTCTATCTGAGTGATACAAAGCAGACTGCCCTCTCTCCTTCCGCAGCGTCGAAGATGTATCTGTCCCAAACCTCAAGATCATGTCCTCTATCTTGTTGCCAATTTCTCCACCATTTTTCAATACAGAGTACTGGATAAGTCCCCGTTCATGGCAGGTGCCTCAGATAATAGGTGATCTATTGTTGGCAAAATAGCAACGAAGAAATCCTTGGGGCAATGCCATTGTTCATGTTGCGGTAGGAAGATACTACCATGTTTCCTTTGACATCGGTCTCAAAGTAATACGTCGCGGTTAGTACGAGTCCACATGAAGAATAAATAAATCATGGCGGATTGAGTAGCACCGAAAATCGGAGGTAGAGTACCAACCTCAGAGACGTGCCACCAGTCATCAGGATTTACCTATCCTAAAGGTCCCGACTCGCCGCCCAGCCCTGCGTTTAGGATCAGCACATCCCAAGCCCCAATCGCTTCCGCTAACATTTTCATGGAAGTTTGGTCCGCCGCGTCGGCTGTAGGTGTGCTCATCTGGGCGGATGGAAATTCTGCCGCCACGTTGGCCTTTGTTTGGGATCAGGTAATATTGATACGGCCAATTAGAGTAACATGGGCGGCTCCAGCAAGCGCCAAGGCTCTGACTGTTTCAGTACCAATACCACGACCTGCGCCAGTGATGACGATAGTTTTGTTGGCCATAGAGAGAGAAGGCTGGTTTGGGGGGATGGCATGGTAGCTAGCATTGTGCCATTCGGCCGTCAGTGAGGGGAAGACTGCAGTTGGCTTCATATTGTGAGTGGCGAGGCTGTAAGTTGCTGCGCTTTGTTGAGGAACATAAGCTGCGTGCCATGAGTGCGCCTATATATTGTCAAGAGAGCAGCGCGACAGAGATTGTAGTCGGGCCCTGCCAAAGGCCAAGGACTTCAACCCCGCAAGCTACATGTATGCATGTAGATGTACACAAATAGAATGACGACACGTACTCAGCATAATCCAGTGTACAGAGATGGATTGGGCCTCGGTCGCTGTTGATCGCGATGGCACCGAGTGTACGCTCCGCGCGAATGCGAAAGGTCTTTTCTCATGGGTTCTTCGCAACGCTCGCAGCATTTAGGATTCATAGCTTGTTACAGAATTTCCTATAGGAGATGATCAACACTTATGATTACGAAATGGTCCTGAGGGTGAAGTCGCAAAGTAGTTTGATATTTTGATGGACAGGCCGATAGTATAACAAAAACGAAGTGGTGGTTGACGTTATTCATGGGTCGTCTACTCGTCTATATAGCCCTTCACTCCTCGCGTCTTCACAAGAACTTGTTCGTCGGAGTCACATACACGGTCTAGACGTTCCCCCTTATATCAATAGCTGCAATTTTCAGACCATCGAAACCCTATCTTCCGGTTCATGTGGTTGGTCCAACGACCCCAATTCGATATCGACAGTCTTTCGTATTCCATGTCTCTCGACTTGCACGTTTTGTGCAGTTGATAGGTCTCTCTCCTTCCCCAATTGCTCATATGGACTCTTCAGCCTAGCCATATCCTCTTCATGCAAGCCAGTATCCCTTGCGTGGCGGGAGCTTCGAGTCCTGCTTCTGTTGGCTAGTATCCCTTTCGGACTTCGTCTAGACGAGAACACGGAAGAAAGCTTGAGACTGGTAGAATGGTCGGATACGAGCTTCACGAAACGAGGCATCATAGGGAAGCAAGTGCAAAGAATAATAGTTGCTATCTCTGCAAGACTAATGCGGTTGAAAAGATTAGTACAATCAGGGTGAGAATGGGAGAAAGACACGTACGCCCATAATGCTGTTTGAGCAATGGTGTAAAAGATGTCATCGCTGGAGACGATGTGTGTGGTGAAAACAAGCCGGCAGATGCTCGAAACGAAGGCGCTGTTTCAAATCATATGTCAGTCTCCAGACAGAGCCGATCCTTGCAAGACAGAGGATGTAAAGAAAAATGGGGTCAAATACAGTAGCCCCGTAGCAAAAATGGCGCTGACACCAACTTTGCGTTTCGGTGCCATTTGCAAGTGCCACGTTGCCCACAGCGGAAGAAGTATGTTAAGTAAATCTGACAACACGTTGACGGCACTAGATACGAACAGCACCATGTTTCTGTCGATACAATGGTTGCCATAGACATAAGTTGGATTCCAGACTTCGCTGATTGGGTGACATTCAAAGATCAGCGTCAAAAGAATGGAAATGTAGAAGGCCAGATTGCTCCAAATCAGAGTATGACAGGCCCAGTAGACCAGACCGGACTTCATGGGTGTGAAGATACGTATCAATTGGAAGAGCAATGATGCTTTGGCCAGCCAAATCCCAGGAATGTAGAGTATCTCAAGAGACCAACCAAACTACACGAGATCAGGATTTGGTCAGCGATAAGGCAAAACACCGGGAAAATGGTATTGTGGACGTACTTTTGCTAACTTCGGCCAATCGGTCGCTTGGATGTCCCAAATATGACGACCCAGTCCACCCAATCCAGCTGCTAGCAGGACAAAACTGTAGGCTATACCAGTTGCCTTTTCGATGTCAGCTGAAGGCTTTCTACAAGTCATATAAGTCTTTCGTGGTTACCCATGCTGCGATCAGAAAATCTATGATGGTCAGATCTTAGTGGCTGAACAGCTACCACGACGACTGAGTTATTGGACTCACAGTCTTCGATGTTATATTTCGACATCAGCCGTTTCGTTATTAGCCGGGCAGCTGTGAATATGGTGGTCAAAATGCTGCAGAGTAAGACTGTTACCAGCGTTGTTGGATACAAAGGATTGGGCGAGCGGATTTTTGGCACTTGTACAAATGTTTCCATGGCCAGAGTTCGACCTGGGGGTATTCAACAAATGCTGCGATAGTTAAGACTTTAGAAAAGCCTGAGGCTTGAAAATAGAGAAGAAAAATCAAGTCGTTCCGAACTGCTGCGACAGTGGGGTATGAACGCTAATATAGAAAGGGAGGACATCCGCAATAGCCTTCTCTCCCTGTATTTCACCGAGCGACGATCTGTGCATGGCAGTGCACTAAAAACCGGAGATATCCACAGGGTGAAAAGGCTGCCGCAGGAAGAATCGAATTCGCGTCAAGTTCGGCATCGAATGGTGGTGATGGAACAATTGGCTCAGGTAAGCTGCATCAGCGCTGAGAAGAGTTCGTGAACATCCAGGGCTACAGGTATTGCGCATGCTGTGGACAGACTGCGCCGAAGTTTCAGAGCCGTCCAGGAATTGCCGATTGTACGTAGAGCTGAATATCTGCCTGTCGGTAGCTGAAAAGCTGAGTTTAATGCATAAATATGGAGTACACAGCCGGATTCGGTACCATGTAGCAAGCTAGGAATGTCGATCAACTCCCTGTGACCACGAATGGATGTATCAAGGCAGCCGATTGTTATGCCCACTTACAACACACGACGATTGACAGTTTGATAGTGAGCGAAATTTTGGCTGGCGGCGTTTGTCCAGCGGTAAATAACCCAGGAGTCTGGTCCTCCAAGAAACCCGACGTCAGAAGGGTCCAAAGTCATGCGGGACACCTGCAGATGAACACCATGGAACGTGCTTCCTCACAGAATGTGCCAATCTGAGAAGCCAAGCAAATTGCAATGGAGATCGCCGCAGCGCATTTCAGATCGTCATGGAATCGGACATCATTGCACGCGCAATTGCAGCCCCTACCGTGAAGAAACTCTTAGTATAGCGCAATCGCTCCGCATCAGAACTATGCGGTCCTGCTCTAGATGTGTTTTATACTAGGCTGTCCCATTGCCTTACTGTGCCGGCATATTGCTTGCTTTACTACTATAATCCTCGTCTCGGCACGTGTCCCATCCAGTGGCACTGATCGAGACCTTTATGGAGAGGCGCAGCATATAGGAGCTCGGACTGAGCTGTAATGCGCGCGTTGTCACTAAAAACAGTCAGCCGGCCGCTCAGCCGCACAACCAAGCGTGCCAAGCCCCAATACGGCCACCGCTCCTGAACTTGATACCTAGATATTGTCGAGTCAAGGCTTTATTTATTATTGAATTGACGCAACCTCGGAGTGCTGCTCAGCTGTGCCATGTGGCATGCCTTGTTGCTGTGCATACGGTATGTCTTGCATCTTTTGGGACATCTGGGAGTCATGAATTAGAACGCGCAGCCAGTTCCATGAGAGACTCACAAGCCTGTCATGCGTTCAGCGACTCGTACAGCTTCCAGAGCAACGAAGTTCACCGCTCTCTAACAATGTAACATAGCAACTCTGGCTAGCTGCGACAACTTTGATGAGGTTGTAAGTACCGAGGCTGATCGTACCCTGTACACCAGGGGTGTAGTCGGCAGCCCGCAGATACGAGTAGTCTGCAGATACGAGTAGAGGAAGCAGGATCCGAAACATGCACGTCGCGGTGGATCGGAACACCTCGCCAATCTTTGGCTAGCGAGCAGGGCGAGTATAAATTATTCACCCAACCAATCCCTCATTTTTGATCTTGGCCAACGCTCTAAATGCATAGAGGGGAATGGCTCAGCCCTGCACAGGGCCCCTCGGGCCCAAGCCCCTACATCTCCGTGCTGACAATGCTTGTCTCCTTTCGCCTTTGCATTGACCACTATCGTGCTTCGTCGAAGGGCATCTCAATTGACTATGCTAATCTTTCTTCATCATATGGGCGTCGTTGCGGTCGGTTGTTCCTTGCTATTCTTTCATGTCACTCGAGTCTCTCATTCTTCCGATTCATTTGCTTTACTTTCCTCTCTTCCGTTGTCTGCTCTGTGGTTTTGACTATCCTCGTCATCCCCGATAAGCTCATCTGTCAAGCGGCGGTGTGGTACCCTGGTAACGATAATCGACCAATATCACGATGACTTCGCACTCTCCATACCACGTTTCGGAATCTGCTGCCACAGACTGGATGCCTGGCGAAAAAGTTGCAGCGTGTGGCTTCGTGGCCTTGGTCATCTTTCTCGTAGTCGAAATGAACGTCTCAATCCATCGTGCCTTCAGAAAGCGACAAGGCTTGTACTACTACAGCATGCTAATTGGGACTTGGGGCTGTGCAATCGACGCACTCGTTATCGTAATAAAGTACTTCCTGCCACCAACAACATCAAGGTCTTCACATGTTTGGCCTGTTGCCCTCTTATGCCTTCTAGGCGGCTGGTCCTTTCATGCTCCAGCACAGCTTCTAGTACTGTATTCCCGGCTATATCTGGTCAATCAGAACCGAAAGGTCCAGCGCTGGATTTTGGTTATGATAGTTCTGACCGTTATGGCCACGATCGTTCCGTCCTGGGTTGTCGATTGGCCCGCTTTCGACATTTCTTCAGGAACTTCTTCCATGTGGTCGCGAAGGGAAGCCATCGTGGATCGCTACACTCAATCCGCCCTCACCTGTGCTGAATGTACGATTCGTAGTGTCTACCTGTGGTCCTTGATCAGGCTTCTCCAACTCAAGTCTGGCGTTCGGCAGCGTCGTGTCTTGTTGGAATTAATTTACGTCATTGTCATTGCCCTATGTCTTGACCTACTAGCTGTGAGCCTCGTACGACCCCCGACACCGCCTTCAATTCTAGAACAGAGGACGGGGGTTGACTATTCATCAGGTCCTCGTTAATCAACCCGGCCTAAGCCATCCATGCCAGGCCTTTAGCTACATCTTGAAATTCTTAACTTGAGTTCATTGTCCTGAACCAGCTAATGGCAGTCGCGGCACGAGGTCTACGAAAAGACACGTTTGCAGAGAGGCGATATCATCACCCTTCCATGGAAGGAGGTTTCCTTGCCAATGGCCAGTTGATTTGGTTGAACATACCCCCCGTCTCAACCAAGCACCATCCAATAGATATCCGAAGCTTTCCGCAAGCAACACCGTCACCCGCAGAGATAAAGATACCATCTCCCGCGTTATCCAGACAAGGTACCACAGACGGGGAAATGATCTCACGGAATTATTTCGCTGGATTGACAGACTCACCAGACGAAAGCTTGAATGCCCAGCCTACCACCGTGGATACCATCGCCACATCGAAACCCAGGTCTCCAACCCCATCATCATCAACAGAACAGAAACATCGAATTCACTCCCGCAACACTAGTACAACGACGCCCCTACCGTCCCTTTCATATCCTCTCCAATCCCATAAACATCCCCACGCGGCAGATAAGGAAAGGCAACCTTTGACCGCCGAGATAAAGAAGAGAAACGTTTTAGGAAAATCTCGTAGCCGCAGCAGTCGACGCAACGCCGACGGGTATTCGGATGAAGAGATCGGATTGCATGAGTGGGAGAATCGGGGCGACTTGGTATTGGAGGTTCCGTAGTCAAAGGGTGAGGCTGGTGTATGATTTCTGGAAATAGCTGGATTGGCTGGGACGAGCTGTGGTGTATTGAAAAGGTCCAACATCTTGTATAACACAGACTCTAAGCTTCCACTATTATTTTGACACACCGACGCATTTCCAGAAACTGGAGTTTTCAAATATCGCAGCACTTTTAATTCCGCTCACAGCAACACCCCTTCTTCATCAACGACATATTCTCATTTCACAAACATCTCATCTCGAAAGAAAGCCTCATCCGGCAAGAGGGCTAGCAGAATTCCGCAACAAAGCCTAGATCGACCTGGGCTGCCTCCACCAAAGTCTTCGCCCTTTCCGAAAACATAGAAGTGATTCATCAGCATGCACAATCAAGAGATATACTCCTTTGGCCATCTATCAACACCAAGTCACAAGCAACCGTCATAGCATCCTGACCCCAGCAAGATCTCTACTTCAATGCCAACACCGATAGCATCTCCAGGGTGGTATCGCTACTGATCATAATCTCGTCGCTTGGAACCCACTCATCGACATCTTCAGAAGTGTATATGGAGCTCGTGAATGGTGTTGCCGCGTCGAGATTGACCTCGAACCGCTCAGAGCTCTCAACAACTTGGAAGCATGTGTTCATCCTAGAGATGAGTCAACCTATTCGTAAGGTCATGAATTAGGCTATTGACGCGCTATACCCGGGCTAGATCGCGACTAGGCATAAGACAAAGAATGTTCGCGAGTATCTCTGGGACGGTGAAGAAATTGGAGAACGTGGTTGTGGTTAACTACAGCCTCGATAGCTTTTGGGCGAATCGGTCGCTTTAGGCTTCGTGTGGAAAGTGGATTTGCGGTGCTTCGTAGCGTTGCATTTTTAATACAATATAGGAGGAACAAATGTTCAGTGGAAGACGTGTCAAATGGGTGTGTTGCGAGATGTTTGTTGCTAACGAACGCACGACTGTACCTTCAGAGGCCAGGGCCCACAGCCTCGTGAGACAAAGAAAAGATACGTTTATATATAAAGGAAGAGAGAGGGAAAACATCGCCAGTCACCTAGATGTGCCGTAGATATATGATGTTTGATAAGACGCCCTGGACATCATGCCTCAGACTTCACAAGATCCTATCTACAGTAGATATCCTCTACAGCAATTTCATGATGACGGCTACTGTGTCCCGAATGTTGGTAGTCCAGTACTTCGGAGTGGTCTGCATATAGCATACAGCGCCCTCGATTATATGTTTATTATAGGATCCCTTGACAAGCTTGTCAACAATCCGCAACGAGATCTCATTCCTCTCCAAAGCCTCCTTGAAACCGTCCTGCAGCATCTCATCCTTATTAAATCCAGTATCCTCAAGCTTCTCTGCAAAAGCATTGAAGTATGAGATTATATCCTTGCCAATATTCTTCTGCCACTCGCCTGGAAACATAGAATCCTTTTGACCCGACGCGACATAAGCGGCGAGTCTGGCAAAGTTGGCTTCGAAATTGTGGTATAGGGTTATGACGGGTGCGTCGATTGCAGCAGCGATTCGGGCTTCGATAGCTCCGATCGCTGGCTCATAGTCCTTCTTGATGGCTGTCTTGGCGTCGAAGTTGAGGGCTGCACCGCCTGAACCAGAGGAGGCGATACCGGCCTCGTTGATAGCTTTACCGAGTTCGGCTGTTGAATCACGCATGTTGGAGCCGAGGTACTTCTCGTTGAAGAGGATACGCAAGCAGCCACCCGATATCGTACAACCGCAGTAGGAGGTTTTTCCGCTCTGGTCGGCTTCGATGGTCAAAGTGTGGGCAGTGCATAGATCGTTCTGCTCATTCTTGCCGTCGGGGCCATCGTTTCTCACATAGTCTCCAAGCCCATCGAAGAACACTGCGAAATGTCTATCTGACGGCTGCTGGCGTGGAGGCGCTGGAGTCAGGTGCGGCATTCATAGGATCTTGGGCAGCAGGGGCCTCCGCCTGCTTCCCGTCCAGCCCAAGGGATGCGGTGGCTTTGTTCTGAGGAGCTCCTTGAGCTGGGCTTTGGCTTTCTTGAGGAAATCCAGGGCTAGGTCTTGGTATGTGCTGTGTGCTGGCTGCTTGTTTTCAATTCAAGAATGAGAGTTCCGTTTGCAAGCGAGAGCGAAAGGAGTTATCAGTGCAGAGGAGGCTGGGTGGGGTCCGATGCTGTATGCATATCCATCTCTTGATCTCTCTCTCGATCTGGACCTAGACCACTCCCCTGCACTGGTCTTTCAGTCCGCCTCGTAGCCAAGAATCGGCCTTCTGGCCCGCCCCACCTCCATCGCCAATCCATATTGCGCCATCTCGGAAGTATGTCCTCGTGGCTGGATAGGTTCGTGTGTAGCTTCAGTGTCAGACTCATTAAAAGGTGGAGCTCTTGGAATATAGTAAGTGAATTGGCGAAGCGGCCGGAGCATGGCCACAGCGGTAGCTTATCGTGGTGCCGCAAGCTAGAAGCCTAGCTGAGAAGCTTAGCCCCCGATACCCCTATCCAGGGCCCATTTAGGCCGACCATCCCCTGAAAAAGGCCCCCACCAAATTAACGCCCCCACGCCCCCCAGGCACAGACTCACCATTGATTGATTAGTCGCTTCGTCTCCAACGGTGATCTGGTAGACCTCGCTTGAGATACCAAATTGGCAAGTCTGGACTGCCCTGGCTACCTCTAGTGCCAGGCGCATACATGAGCCTACGGAAGCCAATCAATCATGGCGGCCAAGCTTCCCATAAAAATCCGCATGGACCTCCGCGACCACTGGGACAGGGAAGACTGTCCAGCCAAAAAGTCGATCTCGGCTCTCAAGAAACTCATCAGTCTTGAAGTCGCTGTGATCATGAAACCCACGATCCTACGGCCCGAGTTGCAAAAACACTATCGTGACCAAAGAACCTTCGTCACAGTATAGCTGCCGTAGCACAAGCATGGGCAGACGTCTTGACGGCGAAGCTGTAGACGAGAGTAATTCAGAATGAATAGATCAACTCTTAGAGCTGGTCAATGAAGGCAAAAGGGGCATCGGAGTTCTAGTTGAAGCAAGAGTAGGCACTGGTGTTGTCTCAAAATTCCTCCCAAAACCCGACTCAGCGTTCATTATCAGTGTTCCCGAGACTATTCCTTCTCCTACTGCGGCTCTTACGGCTACTTCACTACCAACTTCGCGAAGCTATTGGAGAAAGACTCAGCAACAGCCCAGGAGAATGATGACTGGATGTCCGACTCGCTCGCAACCGCAAATCACAGCCAGCAATCCAATCGTTCCCACGGAGTTGCCTTCTTTTGATAGTCTCCAACTCCCCGAGATATTGTTCGCGACACAGACACCTTACCATATGATGGTCAGGACCCTTCATAATGCTATGATCGTTTCTGGAAGTCGCCAAGGGTAAGTCCGTTTGAGAGTAAAATTTTCTTAGCGTTGCTGTCGCGCTTTCCAGCCTGCAGACTTTGTCGTCAATCTTCCCTTGCATGCATGAAAATTCTGCGTGTTCTCGTTCCTATCTTATCCTATCTTCTGCTTTTGCCAGCCTCAAATATAGTTGATTCAGAGACTTCGAGGCTGAAAGCTAACCGAGAACAATCATACAGGAGCTTGAGTTGTTAGCGGGATACTTACAGAAGTACGTAAGGAACATTCAAAATTCAGTATAAAGCTACGCCGAATCTCGTCTCTAACAGCTCCTTCGTTCCAATGCAAGAACTCCTTTGTGCCACTGTTATCAAAGCCATGGGTGCATGCTCACCCACTATACATACAATGATAGTCGATGAACTCCAAGGTGCTGACGCAACCGCTGCGTCCATAGCTCCAATTAGTGAAATCCGAACTGCAAACTTCGCATCTTGATTACGGCTCCCTATTCGACTCCCTAAGCATTACCCCTGGCGATCCACGTTGTATATGGACAGATATCAAGCCTACCTTGATTCTGGCCTTCGCAGAGGGTGTGCTGGGGTATCATCCAGTGAGGGAGGGTAGCGGGAAGAGATAGTGGTATCTCAAGCGGAATGTGACATTTAGAAAATAAAGAAGATGGCCAGTAACTAGTAAAATTTCTTGTTGGGTGGATGTCCATCTTTGGAGGAGAAGGCGAGAATGTCGCTGATTAAGGAGATCGTTCCTGACAAAAGAGTAATAGTGGGAGCGGAACAAGCATTGCAGTGTTTAAGGATTCCGAGTGTTAGTATTGTAGTCAAAGCTCACGGCTTGTGTTGCATAAGGCGTATGGTTGGTGACAGAAAAAGTGAAAGTGTTGGCTGCCTGCGTAATTCACTTGGGTGCAAGAAATATTCGATTTGAGTCCGAATTAGGCCTTAAAGATCGTGCTAGATACAGCGGTTACTAATTGGGTTTCTTCTTGAGTGTTAGATGATCAATGGTTCACCACTCTCTAATTAGACTGTTGTCTCACTGGCCTAAATTTGAACCTTCGAAGCTTGCGCTGACTGATCCCTCATTCGGTATAGTCCGCGTAGATGTTGACCCTGAAGATTTGCCTTGAGTCGGTTGGGAGGCCTTCCGTTCTCTGATATTGGTCAAAACTTGAAGCAAGGAATATACACTACTTGGTATAACTTACAATAATTTGGATTCAACTCGCAGATCCACCGGACGCAGTCTTATCAGCAGGCTCCGTGAAGTCCGATCGCATCGAATAGTCTCCATTGTCTCGGATCTCGCCCATCTTCACTCTACCCAAACTGTACATCCAGCCCACGGCATATCAATCGCTCTTGGGGAGTCGTGGATCCGGGATGATAACGGCGGCCACTGTAAAATATTCGGCGGCCTCGAGAGCGCCCAAATCGAGCGTTGACAGGGTCAAACTCTCATTCTTCTTCCGGAATTACTTGAGAAGACGATACCATTTGATGCCATAGTTTGACGTATCTTCTAAGGGAGGCTCACGGCTGAGTAATACCATTGTCTAGAGATGCGGACACACCGTTGTAATGTCTCGGAAAGGGTTCTTTGTGCGCTGTGCCAGGATTAGATCACGAGCCGGAAGATGCCAAAGGATCGTCTCGTGCAGCTCTGGAACCATAAAGAATGAAACGACCCAGAAGACTGGTCACCTTGACGCTTGTCGAAATGGGTGGCGCTGCCTTGTAGCTCGGCAACGAGTGGTGTATCTGCTCGTGTCCGCTGTTGGTTGCGGCCCTGAAATCAGGGTCTGAGTCGCTATATGCGAAGTTTGGCGTTACAGAGGATATGGTACCCTTCCGAGAGTGCCCAATCTCGGGTTTGTACGTTATCAATGATTGAAAAACCCGAAGAAGAGGGTTCTAGCCAAGTCACAACCAACACCTTATCCAACGTCCTTGTGTCACTAATTGCTTCCTTCGTTGAGCCACACGTGGAGAAGTGGGCCATTCACAAATTGAAATGTTCACTCACTAGCTGAATGTAGGAAACAAGTACTCGGTATCACATAGATTGCCGACCCACGTCCCTATTGACCGAGCTCTGACCTAAACAGAGACATTGCCGATCCATGGGATATATGAATCTACTAAATGAGTTCATTGGTCTGAGCAGGCTTGGCTTACAGAAACGCTAGCTTTTTGTAACAATGGAAAGCTGGACTAGACGCTTAGGAAATATTTATATAGGCGGAGGTCAAGACTACTTGATCTAAGAGTCATATTAGGGAAATTTCGGGGCTCCAATATTTCTATGAATGCACAACCTCTCTGTGTACTTTCTCTTACTAAGTTCGTGATGAACCCCCAGCAACAAACCACTAGGCACTTCCCACAAAACGAATGTAAAAGATCAGCACATCAAAAGAGGTGTCCATCACCCCCACCAAAGCCACGCTAGTCCTCTAACCCAGCACTGACGCAGCAAGATTTGAACTCCCCATCACCACCCTGAAATCCCCTTCAGACGGTTTATCATACTCAAACCAACTGAACCCTAGATAATTCGGGCACCTCTCCAACGCCGCCTCGCTACTAACCTGCCCAAGCCAATACTTCTTCTGTTCATCCGTCCCACCCGCCAACCATCCTGTCTCCCCAAGTACAAAGGGCAAATTGTTCGGCGCAGCGTAAGTATCATAGAAGTCTCCAAAAGCATCCGCGAAGGTTGTTGATTCCGATTGGGCGTACACGTCCAAGCCGACTATATCGACGTATTCGGGGCCAGGCCACCAGTCGGTGCCGATGGAGGTGACAGTGTTGGGGGGGACGGGGGTATTGGGGGACCAGAACATTTTTACTTTGGAGCGGTCGACGGTGGTGGCGATGTTTTTCCAAAGGGTTTTGAAATCGTCTGTGCTGCCTGTATAGTGTGTTGCCTTATTCTTGGTGTTAGTGGAGATATACCAATTCATCTCGTGCGCGAAACGTAGCCAAACTACGCTAGGTCCGGAGGCAAGGATAGTGTTCATGGCGTCAGCGACTTTGGAGGCGTCGTCTTGGTTGAAGGGGATCCAGGGTTGAAGAGATATTGTATATACTGTGCCTGCGGAGGCCGATTTGGAGGCGGATCCTTGATTATGTCCGTAATCGCTAGAGGAGCTTATTTCTGCACAGGTTCTGGAATCAGCACTACTCTTACAGAAAGGGGTTGACTCGTGAGCTTCTGTTGGAGAGCTGCCAGAGCATGAGGACTACTAAGATAGGTGTCTTGAGAGTTAAGATACGGGCAGACTAGGAAGGAGTAATGTACGTACGAACGTAGTAACCATAGGTGCAGGGTAAGGTGCCAGATTTAGATGTGTTCTGGATGGTCAGGATGTCAACGCCATCGGGAAGCCAGCCGACGGGGACACCGTTGGGTTTGAAGCAATCAGCTGGAACACTGACGCCGCTAGAAGAAGTTGATGTTGTCTTATCGACTGTTGGGGCAGTACTCTGAGTAGCGGCGTTGGTTGCGGTTGGGTTTGCTGGAGTGCCGGTGGCAGCTGCGGTGCCTGCTGGAGGTACGTAACTCGCAGCAGAAACGACCACGCTCGTAGCAGGCTGACTGTACACGGAATATCCATGATAGCGATGCAATGCTAAAATCGCAGCCGCCAGGGCGCAGAATATTGATGCGACAACAGCCATCATACTGAACGATAATTATACTGAAAGATAGGAAAGAAAAAGGGGGGAGGTTGTTGATATTAAAATGAGTGAAGCGGAGAGTAGCTACAGCTAGACAATAGAGGATACTCGATGGCTATATACCTAGGAAATGGAGATGAAAGCCTTTTCAGCGTCGCCGTAACAGCCTGATACCGCGACGAGATGCATGACATTGCGTATACCTTTTCTTGTGGGCCGCCAAGCCCCAAAGTACTGCATTGCAGAGGGGCGTAGACAGCCTTAGCCATCCATCTCATGATTGCTTAAAACGAGAGGAACTTCTTCAATGGATAGTCAAGACGAATACCAAGATTTGGAAGCATTAGATGTGGCTACATCTCGGCAGGAACAAGGTACGTGCCTGCAGATCTTGGCGAACCCAATCAGCGGTGGAAACATCTTGAGCCATGGATCTTCAGGATGCCGCATTGGAGCGGAGAAGAAGGGCAGACTTGAAGTGGCTTAGATGCTTCGTGTCGCTGACTGCATCCGACACAATATATGGTGTCCTGCACTTCTATGGAAAAGCCGTGGAGGAAGCAGAATCCGAAACAAGTTGGGCCTTTCCTCCGGCGAGGTAGAGTACATTTTATCTTAGAAAAGGGGAAGCATCACCTACTCAAGGTCCTCTAAGAGAAGCGAATAGACGAGAACTCGAGCATCGGTTGGGTTTGCAGTGAGACCGTTGCAGATGAACGAAGGGCATTTAAGCTAAGCGCGGCAAGCCTCGTTTAGCGTCTTGGTCTGTTGATTGGCATGACACGCATGACTCGCGCAAAACTCTTCGAAAACCTATTCGAAACCTGCACATAGAGTAGTCCTATTCCAGTCTCTCCGCAGTGGAATTAGGGCTGTGCCACAGCTTTTGTATATTCTGCCCTATCAAGGTGGAGGCGTGCATCGAGCCTTTCAGGTGTAAAGCGCGTCCGGGCCGGCCCCATTGAGCTTCCTCGGGATCTTTGTATACCGCCGCAGGGTTTCCCTCATAAACTCATATGTCCCTTAATCTTCCATTAATGACGAAGATTTTGTACGAGCTCGCTTAACCTAATCGGCGCCATTGACCGTGTGGGGCCAAGACATGATGGCAAGCTTGTATGCTGGGTGATTTGTTTCAAACCGGATTTGGCTTCCTTTGTTCAATCTACTGTTCCACAGCACACGTCGAATCGTAATTGTGACTGGCCATTTGGATGCAAGATATCGGCTGATTACTGCTCGCCTGGCCCGTTAATGTTTTGTGCAGATTTTATCCAGCAACGCAGGGGTTTCAGTCTTTCTCATAAGGTAAGGTACTAATCCGAAGCCATGATTCTTGCCCGCGGAAGATGACCTTCAACATTTCATATTATTGGGAAGGTGTTTCCTTTTTCCATGGAAAACTAGAATCCAAGCTGCGGATTAATGTTTCGGCCGAACCGAGCTCTGGAATGTTGCGGGGCAGATCTACACGAATAAGATATCTTAAGGTAAGGTACGAAGGTTATGCCAAGAGCGGCACGCAGCAGCAGCAATCACACACGAATGCTGGAACACGTGTTTATGGGAATCCACCGGTCTGGTACGTCCTTTATAACTCGTGAATTTGTGGCTTTAATTTGGTACCCCATCAGGAAGGAGAGGACTAAATGGAAGAGCGGACAATGGATTAGCTTCCCCACGCTGGGACTGGCCGTTCCCTTCGCTGAGCAGGTGTCTTTTACCAAATCATACACGCACGTACTCATCCCATCCTACATTGGTGGGCCTGGTGCGAGTACATCAGACTTGAAGATGGCTATAAAATACAAGAAGGCGACGGCCCCATGCATACTTCACGAGCAGCCAAGTGAACGCCTGGATATCATTTGCACACTTTCATTATGCATTTCCGCAGCCTCATTCTCGCCACTGCGATCTACGAGGCAACAGCTGTGTTTGCATGGAACGTACCTAAAAAATACGAATACGTTGCTGTCTTCAGTATCGATGGTTTCCACAGCAGTGATGTGGGCAAATACGTAGCCCTCCGTCCGAAGTCCACAATTGCCCAGTTGCTCGAGACTGGATACGAATATACTAATGCCTTCACTTCGGCGCCGTCCGACTCCTTCCCGGGCACTATAGCTGCGTTCACTGGCGCCAGCCCAAGGACGAGTGGTGTTTGGTATGACGATATCTACGACCGTAGCTCTTACCCGCCGTTCTCCAAGAATGGAACTCATTGCGAAGGCCCCCCAGGAGCTGAAGGTTTGTCGTGTTTCACAAAGGAATCGAATTCCACTGCAACAGAGACTGACACAGCAGCACAGTCGTGCAAGATGAAACTCTCGACTACAACTCCACCGAGCTCTTCTCCGGTGGCATAAACCCCGACAACCTCCCCCAAGCCATCATCAACGGCAAGTGCACAGAAGTTTACCCCCACGCCCGCCTCCGCGTAAACACCATCTTCGAGATCGTCGAAGCAAGCGGTAAGCAAACCGCCTACACCGACAAACACCCTGCCTACGACCTCGTCCGAGGGCCTTCCGGTAAAGGTCTGACAGTCGGCTACTTTCCCGAAATTGCCGCCACAGCAAACACAGTGAATGCCACAATCGCTTACGACCAACTCCACGTCGACGCCTTCCTTGACTGGATCGCTGGCGAAGGCAAAACCCCAGCCAACTCGGAAATCCAAGGCGCAGGTCTCACAACCACACCGACTCTCTTCGGCGGAAATTTCCAAGCTGTTAACGTGGGTCAGAAGACATCTGGCTACACCAATGGCACCTTGAAATTTACTGCACCACTCCTCCAAGCCATCGATTTCGTCGACAACTCGTTAGGTCAAGTAGTCAGCGCACTCAAAGCGAAGAAAATCTACGACGACACCTTAATAATCGTAGCATCCAAGCACGGCCAAGCGCCCATAAACCCAGCCCTGTACCGCAAAATCAACCCCGCGCTCATCGCCCCCGCTACGGGCGTCAACATCTCCTTTGTAACGACAGATGACATTGCGCTCATCTTCCTTGAAGACCAATCCACGCTGGAAACAGCAGTCCAGGGTCTCATGAAAGCCACCTCGACCCTCCAAATTCAAGACCTCATCTACGGGCCCCGTCTTACAGCTCTAGGCTTCGGAAACCCAGCCACCGATCCCGCCGTCCCGGATATCATCGTTAGGCCCGAATTGGGCGTAATTTATACGAAATCCACAGCCAAGATTGCCGAGCATGGCGGTTTGAGTGATGATGATAGGAAAGTGGCTTGTTTTGTTAGTGGGAGTGGGCTTAAGGAGACGAAGTTCGGGCAAAGGGTTTCAACGAGGCAGATTGCGCCTACGGTTTTGAAGGTTTTAGGGCTCGATCCGGAGAGTTTGGAGGGAGTGAAGGCTCAAGGAACGCGGGTTTTGGCAGGGTTTTAGTTGGAGCGGGGATGTGGGCGATTCGGTAGAAATTTGGCATTCCAGATTTGTTTTCGACTCACCAAACCCCCACATCCAACCTTCGACCGCCCAGAAATGGGCGCTCTCGCAACGCCCGGTTCAAGCGGCCTCCGGTATGCTATGGTAGGTATCAAGGAAGATAGTATCTTGCTCCTTTGACTACATATAATATCGCTTTTCCCTGCTACCCTACTACCTTGCTGTTAAACCCTTCTCTCCATCCTGGACAGCGAATGCGTCTACATCCCAGTCTCCTACATATATGCCATGTTTATAACATGCCCAAAAAAGAAGAATTGCAGAATGAGTGGATAAAGGGTAGGAAAAAACTGAATACAAATCTTGGGTCATCAGTCAAGTAGTCGAGAATAACGACACCCCGTGTAAACCTTATCGAAGGAGCGGCAAACACTACCTCCAATTCCACCGAGAGCCAGTCCTCAGGCAATCCTTTCCACTTCTCAGGAGCAGGCGCAGAATCGCCATGAGGGCGTACAGCACCATCCGACGGAAGTGGCTGCGCAATCTGCACCCATTTCACTCTCCGCCCTCCGTCATCCGTCCTCTGCTCATCAATTTGCTTAACACACATCAATCACATCGTCCTCAAGATTGAACCAAACCGTCTCCCAAGCGTAGGTTTCACAACGCGTTTCTTTATTTGATCTTTCTCCAAGACTGCAATCGCAATGAAATCAAACATGTCCTCCTCCTGAGTAAGCCACTGAGGATCGAAATCGTCGGTGCCAAAGTATGGATCCGAGTCTAAGTATCAGACGCGATAGGTTGCACGCCCATCGTGTCCCTCGGGCATCACGAATGGCTGGCGCTCGACTAGAAGCTTCTTTTTTATTCGTCAAGAAGCTGAGAAACAGGGACGGAATGATGGCGCAATGAGCTGTGCGGATGCCCAAATGCTGGAGTGCCATCAAGAGTCCAGAGTCCCAATTCAGCCTATCGCCCTCGGAAGCGCGGGTAAGTGGTTGAAGAAGACTTTCCGAACTTTCGTCCACACCTTGTGTCAACACAGACTTGTCGTAGCTGCAGCGGTACAAGTAAAAGGAACTTCATGCGATTTCCGTCGTGGCATATCGGAGAGGCGGCTGTCTGTCGAAAACATCATACAGGAAGCCATCGACCTTCCGGCCATACTGAGTCTTATCTTCTGCTTCCAAGATCGTGATGAATTGCATGTGGCGCTCTGTATTCTCCAAATCGGGGTAGGGAGCGGGCTTGGATTCGGCCTCGTTATTCGTCTTCATCACCATGTTTTCGTTTATTCCAGGTCGAATATCTTATGTTCTTCAAGTTTTTGGTCAGAAATCCACGAGATTGCCGTGATGGGGTGGCTACGGATAGCGCAAAACGAAGAGGGAAAGGCGGTAAGGTCATAGCTATGAGTAGCCGCGTCCTCGACTGTTTGCCTCGTAAGCCACCCAAAGATAGCTGAGCAAACTCGAAGACACCGCTCAGCAGCTCCCACGAACGCTCTATGGATTACCTCGTCCAGTAGTAAAGGCCAAGTACCATCATTAGCCACTTGGCGAAGTGACTGCGGAAACGCGTCCTTCTTAGCTCTTAGCCTTCTTTGGGCCTCGTTCGGCTTATGCCAGTAATACATGACAGGCAACTCCACGAATTACAAGATGGAGAAAAACAATTGATGATAAGAGTTGGACACGACAAAGAGAGCTAGTGCGCCTCTGCTGAAACAAAGAAAGCCACCAACCCAGGTGGAGGTCGCAGCATGGATTTTTCGCTTCTTCTGATTTCTGGACGCTCATCCGTGTGTCTGCGATGCTAGACACACTGCGCATGGATCTACTTCTAGTCAGTGCTATTAATCAAAGAGTCAAAGTCTCGAAGGTCTTGTGCGCTACTTGACCATACTTGCATTCGCGACCCGAGGTATGTATCTTTGCCAGCAACTACTGCCAAACAACCAATTATGGATGTATGATCAGGTCTTACGCTATTGCGATATACGATAGTCACAGTGGATACTCGAGGTATGTTTTTGCGCTCTGCCATACCCCAATTCTGCCCAGATGCTCTTCGAATGATAACCTTGAGCCGCGTTCAGAGGTATAATGAGCTTGGATCAAGCAACAAGGAGAAGTTAACGTACTCGGAATATCTAATTGAATGCACAAATATGCCCTTACTCCGGGCTTCCAACGATCGTTCTGATGGCAAGCTAGCTAGCTCCATCAATCAGCTCACAGGATCAAGATATGAGGCTAAATGCACTGATTCTTTCCTCAAGAACGGCCTTGAGGAATTATTCTATGGAGTTCGACACATCGACCAGTGTCTCTTGAACAATCGAAGTCAAGTTTGGTATTCTCACGATGCAATGTAAGGCCTAAGTCTTCGTACCACAATTCCACCGCTTACGTTTTTCATTTTCACTTCAGCGCCTTAGGGACAAGATTGGCCAACACCATCACCCCTCTCAGACGTCTAACAGAAGTGGATCTCAGTACAGCTTTTTCGCCACGTCTGCAGCTTGTCACATACATCATTGCAATTCTCACATCTTGGAAGCACGAAAGGGCCCTGTCAAGCACGAAGACGATCCTAGATGGTCTCAATTCACTACGGGATCGTGTGCGTCAGAGTAAAGCTATTAGTGAGCATGATTGGGCATTCTTCGAGGACCCTGCCTGAGATCTCGTTCCCTGGGATCGTCTTGAAGTAGGTTCAGATGAGTAGTAAGAACTATGGGATAATCTGTGCATTCTTCAGGTAAGAGTTCTGATCAGCACTGTACGTGGTTCACCGTGCTCTTCGGGTCCGAGCGTGTTGCATGATGCAGTGTGAGTGAATTGATACGTCAAGAGCATTGCCGGGTCGGGCTTCACTATACATCCGAGACCTACGAGCAACGTGATCGATGGCTCGCTAAAGATCACAAAGGTATCTTTTGCGTTGTTTGTGTACTTTTTCAATGGATGTGGTCGGACATTTCTGTTTTATATCCCTGTTGGCTTCTATCTATCTTCCTTCTGGTAAACCTCTGACTACTATCTATGTTTCCACATTATTTCACCCCAAGCCTCGGTACCAAAAACGACCACTCCTACCTACTCATTAAGCATGACCCCTTTCCCTCCAATACTCTCCAACCCTCAATCAGGCGTCGGACTGCACACATCCACCGTTGTAGTAGACTGAGCATCGAGAAACAAGAAAGAGGTAGTCTCAATTGGCTACATATCCAACAATCAGCAATACCATTCCGTCATCGCCGGGCCAGGATCCACATACCAGACCAACTTCATCGCAACTTCTTGGAATCACAGTAACATCACCGCAGCCGTGGCAGTCAAAGGACGCGGTAGCTGTGGCCGTGAATGGGATCTCGTAAACAGTGATCACTTGGGTTGGGGAGTTGAGGGGGACGCAGGGCGTGGCTGTGTAGGTGCAGTTTATGATTGGACCTTGTGCTGTCGCACTGTGGGAGATACGGAGTTAGTGTGGTAGGATGAGAGGGAGGGAGGATGTTTACATAGCTACAGCGTAAGCGAGAATGCTTGTTGCGATGGTGAAGGTCTTCTTGGTTTGTCCGTTGTTTGATTAACGTAGGTGTAAGCTTCACACAGTTTTCTTAGGTTATGAAGAGCTCAGTGACGAGAGGAAAGGAAAGGCAGTGTGAATACAAGAACTTATATACTCGTCCCCTCATCTTTCTGTGTACTAGATGGGTTCTCGGCTCCGTCTGATGTGGCAGCAGCTTCCGGAGGCAATGATTGAAATAGTTTATCTGCAAGCATAGCCATCTCTGTCACTCCGACTCGGGTCGTCTACTGAGGTACTTTGGGCCAGTGCCGCCTATCGACCGGGTCTGCGAGCACCTTTTACAATCTGCAAACCATGTGGCTCTGTAAGCAGTAAGCGGTGTGAAAGAGTCGCGCTGAGCGATTCGCAGTGCGTGAGCGGCTTATGAAGTGCCCGATGCTACGTTGAGTGGCTCAGTCTTACATGGCAGCCGCCTTGTCCCAGCCACAAAAAGTGAACGTGCTATTTGAATCTCATATCTGCGAGGAACGGCGCACAACGGCTATTGGGGGTTCCAACAATCCGTTTCCCTGATTCGTAACATGAAAGGTCCCAGCACTAGATTTTACACGTTCAAGAATGCTGTGCAATACCAAAGGGCCGTCAGCCTTGGCCAACGTTATATCCTGCTAACTTACGCGTACGCATAGCGCTCCGAAGAAATTGCTCCAGCTGAGCCTGACGCGCAATTTTTGCGAGCAGGCCAATCAGGCTAATGGCTTCGTAAAAAGAATGTCAGCTTACACGCCTTGCGCAGATCGAGAGATGACGATCCTGTTCCTTTCGGAATCAGGTCCCACGGAAAGTCCCTCCCAAAGCCTATGGGTCCATGTCCCTAACCGTGCTCGACGGGGATGTGATCCTTAGAGGCCTGTCAAGAATAGGAACATTGTGGAGAAACGTAGTGTGACTAGGATCAGCATGGTACTTTGACGAGGCTTCAACCGCATGCCAATTAGCAAAACTTCGGGGGCAGGGAGAGGATTGCAGAAGCAATGAGTACCCTAGAACGAGGCAAGCACCGTTCCCAATATAATGTGCTCCGGCTTTTCGCTCACGAGAAAAGTCAAATGCCATGTTCAGACCACTATATACATGCAGCGGATATTGCGTCTGGGAAGGTCCCTGCTTGGACGTAGAGCCATGTAAGTTGCTGCCATCCATCACACGCGTATGCCTTTATACGCTCGCGCAGAGGTGACTGCCGCTAGAAATTATGTCTACGGCACAAGTCAGTCAATCATATTTCTTGATACAGGATGCCTAGGGCACGCACTCGCTCCGAAAAGCCATGCACGGCTCGCAATGCCTTGTTCAAAACAGCCTCCCAGCTCTGTGCAAGCAGAATATTTACAATCATCGACTGCTGCACCAATGTTCAAATCCTATATTGTTTTCGATAATCTCCAAACCCACTCTTAGCCATAAATCTCCTCGTCATCATCTCCCCCCACATCTCCAAACCCTCCATTACCATTGCCATTAATCCCACTTTGCCTCCGCTCAGGTGTCGCAGAATCATTGCTAGTGACATAGGCATCATCATCGTCATCATCATCACTGTCCCATTGAGTTGCTTTGCCCTTACCTTTGCCTTTGGCTTCAGGCTTGGCGGTGCTGGTCCGAGTTTTGAGCTTCGGTCGATTTGTTAGTGCTGGTGAGGTGTGGGATTTTGGAGCTGGGATCCTGGAGGGAGCAGTGGCTGGACCTTTGGGGTCTTGGTCTTTTGGGGGGCCTTCGAAGGTGTGCCGCACGCGTTGATAGTGTTCCAATTCTTTAGCACTGTGGTAAATCAAAGTCAGCATATGCAGTACTACACACATAATCATGCATGTAATTTGATTTGCGGAAAGAGTGGGGAGGCTTACCTGACGCTACCAACGAGCTCTCTATTCGCGGCAAAGAAGTCCTCCTCTGTAACCATAACAGCAATATCCTCATCCGTGGCCATGTAATCGAAGAAGTAAGCGGTAGTTACTGGGCCGCCAGGCAAGGCCTTGATCTTGGCATCGACAGCATTTGCCTGCCTGGTAATAGCCTTGAGCATAGCGTCCGAGCAAAGAGCATACAGATCCGCACCAGTGTATGTGAATGGCAGCGACTCCGCCACGCTTCGAAGGGATGTCTCAGGGTTCATGGCAAACTTCCTGGTCAGAGCTTCCAAGATGGTAAGCTGCTTGCTATGGGTATCGGAGACGCCGAGGTAGAGCATCTTGTCGAATCTTCCTGGACGAAGAAGTGCTTGATCGAGAAGATCAGGTCTGTTGGTGGCGCCGATGACGAAGACACCACTTCCACCTTCGTCGCCATCGCTCATACCGTCGAGCTCGGCGAGCAGCTGGCTGACAATACGATCCATGACACCACCACTGTCGCCTTGATTGCCCCTCTTAGGTGCTACAGAGTCAAGCTCATCGAAGAAGACAACACATGGCCTAGCATCTCGTGCTCGCTGGAAAACGCGGCGGACATTGGCTTCGGACTCTCCAATGTACATATTCAATAGCTCTGGTCCCTTGACCGAGAAGAAGTTGAGCGAGAACTCTGTCGCAATGGCTTTTGCAAGAAGCGTTTTACCAGTACCCGGAGGACCATAGAACAATATGCCGCTCCTCTTCTTCATACCCTTTGCGAAGAGTTCTGGTCTTTCTAATGGTAGCTGAATAGTCTCCATGACAGCGTCTTTGACATTTTCGAGTCCACCAACATCGTCCCAGCTAACGTTAGGGATTTTTGGCGCTCCAATAGCATCGGCAAAATTCTTGCGAGCTGCCTCAACGGCGACGTCGAAGTCCGCTTTCGTTACACATCGTGCACTTTCTCCGCCAGACACTAAGACGTCCCGGATCAAAAACTGCTGATGATGCTCGAGGTCTGAGACATCTTTGGAGATGAGATGATCCAGACGTTCTTGTCTCGCGACCGATGCCCTGTCAACGACGTCGACTAGATTACCAGCTACAAGAGCAGCAGTCTTGACAGCAGTCGAAGCTAGATCGACATCATGTGCTAATCTGAGACCGCGATCTTCGACGATGCTGCGTAACGTGCCTTCTCTTTCGCCTTCATCGGGCGCAACAATTTCGAGCTCATGGGTAAACAAGCTTCGCACACCGTCAGGTATGTTTTCGATCTCAGTAGTCGTAGCAATCAGCACTCTCAAGTCTGATATGAGCTCTTTGAGTGCTACTACCATGCGATCCGCAGTCAAGGCTTCTACATGGCGGACCAGAATCGTGGTGCACGCAGCCCCACAGGTTAGTGCTCTTTCGACTCTAGCTTTAAAGAGTGCTTCCGTTTTGACATCGCCCGCGCTTCCGCTTTCTGCTAGCATATCGTATGCATCTATGTGGAAGCAATGAAGACCAAGGTCTGACGCTGCCTGTATGGCCAGGTTCGCTTTACCGATGTTTCTTTGCGTGGAATGGAGGAGAACGACCATTGGTTCCATCCCGAGATGAACAGCTCGGGGGCTTGTGGCTGCGGCGAAGAGCTCGCGAAGCCGCCTTCGCAGAGGTGCGACATGCGGCTTGGGTAGTGAACCCACCGATTGTGATAGTGCGCTTTGAAATACTGCACTCTTTGTTGACGGTGTAATGCCAAGATAGTTTCGCCAGGAGCTGTTCAATGACGAGGGAACCTTACTTGATTCACTGCCAGCCTGCCTCATACGGGTCGTCATTGGCTCTATGCAGGCGGCACCGCCCCATATCTCAGACGGTTGATGTCGAAAGTCATCACTAGACTCCGAAGACAACACTTGCCCGACCCTGAACCAAGCGATGTCTAGCTTGCCGTTCAAAGGCGTGTGTTCGTCGGAGGGAAGACCAAGTAACTCTTCCACCTCATGGTCAACTTCAGATGCGCCTGCAGGCTGTGCCAGCAATCTACTGACACTAGTGTCAACAGGAAGTGCAATAATGTCTCCCTGCCTTACAATGCGTCGCTTGCTCTCGAAATATTGTTTCAAGGCCGTGGAGATACCCGTCTGCAGTGATCGCTCAGTAGACAGCGGAGTAGATATTCTCAATATGGTCAGTTCTTTGGCGACCGGAGGCGAAGAGCAGCTGTCGATCTTTGCTTTCTTCATAGTGGGTCTGGGAGCAGGCTCCTGATGCTTGGCCGTCAGTGACGATAGTCTCACATGCGTCGCGTGAGCGAGATTGGACAATAGAATCGGCGAGAGCCAAGCCACAGGGCCTGGAGTGTCCATGCCGGGCATTGATAGAATGCTCGACCTTCTTTCGAAAGCATGTCTTTTTTGATACTGAGGTGTAGTCATCGTTGATAAATCGGGTAACCCGTAAACCTTCGCTGGTCTGAAGTCACTTGAGCTACCATCGCGATCGAAAGCATTGGCAGCCCAAAGACTAGAACGATTGCCTTCGGGTGCAGGTGCGGCCTCCAATTTTACCCAGTCGCCGGAAAAGCAACCAAGCTTTATCAGAGATTTGATATCTACGAAGACCCTAGCTTCCTCGTCCTCGTCGTTGGATGGCTTGGGATGTAACAGCTCGTCCGGGATTCTGCCAAGAAGGCCAGTTGCTTTAAACAGCTTGCCTTTTACTATAGAGCCTTGTCGTGCTGTACTTACTGTGAAATTTGAGAAAATAGACCCAGGCGTGTTGATCCCATTAGTCATAGGCCTTCCTATACGAGGAGTGGCCGCAGTCCTTGACGAAAGCACACCAGAAGAACGAATTGGTATTTGAGGAGCATCCATGGATATCATATTTTCCATGGAGTTGTCCGATGAGCTGCCTGAATCCTCCCCTGGATTTTCCGGATCGGATGTAGTTTCAGCTGCATCGTTTGGCGACGATCCATATTCAACCTCTTCGACGGCAGAGACAAATTGTTCACTTGAAGTATCATATCCATTTTCCAAGATCATGCCACGCAGGACTTTTTGTGCTGCTATATTTGGCAAGCCTCGGTCTGCTAGGTCAGCATGCGAGATTCGATTGATGACAATTTTGGTGCTTTCAGAAAGGAGGCCTTGGCCAACGGGTTCACAGAGAGAAATCCTTGCAGGCGGAAGAGACACGTGAGTGATAGGATGAGCGGGCAATGGTAGAGAAAGCAGGTCATTCTGGCGTACGATCAATGATGATGCCAGTGCCTCACGAACAGCTGATGTCAATTTGTCTTCTTGTACTTTCTTGCCGTCACCCATGATATCGCCGTTGGGAGTGGCTTTGACCTTCGCCTTTCCTTTTGGCAATGATCCATTAATCCGGGAAGACGCGAAGCCTCCACCAAATCTCTTTTGTGTCTCGTCATGTTTGTCCAGAGAATCTCCATCTACCGTCACGTATATTGTGTCCAGCTGCAATGGGCTCACATCCAACATCCGGATCTCAACTCCTTTGCCTCTAATATTGCCTCTAATGGATGAAGTGGTCTGTAACGCTTCTGCGAATGTTTGCAGTGCTGGCGAACGTGCGGGGAATCGTATCGTCAAGGCCCCTGACCTTTTTACACTCTCTTCTTCACTCTCTTTCTGAGCCAGCACAGGCAGCACTGTCCAACTGGCATCTTCAACAAGATTGTGTGTGACCGGTGACCACGGTGTAATAGCGACGTATCGAACGTCAGACGGCCCATCGGCAGCCTCATCCTGTGAACTGGTATGTTGAAAGAGCTCAGCAAAGAGCTCTTGGGGTATCTTTCCGATGTTGCCCTTGAACTGCTCGCTCGGTACTAGCCAACCAGAGATTGAAAATCTGTCTGCCCTTCTCCGTCTTCTTCTTTTCCTATGCTCTGTAGCTGCAGTCTGGTACTCCATGTTGAGAAGCTCAGCACGGGTCAACTTGGAGTGATATGTTCAAGAGGCCAGATATCCTGCTCCGATCTCTTTCCATCTTGCAAGCGGTTGTGCCGAGGTTGAGTGAAGTCGGCAATATATCCAGGTTGCCAGGCACGAGACCCCATTCACTTTGGGCTCCGAGGCCAATTGACTGAGGAACAACTTTTCAACTCTTCCTGCCAAGTAAAACCTTTCAATTATCCAGCACCAGGCTGCTCCGTCACACTATGGACCTCACAGCGGGCAGCAGCGGCGGCTTCGCGTCAAGCGGGGTAAAGCTTCAGCGAGTCCCAAGCTTAAGGGACGCGACCAAGGAAAGCTCAGTCGTTCAAGTCTCTGAATTGGACGTCTTCCAGTGCTGTGATGACTCAATATCCAGTGGTCGCGTGTGGTTGAGATTGATGCAGGAAAGTCCATGGAAAGCAATCAAGGCTAGAGCGCGCAACATCATTTCGCAGATCGCAGTTGATACTTGATAGTGGTTGAGGTTAGCGCACAGACGAATGTTTTCCATATATATTTCTTTCACCTCGTACTGGCTGTAAATCCTCAAGAGATTGCTATTGTCACGATGTCTCCTGCTGCCCAATTACAGCTTGTCTATGAGAAATATTAGATTTGACGCCGCCTATTCTCCACGGCCCCTGGTACCATCGTTCTCTCCCAGTCAAAGGCAACGCTCCAATGGCAGCAGAAGTAACAAAGTCGAGGTCAGAAGCCGCAATCAGATTTGCAAAACAAGCCCAGAAACTCTCCCTCCAGGCGCACGATGTCAACGACGAGGATACAACTGCGACGACCGCTGTCGAGGCCCGCTTCATCACGCCCCAAGATCCAATTATCAAGACTGCAAATGGCGGCAGATTGCCTACGGTACCACTGAAAGAGGCGCTTGAATTGAACAGACTTCGTGAACAAGTGGAAGGGTGCAACGTTGAGTCTCAAGAACAAAAGCCAGGTCGTGAGCCTGGGAAGACTGGACACGAAGAATCGTTAGATTCCCAGCAATCTGCGCACCCAGAAGCCGATTTACGAAGAGCTATACCACCGTATCGAACCAATCCACTATTCCCAGAACTGCCACTCTACGGACCGCCATCTCTTATGCGAGACGTGCAATGCTATGGCTTCCGTATCTCTTCAGCTATATTATCGCTTGCTTTTCTTGGTGTTATTGTTCTCGGGTCCGCTTTTACAAGTATACCGCTAATGTTCACACATATTGCTATAAGATTGAGGGGTAAAGACCCCAATGCGAGACGGCCATTCTACGAGGAAGAGAAGAAGAGAGCCGAGATGAGAAAGGAGGAAGAGCGGGCCTGGAAACGCCAAAGGCGGCGAGATGGACGCCCTCCGAAGGTTACAGATGACCGTGAAGAAGCTGGACACAGCGGTGATGAATACGAGCCCATGGAGGGCGGCAGAGACCCGTTAGTGTGCGATGTAGGATACTATGCGCGAAGGGTCGGATTGGATGTGGAAGAGTACAACGTGGAAACGGAAGACGGCTTTATCATCGAACTATCACACATCTACAACCCCAAAGCCAATGCCCCTATGTCGATATCTCATCGGTCTCAGCATAAACCAGTCGTTTTCCCCAAGGGTTCCCAAAAACACGACTCCTCCGCTGGCACGTCCAACACAAGTAACACCCGCGACGGACAGCAAAGATATCCTGTCCTTCTCGTCCACGGCCTTCTCCAGTCAGCCGGTGCCTACTGTGCCAATGACGACGATAGCCTCGCCTTCTTCCTTGCCAAATCAGGCTACGACGTTTGGCTGGGCAACAACCGCTGCGGCTTCAAGCCCCGACATGCCCTCCTGAACCCCAAAGATCCCAGAATGTGGAACTGGAACATTCGCCAGATGGGTGTCTTGGACCTGCCCGCGCTCATATCTCGCGTACTCTCAGAAACAGGGTTCGATAAGCTGGGCCTTGTCTGTCACTCTCAGGGCACCACGGAGACCTTTATCGCACTAGCAAAAGGGCAAAGACCCGATCTAGGGAACAAGATATCTGTCTTCTGTGCTTTGGCCCCAGCCGTCTATGCAGGACCTCTCATTGGAAAGATGTATCTCAAATTCATGCGCATCATCGGCCCCGGCGCATTCCGCCTCTTCTTCGGTATCCACTCCTTCATCCCCTTCATGATGACAATGCACTCCTGGCTCCCCGGCTGGCTCTACGGGGCTCTCGGCTACCGCGTCTTCTCCTTCCTCTTCAACTGGACCGACGATCGATGGGATCAAGGCATAAGGAACCGCCAATTTCAATTCGCGCCGGTCTATGTCAGTGCGGAGAGTATGCGCTGGTGGCTGGGTAGGGAGTGTTTTGCGAGTCAGAAATGCATACTGGCAACCAGGGAGGAGGGAAAGCAGGAAGACAGGGAAGACGAGGAAGACAACGACTACTACGAGCATAGTCCCGAGCGTTCAAGTGAGCATATGTTGCACAATAGCCATGACTTCGAATACAACGATAGGAGCGATAGGGCTTGGTATGATAAGCAAGTCCCTCCCTTTGCTTTATGGGTCGCTGGATCGGACGCGCTTGTCGATGGGAGACGATTATTGAGACGATTTGAACGAAAGCGAGAACCGCATGTTAGAGTTGTGCATAGTAAGGTCATTGAGGAGTATGAGCATTTGGACGTTCTTTGGGCTATGGATAGTGTTGATAAAGTTGGCAAGGAGGTCAGAGAGGTGCTTTGGAAAACTGTACCTGTTGATGTTAGGGAACGATGTCGGGCGCCGAGGGATTGCGAAGGGGTGGATGTTTGGGAGGGATGAATTTACGTTTGCGATGGAGGTATGATGAGAGAGCTTTTGGGACTTTGTGCACATAGCGCCATGTATCGGATCGGGCACTGAATTATGGATATACATATGGGAAGGGTTGGGTTTGGGAAATATACATCCGCTACGTGAGCGGCACCAATACCCCATAGAATGCTTGAATATACAAGAAGCAAGCCACTAATTTCATCCCAATAGAGGAAGAGCGAGTCCTGGGGGTTGAATCCAGTCATCCCTGATTATCAAGGTTCTATTATATAGTACTCTACGACGAAGAAAATCCTATTAGTAATTTAATTAAAGATTATTATATACTAAGACTTAAAGACAGTACAGATTATTCGAGTTTAAAAGTATTAAGAGTAAAAAGTTTAATAAAAGAGCTCTATTATATTAAGAAAAACAGAAGTAAAATAATTAATTGGATTAGTAAAGTAGAGATAACCCGCCCTCTACTCTAAAATTCGATGTTATTACGGTTATTCGTCTAGATTATAATAATATAGTTTCTATCCTCTAAATTACGCCGTGGAACAGAGAAGGGAATCTACCTTTTTTTTTACCTATTCTCTTCTCTTTTTAGAGAAGAGAATTCATTTTACGTTTATTCATCTCTCTTTTTTCCTTAATTCCCTTCTCGAAAAAGGAAGAAAGCGAAATTCACTTCTCTATTCCGTAGCGTAATACTCTCAGAGTAGATCGTCGTTACTAATCTTCATTTCTCTCGATCTTAGCCGCTAACCAAGTCTAGGTATATACAAGCGCGAAAATATTAAGACTTTGGCGTGATTTATATAGGCTCAGAAAAGGTGAGAATAATCCAAAAGACTTTTGTACCGCGGCGCCGGATACATTAGGTTGAGGCATGTTCGAGGTCACATTCCTTGACAGGCTCACCTAAGAAGTAAACTCCTTCTCTAAAGACACCCCACGTCTGAAGATACTTCTAGTCTAGGGATATTATACATCTGTAAATACTCGTCTCAAGGCACTCTTCGTTAAGGAAAGGATCGACCTAAGAGGTAGAGAATGGACCTCGACGTAAAATCACGTGCTGGACTTTAAACAAATACATATGGTTGCTGCGCTCCAGGCTCCCAATAGTTTCTTCGGTACTATCCTCCGCAAGAGGGGCAGGGGTTCCAAAAATGGATGTTGCAATATTAGTCATTGTAGAAGAACGCAAATCAAAGCTTATTCGCGATTCTAAAAAGATATCTCCGTCTACACTTGACCTCAGCATCTTAGCTCATCCAAAAAATCACAGTGTAGAGAATCGTGACCATCCTCACGGGTTTCGAGATATCTAAAGGCAATAATGTGGTTAAGAGTTCTGGACGCGTTACGAGGTCTTTCCAATAGGCCTTGTCCGCTCCTGCAGGCTATTATACAGCGCAGTCTAACTATTCTAAGGCTTTTCCACAACCCTAGCTACTCTAACATTCATGCCCATCTCGTTCATGCCCATCTCGTTTATATCCGACGCTAGCAAGCCCCGTTCATGTTCTAACGGCAAAGACAGGCCGAATCTCAAAGCTGCGGATGTGGTATCTGGCAAGCCCTTCGCCTAGCCCTTTGTTGGCCTCCTCTATCAGCCTGTACAGGGCTTCGTCGCCGATGTACTCGCTATCCCCAAGGTCAAAGCCGCCACGGTCTTTGTTCCAGAAAAACGCCCCTCCTTGTGTACTCTCGAACTCCCACCGCCGCTGTACCTTCATGTCGTTATCCGCGGACTGTAGATCCGGCTGCGGGTCGACGATAATGAATAATACCCTTGGCTCGAAATTCGCAAACATATCGTCCAGTTTGGCGACCTCACTGCGAAGCAGCGCCTCAGGCACGGCGATGCGCGTAAGGTCCGTTGATACGACGATAAGCTGATCAAAGAGGTCCAGTTGAAATAGTCGATCGCTAGGCTCGCAGAGAAAGTCGTCCCATCTGTCAAGCGCAATGTATAGCGCATCACGCATTGGGTCAAAAGGGCGCACAAAGAGAGGATACTGTCCATCCTCGCGGGGGCGTATCTCGATACCCTGCTCGTGAGTCCAGGCTAGAGCGATGCCACGGGCCTCGCGGTTGACGAAGACTAGCGGTACCTCAATCTGGACATCGTCTAATAAGTCGTGGCGGAATTCGAAATTCAGATTGAGCTCGTCGTTTTCAGGGTCATACCCCTCGTCGGATTTTGATAGGCGTCGGGGGCACCAACACCCCTTTCTGTAGAAGTACAAGGCTGGCCCGACTTTGTCAGGCAGGGCGTCACGCCATATCTGGTTGCGTAGCTCTGGAGAGAGGCTCGAGAAGAGAGGGAATGTAGGAGAGTTGGTTGCCGCTGCTTCCATGGTATTTGGGAAGTCGAACTTATGCGGGTATGTGTGAGTAATATGAAAGAGTCCCTATGGGGTGACGGATGAGGACGAGAGATTTCCAGCGGGGCACTTGCGTGGTGGTGGTGTGGCTCGGTGTGGCTTACGAAAGGAATCCACGAGTCAATGTATTGTCCGGCTTCGATCTTCAACGGCCGGGACAGTGTGATTATTGATCTTTACCGAACCGTCGGCCTTGCTTGTAATTAGCTACTAACTATAACGCTAGATTGAAAGAAGAAAAATCGTAAGACTTCTTAGACTATAGGATATCAAAAAGTTTATCTTAGAAAAATAACACGTAGACTCTCGAATTATTTTCTCGTTAACTAGGATACAAGCCTTATTAAATCTAAATAATAAAATAATAAAGGTTTAATATTAAATAAAATCATTATCGTTTTAATTATTTTTAGAGAATTTAATTTAATTAAATATAAAATTAATTCTTTCTTTAATAATAGTAACTAAATCTTTTATTAATTAAGATATTTATAATATAATTACGAGTTATCTAGTATTTTATTTTAATTTATTTCCTGAATTAAAAAATAAGATAATATACGTAATAAAACTAATTCTCAATAATTAAATAGAAGGATATTTATCACGGGGTAGACTTTAGTAAAAATATTATTCTAAATATTTATTAAAACGGCGGGCTAAGCCCTATCGCTAGCTTTATCGAGACTAGAGTAATATTAAAATTCTAATATATTAAAACTAAATCCTCTCTAGAATAATTAATATCTTTTATATTATATACTATTATATTAACCCCGTATTAAATAGTAGTAATAGTAATACTAACGTAGAACTATACCTCTTCTATATTAGTAAGAACGATTATATTAATTATAAATAGAAAATAACTTCTAAAACGACTAATATACTCCCTATTAATTATTATATTTAAAATAATTTACTCCGTATCGATAGCGAGCTTTATTTATATTATATTTATTTAATATTTCTATATTATACCCTACTACCTTAAATAAGTATTTCTAAACTCTTTATTAAATTATTAAAATAACTTATTCAATACCCTTTTTATTTAGGGTATTTATAATAAATATTAAATTAAATATTTAGAACGTCCCTTTGTTTATTTCTCTTTTATTAATATAGTTATTTATTTTAATAAATTATTTATTAGGTAAATATCTAGCCTAGTAAATATATTATTAACTATATCTTTTATATTTCCGTTAAAAAAGAATACTAGAATATAAATCTTTTAATACTACTTTTATTATTCGCCTAGTATTATTACTTTTAGTATTTATTATTAATTATTACTTTAATTATTACTTTAGAAGAAACTTAACTAAACCCTATTATAATTAATTTTATTTTCTATTTATAAGAATTCCTACTATTAAGTAAATATATTTTAAAATAAATAAAAGTTACTTTTAATATTAAATGAGTAGTTATTTAAATAATTATATAGTCTCTTTATCCTCCTACTAAAATACCCCTTTAATATTTATTAAAGAAGGGCCGGAAAACGAAGTAATTTAATAATAATCTTTCGGAGTATATTAAGTTTAAATAACCTATTATATAACTACCCTAAGTTATAAATAAAACGTTTATAATACTTTTTATTAATATTTTCCGAAGGGATATTAAAGAACTACGTTAATACTTATAAAAGAAATAATTTTTAAAGAATAAATTTAAAAATAAAGAAATTATAACTCCTCCCGAGCCTAAATAACTTATTATAAATTCCGAATAAATAATATAATTTATAGAATCGCTAGAAATTTAGGATAAAGAAAGACTTAATAGGATTTTAAAATTTATTAAAAATAAATAATTTAACTAGTAAAAATAATATTAATACTAGAGTAAACGCCTAGAATAAATTAAAATTCGAAGAGATTAGATTCTTCGACCTTATTATAAATTAACTAAATTAGACGAAGGTATAATTTATTAAAATTCGGAATATATCTCTTTCTTTAAAAGTAGAGAACTTTATCCCTATTTTTATATTTAGCGAGGAGAATTCCGCTATAATAATATATTCTAGAATATAATATTTTTAGGACTTTAAAAGCGAATCGATTAATTTAATTAATTATATTTTATAATTAATAAATCGCGGTATTATATAAATCTTTATTTAAATTAATAAATTAATCTCTATCGAGTTTAAACTCGTAAAATATAAATAGGGTTTATAATTCTAAATTAATATTTATATCGAGGTTTATAACGGTCGTATAAATTAATATAAAGTATAATTAGAAAAACTAGATAAGAATCTTTTAATCTATTATTAATATAATTAAAGTAACTAGGATTAAGGCTAGGGTCGTTATATTTAATAATATATTATATATATAGTTTTTAAAGATTTCTAGGGTTAGGTTTTTTCTTTTTAATATTATCTAATATTAATATTAATATCTAGGGTCTAATTTATCCCTCTTTTTAAAAAAATCTCTTAACCGATATATTAATATATTAAATTTACTACCTTCTTTATTAGGCCGGTAGGTAGTTTTATAATTAAAATAAAATAAAAACTCGCTTTATTTTATTTAATAACGAGATAATACTTTAGATAAAATAAAATATTTAAAAACTTTATAATCCGATATTACCTCGATAGGAAAAGTAGATCCCTCTAGTTTAAAATATTATTCCTCGAATACGCGGATAATTATTATAAACTCTTTATTATAGATTTTATAATTATACTCGATAAGGTTATATTTTTTTAAAAAGTAAATAATAGGACGAAGGATATTTTAATTATTATACTAGGATAGGACCCCCCTAGATACGTAATTAAATATATTTATTTTTAATATAATTTTATAGTTAAGGTCGAAATAAACTAGGATAATATTAAAGATAAAAGTCTTCTTTAAAATATTAAAAATTATTTAATATTAAATATTTTATTTAAAGACGGTACCTTTCTTAATTAAAACTATAAATAATATAACGAGTTTATTAAACTTATAAATAAAATACCGATAAAAGTTAACGAATCCTAGGAAATTTTAAATATCCTTAATATTAACTAGTTATAATTAATTTAAAATAATATCGATTTTCTTTAAATCTATTTTAATCTCTTTAATAATAATAATTAATCCTAGGTATATAATTTTCTTAATATAAAAATCGTATTTAATAATATTTATTTAAAGCCCCGCCTCGCGGAGTTTCTAAAGAATATATTTAATATAGATTTTATACTCTTCCTTAATATCGCTATAAATTAGAATATCGTCGAGGTATATAATATAGGTCTTATTAAGAAATTTACGAAGAGTATTATTAATATAATATTAGAACGAGGTAAAGTTATTATATAATCTAAATAATATAATAAAGTATTCGAATAAATCGAATCGGGTATAGAATATTATAAATTCTTCGTCGCCCTCTCTAACGCGGAGGTGATTAAAAATAAATATAATATCTAATTTAAAAAATATTTTAGCCCGATTTAATCGATTTAAAATTTCTAAAATTAAAAGTAAAGAATATTTATTCTTTATAATAATAGTATTAAGCCCTCGGTAATTAATATAAAAATATAAATCTCCGTTAAATTCTTTTACGAATAAAATAAAAAATATAATATAAGATTAATTAATTTAAATAAAAACTTTATTAAAAATTTTATCTAGATAACGGCGGAGTTCTAGGATCTTATTATAATTTATATTATATAAATTAAATAACGGAGGTTATAGCCCTTCTTTAAATTTAATAATATAATTATATAACCGATATAGAGGTAAAATATTAATATCTTTTCTTAAAAAAATATCTAAGAATTCATAATACTATATAAATAAGATTATAATTAAATTAATATTTTTATTATCTCGGTAGGCTTAAAACTCTTTTTAAATAATAACGACGGTAAAGTAAAACTCCTTATTTATTTTAAATATAACTCGGTTCTAGACTTAATTATAAATACTTAATTTAAAATTTTAATTAAGGCGGGGTTTAAATTCATAATATCTAGATTCTTAATAAAACTAGATATTTAAAATCGAGATTTCTTCTAGAATACCTAAAAATCGATCGATTTCTATAAATAATAAATTAAACGCGGTTTACTCGTTAAGGGTAACGAGTCGGGTAAATAATCGAGATTTTATCTCGTATATATTAAGAGTAGCTAGGTACTAGGTTTATTATTTTTAATATTAAAACTTAGAACGAAGCGAGGCTAAACTATAATATTTAATTTTAAATATCTTTCCTTATTTAATAATAATAATAATACGATTATATTCGTTATTATAACTAGTTTTTATAGGAATAAATAATTAAAATTAAAGTAGAGAAAATTCCTTTTAAATCTAAATTTATTATTAATAAACCTAGAATTAAAATAACTCCTTTTAAATACTAGGTTACTTTATATAAATACTAGGTTAAATTAAAGACTAGGTTTACTTTTAATAAATTTAGAATTAAATTAACTCTTTTTAAATCGAGGTTTATTTTTTATAAACCTAAAATTAAATATATTATTAATAAACCTAGAATTAATATAACTTCTCTCGAGTCGGAATTTATTATTTAATAATAATATTATCGTCTATAAATAATAACGGCTCTTTATATATTAACGACTCTTTTTAAATCGGGGTTTACTTTATATAAATATTAAATAAAATTAAAAATTAAAATTCTTAAATCTAAAAACTTTTTTAAAATATTAAAAAAAGTTTATCTTCCGCGAAGACTTTTATAGGACTAGGGGTATAGTTTCTTAAATAAAAATATAAAACGAAAATTAAAAAATTATCTAAGAAATCGGTAGTAATTTTATAATAATAAAGATATAATAGGCCGATTATAACGGGGTATTAACTAAATTTAATAATAATAAAAATTATTCGTTCTTAATAATTATAAATATTCAAAATCGTTTCTACGATATAAATAATACGTTTTATAACGGTAGATATATTATTAAAGAGTCGGATAATATAAAGATAATAAAGAAAATAAAGGGGTAGATAATAAATATATATAAAATTATAATTAATAAAAAGATAACTAGATATATTAATATTAACTAAAGTCTTAATTTAAATTCGGGACTAATTATTCCGTAATTAATAAAAAATAATTATATATTTATTATAAAAAGTAGGGTCGGTCTTAAAAAGTTATATAATAAATTATAACGAAAGTTTAATTAATAACGAAGGTAAATTAAACGATATAGCCGATAAATAAAAAAGTATATATAAGATTCTAGGTATCTATAGTCCTAATATACGATTTTGTACCGGGATTATTCTTTTTTTATATTTAAAATAACTCCTCCTATAACGCTTTTATCGTTATTAATAATAGTTATAATACTAGATTAAAGACTAGCTAGCTTAATAGAGTAAATTTTTATATTATATTTAAATAATTTATAATAAAAGTAAAAACTCTACTTTTTATAAATAATTTTAATAATCGGGGTTCTCGTTAATTTACCTTTAATAATAATTTAGGCCGAATTAAAATTTATTAACTCTCTAAATAAAATAATAAGAACTAGTTTAATAACGGGAATAAAAGTATTTATTATATTAAAACGAGTTATAAAAATAGAAATTAATAAAGATATAATAAACCTCTTTAAAATTTATCCTAATCCTATAAAAATAATACTTTAGCGAGATAAATAATATTTAATTTATTAAAGTTCTTAATCGATTTCGGAGTATATATAGATATATTTATCGAAGATATATAATCGTTAGTTATTAACTTTCCTCTAGAAAATAAAGGCCTATTAAATAATATAATTAATATTATATTTTATAATATTAATTAAGGATTCGTTTTTTATTCGAGAATATTTCTTCTTTTAAGAGACGAGGTTAAAATATTTATTAAAAAATATAAAACTATATTTAAGTTCCTAGATATAATTCCGAGTATCTTTTTATTTAAACGGGTTACTATATACTTCTCGTAATTTCTTTTATTAATTAATAAAGTTAGTTAAAATATAAAGACCCTCTTTTTAATAATAATTTATTAAATTAAAGGCCTTTTTATCGATAATTATTTAAACTCTATATAAATAATCTTATTATTATTAATAGGGTAATAGTTATAATTTATATATATCTACTATATTAATATCTACTCTTAAATATCTAATTTATCCTAGTCCTCTTTATATTCCGAGATATCTAAAAACTTTTCGGATCTAGGAGGTATTCGAGATCGCGAGGGGGTAAATTATTAAATATTTAAAAAAGAAAATAAATATAAACCTATAATAATAATATTATTAAAGATATTTTTATCGAAAGCCTAGGACGGAGGCTAAAGTATAATTTAAATTATAATAAATACGATCTAGGCTATTACCTAAACGATAATATAGATTAAAAATTACGTATTTAATATAGAAAGAGGAGGAGGCGTAAATAAGAATAAAATATTTAATAAAGAATTATTCTCGACTTAAATATATAAATAATCGAAGGTATTAAGAAAACTAATAAAATTATTCTAAACTTCGGCGAGGAACTATTATATATAGTCTTCGGGGTTAAAGAGTTAATCTTTTATAATAATTATCTTAATACTAAGAAGTACTAACTAGATAATTAATTTTTTATAATATTAAGAGACGAGATTAATATTTAGAGATTTATTAAATTAATAACTAGGTTTATTAAATTATAACCTAATTATAGTATAGAAGTAGGTTAAAATAAAAGATAAAGAACGAAAATTAGAGTAGAGCTAGCTATTATCTAAATAAAAACTAATATATAAAGTATTTACTTATTTCCTATCCCGACTATATTAAGATAGAAATAGGGAAACTAGTTTAAATTTAAATTAAATTTAAAATAAATTAAACTAGGTTAAAGTAGGTAAAGTTTACGCTGCGGAATAGGGAAGGGAATTTTGACTTTTTCGAAAATCGAGGAAGGGAATTCAAAAAATTAGGACAAATATTAGTACAAAAAAAATTCCCTTCCCTAAAGAAGGGAAGGGAATAGAGTTAAAAAGGCCGATTCCCTTCCCTGTTCCGCAGCGTAGTAAAGTTATACTATAATATTATTAATACTAGTTTATTATTTCTTAAATAACTTTTAGAGGGTAAAGATATAAAGAATTTAATTAATTCCCGGCCTTTTATTCTATTAATAGAGGTAATTATTTCGGTAAAAAATAGTATCTTTTTAAATAATTAATTTATAGTAAATAACCGGAGTTAGTAAAAGTTATTAATTAATTCTTTATATTTTAGATAGAAGGAGGCTTTATTAATATTCTAGAAAATAAATAAATATATATATTACTTCGCGCCGACTAGGAAGATAAAGTATTTAAAATAATATATATTTATCCTATAAATAACGAGAGCCGGAAGATTATTAACGAAACTTATAATAAACTATATATTTAGGGACGATTTAAATAGACGATATAAACTACTTTATTTAATTTCTTAGTCTTCGTTATTTAGACTATAAAATTAGATAATATTAAAAAAAATCGTACTATTATTAATATTCGAGGTTTAAATACTATAGTTATAATAAATATCTACTATTTATCTTTATAGAATAATATAATTAGCGCCGTTAAGGGTTATTATTAAATTATTATTATTAATACCGCTAGTTTCTTCTATTAATAATATATATACTTTAAAAATAAATATAAGTTTACTATTATATTATACCGCGGTTAAGAGATTTTTAATATTACGGTAATAGGATTTAAGAACTCCCCTATATATATATAATAATAAATAAACTAGATCCTATATATTTATAAAATATTCGCCCGAGTATATATCGATAATATTATAATATTCTTTTAGACCCTCGAGGATTATATTTAATACCTATATACTATATTTTCTTTATTCGTTAAATTTAATATTTTAATTAACTCTAAAAAGGTATTTATCGGTTATTCATTAATTATATTATTTAACTAGAAAGTTAACTCGTTTAAACTATTAATTTCTAAAGAAAAATTTATAATTATTAAGTAACTAACTTTCCCTTAAATATTAATAGTATTTAAAATATACCTAGGAATAACTAGTTAATTAAAAGATTATATTAAAGATTATACTACTCTAGTTAAGTCTTTATAAAATAAGAAAATTATATTATTAAATAAAGTACCCCCTATAGGCGTTTAACGATAAGAATATATTAAAAAAACTAGTTTTAAATTACCTTCCCTATAGGAGATTCGTTTATTTAAAATTATTTGGAATACTCTTTTTAAACCTTCCTTTTTATACTATTTCGATAATAAAAAAGAATTATTTATCGACTTTAATACTAGTAGGGAATTCGGTTACGGGGTTATAATTTATTATATTATAAAAAAATTAAAAGACCTCTATCTTAACTAGAAATAAATTTAATTTATCTTTTTCTTTAACCGATTCTTTAAGGATATAAAAATACGTTATTAATCTACTAAAATAAAACTAATAGAAATAATATAAATATTTATTAAAGTTAAATATATAATTGAATTAATTTTAAAAATAATCGTTTATATTAATTATAGAGCTATATTTAATATAGTTAAATTAATAAATATAACTACTTTATTTATAGTAAAAACTAATTTATATATTATACGGGTTTTAGATTATATTTAATATTTATAAAATATAAAGATTCGTTATAAATTTAATATTAAATATATAGTACTAGATACTTTATTTTAACTATATTAAAAAGATATAGTTAAAAACTTTTTAGAAAGCGAGTTAGATATATTTTAAATATATATATATAAAATCTATATACTAGTAGAAATAAATATATAATTTAAATAAAAATTACTTTAAGGGTACTAGAATAACGACTTTTAAATTAAAATAAATTATATATTTAACTATAATATAGAAACTAGCGAGGATATCGTAGATTTTCTATTTTCGAAGGGGGGTAACGGCTTAATATAATATATTAATAATTTAGTTATTAATCGCGTATATATACCGGAGCGTCTATATATATCTTTTTTATATATTAAAGTTTTATTTAATATTATATATTCTAACTTATATATAGGAAGATATAAATACTATAAAATAATAATTAAATATTAGTATATATATAAACTAAATAAAAAGTTAAGGGAGTATTTATAATATTATTTATAATATTAATTATTCGGTACTCCTAAGTATAAATTTTATAGAGTATTATAATTTATTCTTATACCGCTCTCTTTTTTCTATATAATTTTTATTAATTTTATCCTAACCTTACCCCTTTCGTAGGAAGGATTCGATAATATTATAATTATTATATATAAATTTTCCCGAAAAGTAACCGCGATTCTAGGAAAATTAATATAAAAGGTAGAGTAATAAATAAATATACTTTTATATCGTTTATATTTAATAGACTAGGGTATTTCGAAGATTATTCTTTCCGATCTCGATTATAAATTTATAAATACTCTATAAAAGACTCTATTTAATAAGTTTAAAATAAATTTAATATTCTCTACCGCCTATTATCTATAAATAAATAGATTAAGCGAGTATATAAATTAGATTATTAAAATTATATTACGATTCTAGATTATTATTTTATAAAACTCTAAAGCCTAGAAAGAGATACTATTTTTAATAACTATATAATATAATAATACGTTTTCCTAGCCTATTAACTATACTCTAAATAAGATAGTTTTCGGTTTTATCGTTAATAACGCGTTAGATTTAAGAAGTTAAGAGAATAATATTTTATTAAAAGAGTTAATATATATTTAAACTTCCGATATAATTATCTTTATTTAAATATACGATAAAAAGTATTATAATTATATTTATTACCCCTAGTATTTCCGTAAAGAGGACTAGGTTTTACTACGTTTATATAAAAATTATAATATTCTAATAAATAAATTCACTAGTCATAAATATAATTAATAAATAACTAGTTTATTTAAAGTTTTGAATTATATTAATAGGCTCGTATACTACTTTAATATCCTAGGAAATTAGAAGATTTATAATATATTTTTAATAATATAATTAAAGTAGTATTTACCGCCGGATTAAAACTCTTTTAAATATCTACGGTTTATTAACTTTAAAGTAATAAAAACCGAGCGAGACGACTTAAAGTTAGAATAAAAACTAAAGTATATCTTTAATAACCGCGTTATTAAAAAGGGGAAGGGTTATACTATTAAATACCTTCTATCCTAGAAAGACTAGGGATTTATATAGGACCGTTAAATAAATACTAAAAATATTTTCGCGGACGAACTTATTAAAGAATATAAATAATAAATTAGATATTAAACTAAATTCTTTTTCTAGGGTCGATAACTCTAGAAATATAATTATATTTCTCTTTTACGTTATCGCTCTTTATTTACTTTTATTAAGAAATAACTATTATATTAAATCTATCTATCGAGCTCTATTTAGAGTACGGGTATTATAATAATATTAAAGAGATATTATACCGAGAACCGGTAAAACTATTTTTTAATAATTTTAAATTATTTATTTAATTATACGTAGAGTTATATAACCCGAATATTTTAATAGTATATTATTTATATACTTCTCTATATAAATTTAAATATATATTTCTCGTTATTATTACTTCTTAATTAAATAGTATATTTATAAGAGAAAGAGCTTCGGATAATATATTAATTATATAATTATTTAGTCGAATCGGGACTAACTCTATATTAAAATAATTTTAATTCTAAAAATACTATTAAACGACTTTTCTTAATTAACTAGATTTACGTTAAGACTTTATTTTTCTAATATATATTTAGGGCCCTAGTTCTTTAGTATTAATATTTTTATAATACTATATATATATATCTTTATTTTATTAATATTATAGTTTTTATTATTAATTACCTACGTTATCTTTATACCCCCCTATCGTCTTATTTTACTATCGCGATTTTAAAAACTTTACGACTCTACGTTAAACTTTAAAACTCTACGGGCCTACCCGTAATTAATTAATAATTTAAAATATATATTTCTTATTTATTTACTTCTATATATAGACGTTATTTATATTATTATTTATAATACTCTATATAAATATATTAACGAGGGCGTTAACTTCTTTCTTTTAAAAGAGGCGATTTATTATAAAGTAGACTTTAATAAGAGTATTATTATAGATATTTATTAAAACGACGGGCTAAGCTCTACCGCTAGCTCTATCGAGACTAAAGTAATATTAAAATTCTAATATATTAAAGCCAAATCCTCTATAGAATAATTAATATCTTTTATATTATATATTATTATATTAACCCCGTATCAATATTAAATCTCGTAAAGAAAAGAAATTAGTTAATATAATTATATAACGCGGACCTTATCTTAATTATTCGTAAAAATAGTAGATATTATACGTATTAATTAATCGAATAGGTTTAACTTATAACCTTCTACGAATATATATCTTTTTGATTTTAGACTTAATAGATATATCTACTTTACGCTAACTCGACTTGAGAAAAGAATCGTACCCTTTACTAGTGAATCTGCTCCCTCGGAACTTTAACAACCGTAATCGTAAAAGGCCCGTAAAGGTCGGAGGAGCCGTTAATAATAACGTTAGAAGTGGCGGGGCTCGAGTCTTTGCAGGACCCCTAGGCGATATAAGATTTCGTACTGCCTACCTAGTATGTCTAAGTCGGAGGAAGGTAATCGTATGAGAGATGTATCATACCTCTGTCCCAACGAAGAAGGCAGCCTGGATCGCTGCCTATTGTACAAGGTACCTTTGCCATGGTGATACGGGCGCCGCCAAGAACGAGAGTAAGGGCGACTACTTGATAAAGTAGTCGCCCTTACTCGGCAGTGCAAGGGTACTGGAGTACAGGATATATGGCGCGCTCCACAGAAATTAGGCCATTTCGCAATTCTGAATTAATGAGAGAGGGATGACTAAGGTCCAGGGTTAGGTGTCGTTCTCACACTTAGCTTCCATTCTCCGCGGGGATCCAGGTGGATAAATCAGGTTGCTCTGATTCTCCTGATCCTTGGAAATCTCACTGAAGTCGGGCGGTTCAGCTTCAGTGAAGATTTGAACGCTCATAATTCCTGGTACATGGAACCATGTCTGCTGGTCGTTTGCCACCCTAAGCAAAAAGGTATCCCGTGTGTACATAAGTAGCTAGGGTATTAGGGCTTGAGGAAATTTATTGCCCATCGGAGAACTTGGCCCATTTGAGCTGCAGTGCGATGAGAACGACCGGCAAAACGCTGACGACTTCTCCTAACCCCGCATATGCAGGTGGTACTCGAGCCCTGACGAATGCCCCTCCGGCAAGCAGGATGGCAAAGATGTTATAGATGAATGACCATGCGAAGTTCAGGATGATTCTGCGATGTGCCGCCTTAGCGATCTCCAGAACCACCGGAATGCCTCTGAGAGACGGACGCATAAGAACAACATCAGCTGCGGAACGAGCAGCATCAGTTCCCTCATTGACGTAAACGCCGACAGCTGCCTGAGCGAGCGCAACGGAGTCATTTGTACCGTCTCCGCAGAAAAGGACTGTATCACCTCGATCACTAAGAGTTTTCACAAAGCGCTGCTTATCAGCCGGCAAGCACTGCGACTTGGTATTCTCTTCCTCGACGCCTAGCCTTGCTGCAACGGATCTCACCGCCGCCAGATGATCTCCACTGACGATCGAGATAGCTAACCCTCTCGATCTAAGGGCTGATATGACAGAGAAAGTATCAGTTCGGACTGTATCTTCAAGGCCGAAGGCACTGATCAGCTCAGAATCAACGGTGACGCAGAAAGCCGTGAGGCCTCTGGCAAGTATCATTTGCACGATAGGATGATCTTCCACATGGAGCCAGCGAGGACTGCCACCGCGGACCGTCGTTTTGCCATAGACCCCTTCAATTCCCATGCCGGTAATTGAATTTACGTCACCGAAAAGGGCGGCGATGACGTTCTTTGCCTTGAGATGGCCGGTGATTACAGAAGAGACGGGGTGCTTGCTGTCTGAGATCAATCCGAGGATGATCGATTGGTTCAGAAATCTGGATTCTGAGGGGAAATATTCTTCAACTGCTATCGAAGGCTTCCCATTCGTCAGAGTTCCAGTTTTGTCAAAGACAACGTGTGACACTCTACAGGCCGTCTCAATTGCTTGTGCGGATTTGAAAACGATTCCGTGCTCGGCTGCCACACCTCCCGCAACGACGATGACCATTGGGACAGCCAGACCAATTGCGCAAGGGCAGGAAACCACTAGGACGGCAATAGCATAAGTAAGGGCGTTGACAACGGACATTCCTGAAGAGTTGTCACGCCCAAGTTTGCCGATAAAAATCCAGATGATGAATACTGCCAGCGTGAGGGCGATGATGACGGGAACAAAATATCCAGCGACGCGGTCAGCAATTTCTTGTATCTTTGCCTTGGAGAACTTGGCTTCGTCAACCATGTTGGCGACCTCACTAACAGTATTCTCGCCGGGCAGACGAGTCAGTTCTACCAGCAGGACACCGCCGCCGTTGAGAGATCCAGCGATAACTGAGGAACCAGATGATTTATCTATAGGCCGAGACTCGCCCGTCATCGTCGACTCGTCCACCTCACTGGAACCTGAAATAACCAGACCATCGGTGACGATCCGCGAATCAGGTGAAACTTTGAAATGATCGCCGTACTGCAAGAGCCGTGCATCTATGACTCTTTCATTATTCCCATTCGCGTCAACCAGGGTGGCGGTCACAGCTTGCATCGATCGAATCGAGATCGATTCCGCCGCACGTTGGCGGGCAAAAGTGCTGACGGAGCGGCCCACCATGATGAGAGTCACAAGAAGGGTGCTTGTCTGGAAAAATTGGCCTGTTGAGAGCGGTCTTCCAGAAACTGCCAATGCGTAGGACACCACGGAAAAGCTGTAGGCTACCGTCGTACTGAGGACAATCAAGAGATCCATCTCAATCACACGCGAAAACACAATCGCCTTGATGGCACTCGGATAGAAAGGTCCGGCTATGAACACCTGGATCAAGGTTGCAAGGGCCAGAGAGACTGCTCCGTATGAAATTGCATGTGGTGGAAGTGGGGCCCATGACAAGACTAAGACTGGGATAGTCAAGATAATAGAGATAAGTGTGGTAAGGCATATCCTCCGAACATGTTTCTTGCCAGAGACAAGATTTGAGTCTTTCTTTACGGGAGCTAGATGGGTGGATGCACATGAGTAATGGTCGAGAATGTCTCGGGCTCCAATACCATCTGCTTTGTACTGAACGCAGATAGTGTTTTCAGCAAGATGGAATACGCCAAGTACCCCACGCGGCCGAGGTAGATCGATGGCATACTGTGGGTCACCTTGGATAACCAGCTCAAGATCCAGATCGTTGAGTTGAATCCTTTCGCAATGAAATCCTGTCTGTGTCTCAATCGTGCTGATGAGCTCATTGATATCCCCCCCCATCCTCTTGTGGTCAAATTCCGCCCGAGACAGCATCAAGCTGGTCTTGACGTTTCTTGCGGCGGGGATAGAATCGAGGGCGCGGAAGAGTTTATTTTCACAGCCAACGCAGGTCAATCCCTCGACCTTCAACGTAACGTGCTCCGTTGGGACTTCGCCTAGCTCGATATCGGTGGAATATTGCTTGTGCGAGGAGCTGGACACGGTATGGTCTCGAGGGTTGTTTTCATCCAAGCCACAAGAACCTTCGGCGGCCTGCTGGGTCTCAATTGTGCCGGAGCAGCAGCCCTTGTGCAAAGACGTATTCGAGGGCTTCAGAGACGGCGCAGCCACGGCACAGATGGGTCCGCGTTTAACGCGACCTGGTTTGGGAGAGGTAGAGGGTGGTAAGGAGGTAGAAACGTTTTTGGACCGAAGTGAAGAGTTGCGAGAATGTTGCGATTGTACCGTGCAGCATGTTTCCAAGCCTCTAGCAAACATAGCTTTGCAGATGCAACCAAAGGCTGCAAAAGTCGCTCCGTACCGTTCCTGCACAGTGCGCCGGTGGCGGGAGCAGGCCCCCTGGACTGGATTTTGATGAGATTCTGCTCCATCCCTCTTGGAGCAGCCACTTTGGCAGCCATCATAATCTTGCGAGCACTGAGATCGTTCCCCCTTTCCCATCTCATTCTCTTGAGGGCGGGTCAAATGAGACGGATCAAATTCTGATTGAAGGTTTTCCGCCTTGAGTAAGGTGATTTCTGATGGGACCGGTCCATTATTCGGATTGCCTTCACTGAACGCCAAACCATCATCACCGCCGCTTTTGTCCTCAGCTTCTTCACACATGCTAGCGGCAAGACGTTCGAGGCAACTCTCTGGATCGTAGTACTTTTGGTCAGCAGGGTACAGCAAAAGGGTTGCGGTGAACAGACCACTGCAGCGGGTTGACCGTTTCATTCTAGAATCGCACCTCAAGTCCTCCAGCTTGTGGAAAGGCTCACGATCCATTTTGCGTCACGAGGTTGTCTTCGACTTGAAATGGGGATCACCAGCGCAAATATCAGAACATACAGAGCATTTTTGGGCACCAGAGCCCCAACTCACCCTAGGCGCGCTAGTGAACTTGGCGCTTCCTACTCTAGCGCCTGCAGGCCAGCCACTAGCAAACGCCAATTTCCGCCAAGATTTCCGTAAACCACCAAAAGTACAGATGTCCAATAATATATGCCTCGCTATATAGTGGGAACCAGAGCTCAAGAATACCTTGAGAAAGTACTATCTCTCGGCCATTTTCTGAATTTGTGGATGTTTTCGGATTTTTCCAGTTGGTTAAGGTGAGTGGATGTGAGTAGATGTTGCGTGGCCAGAATAAGTGTTTTGCACCCTCGAGCCTCCACTTCATAGGTTAGTACTGTTGTACGTTGGCATCAAATGCATCTTCCAGAGTAAATGATTGTTGTAGGTTCGATCTCTGCATCAGACTAAGAGTGCTGCAGCATACGACTCAGAAGCTACCGCAATGATGTTAGCAAGGCCCAGTATCGTCCTTGCCAACCACTGAGCGAACGCTCACAATCCGAAACCTCTTCATTAGTAACCTTGATGTTGGTTAATCAAGTCGAGCCAGGCCGATTCTTCCCTAATGGTGGCAGTGCTCGAGATGCGCGAGGACCGCCAGACTCGTACGTATAAGATGTACGATCAAGATCGATTCTATCTCTTCAACTACACCAGTCCTCACCTCTCTTCCCTTACTGGCCACAGCACATCTGCTACCGAGTCCTTAACGGAGAACCTTGGCCCAACAAAGCGTTGGATTGCAACTACCATTCCCCGTCAGCCTGGCTTACTAAGCAGGTCTTGGCTTAGGGCTAGGGCAAGCCCCTTGAGATAATACATAACTAGTAACTGCCATAGTTACTACTCCTTAATAAACTATATTAATATATAGAAGAACCATACCTATGGACGTTATTAACGGGTTATAAGCCCGGTATATAACGTACCTATTACGTAGTTTATTCAGCGTATTCCTAGGGCGAGCTAGAAAGCCGTTAAGGAAATAACGGTATTTTATACTTTTTATACTACTACTTTAGGAGTAAAATCCTTAAAATCTCTATCGTTAACTACTCTTTATTTATATTATTCTTAGGTATAATAAAAAGTAATAGTAATATAAAGATCCCTAAATTAAGGAGTAAGAGTAATTAAGAGTTATAGAAAATTAATATTACTATCGTTCTAGGGGCTAAAAAAGTCTAGGGGTATATTATCGATAAAGAAAAATATTAATATCCTATCGCCCTAGATCCGTTAATTAGAATACTAGTATACCGAGATAATAAGGGAAGATTATATAAAACTCTATTTATTACGCCGGAAGAGAAGAAGGAGTATAAAGTAGTTAAAAAAAATACTAAAAGAAACTAAACGAATAGGAGGATAACTATAAAACGGTATATAATTATATTCTATTTAACCTAGAACCGAACCTAAAGACCTATATTACCGGCGTTACGAATAATACTAAGGCGATGAATATTCTTTACTAGCTTTTCGAGTATTCTAATATATAAACCGTCGATTTATATATATACTAAATTACTCGTAAAGATTAGGATAACTTTAAGTCTTTACTAGAGTATAGGAATTATATAAAAACGTACTAAAAGAGGTTTACTAATATAGGAACTCTATTACCCGAATAAATACTAGCGTTATACTTTAAAGTAGGAATTAACCTTAAATTATATATATATATCGCTAATATATAAAGTCTAGTTAAAAGAGATAAGACGATATTTACCCTAGACGATATACTTAATAAACTTTTAAAATATAATAATCGCCGATAGGATTTAAAGGCGTTAACGCTAAGAAAGTAGAATAAATATAGAAATAATAAGAGTAGAAATCGTAATACTTCTAACTATAGATTAGGATCTAGGAATAACTCTATAAATCCTAGGCATAAGAAGGGTAAAAATAGTAAAGATCGTCGAAAAAATAAATCTAATAATAAGTCGTATAAGGAAAGAAAGAATTACGAGGGCTATAGAGGGTATTACTTTACGGAAAATTACTACTACCTCTATAAAGATAAAAGGCCGGAAGGTTAGGAGGTATACGAGAGTAAATAGTACCTTTTAATTAAAAATCGTATTAACGGTTTAGGTAAGAAGCCCGCCGAGGCTAAGAAGGTTAAGAAAATACTTATTTCTAGTTATATAAATAAAGCTAAAATATTAGACGATAAGGACGATACCTTCTAGATAAACTTAACCGTAGATATCTATATTATATACGACTTCTCCCTATTTAATAAGGCTATATATAAGGAGAAGCGATATGAATTTATAATAATTAAAGACGGATCCTAATATAGGATTTATAATATTAATACTATTAATATTAACCCGTTTATTAACGGTAATTATAAGGAGTTAGATCTCGTTAATATATATTATATTCTTAATATAAAGTATAATCTCTTATCGCTAGGAACGTTAGAGCGGAATAATTATAAATTTTAGATAGTTAATAAGAGAATAAATATCCTAAATAAATAAGGGGAGCTTTATTTATCTAGAACCTATATCGGGACTAGATACTTACTTAATTTAAGAAAATCCCTAATTACGTTTAAAACTAGGGCGAATCTTCTTCTTCTACCTCCTATAATTACTAATCCTTTAATTAAATCCGGATTATAAACTTAATAATATAGGAGGCTTTATTATTTAAATATAAATAACGTTAAAAGGCTAGCGTATTTATTAGAAAGAATAAATACTTAGAAAGTCATATCGCTTTAGGCCCTAGAACCACCTACTAAAAAATATAAACTATATATTATAGGGTATTAATACCGTATTATCGTTCGTATACCTAGGCGATCCGACTAGATGAAAAGAGCTACCGATTAAGGCGAGTTAATATACACCGATATCGCCGGCGGTAGTTAAATTATATATATACTAAAGGGCAAGCGTTATATATTTATTTTACTCGATAACACTATTAACGAATTAACTATTTACTTTTTTACGAAGAAGTTAGATATAGCTAATATAATAGGCCCTTATTTCGAGTATACTAAGAATACTAGGAGGCTTATTTAGTATCTTAAAAATAATAATACTAATAAAAATATAAATAGAAGGATATAGGCGTTATTCGCTAAATATAGAGTTAATTAAATTCCTACTACTATATATAACCCTAATTAGAATAAAACGTCAGAACGATATATCTATATATTATTTAAATATATAAAAAGTATTTTATTTAACTCTAAACTTCCGAGAACCCTATAGGGTAAAGTTATTAGGACGGTTATATACTACCGTAACCGTAGCCCGACTAGGAGTCTAAGTATCATAACTCTATATAAGGCGTTAATAAGTAATAGACCCTTTATGGGATACCTTCGTATATTCGGCTATATCGTATACTACTATAATAAAAATCTTAATAAGAAGAAACTCGATAATAAAAGCGTTAAATACTACTTTGTTAAATACGACGGTATAAATAAATTCCGCCTATAAAATAGTAAAAAGATAATCGTTTTAACCTATATAATATTCGATAAAATCGTCGATCCTAGATAATTAAACGAGAATAAAGAAAAAGAGTAATATACCTTCTTAAATAAATTATTAGAAAATAAAAATAAAATATCGGACGATAATTATAAGACTAAAGAATCCTCTACCGATAAAGGTAAAATAACCCTACGTCCTATATAAAAAGTCGTAGAACTACACCGCTATAAATAACCCCTAGAAGAAGGTTAGGCCCGTTAAAAATAAAGTATATAATAAGAGCGTCGGTAATAAAACATAGGATATTAGGCGAGGTTTCGTTATACGCGTTATTAAAATAAATATTAATTTAATCCCTAACATTCCTATAACTATCTATAAGGCTCTAAATAACCTAGATAAAAAATAATAACTAACGGTACTCCAAGAAGAATTTAATTTATATAAAGTTTAATAAACTTAGGATTTAGTACTAGTATTTAATAATAGGAAGGTTCTACTAGGCCGCTAGGTCTTATTTATTAAAATAAACTTAACTAGTAATATTACTCGATATAAGGCGCGCTAGGTCGTAAAAGGATTCCGATAAATAAAAGGCGTTAACTTTAACGAGACGTATTTAGGAGTACTGAAGTCATAGTCCTAGAAATTACTACTAACACTTAGTGCGAAATTTAACCGAGAAATTCACTATATTAATATTATTACCGTATTCCTAAAGGCCCTATTTAATAATATAATTTATATAGAGTAACCTTATAGTTTCCGGAAAAGTAAAGTAGTTTATTTATTTAGGAAGGCCTTATATAGCCTTAAATAAATACCCCGAGAGTAGTATATAACTCTTAGGGAATTCTTTAAAATCATCGGTTTTATACGGGTTAAAAAGGACTACTTAGTATTCGTTTATAAAAATAACTCCGTGATTAATCTCTATATTAACGACCTATTTATTCTTACCCCGACTATAGTACTAATAGAATAGTTAAAAGAATAACTAAGTGCGCGTTTCCGTATCAAGGATTTAGGCGAGATATCGTACTATCTTAATATAAAAATTAGACGAAATCGTTAAAACCGCACTATTTATATAAACTAGGCTAGTTATATTAATAAAATATTAACTAAGCTTAGTATAGAGTACTATAGAAAGTAGAAGACTTTTATAGATTTATTAATTTAACTAAGAGTAGTTACTAACGACTATATCGCTAGTAAAGAAGATTTAGAAGGGTTTAAGAAATTAATCGGGTATTTATAATAACTTATTACTATAACTCGCCCTAATATCGTATATATAGTTAATATCTATAGTCGTTATTTAAAGGTACTACTTTCTACCTATAATATTATATTTAAAAGGATTATTAGTTACCTAGCTAGAATAACTAAACTAGGACTACGCTATAGCCCTAAAAAAAGAATTAAAGAGTTATTAATAAAATTTATAAATTCGTCCTAAAGAGACTACCTAAATACTAGGTATTCTACCTTAAGGTATATTTATTTCCTATAGAATAAATTTATTAACTAGTTAATAAAACGTTAAAAGACTATCGCTAGGTTAACTATAGAAGTAGAGTACATCGGTAAAGTAAATACTATTATAGAGTCGAAATTCCTAGTACCCCTATTAATAGAAATAAAATATATCTAGGAGGATATAGAGACTATTTAGTTTATAGTTAATAACTATATAGCTATCAAAATAGCTACTAACCCTATTAATCACCCTACTACTAAGTATATTAATTCTAACTATTATATTATTCGCGAAATAGTCGCTGAGATAAGTATACTTTAGATTAATTATATACCGACGGCGGCTATAATTACGGATAAATTAACGAAGCCCTTAGGCCCTATAAAGTTCATGGCCTTTAATATTATACTAGGGCTCGCGTCGGAGCTAGTATAAGACTATAACGTCGCTATAGTAGTATTACTAACGGTCAAGTAGTTAATAGGAGCGTTAGATTATAACTACTATTCCCCGTCAGCCTGGCTTACTAAGCAGGTCTTGGCTTAGGGCTAGGGCAAGCCCCTTGAGATAATACATAGCTGGCAACTGCCATAGTTACTACTCCTTAATGAACTACATCAACACATAGAAGAACCATACCTATGGACGTTGCTAACGCAAAGAAGCAACTTGCGGATATCATCTTGAACAAGGCTTCGTGGTCGGTTGCGAAGGATGCCCAAGGGGAGGTTGGACAGTGCAGTGTGGGTGCGTGGAGTTATGGGACGAGTAGGAGTATAGATTGTGGGTTTACTTGCGTGCCGTATACGAGGTCTTAAGTGTGTCGGGCACTGAATGGCTTTCTTTGAGCATAGGGCTCGGTCTTCGTTGCAGCGTCTGCATCCACATAGGGATTCATCTCTTATATAAAGACAACGCCATGATGAAGATAGACCGGGAGGTTATGATCGACAATCCAAATAAGGTCTGGCTACGCATAATACCTATGCTATCGTGGTCTTCATTGCTCCAGTAGTCCATCATTTAATGACCCCAAAATGACATAACAAAAATACACTCGAAGCATCACATCATACCCCAAAGTTGTTGGCCAGCCATTAATCCTGCTACACCGACGGCAGCAGCCCCACTGAGACCCATCGCCGCGGCCGCCTGAGCTGCTTGGGGATCATAGTACTGCTTACGGGGCTGTTGTGGCTGCTGCCACATTGGAGTCGACACAGTAGGGCTTGCATAAGGTGGAGGCGCCATCATCGCTTGCTCATTTTCCTATTGCCGCTGCGCCACCTCCACTCGCTCTCTTCTAAAACCTTGCGTCTCCATTTGTAACGCTTGTAGTTCCTCCTCTTCCTGCGTTCGTGCGATCTCAGTGGCTCAGCGGCTCTGCGGTATTGCTCTTCGCTAGCCTCCCCTTCTCCATCCACTAGTTCCCATCGCTAGCTGCGCCATGTACTTGTCGTTGGTGGCTTCTTCAGCCGCAATCTAAGCCTGTGTTAGGGTTACGTCCAAGTAGTGTCCAAGGCTTTTAATGGTGCACGCACTATTTACGCACTACTGATATAAATGATATAATACGCCTTTTTTCCTAATTAAATAGTGTGATATAGATTTCGTATTATATTATTCATATTAGTACAGGCTTTATATCATACTATATAACTATTAATATAAATAATATAAATAATAATTCTAAGGATTTTGTATAGGGGATTTTAGTAATATTACGGGTAAAACGGAGTTAAAATCGATTACCTATTCGGGTTAACTATCAAGGGACGGGATTAGTATCTAGATATTTATTAAACTAACGGCCAGGTTCATTAAACCATGACCTAGCTATAATATAGAAGTAGGCTAAAATAAAAGATAAAGGACGAAAGTTAGGGTAGGGCTAGTTATTATCTAAATAAGAGTTAGTATACGGAGTATTTACTTATTTCTTATCCCGGCTATATTAGGATAGAAATAGGGAAACTAGTTTAGACCTAAATTAAATCTAAAGTAGGTTAGGCTAGGCTAGGTTAATAAGACTATATTATAATAATAACCCCCTCTTTAAGGTCGAGCTCCTATAAAATAAATAATCGATAATAACGGATAAAGAATAGGACGGGGAATAGGCGGCGGTATACGAATAAAGCTAAACATTAGCGTTATTATCTATAAACGATAACGGCGGGGCTAAGTTATAGAGTATTATTCATTTATATAGTAATACGAAGTATCGGTCGAAGCCGATATAGAACAATAACCGAGGGAATAATAACGGACAGGGAATAAACTAAGGTATAGACTAAGGTTAACTTCTTAAAAGTCGGACTAAAACGAAGATAATAAAAGTTCCTTATATTAATACCTTTAAATAATATACGGTAATTCGTAGAGGCTAGCGGCGTTAGGATTCGAGATATAATATTTATTAATAAACTATTAATAACGGGTAAAGTACTAGAAGGGTTCCTATATAGCGACGTAACTTTCTTAATCGACGTAGTATTTTAATAAAAGTAAACTATAACGGCGATCGTACTTAGAATTTAAAATACCGTTAACGTACTATTTACGTTAATTATCTTCGGTAATTATAAATTCTTAGATAGGCTAGACTTATTTAGGTAAAGAGTTATTAATTATTAATTATAATAAATTAACGTAGAAGACGGGGTAAACTTTTATAGAATATAGAAGATTTAACTAGACTATAAAAGAATTATCGAAAACCTTAAAGACTCGGAAGGGGCCGATATTATAATCGTCGAGTTTAATTAAAGAGTATATAGTATTTAGATTCTTAATATTTAATTATATTTAATTATCTATTAAATATATCGGATATAGGCGCCTTCGTTAGTTAACTAAGGATTTAAAAATAATTTAGGCGATAAATATCTTATCGCGGAGGTAGTCGTTTAAGATTTCTATTTATATTACGAATTTATCGGTAGCGATTAAATAGGTACGGGCTTAAATAGTAAAATTTTAAAATAAAGATTCGGTAGGCTCGAAACCGATATATAAATATTAACTATAATTAGTTAAGAAAGGCGAGGCTAGAGTACTAGAAGAATTAGTATTATTATTAGAAAACTCCGCTCTAGGGAGCTATTTCACTTAATTATCCTATATATAATTAACGTATATACGGAGGTAGTATTTTATTATAATATTAAACCGTTTAGTTTAATTATCCGTCTAAGGATAATATTTAGTAGATATACGTTAGTCGATTTTAAAACGTTTATATAAGGCCTCCTAAAACTCCGATATAAATTAAAATCCTCGATCCGAAATAAAGATATTTAGTAACTTATAAAGCTTCTATATATTCTAGTAGAAAGCGTCGTAGGCTTCGTCTACTTTTATTAATATAATTAATACTAGGTACTATATCTTAATTAAGTAGTCTACGAAAACTAGGATATACTAAAAAATAATTCCTATAAAGGTATAAGGCGGTAGGGGATTTATATAATCTATTAAAATATCTCTTTAACGTCGTTACGGGGGCGGTAATAAACGTAATTATTTTTAAATATACTAGCGGGAAAGCTTAATTCTTCGGTATATATAATAATTCTTAACGAATTACTAGATAATAGTATAAACGTTAGGCTATTAATAGGCCCGATTAATTAATTCGTAATACTTAATACGACCTAGGTAACTACTCGCGATATTATTATAAACTAGCTAGATTAGACGAAGGCGTAGTTTATTAAAATTCGGAATATATCTCTTTCCTCGGAAGTAGAGAACTTTATTCTTATCTTCGTATTTAGCGAGGGGAATTCTACTATAATAGCGCGTTCTAAAACGTAGTATTTCTAAGACTTTAAGGGCGAATTAATCGGCTTAACTAGTTATATCCTATAATTAATAGGTCGGGGTATCGTATAGGTCTTTATTTAGGTTAATAGGTTAGTCTTTATTTAATTTAAACTCGTAGGACGTAGGTAGGATTTAGGGTTCTAGATCGACGTCTATATTAAGGTTTATCGGGGTCGTATAAATTAATATAAGGTATAATTAAAAGGGCTAGACGAGAATCTTTAGATTTATTACTAATATAATTAAAGTAATTAGGATTAAGACTAAAATTACTATATTTAGCGATATATTATAAATATAATTCTTAAAGACTTCTAGGGCTAGGTTTTTTCTTTTTAATATAATCTAGTACTAATATTAATATCTAGGGTTTAATTTATCCCCCTCTTTAAAGAGGTCTTTTAACCGATATATTAATATATTAAGTTTACTACCTTCTTTACCGGGCCGGTAAATAATCTTATAATTAAAATAGGATAAGAATTTACTCTACCTTATTTAACGGCGAGATAATATCTTAGATAAAATAAAATATTTAAGAGCTTTATAATTAGATATTACCTTAATAAAAAGAGTAGATCCCTTTAATTTAAGGCGTTATTCCTCGAATACGCGGACGATTACTATAAACTCTTTATTATAGATCTTATAATTATACTCGATAGGGTTATACTTCTTTAAAAAGTAAATAATAGGACGAAGGACGTTTTAATTATTATACTAGGATAAGACCCCCCTAAATACGTAATTAAACGTATTTATTTTTATTATAATCTTACGGTCGGGGTCGAAATAAATTAAGATAATATTAAAGATAAAAGCCTTCTTTAAGGTATTAAAAGCTATTTAATATTAAATACTCTACTCGAAGATAATACCTTTTTTAGTTAAGGCTATAAATAATATAACGAGTTTATTAAATTTATAGATAAAGCGCCGATAGAAGTTAGCGAACCCTAGGAAACTTTAAATATCCTTAATATTAACTAGTTATAGTTAATTTAGGATCGTATCGATTTTTTTTAAATTTATTTTAATCCTTTAAATAATAATAATTAATCCTAGATATATAACTTTCTTAATATAGAAATCGTATTTAATAATATTTATTTAGAGCCCCGCCTCGCGGAGTTTCTAAAGGATATATTTAATATAGATTTCGTACTCTTCCTCGATATCGTTATAAATTAGAATATCGTCGAGATATACGGTATAAATCTTATCGAGAAATTTATGAAAAGTATCGTTAATATAGTACTAGAACGAGGTAGGGCTATTATATAATCTAAATAATATAATAAGGTATTCGAATAGGCCGAATCGGGTACGGAATATAATAAATTTTTCGTCGCCCTCCTTAACACGGAGGCGATTAAAAATAAATATAATATTTAATTTAGAAAATACCTTAATACGATTTAATCGATTTAAGGTTTCTAATATTAGGGGTAAAGAGTATTTATTCTTTATAATAATAATATTTAGCCCTCGGTAATTAACGTAGAAACGTAGGCCTCCGTTAAGTTTCTTTACGAATAAAATAAAGAACGCGGTATAAAACCGATTAACTCGAATAAAATCTTTATTAAAGTTTTTATCTAGGTAACGGCGGAGTTTTAAGATCTCGTTATAGTTTATATTATATAAGTTAGATAACGGAGGTTATAACCCTTCTTTAAACTTAATAATATAATTATATAACCGATACGGGGGTAAGATATTAACGTTTTTTCTTAAAAAAATATTTAAAAATTCATAGTACCGCGTAAATAAGATTTTAATTAAGGCGGGGCTTAGGTTTATAGTATCTAGATTCTTAATAAAACTAGGTATTTAAAGTCGAGATTTCTTCTAGAATACCTAGGAATCGATCGATTTCTATAAATAATAGATTAAATATAGTTTACTCGTTAGGCCTAACGAGCTAGGTAAATAATCGAGATCTTATCTCGTATATATTAAGAGTAACTAGGTATTAAATTCGTTATTCTTAATATTAAGACTTAAAACGAAGCGAGGCTAGGCTACGATACTTAATTTTAAATATCTTTCCTTACTTAACGGTAGTAACGATACGACTATATTTATTATTATAACTAGTTCTTATAGGAATAAATAACTAGGACTAGGATAAAGAAGACTCCTTTTAAATCTAGGTTTATTATTAATAAACCTAGAATTAAAGTAACTCCTCTTAAGTTTTAAATTATTTTATACGAGTATTAAGCTAGGCTAAAGACTAGATTTACTTCTAATAAATTTAGGACTAGGTTAACTCTTCTTAAATCGAGATTTACTTCTTATAAACCTAGGACTAGGTATATTATTAATAAGTTTAAAACTAAGTTAATTCTTCTTAAATCGAGGTTTACTTCTTATAAGCCTAGGACTAAGTATACTATTAATAAGCCTAGAACTAAAATAACTTCTCTCAAGTCGGAATTAATTATTTAATAATAACGTTATCGTTTATAGATAATAACGGCTCTTTATATACTAGCGACTCCTTTTAAATCGGGGTTTACCCTATACGGGTATCGGATAAAGTTAAAAACTAGGATTCTTAAATTTAGAAACTTTCTTAGGGTATAAAAAAGAGTTTATCTTCCGCGAAGACTTTTACGGGATTTAAGGTATAGTTTCTTAAATAAAAATATAAAGCGAAAATTAAGAAATTATTTAAGAAATCGGTAGTAGCTTTATAACGATAAAGGTATAATAAACCGATTACGACGGGGTATTAATTAAATTTAGTAATAAAGAAAATTATTCGTTTTTAATAATTATAAATATTTAAAATCGTTTTTATAATATAAATAATATATCTTATAACGGTAGGTACGTTATTAAAGAGTCGGACGATATAAAGATAACGAAGAAAGCGAAGGGGTAAATATTAAATATATATAAAATCATAATTGATAAAAAGATAGCCGGATATATTAATATTAATTAAGGCTTTAATTTAAATTCAGGATTAATTATTCCGTAATTAATAAAAAATAATTATATATTTATTATAAAAAGTAGGGTCGGTCTTAAAAAGTTATATAATAGATTTAAACGAAAGTTTAATTAATAACGAAGGTAAATTAAACGATATAACCGATAAGTAAAAAGATATATATAGGGTTCTAGGTACCTATGATCCTAATATACGACTTTATACCGGGATTATTCTTTTCCCGCGTCTAAAGTAACTCCTCTTATAACGCTCTCGTCGTTATCGATAATAATTATAATACTAGATCGGAGACTAGCTAGCTTAATTAAATAAACTTTTATATTATACCTAGGCGATTTATAATAAAAGTAAAGCCTCTACTTCTCGTAGATAATTTTAATAACCGGGGTTTTTATTAATTTACCTTTAATAGTAATTTAGGTAGAATCGAGGTTTATTAACTCCCTAAATAAAAGAGTTAAAACTACGATAACGGGGATAAAAATACTCGTTATAATAAAGCGGGCTATAAGGGTAGAAGCTAGTAGAAGTATAATAAGCCTTTTTAAAGTTTATTTTAATCTAGTAGGAGTAGTACTCTAATAAAGTAAATAGTACTTAATCTACCGGAGTTCTTAATCGATTTCGGAGTATATACGAATATATTTATCGAAGGTATATAACCGTTAATTATTAACTTTCCTCTAGGAGATAAAGGCCTATTAAGTAATATAATTAATATTATATTTTATAGCGTTAATTAAAGATTCGTTCTTTATTCGAGAACGTTCTTTCTTTTAAATAACGAGGTTAAAGTATTTATTAAAAGATATAAAGCCTTATTTAAGTTCCCGGATATAATTCCGAGTATCCTTTTATTTAAACGGGTTATTATATACTTCCCGTAGTTTCTTTCGTTAATTAATAAAGTTAGTTAAGGTATAAAGACCCTCCTTTTAATAACGGTTTATTAAATTAAAGGCCTTTTTATTAATAATTAATTTAAACTTTATATAAACGATCTTATTACTATCGGTAGGGTAGCGGTTATAATTAATATATATCTATTATATTAATATTTATTCTTAAATATTTAATTTATTTTAGTCCCTTTTATATTCCGAGATATCTAGGAGCTTTTCGGATTTAAGAGGTATTCGAGATCGGGAGGGGGTAGGTTATTAGGTACTTAAGAGGGAAGACGAGCGTAGGCCTATAATAATAATATTATTAAGAGTATTTTTATCGAATACTTAGGGCGGGGGTTAAGGTATAATTTAGGTTATAATAAATACGGCCTAGGTTATTACCTAAACGATAATATAAACTAGGGATTACGTATCTAGCGTAGGAAAAAGAGGAGGCGTAAATAAAAATAAAATATCGAATAAAGGATTATTCTCGACTTAAATATATAGGTAGTCGAAGGTATTTAGGAAACTAATAAAGTTATTCTAAACTTCGGCGAGGAATTATTATACGCGGTCTTCGGGGTTAAGGGGTTAATCTTTTATAATAATTATTTTAATACTAAGAAGTACTAACTAGGTAATTAATCTTTTATAATATTAAGAAACGGGATTAATATCTAGATATTTATTAAATTAACGGCTAGGTTTATTAAATTATAACCTAATTATAATATAGGAGTAAGTTAAGATAAAAGATAAAGAACGAAAGTTAGAGTAAAACTAGCTATTATTTAAATAAAAGTTAATATACGGAGTATTTATTTATTTCTTATCCCGGCTATATTAGGATAGAAATAGGGAAACTAGTTTAGACCTAAATTAAATCTAAGGTAGGTTAGGCTAGGCTAGGTTAGTGAGGCCATACTATGATATTAACGGACTCCTAGATAGGAATAATACTAAGGTTTATCGGTTATAAAAATCGCCTAATAACCTCTAGTAATAATAAATCAGGCTTATCTCGGCTAATTCCGTTAATTCCGCGTATTATTTACACTATTTAAATATTATTAGTATATCATAATATAAATAGTGGGTGTGATATAGCCTTAATATCACACCCACTATTTAATTTTAGCGTAAATAGTGTGATATGGCTTTTATATCACACCATTTACACTATTAAAAGCCTTGGTAGTGTCTTTCTCCTGGCACGGAAAATGTCGTCATCTACCACCTTCTTGAGGTCAAGTGGCGGCTTCTGCGCATCCTCTGCTATGCTGTTCTCGCGTTCACTGAATCTACCGTCTTAATTGTTCTCTTTCAAAATAGTTGCCACATAGTTGTGGATGCGACCGTGAAGGATATCTGTCTGGTTTGAGTAAACCGTCTTCCCCTGAGCGGACTATATCCTGGTCTGCTTGACAAGAGCCGTAAAGCGCCACAAGATCAAGATACGAGGACGTATCAGATATTGCTTGATCAAGAGGACTGATTGAAGGTTGATACCTTCGAGGTGAAGGAGGAAGATGGCACCAAAATTCAATACGATGTAGCAGAGATCACGAGATATGAACACGGGCACAAGGATGACCTCGATCATTGTGTTCTTGTCAGAGGCGGAGCAGTTCCTAAGTTTTCCCAAACCGCACGACCAGATGTGCTTTGGTCGTGCAAATGCGACTGGGATTTTGGCTGGCCTTAGTACCTTGGTCTGGCGTTTTATGGGTATGTCATTTCGCTTGAACCTTTTATTACGTGCAGTTGCTGAACAGTCTCAGATTATTTCCCTCTATTCTCCTACCTAGTCTATCACCACGACAGCGGTACATGGCGTCCAATCATATTCCCTCCTAATCAAGGGACATTGCGTGACATCCCAGATAGTGCCCATATTCACCCCTCGGTCAAATTGCTTCATGAAGCTCAGGTCTTAGAGAATTGGGAGGTGGCAAGGGCCTTGAACCATAAGCATTCGGCACATGAGATGGTATCTCGAAGCCGTTGGTCGAAGTTTCTGAGCACATCTGGCCATGGCATTCGGCAAACTATGCACACGATCACACTTCATGATTGAGTTTTAGGTGGGAATAGCATCTAGTAATTGTCACTTTTCCTCGTGTCTGGCGTTGTTTGAAAGCTTACGATGCATATAATATTAGCAGGTACTCAGGGTCTTGTCAACGTCTCCCTAAACCTCCGCCCTCCCAATCCCATCTTTCCCTTTCCCGCAACCTCTCCCTTTCTATTTCCGCATCCCTATCCCTTACCCTACTTCTCTCTCTTCCGTCCTGCCTTCCCTCACTCTGCCCTGGCCCGGGATCCCATCTCACCCTTTTCGATCTTCTCTCAACATCCCTCTCCTCCCTCCAGCGTTCCAGCCTGATGAGCCGGCCCAGCATCGTATTCACCTTCCGCGACAACGCTTCGAAGCTCCGTCTTGATATCGAGGAGGCGGACGAGGAGCGAGAGCGCTGACGAGGTCGATAGCCGGGTGGTGGACGACGAACATAGCTGTACGAGGATTGGGTTTCGAGGCGCTCTGGTTCAGTTTGTACTGGTACAGGAGGAGAAGGTGGGCGCTGAAGGGGCACCTGCTGTCCCAATGGCGGTTGCGACGGTCCCGCTGTTGGACCAAGTGGTGTCATGCGTGAGTCTTCAGGCAGTGGCGCTGGTGCTGGTGGTTGCGCTTGCTGGGGAAGAGCAGCTCTACCTTCTTCGACGCGTTTCACCTCTTCATCGAGCTTGCTTTGCTTCCTCTCTCCGACTTGGTCTTCAGCCGCGAAAGCTTCGACGAATCCCATTTCGGGTGTCGGATGAGGTGCGCTTGGATGGCGACGGGCAGGAGTTGATGCTCGTCGCGAATTCGAGGGCGTACGATAGATGACTCGAGGAGAAAATTCTGCTGAGAATGTTACATTTGGGGGCTGGATCTTGACAGGATGAAGAGGTCTGGGTGCGCCATTTCTGCCTCTTTTGTGGGGTTGTGGATCTGGAATTCTGTATATGTATGGCACGCACATAGCTGGCGCCTGAGTAGAGATGAAAGTGTAAACGATAACCCAATCCTACTCGCGCGTAGTACCTTGCCAGTGTAGAGAGCGATCGGAAAGATAGTGAGGACGAAAAGTACATAATTCCAAGGCGGCAGCAGCGGGAACCACATTTCATACCTATGGGGGTGGGTCATGTTCGGTGGTCACGCTTAGTCTCCATCAGGTATACAATGCTGAGCAGAAGGGGCATTGTGCCCTGCACTCGTGCGAGATGTCTTACGCCAACGAAAGAGCATTTTTGCATAACTACAGCAGTCCGCCAAGAAGCCTGTTGAGACTCCCGTTTAAAGAAACAGCCTTGGGTGTTCGCAACGGTAAGCATCAAGATGATAATTTCTTTCTTGAAACGTAGACAACAATTACGCGGTTGAGGAGTGGAGTCGCCACCAAAGTGTATCATTGGTGCATGACATGCGCGCGTGCCGAAAGTCTCACATGGCCATCCAACATCCCCAACGGTGCGATGACCTACTGCAGGACACCTTCCGTCCCGTCGTGAACCATCTGGTACCTGCAGATGATGAAGATACCTCCGAAGGTAGGTGTCTTAATAGCGCAGTAGAGATGACGGAATCTGAGACCGCGAACTACACGAAAGCTAACGTCCATACAATATTCGCTCCGTCACCTCTGTGAAGGTGTCCCCATGTTAAAGGATTGCTAGTACCTTTAGCGATGATGGAAACTGTGTAAAGGCAAAAGAGATAATGATGGTGATGGAGGAAATAATGGCATTGTTGCGAGCATCCACGCCTAAAAACCTAAGCTGGGACAGCCCTACTTGAGCCTACAGATCTTGCGGGTCTAACATCTCCTTCATCTTTAAGCCTCCCTAGACTAATGAGCAGAAAATTTACGACCATAAAATTACTTCAACAATTCTACTTTAATAATAAATCTACAACTTCACCCCAGAGTCCTTTTCCATACACCGAGTTCCTATCCAATTATATCAACTGTTCACGAGTTCGGCATTCTAAGATCTACCAGCCACTGACACTGGTCCTCGATACATATGAAGAGCCGAAACTTTATGAATATAACATCGGTTTCCTAAACAGGACTACCCGCTGGAAAATCAAATCTCGAAGTCCAACATTCCCTAACTCCACATCTGCAAGGCTGCGCTCGGTAACCTTTCATATACTAATCTCTCTTCTCCAACCTCCCCGTAGACGAATCTAATCCAAACCCTTACGTTATTGGGCTGTCTTTATTATCGCGAGGTCGGTACTTTCCATGCGGCCCTGCCTAAAATCGACCTTTTGAAGATGCCGATTAGGTTAGAAACCACCAAGACTCAAGTGAGGTGAAGTATAGTCTTCGCTATTGATATACTCTAGTAGAATCTATATAATCTTTGTGCAAATTTGTTAGCTCCACAGTCCATTGTATGTAAAGCTATATGGCTAATTTCATGTAAAGCAAGGCTTTGGCGTTTCATGCTCAAGCATCTACAACCTGACATCCCAGCCCATCGTAAGCATTTAGTCGTTTCATATATACAATTTCCATCCTCTACTCTCCATCCATCCATTCCTCATCTACCATCCGTAATCTCATCACCCCGCCTCCTCCTCATCGCCACCCTGCACCTCACCGGCTTCCTCAAAAAGCCCTCCCTCGTCTTCAGCGCCCCGTCCTCCCTCAACTCAAACTCATACCTCCGTATGACCGTCGCCACAATAAGCGCCAACTCCATCTCCGCCACGTTCCTCCCCACACAAGCCCTCGGCCCATAGCTAAACGGAATAAACGCCTGCTTCTGCTGCTCAGTGATGTTCTTCTCGTCCCAGCGGTCTGGGTTGAAGATCTCTGGGTCAAAGGCCGGGTCATTATGGGGATTCCAGATGGAGGGGGAGTGATGGATTGTGTAGGCGGGGACCGAGAGGACGGTGCCTTGAGGAAAGTAGTGGCCGCATAGTTCGACTCCGTTGCCGGGTGGGACGACGCGTGGGAGGCCAAGAGAGGAGGTGGAGTGGATGCGGAGGGTTTCGGAGACCACATTTTGCAGGTAGGGAAGATCTTTTACTGTTTCGAACAAAGGTACGGCTGTTCCTTCTGGAATTGCTGCGTCGAGTTCTGCTTGCAGCTTGGGGATGACGCCAGGTGTTTTGGTGCACCAGTATAGCAATGCGCAAGAAGTGTTGCTAGTGGTATCGCTGCCAGCGATGAGTTGGGTGAGTGCTTCTGCGGTGAGTTCTTCGCGGCCTAGCCTATCGCCATTCTCGTCTTTGCCTTCCATCAGTCTTGCAAGCAGGTCTTTGCGTTGGTTCTTTTCAACATCTGGAGCGTCGAGGCGTGCGTTGACACGAGCCTTAGCTATGCCGGCAAGGTTCTCAACAGCCCTGATGCCATTGCGGAAGAAGCTGTCTGGTAGATACTTCGCGTATGGTTTTATTGCCGGTAAGCAGCCAATTGTGCCGGAGACTTCGCCACGACGATTGAGCACTTCGATAGCTGGGGCATATGTGACTGGCGAATTGGGACCTTTCTGGACTTCCGCAATATCTTGGCCCTTGGTGATCATGCCGAAAGGTGCGCCAAATGCCTGGCCACCACCGTATCAGCCTGAAACCTCGCAGCCATACGTACCACGCCCAATAACACTCACCAAATCCCCAATGATATCGAAAGCCAAATAATTGAACCAATGCAAACAATCCATCTCCTTCCACCCTCCAGTACCCTCTTCCGACAATCTATCCCATTGCTTGACCAGCTCTTGTAGATTGTACGTCATATACTGTTCAAATTGCCCGATGCTCTTGGTGCTGAAGGTATGCGACACCGTTTTTCTTTTGCGAGTATGTTCGGCGCGGTCGCGCGTGTTGAAGAGGCCGCGTTGGATGGAGACGAAGGCATCGTAGTAGTCGCTGTTGCACCAGCCATTATCAGCTATTTTCTCGGGTGGAAATGGTGGAAGAAGTAAGGGCAGGACATTGGGCGTACCTTTTGAGCCATCCTCCTGTATGACTATATATCACCGGTATCGCGCTTTCGTCCGCAACACTAACATGGTCTGGCTGTATTCTGACTAGCTTGCCATATTTCTTGTGTGCATTGTCAACAGCAACAAATCTCCTGCCCCGCCTGCATTGATACAGGAGCCAAAGATTCGAAAATGCAGCGAATGCGGGGCCTGGTACAGATCGGATCGAAGAATTGCGGAGGTAGGGAAGCAGGTAGTAGATTAGAGGAAAGACGAGGAGCGTGTAAGGAGATAGGAGAAGACGGGGATCAAGCAGCATTTTGGTATACCGGTAGGGAATATGAGGGGTTTGTAGGAGTGTGTGGGGTTCTTCAGTGGACGACAAGATTTTCAGATCCCACAGTAATATCCTAGTATATACAGAAAGAACCCAGAGCCCGCTGGGTAACAGGCCTATATACAGTATTTGTTCCCATGAACAGAGTGATACACAAGATTGGGCAGGTATGCAGGTGCACATCAATATTGATGAAATTCGTACTCCCCCGCATTCTGGCTGCGGGAACCCTCCGCCCAAGGGCCTCTCCCATTGGCCCCAGCGTTTGCTAGCGCTTACTAGCGTCTATCATATCTCGCGTTGACATCGGTTTTTTGCATGATGTTAGGCACGAATGACAGCTCGGTTAGAAACGATCCAGTGAATTTCGTTTCCAGAATCAAGGAGTATATGTTGCACGAGGGTATATACCAAGCCGATAGATCCTTATCCTATCACATCAAACAGGATGTTGCACAATACGACCGAGGTCAGTATTCAAGCAAGATCCGCTGCCTTCTTGTCGTCGAACTGCCTATTTTCCTTGGTGATGCTGCCGGCACTGGAGCCTTCACTCTCGTCCGCTTTGCCTTCAAGGACGATGCCGTCCCTGCCAAGCATTTGGTGCTCGATGTTGACCTGCAGTGTATGTCAGTAGGCTAGCCCAATTCTCTGGCAAACATGTAGATATCGGACGTACCTTCGGGCCCTTGAACCACTTATGTGCATCGACAAACCACCAGATGATGATCGTGGTCATCGGTCCACCGTACACAAGACAGGTCCAATTCATACCAGCAGGACTATCATCCTTCAGCACCGATGTCCGAAAAACGGGGGAGGTTCTACTTACCCAAGATCTGCCCCGGTCGTACTAGGCAAGCACAAGATCGGCACCATGAGCGCCACAAAAGCACAGGCCGCAGATCCAATATACATGCTATATCGTCCCAAGTTCCACGGACCAGCCCTGAATCGATTGCCAACAAAGAACACTCTGATGAAGATGGGGATTGTGAAGGCAACGAATGCGGCAACAGCTGCAATAGAGAAAAGCGCACCAGCTGCTAGAGGACCACCAAAGATGAGAAGGGTCATGCAAATGCCGAGGGTGGTATTGAACCACACTGCGTTCACAGGGGTCTGGGTATGTCGATTTACGCGCTTGATCCACCACGAGCAAGGGAAGCAGCCATCACGAGCGTAGGCAAAGGTAACACGGGAGGCAGCGACCTAGAAGTAGGGCTAAGTCAGTGATCCGACAATATCGACAGTAAAGGACTGTAGGTACGCACCATACATCCCTGACCCATAGAGAACGCAGCAATAATGGTCAGAGCGAGAGCTGCCAGGGCAACCTTCTGAGGCAGAACCTGTAGCAGGTATGACGCCCATGGTTGGCCCAGATCTGAGCTGATCACACCATCGATATCAATGACTGTATAAGCTACAACGAGCTGTAAGAACCAGCCGAAGAGTCCACCGACTCCGCTTGTGAGGACGATGGCACGTGGGGCGGCGATGTTGGCGTTAGAACATTCTTCACTCAAATGGAAGGGCGCGTCGTAACCACTGCTAGGTCTCAGTTCCAATTCGAAGAGTGGGCGACCAGTACTTACCTCATGGTCCAGATAACGGCGACGAAGGTCATGAGGAGCGAGACGCCAGCTGGGAAGTCGGTCCCCTCATAGAAGTTGCCCCAAACGGTGCTTGCCTTGGTGAATCGAGGGTGCCCTTGTGCCTCCCTGTTCGTCGCCGCCGGTATGAGGATAAGCACAATACACAACGAAATGATGTTGAATGTTGATCCGACAGAGTTGAAGTTGGCGATCCACTTGGTAGGCATGCTGCTGATGCACCCGTGAATGAGCATGATCAAGGTCGTTAGGAGAAAGATTTGGTAGTTCTGGGGAATGTACGAGGGCACGCTGATGGAAGCACCAGCTAGTATCATTGCGCTCAAGGCATAGTCGACAGACGGTGCGCCTGTGACTTGAGCCATCCAGTTTGACCAGCCAGTCAGCCCTACAGTATGTTGTCAGCTCCCAGTCCTCTCGACGTGGTCTGTAGATAGGATTGCATACATGCAGCGATTGGTCCCCAGCCAGGCGGTGCCAGAACCGCTGAAGCATAGTATAGACCTCCACTCGTCGGCATAGACGAGCACAGCTCAGCCATGCTCATAGCGACACATTGGATGAAAGCCATAGCAATCAACCATCCCCAAACCATGCCCGGTGTACCCGCATACCCCATGCCCTATTACCATGATCAGCCCCGTGTTTATACTCTTATCCTGGCTCATTCTCACATAGTATAGTGTACTGGCGAAACTCGGTAGCAAGCCCAGAACCGCAAAGCTGACGCAAAACGTCGTCCATAAACTGAATTCTCTCTTGAACTCGGGCTTGTATCCAAGTGCTGCCAAAACCTCTTCATCGGCAGTCAGCTCGCGCTCGCTGTAGACGGGTACCTCGCCGGCGCCCAGAACAGACGTAACCGGCTCTTCAGCGACCGACTTCTTGCGGCCAGAGATGCCCGATGCAGTGCTCATGCCTCGAATAGGCTGGAAGTCTGCTTTGAGGTCTGCCATATTGTCACAGGATGCGTGTTTGGTAAAGGCTCGTGCATAGGACTAAGAGAGGCTGAATGCGCCGATAGGAAAAGCACGAGGTAGAAGTACTTCCTGCCCCCTTGAGATGGCGTGCGCCCGCATCGTGTCCAGCGATAGCAGTACGATGGCCGTACCCAACATCTTGATAACGAGAGGTGTCCATGAAGGGTCCAGCCTATGGGAGAGCACCGGCGTCCAGCGACCACATCTTATCTTTCCCCTCTTCTCGCTTCTTGGCCGTCGTTCATTGGGTAGAAGAAGTCCCTACCGTCCATCGTGGGCGGTAGCGTATGCAAGCTTCCTTCGACAACAGTTGCTAAGAAGTATTATCGTTCACTGCCGGCCTGGATGTGATGTCGTCGAATCAAAAGGTTGGGTGGTTTATGTCAGGCATTGGCTTTTGTCGCCCGGTTAGATATCTCCCTTACTTACCTAAGGTAGGTAGGACTTGCCCAATTTGGCTGAACTGCACGTGACCTGGGTTATATTGATTTCTGGAAGACCTCGACCTGCTTGAGTGTATGCATCATATAGCGTTGTGCTTCCAAGATGCTGGGAGAGATATCATTCTGGCCGCGGTGGTATATCGGCTCTCTTCTCGTCGTGCAGGAGCCTTCTCCGCACCCAATCCGTGCTGCTTCACTGCTCGGGATTGTCAGGGTATCCTCGGTAGGTCGTCGTCACTCGGACGTCTTCGTTGTGGACTGAAGCGTGAGCAACGAGGAGAATACCCAATTACAATTGTTGCCCTATTTACTTTTGAGGCTTTCCTACTTTTGCAAGACATATTGTGCAAGCCTGCATTAACTCCTAATAAGCTGCGTCCGAAAATCGGCCATATGACCGCATGGCGGTTGATATAAAATGATTCAATGATCAAGTCGATGTTTCCTAGAGTCAATGATCACGTTGCAGTATTTTCACTTATCAAATTTCAACCATCAATTCAAAAAGACACTCAGCTCCAAGACAACGAAAACACCAATCGACGAAACCCTCAGTACAAGGACAAAACTCAGCAATGGGATCCTTCGAGTGTCGTGCAAGCAATGGCACTGGCCATGACATGGAGTCAACCACGAAGACCATAGACATGGCACTCTATTCCCTGCATCGTGCTCATGCCGCCCTCTCAACTCTTCAGCAAAAGCCTCAATGGAGCCTCTCCGACACGGCCTCCTTTGATTGCATGCACTATGACGGTGACGCCGCGCTTGATCATCTTGCCACAAAGCTCAACCTCAAGCAAGGCCAGCACATCCTGGATATTGGTTCAGGCTTCAGCGCTACGGGACGGGTATTGTGTTCTAAGTACGGAGTGGAAGTCACTGGCGTGGAGCTGCAGAAAGAAGTGCATGATTTGGCAAGATTTATTACCGCACGGAACGAAGACGAGAAGGTGAGAGAGGGCGTGAGCAGCGTGCGTGCCAACTTCTTGACCATTAAAGAAGAGGAGCTAGGCACTCTTGGCTTTGACCATGTGGTGTCACTGCTATGCATCATGCATTTGCCGCAAGGCTCACGAGGAACGATGTTCAAGCGGGCTGCGCGATACTTGAAACCTGGTGGGAAGATTTACGTCGAGGACTTCTACCAGAAGAACCCGCTGACGGAGGACGACCAAAGCAAGTTGAGGAATGTTGTAGCGTGTTCGTATCTCCCAGAGATCAAAGGGTACATTCAAGATGTGGAGGTTGCTGGCTTCGTGAATGTAGAGTTTGACGACATCTCAAAGCACTGGACGAATCTTTTGGTTGAGCGAGCGAAAAGCTACAAGGCCGAGAAAAGCCGTGATACTGAGCTTGAGCTGTTTTATGATACGGTGGCTGAGCTGTTCAAGCGTGGCAATGTTGGAGGCGTGCGCTTAACCGCTAAGCTGCTTTGTTAAGTCAATTAGCAAAGCATGGAGAATAGTACTGGTCAGCATGTCTAGGTTAGAAAGATGAAGTTCATGAATCTTAAGAACCTTGTCAGAGGCTCTGACAATTGCATCAGGTCTCACTCTTCTTATCTCTCGACATTTGCCACACGGTCAATGTTGTGTCCAACATACCCAGTCGTACTACTTATTCTTTTACTTCCCTTCCACAGAGGTGGTTTCGTGTAGCGCTGGTCACCCCTGCAGTGCAGAAGTTTCCGCATCGACTTGATTTCTCGTCACCTTCCATCTCCAACCTCAGAAGCGGGCATGCTATACTTATGGGATTCGCTCGACCATATCTTTCGCATCATAGGTATTTCATACATACATTTTGATCACTCCTCCCCTGTATTAATCAATACGCGCATTAGCTTCCACTGGTTAGGGGGTGATCGAGTCTGCGATCAATCATTTGCTACCAAGGTGATGCTACAGGCGGGAGAAGTATACAGGACGCACGGATCATATTGAGAAATCAGCTAGTATCGCTCCATGATGCCGTGAACGACCTCTTCTTGGACTATAGTTGAGGAGATGGAATGACTACGGTTACTATGAAATCTGAGGGCGTCGATACTGAGAACGTACTGCCTGTGCTCTTCAACCGAGAGCTAAATGATTTATACCATTATTTAATATACACCCTTTCGCAAGCCAAAGCGCTGCAGTATCAAACCTTCAACGTAGATATTCGAGTCACACGTTTCAGATATGGAGATTAGGAGACAACGGATGTCTCCACATATATCCTCAAGCCCAATATCGAGTGTAGGCCGACACCCGAAGTTCAGATTCTCGGGGCTGACTTTAATCCAGGCTGCGCCCCTCCCGAGGTCTGGAGTGGTAGAGACTACAAGACCCTGTAACTGTGTGTACCCACCGTTGACCTGGCCCGTCGTGTCATTACTTACAGCGTCAGTTTTGACGGATAGGATGTCACAACAACCGTGTCTTCCGGCTCATTTAGTCCAGGTAACGTGACGATCTAATGCGGCCCAGCTCCACGATGGTGCACGATAGGCTTTCGGGCGTGATGCTTCGGCATCTTATGTGTTCGACTGCGATAATCAATGCTGTAGTAATTTTACCCTCCACAGTCCCACGAGGTACTCATCAGTGGTCTTTTACACACGTTTTTGCAACGCCCGATAGAGCAATGAGTTTCTTCCCAGGTTCGGTCAGGAGACGTTGCAAATAGGCTATTTTCTCAAAGGAACTTCCGATCTGAGCTTGTGGGATAATTTTCACTAGGGCCGTCTTTACTGAAGTTGTTTCTCGTGCGCATATACCCCGGAATTCCATCTGGATATATTTCACATGCTTGCAGTTCCTGACATTACCAAAGCAATTGCTCCCTACCATAGCTTAGTGTCCAGGGTGCTAGGAACCCTTCCTGGTATACCCAGGCCCTTTTACCCAGGGGATTATCGAAGGAGAGATTTGTCCACCAATCTTCACGACGTGAAAAATCCGATTAGACACCTGACATCTTCGAGGCTTCGTATCGCCAATCTTTGGTTGGGTCTTGGATAATACAGAGTGCGTCAGTCCACAAGTACCTAGCCCCTAATGCTTTTGTTATAGCAACTGCATCTCTAAGTGTTTTTGGCATTCCTGCGATTGGGAATATGTTCTGGAGGCGGTCTAAATTCGACTTGTTCAGTCTTAAGAAGCTGGCGGATCCGTAAGGTACTTTTCCCGCGTTCTGGTCTCGGACGTATAGGCGTAGCTCGTACGCAGAGGCATTTGGATATATCTCAATTATGCGTCTTGGACGAAGCGCTGAAGGCTCGACGGATCTCACACATCGAGTAGGAGATTTGGGGCACGTAGTAAGCTACTTGCCAGCAAGCCTCCGGCAGGCGTCTTTGCCGGTGTTGCCGCCAAATTGGTATTGCCGAGAAAAGGTATATAGATCCGATGGGGCTGCTGGACTGGCAGCACTGTGATGAGTTCATCGGGGCCGACGAATTTCCACGCATACTTTGCAATGGCTTCAGATGGAAACTACATAGAGATTCCGGATCTCCAGAGTACGTAACGCCTTCACTGACGTATAGTAATAAAATGTATGGTTCCCTTGTAGCCTCACATAGCTGGAACGCGTGTTGGACCAATCTCGAGCTGAGCTCTGACTTCACTATCTCTACCAAGTCGTGATTCGGCATTCATTCTCCCTCGAGAGCAAAATTAGCACTCTAAAGCCACCTTTTGTAGAGTCCGAAGTGTTAGGTAATAAGGTTTATAGATGGTATAATCACCTTCAACTAAGAAATCTCCTCCAAACATGTCTTCGCAAGAATCACAAAGCATCTCGAGGCTCTATATGGCCTTGAACCATATCAAGGACAAGACAATCAGATGGCCACTGCAGTATTCCCCGGATAATTTGTGCAGATCTGGTGCATAGCTCTTGTTCATCAATTTCAATCTCGGGTAATGGAATGCCACCGAGACGTCGATGGGAGATTCGTAAACACGAAATCTGGTGAATTTTTTAGCCCCCTTTTTTTTGCACACTAATTAGGACGAGATCTTGAGTATAACTTGCTCTTAAGCCATATATGCCAAAGCAATTTCCATTCTGGTGTCTACAGTAAGGCCGGGTCCAGGCTCGCGAGCTGCTCGCATAATGATAGTGAAATATGCTGCCCGTAAGATACTCAAGCGGGCATATGTGGCCACTCGCTTCCTACCTAGCGCTTCAGTCTGTTCAGGGTTTTCTTCAAGGACCTTGTCACATGCAGTGGAAAAGATCTGCGGCCATGTCTTGATGAGTTCAGAAGCCCCTCCCCAGGATGGCGCTCCGGCTTCGGAGATGGGAGAAATGGCATGGACCGTAGTTGCGTTGATCAAGTCATGGAAACCACCCCCTGTCACGCTGTCGAATTGAAGATGGCACATGCATTGATCCGCTCGCATGATGATCTCCCATGCTGCAATCATTAGGAACCACGAGCTTGGATCGTGATTCAAGACGTACTTCTCAAACTTCTTTTGACTTCCATCGCGAAGCCCAGCATTCTGGGCTTCCAAGTGGATCCCTCTATTGAGTGGGCACCAAAAGCACATCGCCTGCGTCCAAATAATCGAGGATTTCTCTTTTGATGTGCGCATCTTTGTTGGATACTTCCGTATCGGCGAAAGAATCCCAATCAAGATCTGGCGATGAGAATCCGGATCTCTGGATAAAACGTTGTCTTGCTTCGCAGAACTCGGGGGGAAAGGAGAAAGGCTTTGTTTTGTCTCCGACAAGCTCCATATCGATGGGCGCTCACGATGACCTCGGCGAAATGCGCACAGCAACGACGAGTAATAGAGGGTAGAACTGCTTCGAAACAATCAACGTGACTGAAAACCATGCAACAAGCGGCGCAGCCGACAGTATGGTTCTGGCTATCTTCTGGCCACCCTCTTGCTTTTAACACGCCCACTTTGCGGATCTACTAGAGCCATCAGTGATATATATTCGTATCGATACAGGCGATCGCAAAATTTACCAAAGACCGCATTGGCTCAGGTACCATGCCGCTGGCCAAGCGCATACGCATCTCTTTTTTTTCTTCGAGTTTTCGTTCCTGAAGACGTTATAATGCAGCAAGGTACCCAAAACAGGATGGCTGGACGAGGAAATGGATCCTACACCACCCGCCAGAGTATTCTCTCCCGTGATAAGAGAATATTTGTAGAGTTGCATTCCCAAAACGATGCAAGTAAGCAATACCGTAACCGCATCGAGACTAATAGGTGCCACTGTCAAAAGTCGTCAGGAATTTGAACCCCACTTTCTTCGCTGACAGACAAATGTCCCGCGCCGATACAGCCACATTTTGCCAGGTCTTGCACGAAAGATATCCAGCAAGCCTGGGCAAAGGTTCGCTTAGACTGCATATCAAAAGCGCGATTCAACAGCTCTTCAGGGTCTTTCCTCTTGGCATGAACAGCAGGACTGACGTCGCGAGCATAGTGCGACTCTTCGTCACTACTATCCTGGACAGCAGGACTAACGGCAAGTGAATGATACACAGCCAATGGCAATGCGCGTGATATTTGACCGTGAATCGGAATTGCCGCCAATGCCACTGTCGGGCACCGCCTTTGGTGAGACCACCCATCACGATGCGGTCACATCTTCATATCACATAAGCAGTAGCCATCATCTGTTGGGTCAATTGACCAGCAGCGACAAGAAGGGCGACAGCTGCTACAACGAGCGCACCCAGGACTGCTTTATCGACCATGATTGGCATCAACCATACTAAAAGCACTGAAAGGTACAAATGTCGTGACTCGCAAAAGGCGGCACCAGGCGGTGTGCCAAACGGAGAATCACACAAAAACAATCACTCAGCTTTTTTGTCGAGTCTACTCTGTCAGCAAACAGCACGACCTCAGAATGAGTAGGAGTACAGGATTTGAAATGATCCAGGAGCGGAGGATAGCCATCGCAAGTGGGGTCCATGGTTGCATACATGTTCTCTACTTGTAGGATGCAGAGTTGTATTGGACATGTGTAGGCTAATTCTAGCGTGACATACAATCCACTAGCGTGTTACTGTTTTCTGCCAAGACATAAACCTATGCTGGGCCTTTCAACTCTTTTGCGCACAAGAATTCACAGGTCTGGAGCCACAGTAGTCATGGGCAATAAAAAGCGAAAGCGTTCTCAGTTTGTCCAAGATGACGACAACATAGACAACAACAGCAACAGCATTGGTGTTGGCTCGACCCTCGCACATCTGCGCGGGGAAGACCAGACCACACCAAGACGCAATAGCCAGGAGCCTCAGATGTCTGACTCGGAGGGGTGGACCACTGTTGGAAGAGCAGGGAAGAAGCAGAAAAAGATGAACTACCCCACTCTGTCATACAGCGAGCTACACCGGTTGAAATCCAGCGTGACCATCCACCAGCTGCAGTGCCTGTTACTGTACTGTCTGGCGGATGGAACCTCGCAGCAGTGGGTGTCTGTGCAGCATCACGGCATGGTCCAAAAGGCTGTGGTACTGTTTGTGCCCGGTCTGGAGAAGGGTATGTTCGATGGCAGCATCGAGCTCGAAGGCCCGACAGAAAAGGACCTTACTGATCTATCAGATCCTGGCGAAGAGGCTGATACCAACATGATTGCGCCAGAAGAGGACCTCATTGATCTGCTTTCTGCGAAGGGGTCTACACATGGCTCTCTTGAGAACTTAATTGACTTCTCGGAGCCTCGCAATGCTGCTGATGGATTGACGAATGGCACAGCGATTCATGCTTCGCATGTAGCTAATGGCTCAGCTTCGAATGGTACACCCTTTGACCCCGCTACCAAAGCACCTTCAACCTCCCCAGATGAATACTTACCTGCCCAATTATTGGCTGAGAAGCTACCTACCCCTCTGAAACCACTGGCAGATACCTTCGCACATCTTTGGCCCGTTAAAGCCCCAGGCGACGATAAACACGGTAAGGTCCACTCACCTTTGCATGCAATGCTTAATTCGCCCATCACCAAGACGCAAGAAGAGAAGAGAGAAGACAAGCAGATCAAAGGCCCTAAGCCAACAAGGGAAGGGAAGCATTGGGAGAACAAACGCACACCTATCACGCAGTTCATTGCACAGAAGGAAGAGCTACACGAAAATGAATATATCTTACATCCCGTCTGGTTCACGACAGAGGAGGAGCGGTCAGAGGAAGTGGAGAGAAGAGCTAGGGACAAGCAAGATACGAGTGATGGATGGGCTGATACTGTGGTGAAATCATTGGAGGATGGAACTGTCCCAGACAAGGAAATCCAACAAGGCAGTCTCACTGCTGGCCGTCGTGTGCTTGCCATGGACTGCGAGATGTGCAAGGTCGAAGGGGGTGAGCAGGCTCTAACTCGAATCAGCCTGGTCAATTGGGATGGCGAGACTGTTATAGATGAGTTTGTCAAGCCAAACAAGCCCATCATTGACTACCTGACTCCATATTCCGGCATTACCCCCGAAAAATTGCACAACATCCGTACCACACTCAAAGACATCCAGGATCGACTTCTCAAGACAGTCACCCCAAAACACATCCTCATTGGGCACTCACTGAACGCAGATTTCACAGCTCTAAAACTCACGCATCCTTTCATCCTCGATACGTCAGTGCTTTACCCACACCCTCGTGGTCCACCAATGAAGTCATCACTCAAATGGCTCGCCCAGAAGTATCTCAATCGCGAGATCCAGAAAGGTCACGGCACCAAAGGCCATGACAGCGTCGAAGATGCGAAAGCCTGCCTCGATCTCGTAAAGCTCAAATGCGAGCGTGGGCCTCAATGGGGTACCACCGAAGCCTCCACTGAGTCAATCTTCAAGCGACTAAAGCGCGCCGCGAAGGCCGGCCCACTCATCGACAGTGGCGATGGCAAGACCGGCGCTATCATCGACCATGGCACTCCGGAGAGAAACTTTGGCAATATGGCTAGCTTTTCCATTGGTTGCACCGATGATGCGGGCGTAGTGGAAGGTGTCAAGAGAGCTGTGCTTGGTGACTCAGATGGCAAGTATATTCCAGGCGGCGGCGTGGACTTCACTTGGGCACGCTTCCAGGAGCTGGCTGCTATGAGGGGATGGCTGCTTGACCACCGAGCAGGATCCAACAAGCCAGCAGTTGCGGATCCTGGAACAGCTACTCTGGGTGCTGCAGTCACAAAGATCGTCAACCACATCAAGATTATTCACGACTTCTTGCCACCTTGTACATTGTTGGTTGTGTACAGTGGCACAGGTGATCCACGAGAGATGGGACGTCTGCAGGAGATGCAGAGGACCTACAAGCGCGAGTACCAGACTAAGAAGTGGGACCAGTTGAGTGTCAAGTGGACGGATACGGAGGAGCAGGCCTTGAGAATGGCCGTCAGAAGGGCGAGAGAGGGACTTGGGTTTGTGACGATTACGTGATGAAGAAGCGATGTATCATGAAATCGAGAGAAGTGGCATGGATGGATGGCTTACACAGTCACGATAAGCTAGAACTACGTGCGGCTTGAGTGCATGCAATCATGCGGAGACGACGGTAGGAGTACTGCCGTCTGTGTCGGACAGAGAGCGGATTTGATGAATATAACTTGATACCCTATCGTGCGCATCAAAACAATCAAAAGTAATCCATGAAACGCTGACTAGCCAATGCATTTCAAAACGCGCTGCAAAAACGCTCGGAAAGACCCCCCAAAACATACATCAAAATCGCTCATCAATACCACTATACATCCCCACCCCTCTCCGCCATCCCCCTAAAATGCACCCTCCCCACCTCCTCCATCTCCATCATGTCCAATAAATTTTCAACCCCCAACTCGCTACTCCACTCCAGCCACTTATATCCCTCGCCCCCATACCCCTCCTCCGCTCCAAACTCCCTCGCATTCCGCTCAGCAAGCTTCACCATCCCTCCACAAAATTCCACCCACCATCTCACATCGTCCTTATCCAACGTACCCTGGTGCTGTCTGAATTCGATTGTGCGAGCGAGGCCGTTGGTGCGTGGGAGGTAGGTCCAATTTGCGATATGGCCTTTTGTGGTACCGCACATAAGGGTGGCTAGTTTGTCGATTGTCATATCCTGCGTGAAAATCTTTGCTCGGGCTTTGGAGAAAGATAATGGTGGTTCTGATTCTGGCACTGGTGCTGGTGCTGGGGCTGGGGCTGGAGATGGAGCTGGAGCTGGAGCTGGAGGTGGCTGTAATTCTGCTGATGGTGGCTGTATGTCTGGTCGTGACGCGCTAAGCGGAGATACTGCTGCTGATGCCAACGCTATTTCCATTTTCGGTGTTTCCAACAACCGTAGACGCTGCTCTGGAGAGCCGAATGGAGTAGGACCATAGCCTGAGTCTGTGCTGTCTTCAATGCCCAGCTTTTCCAGTTCAGCTATCGCCACGTCAGCAGGGCCTTTAATTTCTCCAGCAAACCATTTGTTTGCAAGATCAGGAAACTCACTCTCATCCCACTTCCCTCCATCCCACACCGGCTCTTCAATGAAATTATCCAAATTCGTTTGCAGGTCTATCATCGCTGCAGCGCTCCCCTCACGACGGTGGGCAGGGAATAGTTTGCTAATCGCCAGCTCGTACATGACGAGTATGTATGCTAGATGCTGTAAGATAGGAAGAGCGAATGTCGGTGGTGCCGCCCCCTGCGGCAAGTCCTTCGGCTCAGGTAATCCGACGTGCACGTGAAAACCGCAGTGGATGTTGGTGAAGGCCGCGTGGAGGGAGTCTGGTGAGCCGCGGAGGGCAGCGAGGTAGGTATTGATTTCGTTGAAGGAGGCGGGCTCGAGAGGTAACACGCGCGAGACAAGCTCGATGCTATGGCTGTCCCAATCATCAATGTTGTTGACTTCCCGGCCTGCAAGGACAAGCTCTCTCTCGAGCGTGTCTTTATCCACGCCAACGACAGAACGGTCGTGTGTTAGATGCCACGACTCAAAATCATGGTACTTCTCCCGAAACGAGTCGTGGACGCGGACACCATCTGGGAATAAGTTTTGTGCAAGGCCAAGTATCTCGCCAGCGTAGCCTCTATACCCAAACTTCTCTATTTCGCTTGCGAGTTTTACTTGAACGTCCTGGTCCGGAACGGTAAAAGCTGCGGGTGTTGTCAAGCCCCAGCCCGTATATTGCTTGTGGATGTGTGAGTAGAAGCGATTGGTCTGGTTGAGTTCCCTGCGGACGTCGTCTGGGATATCTTTGATGATCTTCGAGGTGTTGTGCGTGTTATCAAGGTGCTTTTGGAGAGTCGTTTCATGGAAGGCGATGATGGCTTCGAATTCGACACCGAACGTCAGATTGAGGAACGAATCGATCATGATGTCGGCTTTGGAGAGGCGCAACGCCAGGTATCATATGTAATTAAGACCAAGATGATTTTTTTGGGGGCAGGGAACTTGAGCGGTATATGTCCTTGAATATGATCTGAGCGCGCTTCGAAGGTCTTCTGCAATCGTATGAGGCTGTAGATTTTAAGAAACAATGCACTTAACGTAGCACAGGTGCACGTACGGACAAAGCGAGTTTGCAAAGAACATTTACTAGTCCTGAAGATGCTCCCTCGCCGTATGTGTGTTACGGAGGACAATCATGAAACATTGCCTTCTAGAAAATCGCTCCGCCAATGAAATTAGAGTAAAGAATGAATCGAAAATAATAGAATTCCGCAGCTTGGCAACGTTCAAGCCATGAATGAAAAAAGAGTCACAAGGAGAATTTTGTATATTTGATATATTTAAGCATTCCATGGCCTGACGCCACGAATTCCGTGTTGTTTCCACGCGGAATCGGCCGGAATTGGAATGAGGAAGCTGGGGTAACAAGGCAAAGAAGACAGATGGGGTGCATAGAGATATCTATATTTCAATCGTAGGGAAATGGGTATCAACCGGGCCTGACCACCAACGCCGTGACATATGCTCAAATCTATGCGCAAACACTACTAAATCCAGAAAAACAACAGTATCACTCAGTGTTTCCTTGATCAAATGACTCGCCCTGCTTCTGCTCTTCCTTACCCTTGGAATTGGCTTTTAGACTCGCAATGACTTTGTTTGCCCATTCTTGCGCAGCCTTCATCTTTGCTTTAACATAGGCCCAAATTTGGTTCATTTCTTCTTTGGCTTCTTCTTTTTGCTCCTCGGTCTCAGCGGCCATTTCGTCTGCTGTCTCTTGTTGGTCACTGATTTCTTCTGGCCCTGTGTGCTTAGGAGGAAAGGTTGGGTCATCTGGAGAAACGGGTTTTGCTGGAGGAGATGGCTTCTCTGGCGCTGATGGCTTATCAAGAGGCGTTGGCTCCTCTGGCAGGTCGGAATGCAAGCCGACAGCTTTCAGTGGCAGGCGTAGAGTGCCGTTGTTAGGCTTGGGCTCAATGCCCAAAGAATCACAAACGATGTTGTAAACTTCGGTATTTTCTACGGCTGCATTAGTGGTCGCGAAGATTGCGTGGATGTAGCAGACTTACGGAAAACATCAAGCCTACTATTGGGCTTATGTGGAAACGCAGGGCCTCGAGCGACAAAAATTGCACGCATCAAGGGATGTTCGTGATCATACCCATGTAAACCTTTTGGATGATACTCTTCACCCGTCTCCTTGGCTGCTTTGACATCAAAGTCCTCTTTGTGGACAATGGCCCAGCCGGTCTTCGGCACTACCCACAGCGGAGCTATACGATCGTTCTTTGAGAAGTGATACCGCTCTGGCATATTCTCATCCCTTAGATAGACTTCAAAATTATCCGTTGCTTGAGATTCGACCAACAGCCGGTCATAGAGACCACGGAGGTCAATGGGATCTTTGGGCCGTAACCCATATAGCGGCCAGCCGTCGATATGTTCTACGAGATCCAGGTCGATAAGATCATCCAATTGAATGCAACGATCGATAGAAGTCGTAGCCATGCCATGGTCACTAACTACAATAACATTCACTAGATTATTAAGGTTACGCTCTTCGAGACCCGTAAAAATGTTATGCAGCATCACATCAACAGCCGAGATCGTATTCCAGATCTCAGTGCTGTTAGGTCCATACTTATGACCATCTGCGTCGACCACGGGGACGTATGCTGCAATAAATTGAGGCCTTGGACTTGGTCCAGCGTGCTCCTCTGGGCCAGGCAAGTCGAGAAGCTCGAATATTCGCCCAGTCTTCTTAGGTAGTGTTTCACTACCATTGAATTTATCCAGAAAAGTTGCTGAGAATTCCATGCCCGCTTCAGATCCAGGCCACATATGTATTGCACTCTTGAGGTTCTGTTTTTCGGCTGTGACCCACAATGGCTCACCTCCTGCCCACCACTTCGGTTGCATACTTCGAGCTGGGTCTGTATAGAAGAACTCTTCTTTCAGGTCTGGATCCCAAAAGCTGTTGCCCACTATTCCATGGCTTTCAGGATAAAGTCCAGTGACAAGAGTGTAGTGATTCGGAAAAGTGACGCTGGGAAAGCTAGGAAGCATGTATCTCGGTGAAACGCCTTCAGCGACGAATTGGTTGAGTGTGGGGGTGATGCCTCGTCGAAGGAAGTCCGCACGGAAGCCGTCAAGGGAGATGAGAATGGTAGTAGGAGCGAAGGTAGAGGTGCCATTGGATTTTAGAGAGAGGTGCGCTTTCGAATCTGAGACTTTGTAGGCGCCAAATGTGAGCAGGCCGAAGAGTGCTGCTATAATCACTCCGACAATGAGCCAGAGGGCTGGTCTCCGTCGCTGTGAATGATGTTAGCTTCGTTCCCTATGCATGAATTGGATCGCCGCTCACTTTCCGCCTGGAATGGTGTGTGAAGTTCAGCTTGTCCAACTCAACTGAGCTCGACGAAGCCTGCGAGCTTGAATCATCCCTCGCTGCACCCTCTTCCATCTCATACATCAGCTCCCCCTGCTCATGTCGAGTTCCCCCATCTATGTTTGTTCTCTTTCCCCGCAACCTACGACTCTTGTGTCTCGCCTCTCTGGTCTGTATTGCTCCTGATTGCTCATCTTTTCGCCTTCTGCCGAAGAAGCTCCTCGGGGCTTCCTTCGCTGCCCCGCCTGTCAACAGCTTCTCCCGCTCCTCCTCTTCATCTAGCACCTGGCGGTCATGCTGAGCTACTTCTGTTGAGTTTCGCGCGTTGAGGACCACTGGATCGTCTTCGAAATCCGAGGCGTCCGTGTCGGAGCTCAAGAGGGAGACATCTTCGTATCGCTTCTCGGATTCCCGTTCCTGGGCTGCTCGCGTAGTGGTAGACATGTCAACTACTTAGTGTAGCATTATGTGGCTACTTAGATAGTATTTAGGGACATGTTAGCATTCCCTGATTGATGTGGACGAAACGTGGTCTGTTCCGTCCAGGTATTTGTGGCGCCGATCCGCAAGCTGAAACAGTGAAGCTGAGCCCTCTCAAAAACGCATCAACTTTGAACATGGGAATTGTTCATGAGGATGGTCCGAGTAAACTCAATTTCCGTTATTGATGCCATTGACTTATTCATCTACGGATCATTCGGGGGCTACAGGCCACGTTCATAACTGCAACGCTACAAAGAATTGTAATGATGCTTAAAGAACGACAGCTTTTGGGAGCCAATAATTCATCAAACGTCTGATCATTCATCATGCCATTATGCTATCATATTTTCCTTGCGGTGCTCAGGGTCAGAAGGCTGCAATGCTGATCGTGCCTCGTTGGATCGCCCTTGACAGGCATGATCTTCGTGGCCGCAGTGAGCTCTCGCTGATCACAGACTCGATTACCTCCTCTTCTCCACGGACTCTCGCAGCACTTTGATGACACCGGCTGGATCCTTTGCGCCGAAGACGGCGGAGCCAGCAACGATAACGTTGGCGCCAGCCCCAGCAGCCTGGTCGATCGTCCCTTCACCAAGTCCGCCATCAACCTCGATATACAGCTCTGGATACGTCTCGCGAAGCGCCTTGACTTTCGGTAGCTCAGAAGCCATGAACTTCTGCCCTCCGAATCCGGGATGGACCGTCATTACAAGCACCATCTAGACCCAGCGTCAGCCTTAGCTCTTCAGCCCAGCGGTTAAGCATGTCCTTACATCTGGGACTTCTTCCTTCTTTGGGTTCTCAAGAATTTCCCACAGTACATCAACGGAAGTATCCGGCTTGATGGCTATGCCTGCTAGCATGTCGTTCGAATGGATGTATTGAATGAGCTCTTTCGGGCTAGTCTTGGTCTCGGTATGGTCTTCAGGATTCTCGGCGGCTGTAGATGTGATGGCAGCTTCGTAGTGGAAGCAGTAGAGGTCGCAGCCAGCCTTCTTGAAATCCTTTACCCATTTCTTAGGCTAGAACATTCGATGAAGTTAGCAATCGATTCCTTAGGATCCAAATAAGGTATACGGTCAGCGTGCACTCACCTACCTCGGCAATCATCATGTGGCAATCGAAGGTTCCCTTTCCTCTAGTAGTCTTAGGGTGCTGGACATGAGGCCGGATCTTGGTCACCACAGGCGCTCCGAATGTCATATTAGGCACCTTCCACCCCAATTAGTCCCCACTAACATGCTGTTCTCGAAGCTTCGGTGGGATCGTACGAAGTGACCGTCCATCTGTAGCTGCGAAATCAGCTCTCATTGCACAATGGGAAGGTGAGCGGGGCAACTTGCGATATCAATGTGAAGCCAGTCTGCGCCATTATCGATAGTGTCCGAACATGCAGCTCCTAAAGCTCCGAAGTCTGCAGACAGGATGGACGGCGCAATTACCGCTGGAGGTGCCATGCTGCTGGTTGGGTTGGGCTGTGTATGCCCAAGTCAATTATGTAGCAAATGGAAGCGCCCCCTCGGCCGGACATCACACATTCAAATCAACTAGTCGGTTAAATATCGGCTCAATAATTCCTTAGCGCGTTCCCCATTTTTATTCCCCGATTTTGTACGAGTAGCAATCCCACTCGTCCACCTTTCGACTCAACAACATCTTCGTCCAAACCTCCGGTTCTGTGCATATTATACTCTCCATGCATGGAGCACATTTGCGATTTTGCGATATTCCAACCAGCAGCTGACGTATCTAGAAGCAGATTAGACAAAACAACTGCTTCGCGCCGAAGATAGAAACAGTGGGCGCTTACGTTCATGCAGCCCTCACCCAATCATCCGCCCGTTGCACTGGCTCGATGTCTACGCATATTGTGCATACAGATCATTGGTTGCTTTTGAAATACCGTGCTTTCCCAATCGTCCTTGCTATGGCGCTTTCAAGCTCGAATGCTCTGTTCCTGCATAGCGCTGTTGTACCCTGGCCCTTGCAACCGCCGACCCCAAGGTCCGATGGCCTCCGTTTTGATGTCGCAAGTATTAATATACCAACATGGCCGCGGCCTCTTCTTCTATATCATCGCTCTCTCTAATCGCTGTTTCTCTTAGATCTTCTCTTTTGCTTGCTTCATTTCCGCTGTGGTGTTATTCGTTGATCGAGTACCCATACACTTATATATCCGTTGATCGGACTCGTCACTACTCATACTAATATTGTTTGCGCGCCGTTGGCTCGTCCAGCATCTTCAATCGAAATGGATAACTACCTACTACCCGCTACGACTTATCAAGCACCAGCCCGGCTGGCCCGGAAACACACCCTTAATACAATAATAGAAGATGAATACAGCGAGAAGGAGGACTACAGTGAATCAGAAGGAGAGGCCGAAGGGCGGGGAAGAGAGCTCGCAAGAGACCGATACCTACAACCTTCTCGATCGACCCAATCGACATCACCAGTACCATCGCTGACATCGTCGCTATCCTCATACTATAAGTCGAGTCGGCGGTCGGAAGACTTCGACGAGATGTACGATTTATCAGACGACGACTCAGACATTGCGCCTTCAGTCATGACTTCGATCAGCGACCGCTCGGTTGACTCACTTGAACTCGGGCCCTCCATTGGAAAGCAAAGTCGACACCCCTCGCTAGTAATCCCATCACCAAGGAACTGGCCTACAATCCACAAAATTCAGACGATATCCCCACCAAGGCCGCCGAAAATTCCTATTTCACCAGCAGCGCTTTCGATGCTTGGTCATGACCTCCCATCTTCGAGCAACCCTCCGTCCCTGGATGGTAGTCTCATCTCAGACCCTCACGCAGAATCAAGTGCGCCAGTAACCCCAGATATGCACGCCCACCCAAGAAGTGGGGAAATATGGGGTCAGATCGAGGCAAAGCAGAGCAACAAGAGTCAGCGACCAGAACTGAAGATTACAATCGACGATGGGTGCGGATGGATCAACCAGTCAGGTCCCAGCTCCGAAGATAACATCGGCGTCCGCGATTTTGCCATTGACACGTCGGGAGAGTACCAAGACAGCCCAATCCTTGGGTCAGACGGTGGATGTTCCGACTTTGGCGTCCAGCTGCCGGCAGGCGCGCTCGACACTCTGCAATCCCTCTCACCCAACCCACTTCTCCAGCCAGAGTTCTCGTCGCCTACCGTCTCCGAGAAGGAAATGGAAGAGCTAGACTGGACTCCTCCACCCCGCCCATCGAGCGCAGATATGACTCCGATGTCGCAAACCTCCGAATACAGCATGTCAGGAATGAGCATACCGTCACCAAGTGACTTCTTCTCCTCTCTCGAGGGCAGCGCAAGGGGCACATGGTGCGCTACCGGCTCTGCTCCCATGTCTGCGTTGCCGCCGTCATCAACTACTGCTGAGCAATTCTACAACTGCCCATGGAACAGGGAATTGCCCTCCACAGTCGAACAAATCGTTGAAGTAGATGACGATGGTACCGACACTGATGGACCACCCACTGCTCGACAGACGCCGCCGCGTGTTTCTGTTGACACGTTGATTGGTGACGGTACTACCACCGAGGTGTTGCCCGTCGAAGATCACGATGAGAGCTATGAGCAAGCAATCCAAGAGACGGCCGAGAAGAGCCTCGACAGGACAAGCATATGGCTTGCTGCTCAGACATCCTACATGGCTGGGCTGAGAGACACCTATCCCGTCGGTGAGGTAGGCCTTGGTGTAGAGACGAACCTCAAGCGCGGCAGCAGCCACGTGCGCAATGACTCTTTAGGGTCTCCCATCAAGAAGGCTGTGCGCTTCCTTGAAAGCGAGGAAGCAAAGCGCGAAACTTCTGCTTCCAAAGTCTCAGGAGAGGGCGACTCGATCTATTACCATGCCTTCCAGCATGTCAAGTCGGAGACAAGCCGCGTTGATGCTTTCAGGCACCGCCACACCAGGTCTGACTCGATCCAATCTTCCCGCATCAACCTGCCACATGAACATCTTGCGCAACTTCAAGGTCAATTCAAGATCACACATGTCGATCGCCCAGCTCCTCAGCGACCAATCTCAATGATGCCAGGTAAGGAAACCCCTGATGAGACTGCCGAGCAAAAGGTCATTGCAAGGGTGGACCGTGAGCGCCAAGCTTTGGAGCAAGTCAATTCGAGGATGTGGATCATCGAAGCTGCCAAGTACCTCAATGGAGGCAAGCTACTTACCAGCCCAGCAACGGCCGTCCTGAACAAGGTCCCCTCGCTCGCAGACATCGAAAACGGGAAGGTCAAATGCCCAGCTCGCGTCTTGGATCTTGGTGGCCAACCAAGCGGCGATTGGGCATGGCACTGCTCGCGCGAGTACCAATACGCTCGTGTCTACACAGCCTCCACAGAAATCGCTCTCCTCGAATCTAAAATCCGCGGTCCTCGCAACCACCGCCCCACAGCCGTCCGAGCGCTCTGGCAACTGCCCTACCCAGACAACTACTTCAACGCCATCTCCGCCCGCTCCCTGTTCGCCTTCCTCAAGACCGAGAAGCTTCCCGGTCTCTCCCAAGACGAATATGACCTCTGCCTTCACGAATGCATGCGCTGCCTCAAACCCGGCGGCTACCTCGAATACTTCCTCATGGACTCCGAGATCGTCAACGCCGGCACCCTCGGCACTGCCGCCTCTGTCGAGTTCGGTTTCAACCTCCGCACTCACGGCTACGATCCCACGCCCACCAAGCCCTTCCTCGGCCGTCTCCGCCGCGCAGGTTTTGACGACATCAAGCGCGCATGGACCTTCCTGCCTATGGGATCTCCCACAAAGGTATCCGCGCAGCTGCCAGAGACGCCGCCGCCGAATGTGAGCACGTTTGAGAATGAGGCGGTGCAAGGGCCTGTGGGAAGTACGGCTGATGCGGCTAGTATGGCGGGGTTGGTGGGTAGTCGGGCTTGGGAGCAGTGGATGGTTAGGTTGCAGGTTGAGATGGGGAAGGAGGTGTTGTTGGGAGGGGTGGGGAAGGTTTTGGAGGAAGGCAAGAACACCAGGGCGGGGTGGAGGTGTTTGAGTGGGTGGGCGAGGAAGCCTTTGGCTGAGTGAGATGGGTGTGGGAACGGATGTTGTTGGTATATATGAGATCAAACTCTCCTTGCTGAATATAGAATGTGCAATCCCTTCCCTGATGTCCATCGTTTGGTTTTGATTGGTTTTGTGATATATCTTTCTGGGGGTCAAGTGTTGTTTCCGAAGATCGTGCTTTGCGTGTTGAACAAGACTACAGCGGCGGTGCGCGCCGCCCTTCTCATTTCCTTCCCAATGCGTGGTATAAGATCCAAGCCTTCCCCCCTCCAATTTTGAACACTTTTCGTCTTCTCCGTATCGCTGATTCGTTCAAGTTCACCTCATCCTCGGAATTCGTTGGTCGCCCTTTTTGCACGCTAGTCGCCCTTTTACAACGCTAATCGCTCTTATTCTGAACGCTGATCGCTGTTCTCCAACGCTAGTCGCCCTTCTGCACCCTTATTCGGGCATGGACCAAGGATGGACCAATCTCGTATCTAACTGGGAGCAGAGTGCATACACCATGCATAACGCTACCTCGGCTAGGGACGGGTAAGTTTTTTTCTCATGCTAATTTTGCTTGAAGCCTCTCATATGGCGATGTTGTATATCATTGCCTGCATCTGCACTGCGATCAAAGCTTCCCGACCGTGGAGGCTTTGCAACATCACCTGATTACCCACTTTGAGCCTCCGAATCCATGGAGCCAGGCTGCATATGGTGCTCCTCAGGCATTCAGTATTACCGGTAATATACCTTCTATTGATTCCCGGAACATTGCACCAGCAATGGCAGTGAACCATACTGATACACCAACACCTCGACATCGCCCAGTCTGTCCAGCATGTAGCCGCGATTTCAGTCGTCCTTCTGACCTGGAGCGCCTTGCTAGGAAGCACCAATTCGGAGCGAAGATTTATCGTTGCTTTGTTGAGGGTTGTGGGTATCAAGGGAGCTACAGGAAGGATAAGTTGAGACAGCACCAGAAGAATTGCCATGCTGGTGCCAACGGTGGTGTCTCTGCTTGAGCTTAAGATCAATGAGCCTGCTGGCGGGGAACGCGCTTGCTTTATTTTTAGTATTGCTGTTGGAACCAGAGGACAGTGGCGGGTTGGAGATTTTTGAGCAGGTGGCTCAGGAAGCTACTAGTTTAGTGGAGATATACACAGCGATTTTGTTGGTACGAATGAAGATCGATACCTCTCTCTTTGTTCAGTACGGGACAATGGCAACAAACATCCTAGCTACTGCATTGTTGTGAGTCCACAAATTCAATAAGTGAGCAGAAAGCTACGCATTAGGCAATACGCGTACAAGGCTGTCAGCTCCTACGCCTCTCACATCCTAGGCCTCTCACATCCTAGGCCCCTCACATCCTAGGCCCGCACTGTCTATAAGACTCCCCCTTCCCCCAGCCCAAACTTGGTCTCTTTTTGCCAACGCAGCTTTCAAAACGGTCTTGTCTGAATGACTCGCTATATTCTCGAGCTTTCATTCGCCGCCCTTGCTGAACGCTATTCGCCCTTCTTCGACGCTAATCGCCCTTTTCAACGCTAGTAGCTCACCCTCCTGCGCCCAACTTTAGCCATGAACGGAAGAGGACAATGGATTCATCAATCATGGACCAATCTCGTACCCAGTTGGGAGCAGATTGCATATGACGTGCATGACGCTAGAGCTGTGGGCCGGTAGGTTGTTTTTTAAACCTCCTGTTTCTGACGTGCATGAATGAGGACGCTACCCAAACCATATATCTACCTGCATGCGGGATGCGGAGCCTCATTCTCGACCATCGACGATCTAGACCTACATTTTGGGACCCACTTCGAGGTCCCCTATGTGTCGAACAATGACAGATTCGACTGCCATCACCACCCCGACATCGTGACTCCTGGGCTTGGCTACAATTACCAAGCGTCCGTTCCCCCAGCCGTTGCTATATCTGCCCGCCCCGCTACCGACCCAATACCAAGCATGGTATCCGCCAATGGGCCTGGCCATTCCTAGGTCGAGGCTCGACCTCGCCCTCTTCCGGTCTGCGCGGCATACAGCCACGATCTCGGCCGTGCTTCTGATCTTGAACGTCACGCTAAGAAGCATGAGCCTGGAGCTAAGATCTATTAGTGCGATACGCAAGGCTGTGGCTACCAGGGCAGCTATGACAAAGATGAGCTTAAGCAGCACAAGAAGAATTTGTCATAAGGCTGGGGAAAGTGCTTGAGCGTCAGTTGACGGGTACTTGTGAAGGTTGGGCTTGCTCAAATTTTGGAGACACCGGAAAACATTGATGCCTCTTAGGCTTGGAGATGGACTTTCGGTGAATTTGTTGCCGTAGTATAGACATGACAATCATCCTCTGCCGACACACAATTTCGTTTCGGACTCGCCGGATCGTAATACAAATAGCGAGACCTGTTACGCCGCACTCATGAAGGCTCTCCATAGTGTTTCTTAAATGCTTGTCTGCTCAGGTTGTCGGGCTCGGACTGCTACCTTGATTTCGGCACCGATTTGTAAGCTCTATGAAATAACACAATAGACTGCCCGTTTTATTGGAGGATGCGCATCTACATGATCCATTCGCGGATAACAAGTCTTCTCATATAGTAGCATAAATTTCCTCTGCCGTATTCCCTTTCCTCCTGCGGCCAGCAAACGACTTTCAAAGGACAAATTGAAAGCCGCAACGATCCCTCACACAAACCAAAATCAACAACAGCAATCGTCTTAATGGCAGGTTCTCACATATGACATCGACTTACCCGTATGATAATTTCCCCTAAACTCACGACTATGCGCAAAGCTTTGATGTTTTCTCACCACCGATAGATACATCCTGGAATGGCGTTGTAGATCTGACGCATGGCTGAATGTGCAGTTGCACTTAAGTTCTTGTGACGTCGAAACAATGTTTCTGTTTCGTATGTGATCTTACTTCAAGAGAATAGTCTGGCTCCCGATAGTACTTAGATCTGGCCAAGTTCCCTCCCCGGCGCTTGTGTTTTCCATTCAACTGCTCCCAATATCCAACTCTCTCGTACAAGATCAAATCGAAACGCAATGTGTGCCTTAGAAATAGACCACCACATTTGGACCAGGAAGTTTCTTGTGTGTTTCTGAAAACGACCAGACGATACACCAGCTCGGTGGGCGAAAGCCGAATATCAGCTCTCGAGTCGCAGGAGTTAGAAAGATTAAAAGGGTACATTGCCGGTAGAATGGGATCACAGATAGCAAGAACGCGCGAATCGGTCCAAGGCTGTTCGTGTATATGAAGGGAAGGAATGGTGTAGATAGGGACGACCCGTAAAAGTACTTCAAGATCGTTGAGGTCGCTAAATAGGTTCCATCCCTATAATGTTGAATAATTGTCCTTATTTGTCCTGTTGTCCTTGTTGCTTCTGTTGTCCATCATGCAGGCCCATGACCAGGTGGGAAAATCAGTAGATCTGGTGTGTTCTCACGCAGATTCTCCGGGTCTTCCTTCTCGAGGGGCTCCTTGACGTAACACAATAGATCGACCGGAAGAAGTTCTTTCCAATGTCCCAGCGTGAAGTGCAAGCCAGTGCGATATTAGTGAATCGACCTATGCCATTGATCGCGATCAACGTGTCGGTAGCAAAAGTGAGTTTTGCAGATGTGTAAGCTTGGGTGATGTTCTGCCATAGTTCGTAGAATTTCTTTAGGTATTCGACATCTTGCAGTACATGAGATGGGAAGCTTGGCGGTTTTAGGCTGAACAAGCCTTGTTCAGCAAGTATTCGGCCCGAGATCCCTGGAGGATCCTTCTCATTCACCTTGCATTGGTGGCATTCCCCATGGATCTGGTCGGACCCAAAGAAGATTTTCATCTCTGGCTCGCGCCCGTAGGTCTTTAGGGGCTAGGGATGGGGATGGGGATGGGTATTTCAAGGGGGGCTCGTAAATTTATAGTAGGCGCTCCTGGAGTACCTACGTGATGATGGAGTCAGTAATTTTCTTTCAGGATTTGGATTAGACGTGACATATTTCGCGCGATAAATTTCGCGGGACAGATTTTGAGTATCGAGGAGTGTTAGTAATGGGAAAATGTCGACTCTAAGGATATTACGTACCCAAACTCTTTCGACTAGCGTTGACGCCTCCATTTTGGATAAAGCCCCACAAAGCAGTAATAGCCAGATGACTATTGCCGTACACCTTCGCCATCTTTTGTGATTCGATTTCCCAATCATGTGGAGAGTCTTGAGTGATACAGAGCGAGACAATCCAGAGATAACGATAACCGAGTCGTCTGGTAGTGAAGACAGCGTGCTGAAACGTGACCGTAAGATCATCTATGTTTATGCACCTTCGAAGGTAATCAAAGTTAGATCCCTTCATTTGCAACACTTTGGCCGCACCCCAGCAATGGCTCAATGCTAAGTATGCAGTATTTTCAATTTTTTTGTGTGAAATTGGAGGAAGGGAACCATAAAGTGGACCAACATCGACGAGTCGAGTGGGTAGAGCCCCGGGTAAAGAAGTGACCTGATGGCAGAGCAAACGTTCAGATACACAAATATTGAGCCATCCAGCAGTTAGTAACAAGCAAGCATCGGACGATGTAGAAATGAGAGAGTACTGGCGAGATGAAGAGCCTAGCGCCGCGCTATAAGGTGAATTTGAAGCCATCGTGAGATATCAGTATCAAAGGACCTCCCCTTGGACGCCGAGTTAACGCACCATGACCGATGCCAACTTCCAACAGCGCGACCTCAAATTTGCGATTCAAAATCCCTTTAGGATCAGGATCAGCGTGTGAGCTGGGGTAGACTGAACTTCCAGTGGACTCGTCCGGCTCAATAGATTTTGCATAGTAATTGCAAAACCTCAGAACCTTGATGAGGGGACGATGACTCCGATAAGATAGCTCGTCTTCCTATTCTGGATATGACGAGATTTTCGTATGACAAGATTTTCGTATTGAATTCTTCGACTCCCAGATATTCAGCATCGCCACATGAGAGTCGAGTCTCTCGTGGAATAGATTACATAGGTGGCAGCCAAGCTTCGCGGGCGCTCCGAGCTCGACACTTGTCTGATGGCGCTTGAAGTATTCAAAGTTGGCTTAATGTTGAAATATGGCCTAGCGCCTTGGCATACTCGCCAGATAGCTCCCACAGCATAGACCTTCTTAATGAACAACTTGCACCCATTCAGGATTCCAACACTTAACGAGGCAATTCTTTCGAGAACATCCCATTCATCTTTATCGGAAATGTGAAGTAGAACAGCGTTCTGGCATATGCGTTTACATTCGCGACACAAGCAATGAAGTCCGACTAGAGTGTTGGCTTCCGAGGCATTCCGCCGTTGAGACAAGACAGGAGAAAACATTGCCGCTTGAAGAACAGCTGTGGATTTCGCCAATCAAGGCACTTCTCACAGCTGGCTTGGGGGTTAGTGATGACTACCACGTGCCAGCACTGAGCAATTAAGCAATATAGGAAGAGACTAAGAAAGGCCGATAGCGGACGAGGAAATGATATGGGTAAGGAACACTCTTTCTCTGTCGTCGATTCCAAGTCTCATCAGCTTCTCAAGGCATGATTATCGGGATGCAAGAGTGAACGTGCCGAGCGTCCCACGTTGATGCCAAGACTAAGCTCCCACTAGCTTCAAATGGGATTAGCGTCTTTCTGACCTCCGCAATCAAATTCTTGCAACTGATCTTAAGACATCCTCAACTCACAATGATATGCCAACGCTGCACTGGGTTACTATCTCGCAGTTCCGTCGTCCCCTCTTCCTTCCGAGCCATCTCCACGGCCACCATACGTGCGCTCCCTGAATCACCACCAGCAGCAACATCAACCTCCAGTGCCCAACCATTCTCTACGCCCTTTACACCTTCACCGTCCAAGACACCCACGATACCACCCAATGAGAAATTTTCAGCGTCGGAAAGTACAGCGAGAAGTAGTGTAGTGGCAGGTACGCCGCTCAAGGGACTAGGGTTCATCAAGGGACAGGAGGCGCCGTTGGCGAAAGACGATGGGGAGTATCCACATTGGCTTTGGGGGCTGCTAGGAACTGGAGACAAAAGTGGAGAGCTAGAGGGGGCAAGTGGAGATCTTTTTGGTGAGTCTAAGCTGTTCTGCCTGCATTTGTTTTTGCCTTTCAGACAGCCCAAGGCGCCTTCGCGCATCATGTATCCAAGTATCTAAGGCTGCTCTAACATACTTACTCTACAATCTCAATTCCTGAGTTGTGCTGACATTTTCTGCAGCCAAGTCAAAGAAACAGCGCCGTCTCGCCTCTAAAGCTGCACGCGCTCTGAAGACTGGAATGGTTGGTACAAGCCATGTGGTCAAGGTGCCTCTGGAAGAACAATCGATCGACTTACCAGCGGGAATGGGCGCAGATGAAAATACGCAAGCGCAAGAGGCACGGGAGGAACTCAATGGGGCGATGAGGAAAGCGAGGAGGAGGAGAATAAAGGAGAGCAACTTCTTGAGGGGAATGCGGTAGGGGTAGGGTAGACTTCAGGGAACGGCATGTTCACCATATGGCCACGATGGTCCGCATTAAGAGGGGGTTGTGTAGTACCGAGAGATATCTGAAGCATAACAGCGCCATCGTCTATATCATTGTACATTTTTGACTCGTGTACAAAACGAGTTCAACCGTAGCTACGGCTGCACAAACATTCCAGATACTCTAAAGTCAGCACCAGCAATAACTTTTAACTCCTCATTCCCTACCTGATCTTTTCACATCCAAGCGCCTAGAGCTCATCCCTGCAACATACGTAATTGCTTAGCGTCGATCATTCAAGACGCGTTATAGCAGTCTCAACTCGAAGATCCAGGCCGCCGAAGCTGACGTGTCCGACCGCATATGGACTTCTCCAAGGGGTGCAGGGGAAGATAAGTCCATAAGGATGCCGATGCGTAGGGAACGCTCAGCTCGCATGGGACATGGATCGAATATAAGCATGCAATGGCCGAGAGCTGCGCCTGGGCGTGCAACTTGATATGGGACGAATGACTGGAGATCCCCGATCGAGGGCCGGGATAGGTAAGGTACATCATGGCAGAGGGGGGTGTTGGATGCCGCCATTGGACGTTTGTAACCCAAGCTCTCCCGCGCTTGCTCGTTCTAATCCCTTATCTCCTAGTGAGGCGCTCATGCATGATATAGAGGCAAAGAACTATGTCGCAAAGCAGACCAATGCCGGCGAAACCATTCAAAACATCATACAGTACAATTACTCTCGTGGACAAACACCGGTAAAAATTGCAATAAAAGAGGGGAGGTTCTACTAGAATCGTACATTGGTTGAAAAGGTTGAGAGGGAGAGGCATGGCATATACGCAATTGATCGCCTCAGGGGGACGAAAGGTCCAGGGCAGGAGGTGAAGTCACGATGAAGCCTACCTAGAAATGGATCTGAGACCGACATGGCGCCAAGTGTAGGCCAGAAAGGATCGTGCACGATCGTTTTGACCGATACAGATGGAGAATATTCGATTACTTGCCTGCAAGCGAGATGCTGCCGCGTTATGAAAAGCTGTTATCGCTCGTCCTGCCGTTCGGCCAAGCGCCGGTAGTGTGGACTACGACTGACGGTCTTAATGATCCGATCGTCATTGCTCACTTCTTCGCTTACGTTTGGCCTGGCAGGGGAACACTGGTGGGTATATGAACTTTGTAATGATCCCAAACCTCCGTGTGAGAGGTACAATTGATTTAGAATATAGACAGTCTTATGCTATAGTCTCAGCGTCCTTATAAGCATAACTCTCTCGTCTCCGGTTGGGTCAATGTAACGTTACGATTGAGTACGGTGGTTAGGGACTTTGAAGACCGTTATAGGATTGGGAAGAAGCTCAATCATCCGTGCCTTGCAGGACGCCGGTTAAGTCTGCCCACAGAACAAACATGCTGAAAGTACCGGTATCAGGATAGGGTCCGCTGTTGTCTGATGCCATAGAATCATGCGCCCCGATGGCTTGAAACGTCAGACAGCATGGAGGATGGGACCGAGCCGGAAGATGCAACCTGCATCAGTGCAACTTCGCTTCTTTCCTCTCTTCGTCCAAGATGGTTGTCCACATTTCTGTGTCCGACGAGAAAGGACTGCTCAGCGACGTTGTTTCTATGGTTGGCCGCTGATATGAAATCATTGGAACATTGAGTGAGCCATCAGAGCTCCTGTGATATGGTGGGATGGACAATCAACGTTGCGGCAACGATTCATATTAAGCGAGTTATTCGACAAGATACCCTGGGACTATCTGATCAGGACACAGAAATGCTGATCACATCACGCAGCACCTGATGTCCGTCCGTCAACTTCCCAATTCGCTCCTCCAAAAATTCTCGGTGCCTCTTTGCTGAGGGATACTCCGAGGCAACTGCCTGGGCGTCCGACTAGGACAAATTGTTGACGGTGACAGGGGAAAGGATCTTCTCTAGGCCACGTACGATGTGGCATTCGATGACTTGAGTCGTGACGATGAACGTCTTCTGGGAAATCTGGATATCGGAAGGTTAGGTTGACTGGCAGAAAAGTGAAACGAGAATGAGCTCGCCTTGTAGATAGAAAACAGACAGTCAAGGGCCTCCTCACAGCTATGCTTCTCCATCTCAGGATCTGCGTGTGAGCAATATTGATCTATGGCCTGGTCAACATCGATCCTAGTGGACGAATGCGTGGAATGGCATCCGGGAAGATGTGTGTCTGTGGTTAATTTTTGAAGGCACTCGGCGCAACTTGGATGCGGACAGTCCCCTTCCCACAGTCCCCCGTCCATACTTATTAGGCCTCAGCCACACGCTACTGCGGGGCATATACGCACCTCGTAAACATACATTGCTGTCGCTATATATACTTACCAATGCATTCTCGCTTTGGCAAGCTCGCTGTCGCTTATATATTGCTGTTCATACTCTCTCAAAACATTCTATCATACATCAAGAGCGTCATACCCTCTACCAGACTAGTTTTACTACAGCGACATGGCATCCAAGTCCGCTCTTCATTCTCTCCTCCCGCTAGCCACCTAACAAGAGCAACTCTTCTCGCAAACATCATAATTATCCAACCCCTTCACCACAGGTTTCCCATCCTCGCAAACCGTGGTCACAAGTTCGCTGGTACACCAATCCTGATTCGTCACTGGCGACTTCGGGGGCCCCTCCAGGTGAGGATTTAATTTGACATTACCAACGCAAGTCAGTACTCTAGGCGGAGAGTGCACTGGGATCGACGATGGAACCCCCCCACTAAGAGGTGGCTCCGTAAGCGGCGGGCCGGCTGGCAAGCATTTACAATGTTCATTACATCTAGGGTCTGACAGGGCGTTCACGCCCGGGGCTGCTATCATGTTGCCTTGCGGGGAGCAGACGAGGGAGACGGCCTGGCTGGTGCACCACCACTGGAGGTCGTAATATCCTGAAGGGACTTGCTCGGGCACGTCCTCGGGAATGCCGATTGAGTCACATGAGACGCTCTGGGAAATGGGTTAGTGGATATATGGGATAAAAGGGGGGAGGGGAGCTTACGAATGCGGCGTCGCGGGCTTGGAGGGGGGTAGCTATTGCTGAGAGGAGGAGGGCGCTTAGTGTGAGGCCGACGGGGGTGATAGTGGTTGAGGAGAACATTTTGGGTGATTGATAGGGTGTTGGTTTGGAGAGGATAGTTGGAAAGAAGAGTGGACTGCAGGTCGAGTAGAGTGGAAGTACTTCGGGATTTGGGTTGACAAAGTTGTGAAGACGAACTTTGGAGATGTTGGATGCCTGATCTTTATAGTCGGCATTATAGACTCTGCCGTCACGTCCCTTGTATGTTTCACAATGCTAAAAGTAAGGACTGACGAATTGTGTTTGAAATCCTTAGTATTAACAGCCAAGAGCCTAACATCCAGACTTTGATCCGCTTCCATGTCAATGACAGTAAGAGATCCAAATCAGAAGCCACCCATGGCATCCACTAAGGGTGAAAACATTGGCTGAAACGAAACCTCACGGTCATCGAAACCTCGGCTCGCCTTGGCGAAATCGAACCGTGCCGTTAGTGCTCGCGTATATCGTTTCACGCCTGAATGACGCTGCTGTACTTGGCCCCGAATGCTAAAGCGGCAGGGCTCGAGCGAGCTTCGATTGAGCGCGGGGCAGATTTTTGTCGCCTTCTTCGGCCAAGGCGATTCGCTCGGTGGGACTCTCGTGTATGCGAAGGATATAGCGCTCGGGTCTTGGGACAACGGAAAGCAATTCGTATCGGTTACGATGTCTCGTCCATTAGAGGAACAAGACCAACCGGATATCCGACCAAGACCATAGTTAGAGCTGCGGAGCATATATAATGATTTATCGAGTGGGGACAGCCGCAGGTTGTTACAACATTCCTTATAGAAATACAGCTACTTGTGTTCGCTTGTGGCATTATTAGGGGCTAATTAGTCCTTTTTGGGAGGATAGTGTTGGGCCAAACTGTCTCGTTGACGTTCTTTCTACAAACAGCTATAAGGAGAATCAAGTATACACTCATCACTTTACGGGTGATCTTGGATTAACGTATAACATAAACTGAAAGAAATTCCGTATATTCCACTCAAGCGAGCTGACGGGTATCAATGGCGCACCAATGCACTGCGTTGAATTTGTCCGACGAGAAGCGGTGTGAGGATGCAGCTAAATCTCTTAATGGTCTCTTCTGCACCTATCACTCTCGACAATGTCAAGGTAGGGGTATCTTTGTTTGCTCTCATGTCGCTGTTACTCATCGAAAATAGGTCTCTATAGAGGTTACAAGCGTTGACATTCAGAATGGATGTTGTTGTTGTTTAGGAAGGTCTATGGAGTTGAGACTATTTGACCCCCTTGCTAAGAGCCACTAGGCCCAAATCTAACGCTCCCCTTTAGGCCTTGCTGGCGCTACCTCGCCGTCGCTACTCCCCTGATTCCAGAGAAACTGAGCTATCCTAGCCTAAATACCAGCTGTTTCCCCCAGCCAATTACCATTCCAGAGCCATTCTGGCCCTACCGAGCTATTCTAGCCTAAAACCAGCTGTTTTCACTAGCCAATTGCCATTCCAGAGCCATTCTGGCCCTACCGAGCTATCCTAGCCTAAAACCAGCTGTTTTCCCCAGCTAATTATTATTCCAGAGCCATTCTGGCCCTACCGAGCTATCCTAGCCCGATTTTTGTTTATAACCTCGTTTCTACCTCGTTTCTACTATCTTGGCTCGTTTCCGGATCGTTTTTAGCTTATGAAAATATTTTATTTTAAAGTACTTTCTTAACCTTAGTGATCTTTACCGTAGCGCTACCGCTAAAACTATATGAATCTTTCTTTATCTACTATTTTTATAGCTATTCTAGGGCTAACTCGGGATAAGTTTATTAATAGCGTTCCGTAGGGTATCTTTTACTATATATTTTATATACTAGTTTCTCCTTTAAACTAGTTTTACTACTGGCCTTTTTAAGCTTTAAAGTTTAGGCGTTTTTTTTATCTTTATTTTTCCGCCTCCGCTTTTCTTTTAAGAGTATTTCCTTTATTTTTACCGCCGTAACGTCGGTAGATATTAACTATAGTTATATAAAAGACCGATAATCTTGGTCCTCGGATAACGCTATAATAAGATAAAATAATATACGTTTATTATTATTAAATTTAACTTTCGTAGCGTCGATTTATACCTTTAATATTTTAACGTGGTCTAGGAACTCCGAGATCGTCTTAAAATTATTAATATTTAGTGTATAGTATTTCTTCGTAAAATATATAAATTATACGTCTCTAGCTAGTTATAGTAGTATTAATAAATATTAAAGTATTAAATATCCGTTATTAAATTTAGCCTCCTTTAGCTTCTTTTTAATAACCGGGTTAATAATAAGAGTTATAGTATCGGCTACTTCTTTAGTCTTTTCTTATTAATTCTTCCTTTTTTTTTATAGTTATTACTGTCTCCTTTTTATCCTTAGTTAGAATCGACTCCTGCGTATACTTTTATAGCTTTTTACTACGTAGGTATACGCGTATATTAATAAGCCAGTCGCTGAAATTATTTTCTGTAAGGGGTACGATATATAGGGAGACGACGTTCGCCGATTTACCTATATTTATTATCCTGGCGCAGGCGTTATCTTAACTATAATACTAACGTGGTTATAAACGGAATAATAAGAATAGGGTACGTAAATAAGCGCTAACCCGGGCTTATAACCCGTTGATATTTAGAATGGATGTTGTTGTTGTTTAGGAAGGTCTATGGAGTTGAGACTATTTGACCCCCTTGCCAAGAGCCACTAGGCCCAAATCCAACGACAAGAACCGTAACGCCGGACTCGATGCTCTGGAAGAGGCACCACACAGCTATCTTGCCACAACCAAAATCGCACTGGCCAACCAGACATTTGCAGATATCAACTCAGAGGATGTACTGCATGAGCTGTATGACCATATCTTCTTGAAATTCAGACTCCTAGATCGTGTGATACGCGCCAGAAAATTGCATCATACCCATTTCTACTCTATGAATTGCGATTACGGTCACCAAAGCTATCTAGACATCCTAAGCAGTCGCCGTAATGTGGTCATTCGCGTACTAGAGCGTCTCGAGCGACGGACAGGCGAGATCCTGTACGAGAAGGCGAAATGGTTCAAATGGATTCGTGAATGCCAAGATACCGAGGAGCAGCAGCGTGAGAATGAAAAAAAGAAAGTCAAGAAAGAAGCTGCTCTCTTCAGGCGGCATATGGAGGAGGTACAAACTCGCATGCGGGATTTGAGAGCCAAGGAGGACCTCAAACGCCAAGAGACTTATTTGGAGGTGGCATACCAGGAAAGATTGTCCCGTGAAGAGCAAGAAGCCGAATGGGATCCTATCGAGGACGTTATCGAGGTCGAGCGAGGCAATTACATTGACCTCATCAAGCACATTTTGTTTATGACGGACTCTGTAATCGATGGCGAAGGAACCACTCTGAAGAACCCTGCATCCAATGGTGCAGCCGAAGCTGGAAGCTCAAGCACGGCAACTGTGCCCAAATCATCTGGCAAGTCCAAGAAGCCAAAAGAGAAGGCTGCCACCAACGGTTCGAGTGGGCCAGCATTACCCAGCAAGGCCGCTCATGACACAAGATCACAAGTACGCAGGCGCCTCAAAGAAGGGGTCAAGGTCCATTAAGGATCGGGTATGCATGTTGCAGGCACCATCGACAACCCTGTGGAGCTGAAGGACAAAACCGCCCCCTTTCCTGATGAAGAGATCGACGAAGTGCTCGAAGCTATGGCTGAGATCAAGCATTTGTTATTCTGTCGACTGCTACTGTCCCATGCGACGGTCCTACCAGCAGCCATCCAGGCCAACAGTGTCGAGGAGTTCCTGAACAACAGCGATGTCACTGACAATGATTTGCGGGATCTAGCCCTCAAGATGGACAACCCAGGATTACAAGAAATTCGTGATGCGTGTGCCGATCTCAGCCGAGGTGAGGAGCAAGAAGAAGAAGAAGATCACTACAATGACGACGACGATGGCGACAACGATGACGACTATGACGATGAGGCAAAAGGCAAGGAGACTATGTCCAGACAAAGGAAGGCCGTTTTGAAAGGCACTGAGCTCAAGAAATTGCATGCCCATCCCAGAAATTGGGCGCCACAGAGAGAGAAGCAGACGAAAATAGCAAAGCGAGAAAGACAGAGCCTCGTCGAGCAATCTGGCATTTCCGAAACGCCGGAAGGGGAAAATGGAAAAACTCTTATCGATTTCGGAGACGTCGACGACCAAGGCAAGTTCAAGTCGAGGAAGATGAGGGTCAGGATCTGCGGAAGATACATCTATAATTACCCAAGCGAAAGAGCGATTAGTCGGGGCGGTTGGCTTCAATTCTGTCTGCTCGTGAAGGATAGCCAGCTTCATGATGTTATCAAGCTATGCCGACAATGGGATGAGTTCTTTGATCTGAATATCCTCGCAAATTTTCAGTATTTTCCGGCGGCTAATTGGTTGATCTGGAAGGGAGATCGTTCGAGACAACAGCTTCTTCAATTGGTAATCCTTGACAGTTCTGGCCTTTTAACTTTGCTGATTCTGTCTCTCTAGGGTCTCATACCTTACCAACAGTTTGAGGAGGCACCCAATATGACCTCGAGCCATGTGATAGGCTCATCTCGTGGAAAAACCCGGCGAGCGCACGACATCATGGAACAGAGAAACTTCATGTGCGCCAACATCAACCGGAACGATCCCGTAATGCGCCGTTTCTGCCAATATATCGCGATGAAATCGTCGTCTATAGTGGTCGTGATCCGAGATGCGAAGACCGGCCGAATTCTCTTCCAACCCCCAAGAGAAGAACTTTGGCTTACACGTGTGAAGCGTGGAATAGGAAGAGCTTCCAAGAACGAGTGGACAATTCTAAGGCCGATAGACGAGGATTTTTTCCAGAAAATGGAAGATTACCGTCAATGGCACTTTGGATTCAATGACTACTATGATCTGTACATGTGTGATCTGATACCTGGGCGACCATTCCAATATTTGTACAATACCATCCACGAAGTAAGTATTTAGCTCCCTCATCTTGCACGGGCAAAGTCCTAATGGACTCAGACACTGGTAAAAGCACATCGCTTCTGTTCAATGCAAGACTTCTATAATCCGGCGGCTTCCACTCTCAAGACGATAACTCATGATCCGGTCACCTTTAGGACTCGCGATATCAAGCCTGGAGAAGACGTGAAAAGCATCTGGGACGAGATTAGGCGTGGTCGTGGTTGTGTGCTGAATCCCGATGGTACAACGCTCAAATCCCAGATAATCGATGATCCGGATAAGAGTAAATTCTACAATAAAGCGGACATGCTGGAGGATGCTGTTCTCTTTCCAGAAGAACTCTCGGGCAAGACTGCCGTGGCTCTTTACAAGGGGAACAGGACCGAGCTGAACGGCTTCCTCAGCAGCGGACCTGACTGGGTGCGATTTATCAATGATCTAGACACCGATGAGGAATCGGATGACGACGAGTCGTCCGAGGAAGATGACGGACTTCTCTTGGGGACCGAGAGTCACTCGGAAGAGACCGAAGAGGAAGACGAGGCTGATGAGGAAGACCATACCGAAGAAACAATTTCGGAAGACCGCCAAGGTAAGGAACCTTTCAACGTCTTTCTTTTCTGTTTGATACCCTATTTCTTTCATCTAGACATAGCCTTAGAGTGGGATCGTGGGATTCTTATTCCCAGGACATGTCTTGCAATTCAATGTTCCGCCTCAAAGAAGTAATGCTGACTCCAAATTGTGCCAGGTGGCGTAGATACTCCCTCAAAGGACCCTATAAAGTGCACTTCCATTCTCCCAGAACCACTACAAAAAGACTTAGCCCTTCTAACCAAGTGGAAGTCGCCGGCACGGTATGGTGAGAATGTAGAGTCCGAGTTCTGGACATTCATGGATCGTGAAAAGTCGAAGGGTAAGGACCCTACCACGTAAAGACTGGATCCAACTGACAACGTCATAGCCTTCAAAAGAAGCTGGCACGCAGGCGACCTCGAGCCAGGCTCGCAAGAGAGACGTGGGGAAGCAGGCATCATTGTCAAGCAGATGAGCAAGTATCAAAATTCGCTAGACACCCATCTCTCTTGGGTTCAGACCCTCCAATTCTTGGATGTACATCCCCACCGTAATCGCCGCGTCGTTGCAGATATCTGCAATGCCCGTGCTATGATAGGCTTGTTCTTCGATCCGAAATTTGTCGAGTCCGAGTACGGTAACCTGCACAAAGATTCCCTGCTTCTCAAGCAAGCAGAACGTGCCCACAAGATCCCGTGCGGGCGACCGCACACCAGCAACAAATATAAGGCCAAAAGCTTCTTCGAAGATCATGATGCTTACTGGGACTGCCACGATAGAGATGACCACTGGCCAATGGAATGGGACACTGCCATCCGACCTATAATCGCTAAACTCTACAAAGCAGGCATCATTGGCAATCATTACGACTTCGAAACCCCCGGCCTTGCTATGGCTGTTGCGGAGACTGGCCGCGACCGGGACCTCTACATTGATCTCCGGATTATGGGCGACATCAAATTCGGCCGGGAAGTCGAACATCCGCCATCCCTCGAGTACCTGCTCTCTTCAGCCCGCAGATTCGCTAAGGGCAACCCAAACGCTCGCTTCGCTCTTTTGCGCCTTTGGTCAGCTCCACACTTCTATCCTCTAATGGTTGGACTCGAAAATCGCGACCTCAGCTCCTTCACAGACGCCTTGGGCCGCGCGTGGGAATGGAACTTCCTGCCCAAAGACATGCCAGGCTCGGAGACGAGTATGCACCACTCTGCGCGATTGAGAGTACTGCCCTTCAAGCATCTGCTTGGGGAAAGAGTGATTGTGAAGAGGAATTTGTATCTTGTTATGGGTACTGATGAGGAGGATTTGGAGAAATATGCCACTGCGACGACCTTTGTCATTCAAATGGAGCCGTGGAGATTGGAGGTGGATTTGTGGAATAGCTTTGTGAATGTTGATATGAAGTTCTTGGAGGAATTGGATACTACGTGGTTGGATTAGCAGGCAACAACATTGCCCTCCAACACGAGCCTATGCTTTACTGTGACTGCGTTTTCTGAAAAGTGGCGTGTGTTCACAAACAGCTAACACCAGATCTGCTTGTCTTCAAATCGTGCAAGCTGTTGGCTGTTTTCGAGCCAACCGGGGTGCTCTCTATGTTCTCCTGCGTTTTTGAGCCGTCGATCTACGAATTTCTGGGGACGTTGCAGCTTTACGGGAAGCTGCCATGTATCTGACTTCAACGCATTGGATTCCTGCTAGCGCAGATGACAGCTCGCTATGCGGATACTCTTCTCCAGATCCTTCAATCCTTCGTTCTAAGGTTCTCTTAATTAATTGAATTTCCTTTACTCACAGACTTCAAGACCAGCTCTCGATACCAGACGGCATCATTAGCAATGCGCGTACCTCGACATTTGATCTCTGAACGAAGCGCGACAATCAATTTCCAATTTGAAGATCTCGCGTCTTATTGCGCTGGAATCGAGGTGATAGTGTACTGATTACTGAAAATCCTCTCGCATCGTTCATTTTCTACCTGAAACCGAATTTTGGAAATGCGGCCGCTGTACGGGGCTTCATTAGGGTTTTAGATCATTCTCTCCTATTTAGCGCTGCATTGAGCGTATTCAAAATCAATACGAATTCTTGGCAATATCGATCCATGCCACACACAAAGATCCAAAGGTTCAAACCTATTTTTAACTCAACGAGTCACATGCTCATTTAGTTTATTATAATAATATACTTAAAATCGCGATATAAAACTCTATAAATCCTACATATGTTATTTAATACAGGCCGTTTTCGTTAATTTAGAAATCTACAATATCTATTATACTCGTACTATTATTTATAAGAATAGTTTTTTATAGGATTTCTTTTATTTATTATAATTTATTTACTCTTAGACTAATTCTTATATCTTATAGGCCGTTATTATCGCAGTAATTATATCTACCTTTTATACATACAAAATATTCAGGTAAGGATGATGATTACTTATTTGATTTTTGACCAGGCATGGATCGACATTGCCAAGAATTCGCATTGATTTTGAATACGCTAAATAGAGTTGTGGCTAAGCGAAACCTCTCGATTATAGCTGATTGGCTGGTGGCAAGGATGCGCCGCCTTGCCTGCAATCCTTCGGGCACAGCGAAACGTGGGCGCAGGTTCCTACTTCCATTCTTTTTGTGATGTTTTTTGTTTTCACCATCGAATGCTGTTTTAATGAGTTTTTGCAGAAGACTGCATCGATACAGTTGGAAAAATGCATTATCTTTCAGGAAGACTTACTGCGACCTGCTTGGTTATCACTGCATTTAACATTTCGACAATACACGCACAAACATGCTTCTGGACCGACGGTAGTCCTGCCGAAGGGTACTCTCCGTGCAATACCACCGCCAGCGCGACAAATTGCTGCGCCGGAGGAGACGCTTGCCTCGTAAGTACTATCCCCTCAAAGCCTTTGCCCGAAACGGCCGTAGCAGCCGCATCGTGACCAATGCAATCGCAACGAAACTACGCCAACACAGACCAATTCCAGACATCAGGCCTCTGCTTCATGAGATACGACGGCTCGACCTACACAGGCGCCTGCACCGACAGCAGCTGGAAAGACCCCAACTGCTTCCAATCCTGTCCCAAATGTACGCCACCCCACACAGCCCCCCCCCCCCACCCATACAACACACCCTACTAACCCTGACTCTCACAGCATACAAATCACAAGGACCCAACACACTCTACCGCTGCAGCGACGAAAAATGGTGCTGTTCAAAAGGCGGCAACATCACTTCCTGCTGCTCAGACCCCTCAGTCTCGACCTTCAACGGCACCGAAGTGGCCGGCGATATCTACAATGGTTCCGCGTGGGCGCCGGGTTTTACACTTGTTCAGTTTGCGGATCCGAAGACGGGGAAGACGGGGGGGAGTTTTCCTACTGGGTCTGCGCTGCCGGGTAAGAATGGGACGCATTCAGCCGCTGATAGCTCTTGTCCTGCGCCTAAGAATGATGATGCGACGAAAGTTGGGCTTGGGGTGGGATTGGGGGTCGGGGTGCCACTGCTTGCTGCGTTGGGGGCTGTGCTGTTTCTTTGGTCGAAAGAGAGGAGGTCGAATCGTGATTTGAGGCAGGGTGTTGGGCAGGGGGTTGGGAAGGTTGAGGGGCCTGGATATGGGTATGCAGGCAGTGGGAATGGGGGTCAGAAACACTGGCATGAGATGCCGGATGAGGAGCCTGCTAAGGAATTGCCGACATCGGCGACGGCGGGGAGGGGAGAGTTGTTTGGGGAGGGTGTTCAGCGGTGAGACGGGAATTGGAGAGAGAGAAAAGGTTGGATGCTGTGTAAAGTTCATCGACGCTTATTGTTACGATAATGTCGAGCTTCCTGCGCGCATTCGAGATTGGAAGCGCCCCGAAGGTTTTGTCGTCGAGGTCATGTTGCACTAAAGCCATGCTTCAATGGAATTTGATGGCGCAGTGATCACGCTCACATCATCTCAATCAGAGAGGACCATTTCTCGCTTGTGGTAAGACATTTAGCTTTTATCGTGCTCTTTTGAATCTTAAGAGGACAGTGGCCACGCTCTCGTCGCTGTCAGAGAGTACGAATTCTAGCTCTGTTGACAGAACATTCAATTACTATCATACTCCAATGTGTGTCAAGGTGGCAGTAATCAAGCTATTATTACAGTCAGCAACGACGACTCCGCGCTCTTTAGAGAGATATTCCGTCATTTTATTCTCACAGATACAGTGGAGAATGATTCTGCTAACGCTGAATTCCTCGAACATAGTGCTCTAGAAGCTCCTTCACTACCCAATAACGCCAACCAAATCAAAGCGCACGCCTCCTCATAAACTTCCCAGCCCCAACCTCCCGCTTCTCCTTCCCCCATCCCTTCGATTGATCATCCCCTCCCGACCGACCCACCCATCCAGATAATTTGCAGAATCATAGCCCGTATTCTCGGGTCTTTGAGCTTACGTAGCTTGTCTACCATCTCGATGGCCTCGATATCTCGCCTGTAGAGCTTGAACACGTCAAAGCACTTGATATAACTGGAGCGGGGGGGATGGCAAGTCTCATTGCCGCCTAGGTTGCTCGAACCGCAAAGCAAGAACGTGATCTATCCATTCCCACGCTGGCTGCCAGCAACGCCAGTGAGTTGAAGTTCCATGTTAGCAAGGCTTGCATGGGACACTTATGTAGATAAAAGTTCTATCGTGTGACGCTCATATAGGCCATATCATATGATTTGCAACGCTTTGGGCAGCCCCAATGCTCAATTATTTTGAGAGGATATGAGCGAAGGTTAGGGTTTCCTTGGCGCAAGACAAGCTCAAGCTGTGTCTCGAACGACTGTAAGAAAATCTAGACTGTTCAAGTTGTCAGTGGGGAAAGACACAGACCGTGCTCAAAGGCCCCGTAATTACACCTAAGCAGGACAAGAAGGAAGTACCATTGGAAGATAGTGAGCCACACCAAGTGCGGTATTCCCGCGTAAAAAACTGAAAATTCAGCTGTAGCTCAAAAATGTAACACCAATTCCAGTATTCAAAACAGCAAAACGTCGACGGAAAAATCCTGCCATAATACTTACTTTAGATTTCCATCTTTCCATACTCATGTGCTTGTAGTTTGCACAATCAAGCGGCGTATGTTGCGCTCATAACCTCCCGTTCAACATTTCATTACCAGGCCCGCTGGCGCGATTCCACTCCTCGTCGACGGTGACTGACCTTAATTGAATCGTCGCCAGCAAGAGTAACTATTTACGGTCTACTCTCACACCCTTGTGCAGTCGCTATCTCCAACGATAGTCTGCATTCTTCTTCATGGCTGCTTCTTGATCTCACACATTCCATCACCAACACCGAAACTAAAGCCGTATTGCACGAGCTCCTGGCAACCGAGCTGAGTCAACTTGGTGAGTTCAACATGCTGCTGTAAGAGTATGAAACGACCATGACAACCAATTGCTATCGCTGCTGTAACAACGTAGGATTCGCCAGGTATGATATGCTATAGAGGTATTGAAGGGTACAGGTGGTTTGAGAGCTAGGTATCAAACTCAGACGACGAATATTGCGTGAGGGGTTCTAGAAGCCTTCGTGGCAATAGGGGAAACTTGACTGTTGTTGGCTGGCTGAAAATTCCGGGACTGTACGCAATGATCAGAATTAACTAGTGATAATTGACGTACGTTACTAATGCTCATTGTAGTGATGGGTCTGCACTAGATCGGCTCATATCATCATGATCATGGTAACGGCACAATTATTATCTCAATGAATCCTTTTCTCTAGATCTTAGTGCGGCGCGTATGTCCGCGCTTGCACTGAGATTGATTGATTGATTGATTCGGTCATACTGGAGCCCAACTAGGGGCAACAGGCCTAGGGCCCAGCCAGAGTAGCGACGTTCCGGGCTTCCCAGCCCCGGAATGGATCTAGTCTAGGGTATCCTATAGGAGGGTTTCCCTTTTTTTATATTATACGCTCGTTAAAACCACCCTAAAACCGTATAGGAAAAAAGGATAAAAAGAGTTATATAGGGCCCGCTGTTAATTATTAAAGAGTAGGCTAAAGTACCTAAAGAATTATATTTATCTAGTACCGAAAATCTACTCCCCCGCCGCAGCCTAAATTCGAATAAATATAACGTAGTAATTATAGGATATTTTAGTAATATTATAATACCTAAGACTCTATTTCGGGGGCCTATATTTATTTATTAATATTAAAGTATCTTATTCTAAGCCCCGAGTCGTACGGTATATATATCCGTTAATTAACGTCTCGCGGCGTATTAGACGAAACCGTATTTTCGCGGTACTAGGAAAAGCGGTAGGTTTTAATATTATACCGGTAAATCCGGTCCCTAACTCCTATATAGAGGCGACGTATTATTATTACTTTTTAATAATTATATATACTTAACGGAGGCCCCAGGTTAGTTTCCCTTAAGTTATTAATATATAAATAATATTTACTAGGTTATATAATTCTGTCCGGTAAAGAATATTAGTAAATCCGGAAAAATAATTCTGTAAAATCGCTACTTAATCGGTATAAAATACGTATTTTACGTATTTCGTAGGCTATTAATAAGCGAAATATAGCGTAGTAGAATATAATTAAATCTAACTCATCTTAGCTATATCTAAATTATATAAATAATAATATATTACTATATAGATAGTAATAGGGATAGTCGAAGTATTAAAAATATACTTCCTTAAATCTAGGCTAAAGTTAAACCTAGATTTAAATAATATCTCTAAATTCCTTATAAATATTATAGGTATACTCGGTAATATATTCGTAGATTAATATTCTTTTTCCGTTATTATTTTAAAGGTCTTTATTAGTAGCTTTTAATTCTCGGGGCCCCGTATCGATCGTAAATCTAAAAGGAGGTTAAGGAATATATAGTTAAATACCGCGTTAGATAGTAATAGATATAATTAAAATATTAAGAGCGTAGGTCTTTAGTAGCGAGTTTAAAGATTAAATAGAATTTAGATTAAATCTAAAAACTATCTAGACTAGATCTAGGCCTAGATTTAGGCCAGATATAATACTCGGTTTTTTATTATCGTATTAAATATAATAAAATAGAGGATTAGAATCGTAAGCGATAATAATATATTATAGTAAATATTATTATATATAAAACTATATAGAGGAGTAATGGGCTTCCTAGCTCCTACTCGAGCCTAAATATCTAACGGTTTAAAAACGTAAAAACGCTTTATTAAAATAACTAAATACTATATCCGTAATTACTCTAACCGCGCTTTTATCTAATATATATATTATTCTCTTAAATCGCCTTTATACCTTCCCTAGTATTATTACTAACCGTAGTATTATTAATATTCTAAGTACTATTACTATATCTAGGACTATTACCTCCGTTAGTATCTTTTATACCCTCCGCGTTCGCCGTATTTATAGTCTTAAATATATCTACTCTAAAATCCGCCTTCGACTTCCGCTTCCCCTCTACGTACTCCTTAATTCCGGTATTAGTATATAATATATATTAAAATATTTCCTTTAACTAGGTTATTTAATACGCTCTCTTCGGTATTTATTTATATAACCTAATAGAGTAGAGGGGCTTATAGAATAACTATAGTCGTATATATAAAATTTAAGCCTACGCCTATCTACCGCGTAAATTTAATTAAAAAATTAGATATATTATTCTCTACTAGCTTACGATTATAATTAGCCTTTCGTATTAACGCGTATATAATTATAACCCTCGCCTTATCGATCCCGAAGAATATTCGTATTTTAGGTTTAAGCTCCTCTCGGATATACTATAATAAAGAAAAATTAATATTAAATATTATATTTGGAAAAGAGAACGCTATATTTAATATATTAGAAGAAGCGAGTTTAGGTTCTTTTATATTAAAGATTTTAAAGAAGAGAAGGATTTATCTATTCTATTATTAGAACTATCTCGATGAATAAGGATATAATTAATATATTTACCCCTTTATATTTCTTAAAAATAAAGGCGATAACTTTAAGTTTAGGGGATATTTTTTTAAATATTATATAGTCCCTACCTAGGATATAATCTTTTTATATCCGACTATTATCCTTATTTATATTAGAGGCCGCGGCCGTATTATTAATTTACTTCTTATTAAGAGTTTTAGAGGAGATAGCGAGGGTAGGTAGAAATCTATATAATCGGAGAACCCGTAGTATAGTAGGTACTATATTAGAATGAACTAAAATTAAATACTAAGGACGTTAGTATAGGAAAGAGGTATTATAATCTTAATATTCCTCCGGTAGTTTTATCGCTATTAGAGTCTTTCTAGTATAATAATTTTCTAATTAATAATAATAAACCTGAATCGCGGCTAAAGTCTTAGTAGGTAAATAATCGTAAAATCTTTTTAATAAAGCTTCTTAAGCGTTATAAAATATATTTAATTTAATTACTCTTTTTATATCGTAGTATCGAGGTATAAAGGAGTATATTAACGAGGATATTTATTACCTTAATAAATCTCTCCTATACCCTAGTTTTCTTATATATCGGGTAGTAGTACTCGTAGACTTTTCTAGGTTAATAGGTCCGAAGCGTTAATAACCGAATTAATAATTATTCTAATAAATATCTTTTATAGTTATCCGAGGGGCTATAATATCCTTTAGGTTTTAATTAATAATCGTTCTAGATATAATTATAAAATAGAAGTTATATTTAGAGCGAGTCTTTTTTATCTTCTAAAGAGGATAATATAAATCTTTATTTAAATTTCTTACCTTATTATATTCGCCTACGATTATAAAGTCGTACTAGAAATAATAAATTACTTCCTCTTTAGTCTCTTTTTTCGCTTATTTTATATAAGGATATTTATATTCTTCGTTAAAGACCTTATTAAAGGCTAACTATATCTACCGTATAATAACTATATATAGCGATATATTTACTACGCTCGGGGAATTATATTACGTAGGGTTAGTACTTTTTTACTTTTAAATTATATTACCTTAAGGTCCTTTTTATTATATACCGTCGCTAAGCTCTTCGTCGCCCTTTTATTTATAATATAACCGTATTTCTATTATTATATTAATAACTATAAATTATACCTTTAAGTCTTTAAGGTCGATTACCGATTTTAATTTACTAACCTAAATACCGAGATCGGGCGGCGGGATAAAGAATAATTTAGGTTTATTAACTAGTATAATATAAATAACCTCTAAACCCGGTGAATATAGATATTCGTAGAACTATCGATTCGTAGGATATTTAGAGCCCGTAGGAGTATTTTTATAATAATATTAAAACTTTACTAATTACTCTTTTTACTTATATTAGATCTCTAATTATTTCTAGTATAAATAGCGATAGAATACGGTAACGCCTATAACTTTATAGGTCTTTATATAATTAGAATTAATTAAAGAGCTCAATAAATAAAATTACAGACTTTATATTTTCTATATTTATTTATATAGTCTAGACGAATATTATAGTATCTTAAATCTTCTTCGTTATTTAATATAACTATAAATATATAGAGCCACTACTAGTAATAATTTAACTTTAGTATTCTAGGAATTATTATTATACTATTACCGCGAGAATTATTAGGGGAGGCGATTTTCGCGAATATAATAACGTATTCCCATATACTATCGTGAATATATTTGTATAAATAATTATTACTAAGTTTTTTAAAGCTAGGAAGGTAATTAGTAAATATAATACTACTAAAGAAAATATCGACTAACCGTTATTTATATATTATAGTTAACTCTATCTTCTCTTCTCTAACCCCGTTATTATCTTTATTATTACTAATAACTAGTTTAGAGGATTCTTTAAATACGAATTTATCTTTTTAATTTAATTATTCGGAGGACTCCTCTAAAGGCTCGGGGGATTCGTGAGGCTTCTTAAATAAAAGTTTCTTCGGAGGCTATTTCTATAATAGCGGTAGTAGATCGTTTTTATTATTACTAAAGTCTAAAAGCTTCGTCCGGCTCTTTAATCTTTTCGTTATCGGTAAACGGATTAAATCTTAATAAAAAGTATTAAAAGAAGGGCGATATTTTAAAGTTATAAAGAAAAGAGGTTAATCTCGAAGTAAAGAAAACGGGAAGTAGTAAATAAATACGAATATATTTTTAATATTAATTTCTATAATAGCTCCTTTTTTTCGAGTTTCTTCGGGCGCGATAATAAACTTTTATTTATAATATATTAAATACCTAGAAGAGAGAAGAACGGAGGAGGAAAAGAATAGATTTAAGGTTTTAATAAAGGTAAGTTTATCTCTTAAATTAGATTTATATTAAAGGATAAGGGATATAATTAATTAAAGTTAATATTTATAATAAATTTACCTTTTATTAAGTTTATACCCCGGTCTTAGAAATATTAAATACTATTCTATAGGTCCCTATCTTCTAAGATATCTATATAATACGCGTCCTCCTCCGTTATATAGAAGAGATAATCGAGTATCGAGTCCGCTATAAAATAGCGAGTTATTTAATATCCCTAAAATAGCGCGAATCGTAAATAAACTATACTAAATTCTTCGTCTAGTAGATACGCGGAGATTATTAAAAACCGGATCTCGTATATAAAATTCCGTAATATAAGCTGGCTTAATATATAGTCGATTTTAAAGATTTAGAAAGACCGAAAAGAGGAAAGATTATAAACGGTATTAATTTTTTATTTAAGAAGAGTATCGTTCGAGCCGGTTACTACTACTATTTAACTTTATAAATTAAAAGGTAGTATATTATTAAAGTTATTCTTAATTTTAATTACCTAACTAGAGTCCCCCTAGTATATAATAATATCGATATATATTTATTCGCCGAAGCCTAGATAGCCTTAGACCTCGATTTACTCTTTAAAATTAAATATTAAATATTTACCCTATTAGGTTCTTTTTATTTTAAGCGCGTCTTTATAATTCCGTTAATATTTAAATATATTTCTTAAATAACGATATTTATTAATAAACTCTTTAGCTTATAGTAGTATATCGCTAATATTCTCATTATAAATTAATACGGGTATTTTTCTAATATCCCGGATAATCTAGTTAATCTTAAGTAACTTTATATTATATTTAAATAATACGCGCCGGGGCCGTAGCGCGATAGTAGTAATAAATAAATAAATTTAATAATAATTATAAAATAAGGAGGGTATAATAATTCGTATAATTTAAATAGCTAGTTATAGTAAGGTATAATAAATTTTATAATAAATTAAGTTAAATCTAGCTTAATATACTATAAATATCGGGCGATATTTAGATAAGATTATTAAAAGAATAAGACGATAAGTAAAGAGGTCTTTAGGTTATTATATACGAGTATATTTAAAGAAGTCGTCTTTAAAAGGATAGTTAATACTTAATATTTAAACCTATATATTAACCGCCTATACTACTATAATTTTATATAATATAATTATTAAATCGTACTAGAAACAACCTAAAGTATAGTTTATAATATAACTAATATTATAATTAACGGATTTCTAGGTCTTATATAACGGGCTTAAATAAAAATAAATATTAAGAAATAGTAAAAAAAAGCGTTTATATATATAATATATTAATATTAAACTAGTCTTCTAGCGCTCTAAATCTAGCCTAGATCTTATTTAAATTTAATCTAGATTTAGTTTAAATTTAGGCCAGATTTAGGTTAAAGCCTTTATATATTATTAGATAAAGATAGTTTCCTATAAATTAAGGGTAGACTACGTAAAGTTTTCGATATTATTTTCGCGCTCTCGATAGCTAAAACTATATCCGATAATAATAAATTATTCTCCGTCCGCGGCCCTAATTATAATAAAATACCGGAGACGGTAATAATTAAAGCGGAAGACTTAATTAACCTTTCGGCTTCTAGTAAAAACGTTAGAGGGACGAAATATTCGGAGGAGGATATAACTTTATTTAATAATAATTATAACGATTTATCTAACTTTAAAGGACTATTAAAGAATACTTAACCGGTATTAAATATAATTAACTTATTCTTATTAGACTCTATAGAGGACTCGGCCTATATTCGTTATTTTATTAATAATAATAGTAGTAAGAAATTAAATAAAGCTACTAAGATAGTTAAGACGGTAGTAGTATTAGTTATTAAAAATATCCGTATACCCTCCTTAGAATATAATGACTCTTCGGAGTAATATTCGTTATCGCTTAATAAACTAGTCTCGGCGTCGATATCTTTCTCGTCTAATAATTAGGATAAAGCTATTACCGTTAGTATATAGAAAGAGGCTACGTTTAATACCGAGATAAATAACGTAGTTTTATTACTTTAGAAATAGAATGTAGATAAAGTACTAAAGGTAATAAAGGCGTTGAATTATCTACTACCTTTAATAGATATTATTAAAAAAGCGGGAATAGTCCCTAAGGCTTTAAAGAAAACTATTAATATACTAATCCTATTAAACCACGCTATTTTAAAGAGAATTAAATTCTTTACTTTAGTTTCTCGCCGGTTAATTTTTATAACTTAATAACGCTCCTTTAAATCGAAGAAGTCCGTACTTCTTTAAAGAGTAGTATAAACTTCTTTAATTTAAAGGAGTATTATTAGGCTATAAAAATTAACCGGCGAGAAATTAAAATAAAGAATTTATAGTTCTTTAACCTCTTTAGATATAAAGTATACTTTACCTCTAATAATAATAAATATAATATTTATTATATTATCCGTATCTTAGGTCTCCCCTCCGATATTATTATAATAAAGTTCTTAAAGAAAGTTCGAGGTAATATAATATTTAATACGAAGTTATTAAATATTAAAAGTATTACTAGTAATATAACTAGGCTCGTTATATTCCTTTATAAATATATAATTATAATTTATAAAGAGTACGTTTAATAGTATCCGATTTCCTTTAACGGTCTCGTAGCCCGAATCGAAACTATATTAACTCCGATTTAGCCTATCCCGATTAATTAATAAAAAACTATTAACGATAAAACCACGCGTTACTTTAAGGTATATAATTTTCCTTATATTATTATATTAGTAATATTAAATAAAGAACTAGCGGTCTCTTAAATAATTAAATTTAACGCGGTCGAGAGTATAAATATAAATAGTAATAGCGTTTTAGGTTTATACTTTTCTTCCGTTTATACTATTAGATAGGCTTTTACGTTATTTAATTATACCCGTCGATATAAGGGCTATATCGTTATATTTATATTAAATCCGTATACTTAGCCTCTAGAGACCCTTCTCGATAATAATAATAATTAACTCGCGGTCGTTAATTATCGGTAAAATATTCCGTTTATTTTAAAATAACTAGGAGGGTAAGCCCTCTTCTACGCTTCCGTAATTTAAAGCGGCGATATAACTTAAAGTTTAAACGGGGGCTATACTAGCGATAATTCCTAGGGTAGCGAGGATAGTAATAATTAAAAAAAAAGTATAGATAAAGGCGAGGATAATAATAAATAAAATAAAAATAAAGGCGGCGGTAACGATAGTAATATTTACTCGGGTAATAGGGAATCGCTATTTATATTATTTATAATCGTAGCTTATAAGGGCCGGACGGTTTTAACTGGTAATAATCTCTAGTTATTCACTCCGATACCTATAATATAGATATTAATTATAGATTTTTTCGGTATTAACCGCGGGGGGAAAGTAAAAGGGTTAAAAGTAAAAGTATATATTATAGGCTCGTAGGGAGGCTTAATAAAAATATCGTCGGCCTTAATATAAATAAAGTTAAGGTATAAAAAACCTAAAGAGTTTAAAAGTTTTATTAATAATAAAGCCGCCGTTATTACCTACCCGCTTTAAGGTATAGATAATATCTTATTATTAATAACTACCCTATTCGAATACTAAAAATATTATATATTAATTATTTAATAAAGGAGCTCGAAAGGTAGGCTTTATATCGATACCGCCTTAAATATTATTCGCCCCGTCGTTATCTTCCCCTTTATCGTCCTCGGAATTAGGGATCTTTAGTACCGTTTACTTTTAATTAATAATATAATCTATATATCTATATCCTTAAGTCGAGGGTAGTATATTCTTTAATAATTAAAAAAACGATATTTCTTTCTTCCTTATAGAAGTTATAAGTATATTAAATAATATATTCGTAAATTAATATTCCTTTTCCGTTATTATTCTAAAGATCTTCGTTAATAACCCTTAACTTCCGGGGTCCTATATTAATCGTAAATCCAAAAAAAGACTAAAGAATATATAGTTAGATACCGCATTAAATAGCGGTAAATATAATTAAAATATTAAAAGCGTAGGTCTTTAATAGCGAGTTTAGGGATTAAATAAAATCTAGGTTAAATTTAAGGGGTATTTAAAAAATATCTAGGCTAAATCTAGGCCTAGATCTAAACTAGATATAATACTCGGTTTTTTATTATCGTTCCTAAATATAATAAAGTAGAGGATCAGAATCGTAAACGATAATAACGTATTATAGTAAATATTATTATATAGAAAATAAGTATTATTATATAGAAAAGCGCGTAGAGGGGTAATAGGTTTCCTAACTCCTACTCGAGCCTAAATATCTAATAATTTAGAAATATAAAAAGGCTTAACTTAATTAGCGGCGGTTTATTCTTATACCTATTTACTTTAACCGCTTTTCCTCCCTATATATATAATACTATCTTAAATAATATTTTCTATATTAATAGTAAACGCCGCGATATTATTAATATTCCTAGTACTATTACTCTTTTTAGTATTATTACCTCCGTCGGCGCCTCCTACGCCTTTTATATTCGTTATACCGATAGTCTTAAACGCGTCCTCCCTAAAATCTATCTTCGATTTATATTTTACGTCTATATACTCCTCGATTTCGGTATTAATATTTAATATATAATAAAACACTTCCTCCTTCTACCCTATCCGATACGCTTTTTTCGGTATTTATTTATATATCCTAATAAAGTAGAGGGGCTTATATAGAATAACTATAATTATATAAATTAGATTTAAACCCACGCTTATTTAACGTATAAATCTAATTAAAATATTAGGTTTATCCTTCTCTAGTAATATATTATTATAATTAATCTTATGTATAAATATATATTTAGCCGCGTCCCTCTTCTTATCGGTCCCGAAGAATATTCGTATCTTAGATTTAATCTCCTCTCGGATATATTATAGTAAATAAATATTAATATAAAAGGGTTAGTTAGAAAAAAGAAAGCTAAGTTTAATAAAATAAAAGAAACGAGTTCGGGCTCTTTTATATCGGAGATTTTAAAGAAAAGAAGAATTTACCCGTTCTATTACTAAAATTATCTCGGTGAATAAGAATATAATTAATATATTTACCCCTTTATATTTCTTGAAAAGGGAGGCGATAACCTTAAATTTAAAGGATATCTTTTTAAGTATTATATAGTCCCTACCTAGAATATAATCTTCTAATATCCGATTATTATCTTTATTTATATACTAGTTCTCGATCTCTTTATTAGTCTACTTTTAATTATACGTAGTTAAGGAGACGGAGAGATAGGGTAAATAACTATATAAACGGAGGAGCCGTACTACTATAAATACCTAATTAATATTAACGTTAGTCGGGCGGTCGGGACGATTCCGTATAAACGTAGTATTATATTAATTATCGTCCTAGTAAATTTACCGTTCTACGAGTTTCTTTATTATTAAATCCTTCTAACGGGCGACGAGGGTTACGTAATATACCTTATAATTATAAAGAAAACTAGTTTTAAAAATACTTCGGTAGAGCTCTTTAAACTCGATAAAGTCGTAATCTTTTTAATTATTCTTTTCGTACTACCGTATTAGGAATTTAAGAAGTAAATTCGCGAATATATCTATTATATTATCGAATTCTTATAATCGATCGTTTAAACCTTAATATTTAGTAATAATATTAATAAGAATCTTTAGGCCGGTTAGTTTAAAGGGGTGATATTTATATTTAAGATTATTCTAAGAAGTATCGTATATAATATCTATTAAGGCTATAATATCTAGTGGATCGGAGTTAATAATCGTTCCGGATATAATTATAAACTAGAAGTAATATTTAGGGCGAGTCTTCCTTATTATTTAAAAAGAATTCTATAGACCTTTATCTAAATTCCTTACCCTATTATACTTATCTATAATCGCGAACCCGTATTAAAAACGGTAAATAATTTCCTCTTTAACTACTTTTTTTCTATTCTTTATAAAGGAGTATCTATATACTTTATTAAAAACTTTACTAGCGGTTACCCATAACTACTATAAAGTAAATATAAATATAAAAGTATTTACTTCGCTTAAAAGATTATATTACGCGGCGTTAATAGATTTTATACCTTTTAGTAATTTTACGTCGGAGTCGTTCGGGTTATATACTATCTATAATTCTTTAATCGTTTATACGTTTATTTAGTAGCTAGACTCGGTATTATTATAATAAATAATTATAAACCGTATCTTTAAGGCCTCGAAGTCGATTATTAATAATATTTTAGTACTCTAGGTACTAAAATTAACCGGCGGGGTAAAGAATAATATATATCTATTAACTAGCTTAATATAAAAAACTTCCGAGTCTAGTTAATATAGATACTCGTAGAACTATCGATTTATAGGATATTTAGAGCCCGCGGGAGCGTTTTCGTAGTAATATTAAAACTTTATTAACTACTCTTTCTACTCTCGTTAAATCTCTACCTATTTTTAATATAATTAAAAATAGAATACCGCGGAACCTATAACTTTAAAGGTCTATAAATAAATAAAGTTAATCGCGAAGCTTAGAAGATATATTAAGAGGCTTTACTTTATTTAAATTTATTTCGTCTCCGATAATAGTACTAAATTATCCGAAGTCCCCTTTATAGAATAGTATAACTATAAATATACAGAGCTACTATTAATAATAAATTAACTTTAGTATTCTAGGAATTATTATCTTATTATTACCGCGAGAATTATTAGGGTAGAGGATTTTCGCGAATATAATAGCGCGATCCTATATATTATCGTGAATATATTCGTATAGATAGTTATTACTAATTTTTTTAAAGTTAGGAGGAAGGTAATTAATAAATATAATACTACTAAAGGAGATATCGATTAATTATTATATTATAATTAATTTTACCTTCTCTTCTCTAGCCGCGTTATTATCTTTATTATTACTAGTAATTAATTCCGAGGATTCTTTAATTATAAATTTATCCTTTTAATCTAATTACTCGGAGGACTCCTTTAAAGACTTAAAGGATTCATAAGGCTTTTCGGGTAGCGATTTCTTTAAAGTTTATTTCGGCGGTAATAATAGTAAATAATCTTTATTATTATTAGGGCCTAAAAGCTTCGATAGGCGCTTAAGCCTTTTTATTATTAATAAAAGAATTAAATCCTCGTTAAAGATATTAGGAGAACGGGTATATTTCGAAACTATAGAGAAAAAAAGTTAATCTCGAAATAAAGAAAACGGGAAATAATAAATAAATACGAATATACTTTCGGTATTAATTTCGGTAGTAGCTCGTCTATTTCGGGCTCCCTCTAGCGCGATAATAGGTTTTTATTTATAATATATTAAATACCTAAAAAAGACTAGAACGGAGGAGGAAAAAAATAAATTTAAAGTCCTAATAAAAATAAATCTATCTCTTAAATTAGATTAAATATTAAAGGATAGGGGATATAACTAACTAAAATTATTATTTATTATAACCTCGATTTTCATCGAGTTTATACCTTTATCTAGGAAATACTAAATAATACTCTATAGGTTATTATTTTTTAAAATATTAATATAATACCCCTCTATAATATAATAAGTAAAGTAATCGAAGCTCGGGTCTACTATTAAGTCGCGAGATATTAAATAATCCTAAAGTAGTAAGAATCGTAAATAAATTATATTAAATTCTTTAGGTAGTAGATATAAAGAGATTTTAAAAAACCGGGTCTTATATATAAACTTCCCTAACGTATATTAGTTTAGTATATAGTCGATCTCGAAGTCTTTAAATAAACGAAATAAAAGAGGATTAAGAGTAGTTCTCGGTTCCTATTTAATATAAAGATTACTCGAATTAGCTACTACTACCGTTTAACTCTAAAAATCTAGAGGCGGTATACTACTAGGTTTATATTTAATCTTTAACGACTTATTAAAGCTTCCCTAATAAATAATAATATTAATATATATTTTTTCGCCGAAATCTATATAGTTTTAGATTTAGATTTAGTTGTTAAACTTAATTATTAAATATTAACTCTACTAGACTCTCTCATCTCTAAACGCGATTTTAAGGTTCGGTTAATTCTTAAATATATTATTTATAAAGTAATATTACTCTACGAGCTCTTTAGCTTATTAAAATATAATATTAATAATATAATAATAAGTCGGCGTATATACGCCTTTCATATATATAATAGTCTAGTTATTCTTAGATAGCTTTCCGTTATAGTTAAATAATAAAAGGGGTTATTATAATACTATAACGGTAATAAATAAATGGATTTAATAATAATTATATAGCTAGAAGGGTATAATAGTATATATAATAATTATAATAACTAATTCTAGTAAAGTATAATAGATTAGATAGTAAATCTACCTAGATCTAGGCTTAGATCTAGTTAAGATATACGAATTAAAAGCTCGGGCGCTAGTTTTTACGGGTATAATACCCGAGATTTCGTCTCCTAGTATAAGGCCACGCGAATATTAAATTATCCGAGGTTTACCCGGCCTATTTAAGGCTCTACTTTAAAAAGTAATATTTATATATTATTTAATAAAAAAGAAGTAAAAGAGTACTAGAAGAGATTAATATTAAATAATATAATACCTATATAATAAGGCCTTTAATCTAGTCGAGTTTTAAAAGATATATATACCTTCGTATTATTAAATCCACGAATATTATTTTTAATAATTTAAATTCCGTGAAAATCATTTTAAAATAAATATTTCGAATATTAATATCCTATACCGTTTATAATTTTACACTAAAATTAATAATCTATTTAATTACTATCTTTAGTATTAGTTATATATATTTCCCTAGCCCTTTCCACCCGTAGAACGAATATTACTTATATTAGAACTATTAAAATTATATATGAATTTATTATAACAAAATCTTTTAGTACCGTCTATTTAAATTAAATAGTTTTATTATAGTATATATCGAGTTTATAGCCCGAATACTATCGTTAGCGTAACTATCTTAACTAAATAAAAGTTAATACTATAAACCTATAGGGTAAAGAACGTTAATATTTATAAAATATAAATTTTAATATTAATTTCCTATTTAAGTAGTCTAGGGTTAGGGTTTATTAAGATCTAGCCTAGATCTAGCCTAGATTTAACCTAGATTTAGGTAAACTTTAATAATTTAGCCTAAACACGTCCGAGTTTAAAATAATAACTTTATTTATAAATATATAAAACCGCGTTCCTAATAGATATTCTTTTTTTAAACTTTCTATTTCTAATACCGGATAACGCGAAGTATATAATAAAACGATTATAGTATAGTTAATATAGTTTCTTCTAAACGAAGAATTACTCGGGTTTATTACGATATCTAAATATATATAAAGGGCCTTAATCTAAACGTAGGAAACTAGTAAATATCTTTAACCCTACTAAGAATTAAACGGGCTTTATATTCGTTTAATACGAAATCTCTTAATTCTAGGAGTTACCTATACCTAGCGGTAGTAAATTAAATACGGATTAATTAATAGAATTCTATACTATTTATTATAATATAGATAGACCGCCTCTTAAGTATCTAGGGACTAATAAAGATAATAATAAGAATATCACTATTTAAGAGTTTATATAAGTATATTAATAATCTATCTAGGCCCTCGTTTACTTCGATGAATATATTAGAACCGGTTATAGTACCTTCCTCCGCGATTATATCGTCTATCTCCTTTAGAAGCCTTTTATCTATATTTAATTCTCTTTATATAAAATCTTTCACCGACCTTATAGGGCGAGACGCCGGCTTTATTATAATAATGTATATAAAACCAGATCGCGCGTAATACTAAAAACGTCGACGAAATACTTTATAATTAATAGTAGTAAAAGATATATACTACCCGTTCGGTAATAAAATTAGTTAGACTATTACCTACTTATTTTCCGAATATTATATAATTAAAACGAGTATTAACGTATACCTTAAATCTATAAAAATTAAGGTAAATTAAAAAGAGGAGGTAATTTTCCGTAATATAGAATAATATCGGTAACTGGTAGAATATAATATTTAATAAAGTATATATAATAATAGTTAGATAATCGATAATCTCCGCGTACCTAGCGAGATTAACTATTTTAATAATTTATATTTTAAATTATATTACCGTAATATTATTAAGGTTATCCGCTTTTTCCTCGGCTATAAATCGTTTAAAGATAATCTAGTATATATACCTATAAAGATTACGAACGATAGTAATAATAGGGTAGTTAATAAAATATATATTAATATTTAATAGTAGGAAATATAGCTATAGATCCTTATTAGAGGTATTATTATCCCTCTTATACTATCGTCCGACGAGATAATAATAATTTAATATTATAACGACCTTTCCCTCTAGCTAGTATATATAACTATCGGGAACCTCGATTATACGACGCGTAAGGCCTAAAAACGACCTAGCCTAATTCTCCTAAATTTAATCCCTCGTATTAAGAACGGAAAGGAATTCGGTGACTATATATAATTAAATATCTATTATCTCGCGCTAAAGCGTATACTCTAGTGTATATATAATCGTTATTATTTATTTAAATAATATACTAAAGTAATTAAAGTAATTAAAGACCTAGTAATATAAGGGATTAATATTATATACGCGGATAATTAACCCCGAAGATACTATCTAATAATTATATCGCTTATAGCCGATTACCTAGAGTAAATCTTAATAATAGGGGTAAAATAAAATCGTTAATATCTAATATACTTAATCCCGCCTAATAAACGAGGGGAGTTAATTAGGATATAGGAGCCGCGGACCTACGAATATATATATCGAAGGATAAAAATATAGAGAAGAGATCCCGACCTTATTAAAGATTTAATAACTATCTACGACGTTAAAAATTTCGCCTAACGTTATTATTTAATTAATATCTATACTATCTTTATTATCGATATATTATACTAGCTTTTAAAAGGAATTATTATAAAATTAATTAACTAGATTCGGGATCTAATTAAAGACTACGTAGTTTCTATAACTATTAAATGGATAAAGAAAGGGGTAGCTAGGCCGAAGAAATCTTTAAAGTAATTAATAATAAAGATTAAATTAAATTACCGTTTTCGTTAAATATTAGATTTCGTAGAGTTAAAATTATTTAAAAACTTTAGTAAAATAAAATAGTAGAGTAGTAACGAATAAAAAACGATATTATAATAATTAATAACCGTCGTTACCCCTTTATTTATTAAGCGCGTACCGGCTACCCTATATTACGTACGGGTTATATTTAACTTTATTATATTTACCTAATATACGTTTTATAACGGCGATGTTTTATAATATATATAGTACGCGCTCTACTATATTTATAAGTTAAAGGTAGTTTTCCGTAAATACTAACCGAGTAATAATTCGGACCTAGACTTAAAAGACCTTACCGATCGATATTTTAATATACTAAAATTATACGTGATAACGTATTATACTAAATATATTCGAAGATATAAAAGTACCTAAAACTTCGATATTTATTATAGGGAGGCGGTTTATAGGTTTCTCCTTAAAGAACCCTTTTTATAGATAAATAAAATTAATAAATTTAAGACGTAATTACTACGGTATAATATTATATATTATAATATAAAGGTTATATAAGAAGTTATAGTAATACCTTCCGCTAAATCTATTATTATTCCTAATAGTAAAATAGAATAATAGAATACCCGGCCGTATTAAGAGAAATTAGATTTAAATAAATATATACCTATTCCTAATAAGGACACGCCGTTATACTACGGTATATAAATACTAGATACTAATTATTATCACCTAGTAACTACGGTAGCGAGGGCTTCTTACTTTAGTACTAAAGATCTTATCGACGTTATAGCGGTATTTATACGGGAGAGCCGTAAGAAATAGGATAAAAATCCGGGCTTTATTAAAGATTAACGGAGATAAAAGACGGATCCTAGTTAAGCGGGAGATATATATATTTTTATATATCGATTATTAATATATTAGGTTCGTAATAATAAGGAGAGCCGGAATTTAAAGCGGTTTATAAAGAGATTAATTTATTATACCCCTAATTTTCGTTCTACCGGTAAACCTCGTAATAATTACGTCTAGATTAATAACGAAGCGACTTATTTATAAAGTTAAAACGAGACCGAGTAGGAGGCTCTTTATATAATAATCGGCCGGCTCGAGTTAATTATTAATATTTATAACTATAAACGACTAAACGATAAGGGCAAATATAAGGTATATATTAATACGTTAATTACTCTATATCGATTAAAGAATAACGGGAGAGTCGACGATATATATAGGATATTCGAAGTAGAGTATATTTTAGCTAGTAGAACGAAAAGACCCCGAGAATTATATAACTATCGCCTCTTCGAAATATAGGATATTATCCGGAGTATATATATAGTACCTATTAAACGGGAAGAATATTATTATATAAATAATTTTATCGATTAAAATTAATATAATATTATTTAGAATCTTAACTTTATAATAAAAGGTACTAGGGTAATAAATTAATTTATAAAGTAAATATAGTAGTTATATATCTATAAAAAATCACCGTCCGCGATAATATACTTATTATACCGCCTAATAATACGTATACCCCGGGCTCTTACTTAATAGTAGTATTATAACCGTATAACGGCCAATAATAATAATAAGAGTAACGGGTATAGTATAGAGATAAATTATAATTAAGGTATAAACTCGATCGATAGTAATTAATAGGAAGAGAATTAGAGAGTTTAAACTAGGTAAAAGATTTATTAAATAAAAGTTCTTAAGATACTACTTTTATAGAATTAAATAAGAAAAGGAGTAGACTCCTAAATTAACCTTTATTATCTAGCGCTCCTTCGGTATATATTTCGCTAGTAGAAATAAAAGTATTTAGTTTATAAATAAAGATATTATAATTTATCTTTTATAGAATTTATCTCGGTTTACCCTCTATTAAACTCGTTTTAATAAACGGCCGCCGTTTCTAATTATATTTATAACGCCCTTATACTCTTATAATTTATAGTATTATATAACCCGAATTCGGTATTCGGATTAGCCTTAGCCTAGATCTAGGCTAGATCTAGTTTAAACCTAACCTAGATCTAGGCTAAAACTAATCCGACGCGTATTTATTTATTATTATCGCGCGTATAATTCTACCCTCTTTCCTATATATTAAAATAAACCTATTCTATATCTCGACTAATTAGTATACTCTATATTACCGAATAATATCTAAGTTTATATATATACGACGTAGTAGTATATTAAACGGTAAAATTAAACTAAACTATACCTCCTACGTATCGTAATACGGTCTTAACTAGTTAAAGAATTTATAATAATAACTCCTTCGATAAGGCTAAAGGCTAATTTTAATAATAAATTATATTAATACTCCTAAAGTAAATCTCGGCTATAAATAATTTATTTATTCCGATATATAAATAATAATACGTATTAAAAACGCGTTAATTATAAGTCCTTCTAGTATATATTAATTAATATTAATTATTAATAAGGACGAAGAAAGTATATACGGAGGTAAAAAGGTCGATACCGAGGCCGATAATAATAGTATTAAACTTCCTACCCCGAAGCGACGGAAAACGGATAATATATCTTAGTTAAACGGATTAGGTAGGGCCACGCCATATATATATATATATATTTTATATAAGAGTTAATAATATAACTAATCTTTCTATAGTCCTTATCGTTTATCGGCCGCTATATATTCTTATCCTCGTCCTACCCTAGCTCTTATACGTCGGTAAATCGAAAACCGGCTCTAGCGGCTCGGGGTTAAAGTATAGAATACCTCGGGAGCTAAAGCCGTTAAACGGGTACTCGCGGAACCTTAAAAGCCCGAAATATTCTAGGGTCTTACCTAAAGCGCCCGTCGAGTGTATATCGGGCCCCCCGAGCGCTCCTTAAACGTCCGATTAGCGAGATTTAATTATTCGAGCGCTCTATTAACGATTCTTAGGACGAGGCTAGAATTATTATTTTAATCGAATTAAATATTAAGTATTCTATTTATCGAGCGTTTTCGAATACTATCGAATAGTATTAAATAATATTAAAATAAACGTATTTATTAATAGCTTTAACTACCTACCGCGCTAAACTAAATAAATATTAAATATCCCTTTATACCAGCGTTATCGAATACTATCGAACGGCCTTCGATTATATTAAATAAGCGGATTTATATATAAAAGCTTTTATTCTTACTCGTATAATCTTTCTAGCTCCTTACCGCTAAGAAGTATCAATAATATCTATTCTCTTTAATATTTAACCGTACCCTCCCGCCCTATACCTCGCTTTCTTTATAGATTTAAAATTATAATATCTATTTTAATATTAGTATACTATATATACGCGGTCGTAGTATTTAAATACCTAATATAATGGACCCGCTTCTTCGTATACTCTTAAGTCTTATCTAGCTAGCTTATATTTATTAATACCGATTATATTACCTAGGTTATTATATAACCCTTAGAGAATAACTAGTATAGGAGTATAAGAACGTCGGTTCTAATATTATCGTAGGTATTATTTTAGAAAGCGCCGATATAGGTCTTATACTTCTTAATAGAGTAATTTATATAGAGAAATTTAACGATAAAATTATTACCCGACGCCTTAAATTTATTTATAAACTATTATTTAATAGTTAGGGAAGCCCTTAATACGAAATAATAATAAAATTTATACCTAGAAAAACGAGACTAGGTAATATTTACTTTCGCCGTAATATATAACGCTAGTAGTATATTCGATATAATTATAAACTTCTCGGGTATTTATTCCCGCGCTTTAATATCTTCGCGTTTAAACTATATATGCCCTAGACTTTATACTATCTACTAAATCTTATCTAATTTCGGCGCGTTTTAACCGAGTATAACGATATTATTAAAATAGGAGTTATTTAGGTTAATATATATCTTTTCGTTAATATATTAACTTACGAACGATATTTAAATTAGATCGACGTCGAGTTAAAGGTTAATACTAAGTTTAGTAAAACCCGGTATAAATAAAATTAATCGTATCTTAGTTAATTTATTAAAAAATAGGCCTTTAGTAGAATTAATATTTATTTCCGTAAATTATCGCTAAATATCCCTTTCAACCATTTATTCGAATTAGGTAGACTCTTTTATAAATACTTTTAAGAAAAGGAATATCTCGTATATAACGATATAAAAAGGTAAATATAATATTTATTCGCCTAAGATCTAGGTAGATATATCCGTACGTATATTTATAATTTCGGGAAGAAAATAGATTAATTCTTCCCTTTTAACTTTAATATCGTCGATAATTTTAATATTATTCGAGTTTCCTTTAACTATATTATTATACGCTAGTATAATCGTATAGAAATTCTTTAGTAAATTATAACGGAGATTATTATACTCCTTTTATTCGTTCGCCCGATTCTACCGTAAGACCTCGAGTATATAATTAAGGTCTGATAGCGGATTATTCTATAACGTACTAATTAACGCGACGAGTATATACCGTTATTCGAAAGATTACTTCTTAAGCTCCTTTAGTAGTATTATTTATCCTATAATTACCTTCTTAATATTCGTTAAATTATTAACGAATATTCTACCTACTAGTAGCCCCCGGAAATTTTTTTATTTTTTTATTAATTTTACTCTACCTAGATAAACTTCGAAAGAATTTTTTATAATATTATATTATTTACGGACCTATATCGAGAAGGTTTAGGTACTCGTATTAATAATTAATCGTTAAAAACTTTAAATTAACTTCTCTTTTAATTTATAACCTATTTTATAGTTATCCCCTTTTTATTTAATATTATTTACCCGAATCCGTTCTTTAATTTAGATAGAGTTATTTATTATATTATAACCAATAACTTATTTAAAATTAAAGTTTTAATCTAGTCTAGGGTCCCGGTATTTAATAAATTCGTTACGTTATATTAATATTAGGGTAGGGGTACTTTATAAAATAATATTTTAATTTTTTATAATTTATTTATCCGTAACTTTTTCTCGAAGAAGTTCTTATATTTAATCTAGCTCGGAACTCGCTCCTAGAGTTTTTATCCTAAATAATAATATTATTTATCTAAATAAACTTATAATATTAAAGCCATACTATATAGCGTACCTTTAAACTATACTCGACTTTACGTAGTAATATAGTATAGGCTACTTTACTTAACTTAGATAAAAACTAGTAGATCCTTATATTAAATATTAAATATCGTTCTTCTATCGCGTTATATATACGTCGAATTATTTAAGGTTAATCTACCGCTGAGTATTATTAAATAGCTATATTATAAGGGTCTAATAATAAAAGTTAATTCTATCGAACGGTTTCGAATATTATCGAGCGATAACGCTACTATTAATTTTACTATACTTTATTTTATTAGCTAGGATTCCCCTATCTCCGATACCGTTATATATTTATAATAAGATATAAACCGCCAAAAGTTAGTAGTAATAAAGTAAATTTTTCGATTTTAGAAATAAAAAGCTCGCCCTAATAAATTTAGATTTATCTAGTTTAGAATTCTTTTACTCTTAATTTCCTAGGTAACTCCTAATATCCGGGAGGATAAATATATTTTTATTAAAATCTAGGGATTTTTATATTCGTAGAGAATCGAGGCGGCGAGCCTTTACTTCCTAGAATTATTATATAAATAAATTATTATTAATTAGGGTTATAAGGGAGAGCCTATATTATTAATAATATAATCTCTTTATTATTAAACTTATCCCCGTCTTTAGTAAATATTATAGCCGTTACTATTCTTTCTTTATATTTACCCTCCTCCTTATATTCCTCCTTTTTAAAATTTATATTTAAATTTTATTCTTTTTTCTTTTCCTTTTCCTTTTAGTCCTTTAAAATCTAAATCGAGTATTTATAACCGCCTTTTCTCTCCTCTTCTAACGAGAGTTAAGATATTCCTTTTAATAAATAAATATCGGTATTTTCCTACTTAAAAGAACCGAGTATCGGAGCCCGAGTATATTAGGGGGCAGGGTAAAGCGTCGCTTTAAGCGGTATAAGGTACTACGGGGAAGGGGTATAATAAAAAAATTACTTTATACAATTTAACGAGGGGTGACGCGGGTAGATACGAATTCTCTTTTTTTCCCGTATTAACACTTTATTTATCGAGCGAGAATAATCTAAGATATATTATTATTTATATATTCTTTCTTATCTCTCTATAGTTTTACTAGCTAAGATTAACTCTACCTTTAACCGGGCGTATTGAGAGAGTAAGATAAAAGATTCGATCCTAATAAATTAAAAATTAATAAAGGAAAGATAATAATATATTCGACGAGTAATTTACTAGAAAGTCTAATTATAAATTATAGATTCTTATACTTCGGGTACTTTAGCTATAATAGAAAATATACTCGAAATATTATCTAATAACTACCTACCGGAACTAAATACTTTTTAGTTATACTATATATCTAGCTAAATAATTCCTTACCTAGATTTTCCCTTAAGATTTAATCTAGGGTTAACTATTTTTTAAAGCCTTTAAGATTTACGGATATATAAAATAACTTATTACCTAGGTCGCGCGTTTCTATAAGGATTTCCTATAAAAAAAGATATAACTTAGTTACGCTATCGTCGCGAGTATAATAAATAATTATATTATTAATCGATCGAGCGTCTAAAGGGAGTAATAGCGGATACGATAATATTCTTAATTTAGATAATTCCTCCGTAGTAAAATTATTTAATAAAAATTCGGGCTTAAATCTTAAAGGAAGTAAAAACCTTTATTTCCCTAAACTCCGATATCTTTAAGGCTCTATCCGCTTTATACTTCTAAAGAGTAGCTTTCGCTTTATAATTATCTTAAATCTTTTCTTTATTATATATAGCCAGTAGCCTACGTAAAAAGCCGAAATATTAACGAATATTTTAATAACTACTTAACTCTAGATATCCGAGATAATTAGTCCATAAAGACGTTATATAACTTTTATAATTATATTATCTTTAAGATTAAATTATAGAAATCTATAAAACGTTTAATAGTCTCAGGCGTCCTCTCTAATAAACTCGTATTATTATTTATCGATATAAAGAGTCTCTTTTATATTAGCGTTATTTATCGTCCCTAAACTCCGATTATAATTATAGTTTACGTCGAAAGGCGTATTCATAACGGGATTAATAAAGATAAAATAAATTAAACGGAGTATAAAAGGAATCTAGTATTAAAACGGTATAAAATATATCGTAATAAATAACCCTATAAAAGCGGTGCGGAATAGTAGGTATAATAAATTAAAATATTTATTTATCCCCCGGCGCGAGGGCGCGTAGAGGTACACTTAGCGCTAAGAATTATTTCGAATAATTTCGAGCGGATTTCGAACGCTATAGAAATAATATCGTCCTCACTAGCGCTAGGTCGATAATTATATTAAACTAATAATATAAAAAAGGCTCTTTATATACCGTTTATATTAATTAATAAATCTCGTTATCGGATTTAATACCTATCCATTATACTCTACTATTTATAAGTTATCGATCTAGTAAATACGATTATTTCCTTAGAGTAAATAGGATTTATATACTTAATATTATGTATTTACCGAGATATTAGGTTAATAGCCGAGTTTTTATTTACTAAAGGGCGTTAGTATATTTTCGAGCGATTTCGAATATTATTAAATAAGGGTAGGCCTTCTTATAGTTAAAATTATATATAATAGAAGTATATTTTATTTATTTCTAATAGAAGTAATTATTTTCGAGCGATTTCGAATAATATCGAATAAGGGTAGGCCTTTTTACGGTTAAAATTATATATAATAGAAGTATATTTTATTTATTTCTAATAGAAGGAATTATTTTATCGCCGTTCCCTTTAAAAATCTAATTTACCGATAAATTTAATACTACTCGCTAAAGCTAGGTATAAATATATATATTTTATATCGTTTAAATAGTAGTAGTAACTTTTTCCTCTACCCGCTTTTTCTCTTTAACCGTTTACGCCTTTTATAATAATGTATCTTTTTTTCTTTAATATTTAACCGTACCCTCCCGCCCCTTTTTACGCTCTTATTATAAATTAAATATTATTTTATCGATCCTAATATCCGTATATTAGATATACGCGGTCGTATTATTTAGAGACCCGATATAATAAATCCGTTTTTTAACCTACTTTTAGGTCTCGTCCAGCTAGTCTATATTTATTAATATTAATTATTTCGTATAGGTTATAGTATATCCCTTCGCGAATAACTAATATGGGTAAACGAGGATATTAATTTTTATAGGGACCTCTTTATTATCCTAGAAAACACGGACGTAGTTTTAATACTCCTCGATAGTATAACCTAAATAGAGAAATTTAACGATAAGATTACGGCCGGACGCTCTAAACTTATCTTTAAATTATTATTTAATAATTAATAAAGCCCTAAATATAAAATAATAGTAAGATTTATACCTAGAAAAACTAAAAGGGGTAATATATACCTTCGCCGTTATATATATTATTAGGGGTAGGTTCGATATAATAATAAATTTCTCGGGTATTTATTCCCGTACTTTAATATTATTACGTTTAAACTATATATGCCCTAGGCCTTATATTATCTACTAAATCCGATCTAATTTAGGGGCGTATTAACCGAGTATATCGATATTTTTATAATAAAGGTTATTTACTTTAATACCTACGCGTTCGATAATATACTATTTATTAAACGACGTCTAAATTAGATCGACGTTATATTTAAAGTCGGTAATAAATTTAGTAAAGCCCGGTATAAATAAAATTAATCGCGTTTTAATTAATTTACTGAAAAATAGGCCCTTTATAGATTTACCGTTTATTTTTATAAACTATCGTTGAATATCCTTTTTAACTATTTATTCGACTTAAATAAATTCTTATTTAAATATTATAGGGAAGGGGAATATCTTATATATAATAATATAAGGAGGTAAATATAGTATTCGTTCGCCCCCGATTTAAATAGATATATTTATACGTATAATTATAATATCCGGAAGAAGATTAATTAGTTTTTCTCTTTTTTACGTAAAGTTTTCTATAGCCTTAGTACTCTTTAATTTTCCTTTAATTATATTATTATATATTAAGGTTATAATATAGAATTTCTCTAGTAAATTATAGCGGAGATTATTATATTACTTTTATTTATCCGCCCGGCTTATTAATAGGACCTCGAGTACGTTATTAAGGTTTAAAGGCGACTTATTTTATAATATTCTAGATAACGCGACGAGTATATACTATTATTCGAAAGATTACTTTTTAAGCTCCTTTAGTAGTATTATTTATCTAGTAGTTACTTTTTTTATATTAATAAATTCGTCGACGAATAATCTCCTTATTACTAGCCCCTAGATTTATTTTATATATTTTACTAATTTTATTCTACCTTCGGGTACTTCTTAATAATATTCCGATATATTAAAGGGCTCGCGGACCTATTTTTAGAAACTTTTAGTACTCGCGATAATTATATATTATTATAATTACTAAATTAGTTTCCCCTCTAATTTATAATTTATATAATAAACATTCTCTTTATATTTAACGCTATCCACCTAGATCTAGCGTTCGATTTTAGTAGAAATATTTATTATAAAATAACCGATAATTTATTCGAGGCCTAATCTTCGAAATAGAGTTAGGTTTTAGTATTTCCGAAACTCGCTCCGTTATATTAATATTAAGGTCGGCGGAGCGATAATAATATTTAGGCTATATTATATATAGAATTTATAAATTATACTCGCCTTTATATACTAGTATAGTATAAGTTAATTAGTTTAATTTAGATAAATACCGAGAAAACCCTTTACTAAATATCGAGGGTTATTTTTTTCTCGCGAGGTATATATATTATATTAGTTTAAATTAATCTAGCGCTATATTATAATTTATAATTATATTATAAGGGTTTAGCGACGAAAATTAGTTTTATTAAATAACTTCGAATATTATCGAGCGAGGACGTTATTATTAATTTTACCGTACCCTATTTTATTAACTAAGATTCCTTTATCTCCGATATCGTTATATATCCCTAATAAGATAAAAGCCGCTAAAAATTAGTAGTAATAGGGGTCTAATTTCATTCTTAAAAACGAAAAACTCGGTATAATAAATTTAAATTTATCTAGCCCGGGATCCTTTTACTCTTTAATATATAAAATAGCTTCGGGTATTATAAAGAATATACGTATATCGAATAAAGTTTATTCGTTTAGGTATTCGTAGAGTATTATATCGGTAAATATTTATTTCCTAGAATTATTATATTAATAAGTTATTATTAACTAGGGTTATAAGGGAGAGCCTATATATTTATTAATTTAGCCTCTTTACCGTAAATATTATTATTAATAATATCGTAAATAATAAGCCTAGTATTTAATTTTATATCTTTATAATCTTTATCGAATTCGTTACCTTCCTCTTTTTCCTTTTCTTCCTTGTTTATACCTAATTTTTAATCTTCTTTATCTTCGCTCTTTTCCGAATTATTATCTAAAAATAAGCCCGGCTACTTTTCGCCGCCTATTTTCTCCTCTTTTAATAAAAGTTAGGATATATATTTTAATAACTAGGTATCGGCGTTATTATATATAAATCTCTTAAATAGCGTAGTTTTAGCGTATTTAATAAGAGGGGTAAAGGGAAGTATCGCTTTAAACGGTATAAAATACTTCGGGGAAAAGGTAATATAAAATATCGCTTTATATTATCTAGCGGGCGGTAGCGCGGGTAGATATTAATTCTTTTTTACTCCCCTATTAATATTTCGTTTATTAAGCGAGGGTAGTCTAAGATATATTACTACCTACGTTTTTTCTTATATAGCGTTATCGTTTTACTAGCTAAGATTAACTTTATTATTAATTAAATATATCGAGAGAGCGAGATAAAGAATTCGATTCTAATAAATTAAAGATTAATAAAAGAAAGGTATAAATATATCCGACGAGTAGTTTACTAGAAGGTCTAACTATAAACTCTAGGTTCTTATAACTCGGGTATTTTAATTATAATATAAAATATACTTTAAATATTATCTAATTATTATTTATAGGTATTAAAACTTTTTTATCTATATTATATATCTACCCTAAAAGTTTATCGCCTAGATCCTCTACTAAAACTTAGCCTTAAATTAATTATTTTCTAAAAATATCGAGACTTATAGTTATAAAAAGTGGTTTATTACTTTAAATATATATTTCCGTAAAAACGTCCTATACTATTATATACTACTCCTTTATACTACCCTTACGACCGTAATAAATAAATATATTCTCGATCGGTCGGACGTTTAAAGGGAGCGGTCGTAAACGCGATAATACTTTAGATTTAAATAATTCCTCTGCGGTAACGTTATTTAATAGGAACTCGGACTTTAATCCTAAATAAAGTAAAACCCTTTATTTTTTAAACTCCGATATCTTTAATATTTTATCCGCTAAATATTTCCCGGGAGTAACTTTTCGTTTTATAATAATCTTAACTTTTTTTACTACCGTATATAACTAGTAGATTATATAAGAAGCCGGGATATTAACGAATATATTACCGGCTACCCGAGCCTAAATATCTAAGATAATAACTCTATAAAGACTTTATAAAATTTTTACCTTCGCTTTATCTTTAAGATTAATATTTAAAAAAGAATTTTTATTTAAATACTCTTTAATAATATCTTTAATAAACTTATATTAATAGTTATTAATATATAAAGCCTCCTTTACGGTAGCGTCGGTTATATTCGCTATACTTTAATCGCTATAGTTAATATTAGTATTAAAAAGTATATTTAAAATAAACTAGAGTAAGATTAAAGGGATAGAATAAATAGTTATAAAGATAAAATAATTATAGAGATAAGATAAGTGTAGAGATAAGAATGAAGATTTAAAAATATACGGACTTTATTTTACGCGCTAAGCTAGAGTACCCCGCTTACGCGATATTTACTATTATTTAATACGAAGTAAATTAATTCTAATAATTATATATAAAACGTTTTAATATTAATTAAATCTATATTTTTTACCTTTAGAAATCTATCTATAGAATATAGTACTAAATTATTAACTTTCCGAATAGTTTTCTTATCGTTAAAACTATTTTAATTATTATTTTATAAATCGCGAGGCTTTATAAATATAGATATCGCCGGCGCTAGGTAGATAATTATATTAAACTAGCTATATAAATAAGGCTCTTAATAATCCGCTTATACTAAATAATAATACTCGTTATCGAGTTTGATATCTCTATATTATGATCTATTATTTATTAGTTATTAACTTAATAATTACGACTCTTTACTCGGTATAGGTAGAATCTATATATAATTTATAAATCGGAAGATTATTTTAAGACTAGCGAGGTTATTATTTTTTATAGGTTTATCGGCCTTAGCCCTATAAAGCCCCTAAAAATTTCGAATACTTTCGAACGTTATCGAGCGCTTTTTAATAAATTCTCTAGATTAGAAATTTCCTATAGTTTTAATCGTATAATAGAGCGTCCCGCTATTTAATTTTATTTACTCTATTTAAAATATTTATATAGGTCTATAAAGCTTATAGCTATATTACTAAAACTAACCGCGGTTTCTTAATATATATATATTAATACCGAAAGTACTACGGTAATTTTATAGTACTTAAAGAACCCTCCTGGGTAAGATTTTATACGGTTATTAAAATTATTAAAGAGGTCGAAAAATAATTATAACGAATAATAGAGGAGCTAGATTTAGATATAACTATAGCGGTAAATACTAACGATTAAAGCGTCGAGTATACTATTAAAATAAACGGAGGACTAGATAATAGAGATATATAAGGATATAAAAATCCTAGCCCTAATCCCTCTAGTTATTTAAATTATATTTAACCGAATATCCTTCCGGTAGTCGTAGGTACGTCGGTAAATCGAAAACCGGCTTTAGCGGCTCGGGGCCATTAGGTAAGCTGCCTCGGGCGCCTAAGGTAGGCTCGGGGTACCCGAGCGGCCCCGAGCGCCCGTCGAGCGCCCGCCGAGTACCCTTCGAGCGTTAAATCGCTCGACGGGCGCTCGACGGGCGCCCGAGGCCGTTATAAGATAAGCGTCGGGCTCCTTACGAGTATAATTTAAGCCCGGAGCTTCAGGGGCCCTAACCTTAGAAAATCATATGATTTACTACCTAAAATTTTCAAAAATCTTGATATTCTATGATCGCCCCTATCGACGGTAGCGACCCCCCGGAACGACCCCCAACGCTAGTAAATTTTGATGCCCGGAATCGATCGATTCAGGCGAAATCCTCGCGGGGGTGTGCGTAGGCCATGCGCCAGGGCATGCGCTAGGGGTTTAGGGGTGCGACAGTGACAGTTATAGGGGTGCGATAGCGACAGGACCATGGCCATGAATGGAATACGCCATGGCCATGAATGGAATGGGGCTATGGCCATGAATGGAATAGGGCTATGGCCATGAACAGGGGCTATGGACGGGGGTCAAAGTTGGTGGCGTACCCCTAATTTAGCGCCTATTAGTGGCCGTTTTAGGCTTACTCGGTATACACCCGAGTGGCCCTAAGCCCCTTAGCTATATACCTCGGGCGTACCTCGAATCGGTAGATAAATGTCGCGTTTAAGGCTCCCGGGGCGCCCGTCGAGCGCCCTGAGCCACGATCGAGCCACTTTTCGTTTTACCGACGTATCGAAGAAAAATCCTTTTACGATATTATAAATACTAAAGCCGGTAAGCCTTTTACCTATTATCGGTAGGCCGTAAACACTCGTATTACTAGGTATTCGGATTTCTTATTATTTCGTAATAAAACTGATTTCGCGTTTACGGAATAATTAACTAGAGTTAAGTATACTAAAGGTAGAGTTAACGGTTTTTTTAACGATTACCGACTTCGGCCTTCATAGTAGTATACTACTTTTTAGAACGGCGAGACTTAAAGGGAGTTTTTATCTAAAATCATAAACGATATCCTAAATAATTAATAGGAGGAATAGGTAATTACTATCGATATAAGAATTAAATATATTATAGTAGTAGAGTACTTTATATATTATCGAGATATTATTAAAATAATCGAGTTTCTCCTCGGTTACCGTTCTTTTATAGAGAATCTATCGTATATATTTATCTAAAGGTACGTTATAAGCGAACTAGGTTAAATCGATATTAAAGATATAAACTCCCGCCTCTATACCGAGATATATACTACGGACTAGTAGTAGTCTATATAGGAATAGTTTCCCGAAAATATTATAATAATCCCGGTTCTCCTAACTAGCGATAAAACCTAATTTATTAATCTTTCCGGCGATTTATCAGCGTAGCCTATTTATTTAACTATTAGAAACTTTAATAATTAAGCGCGAAGGTAAAGAAGCCGGCCTAGTAATATTTTTATTACTTTAATATTAATCCCGAAGGGTATTAATCTTTATACTAAAGTAGAGGTATATTATACTACTATAAGTATTATTATAGAGCGTAAGTATATAGTATCCTAATATATTAGTATTTATATAATTAACGATTATTCTTTTTTAGCCCTCCGACGGTACGGCCGCTATAGGATACTTATTACCTACGTAGATAAAAGAGTCCGTTAAGGATATTTAATACTCGCTAGTATCTCGGCTGATTATAAAGAGTAAATCCTTATTACCGGAGTTAAATTATTATAGTAATATCTTATTTACTATATATTACGAGTAGAATTCGGATAATTAGATAAAAAAGGAGGATAAAGGATACGCGATCATTATTAGATATAATAATAATATCGAAAGTAGTATATACTAGAATAGATATTAAAGAAAGATTTTAAACGTATTTATACTTTCGATAACTTCGCCTAGTACCTTCCCTATATTAATATTCACTAGTATATAGTAGTTAATATTCTATATAAATCAGTTAAAGGCGTCGCCGGTTATAATCATTTTTTTAAATAAATAGTTAAGGCTATAGGGGCCGCGGTAAAATCGAGTCGGAAGAAATTTAAAAATCGGGGCGTAAAAGGCATTCTTAAGACACCTATAATTATCTAACTAGATTAATTATTTCGTTATATACCCCTATTTATAAACTTAAAGTATTTTAGTTATTATAATAACGTTAAGTAATAAACGGGGAAAGAATAGAAAAGTATATTTCGTTAATTAATCCCGGTAATTATATTACTCCTAATAACTAAAGAGAGTAATATTTTATATACTATACGCGGGATCGTGAACTTTATAACTCTAGCGTAGTATAATTCCTATACCGGTAAAACTCTAAAGTATATAGAATACTACTTTATTTAATTAAATAAAAGTAAAGAGGCCTTCCGTAGGTTTAGGCCTTTAAAAGATTTCGATTTTCCTAAATAATACTTTATAATATATTACGCGGATTATATCCGTTAATTTAAACCTACTTTAGGGTATTTAACGGATATTAATAAAGTTAACTATATTAATCTAATAAAAGATATCTTTAGACGGACGAATAAATAATAAGAATTCGAGAAGTAAATTATTTTAATTAATATTCGATACTTAAACCTTACGGTAATACTAGATATTAAAAGATATTAAACCGGTAGGCTTTTTTCGGATTTAGAATACTTTATAAGGAGTATCCGAAATATAGTTTTAAAGGTAAAAGACCTAAGAGAATTTTAATAGTTATTAGACGAAGCCGAGGAACGGGGTATTTAAAGGCTCTAATTAAATATTAACTATTAAATATACGTTTCTATCGTAACTCGTCGATATAGAATCCCGGATCTTTATACTACTCTAATCGATTTTATTAAATAAGAATACTCGGATTAAACGTTTATTATTATTAACTAAAACGCTAGTATAGCTATAAATAAAGATTTAAAATAAACGGCTTTTTATCCTATGAAAATATATAGCTCCCTAACGTTATAGAAAAGAACGGGTAACGCTATTAATTTTAATCGCGTTATAAAAGATTATACTCGCTATACCCCGAATTAATAAGGCCAGGGTAAATAACGAAATAACTATATTTAGGTATAAGAATACAAGGCGGGAAATAATAATCGAAACGGTATATTATACCCGTAGGATAGGAGGTTAGTAGGTAAATTATTTATAATTTTAATAATAATAAATCTTAGTCGAGAAGATATAAAGGGTCGATACCCCTTATATATTAATACTATAATTCAAACCCTTAAATTTAGATCTAGTGGACGTATAGATCCTATTTATAATATAGTAGAGGTAGAGGAGTATTATCGATTAAATCTTAATTCTAAATATAGTTATATAAGCCGACGAATCTATAACCCTTTAAATATTATATATACGGTATATATAATCCCTCGAGGCTTAATAGATAGACTAACCTACTATATTAATAACTATATCGACTAGGATTAATTTAATATATTATATAATAAAAGTTTTTTAATAGCGGAGTCTCGGGCGGCCTAATATATAACTAGGCGCTTTAAAAGTGGAAAAATATAATAATAATAATAACCTAAAAGGCTTTAATATATTATTAAGCGATTTAAAACGATTTATTATCATTTACTATAATAAATTTATAGACTCCTATATCTCGTCTACCCTAATTCATATTAGTACTTTCTACTTCTTCCTTTAATAAATATACTTAAGAATCTATATTCTATTTACTATAAATAGCGGTCGCTAAAAAAGGATTCCGAAAATTAATATTATAAGGAATTAACTAAAAATAATTATCTTTTTATTAGGCTTATCTTCGAGTTATTTCTCGATCTAGTTTTATATAGTAGTAAATTCGGTCGATATTATAAACTTATTATTAAAGGCGATTTATTTTATATTAATTTTCTTAGCTTTCCTTTTATTACTAGCCGAATTATTAAATATCTAGTTATCGTAGTTAAATACTAATTCTTTTAAACTATCGTAAGATTTAGTATTATCGAAGACCGTATTATACTTTAAATATATAATCTTATACTAGCCCTTTATAGTCGCGTCGTTATTTAGGGTTAAGAATCCTATACGAAGAATAAAATAATCGGCCCCCCCTAAATACTACTACTATCTCGAATAGGTTTAGCGTTCGAACGATTTCGAATAGGTTTAGTATCTACGGGCGTTCGGCCGTTTATTTAGTTAGATATCTTTAGTGTATAATCCCCTTTATTAATAAATACTATTATTATTAATTAAATTATTTTCTATACCTCTATTATAATTCTAATTTATAAAGAGTATAATATCCTAGCCGTTATTACTATAAATCTAAAAATTATAATACTACCCAGCCGACCTTTCGTCGGACTAATTATAAATATAGTTTAGTCGAGCGAATATTATATAGTCTTTAAAGCGCCTAAAAGAAGCGATATAACGAGAGCTTATTATAAAATTATAGTCGGTCGATCTTATATATATAGGTCTCGCCATCGATTAAAAACTTTATAAAAGAATTTACGCGGCCCTAGATTCATAGATTAAAATATACGATACTATACGCGATAAGATTAATAATATTACTACGAAATAAAGTCTACGACCCGCGTTTTATAGGGTATATACGTAATTCCCGGAGGTTTTCGAAGACGTAGACTATATATAAAGGGAGGAGTATTTAATATATTTAACTTAAAAGTATAATAATAATAAAAAAAGGCGGAAGATTTTAACCGAGGAGTTATTAATAATAGTATCTTTTAGGGAGTAAATTAAATAGTAATATAATACTCCGTTAATATCTACCTTCATTAACGTTATAATTTATATTCGGAGGAAAGGTAATAATATAATAATAATATACCGGCCGTAGGACTTAATATTACCTTTAGATAAAAGTTCTTTAGATATCGAGATCGATAATGTTTAATTCGAACGGTTTCTTATTATATTAATAGAGGATATATAATTCGATAGGGTCATAGAGAGAATCTTCTATAAACCGGGTAAAGGGAAGGCGCTTAAGATCGTAAATAAACGGTTATAAAGGGGTATATTAGTCGAAATATATTTAAATAAATAAATACGGTTAGAGTTTAATATATACCCGGTATACCGTAGCCTTAAAAATAATATAGATATATTATCTACCTTAAAGAATAATAAGAAACTATACTAGGGAAGAGAAAATAAACGGGATAATATAAAGCTAGAGGTAATACCTATCTAGTAAAACCGGGCTAAGAAATAACGGAATTAATATAATACTATATACGTTTATAAAGATAATTCGTAAGAAATTATAACTTATTAAAATTCATAAAAACGGAAGAGATCGAGTATATATTAATTTTACTTTTCTATTTATCGGCTCCGAAGAGTCGAGAATTATTATCTTTAATATTTAATAAACGACCTTCTCTCCTATTAACTCCTCGATCACCTTTTATTATAATAAACTATTCGATCTTCCTTAGAATCGGCCTAGGTTCTAGGATATCTATAAACCCGGAGTTATATCCCGAGTTATAACTTTAAAATAAATATATTAAAGGTCGCCGTTAATTTAAAGTAACCTAATTCGCTATTAATATTCCTCGGCTTTTATAAATTTAAATTATTATATTAAATATTCGACTTTTTAGGTAGCCTCGGCGGCGTTAATATAATATTCCCTAATTATATTACTATAGATTACGGAGTTCTTAACTCCGCGCGTAATATCTACGTATAGGTTAGCCTCTAATATATCGTCGATAATAACGACCGTATCTATATTAAGATACTACCCGGCGTAGGTCTTATAGCGGTCGATTAATAAATATAGGCGCGTATAAAGATCGAGTTATAAAATACCGTCGGGTAATTAATAATAGAGAAGAAGGAGTGATTAATTAAAGAATTATTACTACCTCTTTATCCACCGTTTATATTGGAGTTTAGTACTCAGCCCTATACTAGCCGAATGAGTATAAATAGACTACTCCCTCCATAGATAATCAACCAGTCGTCTCCTCCTATTCTAATAGGTTATGAGCCCGGGTTCAGCGCACGGCGTTGATACTTAGAGGTAACTCCTTCGTATAGATACGTCTGGTCTGTACGTCGTATCCAAGCACGAGCTACGGGGTCGATATCCGCTGCGTCTAATTCTACCCCAAAGTAATTAGTACGCGACTTCGATAACGATCCCTCCTACCTACGATAAGATATCGACCAGTCGCCAGGATAGAGCCGATATGGCTAGAACCAAAGGCGGGAGTCTAGGGCCAAGAGTGCTAGGCATAGGGGAGGATCAGCGGGAGTACGCAGGCCAGCGTTAGGGGAGGGAAGTCCCTTAGAAAGCCCTATACGATAGGCTATATATTAAGGCTTAGCCGGAAACGGGCCAGAAACGATCTAGAAACGAGCCGGAAGGGCAGAAACGAGGAGGAAACGAGGCAGAAACGAGGTAATTAGGTATATACATATCTACAGTACTCTTCCCGATTTCCCTATACGAGCGAGGTTTACGGGTTTAAAGAGGCTTGAAAGCAGGATATACATAGATACGACACGGGATATGGATTTCAGGGGAGCTACGGGTCTATAGCTACGGTACAGAAGGTTCCAAAGGCTTCGTACTAAAGGGGAGTATTAGAGTTCAGTACTCAGCCCTATACTAGCCGAATGAGTATAAATAGACTACTCCCTCTATAGATAATCAACCAGTCGTCTCCTCTCATTCCAATAGTTTATTCGGGTATTTATCTTTAGGAAGGGGGGTACTAGTCTAATAAAGACTATAATAAATTATTTATCGTAATAAATCTTACTATCTTTATTATTTAAGGGTATAAGGGAACCCCTTTATCTCTACCTCGCCTAGAAATTAAGGTTCTATATACTTTATAAAGAAAAACTACCTAAAATCATAAAGACTTCGATAAAGATTATATAATTATAGAAGAAATCTCGTAGATTCTAACTATTTTTAATAGGATCGAGCGAATTTACGCGAAAAGTATATACTTTTAATAATACTAACTAATTTAGGTATAAAATAGCGGGATCGAATAAAAACGAATGATTTCGAATAGAGAAGATATTAAAATAACGCGTATATATCTTTAAATTAATAAATATCAGCCTTTAAATTAAAAAACGTATATATACTCTTAAATAAAGTTATTAATCTATATTTCCCGGTCTCCTTCTTTATATTTATATATTATAATACCTAGCCGACTACGATTTTATTTATCTCCTTTAAGATTAAAAAGACCCCTTCGCGTACTATATATAATATATATTAATACTTCCTTCTAATCGTTCTACCAAAACTAGAGTATTTAATTTACGATACTATAAAGAGCCGCCGCTACTAGTATTAAAATACCTAAATCTAAGACTAAAGCTAGGCTTATAAATCCCTTTAATATAATATTAAATCGTATATATATTATTACTCCTTCATATACTTAATAGGAGATTTATTAATATTATTAATAAATAACTAAACCTAAAAAATTAATTAATAATAATAAACTCTCTACCTAATCATCGTTAAAGACCGGCTATAAACCACTCTCGTTAATAAACCTTAACGAGATATTAAAAAACGAGTTATCGCCTTCTAAAAATATTAATAAACGCCGCCGAGAGCCGTTCGAAGAAGAATATAATTATAGATACCTAATCGTCGAGGGAATAGGATATTATAGGGAAGAATAAGAAAAAGAATAAAAAAAAAGAGAAGATAAAGAAAATATTAAAGATAAAAGAATATAAATTAAATAAATTCGCTACGGGGTAAGCCTAATTATAATATAATAAATAAAATAACTAATAATAAATAGCGCCGGGATACTATTAAACCCTATTACTCCTTAAACCCTCGTCCGTATAATTACGTTATCGGACGCGTCTCGGTACGCGTAAAATCCTTTACCTTTTCTTCCTTAAATAGACGTCGTCGCTAGTGTTTATTAACTACGGATTTTAGCGATAACGTTAAAGATTATTTAATATATAAGGAGCTACCTACCCTATTATAAGGTAACCTTTATCGATATTAATATAATAACTCCTTAACTAGGTATTAAAAGGTTATACGAAAAACGGTCTACTATATATAAACTATAATCTTAACGGGTAGTAGTAATCGTTACGCGACTCTTTAGCCCGAAAAGAATCCTAGCTAAACTAATAATATAATAACGGAGATATAAATATATTATAAAGTCTTAGTTTAAAAGGGTTCGACTATATATAGGGATGTTAACGTTTAACCTAAAAACTTTAAAATACGAAAGATACGTAACCTTTTTTATTTCTATTTTCGTTCTTTATACTTAAATATTATTAATCCGCTAGTTATTTAATTACGTCGGTTAATTCCGGAGCCATATAATAGCGAAGGTCAGGATCGTTATTATATACGAATATAAATTTCATATAATAGTACTACTATAAGTCCTAATTACTAAACTTCTTTTATATAATACTTTCCTATTAAAGAATTATCGCGATATAAAGGTATATTAATAACCTAGTTACCGGCTTAATCGATTAAATAATTATATAATTATTTAGGATCCTTAAACCCGAGGGCGTAAGAAATTCCTTATTAATATAATTATATACGCGATTATTAAGGTCTTCTTTCGGGATAAACTTTTAAACCTTAACTCTTTATTTATAATACGCGATCTTTTTACTCCTCTTCGTCTAGCTACGGTTTAGTTCGTTATTATTCTAATAATTAACGGAATAAAAGAATAAGAAAGTGGATAAAAGAGGATAATTAACTTCGAGGGTCTTAAAGTCGAAGGTAAACTATTAGAATAATACTCGATTACTATAAAATTAATTATAAATATATAGATACCTATAAACGCGTTAAGGAGATATAAAGGTTTATAAATAATAAAAAAGAGGTATTAACTTTAGAGAAAATCTAAAGGAAAATACTCGCCGGTAATATAATAATAGAAAACATAGGAGATACTATAATAAATATTCTTAATCGATAGGATAATAAACTTAACGATCTTCTAAAGTCCGATAAAGAATTTATAATATTAAAATAATAGGCCCCCTCGCTCCCTCGGACCTTATTCTAGTAAATTATAACGAAGGCCTATATTATACCGCCCTCCTCGGACCCTCTACGCGTTAGTAATATTAACGAACCTTTTTCCGACCTTATAAGTACTAGTAATACCGATAACCCTTCCCTAAACTTTATATCCGCTGGTAATAATAACGCGAGAAGTATAGAGTATACTAAAGGCGATAATAATAAAGTTTAGGAGAGAATAATAGCGAGGAGAGATTAAGAGCTATTTAATAATATAATAAATAAATCTATAAGCGTCTAGGTAGTACTATTTCGGCTATTCGTAATATTATTTAATTAATAGTATTTGGCCTTCATAGATTAATTATAGTAAAAGTATATTAACTAATTCAATAAATATTATCGAATAAAATCGAACTATATATATCTAGTATATTATCGAATAAAGTCGAATACGATCGAATTATATAATTTCAGGAATATAGTGATTACGCGTTAACTAATCGAATAATTACTCTATCTAATACTAGTATATTATCGAATAATATTAAGCGTATTCGAATTATACAAACTTCATTTTATCCTAATATTATAATATTTATTAATATAATCCTCTATAGTATATATATCCTCTAGGTCTCCGGGTATATTACTATTAATAATCGAGGCCTTAAGGCGTATAGTATACGCCCGAAGCCCTTTAACTATACGCTTCGGGCGTACGTCGAGTCGGTAGATAGGTATCGCGCTTAAGGCTTTTAGGGCGCCCGTCGAGCGCCCTAAGCCACGATCGAGCCGCTTTTCGTTTTACCGACGTATATATAGACTAGGAGATACGAGGTCTTCTAGTAATATATTATATAAACCTTTAACGAAACGCTACTATAATTATAATACGTTATAATTAAGAAACGAGTCGTTACTATTATAGGCGGGCGTAGGACGTTATATTAAATCGGCGTTATATATTTAAGGCCACGAGGCCGTTCTCTAGTATATAAAATAAATAATATTAATAACCCTCGTTATAGGATATAGAGACTCGGGATATAACCTATAAATAAACTTTAATAAAAAAAACGAAGTTAGCGCTTTAATCTAAAAACTTTAGCGGAATATTATTAATAAATATAATAAGGCTCTCGGGCTAAAGGATAGGGTAGTAAAAAAAACTTTAAATCTAACGGAGGCCCGAAAAATATTAATCTACCGGGTTTAAACTAAAGATATACTAATTAAAATTAATTACTCGATTATATCGGTAATTACCGCGCCCTAATAATAATAAGGGTTCGATAAATCGTAGCGGTATATTATACCTTTTCTATAGTAAAACGAAGTATTAAAAAGATAATTACTACTAAAATAAAGAATAGAAGATAGATATATAATTATAATAACGATATAAATCTTAATATTTCTTTATTAAGATTTAATATTAATTATTAATAAACCTAAACTACCTTACCGCTTCCTTAGAGATTTAATAATAAAAGTTATAATCTTATTATTCTTTTAATCGGACCTAGGTTAACTAGGAACTCGTAATAATACTAAATATATATTTAGGCCCTTAACGGGAACTATAATAATTATAGTCTACGTTATAATTCATTATACTATTAAAGAATATAAAATAGGGAAGTAAATACGGATTAAATTCGAAGGCGAATATATTAAAAGTAAATTAAACTCGACTCTTTTCTTTATATCTCTTAATATTAATATAAAATAATATAGAGCCATAAACTTAAATAGGGGAGACGTAGGAGGAATAAATATCTATATAATAAGGTATAATAATAGAGGCCCTATCGGGTAGGATTAACTAAGAAATAGGAAGGGAAGAGATACCGGTAGATAATATAGACGATTTCGTCCATAGATAGAAAGATAGAATCGATAATTTAGTCGGTTATAAAGACTTCCGTACTATATCTAATTATTCCCCAATTATTAATAAGACTACTATAGATTCGCCGGCTCCTCGATAATATAATATATAAAAGGACGAGATAAATACTATAAAAAGAGATAATACGAAAGAAAGGAGTACTAGTAAATCTCGGAAAAACGAGTTATCTATCTCTATAAGGGTAAATGTTTCTTTTATTCTAATAAAGCTAAACTAGCGGACGAGGTACTAATAAAAACTCTAACTTATTAAATAATATTTAACGAGGTATAAAAGGAGGTAGAGTCTTTATATAATTTATTATTAATCCTCGAATATTAATATAGTTATCTAGGCGGATACTCGAGTGGCTTCGTTTAATAAATCGGTAGAAGACTAGGGTAGTAATATACGTAGCGTAGAGAGCCTTATAAATCGCGAAATAATATAGTATTATAATATTATACTTATTATAAATATATATTAATACTATATACTAAATAATAACCACCGGCCTTTATTATATAAAAACTTAAAGATATTAAACCTAACGAATAGATTAGTTCCTTTAATATTAATAAGGATCCTACCGAGCCTATATTATATATATTTAAACTCTCTACTATATACGAAGGCTTCTAAAAGAGGTTAAAGTTTAAGAAAAAAGAAGAGAAAACGATATAATAAAAAGAACGGGGTTAAGATTATATAATAAACGATACACGTATATAGAATATAATACTCGAGACTACGAGGAAGGAGAGGTACGTTATTCTAATATAAACTACCTAGGCTAATAACCCGGACGATGAATAGGAGATGAATTATATATATAATAGACTATTCTTATAATTAAAGATAATAGCGGCTTAAATCTAGCCTAAATTTAACTTATATTTAGGCTAGATCTAGGCTAGATCTAGGTATAAGTTAGTTTACGAGAATAAATAATAGCGGTTTCTTAATAAATAGATTTTAGGATATTTATAACTCCCCTATAATATAACGAGTAGATAAAGTAGAATATATATTAATTAATCAATATATATATAAAGATCTAAATACAATAACGATATTAAAGACACTAACGGTGATAATTATAATAATAATACTATTATTACCCAAAGTATAAATAGTATATTTAAAGCACTATAGAATAATATTAAGAATTATCCATTTATTATTATTTACCCGTTAAGTATTAATTATACCAGAATTAGTTATATAAGTATATTTTAGGTACTAAATATACTAAAATTAACTATATAACTATATTTTAGTTATATAATATACTTAGAATACGGGATATAAATAGATACGCATTTCTAGTATTTTATACAATTTCGGTACAAAATACGCAAAAATCGGGGTTTCCGGACTTGCCGATGAATAAATCTATAATATATATTTATATATATAAGATCAATATATATATCCGGTGTATATAATATCGCTTTTCTTTTTTTTAAGCGAGAGTAGTTAAAAGCTAATAGGCAGGATCCCCTAGAGGCGATAATATAGGTAGGTAGGCAGGTAGGCAGGTAGGTAGGTAGGTAGGTAGGTAGGTAGGCAGGTTAATTTATTTGTTTTGATCCGGGACGCGTCGGCGGCGGCGGCGGCGTTATTACGACGGCGATAGGGAGCTTTCGGTGTATCAACTCTTTCTGCTTGTATGTCCTCCACAGCTCCAACCCATAATGGGTTCTTGTGGAATCGCTTGCACTGAGACCTTAGCGCCAAGATAAGGTAATGCTAGTCTGCACCGAGCTACCAGAAGCAAGAGCCTAGAAAGGACCGCTATCCCTATTTAAGCCTGACAAATTTTATGGGTCCAACATCGAAATATCGAGCTTACCTCGCGGGTGACAGAAAAGCTGGCCCTTTCGCCCTAAGGACCAACCTCTCTAAATCTACAACGAGCAGGTTTAAGAAAATACTTTGAGCTGTAAAGATGTAGAGCGATATTTCCTAGATACTCTATAAGCCAAAATATTTCGAGTGAAATAAATGGTCGCTAATCTAATATAATCTGAAGTATATAGAAGTCTTGGCAAAGGGCCAGCTTTTCTGTCACCCGCGAGCTTGCTTCAGCCCTCACAGACCTTTAATTTTAAGCCTCTCCAGCTCGACACTGATGACCTTTACGATTATGAAATCGCTTGACAAAGTCTACTCCAGATGGCTATTCATAAGTCGGTCATAGAGTAAAATATCGTAGAACACGTTATCACTGAATTATCTTTATTCTCGGGCAGTCGGGTTTCTGGACTGGTGCAAGCGCCGTCCCGCCAAGAGATATCCTCTACTGAATTTTATAAGAAGAGGACCCGAAGCCGACGCGCGCTATTAAATTGAATTAACGCCCAGCTTAGTGTTAACTCCGCTTAGAAATCCGACTGAAGGCAAACAATTGATCCTCAAAGACCAACGCATCCACATATACATTAATCACCTCCAAAATGTCGGATCTCATATCAAGATTGAAAGGTACGCTCTACGGCGACCCGCCACCACAGCCCTCGACTGCCGCAACGCCATCAACGAAGCTTTCGCCTGCTACACCTTGTACGTCTCCCAATCCCAGCCGATCTGCTTCGGCTAGTCCTTTGATACTGTGACCCATTGCAAGTAGGCGATGCTAACACCTTGGCTTGCTACAGCTCCGCCGACTGCTGCAAATATGTCCTCAGATCTCAAGCCCGCTGGTGAAGCCGCTGCCAAAGTGAAGGTAACATCGATCAGCAAGCCCCGAATACTTCACTTCTTCTGGTACTGTTGGCTGGAAATGTGCTGATTGGGATGTCACAGCCATGCTGCGTGTGCAAAGACGAAAAAGCCTCTCGCGACGAGTGTATGCTCTTTAGCAACGCCGACAATCCACAAGAAGCATGTCAGACTACAGTGGATAAATATAGGAGTTGTATGAGGGGGTTTGGGTTTACGATACCGTGATGAGTTGAGTAGACCGGGAAAAGCAATGGGCAACACTGGGCGGAGAAGAAGGCTGTATTATATGAGCGAGGACAAGCATACGGTTGGCGTTCCGTAAGCATAGGATTCGTTGCATTTTCATGGAACAGTAGAAGAGCATTCCACTCTGGGGGTAGATGCTCAATAGACGTTGTATGATGCTACTGTACATAGTGCAACTCTGGACTGGTATAAACCGAACTGAGTATCTCAAGACCCAACGAAATCGCTATGACTTTTTCTGCCCTCTTGCACTCTTCGCTTCTCTCGGCGGCGTTGCTCGCGTTCCCTTGGATGTCGTAGAAGGTAGGGCGAGCTTTTCCTTCGCTTTCTCTTTAACCTTCTCCGCGTTCTCCCTAGCTTTCTCTGTCTTCTCTTGCATATGAGCCCGGAAACCAAACCATTCGTCAAGGATCTCTGTCTTTAGGATCAATTGCCATGTGCACCACAGATAGCATACGCCAAAGCCTGCAGCGCCGACGAACACATTGGCTACGACCCACAAATCTGGCTTGCCTTCTGGGGTCTCGACAAACGCTTCCACCAAATGCCAAGCTACCATTGCCGCGTAGAAAGCTAGGTGCAAGGCTTTGGTGGGCAGTCGCATCCCGCCCTTGTCCGACTGCGTGCCAAAGTAGAGATCCACTCTCGTCGGCGGTAGGCCCATCAGGTACGCCCATAAGAGGCTCAATACATAGTATGGCACTCTTAGCTCATCTCTCTTCAACAGTGGAAATATCGTCCACACCCCCAGCATATTCGCCCAGCCGATCCACGCTCTCATCTCGATACCCAGACCATTCTCACCACTCAGTAAGATCGTCATGGGCAGCAATGGCAATAGAACACTCTTCTCGTGTACCTGAAAGCTACACAAGAAGAAACCCCATGCACAACTCGCCATCGCCCACGGCAGTAGCTCTTTCCGTGGAAAGAGCGAGATCGACATACATGCTGGCAGTATAGCAATGAGCGTAGCCGAAAGCGAAACGCGCTGGAGAAGTGGTATCGGGTAGGTGTGAAGTTTGTGCAGAGTGTGGATCGCGCACCAGATGTTTGCGACTTTGTCTTCGAAGAGGCCGCGCGCGAAGGGGAAGATGCGGTGGATGGCCTGGGTCAATTGAAGGGCGAGAGGGTATACTATTGATTTTGGGTCGATGTAGGGTATGATTTGGGAGAAGAGAAAGTTGACTGTGCGTTCGTTTGTAGAAAGGGGGGCAGAGATGCCGCGGTGCGTGTCGTAAAGCGCGCCGAGGAGTAGTGGAGCGAAGATCAACGCGAAGGAGAGGAGTGTGACGGTTGCGATGCCTAGAAAGCGGCCGACGTGTAGGTTGGGGAGGAGACAGGCACCGAGAAGATAGGCGAATATTGCCGGGGCGTAGTAGAGAGCCATTTGCTTGTAGCATAGGCCGGAAACGAAGAAGACACAGGCATATACATGGTGGTCCGAGAAAAGGCACCCCATGCTAGCCAGCACGAAGCCAAGCATGACGGTGTTGTATTGGAAGTGCCCGTGGTCAATGAGTATGGTTGCAGGTTGCATCAGTATAGCGACTAAGGCTATAGAGCTTTCCCATTTGTTGACGCCTCGTATCGATGAAAACCTTCGGATCAGGATCACAGCTGCAGGTATATACGTGAAGTATTCAGAGATGACGACTGTCGCGCGCATGTAGACCTTCAAGAGTTGTTGCTCGAGGCCTCGAGAGGAGTATAAAGAGAACCATGATGGATCGATAAAAGACCCAATCGTTCCCATGAGCCAGCTATGGTATGCTGTCATAGGCGGATAGTCCAAGCCCCAGTACTCGAGATCATAGAAGTACCATTGGGATATGGGCAGGTGGGTGGTAATTTCCATCCAATGCCTTTGAGCTTCGTAGTCACCACGCATTGGGGGAGTCTGGAATCCTGTTTCAAGTCAGCAGAGTACTCTGAGCGGGCTCCATCATCCATACCAGAGTATCCCCAAAATCCTGTACACCATCGAAAGAGGCCGACTATCATGAGCACCAATGGTAAGATAACCCATTGCGAAGCATTCTTTTTCGCCGGCCAGAGAAAGGCTACCAAAGGAAAGGCTGGGCTCTCAGCGCCGGTCTTTGAATTTGACAGAACGAGCTCGTTGCTGGCTTGAGCGACAACGTTCTTTTTCCGTTTAGGCTTGTTAGTCGAAGAAGGGGGAGCCATGGCGATGAGAGCTTTGATTCAGACAAGGCAGAGTCCTGCGCTGGACGATGGACTCGAGGACAACAAAATCCGTCGCGTTCGAAGTCGCGATCTTCGGTTGTTTTTATTTCCAAGGGGCCGCTAGTCTTTAGTATGCAATAGCTTCCTGCATGCCCCCAAGCTAATTTTCTCCCGAAATTAGTATGTGACGCCCATAGTAACAGCCGGAGACCGGTTGCTATGGACCATACGCGTCGCTCTGAGGTTTATGCATCGCTATGGGGGCATGCTATCGCTATGGGGTGAGAGCTCCGCCATAACGCCATAGGGGTATGCTGTCGCCATGGTAAAAGCTCCGCCATGACGTCATGGGGGTATGCTGTCGCCATGGTAAAAGCTCCGCCATGATACCATGGGGCATGCTGTCGCTATAGGGTAACACCTCCGCTATAGGTAAAAAGTTAATACGGAAATAAAGTAAAATTTATATTACTGTCGTTATTTATCGCTATTATTTCTATATAGCTGTCGCTAAAACTAGGCCTAACGCCCGTTCTATTTACCTCCTTATTACTTTACCCTCTTATAGTCCCTACTCTTTATCCTCCTATAAAACTACCTCGTCGTCGCCTTTAATATCCTATTAAATTACCTTATCTTCGTTTTTAGTATCCTAGTACTCCTCGCCGGTAGTATCTTTATATTAGGGCGGTTAATCGGCGTAACTTTAAACTAACGGAGATTATTTATAATTTATTCCCTCCGCCTACTCCCGCTTAACTAGGAGATTCTTATAAATATTCTATCTTTATATATAGTCCTCCTCTTTAGTTTCCGTTAAAGGTAGGATTACTATTAAAGGAGGGGTTATTATTAAAGATAGAATTATTATTAAAAACGAGATTATTAATAAAATCGCGATTCCCGTAGTTATTTTTAATATAGCGGCGTTAGTTATTTTCTATCTAATTAGTATAATAATAAAGATAAGGTTATAAATCTAGGATATTATAATAATATTTTTAACTTCGAGGGTAAAGATAATCGAGGGCGATAACGACGTCTTTAAATTTATTTATAATAATAATAACGTCGGTCGGAGGTAATAATAACGTTAATATATAGAGATAAAGAAAGGGAGAGAGGGGTAGAGTTAACGACGGGGAGATATATAAAAAGATAAAAATATAATAATCGTAATATTTTATTTTTATCTAAATTTAGTAGATTAGTTTATTTATTTACTCCTCGCGTCTCTAATTCCTACTACTATAGAATAGTACTAGAGTATAGAGATCAGCGGACGGGGTCATATTGGCGATCTAGTACTAGGTGCAGTACTGGCCCCTTGGAAATAAAAGACACCCGATCTTCTAGGGTTTGATAAGGCTGAATTTAGCGAGAGTAGTAATCCCACGCTAAGAGCTCCCCGCCTCCCGCACGAAAATTTCCACAGCTCAACTCCTCCACCGCAACTTCTTCCGTAAACACAACATTTTCATACAGAGAGAAGTTCCTTTCTCGAATATACATTCGGAGGCATAGTTGTACCGCACATCATTCAGTGGGATCATTCAGAGGAATCAGTGGGTTCGACTTGATTGTGACCGAGGGTTGATCAGTGAGAGACCGTGAGCATATCGATTCCCGTCGATACTGTGGGCTTGAGCATACGTACCGAGAGATACTTAAGAGGCATCTGCACCCCGCACTTGTCCTGAGGGAGATCTACCGTGAGCTTTCGAGCAATCAGAGGGTCGCCGCACTGTCAAATTCAGGATCTGAATTTTCATCTGAGGGTCTTTGACACCGAGGGAAAATCTCGAACAAGATCAAGACAGTAGTAGTAAGTGCATTACCTACTACCTACTGCAAATGGCATCGACTATTAACTATGTCGTCCTCCTTACTGCTCGTGCTGACATCGGCATCGCCTACAGAAGTAAAGTCAACGTCATCGCAATGGCAAAGAACAAGACCGCACAGAAGTCCAGCAAGGACGTAGAGGTCAAATCGCTTTCATCAGTCAAAAAAGGCGCCGTCACTAAACCATCTCAGACTCCCAAGTCCAAGAGCAAGGAGATGGCCAAGCAGGTCGCCGTCAAGGCTGACAAAGCTGATAAGAAGTCTAAGAAGACCAAGAAGGAGCCTACAACCATCTCAAGCAGCGAGAGCGAGAGCGAGAGCGATGACGAGGAAGCGAGCAACGCAAGCTCTGCCAGCAGCGACGAGGAGGCCCCATCCCCCAAAACTGCTAAGACCAATGGTGTCAAGGCTAATGGTGTCGCGAAAGCAGCGGCCAAGGCCGAGGAGAGCTCCGAGTCTTCCGATTCTTCCGAGGATCAGGAGGATGAGGAGGACGAGCCCAAGCCTGCACCAGCTGCAGCAGCCAAGGCGACCGTTGCAGGGGCAAAGGAAGAACCTGACAGCGAGGGAACATCTGAGGGGACTAGTGAGGGCTCCAGCGAAGAAGATAGCGATGAGGAAGTCGAGGCACCTGTCGCTCTTGATGCCAAGAAACTAAACGGCAAGCTTGAGAAGGTTGCACCCAAAGCGGTAAGCATCATTCCTGAGGACATTGATTATGTATCACATACTGACTCTCCTAGGCAACCTCTGATGAGGAGTCTGGCAGTGAGGCTACCTCTTCCGGGACATCTGATTCCTCTTCTGACGAGGATGATGACGAGGAAGAGGAGGAGACACCTGCGCCCAAGAAGCGTAAGGCCGAAGCTGACGCCACACCCGTCTCAAAGAAGGCCAAGACCGATCCTGGAAATGATGACGCCGCAAAGAAGAATCTTTTCGTTGGGCAGCTATCATGGAACGTCGACGAAGAATGGCTCACACGCGAATTTGAGGGATTCGGCGAACTGGCTAGTGTGAGAATCGTCACCGATCGTGAGACCGGCCGCTCTCGAGGGTAAGTCGAGCTCAAACTTTTTTCCCCCAAATCAACGGATTGATACCATCATAGATTCGGCTATGTCGAATTCGTCAATGCCGAAGATGGTGTCAAAGCCCAAGAGGCCATGCACCAAACCCAGCTCGATGGTCGCACCATCAACGTCGACTTCTCCAAACCCAAGCCCGACAGCAGCACTCCTCGCGGCGCCGATCGCCAGAAGTCTTACGGCGACAGCGTCAGCGAAAAGTCCGAGACAATATTTGTCGCCAATTTGTCCTTCGAGGCAACTGAAGATGTTGTTGGAGAGGAATTCGGCAAACATGGCAATGTTCTCGGCGTTCGTCTTCCCACCGACATGGATTCTGGCGCACCCAAGGGTTTCGGCTACGTACAATTCGGCTCTGTGGAAGAAGCCGAAGAAGTTTTCGGCAAGATGACTGGAGCCATGATACTGGGTCGTCCCATTCGTCTCGATTATTCCACCCCTCGTCCTCCTCGCAACAACGACTCTCCTGGCGGACGAGGCCGTGGTCGCGGTGGTTTCAGTGACCGTGGCGGACGTGGCGGCGGACGTGGTCGTGGTGGCTTTGACCGTGGAGGACGTGGTGGAGGCCGCGGTGGCTTCGATCGTGGACGTGGTGGACGCGGAGGCTCGACTAACCGTGGAGGCTTCGGTGATTATAAGGGAACCAAAAAGACCTTCGACTGAAGGTGTGGTAAGTGTTGATGGTCAGATTGCCAGGGTATCCGTTTTCCTTTGTTATGCCTGATTCTACAAAAGTTCCTGTTTCTTTCATTCACGACACGACTACCAAGCTTGCTTGCACTGTACACTACCGTGTGTACTAGCTACTCAAATGTCAAATGGCTAGGATACAACTTCAGACAGGCGATATCTAGATGATCCGGAGGCGAGACTCATGCAGATCGAATAGAAATATGAAATCGCTTCCAGAATGCCCAATGCACGCTCAATACAATATCCTGTTTTTGTTTTCCATGCGTGGAAGTACGCAGCTTCTCTCCGAAGAAGGCCGCCAGATGAGGTCATCTCTTTCCTTCGTGGTATTCAAACAGTACCACTTGGATCGTGCACTGATCCATTTTCCCAGTCCGTCATGAGTGCGTACAGAGTGACTTGAGATCTCGATTGCCTTGTTTGGCGATGGTTCGCGGAAGGCGCAGCTCGTTACAATTCAGGGTCTACAGGGGTCCTAAGCGTCATCTGGCCCGCAGATCATCAACCACAACCTCAGCTCCTAACACGAACAATCATCACCACACCTCGCTGCTGCCAGCCTACTTGGTATATTGACTACGTTCTGATTGCGCCACGCAGGACGTTGGAGATTGGCTTGAACAATGCGCTGCGAGCGATGATTTAAAGAAAGAACAAAGCGCGGTGTGAGAGCGGGCACCTCAACGAAACCCCCACTCTACCAGCCTTCACCCAGATCCCAGCACTCATAGAGGAATTAAACGAAGCAGACCGTTGCTGCTCGTTTGGCATGATCTATTGAAATCGACCGCCATCAATCATGCAGCAGAGTCCTCATCATCTACCCCAGGCACGCGATAGGCCTCCGCTACGCCAAGCCAATCAGATGGAACAGTCCCCACAGATCTCGAGGTCACTGTCAGGCGTCAGAAGGCTCAGATCAGATGGTATGTATCTTCCTCTTCCGCGGTTCACAATCGATCGATCTTGCCCCCTTCCCCTTGCATCAACAGTGGCTTTGACCGTGCACAAATGGCTACGATATACTCATTCGATCGCTACTCAGAATCTTGGATCGAAGTATCCTCCCAACCCTCCTCTTCCTCCTTATCTTCAACCGCGGCTGATGACACCGATCCGAATGCCCTCCGACTACGCTTCGACCAACACGGCCGCCGAAGACGACGGTCCAACCGGAACGGACCGCTCCCTCCAGGTGCTCCGATACGCAGCCCGAGTGCTGCAGGTAGCAGCCAAGAAGAATACGAAGAGAGTGAAAGCGAATCAGATCGCATCATGACCAGCTCCAACGAGGCTATCGACCCCAATATCAATTCAGAAGGCATCAGCCCCGTCCCCGCCTCCTTGGCGTCAGAAGAGACATCGTCCAACAACGCTGAAGACGACGGCGATGACGATGACGAGAATTCCACCGCTCTCGGTGTCCTTACCGACGACCCAGTCTTCACCCCTCAACCCAACGCCTTCTCCCACCCTCCACAATCCTACACCACACGCCATGCTCGTTCCCTCGAGACACGAACATCCTACTTCCCAGCTCGCAGAACGTCCCCGCACCGACGCCCAGCACACTCATATCCAAGTCGATCTCGAAACACGCATACGCCCTATAACATGATCGCCCCCTCCCACACCGCCGATCACGACGCCGCTCTCCGCGCCAGCTTATCAACCCTCCTCTCCTGCGCGGCAGCAGCCCGAGGACTACCAAAACGCGAGAACTCATCTACCCAACAAGATTCTCCCAGAGCTTCCAATCGCGTTGAACCCACAACCCTCCGCCTCGTGCCCGAGTCTGCCATCACAGGCTCAACTTCACCTGCCGCGCCAGCACTTCCACCTCGCCCCTCTGTCCGGCACCGCCCCTCCGCCACTTCCCTCTCTGGTAGTAGTGGAAAAGGTAAACGGAAAGCCTCGAGGTCCAAAGATAGAAACAGGGCCGACCCGCAAAGCAAGAAGCGCCGCGCCCATAGCCCAAACCGCGAGCCTCAGGTTTCACCTACATTGATGACGTGGGTCGTGAGCGCGGGCGTTGTGGTGCTGTTTAGTGCTATTAGCTTTTCGGCTGGATATGTGATTGGAAAGGAGGTGGGAAGGGTTGAGACAGGTGCGATGGCGACCAAGGATGGGATTGTTTGTGGGAAAGAGGTGGGACGGGGATTGAGGAAGTTGAGGTGGGGTGGGAGTAGTATTAGTGTTATAAGGGTTTGATGGGTGGGGGAGCTGGGGGCCGGGATGAGGGATGTCATATAATAGGATGATGGAATGAGATGAGATGAGATGGATGATTGATGCGACGGGATGAGTCTGGACGGTTTTGGGTGAAGACGAGCGTATGATGGATGACGGCTGTGACATTTGCTGAGCATTTGCTGGTATCTGTGGGCGCTTTCAGGTGTTTGGCTGGGATGACGAGAATACTACTCATGTCCATGTTGCTACTACAGCGAGCTACGAATTGAGATGATTTTCAATTAGCCTGCAGGCCATTATGCATTGACAGTGGAGAGAAGTTTAAGCCATTTTTGCACGGTATACAGGATCGCCAAGACGCAATATTGGACAAGTTTACATTATCTATACGCAATCCGCCTTCGAGACGCCTTTGAGTGAGGGGGTTATAAGAATGCACTTGTTATCTACACTAATAATAACGAATAGGAACAGATATTATTGTTTCAGCCTTGAGCTATCAATCGGCTTGCGGCCCAAGCGAAAACTACAGTAAAATTGCTAGATACCAATTTGGCGTTGACTGGCCCCGTTGCGCTTACAGGTATAACAATATCGGAGAGATACCATTAGCTACTGCCTCGTTTTGCCTGATTCATGCACTTGAGCTCGCTAGCCACTAATGTGGTATTATTGATCTTGTAACCAATAGACCAATGAAGCCACCCAGTCGAGAGATGGGCTTGAAACTGCTACAGGGGCACAGCCATGACCGCCAGCGCATCTATTTTCACGTCATTATTCATGGTCCTTCAGTCCGCGTTCTTCTCCTCACTTGCAGTGCACACCTCAATCACCGCCGATGGCGTCCTATGACTCTGGGAGCTTGCGCGAGAGCCTTGAGAAGGCTACCCCAGAGAGTCTCAGCAATTCGGCGGAGAAAAGCCCAGCATTCACGCCCGCGACTTCTACTTTTGTGCCTCTAATATCTGCACGCGACCAAGGTATCCCGTCCACTGGCTCTGTAGATACCGATCTAGCCAAGGAAAGTCACCCGATATCTACGCCAATCTCAACCATAACGGAAACTTCAATAGAAGACTGCGGGCTGCTCGCTACCGAGGAGGCTCGGCTAGAGGTAGAGAAGGATTCTGTGTCCATCTTCACGTTTTTGTCGAAATTAAATCTGAAGACCGTTGGGTTCACATTGTACAGACCCTTCATAAAGCTTGCCGCTGTCTGTCAAGATTCTTCATGGCATCGTTTCCTGGCCATGTTATTGTTCGTAAGGGGTATTCTGATGCCTCTCTACTACGCGATGCCTACAGCCAGTGCGACACAAGCACAAGCTTACGGGGCAAGTTGGAGCAGTAGGTGGATATGGATAAACCAGACGTGCCCAGCAGAACAGGTATGTAAATAATGGCTGTCATGCTACCAGACACATAGCTGACCATATGAAACAGGCTCGGAACTTGACCTCTATTGAATGAGAAGAAGCAATGAACAGCCCATGCCTCCACCACCTATACCAAGATTGTTCGAACGTCGAGTTTTAAGCAAAGCGGCGGTCAAGCAACTCAGACCTTACATCAACGCCTCGGCAGCTCTAGAGACTGCATTTGACGCCACACACAACTTCTGTGTCATCGACCCAAATAATACTTTAGTTAATGAGACAAACTCGAACTTATTCAATTGGAGATGCTACCGCTAAACCCACGACCAAGCTTGAGCTTGTACTGCGCTCGGAGCCAGTGCGATCCTTCTTCCCGTTACCGCCACTCCGCGAGTCCCTATATCCACAACGAAAGCTTGCTATCGCTTCTATAGTACTGTTTGTGTTTACCTACTACCTCTCCGAAAAACGATACGCAAAGACTAAGAACCCGCCCCAGAAGTTCTTAGAGCTACTAAAGACTATCTATCCTCGCCGGATGCGCGCTTTGATGTCGCGACGGGTTATTATGCACGCATCTTACCTTCTGCTCACCTTGCCCTGGATTTCCACCTGGGGCATGTTCTTAGGTAGACTGTGAAACATAGCAAGTATTTCTACGGAGGACAGCTTCCTTGATTCTTGCTTTAGTTTCAAGGTCAGCGGCACACTCCCTGCTCCCGAGAGTAAGCCCAAATAAATTATCCCATAGATACTCAGCAAAAACATCCCACTCGTATGCTCCGCCCTTCTCAACCGCGCCTCAGACCTCTCGATCGATGATCAGATCCACGTCTGGTCGCTTTGGCGTGGGTACTTCTTTTGGGAGGCACATAATTCTTCGGAGAGCAGCATATTCTGCCTCCTGCTATTTCCCTGTACGATGTGGTTCTTCAAGGTTTGGAGGAGTGCGGCTCTACATTTGGCAGAGCAAGGGGCTAGAGTTGGTGTGGAAGAGGGCAAACACGACTCTCGCGCTGCGACAGAGAGGGATATGGAGGAGAAAGGGCATTGTCTAGAGAAAGGAGCCTTGGTCTAGTACTGCATACGAGTATTGTCGGAATGGTAGTTGTATTCTTATCTAAGAAGGTGTTGTCTTTGGCTAATTAACAGAAGCTCAGCATCTGGAGCCTGGAGCGGTCCTTGATTAGACGATGGCTACGAGAAATTTGTTTCATGGGCTTGATCACTTTTGTACCAACCATGGAGTTTTCATTTTGCAAAGCATCGGTAGAGTACACATCATGAAGTTGAAGATTTTTCACAAAGTGCACGCGAAAACGTAGCTCTTTACAGGGTGAACGACTGGCTCATCTCCGCTCCAAGAACAAAGCCTGAACCGCCGTTGAAATGCCCTTGTCTTCATCTTATCATCGCTGTCATTGGCCACGACGATAAAATTATACTGCACTTCTATCCCTAGGTAGGACTTCCACATATATTAATCAGAGGACAGCTTTGTATGAAGGAAGAGAAAAACGATCCCTGATGATTTACCGTTCTTAACCACTTTACGAAATTCGACGTTTGATTTACGAAAGACAGGCGGCCTCCAAGACAGCTCGTCCCACTACTAAATCCTATTACTTTATAAGATGTGTATGTCATCTTAACAAAATAGATAGTCACTTTATCTGGATCATCGGTGAATATGTATACCTTTGTGTGGTCCCAGCTTTTGTGATGCGTTTGAAACGATGTACTTTTACCATCTGCCTGCCGCGCCTTCTACATCTTACCCCACGTTGAGGCCGACTTTCTGTGAGGTAGGTCAATCTGTCGCATGTAAGGAGTCGGTAGAATCCCACCAAAAATTCTATTCTTATTCCACTCACTCATTCCCTTTTTGATCGCATCTTTCAGACCTGCAGCCCCTTAATCATGTCTGCCAACGATGATGTTACCCCTCAATTCAATAGTAGCAAAGTTGACCTCGCAACTACCGATATGCGAGATATAAGTACTTACCAAATCTTACCATTCGAACAAGGCTTCAACCCATCTCGGGATACATGTCCCAAGGATTTACTCCCCTGAAGATATCTAAAGATTTCCAAACTTGATATCCAAAGGGAAGGCTGACTATGAGGAGCATCATTAGGTCGTCTGCGCTCTCAATGCGTCCAACAACGAATACTACGGTCAACTGGGAGCAGGAATATCGGCCCTCTTCGTCATACTGATTGTTTCCAGCTTTGCGACATTCTTCCCCATGATCGCAAAGCGAGTCCCACACCTCCGTACCCCCTTCTAAGCCTACCTCTTCGCCAGATACTTGGGCGCAGGCGTGATCGTCGCTACAGCTTTCATACACCTACTCGACGTACGTATTTCCAGCGTCATTCTTCCATCACGATTTTTCAAAGAGAAGTCAATCGCTGACCTCGATTTCTTGCTAGCCTGGCTATAGCGAAATCCGACCCGACACCTGTGTCGGCAGGACAGGAAATTGGGCAAATACTCATGGCGCCCGGCATAGTCCTGACATCCGTGATGATGATTATTCTGGTCGACTTCGGAGCCGAGCGCTATGTGGAAGTGAAGCACGGCTACAAGAGCGAGCAGGATACCCAGGGCGCGGTGACGGGCGCGAACGACGATCCGGACGCGCTGCGTTCGAAATAGAGATCGGGCTCGCTTCATATAAAGCAGGTTGCAGCAGCAGAAATATATGAGAAGAGTTTCCAAGAAGAATTTGATGAAGATGATGATGGAGTGCAGGCGGCAACAGAGCAGTCTTTTAGTGTGTGTTGCCCATGAACTCCATCTTGAATAATACCAACTTGAAAAACTAGGACAGTAGATTAGCGCTTTTCTGATCCTGGACTTCGGAGTCATATTCGCGTCGTAGGCTCCGAATTCAGCACCCTCTACACCGTCCTCGTTTTCCACCAATTCTTCGAAGGCCTAGGTATCGGGGCCAGGATGTCGATGATTCCGTTCAAGAAGGGCTGCTGGTTGGCGGGGCTGCTGTGTTCGGCATATAGTTTGACCACTCCGCTCTCATTCGCTATCGGTCTGGGCGGACGTAAGCCAACGCTCTTTGTCTCTCATTGCAAAAAGCGTAGTGCTGATTTGGGTCGCTATTACCAGTACCTATAACTCTGGGTCTTGTTGACGCGGGCGTCCTTGACTCGATGCCCGCTGGATCCTTATCTATACTGGGTTTGTGGAGCTGTTGGCGCGGGAATTTTCGTTCAATCTAACAAGGTAATTACTTTTGAGTAGATTTTTTTGACATTCTATATTGCCCAACGCCGTGTTTTGGGGGTATTTGCTCCTTGTATATCCTTTACCATGTCCTCTAACTTATCGCGCACCTTGAAACGACAATACTAATACCGAGATGTCGTTCAGGACGAAGGACAATAAGCGACTGTCTTTCATGGTGGTTCGCGTCTCCCTTGGGGCTGGACTTATAGCTCTGCTTGGGAAACGGGCTTAAGGCTAAGACAGGTAATATGTACATGGGTTTCTCGACGCTATACTAGGTCTCCGAAAAGGATCGGACGACGCTGAATAATGTCTGAATCTGAATGCAGGGCGCCTTAGGCTTGGAAAATGCTAAAAGCAGTGGAACATTCTAAGCAGGAAACTTGTGTTCAGAAGCTTCAAACAGAGACCTTGAGCTACTTTCATTCGGAGTAGAGTTCCCCAAAGCGTCGATACCATTTCCCATTTTTCTGTTCCAGGTCCGATCACTCCACCCTTGACCATCGCCGTCAATGTCTGATGGAACTAGGAGGATATCCTTGTCGTCGATCGATCTCCGTATGAAATTGCTACGACCATGGCAGCTCAGGAGCAGCTTGACAATGACGTTATTACAATCCTTCATCATGGCCAGGATTGCCTCGATTGCTTCTATGAAGCGACTCCTCTTGGGAGGTCTCTCATAATAGGTAATACCGTCAATCACGCAGAAGAGGTACGTGGTGGTTGGGAGTTGTTGAAAAAGCTGGCGCATCAAGCGATAAAGGGTGCCATGATCGTCTTTTTCGAGCTTTTCAACATCGCCTCTAGAGATAATCTACAGTCAGCAAAAGTCCTATTAGGACGGGGATGTGTTTGGAGTATGAAGAAACTGAGATTTGTTTCTGTCATCCCGAAGACGCCCAGGAAGGATCTTGAGAGCGGAGTAGACATACTGCGTGAGGAACGTCAGATCCCAGCCGAGGTCATGAAGCAGAAGTTGCGTGACAAGGCTTTTGACCATGCCAGCAGCATCAGCTTTATTGGCATTGTGTAGGGAGCAAAAGAATTTGAGTGTGACGATCGGCTCCAACATTTCCAAGGATGTCAGCAACTTCGCAGCAAAGAACGTGGTTGCGGAAAACGTTTCATTGCCCTCGACGTTGCCGTTGATCAGGAGCACACGGGATCCTACATCGTTGAGCCACCTTCGAAGCTCCGTCGACTGCATTATCCATTTGGCACGCTCTGGATCGGTCGTCTTGCTTTTGACGAGACAGCGCCGCAGGTCTTGCTCAGCCACGTCTCCCAAGGAACCTAGTAATCCGAGCAGATGTTCTTTGTCAATGGCTATCACGAATCAGCATGTTCTCTACTTTACGAGCTAAGATGCCTATACCATCAGTGGACTTGGGATACTTCAAAGCCGAGGACAAGTGTTCCTCATCAAGTCGTCGGAGGGTCTTTGCACCTAAACAGAGGTAAACCCGAAGTTCTAAAACGATGGTGAGAAACATACTTGTCGTATTACTTCTGGTAGTTAAGTTGTCGTTTGAGATCAAGCTGTGGAAAGTATTCACCATCAATACAGTAAAGCGGGCCATTTCATCCTGCGACAAGATCTTCTGATGCTCTTGTGCGTTTATGAAAGCTTTTCTTGTGAGTTCTCCTTGTCTTTCGACATTGTTCTCCAGTTTCTTGAGCCGCTCTTGCAAGAGAATTGAAGCTTCGCGATCGATCTTTAGTGCAAGATCTTCGACGGTTGACAACTGGTCCAAAAGAACCTGCTTGTAGCTTTGGCCTTGAGTTAGTGCCTTAGCTACTCGTTCTAGTGCGCAGTCAGAATCGTTCTAGATCAGGGTATCCATGCTCCTAGTGTGGTTGTAGAGAGAAGATTAACGTTACTGTAAACGCAACGAGCTAGTCAAAATTTGCTCGGGCGCGAATTAAACGGGTCAGGTGCATTGGAGTGACATGCCCTAGTAGATACGGAAGCGACAACACCGTCGCTCAAGTAGAGATGTCATCGGTGAAGCCTCCCATTTCGGAATTTGGGGCACGGCAACTCAGTCTAATCATTTGGTAATCCGAGAGCGCAATTGATAATATCTAGAGGACTTACTCATTGTACCCTCCTCAAGATACAGTAAGACGGAACGTAAAGCGACGAGAACAGCGCTACAAAGTTGTGCGGTTTTCTGAATCAGCTCCTCGGGTTTGTAGGACTCATACAAGTCGTGATATCTAGCTGCATGGCCGACCCAGTCAGGTATGTTGGCCAGGGCTTTGAACATGGTGACTCGGACTTCCTTCGCACGCTTTGCTGCCTGTATCCGGTTAGTCAACCATCAATGTATCACTGTGGCTAATATAGGGTGACGTACGCTCACCACCATGCTGAATACACCACACACGATAGCGCCATAGTCACCGTCTGGTAGCAACTTCAGCCAGCCCTCGAAGGCTGGGATTGTCTCGATGATAGTTGTGCAACAGCGTTTTACAGTCCACTTGTCCTGGTCATCGCCTTCTTCTCGAGCTTTTGCCAATTTGACGGCTTCAATCACCTCTTTCCATGCGAATGTGCTTCCTTTGGGATCAATCGATGGCTGAATCGGAAGTCCTGCTTTATCTTGGTACGCTGATATCGTCTCTCTGAGTGCCTGAAGCTCGTTCTTTGCTTCACTAAACATCGAATATTCCTGGCTTTAGGTATGATACGTCAGTGGCAAGAGAATACATAAGGTGTTGGCAATCACCTCTCAAGCTCCTGTTTCTTCTCTGAGGTCACGAAAAGATTGACTTCTGACGCAAATTGTAGGGCAGGCCTTGTACTACGTGGACTTAGCTCACCCTCCAGATCCTCTTCTAAGAACTTTGCTGGCAGATTAGGGATAGGTCTCGAGAGGATACCGCCAAATAGCTTGTGGGACTTGAAGTGTGACATCTCGTCCGCCTTGCTAGAGCTGAGCAATACTTCGCAATGAAGAGCAACTTGAATGTGTCGGCCTGACCTCTTCATAGACCAGCGCGCATAGTTTCTTGCTGTAAATACGATATCTCTGTGCAGCCGATCTGCATACTGAGTGACGATTCATGCAGATTCCCTCGATTACCGTTCTGATAAAAGGCGGCACTGGGGATGCAGCAGATGCTTTGGACCCACAGGCTCGGATCAACCTATCACACAGCTATTCTGCAGAATGTCTTATGGTCCATGCGTTCATAGGCCACATCTGAGAAAGCTATCTGATTCTTGTCGAAAATTTGGTGGATGTCGAGGTGCCGAAGATCTGACTTCGAGTGGGAAGCAATTGCCTAGCTGAGCTCATACAGCCCAGACTTTCCTCGGATTTTGGGCTATAAAGATCCTCACATTGTGGGCTCGTCTGACTGTTAAACCGCGTGTCGTGCTTCCTACTTAGAGCGGTATAGGTTGAGTCATAGCGCGACTTCAGGCGTTACTTTTCCGATTCAATTAGGGGACTTCTTATGCCAAATTCTCAGCACAAGGGCACTAAAAGCACTATGAATGAAACGTTATCAGAGACTCATACCGAAGGAGCTATGTGTCGAAACCAGGATCACGAGCAGGACTCCACCGAAAGTGGTCCTGATGGCCGGAATCCTTGCGAGACCGCCAGCACCAAGGCAGAAAGTCAATGGAGCGTCGAAGATGTATCTACCGATCACATCTCAAGAGGAGTCGGGCAACTTGCTGGTCCCTCAGAGAGCGCAGGACATGACTCACCTCAGCCTCACCAACAAGCGCCAGGAAAGGGCGTTCACCACATCACCGATCCGGTACTAATGGTAGAGCGAATCGCTGACTTGGAATGGAGGGTGGAGAATCTCGAGTACCAGAAGAAAACAGCATTGGCAGTGCCGGCCGATGTTACACCTGCCACTATAGAACTACCAACCTCCACTACTACTGCCCACGATGACAGGCCCCAACTGATTCTTGGTGTAAAACTCATGACCTTCGAAGCATATAAATCAACTAGAGCAGCTGTGTCAAGAACGGACACTCACCCTACAGGCCCCAACTACATCTCTCATGGACCTCAAGACTATCTAATTGACGCAGTTTTAGGTCTTACTGAAATATACGATCGAGCTCGGAAAGATCGAACCATGCAGACGGATATGCCCCAGGACTCTCCTGCGATCTCATGGGAAGCGCCACCCAACATTGAGTCAAACGATATTCAGTTCTTCACACCGGAGCGGATTCGGATCAATTCACCACTTTTGTTGAAAGCCTTGGAGGAAATCACAGGACAAAAATTCCAAACGTACAGCTCGTGGAGCACCTCCTATATCGGAGAATTAAGAACGCAAGTCATGCTAAGGCCGTTCAAACTATTGGTCACCTACGAGCCGGCGATAAGAGCATATACAGCCGAACTTGCTAAGAAACATCAAGCTAGTGAAGCTAATGACCATTCTCTCGAAGCTCGAAAAATCTCCAATACCTCGGAACACATCACACCTACCCAAACGACACGATTCACCCCAATATCGAGCGCCGAGTCAGCTGAACAAGCCGACACAAGCATCACTATCAAGGAACGAGACGAAGATGATGACAAGCAAGCCCTCCTCGAATCGAAGCGATGTCTGCAAGAGCTGCAAGTGTTGATTGGCATGTTTGACACAGACCTCAAGCCTACTTTTGAACTTCGCAAGCGCATTGAAGATGGTACGTTGAACACTATAGCCTTTGCAGATCTTTGGCATCTCTTTAGACGTGGGGACGATGTTTTTCCGAGATCAGATATCGGCCACAGCCAAGTTTATCGTATCGCCCACGTCTCGGGAGGCAGGCAATATCTCTGCAGCAGAGAACAAGCTGGTTTATCGCCGGTGTCGTCATCTGATCAAGAAGGCGGAAAGGCTGATATGAGAGAGCGTATCGAATTCACCATTGCGGCCGTATATTACGATACAGATGGAGATAATTTGATCCAGGATCTGCGGACTTTCGAGATTGAGAGTTACGACGGCCTAAAAGAAGTCACCTTGCTGCCTTGTTATCCTCTTCACTTTGTGAAATCTACCGATTCGATGACTGCACGCGAAAACTTCATTAAGAGGGGGAAACGATTTCTGGAGCTGACACGCAGATCAGAGGTTGTCCATAAGAGATACGAGGGGTTGACTTTGTTTGTGAAGGAGCTGGAGGTCCCGAACAAGGAGGAGATTCGGGAAGAGGTAATTCCACAATGACAGAGTGCCGATCGTCCACTGACAACGTCAGATCGACTCTGAAGTCATTGTCGACATCAAAATGGCGATATCGAAGAGCTCAAATCTGCAGCACCGCTACCGCTCCGGATCATACACCTTCCATTCAGTAGAACCCGACCCTCGCGAGACAATGGAAATACTTGACCCATCTTGTTCCACCATCGGATGTTGCTACAACGACCCGATATATCAGGACAATGATCTTGAGAACCATGATGATGAAGCTTTGTACGAAAAGTATCGTAGTGCGCGAGAGACCTGGGCTAGTAGAAAGGATATGAAGGACGAAAACGCTCTACTTTGTCCTTGTTGGGTCCTTGGCTATGTCCTTCGCAGCCGCAAGTGGGGTAAGCTGCAGACTATCCAAGACGTTGAATACCCACTCATGGATTCGACAGTTGTCCTTGACGTCGACCTGGTCAAAGACCTTGAGGAGAATAATAACAGCTTCGGATCTCTGGTATTGTATGTCGCCATAGTGCTATCCCGTGCTGGCTCTGTTAATACCAATCACTTAGGCCAGAGGGACACAAAGAAACATTGCTAGCACTAGTTGAGACCCATTCGAAGGCTTCCAATCTTAAACAGAGCGGCATTACGGATGCCAAACACATTGATATTGTCCGAGGTAAAGGTCAGGGCTGCAGGCACCTTTCCGTTCCTAGAAAGGAAGTCACTGACAACAGTATGAACAATCAGGAAAAGGGTTGATAATCTTATTACACGGAGAGCCAGGAGTCGGCAAATCCTCCACGGCTGGTGCGCTTGTTGACTCAATATAGCAAGGCTGACTTCACTGACTTTTGTCACCCAAGAGTGTGTTGCAGCTAAGACACAGCGCCCACTGTTTTCAGTCACATGTGGTAACAGCGGCCTCATCCTCTTAGTACTATGATGATGACTAGTTTAGGGGACATTGGCGAAACAGCGGAGACAGTCGAAGAGCGACTTGAGAACCACTTCCAGCTAGCACATCATTGGGGCTGTGTTCTACTTTTAGATGAAGCGGAGTTAGTTTATCCTGGCTTTTTTCTGGATTCAGACTAACATGCAATCGAAGCGTATTTCTCACCACAAGAAGCAGAACGGACCTTCAACGAAACGCCATCGTCAGTAAGTGGGCGTCGATCGCCATCTTTCATAAAAAAATTAATCTCTTCAAGGCGTCTTCCTCAGGGTACTAGAGTATTACTCCGGTAGTAAGTAGACAGACCCTCCCACCCTACTCAACACCGAGCGATGTTTTTAATACCGCGTTCTTTTACCAGTCCTTTTCTTCACGACTGTGAGTCCCAAAAGTCCCGAGATCAATGTTCTAATGTGCTGATGCATGAAAGAACCGAGTCGGTACCTTTGACCCGGCTTTCCGAAGCCGAATACACATGAGCCTATTCTACCCTAAACTCCAATTGCATGCGACGATCTCTATTTGGAAGTCGAACCTTGCGCTCGTCAGCAGAAATTGGGACACCAATTTGAAGATCACCGACGAAGCCAGAGAAGAGATTTTACAGTTCGCTACAGATCACTACAACGAACTTAGTAGCTCCGGTGCTCAATGGAAATGGTCGTCAAATCCGTAATGCATTCCAGACAGCCATTGCCCTCGCCGAATACCAAGCTCAACAGATTCGCAAAGAATTCGAGATTGAGGGAGTACTACCGCCTTGTCTCAGAAAGGCCCATTTCGAGACGGTGGCCAAGGCTTCCAAGCATTTCGACCAGTATCTCGAGGAGACTGTCGGCTCAACGGCGACTCTTGCGGCAGAGGCTCATGAGCGACGTGACGACTTGGATGGGAACGGAATATCCTTAGATGCATTGAAGAAGTGATAGAGCAGAAGGGTAGATAGGATGTCGAAGGTGAATAGCTCTTAACGAGTGTGCACTGCTGCCTAGAGCATACCTGGAAACAAGACTATCTGTAGCGGATCTAAGACAATAGTGTCGTCGAATTCAAGCAGCTTTTGAGTACTGTGTTAAGATTGATGGTCCTGGCCAGGCTTGTTTCCGGTGCACCAATGCTTTGGCTGCGCGTTGTAGGCTCGGGTACCACTTATAGTAGATTTCAGAAACATCGAGACTTGCGCTACCCCTATTTAACTAATGATACAGTCTATTCGGAAACCATCGGCGGAAGCGCTACAGTATTGTGACATTGTCAGATACACGCCAAGATCTTAGCGTAGGCAAAACCTCGGCTCAGATCAAAGCTAGCGTATAGTACCGACTATATGTTATAATTCAGAAAGTGTAGGGCGAGGCTCGACGCAATCGTCCTTGGGAAGGGCTGCCGGAAGCATTTATTAGGGGTCCAGGGCCAGATTTTAGACGATCAACGTTTTGGACTACCTCTCTTCTCACGCTAAGGTAGCGTGCTTGACTTTAGCGCGGGTTTTCTCTCACTCTAGGCTCGAGTATAAAGTACAGATGGGCTTTGAGCGTTTGGCTACTGCCTAGTGATCGTGATCAGTCTTCATTCTCCTTCGAAGAAACATGCTTCATTGATTCTCTTAGGATATGTTAGGTGAGGTAGACTCTTCTCTTCAACTTTGTCCATGGATGACCTGACAAGAACACGGATATTCGTATTTCACATCTAATCTAGCTCTAGTACAGCAAAAATCGACTACTCAATCATCCTCCTCCGCGGAAGCGCTAAAGTTGCCCTTATCCAGTCCCGACTCTTCCGAACTTCCAAGTTCGAGGTCATCTTCGGAACGTGTGACATCATGAGAACGCTCTACTTCCGATGCAGTTCTCTTATTCGTCTGTCTCTTGACCTGCCCCATTGTCAGATGCTGGCCGTCGCCCGCGTTGATCGGCACTACTATCCGCTCTTCAGCTGGGAAGTATTCCTTGGCAGATCTGCTCAGCAGCGGGCTTGTCACCAATAGCTTGAAGATCGGGGCGAGGTCCGGGTCTACGGTAAGCTCGTGTAGCATTTTGATCACCGCCCGAATTTCATCGCCATAATTTCGTTTCTCGTAGAATGTTATACCGTCAATCATGCAGAAGAGAATCGTGTCGTCAGGGAGCTGTTCCACCAATCTTCGAAAGAGATCGATGAGATGCTCGAGGTTATGGTTTTGAAGTTGTTCCCCATAATTGACATCGATGAACTCCAGCTCAAAGTCCTGGCACTCCAACAGCTGTTGGGTGAGGCTTCCCAAAAGGGCCGCTGCGCCGCTCTGGCTGTCTTTACTCGAGGTGTTTAGGCCACAGAAGTAAGATACGGTGATAGCGGATGGCATCTCTTTCAGGCTCTGGGAAAGCATTGCGCAAACAAACGACATCGCAGAGACCTTCTCAGCAGCGTTGCAATTCCCGTTTACTAAAAGTCCCTTAGCCTCCGCGGAAGTTAGCCAGATTTGAAATCGCCCTTTGCGCAGTAGCCAATGGCCTCGACTTTGGGACGAGGTTTTACTTCTGCTTCCCTGCTTGATGACTTTCTGTAGATCGTATCCAATGATTTGGGAAGGGACGTCGAGGATACTCATTAATGCACCTTGCGTGAGGGCGAACTGTGGGGATGGCGTCCACGCCGGGCTGAGCGCCCGCGAAGACCTGTAGGCTTCCTTTTTCACTTTCAGAGCTTGCAGTTCCTTGTTCACTAGCGCTAGCTCCCGTTCACGCTTCTGGGCCTCTTTCCTGTGTCTTCGCTCGTCCATGATACGGAAACCTTAGCCGAAATTAGCAGCCTTTCTATTCTGGACGTACTGGAGCCTTACACTCTGAGTTCTTGAGCCTTTCTTGCAAAAAGGTCACCAGACCATCATAAGCCTCCTGCTGTCTATCGATTTTCGAATTCATTGCAACGAAGCCTGAATGCGTATCGGTGATGACAGGGTACATTGCTCTGGTCATGCTCTCGGTGTTCCGGACATGCATACCCACAGATTCCACTCCGTATTTGATATTCTTGACATTCGCGTCCGTTCGCACAGTAGTCTGGCTCTGTAGCTTGTCTAACCGATGTTGCACTTTCCCCGTATGGTCTTGAACATCGCTTAGAGCCTTGTTGAATGGTTGGTCGGATAGGGATTGATTCAATGTGTTCCCAATTTTTTCCCCTAGATCGTATCAGCAATTGTGTTCGCAATTGGCCGATGCTTTTCAGCCCACATGTCGAGGTCCCGACTAGCCATCTTATCATTCCCTCTATTGCCCTCAAAACGGCGATGTACAGTTCAGTGGCGGCATCCTGCAAATCCTGGTCATCTGGGAAATCGTCCAAATGGTCCTCGGCTCTTCTGATGGTCACGGGTAAACTCTGAAAGCTTTCCATAATCATGCTTCTCTTATCCTTCATACGGGTTGCAACCTAATTAATTTAGCCATTACTATATGATCCAAGCATTGGTGTGGGCTCTCACATTGAAAACGATCTTGAGACCGCCACACAACGCGGAGGTCTCATTGCTATTAGGGATCATGTCTAGTGTTGGAATGACAACCGGTGCAATTGCCTGCGTGCTTCGACCAATTTTTCCCCACATGCTCCTCGAAGTATCATGGTTGGCTTTTGTTTTTGCTAAATCCGCGGCTCGGAATACCTCATCCCAAGTATGGGTCTTTTGGATATCGAAGTTATCAGGGAGGGCATCCGCCTGGGTGGTTCCTCGATATGCTAGTATGACACGACAAAAGTGGTCTGTCTGCGTAGTCAAGTTTCCGGTCCTGTAATGCGAGTGTTCGTCAGGAAGCAGTCTCGAACGTTCGTGGTAGAAGAACGTACCATTTCCGCCTTGGAGGTCTGACTTGGGCCCGCTGGCTCTCGTATGAGGATGGAGGTGGAAATATTGGGTGGATTTCAGAGCCCCTCTCTTGTACAAAGCCCTCGGCTAACTCATGGCCAGTAATACTGGAAACGAAGAGGGTTGTCGAGGAGCTCTTCAAGGATGACCTCACTGTTTCACCATTGAGATCACCAGCGATGAGAGCAGTCTGAGAGGAAGGTCTCGGAGAAATTGATCTAGATCGATTGAGGACTGTGCAATTATCCATCGCGGAATCTTGAATCTTAGAGCGCTGGCAATTAGAGGTTCCTTTTTTGCTCTTGGACCAGATCAATAGCACTCAATACTAGACCCGAGCGAGCTCCCTGAAGCAGTCAGAAGATTGACAGTAGCTTGATGGATCTTGACGCTAATATCCGAAAGGGATGGATGCGGCCAGTCCAGAATCTTTTCGGCTCCAATTACCTTAAACATCAACGATACCGTAACGATGTCTGTCTCATTCTCACCCACGTTTCCAAATGACAATGATAACTCTTTTGATCAGGGTAGTGAAGATGGGGAGGGAACGAGGATCGAACAGAGCTACGTGATGGTGGAGGGCAGATCGAAATAGCCCACCTCCAAGACCAATCCATACCGGATGATAAAGCGCCAATCATGCACGAAATATGCACGTACGCTGAAAGGATGCTCGATTGGTGCGGGCAGCTGTACTTCGAATAGAAGTGAAACGTTTTTGTTGGTACACCGTACGGGCGTAGCTGTTGATTAGCAAGGATGATCGCCTAGCGTGGGATATATAGCTCTCCTTCATATTAGGCGTCGTGTACATGCATATGCATGGACTCCAGCATGGATCGATATTACTTGCTTGCAGGCAGGGATTATGTTCTCGTTTGTGCTTTGAAATGCACGCCTATTAATAGGCAGTGGTGGAGGTTGAACCTTTGATCAGTGATCTACGGTGTTGCTGTTGCTTTGCCTCAGTCCCTCAGACCTGCCGAGCCACCGCTAAGCCCCTTCGGGTTAGCTCCCGCTCACTAAGCCCCTTCGGGTTAGAAATACTAACTTCGTAGTTAAACGGCGAGAGGTCTAAGCGTAAAACCCTATATTTTTATTAGGTTCGTATTATTTTCGCGGGCCGCCTATATAAATTTTTCCGTTAATTTTTTTCTTTATTAATAATTAACTTTACGATACGATCGTTATCTAATTATTTTAAAATAAGATTTAAATTAATCGCGCGTTAATACTTCTATATATACTTTTTTGAATATAATTATTTATAATATCATTTATTATATATATAACGAAATAAGTATAGATTATCTAAAAATCCTTAATTATAACTTAAGTTTCGATTATTATTATAACGATAATTATTTATCGCTAGTTTTTATTCTTTATTATTAATAAATCCCCTTCGTTATAGAACCCTCCGCGAAATATATTTAAGGTTAAAATTAATATTTATTATAATAATATTATATATAATAGGCGATTTCGCGTTTACGCTTATTATAGTAAAAATAAATAATTTATATAAAACTCTAGATCGAGAGTATATAAAAGATACTACGATATATTACTTTAGAGTCGAGTTTAAAGAGAAATAGTATAATATTTTAAATATATTATTAAACTAGAGAACGGATTTAATTTTAATTACGAAAACTAGATTTAATAAAAATATCGTTTTTTAGACTTTACTATTAATATTTTTATTTATTAAAGTAGTATTAATTATTATATTTTTAAATACTTTATTAAAAGAGTAATATAAGAAATTAAATCGTATATCTAATTACCGACCCTTCGTTTTAAACGGCGATAGTAATAAACCCGTTAATATTATAATAATACGCTCCGGCTATTTTACCTATAGTATAATAATTAAATATAATTTATAAATAAATAATTAATAATAATAGTCTTTATAAATCCTAAGATTACTAATTCGAGTAATTTTAATACCGACGTACTACGGTATACTAGTTTTACGTTACGATTATATTTATTAATAATCGACGAGTTTTATTTAATAATTAAATAAAAAGAATTTCGATTAATATACTTTAGTCTAGGTATTCTTTAAAAATAATTACTATTTAACGTCCCTCTTTTAGGGGTCTTTATAACGCTCGATATCGAAATACTTAAAATTATACGAGAGTAATATATTTTCTCGGAAGATACTATTATTATAAAGACTTCGTTTAATCGATTAAAGATATATATTTAAATTAATACTACCTATAATCCTATTAACGGTATATTTAATTTATAATATATTTTACCGTCGTAGATTACTACCGCCTAGGATATTCCGAAGACGATTATTTTTATAGATTCCGTAACCTAGGTTAAGGATATATATTAATTAATATATATATAAATAAAACGATTATTATATCCGATCGAGGGTACGAAATTAATTATACTTTTTTTCGCGGCGATAACTACTCGAGATAAATAAAATATTATAATACATTTCGGTCTACTATCTATTTAAGGTTTATTTTTATATATTATTATTATAATTAATATTTATAAACTAGGGGTTAATAATCTAGATATAAAGAGAGTTATTTAATAATTACTCCCTTCGTCTATTTAAAAAGTATACTAACGTATAAATCGCGCGATATGTTATAGTCGGGGGTAGGTATATTTTATCTTATTATATCTACCCTAATATATAGGCCCTAGAAATAGTATATCTCTAGCGGAGCCGGCTTCGCTCGATAATATAATAATAAAATCTTTATCGGGGCCGAGAAGAGCTTATATAAATTATATAAATATTAACCAACGAGCTCGAATAATATTTAGTTTATATAATCTCCTTAATATATCTAGGAGCGGTTATATTCGCGATATCGGCCTCGCCTTTTTTAATAATATAGAATATAATATATCGAATTATACGAAGTTATTCTCTTATTACTCGGTTTATAATCTAGAATTATAAGCGCCTATTATTATTTACGCGGAGTTAAATAAATCGGTAGACGAGAATTTATTTAAATATTTATAATATATATCTAAGCTTCGAGCTTAACGATATTAAAAATTAAATAATAAATTCGTCGATTTATATTAATATTTCTCTATATTCTTAATAATACCTAATAAAATCTTAAGAGATTTAGCGACGTAGGTAGAGAGTATTCGCGATAAATAAATTAATAGCGCGTGGTCTAGCCTCTACTTATATTATATTAAAATATTAAATATCCTAAAATAAAGACGATAAAAAGAGTTAAATCGGGGTAAAATATTCGATATATAAATAATATATAACGATATTAAAAAAAAGCGGCGGTTAGATCCGCTATTTAATAAAGAGTAAATTAAATTTAAGGAGCGAAGGGATAACTAGTTAATTAAGGTAGAGTATAAATTAATAGTTAAAAAAGCGCGTATTAAAGGTAGAACTATAGTTAATAAGATAAAAGTTAAACGATTAAATATACCCGTTATAAAGAGTAAATCTCGTATTAAAATTAATATAACGGAGAGTTAATTTAATAAACCTCGGAATATAGAGCCGAAGACGACCTAATATAAAGGTAGTAAATATTATATTATTAAGAAATAATATAGTAGTAAAAATTACGCCTTATAGTCTAGCCCTCGTAGTAAAGCGAGTAAATTAAAAGGGGAATTAACGATATTATAACGATTACACTAGTTATTATAAGAGGTATCGGTAAATAAACCGGTAGAACTAACCCTCTTTTAATCTCGTTAGTATAAATAATACCCTATACGATTTTAAAACTAGTTAATATATCGGTAACTTGGGAAACCCCGATTTTTACACATTTTATACCGAAATTATATAAAATACTAGAAATGCGTATCTACTTATATCGAGTATTCTAAATATATTATATAACTAAAATATAGTTATATAGTTGATTTTAGTATATTTAGTACCCAAAATATACTTATATAACTAATTCTAGTATAATTAATACTTAATGGGTAAATAATAATAAATAGATAATCCTTAATATTATTCTATAGTACTTTAAATATACTATTTATACTTTGGGTAATAATAGTATTATTATTATAATTATTACCGCTAGCGCCTTTAATATCGTTATCGTATTTAGATCTTTATATATATATTAATTAATTAATATATATTCTACTTTATTTACTCGTTATATTATAAAGGAGTTATAGATATCCTAAAATCTATTTATTAAAAAACCGTTATTATTTATTCTCGTAAATTAACTTATATCTAGATCTAGTTTAGGTATAAGTTAAATCTAGGCTAGATCTAGGCCGCTATTATCTTTAATTATAAGAATAATCTATTATATTTATAATTTATCTTTTATTTATCGTCTAGGTTATTAGCCTAGGTAGTTTATATTAAAATAATATACCTCTCCTTCCTTATAGTCTCGAGTATTATATTCTATATACGCGTATCGTTTATTATATAATCTTAATCCTATTCTTTCTACTATATTATTTTCTTTTCTTTCTTCTTAAACTTTAATCTTTTTCGGAAGCCTTTATATATAGTAGAGAGTTTAAATATATATAGTATAGACTCGGTAGGATCTTTATTAATATTAAAATAATTAATTTATTCGTTAAACTTAATATCTTTAAGCTTTTATACAATAAAGACCGGTAGTTACTATTTAGTATATAGTATTAATATATATATATAATAAATATAATATTATAATATTATATTATTTCGCGATTTATAAAGTTTTCTACACTTTATATATTATTACCCTAGTTTTCTACCGATTTATTAAACGAAGCTACTCGAGTATCCGCCTAAATAGTTATATTAATATTCGAGGAATAATAATAAATTATAAAAGGCTCTACTTTCTTTTATACTTTATTAAATATTATTTAATAAATTAGAGTTTTTATTAATACTTTATCCGTTAGTTTAGCTTTATTAGAATAGGAGAAATATTTACCTTTATAGAGATAAATAACTTATTTTTCCGAGATTTATTAGTACTCTTTTCTTTTATATTATCTCTTTTTATAGTATTTATCTCGTCCTTCTATATATTATATTATCGAGGAGCCGGCGAATTTATAATAATCTTATTAATAATTAGGAGATAGTTAGATATAGTATAGAAACCTTTATAACCGATTAAATTATTAATTCTATCTTTCTATTTATAGACGAAATCGTTTATATTATCTACCGATATTTCTTCCCTTCCTATTTCTTAGTTAATCCTACCCGATAGGGCCTCTACTATTATATTTTCTTATATAAATATTTATTCCTCTTATATCTCCTCTATTTAAATCTATAACTCTATATTATTTCTTATTAATATTAAGAGATATAAAGAAAAGAGTCGAGTTTAATTTATTTTTAATATATTCGCCTTCGAATTTAATCCGTATCTACTTCCCTATTTTATATTCTTTAATAGTATAATGAATTATAATATAAACTATAATTATTATAGTTCCCGTTAAGGGCCTAAATATATATTTAATATTATTACGAGTTCCTAGCTAACCTAGGTCCGATTAAAAGAATAATAAAATTATAACTTTTACTACTAGATCTCTAAAAAAGTGGTAGGGTAATTTAGGTTTATCGATATTTAATATTAAATCTTAATAAGGAAATATTAAGATTTATATTATTATTATAATTATATATCTATTTTTTATTCTTTATTTTAGTAGTAACTATCTCTTTAATATTTCGTTTTATTATAGAAAAGATATAGTATACCGCTACGACCTATCGAACCCTTATTATTATTAAGGCGCGGTAATTACTAATATAATCGAGTAATTAATTTCGATTAATATATCTTTAGTTTAAACGCGGTAAACTAATATCTCTCAGGCCTCCGTTAGATTTAAAGTTTTTTTTATTACCCTATCCTTTAGCCCGAGGGCTTTATTATATTTATTAATAATATTCCGCTAGAGTTTCTAGATTAAAGTATTAATTTTGTTTTTTTTATTAAAGTCTACTTATAGGTTATATCCTAAATCTTTATATCCTATAATAAGGGTTATTAATATTATTTATTTTATATACTAGAGAACGGCCTTATAATTTTAAATATATAATGTTGATTTAATACAACGTCCTACGCTCGCTTATAATAGTAATAACTCGTTTCTTAAATATAACGCGTTATAATTACGGTAGTATTTCGTTAAAGATTTATATAACGCGTTATTAGAAAACCTCGTATCTCTTAATCTATATATATAAGAGTTAGGGTAGGATGTCAAGGGACGGGATTAGTATCTAGATATTTATTAAATTAACGGCTAGGTTTATTAAACTATGACCTAATTATAATATAGGAGTAAACTAAAATAAAAGATAAAGAACGAAAACTAGGGCAGGGCTAGTTATTATCTAAATAAAAACTAGTATATAAAGTATTTATTTATTTCCTATCCCGACTATATTAAGATAGAAATAGGGAAACTAGTTTAAATTTAAATTAAATTTAAAATAAATTAGACTAGGCTAAAATAGTTTAGATTTAAATTAGATTTAAGGTAGGTAAAGTTATATTATAATAATAACCCCCTCTTTAAAGTCGAGCTCCTACGAGATAAATAGATAATTAATTCGATTAATTAAATTTCGTAACCCTAAATCTTATTTGGGGTTACGAAATAGTTAAAATAAAAACGTATTAAAGTATTCGAGTCATTAATAGTAATAGATAAGAGACAAGACGGGGAATAGGCGGCGGTATATAAATAAAACTAAACATTAACATTATTATCTATAAACGATAATAATAGAGCTAGGCTATAAGGTACTATTTATTTATATAATAATATAAAATATCGGTCGAAGCCGATACGGAACGATAATCGAGGGGATAATAACGGATAGAGAATAAATTATAGTATAGGCGGGAGTTAACTTCTTAAAAATCGGATTAAAATAAAGATAATAAAGATTCCTTATACTAATACCTCTAAATAGTATATAGTAATTTATAGGGGCTAGCGGCGCTAGGATTCGAGATATAATATTTATTAATAAATTATTAATAACGGGTAAGGTAATGAAAGAGTTCCTATATAACGACGTGGCCTTTCTAATTAACGTAGTACTTTAATAAAAGTAGATTATAACGGCGATCGTATTTAGAATTCAAGATACCGTTAATATACTACTTATATTAGTTATCTTCGGTAATTATAGGTTCTCGGATAAACTAGACTTATTTAAATAAAGAATTATTAATTATTAATTATAATAGGCTAGCGTAGAAGACGGGGTAAACTTTTATAGAATACGGAAAATCTAACTAAATTATAAAAGAATTATCGAAAATCTTAAAGACTCGGAAGGGGCCGATATTATAATCGTCGAGTTTAACTAAAGAGTATATAATATTTAGATTCTTAATATTTAGTTATACTTGGTCGCCTATTAAATATATCGGATATAGGCGCCTTCGTTAGTTAGCCGAGAATTTAAAGATAATTTAAATAATAAATATTTTATCGCGGAGGTAATTATTTAAGGCTTCTATTTACGTTACGAATTTATTAGTAATAATTAAATAAATACGAGTTTAAGTAATAAGATCTTAAAGTAAAAATTTAATAAGTTTGAAACCGATATATAAATATTAATTATAATTAGCTAAGAAAGGCGAGGCTAGAGTATTAGAAAAATTAATATTATTATTAGAAAACTCCGCTTTAGGGAGCTATTTCACCTAATTATCCTATATATAATTAATATATACACGGAGGTAGTATTCTATTATAATATTAAACCGCTCGGTTTAATTATTCGTCTAAAGATAGTACCTAGTAGATATATATTAATCGATTTTAAAACGTTTATATAAGGCCTTTTAAAACTCCGATATAAATTAAGATCCTCGATCCGAAATAAAGATATTTAGTAGCCTATAAAGCTTTTATATATTCTAATAAAAAGCGTCGTAGGCTTCGTCTACTTTTATCGATATAATTAGTATTAAGTACCGTATCTTAGTTAAACGGTCTACGAAAATTAAGATATATTAATAAATAATTCTTATAAAGGTATAAAGTAGTAGAGGACCTATATAGTCTATCGAGACGTCTCTTTAACGTCGTTACGGGGGCGGTAATAAGCGTAGTTATTCTTAAATATATTAACGGGAAGGTTTAATTCTTCGGTATATATAATAATTCCTAATAAATCGTTAGATAATAGTATAAACGTTAGGCTATTAATAGGCCCGACTAATTAATTCATAATATTTAATACGACCTAGGTAATTACCCGCGATACTATTATAAACTAGTTAAATTAGACGAAGGCGTAGTTTATTAAAATTCGGAATATATTTCTTTCCTCGGAAGTAGAGAACTCTATTTTTATCTTCGTATTTAGCGAGGGGAATTCCGCTATAATAACGCGTTCTAAAATATAGTATTTCTAGGATTCTAAAGGCGAATTAATCGGCTTAACTAATTATATCCTATAATTAATAAATCGGGGTACCGTATAAATCTTTATCTAAATTAATAAATTAATCTTTATCTAGTTTAGGCTCGTAAGATATAAATAAGGTCTAAGATTTCAAATTAATATCTATATCGAGGTTTATCGGGGTTATATAAATTAATACGAGATATAATTAAAAGAGTTAGACGAGAATCTCTAAATCTATTATCGATATAACTAGGGTAACTAAGACTAAGGCTAAGGTCGTTATATTTAACGATATACTATAAATATAATCCTTAAGGACTTCTAGGGCTAGGTTTTTTTTTTTTAATATAATTTAATATTAATATTAATATCTAGGGTCTAATTTATCCCCCTTTTTAAAGAGGTCTTTTAACCGATATATTAATATATTAAATCTACTACCTTCTTTACCGGGCCGGTAGGTAATCTTATAATTAAAACGAGATAAAAACTCGCTCTACCTCGCTTAATAACGAGATAATACTTTAGATAAAATAAAATATTCGAGAATTTTATAATTCAATATTACCTCGATAAAGAGAGTAGATCCCTCTAGTTTAAAGTATTATTCCTCGAATATACGGACGATTACTATAAACTCTTTATTATAAATCTTATAATTATACTCGGTAGGGTTATACTTCTTTAAAAAATAAATAATAAGATAAAGAATATTTTAATTATTATACTAGGATAGGACCCCCCTAGATACGTAATTAAATATATCTATTTTTATTATAATTTTATAGTCGGGGTCGAAATAAACTAGGATAATATTAAAAATAAAAACCTTCTTTAAGGTATTAAAAGTTACTTAATATCGAGTACTTTACTCGAAGATAATACCTTTTTTAATTAAGATTATAAATAGTATAGCGAGTTTATTAAATTTATAAATAAAGCGCCGATAGAAGTTAACGAACCTTAAGAAACTTTGAATATCTTTAATATTAACTAGTTATAATTAATTTAAAATAATATCGATTTTTTTTAAATTTTTTTTAATTTTTTTAATAGTAATAATTAATCCTAGGTATATAATTTCCTTAACGTAGAAATTATATTTAATAATATTTATTTAAAGCCCCGCCTCGCGGAGTTTCTAAAGAATATATTTAATATAGATTTCGTACTCTTCTTTAATATCGCTATAAATTAGAATATCGTCGAGATATATAATATAAGTCTTATCGAGAAATTCATGAAAAGTATTATTAATATAATACTAGAACGAGGTAGGGTTATTATATAATCCAAATAATATAATAAGATATTCGAATAAACCGAATCGGGTACGGAATATAATAAATTCTTCGTCGCCCTCTCTAACGCGGAGGCGATTAAAAGTAGATATAATATTTAATTTAAAAAATACCTTAATACGATTTAATCGATTTAAGGTTTTTAATATTAAGAGTAAAGAGTATTTATTCTTTACGATAATAATATTCAACTCTCGGTAATTAATATAGAAACGTAGGCCTCCGCCAGGTTTCTTTACGAATAAAATAAAAGATACGGTATAAAACCGATTAACTCGAATAAAACCTTTACTAAAATTCTTATCTAGGTAATAACGGAGTTTTAAAATCTCGTTATAATTTATATTATATAAATTAAATAACGGAGGTTATAGCCCTTCTTTAAACTTAATAATATAATTATATAACCGATACGGGGGTAAGGTATCAGCGTCTTTTCTTAAAAAAATATTTAGGAATTTATAATACCGCGTAGGTAAAATCGTAGTTAAGTTAATATTTTTATTATCTCGGTAAATTTAAAACTCTTTTTAAATAACGGCGGAGGTAAAATAAAACTCCTTATTTATTTTAAATAAAACTCGGTTCTAGGCTTAATTATAAATATTTAATTTAAAATTTTAATTAAAGCGGGGCTTAGGTTTATAATATCTAGATTCTTAAAGAAATTAAATACTTAAGGTCGAGATTTTTTCTAGAATACCTAAAAATCGATCGATTTCTATAAATAATAAATTAAACGTGGTTTACTCGTTAGGCCTAATGAGCCGGGTAAATAATCGAGATTTTATCTCGTATATATTAAGAGTAGCTAGGTACTAGGTTCGTTATTCTTAATACTAAAATTTAAAACGAAGCGAGGCTAGGTTATAATATTTAATTTTAAATATCTTTCCTTATTTAACGGTAATAACGATACGACTATACTCGTTATTATAGTTAGTTCCTATAGGAATAGGTAACTAGGACTAGAGCGGGGAAAACTACTTTTAAATTTAAATTTACTATTAATAAACCTAAAACTAAAGTAACTCCTCTTAAGTTTTAAATTATTTTATATAAATATTAAATTAAACTAGGGACTAGGTTTACTTCTAATAAACCTAGGACTAAATTAATTTTTCTTAAATCGAGATTTATTTCTTATAAACCTAAGATTAAATATACTACTAATAAGTTTAAAGTTAAAGTAACTTTTTTTAAATCGGAATTAACTATTTAGTAATAACGTTATCGTCTATAAATAATAACGGCTCTCTATATACTAACGACTCCTTTTAAATCGGGGTTTATTTTACGCGGGTATCGGACAGAGTTAAAAACTAAAATTCTTAAATTTAGAAACTTTCTTAGGGTATAAGAAAGAGTTTATTTTCCGCGAAGACTTTTACGGGACTTAAGATACAGTTTCTTAAATAAAAATATAAAACGAAAGTTAAGAAATTATCTAAGAAATCGGTAGTAACTTTATAACGGTAGAGGTATAATAGGCCGATTATAACGGGGTATTAACTAAGTTTAATAACGAAAAAGATTATTCGTTCTTAATAATTATAAATATTCAAAATCGTTTCTACGATATAAATAATACGTCCTATAGTGGTAGGTATACTATTAAAGAGTCGGATAATATAAAGATAACGAAGAAGGCGAAGGGGTAGATACTAAATATATATAAAATTATAATCGATAAAAAGATAACCGGATATATTAATATTAATCAAGGCTTTAATTTAAATTCGGGACTAACTATTCCGTAGTTAATAAGAAATAACTATATATTTATTATAAAAAGTAGGGTCGGTCTTAAAAAGCTAAATAATAAATTTAAATAAAAATTTAATTAATAACGAAGGTAAATTAAACGATATAATCGATAAATAAGAAAATATATATAGGGTTCTAAATACCTATAGTCCTAATATACGATTTTATACCGGGACTATTTTTTTCCCACATTTAAAATAACTCCTCTTATAACGCTTTTATCGTCGTCGACGATAATTATAATACTAGATCGGAGGCTAGCTAGTTTAATTAGGTAAACTCTTATATTATATTTAAATAATTTATAATAAAAGTAAAATCTTTACTTCTCGTAGATAATTTTAATAGCCGGGGTTTTTATTAATTTACCTTTAATAATAGTTTAGGTAGAATCGAGGTTTATTAACTCTTTAAATAAGAGGGTTAGAGTTATAATAATAAGAATAAAAGTACTCGTTATGATAAAGTGGGTTATAGGGGTAGAAGTTAATAAAGGTATAATAAACCTCTTTAAGATTTATCCTAATTTAATAGGAGTAATACTCTAACGAGATAAACGGTACTTAATCTACTAAAGTTCTTAGTCGATTTCGGAGTATATACGGACGTACTTATCGAAAGTACATCTACAAAAGTGCAAGCGACTCTGAGAATCCTGGTTTGCTCGGAGCGCTCAGGCCCGCTCGCGAGCGCTAAAATAGCTTAGAGCTAGGTAAGAATTCTCAGGCCCGCTCAGGCTCGCTCAGGATTATTTAGGATTCTTAATACCGGCTTAATATTCTCAGGGCCGCTCAGGGCCGCTCAGGGCCGCTCAGGATTATTTGTTTACATGGCCATTACTACTACTATAGATATACGCGCATACATGGCCATTACTGCTGCCATAGATACGCGCATACATGGCCCATAGATATGCGCATACATGGCCATTGCTGCTGCCATAGATACGCGCATACATGGCCACTGCTGCTGCCATAGATACGCGCATACATGGCCACTGCTGCTGCCATAGATATGCGCATACATGGCCACTGCTGCTGCCATAGATACGCGCATACATGGCCACTGCTGCTGCCATAGATATGCGCATACATGGCCACTACTGCTGCCATAGATATGCGCATACATGGCCACTACTGCTGC
>JAABUK010000099.1_pt1 | contig 201882 bp, 154 predicted proteins | sample 5559141 | NCBI WGS metagenome assembly JAABUK01 (sample SAMN10711869, study PRJNA513367) | rock metagenome | isolation source: Antarctica rocks | place: Antarctica: Victoria Land, Pudding Butte nord | collected 2016-01-03 | reverse complement strand
ATATTTATATTCCTATATGGGGGCCCTAGTCTAGATACTATAAAAAGTTAAAGTTCAAAAAAAAAAAAAAAAAAAGTTGCTAAATCGGTGTAATATCGCTGCTTAATCGGTGCATAATATACTTAGATACGCATTTCCAGCATTTTATATAATTTCGGTACAAAATACGTAAAAATCGGGGTTTCCGGACTTGCCGATATAATAGAGATAATTATAATAACTATTAAAACTTACTCTAGGGCGGGTACTATATAAAAGATATTAATATTAATAATTATTATAAACTCCTCGAAATATTTAATCTTCGATTTAATTATAAAGGTAGTACCCCTAAATTTATAATTAAATTTCATAAATATATTAAAATAATATTAAAGGGCGTTTTTTATAATATTCCTCGCCTAGACGTATTATAATATAACTCCGAAATAAATATTATAATTATATTTAATCCGATTATAAATATCGGCGCTCTTATTATTAAAAATAACTAGAAATATCTAAGGACGTATCTTCGTTTAGTTCTAGTAACTATAAATATTATATTAATAATATCGCCGTTATTAATATAGCCGCTAATAACGAGAGGGTTAATATTCTTAACTTTTTTATTATATCTATAATAAAGTTATATAAAGTTTTTCTTAAAGTTATTTATTTATTAATTAATTATAGGCGCTCGACGATCTTTATCTAGTTTTAAGATATAAATACCCTAAGATTTTAACGATTAAATATTAAAGAGGAGAAATATCTTTCTATATAAATCCTAACGACTAGAAAAAGTAAATTTAGTTATAAATTTTTTAACGAAGAATATCTTAGGTAGTTTAAGAATACGAGTATTAATTTTTAATATCTCCGAATTATTAATAAAACCGTAATTATTAAATATAGGATTATTAGATTATTTTAATATATTTAAATCTTTTTAAAGTTATAGAATTTACGATTATTCTATCTCCCCTATATTATCGAATTCTTTTTAATTATTAATATTATTAATCTACCCTTTTAATATCCCTTCTCGTAAATATTATTATCCTCTCGTTACGCCCTTATAATAATATACTACCTATTTTTCTATAGTTTACTATCCTCGTTTTATAAGCCTTCGTTATTATAAATATATTTCTTTAAAATTTCGCGGAGTTTATAACTCTCTAACTTCTTTATAGGGTCTTTTATTATTCGATATATTTATTATCGAGCCCTTTATTTATTATAGATAACTATATTTATATTAGAAATTATATTCACGAATTTAATAATATATATCGCGCGATTTTAATTAATTTAATTAATATAGTATATTATTTAGTCCTTAATATTTACTAGTTATATAGAGTTAAAGATAATAATATATTTAAAGGCCGTAAATATTTATTTTATATTTAAGAGTATAATAGATCCTATTAAAAATTAAAGTATAAGATCCGAGGTTATATTTTCTTTACTATCTTTACTCTTTTAGAAAAGTTTAACGATTTTAATTTATTTTAATTTAAATATACCTCCGTAGATTAGAGTAATAGGTCTTTTCTACATTAAATAAATCGTTTATATAATTATTAATATAATATTCCTAGTATAGGATAAAGCCTACGTTATAATAGAAAATTCTATTAAAAATATTTACCTAGTAAATAATAAAAGCCGAGATAAAGAATATAATTATAATAATTATTTTTATATCGACCCTTTATATTTTATTTCTAAGAATATTTAGTATTTATATTTTAAGATAGTTATTTACTCCGGCGATTTAATTAATTTTTTTTAAAGAGTAAATCTCTTTACTTTAATTTATAAAGTTTCCTTTTCTTTAACCTAAATTAATTATTATCTTTTAATTTATTACTTATTAATTTAAAGTTCTTTATATCTTTATAGAGAGCTAGTTTAAGGAATAATAATAAAATTCTAATATAATATACAGCCGCGAGCTATAAGCGTACTATAATCTTTAATATAATATTTTTTTTATAACTCTTAAAGGCGAGTAAAGTATTATAATAGATTTACCGAACTCTTTAATTTATCTCCTCGAAGTAATAATCTAGTAATATTTTATACCGTTACGGGTAGTTTAAAAAATAATCGAAATAATAGTTAAATTTAAACTTAACTAACGGTTCCCCGAAAAAGATAAACTCTAATATATATTATATCTAAAGTATTCGAATAATAATAATTATAATCTTTTTATACTACTCGTACTCGTTTTTAATATTATAATTATTATATATACTCCGGATAAGATTTTTATACCTTTTACCGAGTTTAATAAATTTATTTTTTATATAATATTTTAGGCGTTTACGCGCTTTATTTAAACGAGGGTAATTTTTTTTAAAGGGTAGTATAATTTATTTATTATTTATAAATATACTTATTTAATTTATTATCGTCCTCGGTAATAATTTAAACGAAGTCCCGTTAATTAAAATCTTTCGAGGTTTCTAACCCGGTATTATATTATTAATCTTCCGAATCTTAGTAATCGTCTCTATAATTTTATTATTTTTAATATATATTTCGTTTATTATAATCCTATCTTATTTTATATTTTATTAGAGTTATTATTTTTATATCCTAATTTTATTACCTCTTTTTTTTACTATAGGAATTCTATTTATTAAGACTTTATTAATTTAATTAAGAAATAAGATTAAAAATATAAAATAAAGTATTTCTAAAAAATTATAATTTTTATTAAAATAAGGAGCCTCTTTTAATTTTATTAAGAGATCGCGATTTAATATATTTAATTTCTCGGTAAAGATTTTTAATTTAGGATTATTATAAATTTATTATAATACCTACCTAAAAGCTTTATTCTTTTATATTATTTATATCTCTATTAAATCTAGCTAGTAGGATAATAAATTTATAAAGAAAAGGAAAAAATTAAGGCCGTAACTCGGTATAAATTTTTTAAATATATTAGAGTCGATATATATATATTAAATCCCTTAGGGCCTCCCGGACGGGTAATATATATCGGGTAATTAAAAATCCTTCGTTATTCCCTCCGCGAGATATAGGTTATATCTTTTTTCCTTTTTAATTTTCTTTATATTCTTATAGTTTAATACGAGTAAATAGTTTAGGTAAATTACCGTAAAACTTTATAAAATTTAAAACCCTCGTTAACTATTAGTTTTAAATTTAATAAAGGTTAATTATATTATTTTTTTAAACTTTATAATATTTATAAAATATCCCCCGTTTTAAAAGATCTTTATTTTAAATAAAATAAATATACCGAGTATCTAGAATAAAATAAAACCTATTATTATTTCTTTTATATAAATCTTTTTTCCAGTTTTATAATTTTTAATATTATTTAATTTAAAAAGAAAGTAGTAGTCCTCCTATCTTCTATTATTCTAGTATATATATTCCGTTATTTTAATAAGTTATATATTTAATAATTTAACTCGATTTATTAACTTTAGTATTTAAACCTAGTTATTAATTTATTTATCCTTCGCTCTTTTTTTTAAAGACTTCTTAATATCTTCTTCTTCTTTAATCGGAATATCTTTTATTTCGTTTTATTTTAAGATAAATACTAGTTTAGATATTTGATTAGTAACTATATATTTAATTATTTTCTCGTTATATATAATTTTAGCGTCTATAAAGTCTTTCTATAATTATTTAAATAAATCGTCTACCGTAGGCGGGATCGGTCGAGTTATTATTATTATTTATATTATATTTATTAAGGGCTAATTATTTACTATAATTTAATTAACTCTTTTATTATCGCGCGTTATAGGGGTTCCGTTATTCTTTATATTTCGATCGTTTATTAAAAGACGGGATTAGTATCTAGATATTTATTAAACTAACGGCTAGGTTTATTAAACTATAACCTAGTTATAATATAAGAGTAAGCCAAGATAAAAAATAAAAGACGAAAATTAAAGTAGGGCCAGTTACTATCTAAATAGGAACTAATATACGGAGTATTTATTTATTTCCTATTCTAACTATATTAGGATAGAAATAAGGAAACTAGTTTAGACCTAAATTAGATTTAAAGTAAATAAAACTATATTATAATAATAGCCCCCTCTTTAAGGTCGAGCTCCTACGAGATAAATAAATAATTAATTCGATTAATTAGATTTCGTAACCCTAAATCTTATTTAGGGTTACGAAATAGTTAAGATAAAAACGCGTTAAAATATTCGAGTTATCGATAGTAATAAATAAGAGATAGGACGGGGAATAAACGGCGATATACGGATAAAACTAGGCGTTAACGTTATTATTTATAAACGATAACGGCGGGGCTAGGTTATAGGGTACTATTTATTTATATAATAATACGAAGTATCGGTCGAAGCCGATACGGAATGATAACCGAGGGGATAATAACGGATAAGGAATAAATTATAATATAAGCGGGGGTTAATATTAAGTCATAGTACCTAGGGTGTTTATAATAATATAAAAGTAAATATGAAACCTTAGTAGGAAAAATAATCTTTATATTTAAATAATAGAATTAATCTCTAAAGAGTTAGAGCGAGGGCTCCGAGCCTCCTATTTCTAAAGAGGCTCCGGAGTACCGGAAACTATAATATAATATTATAATATAAATAGCGTAATTACGCCGTATACTCCCTATATAGGATTTATATATTATATTTAATAGCTATTATAAAGCTAGTCTTAATATAATATAATAATTACCTCCCCTTCTAGGGGTTTCGCCCTCGAAACTAGTAAATATTAATTTAACGTTTTAATACTCCGACGAAGGAGTATAATATAGGAGAATCTAAATTAAATAAAGTATACGCGTAACGCCTATACCTCCTATCTAATTTTATTAATTCTCTTATCTTTATAATAATAATATATTAAGAAAAACCTCTAAACCTAGTAGGAAAAAGGGAGGGAAATAAATTATATCTTAAAGTTTAATAATACGTCGCGTATAGTTCGTAATCGGCGTAGTTATATAGTTATAAATTGTATTAAGTATTTAATAAAAACCTCTAAACCTAAAGGGAAAAGTAAAGGAAAGAATATTATAATTACTATCGAAAACTATAAATCTTTACTACTAGTAGGGCTTTAACGATATCGGCGGTAGAATAAATTATTCTACTTTATTTTTTAGGAAGGACTCTAGTTATAAGAGTGAATATATATAGGTAACGGTTTTAATATAGGTACAAAGCCTTCGCCGACCTTCTAACTTTTCTTCTTTTATAATATCCTACTATCTTCTATACGTATAAACTCCTATATATTATTATCGATAACTATACTATATTTAGACTTTTATTAATTTATAATAATCTCGGCCGTATCTTTAAGCTCTTTCTTTAAAGTTATAAATATTTATCTATAAAAGTATAAGCGACTCTAAGAATCCGGATTTACTCGGAGTATTTAGGCCCGCTTACGAGCGCTAAAATAGCTTAAAGTTAACTAAGAATTCTTAGGCCCGTTTAAGCCCGTTTAAGATTATTTAAGATTCTTAGGCCCGCTTAGGGTCGCTTAGGATTATTTAAGATTCTTAAGGCCGCTTAGGGTCGCTCAGGATTATTTATTTATATGGCCATTACTACTACTATAGATACGCGCATTCATGGCCCATAGATACGCGCATACATGGCCCATAGATACGCGCATACATGGCCCATAGATATGCGCATTCATGGCCCATAGATATGCGTATTCATGGCCCATAGATACGCGTATACATGGCCATTACTGCTGCCATAGATACGCGCATACATGGCCATTGCTACTGCCATAGATATGCGCATTCATGGCCCATAGATACGCGCATTCATGGCCCATAGATACGCGCATACATGGCCCATAGATATGCGCATTCATGGCCCATAGATATGCGCATACATGGCAATTACTGCTGCCATAGATACGCGCATACATGGCCCATAGATATGCGCATACATGGCCATTACTGCTGCCATAGATATGCGCATTCATGGCCTATAGATGTGCGCATTCATGGCCCATAGATACGCGCATACATGGCCTATAGATACGCGTATATATGGCCATTCTTACCCCCATAGATACGCGTATACCCCTATTTATGGCCTATACATACGCGTATATATAATATTCTATGATCGCCCCTATCGACGGCAGCGACCCCCCGGAACTACCCTTAACGCCAGGAACTTTTAATTCCCGGATTTAATCGATTCGCGCGAAATCTACGTGGGGGTAACGCCTAGGCTATACGATACCGGATATATAGCGACGTTTTACCAGGTATAATTATATAGTGCGACAGCGATAGCGATAGAGCCTTAGCCATAAATAGAGGCCTTAGCTATAAATAGGGGCCTTAGCCATAAATAGAATAACGCTATAGCTATAAATAGAATACGCTATAACTATAAATGGAATACGCCATAGCCATAAATAGAATACGCTATAACTATGAATGGAATAGGGCCATGGTCATAAATGGGGCTATATATAGGGGCCATATATAGGGGCCATATTAGTGGCGTATTCTAAATTTAGGTATTTTTACGAGTTAAAAACATTCTTAGGAGCGCGCTAGATTCTCAGGAGCGCTTATAAAGACTAATAATACTCGAGAGTTAGGATATAGTATTACCCCGCTTAACTAAACTTAACCGGCTCACGTGCGCTTATAGCGCTTAGAGCCTACCCTATACTTTTATAGATATTATATATATATTCCGTAGGTAAAGCTAGAGTTAATATATCGTAGTTTAAATAAATCTTTCTTTTCTTCTTTTAAATTCTTTCTTTAAACTTATAATTATTAAAGTAAATAAATAGTTTATTCTATCTTTAAATAAAGTATTTATTTATATTTTAAAAGAATTAATATCATCGTAATATTTATTTTATTTTTAAATTATTAGTTTTATACTTTAATTTATTAGCGATACGTATATAGCTAGATTACTTTAATATTTAATATATTAATTTAATCTTTATAGTATATAATATTAACGATAATATTTAAATATTTAATATATTCTTAACTCTTATTTCTCGTAAAATAACCGCCCGCTTTACTTTTACCCCGCGTTTATCCGTACTTTTATACCTCCGTTACTCTAAGCGGATAAACCTAGATAATTACGTCCTATATAATAAAATATTATATATAAAGTATATTTATTATATAAAGAATAAATACCTATATAATCTTATATATCGTTAATATTCTAAAACCGAATTATATTAACGTATTTAGATTCCGTCTAAATTTTATACCCTTATAAATTTTCTTCTTAATCGTTTAAAACGTCGAGGCCTTAATAAACGTTTTCGCGAGCGGGTCGTTAAATATATAAAAGATATTATAACCTTCCTTCGGGAGATTAAATTTAAAAGTAACGATATTAAGAGAGGGAAGGATATATTATAGTTAATATCTCGATTTACTATAAACGTCGAGGGTATAAATAATACCTTTTATACTCTAGTAAATTAATATAATTTAGATATAATTCGTATATTAATAATTTTTTAAAGAGGGATTATTACCCGGGATACGGGTACGCTTTAAAATAAGATTATATAATATTAACCTAACGATCTTCTCGAATCGACGGACGAAGATAAAGCCGACGATAAAGATAAAGACGATATTTATACTCGTTATATATAAGACACCTTTAAATACGACTTTTCTTTTAGTTTTAATCCTATTATTAATTAATTTAAAATACCTATTATTAACGATCTCGATATTATCGATCTTATTTTATTCTTTAATAGTATATAAAGAGTTATAATATCTAGTCGTAAAGCTCTTTTAATTAAAAATATTATAAAGCCTCGCCTTTAATACGCCGGTATAGAGGGTACGAGTTATTATATTTTAAATAAATTAATATCTTCTCGCGAGGCTTTTAAGGAAGAAGTTAAAGATAAAGTTAATAATTTTAATTTTAGTTCTACTTCTACCCTTTATTTTTTAATTCGATTTCCCGGCCCCGGCCTTATTCGTAAATAACCGAGTCTTAATATTAAGAAAGTTAGTCGTTATAGATATAAGTTTACCCGTAAGCGCCCCGCTAGCCGTAAAGATACGTCTCGCTCGAAGTTTATTAATAAAAAGTAATTAGTAATAATTAGTAATTAATAACGCTTCCTCTTCCTACTCTTTACTTTTTATATCTTTTTTATTTTCGTATTCTCTTCGAATACTTCTCGTAGTTCTAGCGCGTTATTTAAAATATTTATATTGATTTATTTATTAAAGGTTTTTAATTATCCTAATTATTTCATAAAGTAAAGTACCTCGCTCTTTACTTTCTTCTTTTTTAGTACCTTTTCTACTTTTTATTCGTTTATATTATTTATTAATTCTAATAGAGGTATATTAAAGATCGAAACGTCGTTTTATCGTTAATAATACGGCTCTAAAAGCGATATATAAAAAATATTATAAATATAATAACTAGTTAATAATCCTAGGCGGTACGCTTATATTCCGACGGTATTTAAAATCTTAAATAATTTAATTACTTTATAAGAGAGCTTCTTATTTAATTATTTTTACGTTAAGTTTTTAATTAATAATAATATAAGGTTATTTATATTAAATAATTTCGGCTTATACTTTTTATTATAACTATATTTTTACGCTTCGACCGCGATAATTTATACTTTTATTAAATACTCTCTTAAAGTATTTAATTTTTTAATTCTTTTTTATACTAATAGTACTTCTCCCCCGTATATCTCGCCCTCGAGACGCGGTTTAAGAAAAGAATTATAACTATATATAATTATAAATAGTATTTATTTTATTATCGTATACTACGTATTATAATATATTTATTCTATTATAAATAAGAGTATTATTTAATTATTTTACTCGCTTAAGTAGAAGGTTCTTAAATAGTATTTTAAGGTTTAATTCTAGCGTTTTATCTAACTATCCGTCTACGGATAAAATACGGTATTTAGGCGCCTTTTAATTTTTATTAAATAGTATATCTTTAATTAAAACGTATTTATAAAGATAAAATCTTTATTAGAAATAATTTTATTAGGAACTTTAAACTTTAAAATAACTTTTTCGAATATTAACTCTATTAACCCCGTAGAGTCGATTATTTTAATAATTAAGATATATCGTAATATCTTTATATACCTATTTATAATTATAAAGACCGTATTATAAACGCGCCCGTATCGTTTACTTAAAGGTAAACTAGTAATAAAATTCATTATAATTTCTTTCTACGGCCCCGTAGGATATAATAAAGAACTAATTTTATTATAAAAGCGGTATCGATATACCTTAACCCGCTAGTATATATCGTATATATTAATATATTCCCGTATATTAGCCTTAAGAGTACTCTAGAAATATTTTTTAATAAGTAACTCCGTTATCTTCTTAATATATCTATAAAAGTATAAGCGACTCTAAGAATCCGGATTTACTCGGAGCGCTTAGGCCCGCTCGCGAGCGCTAAAATAACTTAGAGCTAGCTAAGAATTCTTAGGCCCGTTTAGGCCCGCTTAGGATTATTTAGGATTCTCAGGCCCGCTCAGGGTCGCTTAAGATTATTTAGGATTCTTAGGGCCGCTTAGGGTCGCTCAGGATTATTTATTTATATGGCCATTACTACTACTATAGATATGCGCGCATATATAGCCCATAGATATGCGCATTCATGGCCCATAGATATGCGCATATATGGCCATTACTGCTGCCATAGATACGCGCATACATGGCCATTGCTACTGCCATAGATATGCGCATTCATGGCCCATAGATATGCGCATTCATGGCCCATAGATACGCGCATACATGGCCCATAGATACGCGCATACATGGCCCATAGATATGCGCATTCATGGCCCATAGATATGCGCATTCATGGCCCATAGATACGCGCATACATGGCCATTACTGCTGCCATAGATACGCGCATACATGGCGATTGCTACTGCCATAGATATGCGCATTCATGGCCCATAGATATGCGCATTCATGGCCCATAGATACGCGCATTCATGGCCCATAGATACGCGCATACATGGCCCATAGATATGCGCATACATGGCAATTACTGCTGCCATAGATACGCGCATACATGGCCCATAGATATGCGTATACATGGCCATTACTGCTGCCATAGATATGCGCATTCATGGCCCATAGATGTGCGCATTCATGGCCCATAGATACGCGTATACATGGCCCATAGATACGCGTATATATGGCCATTCTTACCCCCATAGATGCGCGCATACCCCTATTTATGGCCTATACATACGCGTATATATAATGTTCTATGATCGCCCCTATCGACGGCAGCGACCCCCCGGAACCACCCTTAACGCCAGGAACTTTTAATTCCCGGATTTAATCGATTCGCGCGAAATCTACACGGGGGTAACGCCCGGGCTATACGACACCGGATATATGGCGACGTTTTACCAGGTATAGTTATATAGTGCGACAGCGACAGCGACAGAGCCTTAGTTATGAATAGAGGCCTTGGCCATAAATAGGGGCCTTGGCCATAAATAAAATAACGCTATGGCCATAAATGGAATGCGCCATAACTATAAATGGAATGCGCTATGGCCATAAATAGAATGCGCCATGGCCATGAATGAAATAGGGCCATAGCCATAAATGGGGCCATACATGGGGGCCATATTAGTGGCGTATTCTAAATTTAGGTATTCTCACGAGCCAAAAATATTCTTAGAAGCGCGCTAGATTCTCAGGAGCGCTTATAAGGACTAATAACGTTTAAGAGTTAAGATATAATATTACCCCGCTTAACTAAACTTAACCGGCTTACGTGCGCTTATAGCGCTTAGAGCCTACCCTATACTTTTATAGATATACTAAAGTACCCCGTTAATATATCGTTATAATATCGTTTTAATAACTCTTCGCGGATTAATCCTTCTTTAAATATATAAATCTTATTATTATATCTAAGAATTAATATAAAATTTAAAGTCTATACTCCGGCGGAACGCTAGTAATCTACTTATATAATTTCGGCGATTTTTATTTACGAGAAGGAATTATCCTTTTATAAAGCGCGAATTATTTTAATTATTAATAAACTCTTAGCGTTATAAGTCGTTTCGTAAAATATTATTAATTTAATAATAATACGTAGAATAAATAATTTATAGTTTATAATTCTAGCGATAAAATTAAATAATTTCTTTATTACGTTATAATCGATTTAAATAAACGTCTCGCTTAAACTCTTTAGAATTTCTTATCTAGATATTAACTTCTTAAGCCTAAATAAATATATTACCGAAAGATATCCTTTTTTTATAATAAACCTTAAAGACCCTAGTAACGTAAATTTTATATATATTAAATTTTACGCGACGTCTACGGATATATTATTTAACGCCGGCGAAATATTATTTACCTCTAGATCTTTTATATTTACGAATATATTTTATATTATAACGAAAATAGGGCCTTAACTAGTACCTTCTAAATTTAATAACTTTTATTATAATATAAATAATATATTATTTAAAAAGTTATCCTAGCCTTTATAATTAAAATAATATAAGGGGTTATTAGTTAAGTTACTCTTTTTAAAACGATACGAAATTAAGAAATTAAAAGATAAAAGTCTTATTACCTAACGCGCCTAGTAATTATTTAATTATTTAACGTTTATAAAACCTCTTAAATTATTATAATCGGTTAAGACTTCTACTTTATATAAACTACTTTTAAGGTAGTATCGTTATTATTTAAATATTATAATAATTACGAGGAGCTCTTTATTATAAATCTTATATCGAATTTTTAAACTCTATATCTTACGGGACTAGAAAACGACGGGATACTATTCGTTATTATTTTATAACTACGTTAAAATCGTAGTTATAGTAAAATTAGAAGTATTTATCTTAATCCGAATTTTTAATTCTAGATTAAAGTATATTAAAATAAGTATATATAAAAATAAATCGCGAAGTAGGTAAAACGTTTATTCTACCTCTTTAGGTTATTTAAATAAACTAAATTTTTTATTATCTTAACTACCTTTTAATAGACCCGTTAATAAATTTATTATCTACGAATAACGATAAATAAATCGATAATAAAAATTAATAAAGCCTAAAAATACTTATATATTATAAAAGGACTTTAGTTTTAACTAGGACTAAATCGTATTAATCCTATATTCGTTTATCGAGATACCTTCGGTATTTATAATAAACCCTAGAAACTTAATTAACCGAGTAAAGAACTCGTATTTCTTAAGACTCGCGAATAAAGAATATTTTCGTAGGCGTTCGAGTATTTATCGTATATAGTTAATATACTCCTCTTTTAAATTTAAATAAATTAAGATATTATTTAGATAAACGATATAAAATATATCTATTAAGCCCGTTAACGATTTATTAATATAGGTTTAAAAAGTAGTAGGTATATTCGTTAAACTAAATAATATTATTATATATTCGAAAAGATTATATCGTATACGAAATATTATCTTTTATTTATTACCTTCCTTAATTCTTATTCGATAATAAATATTTTTTAAATTAAACTTCGTAAATTATATAATATTATTTAGGCGGTCCAGCGTTTTATTAATTAAGAGTAACGGGTAGCGATTCTTAATAATAATTTTATTAAGACCTCGGTAATCGATATATAATTATAGTTTATTATCCTTTTTTAGAATAAAAAGGATAGGAGCTTTAACGGGGTTTACGAAATATTTAATTTAACCCTTCGTTAAGGCGTCGTCTAGGTATCTCCTTAACTTTATTAATTCTAGGTTTAATAAATTATAAAGAGGCCCGTATAACGGGTTACCCTTTATATTAATTATATAGTCGCCGCCTTTATATAATAATAATCGACCTACTTCTTTATCTAAAAAGATATTATTAAAATTTATAAATTTATTAAGAAGCGTAGGCGGTATAATAACGGAATTATTAGAAGATATTATATTAACGGTAGTATCGTTATTCTTAACCTTATTTTTATTAATAGGATCTTAATTAAAGGGACTAACTTTAATATAAATTAATATATATATAATTAACTACGTCCTTAATGATTTCGTAAAATCCTTAGGTAATTCTAATATATACGTATTCGGCGCGATACCGAACCGCTAGGTACGTATATTATAATCGGTTTAAATCTTCTTCTTTTCTATAGCCGGTATATTTATAATAATAAGCGAGCCTTTTTTATTAATAAAGTAAAAGGTATTATTATACTCCTTAGTTTATTTTTATAAATTAATTAACTAGTAAACGATATTATAAATATTATAATAATAAATAAATTACCCGCTTATTTATTTAAGAGTCGGTAACGACTCGCTCTTAAGACGCTCTGGGTTATATTATTATATAAATATCTTATTAATAATATTTATCTCCGTTCCTAGATCTTTATCCATTTTAATACGAATAATTTTTATATTAATATTAATTAAATTCGTAATAACTTCGTTATCGATATTTATACTCGGTCGGGTTTTTATTTCTCTTTATTCCCTCGGGATAAAGACTTCCTTAAGGGTTTATTATTTTTTAACTCGGCGGTATAATCGCCGATATAATTAATAGTTTTTATTTTCTTCTCCGGATATTTATTAGAGTAATAACCGAGTTTATAATAATTAAAGTATTTAATATCCTTAAGATTCTTATCGTTTACGTAAATCGTATATATTTTATTTATATTTCTACGATTACCTTTATTAAAACCTTATCCCTTTATATTAAATTTATCTTTATTATCTCTACTCTTTAACCCCTTCTTATACCTTTTCCGAGGTTTTAATTAATTATTTTAATTATTATTTTATATCTTAAAGTCTCGATTAAGATTACGTTTATAATACGCCGTAAATAATATAAATTCGGTTCGTTTAATAAAAATACTTTAGGCCCGGTTAACTTCTTTTAAAATATTAAGTCTTAAATAGGTTATTAAATAAATTATTTATTATTTTTTATTATAGGGAGGTAGTTCGGTTTCTAGGGTATTAAAGTAAATATCGAAATCTCGTACCGATTAATTATTCCTTTAACGTATATATTAATATTTAAGATTTATATTTATAACTCGGTTTAAAGGGTCCTCGATTACGTTAAATAAATAGTTTATAAAGAACTTTTACGTTAATATATTTATTAAATAAAGTTCCTTATATTTATTTTATAATTTCTTAATTTACCTTTTTAAGTAGGGTATTATATATAAAATCTTCTTTTCGTTTATTTAAAAATTTACGGGTATTAAACGAAACGCGGTCTCTATATTATAGATTTATTCTTAATAATCTTACGGATTCTTTATATAAAAATCCCGTAGTTTCGATAACCGTAAATTACCTTAATTTATATTATAACCGATTTAACTACGATTTACCGTCGGGTCGTTTTCGTCTTTTATATTTAGTTTTTAAAGATTATTTTTAATTTCTTTATCTCCTTTACCTACGATAATATATCGTAAATTTTTAATATTCTTTTAAATTATAATAATAAAGGCCTCTTTCTCGAGGGCTTTTTATTTACGTTTTAATTCTATAAATTATTAATTTACCGTAAGATTAATATTCTTCGGTAAATCTCCCGTATTTTCGTTTAAAGTATTAATCCCGTATATCTCGCCTTCGGGACGATTATTTCTAGAAAGATCTTTTATATTTTTAATAAATTATTATTTAAAAAGGTTAAAAGAGATTAAAATTATTAAGTTATAATATTTAGGGTATTTATAATAATATAAAAATAAGTATAAAACCTTAATAGGAAAATAATCTCTATATTTAAATAATAGAATTAATCTCTAAAGAGTTAGAGCGAGGGCTCCGAGCCTCCTATTTCTAAAAGGGCTCCGGAGTACCGGAAACTATAATATAATACTATAATATAAATGGCGTAACCACGCCGTATACTCCCTATATAGGATTTATATACTATATTTAATAACTACTATAAAGCTAGTCTTAGTATAGTATAATAATAATTTTATTTTATAATAATAAGTACTCGTTAGTTTTTTAAACTCTTAAAGATTTATTAAATCTTCTACCTTTATTTATATTTAATATAATAAATTAAATAGTCTTAGATTTAATATAATATTTAATTTTATATTCTCGTTAGATCCTTAACTATACGTATTACCGTTATTAATATTAGAGGTTATTATATATCCTATACTACGGCCTCTTTCTTAATTATACGTATCGTCGATAATAGAAGTCGTTAGATTCTTTATATTAATATTAAATCCCGAAGTAATCGGGTCCTAAATATTATAAACTTCCGTAATATCTTAATTATTATCGAATTCCTTAGTATTTCTAGTTCCTTCTTTTATATATATAATATTATTAAGATTTTCCTCCGATTAGTTTATTATATATAGATTCTTATTTTAAAAGTTATCGTCCGAGTTTAAATTATAATTATATTTAATAAAATTAAATACTAGGAGCTCTTCTTTATATTTAATATAAATATCTATTTTTATTAAAAGTCTTTATAGATAATTATAATAAAATCGTTTATACTTTTTCTTATATAATTAAATTTTTATTTAATTTATAATAATCGTTAAAACGTCGCCTACGCGAGAAACTTTAGTAAAGAGACGAGGATTAAAGAATATAAAGCCTAACTTCTCGGATCCTATTATATAAAGAATTATTATAGACTTCTCTTCGTTTTAATAATTATTAATAGTTCCGGTATCTATATCTTCTAATCCTATAATAAACGCTAGCGCTTATTTTATAAAATTAATTTATACGAGATAATTTATAAGAATAAGAATATCTTTAATTTTAATTCCTCTTTAAATATAATACTAGTAGAGTTTTATAATAAACTATAATTCCCGTTTATTTTAACCGGATTAAAAGAAGTTTATTTTATAATATTATCCGTCGGTATTAATCTAGATAAAGTTTATAAGGGTATTAAATAAATCCTTATATATTTCGGTAGTTATAACGGTATTAAAGCGACTAGCCGGATTTATTATAAAGGTAATAAAACTTCTATACTAAATTCTAGAGATAATATTAATAATATTTATAATAATTCGGTATTATTTTATTAAGTCGTATTTAGGGTAACCTAAAATTACTTAATATTTATATATACTCTTATTTATCTATTTAACGAAAGAATTATACTTTATATTTTATTCTTTAAACAGTAGTTATTTATCGTCTCCTAATAAATATATAATAATTTTATATTATATTAAAGTAACGAAGAGCTCCCTATTATCGGCTTTATTAATTTTTTAGATAATAATATAATCGCCTTTAAAATTCTTCTTTAGGATTATATAACCCGAATTAATAAAGATTATAATAACGATAACGATATCCTTTATAAAGATATCCTTTAAAAGTAACAATTCGAGTATTTTAAATATATAATATTCCTCCTTATTATCGAATATATCGTTATTCTTAACTTTATAGAATATCTCGCGAAAGTATTTATAAAGTTTTTAGTAGTAGGTTATATTCCCGGCTTTATTTAATTTATATTTAATATTCTTTTTTATTATTTATTATAACTCCTTACTTTTTTAAAAAATTACATTTTTAAATATAAACCCCGCTCTACCTCTATAATCCTCGAAGTCTATATTATTTATTAAGATAATCTCTTCGTGATTATAGTCGATAAAATTATTATTATTATAATCCGAGCCTCTTTATCTTTAATTATTTTACGATTTATCGAGTTAAAGAGTATTATTAATTTATATTATATTAATTTAAGAATCGCTATCGCTTTATAACTCGCCGTCTTTAATAATTTTATTATCGTCTAGTTATATACCTTTAAGGGTATTATTATTATTTATAATAATATTATTAATAAAAATAGAATTAATATTTACGTTAAATCGATTGAGAAAATTTATAATTTATAGTAGTAAAATACCGAAGCTCGTATTATAAAGTTTATAATAATAGTTTATAATATTAAAAAATATCTCTTTAATTTTATTTATTATAATTACTATAAGCCGATTATATTAACTTTAAAGGAGCGAAGAGTTAGATTATTATTATAAATTATTAATATTATAAACTATATATTATTAATTCTTATTTTAAACGACGGCCTAATCGGTTATAAATTAATAAAAACGAATTATATATTTCTTTATAATTTCAATTCCTCTTTTACCGAGCCGAGTAAATTCGGTATTTAACTTCGTAATAAAAGAGTCTACTATTTTATTTATTAGATTTAAGACCTTTACTTTTTTATTAATTAATATAAATAATATAATAATAACTATATCGAGTTTTATTTTCCCGGTTCCTTATAGTCCCTTTAAGAGTCCGAGGCTATTAAATATATATAATAAATATTTTAATATATTTATTTAAAATTTATCTAGATTAATATTTTATTATCCGAGTTTAGCCTTAAAATTTATTCTCTAAAAAATATTAACTACGGTTTAAATATATAGATTTTATCCGATAATAAATCGTTATTATCGAGGGTTATAAATATAATTTATATTTTTTATATATATAGGATTTAGTATTTTAATAACGGTTAGTTTAAATTTATATAAAATATCGGATAAAAAAGGAACGACTTTAATTATTATTAACTCCGCGTCGAAATAAAACTTCTTAAACTCTTTATATAATATATTTTATAAATCTATTAAATTAAAGACCGACTTTAATTTTAAATTACTTTAGTTATTCTTTTCGTACTTCTAAAAACGGTTAAATATAATAATATAATCGAGTAAACTAGCGTAAGGAAAGGGTTTTAATAGGATAATTACTATTTATTCTTTAATAAGAAATTTAATTACGAAGTTATTTTCCGTCGAAAAGTAATATTCGTAGTTCGAGGGTAGGCGGAGGAGATTTATATAAATATAATTACCCCCTAATATAATTATTAAGGCGCGTAGTTAATATTTCTAAAACTAGGAATTCTTAATATCTTTTATCTCGTTTTCCTCTTAATAAATAATAAATATACCCTCGGTAGTCTAATACTTATTATTATTAATATATATTAAATTAAATAGTAAATTAATCTTTAAACGATTTATTACTAGTATAATTTAATCTTTCTAAACTTTATATCTCGTATCGGCTAAATTATTAAATTAATAAATATATAATATATATACTCGCTCGAGATTAAATATAGATAATATTTCGTTATATAAAATAAAAAATAAATCCGCCTTTAAGGTCGAAAAGAAAATAGTAAATTTAATTATATTATTCTTTAATTTAATAAATACGTCGAGTAGTTAATTTTAAATATATTAGAAAATACCTAAATTACCGGTTTTTTATAGGATTCCTTTAATCTACGCCTTCGTTAGGCGAAATAAAAATTCTATATATATTAGTTACTTTATAGTACGGTAGGTAATTAGTCCGACCTCCTATAATTTAATATAATAATCGAGGTATATTTATTTAATAAAATTATTTTAGGCGGGTTTATTTATAAAAGCTTTAAAATATATATAAATTAACGGCTCGTTTTAAATATCATTTATAATATTTAGCCGGAATATTTAAATATAAAGTAATTACTCTTCGCGAGAGTAATTAAGAGTAGGTTCTTCTTTATTAATAAAAGCCTTAATCTAGATATATATATTAAATAATTAATTATTATTCTTATCTATATAAATCTTATATATTACGCGGGTATCTTTATTTTTAAATTATTTAATAGGTTTACCCTAGCCTTCGAAGATAATTTTTATTTTATATAAAGAGTTCTTCTTCTTTATAGGTATAATACTATTATCGGCTCGCTCTTTAATAAAATTATCGATTTTATCGCGCTCGATAGTCTAAAGTTTTATATATATATTATTAATAACTTTACCGGGGTTATTTTTATTTAGGCGAGTAACCGCGGTTTATTATTTACTCGGTATAATAAATTAATAAAATATTACTACCTAGAGTATAAAGGGGTATAGAATAAATAGGAGTTTAGAAGACGAAATTATAAAATCCGTTAATTAAAATTCTTATTAATAATAATTATTTATTTATATAAAAAGTAATTTCTCTTTATACTACTACTCCTAGCTCGGCGATTATATAGGGAAATTAAATAAAAAGTAAAGTAAATTATAAATAATTTAAGATATAAAGACCTTCGACGTAGATTAAATTTAATAAAATAAAACTATAAAGTTTATTAACGGAATCCTAAAGTAATAATAATTATTTATTAATAAGGCTCGTAATTCCTCGTATATAACTACTTTTATTAATAGTAATTATATATAAATAAAGAGGTAGAAGTATTATAATTAATAAATAAAGATATAAGGGTATTTATAATAATTAAAAGTATATTAAACTTTTTATAGTATAGTCGTATTTAAAGTTAAACGAGTAAAGTAAAATATTAATTATAATAACCTATTTCTTATAACTAATTAATAATATTTATAGGAGGTAAGATTTCTAATAATAAAATATTTATAATTAGATATTTATATAGATTTTAGATAAATAATTTCTAAGAAGCTCGTACCGTTTTAAAATAAATAATTAATAAATATAAAGATATAAATTTCACGATAATAAATATCTTAATCGGCGGGTATTTTAAACGTTAGCTCGTTATATAATAAATATCTTAATATATATAAATACCAGTATATTCGCCGGTTATTATTACCGAGGTACTCGGGAATAAAATAATAAAAAGAATAAGATTAAAGAATCCGGTCTTAGATAAATTAATATATCGAGGATTATAATTTAGTTTCGTTATTATAATTTTATTTTATAAATTAACCCTCGATAAATAGTCTTCGGTAGAGATAGAAGTAAAAGAAATAACTATAATTATTTAATAATCTTATATTCGAGCTTTATATCTATAAGCCGCCGAGTAAAATAAATTAATTAAATTATACCTTAAGGTAATTCGATATAAGGTACGATTTTTACTAGTATTTATTATAAAAACCCCCGTTAACCTACGAAGTAGTAACTCTTTATTTAAAGGATAATCTTTATCCTCTTATTCCTTTTTAATCCGATTTCCGGAAATAAGTTTATTTTTATATTAATTCTTATCCGCGAGTTAAACGTTTATACCGGTAATGTTATTATCCTCGAAGGTTATTATAATTATAAAGTATTTCTCGGCGCGTTTAACTAAAGGAGCTTTAAAATATTTAAATTTATAATTATAAATATACTTCTCTTTAACGGGAGTATCTTCGGTAGTTATATTTTTATTAATAACGGTAATATCTTTTATAACGATATTATTATTAGCGTCTTTATTATTAATTAAATCGGGCTCGATAATAATAACCTTATATTTTATACCCGCCTTTTTTTTAAAAGTAATAGTAGGGTTTACTCGCCGCTAATAAAAATATTGATATTAATACTCGCTTTAATTATAAAAGTATATTTCTTAAAAATAACTTTAGGGTTAACGGGTCCGGCTTATTTATAATTAATTATAATAATAATATAAAGGATATTTATAAATAAAGTACCTATTTAATTATTAAAGCCGATATATTTTTTATAATTAAAAATAAATATCCGTAACCCTAATAACCCTTTTATTTAATTATATATATTCTCGATATAATTATATAGTTAAATTAAATAGAAAGCGAGTCGAGATAATTTACGGGTAAACCGTTTATTCCTTTTATAAATTAAAAAATTAAGAATATCGGTAGTATAAAGGCTAAATCTTATTAGGAAGAGACGAAAGATTTAGTTTAAATTTATCTTTAAGCTAGCTAGGAAGACTTTCGTTTAATATATAATATAAAAACCTTCGAGAAGCCGACTATTAATATTATTTATATTATATTATATACTACTATTTACTATAATTATAGGTTAAATATTATTTATAAATCTTTATAATTTATCGTTATTATTAATCTTTAATACTTTCGCTTTTTTAATAAAGAAGGGTTTCGGAGTTATATTACTCTCTTTTTTATTATCGGTATAAATATAAAGAATATATATATATCTCGAATCTTTTAATAATAACTCCTTTTATTTATTTTATTATAATAATTATTAATAACCTTAATCCCGAGTATAATTAATAAATTAGATAATAGAGAAGATTAAATATATATAAATTAATAAGATTATAAATAAATTAAACTATTATTTTTTAATATCGGCGGAACGTTTAATAATAAATTATTCTAAAGATAAAGATTTAAAAAATCTAAATATTAGACCGCTAAGATACTATTTATTTATTAATATAAATCGGCTCGCGGCGGGTAACTTTTAAAGTTTTATTATATAATAAATCTAGATATTACCCGCGTATCTATTCGAAGAATCTACTTTTATTATTATACGGAAGACTATAAATTAGTAGGAAATAAATTAAATATTATTTAATAATATATATTATATAGGAAAGTATATTTAATAAATATTAAACTCGTTTATCGAATACCCCCTTTTTAATTTTTATTTCAGATATCCGATCTTACCTAATTATATATATAATATAATAATTATAAAGCGATAGTATTACCGCGGTAAATAAATATTATAGTACTACGTATATATAAATATTATAGGCGGAATTTCGTAAATTTTAATAAATTTAATAAATACCTACCGTACTATAAAATCTTCGTCGATAACTATTTATATAAGAAACCGTAAGTTTTACTTTTTCTACCTCGGCGACTTTTATAATCGACGAGACTAGCGACGTATACCTAGAGAGATAACGAAGTTATAAAAATAAATAATATAAAAGGAATTAATATAAGGTCTTTCGCCGTCGATATAAAAAATATCGATATAAATATAAAGATTATTATTTATTAAACGCCCTCGAACCGGCCTAGTTATAATAATTTAGAGTATAATAAATAAAAGAAGTTATTAATTCTATTCTTTAATATCGGGTATAAAGGTCTTTTATTTATATCTTTATATATTCGGGTAAAAACGTTTACGGAAAGTAGTAATCGTCGCGTAGAAATAAATATTAAACCCGACGAAATAAATATTAACTTTATAAAGTTTAGTAAATATTTTTAATTTATTAATAAAATAAAAGGAGTATATTATTTATTTTCGACTATATATAATTATATACTCGCCTAATAGTTTTATAAAGAAAAAGTAATTAAAGGCGGTCGCGATAAGTTTTTTCGTAATATTCGACTCGAATTACTATATAACCTCTTTAATTATAAGAATATTAATAATTTAACCGAAATATAAAATAATATTATATTTAGAATCGACGAAAATAAATAAATAAAATAGATATTTAATATTTAATTAAAGATCTAGGGGACCGAGCTAAAGGATTATAATATCTTATATCGAGATATTATTAAAGCCCTCCGATTTCTTTTAAAATACCAGTTATTTAAAAATAAAATAAAATTTAAACCCGTATACTAATATAATAATAATAATAAATATATATATACCGAGATATATACCGGCGATTAATAATAATAGATATAGAAGAAACTTTTTAATAAAGTTATCGTAATACTATTATTTCTTTCTATGGATAAAATTTTATTTATATAATATAAAGATAACCTAGTCGTATAATTAATTTATTTTACTATAAGGAATTTAAAGATATAAATATAATAAAGTTAAAAACGGCCGGGTTTAGTATTTTTAAGACTTTTACCTATTATACCTAATAACGGCGAATATATTAAATCCGATATATAGTATAAATCTATATTAATTATACTCGATTATAAATATAATAAAAACTCTTATTTAAAATAATCTTAAAACCTAATTTTAAATTAATAATTAAAATTATAACGATTATAAATCTCTTTATTATATATATAAATTAAAAGATTCAATCCTATTATCCGATTATTATAGGCTTTATAATAAATTATAAGAAATAAATTTTAATTATAAGAGTTAAAAGCGGCCGATAATATATAATTTATATAATATTATTAAACGAATAAGGAAATTTTTAAAATAAATAGCGCCTCCGAACCTATTCTTTTATTTAATTCTAAATTCGGCGATAGCGCGAAGAAAATATCTTAAAGAATAATAATTAATAAGTATATCTAGTATATAATTTCGCCTAGTTATATATTACGGTTAATATATATAAAGTTATACTAGTCGATATATTATATTAATTATTTAAAAGTACGGTTAATTATCTCTTTAAATAAATTATTTTAATTATTAAAGAGAGCGCGCTTATTATTAAGAAATTAAAGGGGGCGAAATAGGACTAAAGAACGCGCTAAAAATAATATAATTAGATAAAAGATTTTATATTATTCTAGCCTTTTATAATTTAAAGAACTATAAATATTATAATATTATTATATAATAAATAGGTAAAGACCGAAGAGCGATTATATAATAATTAATATTAGTAATTACTCCGTTACTAGCCGACTCATATAAAAAGGAACTCTATTATATATAAGTATTCATAAACTTTATATTAAATTTCCATATTATTTATATAATAATAAAATATTAGGATATCTTTAAAATATACTTTATTATTTTAATAAATTAAAGGATTATTTTCGCCGGTATAAATTAAATAACGGAGTAAATCTAGATAATTATTTTAATATCCTAAAACTCTATATAATAACGTATTATATAGAGTAAATTCGAATATTCGGCGCTACGGATAATTATAATACCGAATACGGGGAAATAATATATTATTATTTAATTAAATCTTTCTTCGAGTTAATTAATAAATAAAAAGTCTTTTAAGAATAACTCGTCCACTATATTTCCCGTTACCTACGAATACTAGTTATAGAGGATAATTTATTTTATTTTATAACGAGATTATTTATTTTAAAAATAGTAATCTTTATAATTAAAGTATTAAAGCTTAATTATAAAATTCGATTATTTAAATTTTAATATAATCTAGAGCTTTAAAAAAGGAAGAGAGCTTTAAGAGTAAAATTTAATATCGTATATTAATACCCGCTATCCGTAATATAAAAGAAACTATATATCGAATATTTTTTAGAGGTACTAGTCGTCTATATATATTAATACCGGTAGGAGAGGGGTAAAGAACCAATAATTATTAAAATTATAAACGGGAGAGAAATTAATTCTATTTAAATCGATTTATATTTTATTTATTTTTATCCGTCTTTATAATATTAGAAATTAAATAAAAAAGATTTAAAAGATTTAAAGAACCTAGTTACGAACTATATAATATATTAAATTAATTAATAGAGTTAAGGAGAGTAGAGATATAACTACCTTTTAATATAAAAAGTATAATTATAATTTTATATAATTTCCTTTTATAGTTAAAATCCTATCTAACTCTAGTTTCTTTTAATAATATCGGATATAAACTATTAAAATACTAAGAGTAAACTATTTTAATATAATTATACCCTTATCGATTTTCTAAAGATTCGTAATAAAGACTCTTTATATAAGACCTATAATATAATAAAGGTAGAATTATAGCCGGTAAATTTGATTATTAAATAAAGAATACTCGGGGGGCGTTAAATTATCCTTATAATAAAAATTATAAAGAGTATATATATCATACCGGTATATATAAGTAAGATTATAAAAAAATATAATATATTTTATATTAATAACTATACCGATTAAGATTTCTATAATTTAATTTATAACGAGGACTTTTTAATATAAGAGATATAAGTAAATAATTAAACCTACTATAATTATAATAAGCGAAGGTAGATTATATAGTTAATATAATATTTAAATTTATAATATACTACTTAATTTATAGATTACGCGCGAATAATTAAAATAATAAATATTATAGGATAAACTACGGGGGTAAATTATAATATATTCGATTATAAATAATAAAAAATCGTTCTACTATAAGATATAGGTTAATTACTCTTATATTAATTAGGGCTAGGGCTCGGTTTTTTTTTATTACTCGATTTTACCGCCGGAATAAATAAATAATAAAATAATACCTCGATATTAATAGATATACGGAAAATTATTAAATATAATATTTACGGTAGCTAGGGACGGGTTAATTAAGAATAAATTTAAAAAACTTTAATAATATAATATAATCGATAAAGATTATAAAAACGAAACTAGGTATTAATAAAACTATATATTTACTAATCTTTATATAATTATAAAAATAATTAAAGATTATAAATCTCCTAGGTTAAAAACTAAATATAGTAAATATAAAGAATTATTTATAATTTATTTTCGCCGGTATTTATAACGAGTTCGCTTATATATTCGGCGATATCCTTAGATAATAAAAGGATTAATACCTACTCTTTTTTATTTAAAGAAATAACTATAATAAAAGAAAACGGGTAAAAGTTAAATAATATTATATAAATACCTAAAAAGATTAAGGACTCTTAAGCGCCGAGTTATTAAAAAAATTAAATAATAAATCGAACTTTACTTATATAAATAAAAATATTAATCGGATTAACTTTATCCGCTATATAATATTATATATTAAAAACGGTATAAACTAGAGTATAATTTATTATTATACTATACTAAGACTAGCTTTATAATAACTATTAAATATAGTATATAGATCCTATACAGGGAGTATACGGCGTGGTTACGCTATTTATATTATAGTATTATATTATAATTTCCGGTACTCCGGAGTCTCTTTAGAAATAGGAGGCTTAGAGCCCTCGCTCTAATTCTTTAAAGATTAATTTTATTATTTAAATATAAAGATCATTTTCCTACTAAGGCTTCATATTTACTTTTATATTACTATAAACACCCTAGGCACTATAACCTAATATTTATACGACTTAAGATATTTAGAAGAGCGGTATATATACGGGGTTAATAAATATAAATAACCTCGATTTTAAAAAATTTATATTCTTAATTAAAACCGACCTAAATTATAATAATAATAAAAATATAATTATCTACGCCCGCTTTAGTCTACTAAATATAGTTATCTCTAATAAACGGGAATAAATAGTAGCGCTAGTAGAAATATATATTTAAGGTATTAAATTTTTTTCTTTTAATATCCGAGAGTTATTAATTAAATATTATATAATATATATAATAATAAACCCCCTCTAAAGGACCGAGATCTTTAATCGAAATTTAAATAACTTAGGCGGTAAAGCTCTCGATATATAATTAAAATAAAAGTATTAAGTTTAAATAGGAAAAAAAGTATTAATTATAATAATAAATCTAATAATTAAAAATAACCGGCTTCTTTAATATGAACCTTAAGAATTAATTTTTATAATATTTAATAAATATTAATTATATTCAATAAACTAGGATTAGACCCCTAGGGTCTAATCCTACTAAATTTAATTTCTTAAAAATAAATAATTTCCCCTTTTTCCCCCGACCGCGTAAATTCTATTTTTATTAATAATTACTATTTTTTAATACTCTTCTTCCGCTTTATTTAATCCGATTAAAATAATATATAAATTCGTAATTTATACCTTAATAATATACTATTTAATAAAGTAAATTTATAATTTATAGTTAAAAGATATTTAATATTAATCCGGCTATTTTTTAGGATTATTATAAAGATAACGCGTTCTATAAAAACTCGTAGCGGAATAATCGTTACTCTAATTTAGAATTAAAATATAATTATAATAATTCGGATTTTAGCGATAAAGAGAATAAATAATTTAGAAATAATAAAAAATAAAGTTACTCTAAAGTTTTCCTAGATAATAAACGTATAAAGATAAAAATAAATATCTCGGATTATATATAATCGAATTTAATTAATTTAATTATAGGCTAGAGTTATCGTAGGTAAATTATTTTATAAAAAATTATATAAAGAGAGGCTCTAGCGGTAAAATTAATCTATATTCTATAATTATTTAATATTTATAAAGATTAATATAGATATAATCTTTACCTCTAGAGTAATATAAAACGCTAGACGAAGGTAAAGTTTTATAAAATATATACTATTATCGTTCTTAACTACGAGAAGTTTTTAAAAATAATTATTTAACTAAATATATTTATAATTTAAATAAGAATAAAGAGTTTTAGCCGGATAATAACTCTTAATAAATTAATAATCGGATATAATATATATAGAACGTCGTAATTAAAAACTCGGGGTTTAAAATCGGAATTAAATTTAATAAAACTAATAATTAATTTACCCTAGCCGAAGTATAGAAAATTAGATTTATTTAGGTAGATATTTTATATTGAAATTAATTTAATATATAATTATTTAACTCCTTTAAATAATAGCGCGCCTATATTTTAATAATTATATAAACTATAATAATTACCGTATATATATAGAATAATTTATAATAAAACGTAATCTCTCTCGCCGCTAGACTATTATACCGTTAAACTTTTATATATCTCGATATAAAATATACTCTAGTCTAATAACGTAATTAACGAAAATATAAATTAATAATAGAAAAAATAAATAAACGAACCCTATTCTAATAAAAATACTCGTTTATATAATATTTAAATTATCGAAGAATAGTTTTATTAATGAAAAGAATATAAAAAAAATCTTTAAACCCCTCCCCGATCTCTTAATTATATTTATAGTTATAATAGTAATATATATTATCTCGGAGTACTTTACTAAAAAGTATAAAATTAAGAAATTTAAAAGAGAGAAGGTTTAAAGTAGGTACTCGTATTTTTTTTATTACTAATAAATATATTATAACTAGTTAATAAGAGTTCGTATTAAACTAATAGAGAAGAATATAAAGGGTATAAATAAATCTCGATAATAAAAGATATAAAATTTATATTCGTAGAGTACTATTAAAGGGGGTAAAGAATATTATTAAAAATATAAAAAGATTCGACTCTAATAACGATACGGCTATAATAAACCTCGGTAATTATTAAATATATAATCTACCCTTTATTAATAATTTAGATAACGACGAATAAATTAATTTTTCAGATAATAAACTTTAAGGTAATCTTTTTATATTAATTAATAATATAAAAAATATATAAATTAATACGCGTAAAGCGATAATCTTAAAATAAATTAATTAGGCGTTTATATTTTATTCTTTTATAACCCGTATATTTTAATATCTTTAACTTTTACTATTACCCGAACACCGGTATTAAGTTCCTAATATATAAATTTAATAAAGCGTAACTATTTTAGACCTAGTTAATTTATTATTTATAATAAAATATCGCCCCCGATATACTTTTATCTTTATTACGGAATTTTAAATAAACCTCCGCTAGAATAAAAGAACCCGATAATAATATAAAAATTAAAGTATAAAGTAGTTTATATAAAATTTCTAGACTTAAAGAGAAATATACCTTTAATATTATATAAAGAAAAAAATAACTAGAAGATTAAATTACCTTTAAATTATAAGGGTTTAAAGAATTCTAGGCCGCTTTTATACTAGAAAAACTTAATTAGGTTTAATATAAAAGAGATAATACTAACTCGATTATATCGAGTAATAATAAAAATAAATATAAAATTTATATTAAATAACTAGGGAAGAGGTTATAAATAATAATAAAGTCTAAAAAAATTAAAATTAGAGAAAAATAAAAATAACGATATAATTTATATAAAATTTAATAGATAATAATATATTAATTAAATAATATAATAAGGAAGTCGGAAAAAAGTAAATAATAACTATATATTAAATAAGATTAGTAATTATTTATAGAACTCTAATAAATATATACTTAATACTAAGCGCGTAAATTTATATAGTATTAATAATAATAGCGGTAGCGGTAAAGACGGTGATTTAGGTTACGGCGGAGAAATCGTTAAAAATTAATAAAGTGATAAAAACGAAGAAACCGTTAAAGTCGATAAAACTATAAATAATAATATAAATAAATAGAATAATAATATAAATTTATACGTTTAATAAACGTATTATCTTAATAATAATATATATATTTATTAAATATAATCTATTAATAATAATTTACGCGTTTAATAAATATAATTACGTTACGGAATAAGGAAGGGAAGGGAAGGGAATAACCCTCGCTCCCTTCCCTTCTAATAGGGAAGGGAGCGGAAGGGAAGGAATAAAGATTACTAAAGAAGAAAAGAGATTATTTATTATTCTCTTCCTCCCTTCCTAGGTAGGGCTAATAATATAAATAAACCTAAATATCTACCTAGTATATTTACTAGTTATATTAATCTTTATTTATATCGCGATTAATAGTAGATATTAATATACTTTAAGTCTCTGAAATACGTCTTAAATTAATAGAAAGAGGGTTTATTTTAATACTACCGTAGTAAAACGAGCGCTTTATAAAGAAGAATATATACTTATAAATTTAATTAATACTAGTTAATATATATTAAATTTTTCGAATAAAAGTATACTATTTAATTAAAATAGATTATAGAATTTAATATAGAATTTATTATATACTAGCTACGCAGTATTTATATATAAAGATCGTTAAGGTTATTTATATTTAATAACGTTATTACCCGTTAGATTTATTACTAGCGCCGCGCTAGTAACGGCTCTTTAAAACGCCTCCGCTTTTCCTTTATTTTTAGATTTAACGAACTATTTATCTTATAAATAACTTCGTTAAATCGTTTAACTCCTTTACTATTTAATTATTTAATTATTAATTCTTATACTATTATACTTAATTCGGTAATAAACCTTATTTACTTATTACTAGATTATATAACTCTTATTATTAATAACTCTTAAATAAGATTTTAGATCGAAGTTTTAATTTAAATAATATAAAGATTAATATAAATAATTAAATTAGTATCTACGGTCTTTCTTTATAGTAAAGCTCTTTATAATAATAACTAGTATATTATAGAGAAGAATAATCTAAAGTTTAAATAAATTATAAATTATAGTTAAAGAAGAAGAAACGCGAGATTAATTAATATTTAAATACGACTTCGGTTTAATATTAAATTATAAGTCGTTAGAAACGTTAATCTTATATACCTAATATAAATAACTAATACTAATAATTAATAGAATAAATTCTTTTAGAAATTCTATATTACGAAGAGGCTAGAGAGGGTATATATTAGATTTATAACCGAAGAGAAAAGCCGAAGAATAACTTTCTAGGAACCCTAATATAATAAAATTAAGAAAACGCCTTTCGTTATTATTAAAGGTAGACGCCGTTATTAAACGCGTAAAAATTATAAATATAAAAATAGTTTAGCGAGCCTAAAAGAAAGTGAAAAATTAATAAAAATAAAATATTCTTTTAAAATAAAAATAATAGAGATTATTAAAGTAGATTAAGATCTAAACGATTAATAAAAGGTTTATATTAATCTTTATATTAATATATCCTATTTAAAGCGGATACTATTAATATATAATAAGATTATTATAAGTAAATATAGGTAGGTTATTACCTAGGTAAACGGGGTTTCGTTAATTAAAGAAATAGTAATTAATAATAATAAGGACGTAAATTAGGTTAATAAATAATTACTAAAGAATATCGATAACTCCCTAGATATTAGTAATTATATTTTTAAAATACGTTAATAATTAAATTAAAACGAAATTTATAATATTTAAAGCGAAAGTAAAAAATAAACCGAGGCTCGTAATATTTAGGTTTTATTTAATTTATAGATAAAATCTAGGGACCGATCGACCTATAATATTATTAGAGGATATTAAATTATAATATTTAAATTACTCCGCGCTAAAATCGATTACTATAATAAATACCGTTTTCGCGTATATATATATAAAGGGTTTTCGTATTATAAAAGATATAATCTTAAGGTATATTATTTATATTAATCTTTATCCGGTTATATATTAATTATAAATTAATATAAACGAAAAGGCTTACTAAAGAGGGACTTATAAATTTATTATATTTTTATTTTTACCGAATATACCGTCTAGAAGAATATAACCGTTTAGTTTAATACGAATCTAAAAAGATATAGGCGGTATAATCTTAATAAATAAAATCGGCGTCGTAGAATAAATATAAATCTTATATTTACTTAAGTTAATAACGGGTAGGTTATAATATTAGGACTATATTATCTTTACCCCGATAATTATAAATACGAAAAATATAATTAAAGATCGAATAAAAATATAAAAGAGGCGCGGAAAATATTTAGGATAATATTAAGGCCGGAGTATATTTAAGTTATAAAAAAGGCGAAGGATATTATTCGTTTTAAAGATTAAGAGAAGATTTCGAAGAGGATAATATAAATTATCGAATCGGGAGTATTTTAAGGCCCCCTTTAAATTAAGAAAAGATTATATTATCGAATAAAATTCTAAATATAAACGTAAGGGGTATATTTAATTATATATTTAAGTATTTAATATAACTAGCTTATAAAGCTTCTAGTCGTAATTATATTAATCTTTATATTAACTTTATTCGATTTATATTATATATTTTTATTCTTTATATCTCTTTTAACTTTTTTTATATTTCGAAACTCTACTCGTCTTTTTATAACCCCTTAAAGATTTTAGGATAAAATTAAGTTCTTTATATAATTTTGATAGAATTTATTTATTTTCTTATTTATCCTTTAACCCTTTAAATCTATTAATTACCTCCGGTTTAGAGAATAATCCTATATTCGATTTCTTCCTCTTTATTAAATAACTAGACGTAGAGTCTTAAATAGAATATATATATTTTGAATTACTCCCGTTTATTCGGTACCCGGAAATTTTAATTTTTAAATTACTTTCCCGAGCCTTTTTATTATTAATACGATTTTTACGCGTATTTATATTATTTTATAAACTTTTACCTAGGGGCTAGATTCTTTAACTCTTTTTTAATTATAAATTAAATTAATAATTAAAGCTAGAGGTTCTCTACTTCCCTCGTTCTTATTATTAAATCTTAAAACGATAACTTCGTTTATAAAATTATTATACCCGCCTTCGTTTTCGTTATTTATAAAGTTATTATTACTCTTTATCGTAGCCTCGTCCCGCCTTTATACCTTTACTTCGTACTCTTTAAGAGTTATTATTTCTTTATAATTTAAATCCTATTAAGATATTATTACTTCGTTTTCTTTAAATTAAAAGCGATTAAAGATTATAAAAGTTAAGAATATCTTAAAATTATAAGATTTTTAGGTTACGTATAATTAGGTAATGATATTAAATACTTACTCGTATTTAACGCCCGTATAAGGTACGACTAGGATATTACGAGCCGTATAAAAGAGATAATTAAATATTAACGAGAGGTCCTTCTATTTATTAAATATAAATTTACCGTTATTATTATTAAATACTATATATAATTAATAAATATATTTATCGATATAAAGATTAGTGTAAATAAAAGATTTACTCGCTTCCCGGTACTTTCGAAATTCTTTACTCCGACTTTTCGAGTTCGATAATATCTTATTTTTACTTTTAATTAAATATTTAAGATTATCTACCTCGATATTTTTTTTAGCGTAGATTTTCTTTTATTAAATAACTTACGGGCGCCGGTCGAATTACTTCTTAAGTTATTTTTAATAAAAATCCTTTTATTCCTACCTAGTCTCTTTATTTTATCTTTAATCTTTAAATATAATCGTTTTTAAATTAATTCTAAAAGAGTTATTATATTATATAACCCGCCTAAGGCTAACTAGGTCTAAGAATAATATTAATTAAATTTATCCTACGTCTTTTTTAAACTCTTTAATATAGACCTTTTTTAAGGTATAATCTTCTTTATAAATTTTTCTTCTTTATTTTTAAAATAATTAAATAACGTATTATAAACCGAAAAAACTATATGAATAATCGGCGTATATAATATATTTATCGTTTATATATATTAATAGAACGGTTTATAAAGTTCGATAAGGTATTTTACCTAGATTTATTTATCCTTATTTAATTATAATTATTCCGTTTATTTATAAAAAAATTCCTTTAATACTAGCCTTAACTTTAAGGCGCGGATTAATATATAATAAATTAAATTTTATTTAGTCGCTATATCCTAGAAGAGTTTTAACGTCGTAAATTTATTTCGATATTTCTTATCGTATATCCCTTATACCTAATTCGGCCCGGCTAATTAATACTTCTCGTTATTTAACTACTTTTAGATATCCTAAAAATATTTATACCGTTAACCGCTTTTATTAAAGTAGGTAAAGACTTTATGAATTTATATCCCTTAATATTAATAAAGAAATAGATATTAGTATAATAATTAATATATTATTTAAAATATAGAAGTACCTTTATTAAAGTAAACGAGATCCTAGGTTCTTTCTTTATTTTAGAAAGTTTTTATTTATTTATTTTATCGTCCTAATCCTTCTAAAAGTCTTTATTTATTAATAAAATTTTAATTATTTTAAAAAGTTCCTTTAAACCTAATTAAATAATATATAAAAGATATAGGACGCGGTAAATTCCGGTATTCGTAAGAGTATTTTAATTATTATAGAAATCGCGGATTTTATTTTTTAGTTCCTTCCTTATAGTTAAAAACTAGGCCTTTTCCTCCGGTAATATAATTTTAAATATTTAATATATACTATTATTATTAAAGGCGTTATCCGTAATAATTAATATTATCCGATCCTTTAATTTATAACGATAAATAATAATATTTAAATACGAGGTTAGGTTAATATTATTATATTTTCTCTTTATATATTTAAAAGCTAGGAGTACCTCGTAGTACTATTATCGCTAATCGATAAAGTATATATTTATAATTATATAACTCTATCGGTTCTTAGAAGACTATAAGTCTAGCGTTATAATAACTTTTATACCGTCGTTAAGTAAATTCCGAAGGAGTTAATCTTAAATATTATTATATTTTTTTATAATATAATTTTTAATTATAAATATAGAAGGGAGAGTAATTAACGAATTCGCGTATTTAAATACTCGTTATATATCGATATTATTAATAGATCGTAAAGAGAGCCTAAACCCGATAATTATTTATATAAATAACTTAGAGAAGTCTTTAAATATTACTTCTCGGCCGTTAAACCGTAGTACGTTAACCTTTCTTTTACTTCTCTATAGTTAGAATTATAAATATTTATATTAATCTTTATACCTATATATTAAATAAATTAGAATATACCTAGTCTTTAAAGGATAGTATAATCTAGATCGGTTCTATACCTAAATATAAAACTTTCCTCTTATATTAATTTAATATAAGATACGTTTTTATACTATTCTAGGCGTTAATCCTTATAACTATTCGGTTATATCTTTTATAGATATTTCTCGGCTCTCTTATACCTACTATAATATCGTTATAAAAGAACTCCTATTCCGGAGCCGGTTTAGGCGACGTCTAGGAGAAATTAAATATATAATTTTTATATTTCTAGTTCTCTTATTTAATCTTTTAGGTATAATACTACTCTTATTTATAAAATTATTCGAGAAAGATAGTAGTTATTTCTATTATATATATATAATAGTATTTATCGGAATCTTTAGTCGTTAAACTCTCTATAAAAGAAATATCTCGGGTAACTAAACTAAAAGTAGAAGAATATTAATTATTAGATTTAAAATTATTAATAACGAAACTATTACTTTAAGATATTCTAAATACGTATTTTAGAAACTAATAAAGAAGGTAGGAAAATAAAAGGAATTATTAACTCTTTTATAATTATATAATTTATAGAGGTACGTTATATACGGTAGTTATAATTTAACTATATTAATACTAGATAAGAAAATTATAAAGATAAATTTATATTTATCTTATATATTTTAGGTTAATATCCCGCTAAAAAGTAACTTTAAATATATAGTAAATTAATATTCTAACCCTCCTTTAGAAATTCCTTTTAAGATTTAACTATATCTTTATTAATTTAGGTTAATAATTATACCTCTAGCCGTTAATAAAAGTATAGCCGATATTAACTTTAAATTATTTAATAACTTTAATAATAACGCGAGAGTAAATTAAAGCCCTCGATTATTAAGAATATAACGGAATTTAAAAGTAACGAGGAAAGTACCTAGTATATAAAAAGTATATATAAAGAAACCTCGGGTAAAAAAAGTCGCGGTACGGGGTAGAAGACTAAAGAGTAGTAATTAATAAAATCTTTATAATTAAAATACTATTTAATTTAACTCTTTAGTTATTACTCTACGAGAAATTAGGTTTCTTTAAAAAACTATTAATTTTTTAATCCCGAAACTACCCTTTACGCGCCTTATACACGAAATTATATATACTTTTTATAGACGTTATTTTCGTATATAATCTATAGATCTAAACGCGTTATAGGAGGCCTCGGAAGCGATATTAATTAAAGAACTCGCGAGTAGGTAACCTAATATTATCTTTATAAATATATAATATTAATCTTAATTATAATAATTAATCTTTACGCGATTTATAATAAGCGGATTATTATAACCCCGAAGGATATATAGTTTATACGGCGATTAAAGACTATATATACTAGGTAAGAATATATTATAATTAATATCCGAAGGTTAACGCTTTATTATATTTATCCTAATCTTTATACCGATTAAATTAATACCGCTACTTTTACTACGAAATTTAGATTTAATTATAAACTTTTAAACTTTCGATTCTATTTTAGAATAATCCATTAATTATTTATAACTACTACGATTAATACTATAATTTATTAATACGAGATAGGATAAGAGATTATCTTAATATAAAAGTCGTTACCGAAGGAGTATAACTTTTCATTATAGGACTAAAGTGAATAATAATTAGGGATCCCGCTTTTAATATTATAGATCCGATTATTCTATTTATTTATAACCTCGCTTTCCCTTATACCGAAACTATATTAATTATATTATTAAAAAAGTATTTATCTTGATTTAAAATACCGTATAATATATTTATATATATAAGGCCGGTATATTCAATTATTAATAAATTAATTAGTCGTAATTTTCTCTACGTTTATCCATACTTTAATCCTTATAAATAAGGTAAAATTAAATAAAAATAAGTTATAAACTAATAAAATATTAAGCTATTATAATCGTATAATCGTTAGTATTTAAAATATTAAGTAAGTATATTAAGATAAAGATTAGGATAATTAATATTAATTTAATTTATAAAAAATAGCTCCTCAGCCCCTAAATTATAAAGTAATTAATCTACTATATAGAGGGGTAAGATTACTAGGATATAAATTAAAATAAATAATATTAATAAAGTTTATAATAGTCGCTTAAATATTAGGGCTTTAGAATAAAAGATATATAGAATAACCTTAACCTTCCGGTAAGTCTTACGGTATAAATATTAGGACAAATAATTCTAATGAAATATACGAACCGTAGTTATTCGGTCCTATATAAGAATAAATCGACTTCGACGATATCGTTAATACGAATTAATTAAATACGCTAGATTAATTCTCTTAACCTGTCTACCCTAAATTAAAGGATATAATTTAACCGATATTTATTTAATTATATAAACTACCTATACCTAGGAATAAAGTAGAAGATAATAAATATAACTCGGGTAAAGATATTAAGATTAAAAATAACGATAGTACTAGCGACGATAACGAGGCGACCGTTAATAGTAATAACGACGTAATAGGGTTAGAAGGCTATATAAACTATATAAATAATAATAATATATACGAATAAACTAAGGATAATCTTAAGTATTAACGACTATACTAAAAATATTAATACGATAGTTACGAATACGTTATTAAAAAGTAGGATTATAAAATAGGGGATATATATTTTCATTATTTTTATCCGGTTAATTCCTCGAATAATATTTAGATTTAATTAATAATACCCGAAGACTATTAAAAGAATAACGATTAGGATAAAGATTAAAACGATTCGGTCTTAAATAATTAAGATAAACCTAAATTCGATAGTATTAAATTTTATATAAATTATATAAAAGAGTATATCCTATATTTTTACCTAAAAGAAGTTAATCTTATCTTCCGAGGGTATAAGAATTATTAATAAAATAATTTAAATTACCTTATACTCGATTACTCTTATAATAATTAAGATATAAAAAATATAATAATAAAGGAGGATATTTAAAACCCTTCCGATTAAGATAAAGATCGGGATAAAACCCGTAGTAATAAATAACTAAAGTAGATCTCTTATATTAATAAAAATAATCTACCGAGACTTAATATAGGCGAAATACCTCTCGATCGTTTAAAGGGTATTATTAAAGAAATATATATTACTCGTTAAATAATTTTTAGGAATTTAAAAATAGGTTAAAAAATAATAAAAGAGAAAGAAAAGATAAATAAAATATAAAAGATTAAAACTATAGTTAAAGATAAAGGTTCGTTATCTTATTATATATCCTAGCTTTATTATAATCTTTATATTAATCCGTTATTATAAAGGCTCCTTTAAGACGCGGATATCCTTCGGGAAAAATTAAAGTAAAATAAAATAATAAATAATTTACCTTAATCTTAACTTTATCGTAATAATTATATTAATATTATATAATTTATTAAGGTCTTAAAGTATAAAACCCTATACGTAAAAACGCTAGGAGTATTTAAATTTATAAGTTTTTTCTTTATACTAAATATATTATAACTCCTATATTAACTTCTAGATATTAATATTAACTACGCTTTTATTTTGGGGCTCTTTATTTATTAATTAAATCTTTACGGGAATATAAGCGGTTAAAGCTTTATTTAAACTTTTATTTAAAGACCGCGCTTAAACCCTAAGAAAGAGGAGGGGAAGAATAAATTAAATTCTTATATTTACTCGACGACGTATAAAGCCCGATAATAAGTTTTAGATTATCTTTAACTACCTTTATTCTAATTAAAGTATTAATCCTTATTAACGAAAATACTCCGGGAAATTAAAAGATATTAAAAGACTTTCGATTTATTAATTCTAAAAGTACTCTTTTTATATTTAGTCCGCGAAATCTATTACTAAAATCTTCTTAAGGATATACGATTTTAGAATAATATATTTAGCGCTTTATAAAAGGTTATAAAAGATTATCTAATATATATATTCTTTAATAAATTTATTCTTTATATTATCCCTAGATAAACTAAGATCTAATTTATTTAATAATTAATTTATATACTATATACGGTAAACGTATTACTCTTTAACCGAAGGATATTAAATTATTAAAGACTTTAACGAAAATATTAGGCGGGTAAATAAATATTAATAATTAAAGCGAGAAAGAGTTTTACTAGGAGATAAGATCTTTATTAAAAATTAATATAAAGATTATTATAAAGCGTTAAGGTAATAGATTCCGATAAGGATTAATTAATAAATAAATATTTACGATTTTATCGTGAAATAATCTAATTAATCGTTTAATAATAGTACGAATAATTAGTTTATATATTAATATATTACGATACGAGAGCTCGTAAAAAGATAAAGGTCTTTAATAAAAGTATATAACTTTAAAGAATAAACTAAAGTAAATAATAACTAAAAATCCCGCTTTTAATATTATAAATCCGATTATTCTTACTACCTCTTACTTTACTTTTACTTATACCTAAACTATATTAATTATAGTATTAAAAAAGCGTTAATTTTAATTCGAAATTACGTTTAATATATTATATATATAAAGATCGGTATAATTAACTACTAATAGTTTAGTTAATTATTATTATCCTTATATTTATCTTTATATTTATCTCTTTAAGTAAATTTGATTTAAACTAAATTTTACTACTACCTAATAACGTATCTAATTATCGGAGTTATAATATTATAAACTTAATTATTATTTAGTATAACTATTAGGATAAAGATTAAAATAAATAATATTAATTCGATAAATAGAAAATACCTCTTATACTTCCTCTCGAAGTTAAATAAATAAAGTCGTTACTCTTAATACTATTACTAATAGTATTAATTATATATATTTAATATAGTAAATACCTCCTCTTTAAGGCGATAAATCTATAGTATCGAATATATTTAAAGTAAACGTAAGATTACCGGGATAAAGATTAAAATAAATTATACTAATTTAATTTATTAAATATAATCGCCTATATTATAAACCTTTTATTCGGGACTAGGTCTTATAATAAATTCTTAATTATAAATAAAGTTATTAATATAAATCTTAGGGTAAACTATATTTACGAAATATATAAAATATAATAAATTATACTTTAATTACTAGGAGTCGGAGGGATAAAATATAATATCTTTAATTTCGTTTATAAAAATCGTCTTTAAATATTTTTTAAAGATTAATAAGATTAAGAACTCCTTAATTCGTTATTTATATTATATACTCTATTAATATCCCACGAAATAACGTAAAATAATAATCGATATAATCGTAAAAACTAGCTTAATAATAATAGTAGTTTAGAATTAAATTAATCTTATATAAAATACGAGCGTCGGGTTATTTACTACTTATATTTATATAATAACTCTAATTTAACTAACGCGTATTAATATTATAAATAGAATAAACTCTTTTATATTCTCGAAGATAAAGATAAAAAGAAGGGTCGTACGAAGAATAAAAAAATATTAATACCGTTAAGGAATCTAAATAAAAAAGGAAAATCGGTACTATAAAAAGAACTAAACGAATTAAATTAAACTAGTTTTATAATACTAGAAGTAGATTAGGATAAAGATAAAGATAATCTTAATAATTAAACTAATTTAAGTTTAGGGTTATATATATTATACTTAAACTAGAATTTAATATATAACTATAAATATTCTAACGTAATATATAGAAATTATATAAAATAAAGATTCGAATATCTTTTCTAGGACTCGGAAATCGACTCGGATATAAACGAGGATCCGTTACCGCCGAATATAGTATTAAATATTAATATAATACCTTTTAATACTCGTCGATAATTTAAGAATAATATTAAATTAGAATTTAACGCCCCGACTACTCGTTAGTAGGTAAAAGATTAATAAATAATAAAAAATAAAGAGCCTATAAAGGAAAAAAACGCTAAGGATATAACTAAAAATAAATATTTACTATTTTATTATATATCCTAGCTTTATCTTAATCTTTATATTAATTTATAAATTTAAATATAATTATTAATAAACGCGACCGGCCTTAAAGGAATTTAGAGACCCCGTAAAGTAATAAATATATTACCTCCCTTCCGGCCTTATCGTAATCTTTATATTAATCTTTAATTATTTATAAAGTTTTTAAAGTATAGAAATTTAAGTTTAAAAGTAAATTTAAAGGTAAACTTAAAGATAAACCTAAAAGTAAATCTAAATATATAAATATAATTAAAAATAATACGTATTTTCCCCTCTATAATTCTATATAAGTAATATATTAATATATATAAATAAGGAAAGGAAAAGGCCTTTAATTAATTTAAATAATACTATAAAACAACGGGGAGGGCTCGAGTATTAATTCTTTATTAATTTAGTCTTTACCTAATAATAAAACTACTACGAGATTAATATTTAATAAATTTTTATATAAAGTCGTTTCTCGTATCTTTAAGGCTAAGCGGAATAAAAGAGGAAAGATAAATTAAATTCTTATATCTACCCGACGACGTATAAAGCCGGGTAGTAAATTTTATATTATTATTAATTATCTTTATTTTAATTAAGGTATTAATCCCTATTAACGAAAATACTCTAAGAAATCAAAAGATATTAAAAGACTTTCGATTTATTAATTCTAAAAGTACCCTTTTCGCGTCTAGTCCGCGAGATCTATTATTAAAACTTTTTTAAAGATATACGATTTTAAAATAATATAATTAACGCTTTATAAAAGGTTATAGAAGGTTATTTAATATATATATTCTCTAATAAATTTATTTCTTATATTATCCCTCGATAGACTATAATTTAAATTATTTAATAATTAATTTATATATTATATATAATAAATATATTACTCTATAAGCGAAGGATATTAAACTTTTAAAAACTTTAACGAAAATATTAGGCGGGTAAATAAATATTAGTAGTTAAAGCGAGAATAAAATTCGTTAGGGGATAGGATCTAAAGGAGGGTTTAATATAAAGATTAATATAATTTTATACGCGGAGGATATTTATTAGAAATTAATATATAGATAATTATAATTCGTCGTTCTAGGATACTATAATATATATTAATTATTTAAATCGAGGGTAGTATAATAATTAATCTATTTAATCGCGCTATTAAATCTTAATATACTTTATTTATATTATTATTATTATAATAACTTTAAAGATACGCGTAGATATAGCCTATTAATAGGAATAATAATTAATATAATTAATAATACGCTATTAACGACCCTAAAGATATCGATTATTTATATTAATTATTATCCTAATTAATAAAGTATATATACGCGTATATATAAATTATATAGGGCCAGCCTTATTAAGAAGGGAGGAAAGGAATAATAAAGAATCTCTTCCCTTCCTTAAATTAAGGAAGGGAATAATTTTATATTTATCTCTTCCCTTCCCTTCCCCTTCCTCTAAAGAAGGAAAGAGAAGAGAAAATAATCCCTACCCTATTCCGTAGCGTAAATATAATACTCCGATTATAATATAATCGCCCGATACGATTCGCGCGTATTCGTATTTAATATAACTATATAAGATAATAAATAATAACTATTAATAGGAAAAGGTTACTTTTAGTAACTTTTAATAAAAGTAAATATTAAAAAATCTCTAGGGCTAATATATAAGCTAAATAAATCTAAGTATATTTTATATATTTTTCGGTAGAATACTAACCCCCCGCTTTATTAATATTAACTAGCTCTAAATAATTATATAATAAACTCTTAATATACCGGGAAAAATAATCTCTTCGTATATAATTTAAAATTATATTATATTTTTAGAGTATTATTATATAATTCTTATAAGCTAGTTAAATAAGAGTTATTATATATAATTTATTTTAAATATTAATTAAACCCTAGTTTTTTAACTAGCTTTAAAATATTATATAATAAATTATTTAAATACCGGGAATAATAGTCTCTTTATATATAATTTATAATTACGTTATATTCTTAAAATATTATTATATAATTTATTAAAATTAATTAAGGAATCGTAGTTTAAAAAGTATTTAAAATTGGATAAACGGAGTAACTTCTATTAATAATCTAATAACGATTTATATTTATATAAGAAATTATTAAAATAGATTTATACTTATACGTAATTTATATTCTAAACGATTTACTCTATAATTACCGTATTATCGTTCGCGGATTATCTGGTTTTAAAGCCTGCGCGGTAGGGCCGCAGATCATTTTTTGGTTTTTCGTTTTTCGGTTTTTAGTTTTGTCCTATCTTCAGCTATCGTCCGCCGTAGCTAGGCTGTCTTGGAATGTTTAGGGCAGAAGTAAATATGCAAGGGATCCATAAGACTTGATTACTAAACACGCAGGGCATCTATGTATCAGATCTAAATACCGTACAAGTATTACTTTGGACATCCCGCTGCTCTCGGCAGCAAATGATAGCTTTATAAGTGAATATGATATTGCAAGCCCATCCCACGATCTCTTCGAAAATATGATGCTGATTTACGCCCTTCGACTTTCAATATCGTCAAATTCTGTACCGCATACACCAGGAAGCCCGCCGTGCATGTCCATACGCTCCACCCCATCCCAACCCTCAAGCACATAACTTCCCAATTTTTGTCAAAGGCATAGCTTTCCAATCTGGAAGCGGTACCGGACGTGAAACCGTAGTATCTTTTCGTACGAAGAAGTTTCCTTCAATAGCTAAAATCGCAGCAGCATCCATGCCTGCATTTTTGTCCCATTTTTCCCAGGCCCGCAGAATGCGGCCATCGTACTTGATCGTAGGTCCCTTCGGGGAAACGTCGCGGCCTTCCGTGTCTCATTTGCCATAAGCTTCAGAAGAAGGCCACCATCCGTCATCCTTCAACAACTGGAGGTACGTCTTGCTAACATACCTGGCCTCACGATCCTTCTTCTCCGGGATTTGAAAGTCCTTATAGGGGCCATATTCCCTGCACCACCGATGACAGAGCTGTAGCCGTTCAGATTCAGATCTTTCCTCAAGTGCAAGATGTATAGAGATTCCAGCTATTTCGAGGGCTCGGAAGAGCTCTCGGAGTAGGGTCGCTGATACATCGACGTTGAGACAGTCTTGTTGTTGAAGCGGAGAACGTTTCAAGCGCCTAAGTATTTCCGTGTCTTAGACTGATCTGACAATCCAAGGCGACTTTTGTGAGATGAGCCCAATCAGGGCAAGCGGAAGATCCGCCGCCTCAACTAGCTAGGACATCGATTTTGCACTTGAACTCGCACCAAAGTGTTCAAACAATTCCTCTTGCAGGCCAGACGCGTGGGCCAGATCCGACAGCAAACCGATGTCCTCTGCGAGTCTTCGTCCCAGTGTGCAATTTGGGCCAAAACGAGGCCTCCTAAGCATTGATGAAGGACATCCATGAACAAAAACGTTTCGCACTGAAGTTGGTATGTCAGAGACATAACGAATATCTGGAGAATCAGGACTTCGAGCAATTTCAACACTCTGCTTGAGGGGTAGAATGCACCTAGGATAGTAGCGGATACTGAGGGCTGTACTCATAACAAGTATTACCCTCTCCGCAGTCAACCGAGCATTCAAGCACGCTACCATGCCGCCAAGGTCCAGATGAATGGATCTGTTCGAGCCATATCCATGATCGCACGTGCCTCGGCCGCAGAATCCGACTTAAGCTGGCGTGAAGCATCTAAGTTGTTGACAAGGGTTTCCATTTTCGCTCGCGAAAATAGTTCCGATTGTACCAACTGAATATTTTATGACACAGCGGCCCGGAACAGCGGCTTATAATAGAAATCGTAATACATGGCGGTTGAGAAGGCCGAGTCATCATAAGCTTCAGATTCCAGCTCGAGTGTAAAAGTTTCGTTAGATGATCCAAGAAACATGGCGCCAAAACTCAATTTGGCTCGACGCAGTAATGGGTTCAAAAGCTCCTGTAGGATACTTAGTTCCATTAAAGCCTAGAACACTAGACGATATGGTATCAAATACCTGCAAGGTTTTAGATAATTCATGCAATGACATCAAAACCACGTTGACAGAATGTCCCTTATCCCTGAGATTTTGGCGACCTGGACCCTCGCGAGTTGGTATTTATTTTGATTACAAGGTCTTTTATTTCTTCGACATTACGACCGATCTCTTTTTCAAGCTGACGAAGCCCCCGTTGTAGTCCATGGATCTCTTGCTTCAAAAGTTTCTGCTTCACACCCAATAGATTTGCCATATGCGCTCGGGTGGCCTCGTTCTCCTCGCCAACACGAGTTGAAACATCGTTGACGTTAGTATGGAAATCTTGAGTATGCTTGGAGGCTGCGCCAGCGATAGCATCTAAGATATCTCCGCGGGATCACTGTTGTTCGGAGACAGTAAGGGTAAACGTCCGCTCATTCTGTCCCTCCAGCTTGGATACTGCAGATCCGATTCTCGTGACTCAATGCGAGCTCGGTCTTAGCATGAAATGCCCTCGGTTTTTCGATTTGCTTCTGTGTAGGGATGACGATACGGTCCTTTTCGTCCTCCAACGTCCTCAGAATTCGCTCTATCCCGTGCTTCGTACCTTCATCAAGGTCCTGGAAAGGCTTTTGCTGCCGAATTTCCAGGTCAGCGATTTAAATCTAATGCATCCATCTTCGCTTTATACACCTGTTCATAATACATCGAGGCCTACCTCAATCCTACCATAACATGTAAGATCAGCTCCTGCCTGAAACCCGCCAATCTAGCGCATTTCGTAATCACCATTACTTCTTTAGGACGAAAATTTTGGTGGCAGACGTGTCTAGGGATAGTCTTGGGCTAAGAACCCACTATCTCACTCCAGAAATAAGTCTTGAATCTCGAAAAGGGTGTCAAACAGGAAAGCAAGACCCCGAAAAGAGCCTTGTCAGTCCTCGAGCCCCCGTAACTTTTCTTTGTCCCATAGGGCCTTCAACGTCTTTCTAACGCTCTGATATGCTTTCTGTTTTCCCTTCACAGCGACTCCTTCCAGCGCCAGTAGCAGCTCGTCCGCGACCTCGCCGCATCGTAGACACAAGTTGTCCAGGACCAGGTCTGTGGAAGGCTTAGATGTTTAAAGCTTGCCGCTCACGGACTTCGAATCTCTCGTAACCGTGCCAATGTCCTCATGCTCTTTTAGTGTACCGGTGGCGGAGGTGTAGATCTTGCGTGTCTTGGAGACCGCCGGTTCCCACGAAGTCAAGGAATTGGAGGATGTTGCCGGCTAAGCTGACGGCGGCGAGAGCTTCCATGTAGGACCCACATCCGAATGGAAGACCCATCATAAGGAGAATCATGCTCGATAAGATACCTAGGCCGATAGGAAGGCATGATGGAGGCTGCGAAGACGTAGCCTCACTGGAGAGGAGGAGGTGCATATGCGCTAGGTTTCTTTGAGTTACTAGCGTGACAAGGCTTTTAGAGCGCTGACGGCACCACGGGTCTTCTGCCCTCGTGCATTGTCTTTCTCATCACCGCAAGCAGGGTTCCGATATTCATTGGCTACGTTGCTGAGACCATGAGTCACAGGAAGAAGTGCATGGGTCTGAAGATATCTATTGCATGCATCTGCCCAAGAGCAGGGAATTCCTTGTTTGATTGTTATATCTGTTCCAATTCCGAGGCTCTCAATGCTTGTGAAAAGCTGGCAGTCCGTCGTTAATCCCCTCCCATTATCTATGACTGTGTCTTCCCAAGACGAACGCGCTTTCGATCATAGCTCCTCCACCCGCCTCCTCTGTGTCTATTACTGGCATTTCAGCAGTCTAGACTCCAAAGCAAGCTTGCTCTTTTGAATGTCAGCCACTCGTTCATGGTGCAGAGAAGACATGAAATCTAACATGGATGCGTCCAATCAGTAATGATGACGCCCCTGATGATCCTTGATCCCGCGCTCGAGCTCTTTGTCATTCAAGACCCCGTACTTCTGAGCGGCCACAACAGGCAGGATGTTGATGGCGACGAGGACCGGTATTAAAGCAGCTCCTTTGCAGATGGTTTTGGCGGCACCAAAGACGTGCGGTAACGGCATTGTTGTGTTTGGAGAGGTGGGGAGGTTTGTGGTTTGGTGAGTGGGATATGTGGGAAGTGTTTTGGGGAGTAGGATGTCTGGTAGGTCTTTTAGTGGTGGATGTGAAGGTGGTGATCGTGACTCCTGTTGTGTGATGCATGATGGAATTGGTGTTTGTTCTGTTTACATGGTCTCACGTCAAACACGTCGTACAGGAAGACAGAGAGTGTGCTGTGTGGCTAGTGTCGCGTTGAAGTGTTTCTATACGCGTTGACAGCCTCCCAGATCTGTTCCTTCGCTAATTGTCTCAACCCCAGATTCTTCGGCCAAGCTCCGATCTCAGGGCCATCCTAGTCCCCTTCGCTCGGATTACGGCATCTCGATTCTCCTCGGCTCTTCTTACCAGGTATTTCAGGCATTCGCCAACAGAGCCCCATACAAGATATTTGTACGCCTTCGGCCCGCTACCATCTCTCTTCTCATATGGGGCAATACTAGCTTCTTTTGCGGCCATCGCTAGCTCGCAGCTGAGCTCATCCGCCATGCCCATTAATTGGCCATACGCCAGATCGATCCTTGGTTCGCCTCTTTCCCTCTGCTCTGTTCTTATGTTGATCGCTTTCTTCACAGTCGCATGGTTGTGACTTGCCAACATAAGAGCCGCCGCCGGGATTTTTCCTGTACTCTCCGCTGATGACGGCTTTAGCATAGAATTCCAATTGCTCCTTATTAATGCCTCGGCAATGCCGTCGTACGCCTTATCGGTGTCCTCCTTGGTATTCCAAAACAGCTCACGAGGGTCACTCGCCATGTATGCACCCCTCACAAGCTTCAATCCAAGCGTGAACCCTTCCCTCTGGGCAATGGCTAGGTGTTCAGCCACTGTCGCCGGAGTGGACCTCAGGTATGCTTGGTAGGTACCATATACCATGGCTTGACCTAGCGTAGCATTGTTATACCTTTTCTGGAATCTGATTGTCCATGCATCGATACCACGCTGGACAGCGTCTTGTTCTGCATCAAAGAGAAGTCTCACACCCCTTGCCTTTGCAAGATCGCAGATCTCGGTCGTCGCGTCCTCAATGGCTTGGCTGGGCGGTAGCTCTGCAGCAAGTTGACTCATAGCATCACGGCCTGCGCCTGAAAACTTGAGACCGATGAAATCGCCTTCTTCGGCCATCTGTACCGTCTTTGATGTGCCTTCCTTCCATTCTTGAACCTCCTTTTCAATGACTTGGTCTTCAACATCGGTTGAAGACGTCGAAACCTTTTCTCCTTTGTTAAGCACAATCTCTTTTCCATATGCTAAAATCACCCCCTTGTATCCCATATCCTTGAGCCCCCTGACTGTTTTCTGTACCTCTTTCTTTGTTTCTCCAGCACAAAATTGTGCATAAAATGTTTTCTTCAAGATCCAGTGCAGGAGAGGGTTGCGGTCTGAGTTCAAGAGCGCGGAAGGCGAGTGGGCGACGATTGATAGTAGGCGTAGTGATGGCGCCATCAGCAATGGATAGGAGGATAGTGCTGTGATTGCATAGGCGCGAACGAGGTTATAGAAGGGCAGGAGCGAGAGTGGATTTTTGGGTCGGGATATGGTCGGCATGGTTGGTGTAACAGAGGGTGTGAGTGTTGCTTGATCTCCTGGGGCTGTCGTGCTAATCTTACGGAGTGGCTGGCCGTGAAGCTGGCGGCATTGCATCGTATATATGTGAGCTGGCTTCGTGCTGCGAAGCAGCCGCGCAGGCTGCGGTCTCAACATTTTCCAGGCTGTTTGTTATTTAGATAAAAAAGCAGGAACCCGAACCACAGATTTTGTGAAGGTATCAGTAGAAGACGAAGAAAGCGGAGAGGGAAAGTTGCTTCTTTTATTTTGATATCATGCATCATAGGAAACGTAAAGCAAAGCCGATGGAAACCGCTTTTCGTGAATTGAGTTTTGGTGCGGAACGATAAGAGAGCAGAGCCGCGACGTCAACCCCGCTTCGTTCGCTTCTTCGCTGGTCCTCCATCATCTCTGACGATATCTCATGCAGGATCAAATATGCCGGCGAAAGCTCTTATCAACTTCCGCTGACTCCTTCCGCGAGAGAAGCTAGAGCCTTTGCAGCCTCTAAAGCATCCTCGGCATCCAGGTCTTTAGACATAATTTCCCCAGTTTTCCACTTGCCATCCATAGGAGAAATCCCCCATTTACGAATACTTCCTATCTACATGGGACATCATTAGCAACCTTGTTTTCAGTACTCAATGACGCAATTTACTGACCGCCATGTAATCAGCTGCAAGATAGAATGCCTCATATTGAGACCCATATTGCACCTCAGCCATCTGGAACACCTCTAGTCAACTCGAAATGCCCACTCTAGTGATGGGCCTTGGAGGCTCACCAAGCTCGTGTATCCACCTTCTCTCGCCACTTCCTCGACCTTCTTTATCAAGAGTCTTGCCACCTTCATCATATCCCCGTTAGGGCAATACCTTGGGCTCACAAGTAGGTTCTCGATTGCGCCTCTGAATGGGACTGTGTCGTTGTCGGATTTGCGAAGCATAACTGCACCAGCCATAATGACACTATAACCGCTTACCTGGGTGGAAACGATTATGATATGGTGTTTGCCTGCTGTGACTTCTGCAAACTTTCCTTTCCACCATTTGATGATGGCGCTGTTATTAAGAGGCGGTAAGAAAGTGGCGATTACTTTTCGTTCCTCGATGCACGTCATATGCAGACTTGCGAGCCCGACGAGTTGACGTGTCTGAGAGCCTATGGGAAGGTCACTTCCAGTCAGGACTATTGCTTCCATTGTTGCCATCTTGGGTGAGGCAGGTGACGAGGAGAAGCTGTCGACAGGGATAATGTGATTCGGGCCCGAAGACTGTGTAGAACTATGCTATTGAATGAATGTGTTGTAACTCTTAAAGTTGGAGGTTGTTTGCGGAACGACTGACGACGTCGTTGCTGGACGAATGTCCTGAGCAACATGAGGTCTGGGAAAGAGCGCTGTATGGGTGCACTTGCCTTCAAAAAGTTGGGCCATGGAAGCATTGAACGCGCATGCGCTTTCTACTCTCGGCATCATTCTTGGCATCATTCTTGGCAACCTTCTGTTCTAAGGTGTATCATCTCTTCGCTCAAGGTAACGCTTTGCGTAGTTTTCAGAGCAATGCAGCTTTTCTTCCCCCATGAAGGACTACTTGCATCCAGTCCAGCCACTCCTCCGAATACGCAACACAGTGTTGGCAGTCAAAAAGAACCAATGCCGCACCTCTCGCATAATACCAGCGCCGAATTTCTTTCTATTCCCTCACTTTCGCCACCTTGCCAACATCAATGGCAAGTTTGATGCAGCTGAGCATCTGGACCAGCAACAGCAGCCCTAGATGACAGATCAATTTGCTCTTAGCAAAAGTGTCCTCAAGGAATTGCATAGACATGAAACATTATATTTGGGGTGTCAACCTCATAGACTTCTGTCAATCACACTCCTGTCTTCCTCATACGCTGCTGCTATCCTTTCGAAGAGGACTACCAAGTCTGCAGATAGACGAGGAGCGCGGAAACGAGGAAGGGCAGCAAAGACGACGATAAATCACGTTTTCTTCGCTACTGATGTGCAATTGCCCCAGAAGTTCCAAACGATGAGTATTTAGGATCTGAGATCTATGCCCGGAAGGCATGCCTGATACAAGATAGTATTCTTTGAGTGCTTATTGAACATTAGCATTGTTTAGGCTCTAAGAACAGCAATTGGACCTGGCTCATATTGAAATGCGCGAATCCGGGCGATTCGGCCAATACCTCGTGCGTCATCTTGCTGTGCATATATCTGCGAAAGACTGCTCATACTTTCTGGCTATATAAGAGCAATTTGAATGTGGCCACTTGGTGATCTTCCATGAGGATTTCGGTCCGGTATAACCTTGTGCATTCGAAAGTCGTTACTACCAGATCGTTGAACTTTGATAAATCTGAACCCAACACGAAAAACTTTGTGACCCTTCTCCACAACCTCTTGCCACTAGAAACCGCCATTGTGCATCAAATGGATCGGAAGAAAGTGAGACGGCCAGACTGACTAAAGCCGGAATCATCTCCTCCCAATCAGTGACGCCACAGTTGAAAACACGACGCAGCGGCATTCCCAACCATGATAGTATAGCACGGTCCAATCTTTGCAGGTTGCACATTGCTGAGATCGCTCGTCACACCGCTGGCTGTGAGACTGCCCAAGTACACCGCGCAATAATCATCTGACCTTCCGCTTGTGCTAAAATCGAGCTGTTCGAGTGGGTCAACTGTCCTGGGCGAGTGCTGTGTCAGCAATCTTTACCTTCTAATAGTAAAGAGCAGAGAAATAGGTACTGGTCCCCCACCACTTCGATAGGTCTCAGTGCATTTTCGAAGAATCCGCTCAGAGCATGAAAGGGAAAGATGCGATTGGTAAAGCGAACTCACCGGCTAAGCTTCATGTAAGCACTCGCAATCCCTGTGTTATTTTGATTATATTTCAAGGGTCCAATGGTCATGTTCTGGGTTTGGATGGTGCATTCGGAACCACTGAAGAGGTTTACGTCCAGATCGCTCGTTTGCTTGTAATCGCTCCAACGGGCACTGATTTTGGTGTCTCCATTGGTGTATAGTATAGCGATGGTACTAGCAACCAGCGTAGAGAGGAAGAGGATTGCTAAACGAATAAGCTGCATGATGATGAATGCTTTAGCTTGACAAGAAATGGACTAATGTAGCGGAGTAAAGCAGGAAGCGAGTTTATCCTTGGAGACGAGACACGGCTCACAAAGAGTATTCCAGGAAATTGGCCTTTGTTGTTAGCCGCATGCTGAAGACGAATCCACGGCCGGCAGAGTTCACGCAAGGAAATCATCCTGTCTTTGTTTTCGTCGACAACCAAAATTACGAGGTGTATATTGCCACACAACCTGTCTCCAATAAGCGATGGAATTTGGTCCTTGAGACAAAGGAAGAAATGGATCTTTCTACCCCTCGCTTGAATCCCTTCGATCTCCTCAAAGAATCTCTTTCAGAATAGGCACGATTCTTTATCACCACCAACAACAACCGCCACGCGAACAACGACAACACGCCACCATGAACGAAGCAAAGCCCAAGACAAAGACAACAAGCCATTGTACCCCACCCCATATCTACGCCATAAAGCCTCCCGGCTGCTGCTCATGATTTCAATCTCCACATCCCCTCCCACATATCCCTACCAAAACCACCAAGCCAAAACATCCACTCCCCAGCGCGAGCGCTAATCAAAGCAACCATGAAGCCCCAACCCCGCGTCAAGAAGCCCATCGAATACCTCCAGCAAGAGCTCTTCCTCAAAGACCGCAAACCGAAGAAGACAAGGCGCAGCCCAGCAAGTAGTCCATCGCGCAGCCCCTCCCCCAAAACCACACCCAAGAAAATCGCAAAGACAACGCCCAGTTCCGGCAAGGAAACCGCAACCAGCACCTCCGGAAGCAAGAAGAGCGGCAAGAAGACTGCCTCAATCGCCACCTCAGCACCCAAGGAGGGTGGTAAGAAGAGTCCTGCGACCAAAAAAGCCAGCCCAGCAGCCAACAAGAACAAGAAGAAGGCGACTGCGACTCCCAAAGCCCCAAAGCCCAAGACCTCTAAGCCCCGAACCCCTTCCCCAGCCGTCTCACCAAACCAGAATACCACTACCATCAACATCATTGTTCCGGCCAACGCCATACCAGTGATCAGGGCCGAGGGAGAGCGCGCCGATGGTGTCACGACAACTCGTGTGGCAAACCAAGGTGGAGAAAGTGTGAGTGTGAGCGTGGGGGTGGGTGAGGAGGAGGAGCATAGTGGAGATACGACTGAGGAGGAGGATTGGACTATTGGCCCTAATGGTGTGGAGTATTAAGGTGAGGGTTCTTGGTACGTAGGAGTAAGAAGGGGAAGATTGTGAGAGGTGAGTGGGATGGTGGTGTTTGGCTAGCTGGTCTAGACCTTTTTGTTTGCGGGAATGGGAGGCGGGACGAGTGGGTGCGTTTGGGTAAGGTAGGTTGGAGTCTGGGTTCTTGCATTTCGTTTGATGTCGATTTTCCTTGCTGTCCTGAGTAATGTCGTTCCTTTCGATTTCTTTGTGTAAGTGTACGGTATTTCTGTCTGTCCTTACTTACCTTCGCACGGGAGTCTCATATCGTCGTTCAACCCTGGTCTCGTTTTGAATATTTTTAGCTCTATGTAAGCTAGCCGAAATTGCCTCCCCGGCTATTGCTAGCCATGGAAGCGACTGTAAAATGTTTGTAAGCCTCTAATAAGACCAGAGCTCCATATGCGCAACAGCTTTGCATATCCACCTCTTGCAACAATTAATAGCACTATTACCTCCGAGTGAGTATTACCCCATAAGGAGCGTCGTGCCATAAGCCGTAGCATCGTAAAGTCGTAAACGCCGAGCTTCAAGCTCCATTTTCGCTTTTACCTAGGATCCGAAAAACTTTTCTGTATGTACTGAAGGGACCGTCGTAAATATCTCGCTGTTTGAGGGGTCAGGAATGGCCATGCGGCTTCCGTGAAGAGTCACTGTCCTCTGCGTTTGCCGTGAACGGCGGTCGAGAAGCTCGCCCACGCTGATTGCCGCCGTGCCTCTCGTCCTCGCTCTGGCTCGCACTTTCGTCTTCGCGAGCTTCGTTGCGGAGTCGCTCTGCCTTATCAGAGAGCTCTTTCGCCTGCTCTGCAGCTTGTTGCGCCCGGATCTGCTTGCGCCACATATTCGCATAGCGCCCCTTGATTGACAAGAGCTCCTCATGTGTACCGCGCTCTGCCACCTTTCCAGCGTTGAGTACCAATATCTGGTCTGCAGTGGTGATGGTTGATAACCGGTGGGCAATGACCAGTGTGGTGCGACCTTGAGAAAGTTTATCGAGTGCTGACTGGATGTTCTGCTCGGTCTCCGAGTCTAAAGCCGCGGTAGCTTCGTCCAGGAGGATGATCCGAGGGTTTTTTAGTATGGTTCTAGCGATAGCAACACGCTGCTTTTCTCCACCAGAGAGTTTCAGCCCGCGTTCTCCTACACGTGACTCGTATCCATCTGGGAAATTCAAGATCTTCTCGTGGATGCTAGCCGCTCGGCAGGCGTCGAAGACGTCTTCATCAGTAGCAGATGGATTCGCGTATCTTAGATTGTACATTAATGTCTCATTAAAGAGCACCGTGTCTTGCGGCACGACTCCAATGTGACGACGCAGGGAATCGATAGTGATATCGTTGACATCATGTCCATCGATTTGCATGCTTCCACCACCAAGGTTGTAGAATCGAAAGAGCAACCGGAACACGGTTGATTTGCCTCCCCCGGATTCTCCAACCAGCGCTGTTGTCGTACCCGGCGCACACCGGAAGTCGAGCCCCTTCAATGCAGGCTTCCGTGGGTCGTAAGCAAATTTGACATCGTTGAACCGAATGTCTCCTTGGCACGAAGGCAACTCCTTGGAAGTGGGCCCATCCTTGACGGTGGGTTGCTCTTTGAATAATTCCAACATACGCTCCGAGTTGATCATGGCTGATTGAATAGAACGGTAAAAGGTGCCGAAATAGTTCAATGGACCTTGCAATTGAGCCATGTAGGTCAAGAGTATGACAAAATCGCCAACCTTACGCTGACCAGTGGTGACCTGGTAAGCGGCAATGAAGCAAGCTACCATGAGTCCGAGAGTAAAGACAAGGTTTTGAGAGACGTTCATGATATTCAACGAGAGGTAGACTTTGTACTCAGCGCCCTGATAGTCGGTGACTGCATCGCGGTAACGTTTGAACTCATAGGTCTCGGCATTGAAATACTTCACGGTTTCATAAGAGATCATCGAATCATTCCTTTTCGTCTGATCAGTGATGTGACCAGGATAGAGGGTAGAGATAGACTTACTTCACGGCTTCCTCTCTTCTGTCCAGATTTACCATGGTTCGTCTGATATCTGCTCGCCATTGTGCTAAGCGAATGGTAAGGTAAAGGTAAGCACACGTGACGATCATTACGACCAGGGCATAGTAGGCATCCCAGCCAACGAGGAAATATCCAATTGCGACGCCCAAGTCGATGAGCATGGGAAACACCTGAAAAGTGACCTGCTCAAGGAACGTGTTGATGGAATTGCCTTTGCTTAAGGCTGAAAGGACCTCCCCGGTTTTCTTGCCCAAATGGAAATCCAGACTGAGCCCATGGACATGCTCGAATGACGCAGTTGAGATCTCACGATAGGAGTATTGGCTGATTGGAAGCCACAAGATCGATCGCATTGCACCTACTAGTCCATTAGGTCCTTGAAGTAATCGATATAATATGTAGAGACAAATTTGTCCCCAGACTTTTTCTTGAGTAATGCCATCCTCGCCGGAGAGGGTGTTTATGATAGCTCCAGCCTGAAGTGGGACTAGCACGTTGACTACTCTCTGTATCAGAACCAGGACAAAACAGATGATCACAGTGATCTGGAGCTTCAGAGACTTGGCAGGCCACAGATAGGGGAAAAAGACACGATAGCCACGGAGGTATTCCCACCAGCTCTTGGTTGGCAATTTATTTGGTCTCTCCCAACCCTTGGCCTCTTCCTGTGGTTTGCTCGGGTGGGTGCTTCCATAAGCTTGGCCATTGGCGTTGCCATTTTCCGCTGCGTGGCCATTGAGCAGATTAGTCCTCTCTTCCTCACTTCCATTCTCGCGACTGCGCGCCTTGGACCTTCGGAGAAGTGCGAACAAGGTATAAAAGGAGATCAAGGCAAGCAGCAACATGATCCGGAGGAAATCTACGAGAATTTCGACGGCTTCCCATGTAGTGATTCCTTGCCTGGTATGACCGTCTCCTTGTCCGCCTGCCGTGGGCTCACGGTGTCTGGACGAGTAGATTGCCAGAGAAGCGCCAGATAGCACAATTTCCACTGTGAGTGCCACAATCCATGTGGAAAAGTGGGCCGCCGTTGGGGATGGGTTCGTATCGATGATTGATATGAGGAAGAGGGTGTAGAGGAAGAACGAGGCAACGAGGTATATCTGGGGCTCTCACGTCAGTCCGGTATCTCGTCTTTGTATGAGAGCAAGCAATATTTCTCGTACGATGACAGACTGCCCACACCACCACTCGTGTTTTCTGCCCAACAAAGCATGCACTATAACGATCACAGCGTTACCGAGGAATGTCAAGAGAACAGCCACGGAGAGCCAGTCGAAGAGAAGTTTTCTACCAGGACTGAAGTCCTGGTCTTTCTGTTTCTCTTTCTCTCTCTTGGCGGACGGTGAGGTATTCCGTGGCAACGGCTTGCCTCCTGGTCCTGTTTGGTTTGGGTCGGCCTGAATGATCTCGTCCTTGGGAGCGGTCACGATGCTGTGTGCTGTGAATGCCACAAGGAAGAAGATAAGGAGAAGGATGGGAGAGGCATAATGGACATAAGTCAGGATAGCATGAGCTATGCTGTTCGAGACCCATGGCCTCGACGAAGAAGCCATGATAGGTAGATTAGGATTATTGAGAGGTGTTTCTGTTGTCTGATAACGAGTGTATAGAAGCAAGTAAACGCCCCTCCGGAATAGTAGGAAATACTTTAGTATTGTTGTGAGATGTGAGATGTGTGTGCGGGGGAAGACATGTTATTACGGGAAAGAGAAGGAGGCTATGATTATGTGAAGGTGGCGAACGATATGGAAAGTGAAAAGGTCTTGCAGGTCGCGTGGTCACACAGTGGATCCAAGGAATGGAAGAATGGTTTCCCTCCCGAGCGAACTCTTCGATTCATAAGAAGTGGGACTCAATCTTCCCTCACGAGATCTTTCTTTACCCGTAGTTCGAGTAACTTCAACAACCTAAGCCCTAACAAGCCTAAAGATGCTTAATTCCCCCGGCTTCAATTGAGGCGCAAATAAGCCTAGCAGAAGCCGAAGCTCCGGTACTGATCCCCCAATGATCTCCCTGGAAGGTGCAACTAACAACGCATTCCAGTGTGAGCGCTGCCCATGACCAGTTAGACACCTGAAGCAAGAACAACGTCCAGGCCGAGGGGGCGTACTCAATAGACCTGCCAAGCCGTGATACGCGAGCCTCTAGATCCTCTAGATCAAGCTACCGTAACCCCTCGTGCATCTATTCCCCCGTGACGGTTGTGACCACTCTGCATGAGCCTGTCAGAGTCAACAGCGTCGTCGATGGGAATCTGGATAACTCTATCCTGACCCGTATGCAAGTCTCTCAAGCCTGCAACGCAGTGCAAACGATCGGCTCGAGAGATGGCTGACAAACTTCCAGATGGTGGGGCCTTCGGGCTGTCCAAGTACTTCATCCTACGTCTTGGCCTAACAACCAATGTCGAATACTCGTCATGGAGATGGAAACGCTCCATCACCCCCTCCGGCCCCTCCTCTTCCTCCACCGCGAGACGGATTTGCTGCGAATGCTTTCGCGCGTTTGAGCCAAACATTCAGCTATGGCGCCCGACCTCCCACTTCCACTGGGCATCGGCCCATCGACCAGAGACCAACCCAATTGAGCGTGCAGAGAAGCTCTAGGTGGGCACCCATGCCTTTTTTGCGGTCGTTACTTAAATCCCCAAAGGTCCCCCAGGTCCCCCTTGAAGTCGAGGAAATCCCGACTGACAAAACTTCTAGCCCAGCTTCTTTCAGAAACACATCTCACAAGACAGGGATACCAATTGCTGCTCTTGACATCTCTCCAGACCAAACCCATGCGGTCTTGGCGGGGCGCGACATACTCAAGACCATCCAGGTATCGGACTTCGCCTGCGCTGAAGACTTCAACCTTCGGACAAATATCGTGGCATACGCAGCAACCCGTGAGACGATAGGCGGATCACCATCGACAAAACACAAAGACCAATTCGCAGCAAATGATGTCAAATGGTCGCATGGAAATTTCAATACTACAATAGCCACAGCAGTTCCCAATGGACAGATCGTGGTATACGATATCAATAGACCGGGGGTTGAGATGGCCCGACTGCACGAGCATAGCCGACAGGTGCATAAGCTGGGCTTCAACCCGCATCAGGGCCACAGGATGCTCTCGGGGAGCCGGGATGGTACCGTGCGCATGTGGGATTTGCGAGATCTAGCCAGAGACAGGAGCGTCATGACTTGCCAAAGCCTTGAAAAATATCAGTGCAACCACGATGGAATACGCGATGTGAAATGGTCTCCTACAAATGGCGTGGAATTTGCTGTAGGAACCAATGATGGCTCAGTCCAGCGTTGGGATTTTCGACATAACAAGGCGCCTAGTCTGAGTTTAAAAGCGCATGATAAGACCTGCTACTCGATCGACTGGCATCCAGATGGAAGGCACTTGGTATCAGGAGGTGGGGATAAAAACATAATGATCTGGGACTTCGCGTCGTCGAATCGGAAGATGAAGCCATCTTGGAGTATTCGTGCTCCTCAAGCAGTCCTTAACGTATGTTGGCGTCCACCTTGTTGGTCTGACGATACAATGGCTGCTGGTTGGCATTGTACACAGATCGCGGCATCTTACGATCAAGAGGAACCTCAGATTCATGTTTGGGACTTCCAGCGTTCTTCTATACCCTTCCGGACTTTGGATAAGTCCAATACTCCAGCAACCGCCCTACTTTGGCGGTCTGAAAGCCTACTTTGGTCTGTAGGATCTGCTGGCATATTCACGCAGACAGACACAAATTCTTTACCAAAGACAATAGACCGCCGGAGTCCTAATGTGCTAGCTATTGCACCGGACGGGAAAATCTTGTTCTTTTCACAGAAGAGGGAAGCTAGACGACCTTCGATCGAGGATGCCCTTGAGAGCTTGAATCAACAGGATCAGCGGCGATCAAGCACGAGTGAGCGACTCAGTGGAAGCCAGGGTACTGCACAGGGCAGTGCTGAGGAGCCAAAATTGCCGGGTTCCTCGTTCAAGAATCGTCAACGTAAATACCCAAACCCATCAAAGTCAGCAAAGTCCTTAGGTGGGACACCGCCATCTGTCGGATCTGGAGGACCTGTTTCTGGACTTGAAAAGAGCTTGAAAAAAAGAAACATGTATCACCCGTCTCAGGTAGGAGGCATAGGCCACATCGAAGGACTTTTTGACGCTCCTGCTTTCAAATTCCTCGCACGCAACTACAAAGCTCCTCTACCTATTCCAACAGACACCACGGAGTGTGACCTGCACCTCCAGCTAAGCGATGCTTTTCGAGCGAATGCAGACCTTGCCCAGCATACCAGCGAATACCGTCTGGCGCAAAGCTGGCGTGTACTAGCGTTGGCTGTGGAGAAAGAATTACATGCCAGAGCCGAAAGCAACTATCAGAAGCGTACAGAGGCTACAACTACGGCTACAACACCAGAAAAGTTGGTCAAGCAGGCATCGTTGCAATCTATAAGCAAGGATGTGGATTCTCTTACCGATTTCGAAAACAACTTGTCCCTATCAGAGCGTGATGCGCCTCGGGCAACATTCATGACACCCACGGCTCCCGATAACGCGTCTAATATGACAACCCCACTTGCCAGACCCTTGCCCGACTCTCTAGCTGGCTTTGAATCTCATGCAAATGTGGACTCCTTCCAGCTCCCAGATTCTAGGTGGAACAGTCAGTCGCCCAAAACTGCCGTTGGTGTGTCAGGGCTAGCCAAGATCAGCAGTCCTAAGTCTCCCAAGAAAGGCAATGAATTGGGCCGTGAAAACATTGAACACTCTGACTTCGCGGTTGAGAGCGACGAAAATGCCCCACCGACCATCCCTCAACGTCCCTCGGACGCCGGCCTCGTCGACATGGACCGCCGGATGGCTGAACGTCGAGCCGCTATGGGAAACTACAGAGCGATGCCACGACCTTTGCTAAGACTTGACAATCCGATTCAGCTAACGGGCTCAGGCCTCAATGTTCCTACTTCTGGTCGTCACGACTCAAATGAAAGCTTCCAGCTATTCTCGGCCTCCACAGACAGTGGGCCTCGTGGACAGTCGGTGATTGGATCTTTCGAAAGCAATGAGAATTCCGAGAGAGCTACATCCACACCGGAATTGGCGCACAGCCTAGATCAACAGGTAGACTACGACGGTTCGGACCAGGATGAGACAGCTCCGGTGTTTGATGACGAGGCACAAATGCACTCTCCCCGAGCTGTCCCAGCTCCGTCACAAAATGTCGTCGATGGTCAATCAGAAGCCAGATCCGAGCCTACAGTGGTAGATGGAGCAAACCCAATGCTCCGTCCTACCAATCTGCAACAGCCGATCATTCACTATGAAGACACGGAAGAGCTGGGCTTCCCTGCAGAGGCAACGGCTACAGGAGCAGCCACCAACTCTCACAAGTACATACTATCGGACTTTATGCCACCCGAGGAAGGGTCAGAGTATAATCCACCATGGACTGCAACAGCCATGTTCGGAGGAGTGATCGACTTCCACCAATACCAAGTCAAGGATGCGCAGCTACCAGCATATCTGATACTACACCTCGCGCCTTACATCAACCACGCAATTACTCCCCACCGTGCGACTGGGATCCTCCTCTTCTACCACGACCAGCTCGTTTCCCTCGAGCTCTACGTGCAGGCAGCCGAGCTGCGTAAGCTCTGCCACAGACGTTATCCAGCTGTGGCCGAGAAAGGTCTATATGATATCAGTCCCGGTGGTCCATGGTGCACAGTCTGCCAGAAACCGAACAAGGATGACAACAATACTAAAGCGCATTTCTGTCAGCGTTGCAAGCAACGGTGGGCTGAGTGCCCGATCTGCGAGGGCGCAGGCCCTGAAGCCGTGACCGGTGCTGAGAACGCACAGCCTCATGACAGGCTCTGGGGCTGGTGTCAAGACTGCGGGCATGGTGGGCACAATGGATGTCTTCGTACATGGTTCGAATCCGAAGGGAGTGAAGGGGCTTGTCCCACAGTTGGCTGCTTGTGCGATTGCATGCCTGGCACAAGGAGGGATGAATACATCAAGGCGAAGAGGCTTGAAGAGGACAAGAAACGCAAAGTTGTGAGTAAGGACGAGTGGACTGTGGGACCGAGTCCCGCGGCGCAGAAGGCTGGGAGGATGATGGGTGGTCCTGGGGGAAGTAAGATCACAGAGGTTGGTAGGGGTGCTATGAGCTTGGCTGGGGCGGGAAGGAGCGCGAGTGGTGGGAAGAAGGTCCGGATTGCGGTTCCGGAGGAAGAAAACGAAGCACCAAGTGCATCTGCGCCTTGAAGGAAGACGAGGAGAAAGGCACAGAGCGACGGCAACGGCGATTTTAATTAGGGGCATTTGCATGGCGTTTTATACCCACGCCAGGCACGGTATGCGTCAGCGACCCACACTTACATGTCACGCTATGATCAAAATACTTTGCTATGAAAGGGGCCCTAAGCGAGCCAAAAAGCGAGTCCCTAAAGGGCCCCCGCAAGTAGTTTTAGGCGGTAGTAGGGGGATCTCCCGGGGCGATTCAGGGGTAGCTCCAGGGCCCTCATTGCAAAGTATTTTGATCATGGCGTGCACGTTGACAACCGAGCCCCCTTTTCGATACGGCTGCAATTGCCACGCGAAATAGTCCCGTGGGCACTGGATGATGACGCCGGTGGCTTTCGTACCACGACGACTAAGCTCTACTACCATGACGACAGGTGTTCTTCACAACCTTAATTTACGATGTCTCAGCTCTCGCTGGTTTTTGGATAGCTTCAATGAAAATAGCCCCTTAAGACCCTCATTATGGGCGATATGTCATGAACTGCCTCGTAGCTTAGCGACGAAATGAAAATGGGTCATTTGGACGTCGAAAAGAGCATCAAGGACGGTAAGAAAAGCATGCTCGGATTGAGCATCTCGCGCACGAGCACGAGTCTTAAAGACTTAAAACTTGGGATCTGCAGAACGGCCCCTATCCAATGATCGGCGGACTTTAATTGTAGTATTCTACCGCAGAGGACTGCTGCCCCACGTATCTTCGGCACGCCCGAAGATTAGCTGTGTCAGCGAAGAGACGTCTCCATCCTCAATACCACGCTGCCTACCACAATGCTTTGAGCCTACACACATATCGTCTTTTCGTTCTCTCTTTTCCTCCCTGCCCTCCCGAATCGGGCCCCAACCCCCATCTTCACTCCTTCTTTGTCGGTCGTACAAAGACAGTCAGCTTCACATTCCACCACTCTCCTCATACACAGTCTCGCCATTCAGGCCATTCGAGGCGTTTCATGCTCAGCAATACTACAGGCGACTTGTGATCGCTGGCAGATCCAAGCAGTGCGCGTTCATCAACTTCTCTACGGCCCCCTGCGATGTGCAAGTGAGGCTCTCCGCATAGTTTCTAATCGAGCCTAATACCTCCTTCTCCACACCGGAACCCTATCGAACGCATTGGCATCATGGCGAGCGACGAGACCCTATCGGCAGCCATCGACTTCGTGCGTGGCCTTGCAAGGAACGCCGCACCCTCCTACAATCCTCCAGAGTTCAAACTCAGCAATAAGAACGCCACGGTAACAGTGAACAGCAAAGTCGCACTGCCCGGCCCCGTCAACGCTTCAAAGCGGTCGCTTGAACATGAGCTCTCAGCTCTGGCAGCTCGAGTACAGTATCTAGAAGACAAAGCTAGCACAGTCAATCACCAAGCTCTGCCCGACACTCCTGGTGAGTTTGGTGCGCCTACATCGCCATTTGCAAATGGCTCAACGGGTAATCTAGCACAACGGAATGGCATCCCTCGCCCTGTCCGCCAGCTCTCGACCAACACACGACAGGCTCGTGTTTCGAGCCTGCTGGCAGGGAACACCCTCGTATTCACAGAAGAGAATATTGGTGACCTTCGAGACCATGTCGAGCAGCAAGCGGAGAAGATCATGAGCCAGGCAGACAGAGTCAATGATGTGGAGGAACAGCTTCTGGAGGCAAAAGAGCATGCGACGAGTTCGATGCAAGACATGAAGGAGAATGGCCTCATGAAGATCGAGCGGGAGATATCAAAGCTGAGGCAAACGAACATGGCATTTGGGAAAGCTATCAAGGAAATTGGCACTATCATCACCAATGTTGCAAATGGTGACCTTAGTCAGAGGGTCCAAATACATGCGACTGAGATGGACCCGGACATTGCTACGTTCAAGCGGACGATCAATACTATGATGGATCAGTTGCAGGTCTTCGGCAACGAGGTTTCCCGAGTTGCGCGAGAAGTCGGCACAGAGGGCAAGCTTGGAGGTCAGGCCCAGGTCATGGGAGTCAGTGGCATATGGGCCGACTTGACACAGAATGGTGAGTAGGATAGTTTCACAGCAAACTCGGATACATTGGCTGATCTTCCACTCCTACAGTCAACCAGATGGCCTCAAATCTCACGCTACAAGTTCGAGAGATCGCCGAAGTCACCACTGCTGTGGCGCAAGGCAACCTGGGTCAGAAGATTCGGCGACCAGCTCAAGGAGAAATTGCCCAGCTTGGACAAACCATCAATACCATGGTCGATCAACTACGTACTTTTGCTGCGGAAGTCTCTCGAGTCGCTAGGGACGTAGGCACCGAAGGCGTCCTGGGTGGTCAAGCCAAGATCGAAGGTGTTCAAGGCGAGTGGAAGACGCTTACTATCAACGTGAACGAGATGGCCAACAGACTTACGAGTCAGGTGCGAGATATCGCTGCTGTGACAAAGGCCGTAGCTTCGGGAGATTTGACTAAGAAGATTCAAGCTGATTGTAAAGGGGAGATCCTGGACCTCAAGACGACCATCAATTCTATGGTGGACCAGCTCAGGCAATTTTCGTCAGAAGTTACCAGAATTGCCAAGGCAGTCGGTACTGACGGCGTTCTCGGTGGACAGGCTACGGTGGACAACGTAGAAGGGACGTGGAGAGATTTGACGGAGACAGTCAATCTCCTTGCGAACAACCTTACGACGCAGGTCCGAGAAATCGCCTCAGTTACCCAAGCTGTCGCAAAGGGAGACTTCAGCAGAAAAGTCACAGCCGAGGTTAGCGGCGAGATCAAAGATTTGAAGGTCACGATCAATACTATGGTGGACAGACTCAACAACTTTGCTTTCGAAGTGAGCAAAGTGGCTCGCGAAGTCGGCACGGATGGTATACTAGGTGGCCAGGCCAATGTACATGGAGTCGAAGGGAAATGGGCAGAGCTCACAACCAACGTCAATACCATGGCGAACAACCTGACGCAGCAAGTGCGAGGTATCTCAGAAGTCACGCAAGCTATTGCACGAGGAGATCTGAGCCAGAAGATCGAGGTGGATGCTCGAGGCGAAGTGCTGAAATTGAAAGTGACTATCAATAACATGGTTTCCCAATTGGATACCTTTGCACGGGAGGTGAAGAGGGTAGCTCGGGATGTGGGAGTCGATGGCAAAATGGGAGGTCAGGCCAGCGTCAACAACGCTTTGGGCAGATGGAAAGAAATCATCGAAGACGTCAACGTCATGGCAGACAACTTGACCTCTCAAGTTCGAAATTTTGGAGAGATTGCTGATGCAGCTACAAGTGGTGACTTTACGAAGCTGATCATGGTTAGCGCGTCTGGGGAGATGGGCGAGTTGAAACGCAAGATCAACAAGATGAGCACGACTCTTAGTGACAGCGTGAAGAAGAATACTGCTGCGAGGGAGGCCGCCGAGTTTGCCAATAGGACCAAGTCGGAATTTTTGGCCAATATGAGCCATGAAATCCGCACACCCATGAATGGCATTATCGGCATGTCGCAGCTTACCTTGGACACAGACCTTACGCAGTATCAGCGCGAGATGATGAACATTGTTCATAATCTCGCCAACAGCTTATTGACCATTATCGACGATATCCTGGACATCTCGAAGATCGAGGCCAACCGCATGGTCATGGAGTCGATCAACTTCTCGATGCGAGGCAGCGTATTCAGCGCCCTGAAGACTCTGGCAGTAAAGGCGAATGACAGATATCTCAACCTTGCATACCAGGTTGATAGCTCGGTACCCGATTTCGTTGTCGGTGATCCGTTCCGTCTGCGCCAGATTATCCTCAATCTCGTGGGCAACGCTATCAAGTTTACTGAGCACGGAGAGGTCAAACTTACAATCCGAGGAGCTCCCAAAGTTGTGACTGCGGATGACGAATACGCTTTCGAGTTTTCCGTGTCAGACACTGGCATCGGCATCCAAAAAGATAAACTCGGCTTGATCTTTGATACCTTCCAGCAAGCCGATGGTTCGACCACTCGAAAATTTGGTGGCACGGGATTGGGGCTTTCCATATCAAGGAAGCTGTGTGAATTGATGGGCGGAAAGTTGTGGGTTACATCGACCTATGGCAAAGGAAGCACATTCTCTTTCACTTGCATCACCAAGCTTGGATCACACGACCTAAGCCCTGTGCGCTCCCAGCTAAACGCATACAAGAACCACACTGTTCTCTTCGTTGACAAGGGTCGCACGGCCTGCTCAAAAGACATCACAATCATGCTGAAACAGCTTGAACTCCAGCCCATGGTCGTCAAGAGCGAAAAGGAGGTACCCAAGCCCAATATCCCTGGCTCGCCATCCAAAACCGAGCACGGTCTCCCTTACGACGTTATCCTTGTCGATGGTATGGACACGGCTGTCAAGCTTCGCAACCATGATGCTCTACGATATGTACCAATCGTCCTTCTCGCTCCCGTTGTCTCGGTGAGCATGAAGTCTGCCCTCGACCTGGGCGTCGCTTCGTACATGACCACCCCATGCTACGCCATCGATCTTGGCAATGGCATGATACCCGCACTCGAAGGTCGTCAAACAAACTCCATTTCAGACGCCTCTAAATCCTTCGACATCCTTCTCGCAGAAGACAACGACGTAAACCAGCGGCTTGCTGTTAAGATCCTCGAAAAGTACAATCACGGCGTCACAGTGGCCAACAATGGTCTCGAAGCTCTGGAAGCCATCAAAAAGAAGCGCTACGACGTTGTCCTCATGGATGTACAAATGCCAATTATGGGCGGCTTCGAGGCTACGAAAGAAATCCGCAATTGGGAGCGCGCCGAAGGTCTTACCCGTACCCCGATCATTGCATTAACCGCACACGCCATGATGGGTGATCGCGAGAAATGCATACAAGCCCAAATGGACGAGTACCTGACCAAGCCGCTCAAGCAGAACCAGATGATGCAAACGATCCTCAAATGTGCGACCCTAGGGGGCAAGCTGCTCGAGAAGGGGAAGGAGACGAGAGTATCTGCGAAAGACGAGATGCCGGAACCGAACAAGAATTCTAGTAATCATTCTGGAGGCACGGGAGTTGCGAAAGGGATTAAGAGGCCGTCGATGGAGAGTAGAGCTATCACGAGTGCGGGGCCGATGAATGCCGATGGCGGGAATGATAGCCCAGCGTTGTTGAGTGCGAATATGCAAGATCCGATGAGTATGGAGAGGGTGAGTTTTTCCCTCGTCATCGTGAATGATGTTTTGGGGAGGTTGCTGATTTGATACAGATCTTGTTGCGGTCACATAGTAGCTGATCCTATCGATTCGCGTTTTCTCGGAAACAAACAAGTCAAGAGATATTGTCTCCCTCTGAAGCGCGGCGTAAGGGCAAGTGGAACGGACTATCAGCTTTCATATGGTACGGCGTCTGGCGAAGAGCACACGTGCTCATGTATTTCTTCAGGTATCACGAAATTCTACTACTCTATGCAGCCATGTGTGCGAGCAGGTTGCGAGGCAAAGAGCTACACTACCTCGCTGATACTTGGACCATCTCTTCGGGGCTACCACGATGCCAGCCATCGAGACGTTAGTAGCTAATCCTTTGTGAAGAGGCTGGGTTTGCTACTGATATCATGGTATTTTGCCAACAGCATTTTCACACCGAAGTAACTTCCAGGCATGCTGATTTCGCGAAAGTCTTGATGCTACCCTGTGCAACGTCGTCAGAGCTATGAGATGATTGTCTTTTATTGGGACACAGCTACAAAGCTCTCCTAACCCAGCACCCCGCAGCTCATCCATCCATTGAGCCCAAAACTATCGCCGTTCATGTCATGAGGCAAAGACGCTAGATCGGACTAGGCAAGTAGTTCCAATGGTGGCAAAATAGCATGCCGCCAGTGATTGAATCGTCATCCACAAACTTCCCTTAGTCGATTTCGATAGCGCAACATGATAATCGTCCGTAGATTTCCTTTCCAGTTTTTGTAAATATAATCAATACCTCTAATCTTATATTGTAAATATAACGACCGGAACATGTGTTTATCTCATTATATACAATTCATTTGCGTCGTGATATAAAAGCACCCTCGTCATGACCAGAGATATCCTAGCATGGCGGCAACGAGATGCCTCCACCCCGCCGCCTCTGTTAGAATATAGATCGAGTTATTGGTTTATTCTATGTACGATTTGTATTGCTGTATTTACTGTGCGTTTCCTACTTTCTCCCTCGCTCCCTCTCAAAGAAAATTCAAAAAATAGAAATATACATACATGGACTAACCACGATCCTCGCAAAGGACATCTTTCTCTACGGCATCATCGTCCCCGTGATCCCCTTCGCGTTGACTGCACGGATTGATGTCCCTGAAGGGGATGTCCAACACTGGGTCTCCGTCCTCCTCGCCGTCTACGGCGCCGCACTCCTCGCCTGCTCACCCATCTGCGGCCATCTAGCCGACCACACCGCCTCGCGTCGTCTCCCCCTGCTAATCGGCCTCCTCGCTCTCGCCGGCTCAACCCTTTTACTATGTCTAGGTAAAACGATCGCCATGCTCGTAGCCGGTCGAATCCTGCAAGGTATTTCCGCCGCTGTTGTCTGGACGGTCGGCTTGGCGCTGTTGGCGGATACGGTGGGCCATGAGACGATTGGGCAGAGTATGGGGTATGTGACTATGAGTATGAGTGTTGCGGTTCTGGTGGCGCCATTGTTGGGGGGTGTAGTGTATGCGCGGGCGGGGTATTATGCTGTGTTTTTCATGGCTTTTGGCTTGATTGCGCTGGATATCATCCTGCGGATTTTGCTGGTGGAGAAGAAGATTGCGAAGCGCTGGGATTCGGAGCTTTCCTCGCCAACGGCGGTCGAGAAGCTACCGGCGTCGACATCTCATCCGTTGGATGATACGGCTGTCCCAGAACTTTCGACTCCACCGGTCCTCTCGCCTGCACCATCGGACGAACAATTGCCGCCAGCTAAGGTTTCTATTTTCCCGGCAGAGAAGCACACGGTTGCGAAACAAAAGCATCCATTACTATTACTCCTCACATCCCGCCGCCTCATCTCCGCCCTCTTCTGCACCCTTTGCCGTAAGTAAAATCCACCCTCACTTTCCCCAAATTCCACTACCTTCCACTTTCCCAAGAAATGTTCCGCGCGTTTCTGCCTTCCAAGAGATATGAAAGCAGTGAATCTCCATCACAAAAGATTACAATCCTGACTCATCGATACTCCAGAAGCCATCCTCCTCACAGCCTGGGACGCCGTCCTCCCCCTTCGCGTCTCCACCCTCTTCTCCTGGTCCTCCCTCGGCGGCGGCCTAATCTTCCTCCCTCTAATCCTCCCCTCCTTCATCGCGCCCCTAATAGGCTACTGGTCCGACAAGCGCGGCCCTCGCATCCCCACAGTCTCAGGTTTCATCCTCACCATCCCCTTCCTTGTGCTCCTCCGTCTCGTCGATCATGGGGGCATCAGGCAAGTGGTGCTGTTGTGTGCGTTGTTGGCGTTTTTGGGACTGGCGCTGAGTATGGCGATGACGCCGCTGTTGGCGGAGATTACGTATGTGGTTGAACATAAGGAGAGGACGCATCCGGGGGCTTTTGGGGGAAGAGGGGCGTATGCGACTGCGTATGGCCTTTTTAATACCGCGTTTGCGGGGGGGATGTTGATTGGGCCTATTTGGGGTGGGTTTGTTAGTTTGAAGGCGGGGTGGGGGACGATGTGTTGGAGTTTGGCGGTGCTGAGTGTGGCAGGGGCGGTGGTGGCTGGGCTGTTCACTGGGGGATGGGTCGGGAGCACTAGGGGGAAAAGTGAGAGGGGGGAGAACGCTGAGTCTGTGGGGTGAAGTCGAGAGGTCGCAATGATAATGAGATTTTCAAGATGGTTGGGGTACATGAACGTAAAATCTGTGCATTGTTGTAGCGTTTAGCGAAGCATTGAGGAGCACAAAGCTCGACTTTGAAACTATCGGCGATATATCAAACTTTTGAGCAGATCATCGATCGTACATCGGAGCCGATAGTGACTAGTGAAAGCCAACAATGTAAGCAAACCAGTAATCTGGAGCAGCCAAGCCGAAGCCATAAAGAGGTAGCACATCTCAGGTACTTTTGGTCTTCCTCCTCCCAGAATTCGCCTTCGCAGGCGCCGAACTCGAGTAGCTTGTTCTCGTCTTCTTCACCCAGCCAGGTCCCTTTGGCATGATATGGCTATCATCATCATCGTCCCCACCAGCATATTGACTATCAGGTGGATTGACCGCATCACTTGAAATCGTCAGATCGATGACCCGCGATGACATAACTTGCGATGGTCTCTGCGCGGGCCTAGGCGTAATCTCGCCATCGGACTCAATCAAATCATCCACTTCGGGCTTCCGAGCAGTACGCTTGAACTCCCCCTGTGATGAGGCTTTCCTGCCGTTGAATTTAGATTTGCGGCGAGAGGGAGGCGAAATGGAGTCAATGGCGTCTTCTTGTGACGAGAATTGTTCCGCTTTGATGCTTGGTTCTTGGGACATTCGTCTCTCCCAAGCTTGTGAAAACAGAGGCGGTAGGCTATCGTCGTCGGAATCAATAGGATGAGGGGCTTTGAAAATCGGTGAGCTGTGCTCTAGTGACGGTCTCGTGTGAGAGCGAGTGCTTTGAGCTGGCGACTGATCCATGCCATTCAGGTTAAGCTCTTGTGATAGACTGCTGTGTTCTGGGTCCACAATTACTGATCGGTCCTGAGCTTCTTGGGGGAAGAAATCGCTGTCGTCGTCTATCTGTGGTCCTTCTTGTAGAACAAGTTCGTTATCGTCGCCCATTTGCGGTAGCTCTGGATAGTCAACAGCGGACATTACGTTCGAGACGACAGATTGAGCTTCGGTGTCGTTGTGATCTTGAGGTGGCACGCTTTCCGCTACCTCGGTTCCTGAGGCATGTAGATAGTTTGTGGCTCGGGCTCCATCAGGCATGGGTGAAGATTGCACTTGGACGCTGCTAAATGGCGGGCTGGAGGTGAAACCATGGAAAGCGGGCGATGGAAAATCTTCTGGAGGAATTCCTTGCACATCATCCCTACTTTCCAGATCTTGGTCATCCCGAGAAGCTTCTAGACTACCGTTGACTCCAGGACCGACGCTTGACCGCCAGCCAGCGTCTCTGATCAGCTCAGATATTTCAGCTCGAGTCTCTTCCCCTGGTTCAATGGGTCCATCGTCCATGCCTTCATCCGTGGCGCCATCAAGACCGGGTTGGCTAGCTGTCGAATGGGGATGATTGTGGGCCAAATCATCCTCGGCTGCGCTTTGCAAAAAGCTGGATTCGCTATCCTTAGCAGGCTCTTCGAGCTGCTCAGCCTGCGCGTCTTGCATACCCTCTGCAGTCCGCACCAGGATCGGACTTATCAATTCATCAAACTTGAGCTCGATCCTGCTATCATTCACGCTTTTCTCCTCATCGTAGCCTGGCATGTCGAACTTCCCATAGATGCGATCACCAGTCTCATCATCATAGAGAGCCTCTTTCGCAGGTCGATCACGCTTCGCTGGCGTCATAAGCAGGCTTCCATCCTCGCTGACTTCGTCCACAATGGCGGTGCGGTAGTCAGATACGATGGGTTGCCAGTTGGTCTCTAAGCCCATTTGGAACTGTTTGAACGCAACGACCGTGCCAGTCTTAGCTGTGTCTCGTGTCAAGGCTGGGCATGTAGTTGGATCCTTGGGCAGAGCTGGTAAGTCTGGCGTCTCATTCAACGTATCTGGAGAGACGTCTTCATTTTCTCGTAGTAGCTGTTCACTGGCTGCCAGGGAATCTTGTCTATCAACTTGAATTTGTTGCTGGTCCGATTCCTGCGCCAGGTCTCGGGGTTCTGCAGATCCCTCCTCAAGCTGCTCCCCATAATGGAGCTCATGTCCAGGGCTATCATACTGACGGTGGCGCGCCGCTTTGCTGTGCGAATCTTGATAAGAGTTGTCTTCATGGTAGCTGTCATTATTACGCTTCCTCTTCTTTCCCTTACGCTTTTTCCCGGTGCCATAATTATATCCGCCTTGCTGCTGTGGATCCCATCTCTGAACAAACGGGAAAGGTGGCGTGCTCAGCTCGACGCCCTCATGGCAGCATTCTACAGCTCTTAGGTCGATTTTCTCCTTCCAGCTGTTGTCTGCTGCAGCAGCAGCAACAATATCTACAGCCTCGGCTTCTTTGTCACTCTGAGGCTGTTTGACAGGCTTCACGTCCTTCATGAGCTTATCTCGCATCTTCGATTCATCTTCTTTGGTCTTTGGTGTTCGGAGACCTAAAGAACCGAAAAGCATCCGCTTGGTGCCAGGCAAGTCAAGTCTGGATCGCCGATGCTGAGCTGAGAACGTCGGATTTTCTTTCGGAGTCTCAGAAATCGCTGGTGTTGACTTCTCCCTCGGCGCTATCATGGATACTTGTTCCGGCGCTGCGGCTTGAAGTTCCTTTGGAGTTTCAGACATTGCAGGTGCTGGAGTCTCACTCAAATCGAGTGTTGGTACTTTCTTTGGCTCCCCTACTTGGACTTCTTCCGGACTTGGTGGTGCATCGTTGGTAGGCTCCTTAGGGACGACTGCGGGTGCTGGAGCCTCGGGATCCATAGCCCCACCATTGTAATTCACTTCTGTGTCTGTTCTCGGCGCCTCAAGCTCCGGTTGTTGTTCCTCATCTGGTATAGAGCTCTTTTCGGGCTTTTTCTCATGCTGATGCGCCCCAGGACTAACATCTATTCCACCAGAGGCAATGGAAGCGAGCAACGCTCGCCTCCTGTCCTCGAAAGCAGTCGTGATGTTTGCATCATCTGTGGTCTGCGGCATTTCTACCTCGTCTTCAGGGGCCTCCACAGGCCTAGGCGTCCTCATAGGCCCAGAGTTTTCCTCGTTGAACCTACGTAGATCCGCTTTAGTCGCAGCGGCAGGAAGTATACCTTCTTTTTTCAGAGCTGCCAATCTCATACTCTCTCTTCTCCGCTGATTTCGATTTCTAGTAGTTGGCTTACCTTGGCCCGGTGCTACAGTTTTCCGGGATGAAATTGAAGGCGCAGGATCTGCATTCTCCTCCGCAGGTTTTGACATGACATTCTCCCGTGCCCACTGCTGCTTCAAAGTTTCTTTCCGTGCTTCTGCTTTTCCTATCTTTGCGTTCGTCATGTCGGGCTCAGAATCACTACTACTGGACGAAGAATCTGAAGACGAGGTCTCCGATGAATCAGGCTGCTGCCCGACATCATTACTTCGAAGTTGCTCTGATTCCAATTCGGAGCTAGAGTCGCTTGAAGAAGATCCTGAAGACGATGTCTCCGACGTATCAGACTGCTGCTTACCAGCATTACTTGGAAGTTGCTCTGATTCCAGATCGGAGCTAGAGTCGCTTGGAGATGATTCTGAAGACGATGTCTCTTCGCTATCCACTTCGCTGTCAGATAACTCAGTGTGTTCTGATGATATTGATGGGCTTGAACCGGGGCTCTCAGACAAATGTGTACCAGAGTCTGTTTGCTCGGCTTGCGGCTCAGCATTTTCCTTGTCAGACTCATCGACATCCGCAAGCTCAAAGTCGTCATCTTCATCTTCATCAGATGCTTCGTATTCTCGAATGGTGGCAGGCGTAGCTGGCTCCGCGTCCTCGAAGTGGACACTCCTAGTACTGCCAGTAGAGCTACGCCTACTGATACGCTTTGGGCTTGCAGATGATTCTGGGGCCTCAGTATGGGCGTTGCCTCGGGCACGCTGAGCTGATCTCATCGAATTACGTTTCCTGACCTTGAGTGGTGGCTGTGTGGGAAAAGGCTCTTCTTCAGCGTACATGTCTAGTAACGGATTCTCGTATTGTCCAATAAAAGGCGTGCCATTCTCGTCGATCAATTTTAGTAGACCCAGCCCTTTGGGTGATCTTCGAGACCTTGTGATTCTCTTACCCAGCGCTGTTGCGCCCGCACTTACGTCGCCCTCCTCATTTCCGTTGTCGTTGAGATCGTTCTGTAGATCATTTAACTCAGCATTCAAGTCCTCGTCGTCGTCGGGAGCAAAGTCCTCCCCGTCGTCACTTTCGTCTCCAGCTGTAGCTTCATCCGCATCGTCAAAGCCAGCTCGCACTACAAGCTGCTGCTCGTTTTTCTGTTGTCCATCCTGGAGATCTTCATCCTCGTCGTAGGTTATCCGTCTACGCTTTCTTGGGGGGATCCTGATCGCTGGCCTATCTGCCCGTCGTAGAAAAGGCCGCCCAAAAGCAACGCCATCTATAAGGTGTTTGCCGTCTGCAGAGATTTGGTGCCGGCCCGATATTCTTCGTACGCGTAGATCTGATGTCTGTAGAGGTCGTATGCTGGATTGTGGTCAGTAAAGACTATGAGGTACACTAAGATTCGAGACTCACCAAACTTCATCGTCCTCTTTCAGCACTTGACTAAGTTCGGAAAAGTGCAAACACTCGAAGCCTCGAACTTCTACAGCATAGTCCTCAAGACCCCACTCTTCAGACTCGAGTGGTATTATATCATTGACCTGTTCCACAAGCTGTGAGATCGTGATGCTGCTTCCAGCAGCAGCATATGGAGGTCTGATAATCTCCCCCGCGGTCCATAGCACCTGGACAGGAGGAAGGCCATGCCTCTGTATAGTGAGCCGGAGCCTCATGGCTGCGACATGCGGAGGATTGACAAGCCTTCGTGTCAATAAGTGTGGGGAAGTGGAGCGCAGAACGCGTCTAGATTTGGGGGCGCTACCACGTAGTAAGCTAGCACAAGCGATGAAGGCTACGAAATGATTGAAGGCCAACTATTGATAATTTCACTGTGGGTAATTATTTTATCGAGTTGTCATAGTCACTTCCAATACTCGGAGTCACTTAAAGGCACAAGCTAATAGATTTCGAGCGTTCAGTGGCTAGTATTTCGCTCTATGCTTCAGACTTGGATTGCTATCGACATCCATTGCACCGTCGAATCCATTCGTCAATGCCCCTGTCATAGCATCTTTGGGATCATTACTGTGATTCCGTTGTTTCCCTCCCCTAGCAGGCGTTCTCATGGCTTCTTGCTCCTGTAGTTCTCTTTCCTCCTCCTCGCTAAGCATAGTGCCCTCTATACTCAAGAACCCAGTTTCGCGATCCATACTTCTTGACGTCTCCACGTTTTTGACTCTGAATCGCATGAATCCTTCAATTTTCTTTCCCCGCGCGTCACGGAAGTATCCTTGCGTATCCTCCACCAAAGGCTCTTCCAGAGACTTATAGCTCTCGACGTCGTCCTCGGACTCTGTAGTCGCGCTCTTCCCAGCTTTCTTGAGTTTTCTCTTCCCTGGCGGCTTCATGCCCCCTGCAACCCATTTCCACCCCTTGGCTAGCCTCTTCCTCTCAATGCTCGCATTGAAGAAATTCCAACACAGCATGCCGATATTGCTCTCGTTCTGTAGATTGACGTATCCTTCTATCACAGTCCCTCGCTGGGGCTTAAACAAAAGGAAGTCCGCGGTAAGCCAAATGAAAGTCGCCGCATATTCGTCGACTGCTCGCGCATAAGCTGGCTTGGAGGCTTTGGCTCCCGGTTCGCTAGATAGACGTGGATTGCTGTAGGAGACAATGGTTCCGTGGAAGGGTGGGTAGTACGTAAGTATGAGAGGAGACAGAGATTCGGCGCAAAGGCCTTGTATCGCATGCCCCTGGGCGATTGGTGGTAGAGGTAGGTATAGTGAGAAGGTCTCTAGGTAGAATGGTGAGGCGACTGGCGCTTCGATGAGTTGGGAAGAGTTCGCATGCGCTATGGCAGATTTTGGGTTGCCTTTCGACCTATGCTTCTTTGTGGGCGAGGCGAGGTCGAGGTCGTCTGATGCAGCCCGCTTGCGCTTCTTCTCGCTTTGCTCAACATCACTGTTCTTGTTCTTGGATTTCTTATGTTTCTTCAGCTTCGGGAGCTGTGGACTGTCCAGTTCCATTGACATCGTGAGACGGGGGCACCGTGCCAATGTGAACTCGAGTCTGCACAGTGCAAATATCAAAAGGTTCGAAGCTTTTAGACTTTCGGGGATAATGGAAGCGCTAAAAGCTTAAAGCCATGCGCGCATCCGCGCCGCGTGAAACGGTCAGGACACATCCAACATTCTTTAAGTTTCAAGCTCTTGATCTCTCATTTTCTCCGAACCTGATGATGAATCCAAGGACATGTCAACTGCTATCCTATCCTACGCCGGATGGGCATTTTTGCCCGGGGTAAGGAGCAGCAAACCTCTCAAAAATCAATCAAGTTTACTAAGTTCAAATTAGCTCGTCACAGGATGGCTCCAGTCCATTTACTACGGCATCGCCATTCGGGCAGGCGAACCGAAGCCGCAGCCAGGCTCTCCAAGATATCAGAAACACAGGCGGCGCATACACATGACCGTGATCCTCGCGTACCTTCTATACACCTTGTACGAAGCGGACTATTTGGTTCGTCAGAGTGGAGACTTCTACAGAGATATGGGGCTGTCGCCAGGGGCCGAGGAGAGGGCGATCAAATCGCGATTTAGGAGATTGTACGCAATCGCCGAAGTCTGAGGATTGGGCGCATCTGCTGACCATTTTGACAGGGCCGCTGTTCATCATCCCGACAAGTTCTCTACCGAGGATACCGTAGCCCACGCAGCAGCAGAAGCCTACTTCGTCAAGCTCAAAACAGCCCAAGACACTCTCTCCGACCCCATCAAAAGATTCGCATACGAGCGTTTCGGCCCTGATATGCTGAAATGGCAGCACTGCAAAACAATTCGTGATTATCTAATCGCGGGCATACAAGGCTCCTCCCTTCCTCTCTATGCCGGCTCTGTAATCGCCCTTGGACTCATTGCTTTCACAAACTACTTGCAGTGGGGCCGATTTTGGCGATATCTGTCTTTAGCCAGCCTTTTCATCCTCGAATACCACACAATTACCCGACCATACTCTTCGCCAATACTTACGATGGTGATAAACCCCTTTCTTGGGACTTTCACTTGGCATCCACCCCTATTGCCTTTCCAGCTCGTCCTGCTTGCTCGAAAGGCAACCTTCACCCTCTTCATCGCGCTCTCGCAGCTGGGCAACCTCTTTACTCAACCGCCACGAAAAGATAGTAAACTTGCCTCAGAGCACGACCAGCAGCAACTCGTGAGATTGGAAGGTATCGCAAAAGCACACGAAATCGAAGCGAGCAGGCTACTAGCTATGGACATGACGCCTTTCGCTAAGGATGAAGCTGGGAAGAAAGAATTGAGGGACAGGATACGTGAATGGCTAGTCAACAACACTATCAGATCAGATCCAGAGGTCAGAGATGCGATGGGTCGAGCAATCATGAAGAGAAGAAGCGGAGCCCCGGCTGGGGCTCGAGGATGATTTACGCAAAGCAGTGTATGAGGAGTGGTATTTGGGGCGCACGTGTGTACTCTACACTTGATTTTGTATATAGACGGTGTGTGCATTGTCGCAATGGCAATCCGGATAGACACTTTCAAATTTCATATGGTATTATGTGCCTGCTCTTGTGAAAAAGATGTCCCAGCACAAGGGTTTCTGCTTCCATTGCAACACTTACATAATTACTATGACATCTAAATTCAACAAAGTAGAGCCGTCCTAAATGCCTACTGTCATTTTACTCATGTACCTTCGAGTTGATTTGGCGTAATTGGCCCCTTTTCAACGCTATATTAACCAGAGGGAGTTACAGCCCTGTGTAGATTTTGAAAGGTAATACAGCAAGGATGGACCAACATAAAACATCCTCTCAATATCAGATATTCGAAGAGACCAAATGAATGACCAGCTCTTGAAATATCCTATCGTACGAACAATTTCCAAGTGTTAGACGACCAGTAGAGAAAGGCCGGAGCCAAGGCTGAGGCCGATGAGCCGTTACGTCGAATGTCCAGCAGCAAATACACAGACGATGAAAACCAACAACACAGTGGAGGATCTCTTGATGGTATTCGAAAAGTAATTACCAAAAGGAAAGACGAACGAAAAATAAAGGGATGCCGAGACCTTCCAAAATCAAGTCTTTGCTTATATTGGAAATTATGTTCTCTTCCCTATCGACAAGCCGCCATAGCTCAATATTTCGCCGCAAACGAATTCACTGATTGACGCTAACCTCCAAAAGTTCGACTAACGTCCCGTTGTAGAAGGCGATCTCATCGGGAGATTCTGGTCAAACTACAACCGACGTTCGACCCGCGACTCCACGTCCAAATCCGAACAACGTCCCATCTTAGAAGGCGATCTCATCGGGAGGTTTGGATCAAACTAAGATCGATGTTCGACCGCGAAAAAAAAATCTCCCAGCGAGATTTTCTCATGATCAACTTGAGTTTTTGCAATTTTTGTGCTGTGTAGACTTCAACAAGGGCGTTCTTTTTTCTTTTTTCTTTTTTCATACTTTCGACTACAGCTCACCACTGTGTCTGCGAGTCCGGGCACTCTCTATTATTCAACATATTCTGCAACAACATCTAGACAGATAACACCAAAATCACAATAATATCAGGGATAGGAACGTGAATCGTGATCTTATGTTTAGTCATGGTTTTCAACTTTATACCGATACTCCCCTCATCATACAAGTCGTTTTCTGTACCTTTTGCGCGCAGCCGTACTTATTCAGATCAACAACGATCTCATCAACATACGTCCACCCATATTTCTCATACAAATGCTGCCCTTGAGGCGTAGCTTCAAGCCATGCTTTCCTACCCTCGGCATCTACTTTTTCCAGTTCAGACTTGAGGAGCAATGTGCCACATCCCCTGCCCTGATACTCAGGGAGCGTGGCCAGCACCCACAATACTTGAGGAAAACTGTCAGCACCTTATTGTACCGAACATACGAGAGGAAAAACAATTGTCACTCACCATAATCCTTCTCTCTATCAACATACTTCTTTCTCATCCTTTCGACCTCCTCATTGAAGGCATTCATAAGTTTCACATTCGTCCCCTCCGGTAGCTCACTATCTGTCTTTGCATCTTTTTCCGTGGAACCTTTCTCTTCCTCTTTCGTGAGTTCCTCCTTCTTAGCCTTGGACGAATGAGGTGTCTCCCAAAGCGCAAATGCAACAATCTTTTTGGTAGACATGTCGATGCATTTGGTATATGAGCATCCTGAAACGTTTTTGTGGATATTAGTGATACCACGCAATCGCCATTCGTAGATGGCCTTCTCATTCTTTTGTGGGAACATCCAATAGGTCATTGTGTGAGGACTGTCGCGATATGCCGCACGAGAGACCGTGGCGAGGTCGGGAAGGTCCTCTAAGGTGGCTGGGGAGACGGCGAATTTTGACATGATGATCTCTACAGTGGGTAACAAGGCCCCCTCGAGATCTTAGCTGTACGAGCTGGGGGCTACGAACCTGCTGGTGTTCTAGGGCATTCAGTAGAGCTAAATAATCTCACGTCGTATCGGTTCCTGGCCTACAGAGGATTTGTCCCCCTCTATTACACCGGCTATTACGATACGATACCGCGTTGGTTACTAGTCTTATAGAGAATTAGTTCCCTTCCTATATAAAGTACCGGCTTCTATAATACGACCTTTAAAAACTAGGAGGCGTAACGGTAGTATATCTTTTACTAGACGGATTCGAATATTAATCGCCCTTCGTATTTATAACGACGAAATATATTTCCTAGTAAATATTTAAACCTTATAGCCTTTATATCGATATTCGATATTACTCCCTAAAGATAAGAATTATTTAGGCGGTAGATAATATATTAAATAAAAAAGACTAGTAGAAAGAATTAACTATTATATTCGCGCGGCCCCGCTAGACGGTAATATCGATTTTTACTCTACCCCTATATAAACCTATTATATTTAATTCGTTATTCTAACGCCTATTAAACTAAACCCTCGTATATAAAGCCCTAATAATTACGGAAGAAAAGATAGGAATACCGAGGTTATAAATTAATTATAGGTATTCGGATAAACTAGTTTCTATATATCCTATATAGAGAATTAGCTAGTATTTAAAATACTAATAGAGGGTATAGAAGGTAACGAGTTAAAGGTTCTTTTATACTAAATAAATACTAGAAGGAAACGAGCACTATCTTAAATTAAGTATAGGATTATAACTATAGTATAATCCCCTACTTATATACGCTTTAAATAATACTATAAATACTAACCCTATTTAATTATTATAGTATAAAAACTCAGCCCATTAAAGGCTGGGGGGCGTAGGAACAAACAAATAAACAAACAAACAGTGGGTAACAAACAGCTTGAGTTCTATCGTAACAATGCTGGCATCTTATACAGCTGGTCATACGGCTGGAACATTGGATGACTCGGCCGAGTTTCGTATCCGATTGTCCTTTACCTCCTAAGGTTGAAAGCGTGGTAAGAGGATGAGCGGACCACAATGAATTCAAAATATGAATGTGGCTCAACTTTTAAGGTGTTTCTTCACCTAGTTATTGGAACTTACGACCCTTACCTTAGATACTTTACTGGTCGTCGAGAAACTCAGTGGCATAGGGCTAAGCGAGCCGGAACCCTAATCGTATCTTCTGACTTCTTCACGACGAACTCTCATTTTTCTTTCCAATTTCTACACACAATGTTGTACTCTTCAATTATCCTCATATCCTCGAATATGGTATACCAACGAATTGAAATCAGTCAAGCAGACAGGATTATGATCCTACGAAAGGTCATAATGGGGACAGTCCTTCACATTCAACCAATACAGTGATTAAAATTTACCTACAAGCCTAAGCGGGCAAAGGACAATCACAGAAGACGCAGTTATAGAGAAGATGAGGAATGACTTGAACGATTACCAAGTAAGGGCGGACGTTGAGCCGGCATGTCTATGGTCTTGTGCTAAAGTACCTAACACAGTCAAAATACAGAGAGTGGCAGACATACACATGTCAATCGTGATTATGATGAAGTCAATAACTTTGGTTACAACAAGTATAGCACATGTATGATGTTCCAACATGAGGTTCTCCTCCAGCCTTGATTCCAATCTGCAACCTCATAACTCGAAAGTACGACTAGGTTGCTCGTCCGAGGCGCAAGTACCTTTACTCGTACACATTCCAGGGCGAAGGACGACCAATTGGTGAAGAGCTATCTCCCCGACCTATTACCCCTCCTTGGCCCTTGTCCCTTGCTCCCGAGACGAGACTCCTCGGCTTCGGCATCTTTCAATTTTCTGAGTGCTTTCATTTCAGCACCCTCCCAAATCTAGGTCGATCTTCAGCGGAAGCTTCAAGAGGTCCACTATACTGAAATAACCCTACCTTGACCGCATTGTAGCAATTTGGGCATGGCTCTCCCCTCCAGCGCTCGTTCATGGCGGGATGGGGTTCCCTGACATGCCATACTTTCGGGTGGAATTTACATTCCGTCTGATGGTTGTGACAGACACCTTTTACCTTTTTGCAGGGGCCATGTCCTTTACCATCGAGGGGACAATGATGCTTTGTGCTCTTCGGGCCTGCGTGGACCATTCTGGGGAAAATTTGCGTATGCACGCAAGAAATAATTTGGATATGGTACTTTTGAATGAGACTGTGAAATCCGTCATAGCGGATGGTCTCTGGAAGACATGAATCTCGAAGTCTTTGCTGTTCTTTTCTTTGAGACCGCTTCAAAGAAAAGATATGGCGCAACGCCTCATTAGCTGTTTGCAAAAAGTCCAATTGGCAACTAAGGAGACTTGCAACAAAGACTAGCGTGGCCGCATTCAATTTTGTTTCCACATGCAATAATCCTCGAGAGAAATTGGACTCGGAAAATTTGCCGGTGATTTGAGCAAGGACTATATTGATTGCGTACACCTAGTAAAACTCATCAATAGGATACTCGTCGTCCTCGTTACGCGCCTTTACGCGTTCTTCAGAATCTTCGCTGTCTGCACCCTCGTCGCCCTCTTCAGCTTCCTCGCGGTTCGAAGATCCCTCGCTCTCTATGCTCTCCATCGAGTACGAGTCTGGATCAGCCTTGAGAACCCTCTTGATTTGTGGCATTTCCAGAGGTCGATATGCCGCCCAATCATCAAGAAACGAGTCCACAGCCTTCATATCCCACGTTGCATGTATCCCATGCAGTGCCCACGGTATCATTCGACGAGCTAGTCGGAATCCCGTTTCGCGACCTTGATGCAGGAATTCTGGTCCAACTGCGTTCTCGAACAATCGTTTGAGCTCCTGCTGCTCGGGTGTCGCTGGCTCATCATCGTTTACATTCTCGTCGTCGTCGTTCTGGCCTTCCCAGGCCCAGATCCAATTTGGTAGGACGCACCCGACGAACGATGGAAGGAAGACTGCGTCATCCCAATCCAAAATACCAGTGATTTGAAGCTTCTTGTCGGCATCAACATTAACCATGATATTACGTGGACTTTGAATGAGATCAAGATGACACAAGGTATATCGGTTCTCACCCAAATAGCCTGCGGCGGCCATTTGAGAAGCAACAGCGGAAAGGCGTTCCATGTAAGAGATTTTGAGAATGTTGTCTGACCCAGTATCTTTCCAGCGTCCAAATTGTGAAAGAAAAAATCCAAGCGTGGACTCGAAGGAAGGCGCGTTAACAGCATGACTGAGGACGTCTAATTCCCCATCCTCTGCGGACGGCGAATTAGAGACCTCGAACGGTCGGACTGCAAACGTCTGGCTACCATCACCATTGGTCATGGCCTCGATTCGACCAGGGGTGGCATTGGTGGTTGCTTGCAGTTGGAGTAATGCTTTTGCAAATTCTGTTGCAACTGTACACTGCTGTTCATGGCTCAAGTTGGGGAATTCAAAGCCTGAGCCAAGATGCTGGAGGTCGTGTCCTGGGATCCGATAATTGATCACATAGGGGCTGTTGAGTGGGTTATCGGTAGTGAAATCTAGCCATTTGATCTTCGGGACTGGAAGTGTGGTATGCTGGCTCACGTAGCGTAAAACAGCTACTTCGCTCTCAGGCTTGGCATCGTCAAAGCGTGGTATTCTGAGTATAAGACGCTCTGGCTCCGAGTCTGCTTTGCTCGCCTTGATGATGTTTATTGCAATGATCCGATTGAAACCGCCGCCTCGTAATCTCCCAATGTCGAAGGTCTTTGATGTGGAGGGCCAAATCGAACGAAACAGCTTCTTGCCGCGTGGACTTGCTGCAAAGCGCTTGCTCAAAATGCTCTGTAGACGGGATCTGCTTGGGACATCAGGCCAAAGAGATTGACAGAGCTCCCTAACACGAAAGAGGTAGGTCTCGAACGATTCATGATCGAATTCAATGGTCGAAGTGTTGGTCTTTGCCGACTCGCCGGAGGTGCTTGACTTGCTCAAGGACCTCTGTTGGACATCTTTCGCTTCAGGCACGCTGCCGGTATTGTGGAGGCCTGAGGCTTCTACAATTTTGATCTCATCACCTGTCATGTCCGCATTATCTTGTGGCCCAGCAACGTCAGGGGGAAACGCAGATTGCCCAAGCATGATAGGACTTAGATGTGTCCTTAGGGGCGGCAAATGTTGAAATTAAGAAGAATCAAGCAATTGAACATCAATTGTGACCAAATTCATCCCAAAGGAAGGGGAACAAAGACATCGAGAGCACAATGAGCTGTTTGCAATCATGTCTCTTCGCGGAATGTGCGCTTGCGGACGCTAAAGGATAAGAACAAGGAGGGCGCAATGCCTGGTCCTAGTATATTTGTGTAGGTCGTGCGCAGCGCATAGGACCAGTCAAATATCTTCTCCTATCGTCGTTGTCAGAAAGAGCATGTCAGTGTGCAGGAAGGAAACAATCATATTGTAGCGCTTGAGGAATGCTACCGACTTGAATGAAACGGAACTGAGTTGATTCTATGGACCGTCTATGACAAGCTGTGACCACAGCCATCTAACAATTCCAACAGCTTTGCAAATGTGTCCAGCCTTCATCTTCACCCAGCAACCTCTAGGACAGCCCCCAGTCCCGTGCGCTGACCAGTAGTAGGGTTCTTAGGCGCAGTCATCATCGTAACGCTCTCCCTGATCCTTTCCATTGGCGTTACCAAGCCAGCACTATACCTGTAATATGTTTGGCCGTCTCTTGGCGACTTCCGGTCCCAGCCGAGGTCATTTCATCATAATCTGTACTGGAATTGAACCGTCCTTTATCCATCGCCCTCTCGATTGTTCCAGGATATGTACTTGGAGGTAGAGATTTTTCGGTTCGTGGATCAGTCTACCTACCCAATCAGCATGTTTCTGTAGCTTTCATGCCTTCCAGCTTTCAAGCCGCGCTTGTCTTCGAATCCCAGTCCCGCATAACGGGAGATTTGCACAACCAGGTGATGCCCTACCATCTCTATGCATCTCTATGAAGTCGAAGCCACGATTACTTTCGGCCTCTTCACGGCTATGCATGATCGGTTCCCGTCTCAGACGATCTGGATGGCAAAGCTGTCGCCTAAGGGTCCTACTTGTTCTCTCGACCAGAATGGTATAACCACCTGGATGACTACGTCGATGCCGCAGACTGTGGCCTTGGGATATGTCGAGAAGGTATTTGGGAATAGTGGCGAGTTTGGACCCACGGATACGTGTAATCCGAGTCTGACGAATTAGGATGGGTCTGCGACTGCATGAGCGATACTTTTTGCGGAATCTGTCCAGGCCCTGAGAGTCCTTGGGTGGTAAATTCATGATGGTATTGAGCTTTGCGCCTGGGCAGTATACATTCCGTCTAGCCAGTCCGCAGGTGATTTTACTTCCCCCATTTCGGGATCACACAGAGTCGACCACTCGTGAATGAGATCATCAGCCTCGTTCATCCCCTCATTCGAGTGTATGCCATAGAGAGCAAACTCGAATAGCTTTTCGGCTAGACAATACTGCGGTTCATATGCGTACTTCAAGAAGTCCGGGCCAACAGCATCTTCGAAAAGATGTTTGACCTCCCTCTTCTCTGGTGTGGGCGGCGCATTGCTAGCTCTACGTTCATCTTCGTCTTCTTCGTCCTCCCATGCCCATATCCACATAGGTGGAGTGCAACCCACGTATCTAAGGGCGGATATAGCACTATCCCAGTCCAGGATCCCCGCGATAGAACTATCTCCTTGCTAATCGAACATAATGTTACGAGGAGCATGGGTCAAGTCAAGATGACAAAGACTGTATTCGTTATGGGTGAGGAATCCTAGTTGATCCATCTGGAACGCAACTGTGACAAGGCAGTCGATGTACGTCATAATGAGTCCATCTTGAATGGGCGAACGAGGGAAACATGACTACCCTCTGCTTTGGTGGAAGCTTCTATTCGGCCAGGAGCTGATTTTCGAATGCGTTGCATTGTACAAAATATCCGACCAAAGTCTTTGGCGAAAACGCATTGCTATTTGTGCGTCAAGGTAGGAAATGAATGGATTTTCGATCTTATGTCATGATCAGGAATGCGGCTTTGAACGACGTACGGGCTTTTCACAGAATTTTTTTGGCTGAAATCGAAAGCTTTGATTTTCGCGAGGGGCACGGGAGAATGTTGACTAACGAATTCTACATTAGCAAACTCGCGGTCTGGTCGTGCATTGCCAGATCGAGGCACTCTTGAGACGAGTTCCTCTCGATGCTCACTCGTTGGATTAACGCTAATGCCAAAGATTCTGTTGAAGCTGCCGCCTCTTGGTCTTTCAATGTGGAATTTACTAGGCGCGGAAATATGAGCAGCTCTTTTCTTGCGCATGGCTTTCTCAATCCACTTGCCCAGTAGGCGCTCGACACGTGACTTCTTCGGCGGAGGAGGCCAGAGGAGATGATACAATTCCTTGACACGCAGACTGTAATGATTGTAACTCTCCCGAGCGTACTCGAGCGTGGATGTCTGAGAGATGACAGAGCTAGTGGGAGTGTCTGGCTTGATCTGTAACCCTTCTGGCGTACTGCCCACTTGAACAGATGTTCGGACTACGATAGGCTGTACTGTACCGATCCTTGTGGCTGCAGCTCCTCTTCATCCGAAAGTCTTGCATCGGACAAGGATTGTTTCACGTTCTGGAAAGCTGTGATGTCGGACATGTCCAATGTCGAATCCAAGATCTCATCCTCTTACATAGGACATCCGACATCATAAATAGCGAGAGTTGAACCGAGCCTCCTCGATTTTCGAAGGAATAGAAATACGCGTGTATGAAGGCGAAGATGAGAACTTAGCCAATTGCACTTGGCTCAGTCCAGGTCTTTGGTACGAATTAACAAAGGAAATGGATGATGCACGTTGGGCGCCCTTGGGCTTGAGGAATGCTGCGCGTTGCCTTTCTCGGCTCGCCAAGTCCCAGCGTGATATGCTGGTGGGCTCGCCCACTGTTGTACGCGAAGGAACTTTCTGGTGCAATGCACCCATAGATTTAAGCGCTGCCAAGGCCAAATCAACGGAGTGTCTTCAATGTGGTATTTTATTATGTATCCAGAGGCCAAAATCCTGATACAAGTTATTAATTGAAGCCGGCCAGCGGAGACAATGTACTCGCACCATAGTCTCACACTCTATAACTCATTTCTTCCCCTTCCCTTTACTCTTGTTGAGAAAATGATTCCTAAAGACTTCCTGCGACCGCTGTTCCGTATACTCGGCCTGCTTCATCTTTTCAGCCGTCTACAGCACCAAAGATCAGCACCAATTAACCCAAAAGAAATTTCACTCGGCCTTACCATTCCACGACTCGCGCACCCCTGGCAAGTTTCTTCCTTGAGGCGAGAGAAGGTGCATTTTTTGACTTCACACGGCACCTGGTGCGTCTTGCAATAACCATTCTCTTTCTGTCCACGGCAATTGCCCATGCGGGCGTATTTGGCGATTTTAGGACCGGGGCAGTGGTGCTGGGTCCCTGTTTTTCCGTTCGTTTCTTTGAGATTTTGGGGCATCTTGCTGGAGAGAAGATGTGAAAGCGCTTGAACTTCCTGGTACATATGACGATTTTGGGGAAATGGCAGGTATTAAAGAGCAGGCCTCGATGATTGTGCGGTATGATTTCGACTGCTGGCAATGGGTGCCATTGCTGCGGTTTAATACGCTGGACGAGTTGCCACAGGGTCTGATTACCTTTGTTGTGTGTAGATTGCATCGACTGAACAAAAGAGCAAAACATGACCTTTTGGGAAACGGGGCGCTCAATGCCCCTTGAAGCTAGATGTTGCTTGCATTCAATAGGAGGGGCAAATAAAGACCACGGCATGGGCAAAAGTCATTGAGCGTCAACAAAGCTTTAAGATGAAAACATATTGATTTGAGCAGTACCTGACGCCTACCGTGCTCATGGACCTACAGAACTAACAAAGGGCTCCACCTTCTTTCGAGGTCTCCGCTAGCGGCGACTTTTCTTCACTTTCCGTGGTGGTCCCTACTACTGGCGAACCATCTGCAGCTTCCTTAACCGAGTCTGCTGTTGGCGAATTGTCCTCCTCTGTAACATCCTCCTTTTCCTGCGAGTCTTCACTGGGGACGTAAGTCTCGATCTCAGCTTTGTAGAAGGCCGCCCATTCCTCCAGGAAAGACTCAACCTTAGCAAGATGGGTGCTGTTGTGATTTCCTGATACTGCAATGTGAAACAATTTTCTTGCAAGTACGAACTGCGGTTGATAGGCGTAGAAAATAACATCATCCCCCACGACCTCTTCCCAGGCACGCTTGGTCTCCTGGTCCTCCAGACTCACTGGTATATCTCCGGCTTTGCTCTCCTCTTCTTGAGAGTCGGTGTTGTCGTTTTTATCTTGCCAAAGCCACCAAGGTGGAGCGCAGGCGACGAACTTCGGGACGAACATAGCGCTGTCCCAATCGAGGTATCCAGTCACAGTGAGGGAGTCATCTGGGCCAAGCTCTGCCATGATGTTACGACCAGCGATATCCAGGTGAGTCAAGCAATTATCATCGTCGCCTAAACAGCCAAATCTGTCCATCTGAGAAGCAGCTTTTGTAAGGCGGTGCATATAATCCCAATGGTAAATACTCATGGGGTCCCTTGTCAGTTCTTCGGCAAACCAACGCCCAAACTGCGTGGCGAGGAAATGTAAAGTAGTTTTCCCGTAAGATTTGGTTATGCTGGCATTATCGTCAGCAGTCGTTGCGCAGCTAGCGGCTCTCTTTTTCCATCCCATGTCGTGAGGCGATTTGATATCAAAAGGGCAGACTGTGAACCCTCGATTGCCTTTCTCGTCCATGGACTCTTCTATCAGACCAGGCGTAGGATTAGTCAGCCCATGCATCGCGAGCATCGTGCGACCTATCTCCCTTGCAACCGTGCACCATTGTTTGTGACTCATTTGGGAGTGCGCTGAATGAAGGCTTATGCCAGATAGTCGATTCTGTATGACGTATGGATCTTTCAGCGCATTGTTGCTAGTAATATCGAAGGCTTCAACATCAGCCACAGGAATCGACGAATGCTGCCTGACGTATCGAAGAATGGCAACATCTCGATCAGGCCTCGACTCCCATTCTATGCGTGGCACTCTCAATATGAGTCGAACATCTTCTTGGCCGTCGCGACCAACAATGGTTATCCCAGTGACTCGATTGAAGGTACCGCCAGCCAATCGCTCAATGATGAAGTCCTTAGGAGATGGTGGTGGCCGCGAGGAACTACCGGCTTTCTTCGAGCGTAAGGATTCCAAGAATCGTCCTTTGCGAGGAGGCTCTTTGGAAGAAGATGGCCATAAAACGTTGCAAAGCTCCTTGACTTGTTTGCTGAATTCAACAAATGGTGTTTGCTCATGGGCGATCGTAGAACTTTCGGACTTGAGAGACACTTCCGAGTTTCTCGAATCAGCTAAGGGTGAGATGGGCTTGCTTATTGCTGCTACAGGTGACCTCTCAGGCGGGATGCCTTCTGATTCAGCAAAAAAGGTGACATTGGTCGTTGGCGGTGACTTCATTATGTCCTGATCTAATACATCCTTGCAGTGGTCTGAAGGTTCAAATTTTAGGTCGTCAGCATCGGTTTTTGACATATCTATTCTGATGGAATTTTGACACGAAACAAGGGAAACGCGAGTGAAGAGAGAAAATGTTTTGCAACATCAAGCTCTGCCCGCACAGTAGCGGGGTACTCTCGGCAGAGACGCAGAACAAGGAGTACGCAAGTCTCCCGAATGGACCAAAAAGGGAACATTAGCAAAGTTTGTGGAATGTATGCATGCGGAAACTCAAGAACGCCGCTGTATGCATCCGTGTCTAGGGCAATATTTGTAGCTTGAAACCCCGAACTTCGATGAACATCCATCCCGAGGTCAGGCTATTGCACTACGACATAGTCACACAGAGGTCTGTAAGATTTAATTTTACAGCAACAGTCCCAGATGTTTGTGGTCAAGGAGATCTGTAGATCGCGCCTACTTTGTCAAGCGCGCTATCTCCACTAGGCCTCATTGGGAGCTGGTGTATCTTGGCTCGATCTGATTCGCCATATCGTTGTCACTTGATCAAGTATTGCTCATAACTCTCTAGATCGAAGTGATATGACTGTAAATTAAACGAATTGAGTCGGAACATGAGCAAACCATGGGGAATGTTGGTTCCATTGAATTCTCTCGCGCTTCTCCAACGTTCCAGACGCTGTTGCTGCCTGCAGCTAACCCTGAGACAGCCTTGCGGCCTGAAGTAGTGTAGTGGTATCAAGATGAAATGATTCAGTTGGCGATAAGAAACGCTCAGATGACTCCCTAGGCCAGATGCTTAAGCCCAATCATACCATGACCCTCGTATCCATCGTCTAATGTATTGCTCATTATCATTTCCCCCACTGGTGCCAGCCCAGAAATTCCTCCCCAGTCGTATCCTTGGCATGATCATATAACCCCTCGTTGAGAAGACGTGAAAGTCATTCTTGAAAGGCCGCGAAGCACTGCTGCGTGGTCGTCGACATCCGTAGGAAAAGGAAAGCGCAGGAACTCCGTAAGGAACGCTTCGTAAGTGATGTATACTATTACAGTCCTAAGGCAGGACGTATCGCGCCCCGTATAACCTGGCATGTCGCCATCTTCTTTCCTCACTGCAAGTTTCCCTAGCAGCTCCACCTTGGGTGGTCCTCCAGAACCTGAAAGCTGTCCAAAATGTGCTGTTATCAGCGACGAAAAGAGCCGTCGGCGTTGCGGCCACCACTACGGTGGCTTCCACTGGCGTAGCCAGAGTCGGGGTAGTCGTATTGTCGGGAGGCTTGGGAGCCGTTGGCTGAATGCTTCGAACAGGTGTAGCCGACAAGGACCTCCCTTGTCCTCACAGGATGGTCCCGACGACCATAGGCTGGGCAGGCATCAATGGAGTGACTGTAGTAGATGCACTTGCAGACTGCGTAGCGTTCGATGATCTTGATACACATGATGGTAGTGGCGGTAGAGACTTGCTTGATAGAAGCGGAAACGGTCAATGCTGATGGTGGTAGCGTCTGAATTGGGTTGTTGATTATGCTTCTAATGTGGAAGTATTGTATGAATGAAGTGGCAATGTTGGAAAGAAGGCGTAATAATATCAATCAGCGAGTGTAACGACGGAAGCCTGCTATGACACACACAGCATGATACAAAGGATGGCACGTGTGCTAAGGGACAGTGCTATCTATATAAAGTCCCTGTCTGCGTACTTCACGGGTTGAGATATGCACCAAAGGAATCGGGCACACCAGGCACCGAGATGGCTAGGCATCCCTCGTGGAATCTCTCGGATGGTCCGACATAACAACAAGCAATGTTTAAACAAACCAAATGGCTAAGTAGAGAGTTTTAGAAATGACATATGAAGTCAGGATCGCACAGCTCCGACGCTCTAAGAGACGATACATTTTAGGTTTTGTTTAGAATGACTCCAACAGAAGCAAAAGACTCAGCTCCGACAGGGAAACTAGTACTGTTGGGGGGCTCATTGGCTACCCGCTGACTATGAGGAGCCAGGGCGTCGGGCCACAGTAAGGCTATCCCATTGCGCAATTGGCGTGGATATACTCCGAAGGATGCGGATGCTGAGGGTGATCTTCGACCTAGGTTTCTATCACAGGGCTGGTGCTGAAGACGGAAAGACGGGAATGTCGCACTGTTTCAACGGTGTCTGCTTCTACTGCGGCATTTGTGGAAGACTCGTGTCTGACATTGGCTAAGCTTGCGAGGTGAGGCTTCAGCACTAGAATAGCAACATTGTGGCCTGATTGTTACCTTGCAAGGACTAGATGTGAGATGGGGCTGAGTATGCAATTGTATATGTTTCACTGCGTTCCTCATATCACGCTAGTCTCTATAAGGTAATCCTTCGCTCCAAAACACTCACAGTTTTCGGTATCATTCATCTCCATTCCATATTCTGGCTATCCTCAGAAGGAATCCCGCAAGAATGAACCCTGAACGATTGACATTCGTCACCGTGTTTGTGGCCAGAAATTGCATCCTCATCCTTTATTAGGAGACTAATACGCCCGGACAACGCTAGATCTGCTATTCCTGAGCGTATTACAGGGTTCTGAGAGACAAGTAGATCGTGACAGCTGGCCAATCACGTCTATAAAACGATACTTGTACCTGCATGATTATGTCTCGCTAAGGCTTAGTCGACGTCAAGCCACAAAAGGAGAACACCCATTGTGTCCTACTGATGTTGGTTATCAGACCTAAAGCGTACAGACTCCGCGAGGTGCTACCATTGTCTTCGCAAGCTCCGTTACCGACCGCCGCTTTCGAATAATCAGCCCGTGGAAGCCTTGCTAAAATTGTAGCACGGACCAATCACGTGCACAGCCCCTTCGCTACAATAATATGCGCTAGAAGCGAAAGTGTGAGGATTGCAGATCGTTCGCATTTGCATGATAGAGTGATCACCTGGCATTCGCGAAAAACACTACAACGTGATGTGAGTCTTTTACACGGCCTATTAGTCCTCATTCAATGAAAATTCAGAAGAGGATCAGGGGTAACAATAGGCGTATTTGCGCCCTGCATATTCGGTGTCTCCGCAAGCTCTTCCTTCTTAGAGTCCTGCGGTCTAGGCAATGAGCTTCGACTTTTCGTATTCCCTCAGGGAGCGGGCACAGGAGCTCTATTCCTATGACTATTATTCCTGCTGACGTGGCTGTCAATCCAGCAGTGTCCTTTGGACACATTTTCCCGGTGAGGCATAGTCCCAATTCACCTGAGCAAAAGGAACCAGCCAGCGGACTGTTTCTTACATCAGCCCAAATGCTGTGCCTCTATGGGTATACATCTTCCAGGCACCCATCTGGTCGTCTTTGCCGCTTGCCGCAGCCGAGCTGAGTGCTTGGCAACGGTTGGCATTCAGATGCATTATCATTTGATTTATCTCCTCGAGTGCTTTCAATCTATTATTGGCTGTCTGTAATGCATTTTCGTATTCTGTATTTTCACACCTAATACTCGTGTCCAATTTGTCGATCATTTGCCTCAGTCCCTCAGATGTGCCAAGCTCCGCTAAGCCCCTTCGGGTTAGCGCCTTCTGTTTACTACGGAACCTCCAGGTAGCACGTCTGAGCGTAAAATCCGAATATTACGTCTGGTTCGCCTTATTTTAATTATCGATTATTAAAATACCCGTACCATTCTACTTTTAGATTAATACCGTAATTTTAGCGATAAAATCTAAATTTATTATATATTAATACAGCCGCGTATAGAAATATTATAGTTAATAATTACTTTAATATTAATAGAACTTAAGTTATAAACGACTATTTATAGGCTTTCTTATCATTATCTATAAAATTATAATACCGACGTAATAAAAATCCTATTAAAAGTATTTATTAATTAACTAATTATTATTATCTATTAAGTATTAAAGAGTATATATTTATTATTAGAGATTAAAGATTATTCTTTACCTAGCCCCCCCGATAAAGTATAACGCGTCTAAGCCCTAAAACTTTATGAAGATTATGTTTTTATTATCCCCGTTATTATCCGTTACCCCGTCTTCTCTTTTTTCCCCTTCCGTCGGTTTATCCTAATTTATATCGAGGCCGATTATTTTTATATCCGTCTTAGATTTTACCTTAATATCTAGTATATCCTTATTATTAAAGATTATATTATTAATTCTAATATAATTATAAAGTTTCGCCGGTTTAAACTCCTTTTTATATTAAAGGCCCTCTTAAATTATATAATAATATAAATTATATAAAGCCTCCCTACGATAGTAATTATTTAGATAGAATAAATTCTTTATATTAAAAGTTAGAGATCGTAGCTAAATTATTCGTATTAAATATTTATTTTTTTATTCAAAAGAGTTTATTAAATTCGTTATTAGGGCTCCGTAAACTTTATCTCCTACGTCGAATCCTATATTTCGCTACTCCGCTCGAATATTCATTATAATAAGAAAACGATTAGGACTATTATTTATCGTTAAATAAATTTTAATATAACGGAAATAATAATTAAAATAGAACTATATATCTATAGATCTAGGATCTTTATTATATTCGTTATTAATCGAGTAATCGGGATAGCTTAAGCGCTAGATATTATATTTAAAAAGAATACTCGCTATATCCTTATAAATAGTTTTATTAACGCCGAGTAGAGTAATATAAAGTTAATCCGCTATATAAATAACCCCCCCGAGCGTTTCGGGGTCTCCGATCGGGATATTATAATTTTTATTTATATTATACTTTACTAGTTTACGAAAGCCTCCTTTAAATATTAACCTCTCGTTCTTTATTAAATAAAGGATAATTTCTTTAGTATAAATAAAGTAATACCCGTAGATCTAATTACAGGTCTCTTTTAGAAGCGTTTCGAATATTATTATAATATAATAATAGTCCGATAGGTTTTAACTATAAAATAAATTAATTAATATATATATTATATTATAGTAAATATTAGGAAGAGAGGGTATTAACGATTTAAATAATAATTCTAATATTATAGATTAATAATCGAAAGGGGATTAATAATTAAAAGGGATTATCCAAAATTTTATTAAAACTAAACTTTAGTCTAGGAAATAATTTTAAAAGTTTAAAAGTTTTAGGCGGGGGGCTAGCCTTCTAATATTAAACTTTTAAGGATAATTAATAATAAATATACCCTAGGGTCGAGCCTAAAGTTATTTAAATTTAAAGATTTAATTATCTAAGATTAAAACTTTAGTTATTTAGTATTAAGGTTTTAAATTCACTATTACTATAATTATAGTCTTATCGTTATTATATATAAACTTTAATTATTATTACTATCTAGAAGTCTAGGACGTTAGTATTAATATATTTATAATTATAAAAGATAGAGTTAATATATTTATAGTCTTAAACTCTAGTAGTAAATTCGAAATTTTAACTTTATTATAATTATTCGTAGATTTAGTATTACTATCTAAAGGACTATTATAAGCGACGCGGTAAAACTACGCTATACGGATTTACTAACTTTCTAACCGTTATTAAAGATTATCGTAATTATATTTAAAAATACTTTATTAAATTACTACTATTACCTTATTAATCTCGGTTTATATAATATTATTCGCGATTAAGGAGGAGGGTTCTTAGGCGGCCCCCTCTATAAATAATAATAATTTAGCGTATAATAATAGAGTTAGGAAAGTCGGGTTATTAGGGTATCTAGATACGAGCTAAATAATCGCCTTATAAAATTATTTTTATATTAGTTTTTAATAACGGATCTTCTCCCTAGCCGGATATTTAAGGTATAGGTTAATATTAAATACTTTTTATTTATTTAATATATATAGGCTCTTCGCCTATATATAGTATTATCCCTTCTCCCCCGTTATTAATATATTCCTATTAATATTTATATCCCCTACTACTTTCTATTATTTAGCGGTATAACCGAGAGGGTATTTTAAACTATATATTATTCCGGCTAGATTAAATTCGTTTAATTAATTTATAAAGATTCTAGCCGGGTACTAGTTAATTATAAATAAAATAATTTAATTATCTAAACGGATACTAGATTTAGGGATCTAGTCGATTCTTAAGATTCTTAGATTTATAAATAAAATAAAGTAGTTATAAGTTATAAAGATTATATATCGGCGCTCGGCGGGTCTATTAATATTCTTTCTAATTAAGTTATAGAGGTTGTAATAAATAATATTATATATTATTATTCTTTAGGTTAGAGGTTTAACGGTTTTAATATCGCGCTTTTTCTTTATAAATTTATTAAAGTCCTCATCTCCTTTAATCTTAAAATTTATTCTCTTCTTTCTTTACTTTATAGGTATTCTTTTAATAAACCCTATAACTTTATTTTTTCTAAACTTAATAGGTATTTTCTATTTATATTTAATAAACGTCTCCTCGTTATTAGATTAATCCTCTATATTTTTATAATTATAATTAACATCGTTATTAATTAATATAACGTCGTTATCGATTAGTATATTATCGTTATCGTTTTTATCTACTTTCTCCTTCTTCTTTTTATTATAAATCGACTATTCCTTCTTAGTTATTTAAGTCTTAGATACCGCTAGTTTAATTTTTAGGACTAACGCGTTATTTTTATTTAATTTATATTTTATACCTAGCTTCGGGGTAGGCCCTTTATACTTCGGCTTAATATTATTATCTTCGAAGACTAATTTATAATCCTCCGTAAAGTAATTCTAGTTATAATATTAATATAATAAACGGTAGAGGTTAACGAGTAGGATTTATTAAGGTTCCGTTCTTAAATATCTCGCCTAAGATTATCTCTATATTTATATTATCGGAGGACGGTTTATCTAATAGATCCCCTTCGTTATTATTATCGTTAGAGTAAACTATATCGTTTAAGAGATTATTAATCTCCGTAATTAATATTAAATTATAAATACTATTATCCTTTACTATAATTAGTATTAAAGTATAAAGATTAAATAAAGAGATTAAGAAAATTAGTTTAAAGAGGAGAAAGAAGAAGTAAAAATTAAAATAAAAACTAGTTTAAGAAATAATTTTAAATTTTAAAGATTTTTAGGCGGGGCTAGGGGCGCCTAAATATTATTATTAATAATTATATTACTTAAAAGTAAATTTTTATTATTCGAAAATGAATTTTAAGTTTTTATTCAATTTAAGGATATCTAAATTCAGCCGTTATTAATATTAAATAAAGAGATTAGATTAGAACGTTATTATTTAATATTAAATACTTATTTGAGCTTTACCTCCTAGCCAAAAATATTCAAATTTCAAAATAATCTTCTAGACTAATGACTTCGTATATTAATTAATATTAAATACTTATTTGAGCTTTACCTCCTAGCCAAAACTATTCAAATTTTAAAATAATCTTCTAGAGTACTAACTTCGTATATTAATTAATATTAAATATTTATTTAAACTTTACCTCCTAGCTAAAAATATTCAAATTTCAAAATAATCTTTTAGAGTACTAATAACTTCGTATATTAAGATTTAATATATAAGGTTTACTAACGATTATTATTACTAATATTATTATTAGTATTTACCGTACTAACTCTATTATTATTATCGTCGGTAGTATAATAATTCACTTTATTTATTAATTTCATTCAAACCTTTATTACTTTTATTCGTTAAAGCTCCTTACCTCTCTTTACTTTTTATCGATTTATTATTTAACTATTTATAATATTATCCTCGTTAATATCTCGTAAAGATTCTTTTTCCTTAACGGTCGTTAGAGCCTCGATCCTCGCGCTTATATTTAGAGCCTTTAATAGATTACTAATAAATATATACTAGAAAATTAACGAAATAATATATTAGGCCGGAGAATTAAGGGTATAAATCGATCTAATCTAAAATATATTAGAAAAGTTCGTTAATAATACGGAGATTATTAACGAGATTATTACGGAGGTATAGGGTATACTAATAGACGATAGACTTTAGATAATAAGATTCGGGAATAAATAAAAAACGTATAAAGCGCTAAACTCGACGATTCTATAAGATATCCGAAAATAAGCGATAACTAATCGTAGACGAAAAAAGAAATACGTTAAAGGTATACGAAATATATAGGGGACCGTAGTATAAAATTAATAATTCGATACTATAAAGGAAAATCACCTCGGCCACGTAAATTAAATCGCTAAGAAATTTATTTATAATGATATTTATTCTATAATTACTCAGCTAATGATTAACCGCTTAAAACGGAACGATTATAGACGAGGATTTATATATAAAAGTATCCCGAAAGACTAGTAGATATTAAATAATTTAAGTAAAACTAACGCTCGTACTCTTTTAATTAAGTCGGGCTTAACGGATAAGTAATTAATAAAACTAAAAATTAATCGAAAGTATTTAATAAGGTTAAAGATAGATAATAATAAAAGACCTTTATTACGAGGAAAACGTAGGAGATATAATTATCGAATTATTAATAATAAAGAGATTAAGCCTAAATCGGTAAATTATAAAATTAGTAATAGCGATTTAAGTGGTACCTCGGAGAATAAAGATATAATACCTTCGAGTAGTAACTTTAATAAAGACGATAATAGCGACGACGATAATAATAATAATAATAATAATAGCGACGATAATAATAGCGACGACGATAATAACGACGACGATAACGGCGATAAGAATTAAGGAATAAATAATCGGGTTAAGTATTTCGGTTATAATTATACGGGCCTATCGGCTAATTCCCTTAAACGGGTAGTAAAGAAAAATCTAAAGGTTACTAGTATAAATAACAAGGCTAGTTAAATCGGTACCCTCCGGGTATTTATAAAAACTGGGTCCGATTTACGATATATTTATTATATATACTTATATATTATAGCTAGATATTTCGGCCTATAAACTAAATTATTAAACGAAGAGAGTATCCGCTTATGATTAGTTAAATACTAGCGTTATCGAAGTAATATAAATACTTTTAAGATTAGTATAATTATTAAGAATTAATAACGGATAATAACCCGACTATAAATAGACGATAATAAGTATAGGGTCTATAGATACCGAATAATTAAAGCGAGTATTAGAGTATTCCTAATTAATTAGATATCGCGGTTTATCGTTCGTAAAATAGGAGGGCCAGAAGTATAGGATACCTAGAAAGAGACGGGTAATATTATTATTAAAAATATATTTAATTAATTATAAACGGGGGTAAATTTAAAGGGTAACTCCGAGGTTAAAATTAGAAACATTATAGCGGAGGAGTTCGATATATATCTTTTTTAAAAAAAAGCGGAACGGATAACCTAATAAAAGATAGCTACGGATAATATTTTATTTACTAATATAATAAATTATCCGGTAAAATCCGATATATTAGGCTCTATATATATACCTACGACCTAATCGTAATCACCGACTAGTTTCATATCTTTATTATATTAAATATACTCGGTCTAAAGACTTAACTTTCTTTTAATATATCGATATAAACGTACCTAAATATCTCGCCTATAGGTATAAAGTTAATATTATATAAAGATTAATATCTCTTAATAATAAAACTATTAATAGTTATACGGAGATTATTTTAGATTTTTATAAAAATATAACCGAATAATAGGAGAGGGTAAAGGGGCGGGGAAAAATAATAAATAATTATATATATAAAATAAATAAAATCTAGGAGCTAGTAGATATAACTAATTATAATTAATTCGTTCTAGTACCGTATATATATAAGGACGTAAAGATTACTCGGTTTAAAATATTATATAATTTAATATTAGGCTACCTAAACGTTACCCTCTAAAGAATTATTCTTTTATAATTCGTAGAGGTAAAGGAAGATAACGAGATTTTAAATAATAAAGAGTCCGATAAATAATTAAATCTCGCTTTTATTTACTTAAAGTAGACGGCGGTAAATCTTACGCTATTAAGGTTACCGAATAAATTTAGTTTAATTCTTTATTAATTTCCAGCCGGTATTTAACTCGTTTTAATATTACCCGTTAATTAAATATTAATATATAAAGTAATTTAGGAGGACCTAGTCGTTTAGGGTTATATTAATTTATTATTAAAAACTAACCGAGGGCGCGTATAGAAGACTATTTAAAAATACCGTTTAAAGATATTAAAATTATTTAAAATAACCTAAAATAAAGTAAAATAAACGGAGAAAAGATTTTATAATAAAAGTAGTTTTTTTCGGTAAGCGAATAATAAGATTAAAGGGCGCTAGTATTAAACTATATAGATAATATAGGATATTATTAATTATAGGGTAAAACCGCGCGGCGCGGTTTCGCTTAACTCCGTTATTTTAATTTTAATTATAATGATCCTATATTAACTATTAATATTAATCCTTAATATTAATAATCCGTATTATAAATTATATTAAAATAAAAACTACGTTATTATTTATTAATTTATTATCTAGCCCTTTAATATCGTCTCCCCGTTTATCTCCGTTATATATAAAGACCGTAAATCGCCCGTTTAAGCGAGCGCGTTATATTTCTACTCTAAACCTCCGCCCTTATATAGCCTTAAATAGGTTAGTCTTTATCTCTTCTTTTTTAAATTCTTCCTCCGCCTCTACCCCTACCTCTACCGGTAGTAATAATTTATCGAAAGAGACGGAAACGGGTAATAAAAAACGTTGTCGATAATGGACGGAGGGCGAAAAGATTACTAGTATATTAATAATAATAACCGATATATAATAGGATATAAAGAGATTTTTAAGAGCGCTTTATAAATTACGTAAAATTTATACTTTCCGTTTAATATAAAAGTAATTTTTCGATTTCGTTTATAACGAACTACCTAGCGATTCCCGATTCGAAAAATAATTAATATTTAAACGGTACGATTTACTAGTTAGGAGGTAAAGCTAGTTAATTATTAATATATTTTAACGAGAAATTAAGGTCTTAGGGGAGTACGAAATATTTAATATTTTTCGTTTATTTATAAAAGAGTTTAAGGGCGGTACCTTATAATTATTTAAAAATATTATTCTAGTTATATCACAGCTGGCCCCGTAGTAGTTTAATATCTTCTACCGAGTTTATTATAAGAATAGATTAAATAGTTTATCGTTATTATTAATAAATCCTACTACCTAATAGCCCGTCGTTTTTATATTATTAATACTCTACTATTTAATACGGCCTTATAGGTCGATTAATTTTCAAACGATTTTAGAGCTTTATTTATATTAAGGAGAGGTATAACGACGAGTTCTCGATACTTTATACTAATTTAATTTAATTATTTTATATTTAATACTATAGCGACGTATAGTAACCTTAAGAAAAAACGCCGAAGTAAGAGTTTAATTAATAAAGTAGGCCGCGAGCACTATTTTAATTTATAATAATTTTAAATATATAGAAGGAAGGCGTAGGGAAAGAATAAACGAGTATTAAGAATTCCGATTAATTACTATTATATTAATTTTAGAAAGGCGTCTTTTCGATAAAGAGGCCCTTTAATAAAATATATAGCGCCCGATAACTATATTATTATTAACCGAGATAATCGCTCGTTAGTTAATATCTACCGATATAGATATAAAGATACGTCTCTTATTTTTAATTTTATTACTCTTCCTCTTATATCTTAATATTAATTAATATACACTAACGAACCCGAGTTCTAGATTCGGCTATATTATATCGAATTAATAATCTCGGCGGTATATATATTTTATTTAGGTAATATAAAGTCTTTATAAATAAAAGCGATACCGGTCCTAAAGAAATTAGACCCGGTAACGATAAGATACTTCCCGATAATATTAATATTTAAAGATAAAAGTACGACGGCTAATAATATCTATATATTAAAGGATATATTTAAATATTAGTTTAAATTAGACGATAAGAGCCTTATTTTTAATATTAATATTCGATTAATATACGGTAACCTTAAGATATAATTATATATATAATTTATTAAGACTTTACGTAGCGATATTTCCGAGCTCCTATTTAATACTTTTAATTAATTACTACCGGGTTTAGGTCTCTAGCACCTTCGCTTTAATATATTATAACTACTTTATAAGATTCATTAGGGCCCTAGTAACTTTATAAATCTATTTATTTTATAATATATAACCGATCGTTAGGATCGCTTTAGGGTTATTTATCTAATAAACTTTTAAGTGTTAAAGGACCTAATTATTTATAGTTACTAAATATATATAATAGGAACCTAGGTTAAAATCCTAAAATAGTAATTTATAGACCCTTAATATATAAAGAATATCGTATCTTAACTCGTAGTATAAAATACCTCTAATACCTAACCTCGCGTATTAAGAAAGATTTTTAAAGTTATATATACTTAACCTTTATTTACTCGCGATTAATAGTTCTAAAATCATTAATATTTCTATATATATATCGAAATTTATTTAACCCTACGATATATTATTAAATATATTAATATTAACCTACTCCGTTACGCTTTACGCTACGTTACGATTCTCTTCTAGGCCGACGCTATTAGTACTTTAAAATATATATAAGTCTTACTCTATATACTTTATATAGTGAATTTACTAGTAGTAATAATAAGGTTATAAAAGTATATATTAACAAATAGTCTTATGAATTTATAAGGAATAATAAATTTAAATTTCGAGCTCGACTACCTTCTTAAGTTATTTAATAATAATCTTAAAGTATTCTAATACGACCGGTCCTATTATTCTAAATATAGTAATATATTATTTAAGAATTAGGCCTTTAATAACCTATATTTTCTAGAATTAAAAAGAATAGTAGAGTTTATATTCGGAAAACCCTCCTCGGTTATATATCCGGTTAAAAGCGCGGCCGAGGATATTTAGAATATAATCTTTAACCTCGCTTATAGGTCGTTTATTTATTATACCGAGTAAAATAAATTCTCTTTAAATTTAATTATTAACCTTTTTAATACCGGACTTAAATAATTAAATAGGAACGTATTAAAATATAACGAGTAATATACCTAAAAGTATATATTATTAACGGATAACGAGTATAAGGATACTTTAGCGGCTAGGTTAAAGATTAAATATAATTTTATATTAGGGAGTTTTATAATCCTAACTTCTACCCTAAAATTTTTAAATACGATATTTATTAATTAACCTAGTAATAAATCCGTATAACGCGGGTTTATTAACTAGTTTTAAAATCGCGTAGAGCGTTATTTATATTAACGGGATCGAGAGGGGGTTAGTTTTATTAATTAATTCGCCGATACCTTTTATAATAACTAGTATAATTATTATAGTATTATTAATTCCCCCCTTAATTTACCCGCTTTACTATAAGGGCTAGATTATAAGGTATAACTTTTACTACTATACTACTCCTTAATAATATAATATTTATTATTTTTATACTAGGTCTTTTTCGATTTTATATTCCGAGGCTTATTAAGTTAACTCTCCGCCGTATTAATTTTAATACGAGATTTACTCTTTATAACGGGTATATTTAATCGCTTAACTTTTATCTTACTAGTTACGGTTTTACTTTTAATATATACTTTTTTAACTACTAGTTTATATTTTATTTTAATTAATTAATTATCCCTCCGTTTTTTAAATTTAGTTTATTCTTTATTAAATAACGGATCTAGCCGCCGCTTTTTTTTAATATTATTATATGTTATTTACGCGTCGAATATCTTATTTTAATTTAACTCTTTTTATCGTCCCTACTTTAGGATATCTAATATTTTAATATAATATAAATAAAGGCTAGACTACGCGCTATTAATTTATTAATATATAATTCGTTTATTATAAATACTCTCTACCTACGTCGCTAAATCTCTTAAAATTTTATCCGGTATTATTAAGGACGTAGGGAAATATTAAAATAAATTAACGAATTTTTTATTTAATTTTTAATATCGCTAAGCTCGAAGCTTAAATATATATTATAAATATTTAAATAAATTCTTATCTACCGATTTATTTAACCCCGCGTGAATAATAATAGGCGCTTATAACTCTAGATTATAAACCGAGTAATAAGAGAATAACTTTATATAATTCGACGTTTTATATTCTATATTATTAAAAAAGGCGAGGCCGATATCGCGAATATAACTACTCCCGGGTATATTAAGGAGATCGTATAAATTAAGTACTATTTAAGCTCGTCGGTTAATATTTATATAATTTATATAAATTCTTCTAAACCCCGATAGAGATCCCGTTATTATATTATTAAGCGAAGCCGGCTCCGTTAAAGATATACCGTTTCTAAGGCCTATATATTAAGGTGGATATAATAAAATAAAATATACCTACCCTTAACTATAATATATCGCGCGATTTATACGTTAGTATACCTTCTAAATAGACGAAGGGAGTAATTATTAAATAACTTTTTTTATATCTAGATTATTAACCCCTAGCCTATAAATATCCGTTATAATAATAATATATAAAGATAAGCCTTAAGTGGATAGTAGACCGAAATATATCGCGATATCTTATTTATCTCGAGTAGTTATCGCCGCGAAAAAAAGTACGACTAACTTCGCACCCTCGATCGAATACAATAATTATTTTATTTATACGTATATTAATTAGTATATATCCCTAACCTAGGTTACAGAATCTATAAAAATAATCGTCTTCGGAATATCCTAGGCGGTAGTAATCTACGACGGTAAAATATATTATAGGTTAAATATATCGTTAATAAAATTATAGGTAGTATTAATTTAAATATATATTTTTAACTAATTAAGCGGAGTCTTTATAATAATAATATCTTCTATAAAAGTATATCGCTCTCGTATAATCTTAAATATTTTAATATCGAGCGTTATAGAGACCCTTAAAAAAGGGATATTAAACGGTAATCGCTTTCGAAGGATATTTAAATTAAAGTATATTAATCGAAACTCCTTCTACTCGGTTATTAGATAAAGCTCGTCGATTATTAATAAATATAATCATAACGTAAAGTTAGTATACCGTAGTACGTCGCTATTAAAATTACTCGAACTAGTAATTTTAGGATTTATAAAGATTATTATTATTAATTACCTATCTATAAGTCGTATTTAATTATTATACCGTAGGTAAACTAGCCGGAGCGTATCGTTATAATATTAATAAAATTATTATTATCGCCGTTTAAAACGAAGAGTCGGTAATTAAATATACGATTTAATTTCTTATATTACTCTTCTAATAAAATATTTAAAGATATAATAATTAATACCGCTTTAATAGGTAAAAATATTAATAGTAAAGCCTAAAAGACGATATTTTTATTAAATCTAGTTTTCGTAATTAAGATTAAATTCGTTCTTTAATTTAATAATATATTTAAAATATTATATTATTTCTTCTTAAGCTCGACCCCGAAGTAATATATTACGGCGCCTTTTATATACTCTCGATCTAGAGTTTTATATAAATTATTTATCTTTATTATAATAGGCGTAGACGCGAAATCGCCTACTATATATAATATTATTATAATAAATATTAGTTTTAACTTTAAATATATTTCGCGGAGGGTTCTATAACGAAGGGGACCTACCGATAATAAAGAATAAAAACTAGCGATAAATAATAATTATTATAATAATAATCGAAACTCGAGTTATAATTAAGGATTTTTAAATAACCTATATTTATTTCGTTATATATACGATAGATAGTATTATAAATAATTATATTTAAAAGAGTATATATAGAAGTATTAGCGCGCGATTAATTTAAATCTTATTCTAAAATAATTAGATAACGATCGCGTCGTAAAGTTAATTATTAATAAAGAAAAAAATTAACGGAAAAATTTATATAAGCGGCCTGCGAAAATAATATAAACCTAATAAAAATATAGGGTTTTACGCTTAGACCTGCCGCCGTTTAGCTACGAAGTCAGTATTTCTAACCCGAAGGGGCTTAGTGAACGGGAGCTAACCCGAAGGGGCTTAGCGGTGGCTCGGCAGGTCTGAGGGACTGAGGCAATCGATCATACGTGACAAAGTCCCGCTTACAAATCGCGCACTTTGTGTGGCAAATTTCATCGCCTGAAACATCTCATTCGCCAGAAAGTATCAATATGGCAAGCATCTTAGGGTCTTTGAGCTGGTCCACTCATCCTTTGACTGTTCTCATTGTTCAGAATGGGATTACCAACCTTGGTGCTGGCTTCACGGCACCGCATTCTACATAACGATTACTCGTATTCGTTTCCTGGCAGGCTGCACGTGGATCGCTTTTCTCGACTATTCGCAACACATCCATGCTACATCTTATCCTGTTTCTGTCCTTGCAGGGGCACTGATCGCTCCGCTGCTTACATACTTCGATCGGCTGATGCTACGTGGCTGGAAGTATGATGATCGCTAGGCCATTTTCGCATCACTATCTAAGGAAAAGAAGGATGACGATTTTCGAAAACCGAAAGCATCTGGTAGTGTCAACGATGAAAACACGTTTGGCTCGCGTTATGCTTTTGGATCAGAGGTCTCAGGATTAGTCAGAGGGATTGGAACGTCATTTGAATTCAAGGACGTTCCACGCTTCTCCAGAAGCGATCCGCAGTTCTTTCGCTCGCCGACAGTATTTGTGGCATGAAAGCTGTTCATAACGATTGCAAGCTACTATCTACATGAATACGCGGTAGTTGTACCTCAATTCGTCTTGATTCACGACCTGCTCTATCCATCTCCTGCGCCATTTTCAACCAGGTTCAGGGAAGTCTCGCAGGGCGAGGTCACAGCGAGGTTCATGGTCGCAGTCACCCATTGTCTGAAAGGCTACTGTGTCTTGCAAGTCATGTTCAGTGTCCCAGCGATCATCAGTGTATGTCTGAAGCCAGGCTCTGTGGGCGAGTGGAGACCTCCCTTTAATTGCGTCTTTAATTCGAACACGATGCGTAGATTCTGGGGGTAAGTCTCGCCACTCCGACGTTCTTTCGATCTGGACCAAGCTGATACTCAGTCTTCGCCCTAGAGCAAATTCTGGCATCAGAATTTAGAACTCAATCTCGAGGGTCCCGCTAAACTCATCACCTATGACGTTCTACATCTCTCGAAAGGAACACTAAGAGCCCGATACGCCCTGATGTTCTTCACTTTGTTTGTTGATGGCTGCTTGCACATTTTGACAGACCTCGGAAGTAAACTTCCACCAAACCAATCCGGTGCTCTACGCTTCTCTTGTACGCATGTCCTTGGATTCGTGCTGGAGGATGGAGTCCAGGGATTGTATCGACGAGTCGGTAGATGTAGGCGATTTTTGAAAGCCAACGTAGTTTTTAGACGTCTGATATGGTATGTGTGGTTCTGGCCTTCCTATCTTGGTTAACTGCAAGCTGGCAGTATGCCGCCATTCGGATCGCAAAGAGGGAGGACACTGTGCTTGGGTAGAGTGCTTTACGATTGTTGGACATGCCTGCTGTGATCTGAACTCGGAATATAGGATGTCATACAATCTCGATAATATCATGAGTCTTAAGTATGACTAGGCTATACATATACAGGCTACAGCCCGGGCCAACCTTAATGTTTTGGCGTCGCCAAATCAGGACGAGCAATTGAAAACGGACATAAAAGGCATACTGTGACAGGCCAGTCTCCCAAGCTATGCACAATTCTCTCTCTCCATCTTCCCCTTCCCATCCCCCCAACAATTCTACGACGACGGTGGTCCATTCGACATTCTTTGCTGCGGTAGGTTACAAACACACTCCGTCGTCGTTCCCGGTTGCGGTGGGGCACAAAGCCTCCCAGGCGACTCATCCGTCCCATTAACATGAACTATTGAAATCCCCCCATAGACCGTACTGAAATCTATCCTAAGTCAACAATCAGACAGCTGCACCAGCTACTGTACTCCATAACTGGGTTTTCTCCCAACAGCTGACATAACCACCAAATCCGTAAAGCTGCCTCTACGTTACAAATTGTCGTGAGCGTGGGATGTGTGTTTGCTGGCCCATTGATCCATCGGAAGGACCGCCATTGGTGTTGGACTCATCGCCGCCGTCGTTGCTTGGGAAATCAGATCGAACAGACGTTATTAGTTTGAGGTTGGCTGTAGGAGGGCGTTCTGGGAGGGATTCAGGAAGGCGGTCGTATCTTGCGCTTTGCCGGGCACATTGCATTTGCGTGTCTGGCAGGCAGGCAGGGTTGGGTGGGATTTCTGGGTTGGCATTGTGTTTCTCACTAGCGTCGCAGCGCGGACCGTAGGGGGTATTCTGGCAGCGGTCTGTCATGGTTTCGCCTTGGGGGATGACGAAGTCGCTTACTCCGAGGATTGTGGTGGCCCCGCAGCTGAGGTCTGGAGGGGAATCCGTTGATGAGGATGGCGTGGATGGGGGAAGGAAAGGGTGATATACTGGGGTGGCTTGACGGGGAGATAATCGAATTAGCGATGGAGATATGAGTGGTGAGGCAATGGCGGGGAAGACGAGGTAGGTCATGGCGAAGCTGGACATGGTGAGAGTGGTGAACAGATTCATCATGATTCGGATACTATCAAATGTCGTTCACTTTGTTTAGAATAATGAGCGGCGGAGAAATGGCAACACTAACTTGGACGTATCGAACAATGCTGTGAAAAAGGTTTGGGAGAACGCGTCTTATGAATATATACCCTACACGTTCATTATTCCTTTCACAATGACACTGCTGATGGCGTGATGTCAAAGTGTAGAAGCGCAGTTGAGGAGCCGGACTACACCCCATGGGTCGCATCTCGTTGTCGAGTGCAAACTTTTAGTCAGACACAAAGCCCAAACAGAGTCGGAGCAAGCTCCCAATATACTGTAAGTGCATCCAGATGTCTCCGAAACTGAAGCAGGATGGTGCACGGTGCTGTAAATAAGACACCAGTCGAGCCATTGTCTTAGATGGCGCTAGTGATCGCCTAGAATGCATGAATAGATTCTGTGCCTGCAGCCTTTCGTTTGGGGATGGCGCTGTCTCATCTCATCCGAGGAGCTCGTCAAAAGTTACTATGTTCTGTTCTCTATCATTTACGAACCCTTCTGGCATGCTTGACCAAGTTTTCGATGACCCCCTCGAACGCTTCTTTGTCTCCCAGAGCGCTGTCCCGCCGCTTCAGCCAGTATTCGAGAACTTCACTAGCCTTAGCGGTCAATGAGGCTAGCTTTCTTGTTTGATCTTGTAGCTCATCGTCCGTCATGTTTGATAATGCGGCCTCTGTAGTGGCACACAGCATTTTCGTAGCTTGCAAATCCATCTCAGGGGGCAGAGGTGGGCCTTTTCTTTTTCGATTCGTCTTCGTGGATGAAGGCTGATCGACGGATGTAGATGATGCATTATCTTGCTTCAGTCGTACTCGAGAGCCGGGTCGTCTATCTCCAGGTGGTGATTGAGAGCCGTTGCGTAGATGTATCGAGGGTAAGATAAGCTTCTTTTGCTTCGAAGCCGGTAGTATCTCGTCTAGATCTACAGGTACCCCGAGAGACACGAGGAAAAGGCGGCGTACTCGGGATCGGACCCAATTGGGGGGCTGTAGAGGTGGAGGAGCAACAAGTTGTGACCACAGCGAGAGGCTTCGATCTGTCAGAAATATCGAATGTCGGTTTGTCGGTAGGGAAGGGGCATCTGGATAGGTCTCTTTGGTTGAGGGGAACATCTCGTCAAGGTAGGGGCTGGTGGCTGCAATTATATCGTCAAGGGTATCTAGTTCGCTGAAATCGAGAAGCGGCTTTGGAGCGCCTTGTCAGCCATATGTGTACTTCCAGCAATGCAACTGATGCGCGAAGAAAGCATTTTCATATACTGTGTTGAATTTACTTACAAAAGGGGACGTTGAGGGAGGTACGGACGGGTGTTGTTGTAGAACTGGTTGTGAATCTGGAACTTCTTCAGGAACTGAAGGTTCCTCAAACCCATCATCGAAGTCCCCAAAGTCTTCATTCTCCTCACCCGCCTCGAAGTCGTCAAAATCATCCCCAAAACCTCCATCAGCTTCCGAGTTGGTCTCATTTTCATTTTCATTTTCATTTTCATCGTTATCGTTATCGTTATCGTTTTCTGAACTTTCATCGTCTGACTCGTCTTCATCCATCGGGCCAAACCCACCATCTGCCGCAATGGGCGCGGCGCCTAAGTCTGACGGCTTTGTTCGCTTGGGTTTGGAAAGTTTGGATCTACTCACAGAGTTTGTTGGTAAACCTGACTCGGTCATTGGCTCGCTGCACCGCACCGAGCAGGGCATTCTAGCTTACCGGATACATCGCCTTTCTTTTCAACAACGTCAGGCTTCGCATCTCCTTTGCGGATCTCGAACGCATCGGTACCAGGCACTTCTCCATGACTTGGTTCAGAGTCTACTTTGGTAATCACTGTTGTAGGGATCGGTATCTCGGGTGTGATACCATTACCCTGGGTCTCGCTGCTAGGAGCCTCTCCCTTCCCGGGTGCTTGCAAGATGACATCTGGAACCGCGTCCGCTCTGCGGATCGAATGTGCAACAGTCCTGGGAACATCGCCATGGCTTGGAGACGCCGAATCGACCTTCTCCACAACAGTCTTGGGTATGGGCATTCCTCCTGGGCTTGACTGTTGCTCACTCTGACTCATCCTTGAGCTGGGCCTACTGCCGCCTCCATCTGGTATAATCTCAACCTCATCTGGCACTGCGTCCTGTTCCCTCATCTTGTACGCTGCTGTTCCCGGTACTTCTCCATGATTGTCTCGATCGTCGACCTGGGAACGTGCTGAGCGTTGCTACCAAGCAAATGGATGATCGGCGTACCAACCTTTTCTACTCGTGTTATAGGAATTGGCGAATTTGGGCCCGAATGGGAGCCTTGTCCTTGTCCTTCTGGGGCATCGGAGAACACATCATCTTCGTTCTCTGAACGTTCTGTAGAGTAAATTAGCAATGCTGGGCAGCAAGAAGGTTAGATAGTAATAGTAACATACCCAGATCGTGCGCGCCTGGATCTTCCAATTCAACGCTTTTGCGAGGAGGTAGAAGTGTAGGGCTTTTAGGGGGGTCGGAATAGTCTGCCATAGCTGGTACTCGGTGCTGCTTGACTGACGGCCCACTAGCAAACAGTGTAAGGATTACAGATCAGAGATAGAGTAGACTTGTTTGTCCCCTGCCTCAAAAACAATGTAAAGAAGAAAGTAAGCAGGAAGTGTTGTAGAACGCGCTAGTGTGATAATGCTTGGCAGCAGCCGCGTTCGAAAGAATGTCTTTGACTGGAACAAAACACTCACTTTATTAAGTATCACAATCCCCCCACGATCTGACCAGGTAAGTAAAAATGTCCTCTCCACCGTCGTTATCTCATTACAAGGATGGGCGTATTATCTTGAAACCAAGTTCTCCCAAAGCTAAATTGTTATCTCGCAGTGCAACACCTACCTCACCCTCTTCATCTTCCTCGCCCTTGTCACCTCTCTCGCTCAACAGCGTCATGGCAGATCCACCAAAGTCCAGTGCCCCTTTTTCTTTCCCTCAATCCTCGACTAGTGGGAGCTCTGGCAGCCTCTTTGGTCAGAGCGCCTCGAATACCCCCAAAACAACTAGCGATTTGTTTGGTTCTGGGAGTAATCCGCCCGCAAGCTCGGCAGCGAACCCATTCGGCAGCACAAGCACAGCAGGAGGAAGTTCGTCGGTATTTGGAGGTAGTAGCGGTGGTAGCAACGTATTCGGAGGCGCAAATAAGCAGTCCAGTGGATGGAGTTTTGGACAGCCACAGACCAACACTCCATCAGGGGGGTTGTTTGGCTCTGGACCGACAGAGTCGCAGAACAGTCAATCCTCCACCAGCGCTGCGCCGTCGACAGGACTCTTCTCTACGCCAAACAAGACCTCAGAGCAGCCGGCGACATCCCAGGCCCAAACATCCAATCACTTCGGAGGTGGAGCCAGTACTGGAGGCGGCTTCTCTTTTGGCAATCTAGGCTCAAACATGTCTACTGCTGGCCAGACGGCTAGCACTACGCCCACCAGCAAACCCACCTCAAATCTCTTTGGGAACTCTACGACTCCAGCGGGACCTCCTCCCACTACCAACTCAGGCGCCAGCAGTGGATCCGTTCTGTTTGGCAAGCCACCGGCTCCTAGTGCAGCAAACCCTTTCGCCAGCTTCGGACAGTCGTCCTCGGCCCAGCAGCCCACCATATCGACAGCGGCACCAACAGGCGGTTTCAGCGGCTTTTCACTCGGGGCCAGCAAACCACAAGAGTCCCCAGCAACCTCTAGCGCCCAAACTGCTAGCATATTCAGCCCTACATCGAATGCCGGCGGCTCCAACCTCTTTGGCAACAAGAGAGGGGCGGAGTCTCCTGGTGGACTTTTCAGCAATCTCAACAAGACACAAGATACTGGAGCCACAAAGTCAGACGCGCCTCCGCAATCTCAAAATGAAAACTCGAAGCCTCCGAGTTTGTTCAATCTTGGGGGCCTTTCATCAGCCAACAACTCAGCACCGCAGACAACGAGCGCGTCGCTATTTGGAGACACGGCCTCAAAGCCTGCTTTCATTTTTGCGAAAGCTACCCAGGAACAATCCAAACCTACGAATCCAGTAGCATCACCCACTGCGACACCTAGTGGCTTCAATCTCCTTGACAAATCTGCAAGCTCAGGCCCATCTGCCCCTTCTGCAAGTGCTCCCTCAGGCGGTCTAGGTGACATGTTTGCGAATTTTGGAAAGCCACAAAACAAAATTAATGCTGACTCCGCTAAAATGTCAGCTCCTATTTCAACAGCAGCTCCTGCTACTCCAAATCTATTTGGCAATCTAGGCAAATCAGCAACTCCATCAGTAAATACTCCGGCTCCAGCTCAGCCCAATACTCAGCCTCCTACGACTCGGAATGCTGGAGGCGCAAACACAAACTTAGGTGCTTCAATGGCTGGGCCTGCGCCAACCGCTCAATCGCGGCTCAAGAATAAGTCGATGGATGATATTATTACAAGATGGGCATCAGATCTTTCGAAATATCAGAAAGAATTCCAGCAGCAAGCAGAGAGAGTAGCTGCCTGGGACCGCATGCTTGTGGACAATAGCGATAAGATCCAGAAGCTGTATGGGTCTACATTAGAGGCTGAGCGTGCTACTACAGAAGTCGAGAGACAATTGACTGCAGTTGAGAACGACCAAGAAGAGCTCTCGAGGTGGTTAGATCATTATGAGAAGGAAGTTGATACTATGATATCGAACTCGGTCGGTCAAGGGGATAGCCTCTCGGGTCCAGACCAAGAGAGGGAAAGAACGTATGCATTTTTTCCATTCAAATGTGAGGCCATTCGCTGAAGATATTCTAGCTATCAACTCGCAAACAAGCTATCTGAACGCCTTGATGAGATGAGTAAGGATCTGGGTAACATGATTGAAGAAATCAACGACGTATCGTCGACACTGAGCAAGAATAACAAGGTGGATGATCCAGTAAGAGTCCTCCCTCTGCTTAGCCATCGAACTAGGATCGTTTACTAACATGGGACGCTAGCTCACACAAGTCGTCCGAGTACTCAACAGCCACCTTACTCAGTTACAACAGATCGACCAAGGTACTGCTGCGCTTACACTGAAGGTCAAAGAAGCACAGCGAGCCGGGCAAACTATGGGGCCATCGCCTGGCCTCAGTGGTCCTACCAGTGACGCAGCCGATGGCTTTTATCGATCGTTCATGGGCAGGAGGTGATCAAGCATTACAGTGTTATTAGCAATAAGGAGATTTTTATGCCATTATGGCTTGGTTGGAAAAAAGCGGCGATTGTTGGAGCTTCGAGCTCATTGTACCACCATGAACAACGGCCATATTGCGTGCACATAGACCGGATATGATACCGAAAAGAAGAGTGTACATTCAATGCTAGTACCGCCCTATTGCACAAATCCATTCTTCTTGCTCTTAAGCCCAATCCGAACAATTGCACTCAGCTTCCACACAGTCATGCCACAATGGTGTTCACCATTGCAAAACCCTGCCTCACTTCAACTCCATGCCCAGTAGACCCTCTATTTCTTGTCCGAATTCATTTGGTCGTTGCTATATGCCTCATTAGCCTCCATTCAATCATCCTTTCACAGTCCGAGGACAGTAGAGACATACACATGCTTGTCCAACTCCTCCAAATGTTTCTGATGCTCGGCAATTTTTGCCTTCAACGCCGACAGCTTCTCCATCTCCTTCTGACGCACGTAGTAGTTCTCGTCCGCTTGCTCACGCCTTGAGAAAGCATCACTTAAAGGTGAACATTTTTGTTAGCAAAGCTATCTCTGGTGGCCGCAAGTAGACGCTTACCCCTGAGCAGAGCCCCCAGACCTTGGAGCTCCTGCATCACCTTCGGCCATCTTCATGGCAGTGGTGGTGATAGTGCGGCTTGCTGGGGAGAGGCTGGTGGCAAAGTATGGCCGTACGGCCTGGATGATGGATTGGCGGAGCATGATTGTTGGTATGAGGACTAGAGAGTGGTGGTCTTTTATTGTAGAACTTGTTTTCGAGCTTGAGCGGGGAGATCATCAGTTGTCGAGGAGCCGCGCGCTAGTGGGAGCCTTGTAGCTCCGATCTATTTACATAATGTCTTATGGCTCATATCTCAATGATTGATTGCTTTGCTTCCTGACAGCGATGGGCCTTCTGATGGATGATATACATACACCAACTGTGCCCTCTGGGCCTATGACAGGGCAACGAGCGGCGAACGGTGTGGACAAGGACAAGCTCTCGCTGATGGACATGATCTTAGAGAAGACGAGAGTCGAAGAGGAGCTCAGTGCTTTGGGCAGTGTGCTTGACAGCGTATGCTATGCCTGCCCCTTCTCAACAGCTTGAGTCATATAGCTGATTAAATGTCCCCTCCAGCACGGTGTCAACATGCACACAACCCTAACAACTTTCGATGGCTACCCCCGCGATGACCTCGACATCGCCCAAAGTGCGTACTTTCCCTTCCTAAACCAGGGTCATGGCATGCCAACAAGCTTACAGTACGAAATACAAGAGCACGCATAATACATCTACGCAATGACTACAAAGCCCTGATGTCCAAAATCGAGCTGGGGCTCCACGAACACCACGCCGCATATCAAGCTTCAAATCCTCCGCCTTCTCCGAGTTTGAATCAAGCGGCAGGTAGCAGAATTAATACGGATCAGGGGCTACTCGATACCCCGTTCGCTAAAGTCAATAGTGTGGTGGATGGCAGTCCAGCGGATCAGGCGGGGTTGAAAGCTGAGGATCGGATACGGAGGTTTGGTAGGTCTTCTCCAGCTTCAAATCCTCTTGTTTGGATGTCTTTGGAAGACCCGAGATACTTTCCAAGATATGTTCAGGGGCTCCCCTGCTCCGAGTACATGGTTCATGGCTCCAGTTGTTGTTGTCTCATAATCCTCAGTACTGACCGGAAATCATCTTCAGGGGATGTGAATTGGATGAACCATGAGAGATTGAGTAAGGTCGCCGCAACTGTGCAGAGAAACCAGGGGGTGAGTCGAGCTGTGTGGTACATTTGGAAACACCTTTGCTGACCTGATTGCAGCGAGTGGTGGTTGTGAAGGTCGTTCGAAATGGCGTATCAGGCCAAACACCAGAGGAATTATCCTTACAACTTACACCGAGAAGCAATTGGGGAGGAAGAGGGCTATTGGGCTGTCATCTGCTCCCGGTTTGAGCTATTGGCTAGTGGTTGGGTCTGCTTGCATCGTTATGGCGCTTTGCTGGATAATCAGTATAAACGACTTGGCGCATGTAAGCAGAGGCCCATATCGACAAGGGCTATGGGATAACATGACTACCATGAATCAATGTACGCGAAAATGTAGAATCATACAATGGAGTAGCTGCATTTGAAGAGTGACGTTGCTTGATTACTAAATCTTTCCCGGATCTGATTGGCTCAAAGCTAAGTTCTAGGCAGTTTCTGGTTGTCGCCTCAACTTCCGCTACAAAGCTTTTGCACTACCAAATATTTTCTCCATCCCCTCTAGCCCACTTCACTCACCTTGCAACAACACACACATACTCAGTAAGGACCCTCATCAATCACCTTCCCCTTGCCTACAGTGGATCACCTTGACACCCGAGAAAACCAAGCTCTACCGCCGAACATTACTCATATCTACATCAGATCCCTCACGAGACACACATTACACGTTTGCTCAAGATGGCAGAAGCAGCTGGCGCTCAAGCTCCCCCCACCTTCAAGCTCGTGCTAGTCGGTGATGGTGGAACAGGAAAGGTTCGTCAGAGCTCCATGCTTTCTTACCTTCTTGGGCGCAGGAAGAAGCTCCATGACCCCAGCTAGCTATAGTACATCCGCTAACACTCTGAATCAGACTACCTTCGTCAAGCGTCATTTGACTGGAGAGTTTGAGAAAAAATACATTGCAACTCTTGGTGTTGAGGTTCACCCGCTCGCTTTCACAACAGTACGTCCTACGTGATTGATCAACCCCTCAATAGCAGCGGCTTACCGTGTTATAGAACTACGGAGGAATCCAATTCGATGTCTGGGACACGGCAGGACAGGAGAAGTTCGGTGGCCTCCGAGATGGATACTATATCAACGGGCAGTGCGGTATTATCATGTTTGACGTCACATCTCGTATCACCTACAAGAACGTGCCCAATTGGCATCGTAAGTTGAGCGAAAACATACAGGGAACAATAGGGTTAATCATACGCTAGGTGACCTCGTCCGTGTCTGTGAGCAGGTCCCAATCGTCCTTTGCGGCAACAAAGTCGATGTGAAGGAGCGCAAGGTTAAGGCCAAGACCATCACTTTTCACCGCAAGAAGAACCTGCAGTACTACGATATTTCCGCCAAGTCCAACTACAACTTTGAGAAGCCGTTCTTGTGGCTGGCGAGAAAGCTCGTGGGCAACCCAGCTTTGGTATGTGGAAATTTATTGGAATACGAAGAATTGGGGCTAAACAGTATGTCCTAGGAATTTGTTGCCGGTATTGCCCTCGCACCTCCCACTGTCCAGGTCGATGAGGCTCTTTTGCAACAGTACAACAAGGAAATGGAGGACGCTGCGAACCAGCCATTACCTGACGAGGATGACCCAGATCTGTAGAGAAGTCACTCGCAGACTGGCTAATTTTGGGCGATGGTTCAGAAAGAGAGCCACCGTAGTAAGGGCATCTTTTGTTCTCTTCTCCAGCTGCCTAAGACTACGTCTAATGCTTTACGTGATACGATCATGCATTTGTGTCTTTTTCAGATATTAGATCCGACAGCAAGCAGGGGACAAAAGCGAGACGGACCAGATTAAGGAGGGCAGAACCGAGACAATCCAACAGAGTCTCGTCGGCATTTCTCTGTAGGTAGACTCACATTTGCATAGGTTGAAACATTCATCTGCAACCGAGAAACAGAATTGCTTCGACGCTAGGGCCTCAGGCATCCTACTGTACTGACAGACAGGCGATCGAACCGATCACGCACTATTCCAAATCTATGAGCACATATGTAAACATTCACTTCGAACATTCACTTCGAACATTCACTTCGAACATTCACTTCGAACATTCACTTCGATTATTCACTGCCTCTAAGTGCTGGTGACGTATGATCCGAAGCGGTGTTGGCTGTCCTCTGCTACCAATAACTTCCTTGTGTCCTCTACCTCACCTCACAACTTCTCGTCGACTCTCAACCACAGCTATCCAGCAACGTCAAACGGTATGTTATGCATCTTTTGACTGATCAAGAAGCAGAAAAGTACTCACACCTCTCAGACGGTGTAAACCAGCATCCGACAGCTCACTTCAAGTCTTCCAACTCCTTTCAACACTAACCTAACTAACCTCTGCCCATCATGACTTTGACGGAGACCGCCAATGATTCGGATCTTCAGGCCACTCTCAAGCAGTCATCCTACTTTCGTAGCGTCAAGGACGTGATCGAAGTCAAAGGTAAAAACCATGAGAAGTTGAAGATTTCGTTCCAGCGTACCATCCGCGTACCTGATGGCGAAGGTGACTCAGAGCTTCCCCCTGGCATGGGAACGTTCCCGCTCTACTCTGTGACGAACTTCAAGCGCAAGCTGCCCGACGCTATGGCTGCTAAAGGGGGTCTTTTCTTCCCTATGTATCGTAAGTGGACGTTGCATTCCATTCCATTGCTCAATACTGACACTGCATAGAGCGCGAGGCCATGTGGATCCGCTTCGAATCCCGAGATCGCTTCGCCATCAAAGTCTACCTAGGTGGGGTGAATGCCGTCTCCGGAGAGCCAATGATCGAGACTCCAGCGTCAAAGCTTCGTCGTCTCACGCTCCAGGCCGAGCATAGATCCGTCCAAGACTACGTCGTTACCCCTAACCAGCTGTGGCTAGATGGCATTGCCAACGAGTCCGGACGTGTTCGTCAATTCGTAGCGATGCCGTTGGGAACAGGCTATTCGGTCGAGGCTCAAATCACCGGCGAAGAAGCGGTCGGAGGGCTCCAATTCGAAATCACTCCTGCGACAAAAGTGGCTCCTAAAGTGTCTCATAGGTTCTCGACCCTTGCTGGCGAGGGGGATCCTCCCAAGGTACTATTCGTCAAGACTCTGACTGGCAAGACTATCGCAGTTCAAGGCGTGTCTGCTGCGAGTACCATTGATGACGTCAAGTCTATCATTCAAGACAAAGAAGGCATCCCTACTGATCAGCAGCGTCTCATTGGCGCAGGCGGTCAGCTGGACGATGGTAAGTGGCTTCCGAACTAGCAGGCAAGATGCTCTAGCTCACGTGATTAGATTTGACACTTGCGGATTACAATGTTTACAACGTACGTCCAGAACCTTCACCTCTTCGACCACAGCTAATAAAGTCCACACAGCAAGCTACTCTCTACCTCATCCTGCGTCTCCGCGGTGGCGGTCCCAATAACCCCCAGCTCGCGAAAGAGAAAGAAATGGGCGTTGCACCCGGCGGTCTCATCAAGCAATGCATCCTCTCAGACACCGCCCCCGCTTCCATCTGGGAGGCCACTCGCACCATTTGCTTCAACGTCCAGATCCTCAGCTCCGAGGTCTTTGCCGAAGTCACTGGCATGGATCCTCCCAAGACGCCCATCACCGCCAAGACCTACGCTGAAAAGGGCCTCCCCTTTTACAAGCTCTACAACCAAACTTCCACCGTCACGGGAAATTTCGATGGCATCAAATCTGTCACGACACTCGATAAGGCTAAGGCGGGTGATAAGCGCGGACGCGAGGAGCATGGTGAGCCGCCGTATAAGAGCCCCATCGTGTTGCTCAATCCAGATGGCCTTAGTATGAGATTCCGTCCTGTGTCTGAATTGGAGAGGGAGCTGGCAAGCATAAAGGCTGTCCAGTTCTAAGCTTTTCTCGTGCTTCGATAGTTGCATGACATTGGCGTGGGAAGCATTGGGCAGGTCGGAAAATTGGCTCGGATACGGACATGGAGGGATGACAATGGCGTGCGCGATATCTTTCTTGAGTGCACTCGTACGGTCTTTACATCTTTCGAAGACGATATCTGCGGTATGGTAGGCAAAATCATGTTAGATTGCATACAATCAATAACGGCTAGTCAGGATACCGACGGGATAGTCAGTGATACATCATCAGCCTACCAAGCTTGTTGTTCCATCTCTGTTTGCCCATCGGAGTTGGAAAGAAGCACACCTAGTGTCTCGAACTAAATTATACTATGAGTAGTTACTATGCAGTAGCTACTTCATTATAGATATGCTATGCTCTGACATTCCCTACCAACCTCATCACCACCTCCCACCTCACAGAAAACTCGTCCGCTTCTTACTAACTTTACTATACATCCTCGCCACCGGGCTCTTCATCTCATATTCTAGCGAGCCCGGCCCATCCCCCATTCTCTCCCATTTCTTATTGTTCCTACTCCCCCTCGCAGGATTCCTCCTCTCAATATAGAAATGATCGTGCTCTCGATCCAACTCAATATGCCACCTCGTCGCAAACTGTCCCCTTTCCGGCCCAGCTCCACAACTACCTTCTAGCACCGCGCTCGGTGGACTATTCACCGACAAAGCGAATAGGTTTTGCGGCTCAATGAAGTCGGTTACGAGGCTGCCGTGGAGGATGAAGTAGAGGAGGCAGCAGACGTTGGCGATGAAGACGAGGAGGAGGACGAGGTAAAACACACCCTGCCATTGCTGCGTTCCCCCAGAAGCATAATCCTGTGACTGGATGGTGGCGTTGAAGGCTTGGTATTGGGGTTCCTGGAGCACGTTGACTGTCGCGGAGTAATTCCAGTAGTGGATGAAGGGGGATTGGAGAGAGGAGAGGAGGAGGGTGCTACCGGCTAAGACGATGGATTTGGCAAAAGCTGCGCATAACGTAGTTGCGATATTCGGAGATAGCTTCCCAGCAGTGGTGATAGTATGCCCATATCTCGGCTTCTTGATGGCAATCATGAGCCAGATGCCAGAGAAGATCGTAGAATATATAGACAGTATCATTATCGATACTGCCAACCAGCTTCCCCTGCCTGCCTTGAAAGGTCTTTTGGTTGTGCAATTGAATTCCCTCTCATAGCTCATGGTATTCCCTGATGCATTTCTGGTATGGAGCCGCTCCCTATCACTGTCTGGCGAGTACGGTTGGTATTGCGATCAATTGGGGTGGGTATATGCGCCATCCCCTTCGACGGCCTCGTATCGTGCTTCGGCTGGTGGATGTACCTTCCCACTAAGCTTCGCCAACGTTGGGGAGAGCAGAGACTCGGTCGCGCCTGGAGTTGACGGGCTGCTCGTGCTCCCTACTGATTTGCTCGAAAGAGACTCCCTTTTCTGTGTCTCCACATTCTTGATTCCCAGCCCATAGCCTTCCTCGAGCGTGTCTTGATGGGCAGGTGTTTCGCCGTATGAGTTGAGCTCTTCCGCCAGCGAGCCTATTCGGCGGTATCCGGGACGGTGCACGGGAGACTCGGGCGTTGTAGGAGATGCGACGACTGTGGAAGTGGATCCGAAAGAGGCATCGGATAGAATCGAGCCTTGCTGGCGGAGGAGGCTCTCTTTCTGCTCGGGGGGATTGTCCATAGTCTGATGCTCGCTTTAGAGTGTCCAAATCTGAGCGCTAGCCTTGTCGTTTGAATAAAGCAAAGGGTATCAATTTTGCAATTGAGACATGCCGGACGTCTCCCATGACGTTGCGCGCTTAATGTAGGACAGTGACAGGGATCGAAAATGGTTTGCAGATGCGCAATGCTAAGGAAGAAAGAAGAAGCAGAGACAATGCTACCGTCGCAATGGTTCCAAACTCCCAGTAGACTAGCAAATTACGCTTATCTTTAGGTCTAGAATTCTCCTAAGACAAGTGCACGGGCTGGAAAAGATGTGGGCGTTGAATGAGTCGGCCTGGGCACGCCCAAATCGAGGAGCCTCACCCCCACTGGTCATAATCATCTCTCATGCATGTTTTTCTTGTAGGTCGGGCCAATCTCGTCACACTCAGCCGAGCTGGTGGAACGTGGTACGAGTACGGGTTCTCTCCAGACTCCCCGTGAGGGAAGGTCTACGCCGCCGCGAGGGAGGATCAGTCTTATGCCTGCTGCCGCTGGGGGCGTTGGGTTGAGTAGAGATGGGCGGTACAACAAAGGTCGTAGCCTCACAGAGTGGAAGTCTAAATCTTGTTTCGATCATGATAGCGATGTACATTTGATTGTGTCAAAGCATTTCGGAGTAGAATTTGAAGACTGCTTCCAGACTAATTGCAGACGCGCGACTGCCGGCTGGCAATACTGCAAGCATGCCTCGTCATCAAGGCTGCGAGGTGGGCTTCACAACAGTATTACAAGAGTATAGAGAAGAAGCCATACATCGAGACTTACATTGGGAGCACTCGCCTAGTAAAAGTGATCCGCAAAACATATCCAAAGGGCAATATTTGTAGTTCAAATCATTCTACGCGAGCCCAGCTACATTAGCCATTGCATCCAGTGGATATTGATCACAACTGTAGCAACAAATGTTACATGAGAAGCATGATGATGCAACAGCTATAAAGCCATCTAGTTTATCTTACATTGTGGACACCGCAAGCGCAGCGACCAAGCTCTCAAACCATAAAAAACGACCGTTTTCCATGCATGAACGCCCGGCATGGCTCATTACACCACGCCGATGCCGCGGGTATCTTTCCGAAAGGGATATATCGTAGCGAAATAAGGTTGGTTGTAGAAGCGATGTACAAGAATTGAATGTTGTTTTCTTAAGCGATGCCTCTACCGCATGAAGCTCTGCCGCGTGGATTCTATGTTTAGAATAGGATCTGTAGGAAGAAGCGAGAATGGTGCAAACGTACGCGGGTGTTTTCTGAATCAAATGCATCGAGATTTAGATGTGCACAGAGAAAATCGGCAAGGTGTTCGTAAGGGATCAGGTCGGCACGTCGAAGAGGAAGCCCAGCTCCGCCACTCCGAGTCGGCCGATCGATTTACTCGCCTTTTCGTCAAGCGCCGCCTCGATAAGCTCGCGCTTTTTCTCTTGCAACGCAAGGATCCGGTCTTCCACGGTGTTCGGTACTAAGATACGGTGTACTTGAACAGGCTTCTGCTGACCAATGCGGTGGGCACGGTCGATAGCTTGCTCCTCGACGTAGGGGTTCCAGAACGGATCGAGGAGGATGACTTGTGACGCGGCAATGAGGTTGAGTCCAGCATTACCTGCCTTCAATGATACAAGTAGGATTGTACAGTCTTCTTTGTCCGAGAACTCGATAACTGCATCGTTGCGAGCGTTAGAGCTAGGAGAACGTTAGCCACTATCCTGACCTACAATAGGAGAGATCTTACCTCATACTACCGTCATAACGGCGATAGCGGTAGCCCTCCCGGTTCATTGGTACCTCAAGAAGATCAAGGAGAGAAGTGAATTGAGAGAATATAATGGTCTTCTCGACCTCCTTCGTCTTAGGATCTCTACGCTCTCGAATGTCTCTCAGGATTTCCATCGTCCGCTCGATCTTCGCGCTGGTTTGCCACTCCTTATCGAGTCGCTTGAGGTAACGCTTGCGTGCTTTGAGATTCTTTCTACCCTCCTTCTGCAAGTCTGCGAGTGTCATTCTTGCTGGTCTGTCGGCCTTAGCTTTGCCCTTTCCCTTGTTGAGCTTCTTCTTTTTCATCGAAGAGGACTTCTCGAATGGGTTACTGCCAGGATTGTAACCCTCGCCGTCCGAAGTGTCGTCCTCGCAGTCATCTTCTACGACGAAGCCTTTGATATTGCCCTTCACATCCACGTCGTCACCGTCGTCCTCGGGATCAGTATCAGTGTCACTGTCACTGTCACTGTCGTCAGTGGTCTCAATATCTGCCTCGGAGTCTACTCCGAGCAGCTCGTCGGCAACTTTCTCGGGCAGGTAGACCCTTTTGAAAGCATTGGTATCAATGACTTTTGAGGGGACTACCTTTCCTCTACAATTCGGACACTTCACCTCAGCTCGACCCTCAACTGCATTGCCGTCCGCTATGGCTTGAGCAGGATCAGAGATCCGTGCGAAGCATTCCGAGCAGGTGTTGTGTCCACATGGAATGAAGATGGTTGCGTTGTCAGTCATATCCATGCAGACGGGACACTCAAGTGCGCAGTCATCGTTCAATGCACACTGCTCTTTGATACGGTTGACGACCTCCGGAGCTAGCTCTTTGGCGAGCTTCATCATGTCTTCGGGAGTCACTTCCGATGAGCCTGAAGTCTGGCCAAAATCTTTGATCAGATGAGGATGGCAGCAAGCTTGTCGTAGCCGCAGTAGTAACACCAGTATATTCGAGTAGTTTCGACCCACTGTGCCTGCTTTTAAGAACTTATTGAACTGCAGCTGTGTCCGTGACTCCAGAGCTTTGTAGAACGCCAGTTCGTCTTCACTGAAAGTAGCAGGGACAGCATTCGTTGTGCGATCCGGCAAATCTAGAATCGGTTTCCCATCGATCTGAGACTTCTTGTTGCGGCGAAGAAGAATGGCCTTTAGAAGAGCTTGTAATTGTTTCATCGCCCTTGTCTTTGCGGTGTCGCTGGCACCCTTCAGAGGCCTCGTGAAGTCATTCCGAAATTTCTCCCCTTCGCAGTAAGGCTTGATACGAAGGAAGTGAATCAGAGAGTATAATTCGTTGACATTATTCATCATTGGTGCTAAATGTCATGATTAGCATCCTTCTCATTTTAACGCAGGTGGATGATAGAAACACCTACTCCCAGTCATGCAGAACCTCGTTAGCGCTTGCAGATGGAAAGCTCCTAGCGCTGCCTTTGTATTCTTGTTCTTAATGCACTGAGCTTCATCGATGATCACTCGGAACCACTTGCAGTCGTCACCCAGTAAAGGAAGATAATCTCCCTTGCCCGAGGGCCTCCAGTTTGGGTTTGCGCGCTTTTTGACCTCAATATCCTCTTTACGTTTGAGCTCTGTACCGAGGGTCCCAAAGGTGGTGAGGACAACATCAAACTTGCGTAGCTTCTCCCAAAGGACGTCACGGTTTCCTCCGTGGGAAATGTGGACTTTGAGCTGGTGCTCTGGCTTCAGCTTTTTCTGAATCTCCCGTTCCCACTGCTTCAAAAGTCCGACTGGACACACAATCAGATTTGTCTTCCGCAGTGGGTCGTCGCTTTTGCGGCTAACCATCAGAGCCAGCGCCTGAATGGTCTTGCCCAAACCCATGTCGTCCGCTAAACCTTGGTTAGCACTCAGTTGACCTGTGGATATTGACAAAACCCTACCAAGAATTCCACCCTTATTGGAACCCTCTTCCATCTGTTTCATCCATGCCAAACCGAGCTTCTGATGCTCCATCAGATTGTACTTCATAGCCTCTGGGGTTCCTTCTCGATTCTCTGGAGGTAGGTCTTCGTCCGGCCGGATGTTCTCCAAGAGCGACTTGATCTCCACTGCTGTGCGTGTGGGATCATGGCTTACATAATCAATCCGGCTCCTATACGACTCTACCAAGGCGCTGTTGGCTGGATCTTCAGGATTGATACCATGTCGATCAAATACATTGTGAGTATAGTCGACTGGGGGCAGGTCATAGTCGACCAAGTCCACGAAGTTCGAATAGCTGTTGCCATAAAAGTTGTTGCCATAGACCGACGTATCACCGTAGCCCATCGGTGTATTCCCATAGCTTGCAATCTGTTGGTCAACTAGATTTACGGCGGAGTTGTAAATGCCATTGGCGGCATTGGCAAGAGACTGGCCGAATTGACCCGTAGCATAACCCCAATTGGCAGCACTAGAGCTCCCTGTATTGTTGCCATACGAGTTGTACGCACCTGGAATAGAGCTCTGAGACTGGCCGTGCTGGCTGCTGCTCGCAAATGCAGAGGGTTCGATTTCGACTAGGTCGCTGCTTGGATGGCCTGCCAAGTTGGTTGACTGCTCGAACTCATCATCACTATCCAGATTGATAAAGTCACTAGACGGGATACGGGTCGGCAAAATCTGGTGTGATCTTTCGTCCTTGATTGGGGTGTGGCTGTCATTCCTACGGTATCCATTTTCCTGCTTTATAGGCAGTGACGGTGCCGAGAAAGGATCTTCGCGAACAGTGAGAGGAGACGAGGAAACTAGGTCAGGAGGTCGGAAGCGTCCGTTGGTATCGAGGATCGTTTGAGATGTGCTTCGAGAAGTATTACTTGGTCCCGCCACTAAGTACTGTCCAGAGGGGTTGTAATCGTCTCCCTGTGCTTCAAGCGATCTTGCGAATTCTTCATCCAGACGTTCTTGTCGCCTTCTCTCCTCCAAGAGCTTCTCATGTGCTTTCTGGGCCTCTCGCATTTCACGAATGTCATCCCTTGGATCACTGCCAAGTAGACGTGCTAGCTCGGGATTATCGCCAAAGTCGAAAGAATCCAACGACGTCGGAGTTGTTACGCCAGTCACTGCGGGACTTGGAGTTGCCCGCATTGACTTGGCTGCGTGAGCTCCGTTAGAAAGACCGACACTCTCGCGTTGTCGCTTTGGTGGACGTATGAAGCTAGAATCAGGGCTCGAGACGGAGCCGGATGCGGAACGCCCATTCGCCAATGGAAAATTTGGCGTATCGGGGGTTGTAATTGCACTCGTCTCTTCAAGAGAGCCAAAGCCCCACGAAGGGGCTGCTGCCGGTCGGCCTTGCCCAGCCATCACTCCATCTGACGCAAAGTGACCTCGGAACGCATTGTGAGAGCTCCCAGCGCATGGTACAAATCCGTTGCCAGGCGTTATCGTCGCGTAGCTCGAGTGAGGTCGCTCATTCTCAGCATTGGGATTGGTACCCACAGCGCTATCTTCAATCCACTTCATATTCTCCTCATGTTGACGACGACTCTCAGCACGCTCTGCTACTTGGAGCTGCTCCTCTAAGCTAGCCAAACCGTGATCAAGAACCATCTTTCGCACGGAGTATTCCTCCTCGTCCTCATCCAAATTCGCCAGTTGACCTTTTGCTACCACGATCCGATCTCGTAGGTAGGACGGTGAGGTTGGCTCTTGGGGTAAGACCATGGCTGATGCGGATATTGACAGAGTGAAGTCGTGTAGGTTCTGTGCAATGAGAGAGAGGGGAGATAGAGAAAGGTCGATGTTGATCAGAGAAGGAGTGAATGTAGCCTTATAGTGAATGGAGAAATTGTGGTACAGCTTTGGCTTCTAGACCCGTCTAGGATTGTAGGGTACGGTAAGATGCCGAAGGAAACAGTCTTTTTCCTCTTGGTGTTGCGGAAATTGGTCGCAAAGTCTATTGTGGCGTTTTCTGAACGAGCGTCGCTGCCAAACCTCAAAGGAAGGTCTTAGACCGTTCGATAGGGATCTATCAAATGGTGGTACAGGGAGAAAGGATGACAGGGAGAATGTGAAGGAAGTTTGGAGAACGACCGCGTCGCTCCGCAGAGTGAATATAGTTGGTGAGGTCGTGAGGGAAGGCGCGCTCCTTCAAATATGACGCGGATCAACACCGAAAATTCAGCCTTATGAACCCCACTAGTGCTCGCAGGACTAAAAGCCTTTCTTGAATGCACTCTTACGTGTTCAGTGGGGATAGGTGTACGATGCACATGGACCGCTGCAATGCGTGGGTTTCAAGAGGGAAGGGGCTGAGAGTTGGGAGGGGAAAAGATCGTCAGAGGATGTGGAGGATCGTGCGGTTACCGCTTGGAGTGAGGCGTGCGAAGCCATCAGGCTGAAGTGGCATGGATTGGGGACGACTTGGAATACAACGAAGGGAAAGCACATATGCTTTGAATCCTCTTGTATTCTACTATTATGGAATTCTGGCAAAGCTATGGTACCTTCCCGAGTGGTTCGCTATACTTTGCGCCAAAGATTCTTTTTCACGCCTCTGGGGTGGATCTTTGCCAATGGGCTGTCGGAATACTCATCGACAGGTTCAGGATTGGATACAGTGTTGTCTCATCCATCTCAATCCAGACTCTATCAGTCCCAGCTCCAGCAGATCCCAGAAGTCATAATCACAATCCCTATTATCATTGCAATCAAAGCTGTCACCTAGTCAGCCTCCTGCAACCAAGCTATGATTAGAGTGGAGAGCACAACGTACCAAGCCAGGGCATTCTCTTCATCCACTCCTTGCGGCCCAATATCTCGTTGACTTTCTTCGTAGTGGTCCAGCCTGATGGTTCTTTCGTGGGATTTTTGCCTGTGCGGTCTTTCGCGATGCAATCGATCCATTGTAGACCGTTGAAACCTTGTCTTTAGTGCCTGGACAGACTACAGCGCTGCATCGCCTGGTACGCTCGCCAAAGGTGTGTCCGCACTGTATCAACTTGAAGTCAGCAGTGGATTGTTCTGGAGATTGTTGAGAAACCGTGAATCTTTGAGGGTAGAGGCGTCAACTCGGTTCTCCTGGCATGAACTGTAAATCACAATAAAAGACGTAAGGGCAGCAAAGGACTTGCGAGGGGAACCTACGGCCTTGAGCTTGATAGCTTATGCTTAGCACATGTTAGAAGCTAGTAGTATAGTGGCCGTCGACTTAGTAGATATTGGAATTTCTTTGGAGATATTAGAAAAAGTTGGGAAAGCCAGAGCAAGTCTTTATCACTTTAGTTGGCAACCCTCGCCCTCGTTGACCTAACCCTAAATACGAACGACGGCCCTGCCAAGCAAAGTGATAGCATCCTGGAAATGTCATATTGAAGGACGTTTACAGATCTAGAGGAATTGCCATCCAGAAATACTCGACACATCTATGTTCGAGGTTGTAGCAAAGCTAATGACTCGCCTGGTGAAATGATACTCGTACACCACAGAATAAGGTCTTTTTTGCTCAGACTGTTTTGCCATGTGAACAACAAAAGGAAAAGGGTCGAAACTCAAATCACAGACGAAAATTATTGTGACCAATGAAATAGAGGGGTATAGTGGTGGTTTGAGATTCGAAAACATCCTGCACTTTTCGATGAGTCGTCGTATACGATTGAAATGGCTCACTATTGATCGCACTTCAACGCACTGATATCCTGTAGCGTTACGGTCGACTCATTATCACCCATCACTTTTGCTCATAGCCTTTAGTGGACTCGAAGTACCTGTGAAATCGCACCGCTTCCTTGCTTGCATCGCAACTGTCAAGAAGTATGAATATCTGTCGTCAATTCCCCAGGGTTTCTTGTAGGCCTGTATCAAGCCTTCTCATGTGCGTATTGACTTCTTCATATCAAGAACGACCCGTCTGAAATATCTACCCATGCGCTTGCGACCAAACATAGTCTTGGACATTGCTCTTGTGGAAATATCGCCATTCTCAACACAGTACTCCGCACTCTAGGCAACGTCCCTCGAATGAGTCACATGTATTGCCCGCCCAGATCTCTTCACTCGCGTTGCCACTTTTCGCAATCACACAATATGACTGGATATCAGTAGCGCGAAGTAAACACAGGCTTACACGCGAGTCGTCATCCTTTCTGTGGAAAGAGTCGAGAGATCGGATCATCGGATCTTGGTAACCGTGCGGGCACCTCGCTATACTCGGTGCGGCTGGCCCCAACGCGAATCACGCCCCAGCGCCGAATCGATTTTACGCCTAAAAGTCGAATATTCTAATATATATACAATAGCCACGATTTATATAAATACTCTAAATAAGGTAAATTCTAACTATAAGTTATAGACCTGAATAATATTTTTAAATAAAACTATTATAATACGAAAGATGCGAAAGGTAGTTAGTTTTACTAGCGCGGTTTTAATTATTCTAATATTCTCTATTTAACTTTTATAGTACGAACTTTATATTATATTATTAAGAGGATAATATAAGTAAGTTTAATATAGGAAGTTATCTTAGTATCATATATAGAGACGGTTGTGATATAAATTATTTAATATTCGACTTTTAGGCGTAAAATCGATTTGGCGTTAGGGCGTGATTCACCATTTGGGGACAATAATAAGATATAACAAGGAGATGGACCCGCCGATTAGTAATGGAATTCAATCCAATTGGGAAGACGGTTATCGCACTACGGAGTCATTCCCGGCATTGCTCGAGGGTTGACTTTTGCTTCAGTGCGTCAGTCAAGAATGCACACGTTTCTTCTCGAGTGGTTGTGCCTTGGGTAGTACAGACAAGGCTTCCAAATCAACCATATATGTACCCAGGTATCTCAGGATTATCAGCTTGAAATGAGTATTGAAGTGTCAGCCTAAGAAGGTTGCTGCTGACAACGGTCGCCCCCAGCCGCAAACTAAGTTGTCGATCCATCGTCATTGTACATAACCCTAACGATGGTCACTTGCCCGGCTCAGGGAATACTACTACGAAAATCAAAGATACGATGCCCTCTGCCTACGATGATGACTCGTCACTATTGCAGATTTCTGGCCAGTGTACCCCTTAGCGAGTCTCCCCTTGTACAAATTCACTGAGACAACTCCTTCAAAAGTCGCAAGCATGCTTACAGTTGTTATTGTATGTGAGCTGTTTGAAGATGTTTTGCATGATTGCTAGACAGATACTGATCCTGTTGTGCAGTCTGACATCGCATGAGAGTAATACCTGCGGTAACAGGCCAGAGAAGCTGTAGGAGATTATCACTGCTTCATAATACTACACCCCTCGTCACCGCGTGACCCGTCGTGACCGGTCGTAACCACGTCGTGGTGCAACGACCTATCCTTAGCCTACACATATAAAAGCCGGCCAAAGCCTGGTGTCCCTCTCTTCTCTATCTACCGGATATCTTCTCCACTTCAACCAGCTCCGGCCTTTCACTACAAACCCCAATCTTCAATAAGCTAAGAACCCTCCAAAACACCATCATGGCTGCCGCCGAGCCCTCCACACCATCCAAAATCAATCCTGTCCCCTCGGTCGCGGAGCCCACCACCAGCACCGCCACCTCCAGCTCCTCCATCCCAACCACCGACTCCAACACCACTTCTTCCGACGAAGATACCACCAACTCGCTCACTTTACGTCCCAAGCTCGGGACCCGCAAATCCTCCGGCACGATGATCGTCCCCGCGGATCACCCCGAGCTCGAAATCAAAAACGAAACCTTCCCACCCACCGACGCCCGCGCCATGAGCCCTCGTCGTTCAAGCGCAGACACAGATCGTATGATTGGGGCCGCTAGGTTGGGATTGCAGAGGTAAGCTGCCCCCCTCCGCTCAGGAAACATTACATTTGCACGTTGGAGGAGCAGGTGAATTAAGAAATACCTGCTAATAGGTACTACAGCCAAGTTCTCGAACAACAACACGTACTCGACGCTCTCGTCGAAAAAGTCGAGATCATCAAATCCGACCACGACACGCTCGAGCGCAATAATAGCGCGCTGCAGGACTATATTGGTGGATTAACGAGGAGTATGTCGAAGACTGCTCTGGATACGGGCCGCAAGAAGTGAGCTCAGCACTACCTGGCCTTACCATTGCCTTCATCTTTACAAGCATGGCGTATGGAAGGATACTTGAACGATGCATTTAGCGACAGGGGTTGGACGAACCACGGTGGCAATTATGCAGTAACAAAACATGTATAATACTTGCTTGCGTTGCTTGAGCTGAGAGCCAGATTTCGGACGGCTCAAAGGTTTATCCCACAAAGCGCGCATCTTATCAACTCAGACTTCACATAGCTTGAGATCGATCAATGTACATTGTTGCTCCATTCTTATGCCAGTATTACTGTGGTCATGTTCGAACAAATCTTACACATTTCAGAGTCTAAGCGAACTAGAGGCGTGCGCAGTCGCATTTGCGGGACAAAACTTTGATGTGGATCGAACGTGCCTGATAGAAGTCTACAATCAACCATTCTGCGACTCGAATGATGCCTCTTAGGCTGGGTAATGGGGCGCGTGGCAATGGCGGAAATACTGAGAAGCGAAGACCAGTTCATGTATCTAGGTGACTGTGTTTTTCTATTCCTCTAGCTACCTTAATCAGGCCAGCGCAAAAGCGTCTGCATCTGCACCGAGAAAGTTACCGCATGATCCTCCCTCATCCATCACCCTCGTAGATCATGTGCATGCTGAAACGACAATGAGTAGCCAGCAAGCTGCAAGTATCGAACCAAGGAAAGAGAATCAGAAGGCTTGCCTAGCGAGATAACGCGGTTTTGTCCATCGAATATCCCTTGCGTCCAAGTATCATAGCTGTTGCCTTCGAAGTGATGGGAGCGAAATCTACTCGGCAGCCTTCTCGGGCTCTGAAGCAGCGGCGGGAGCAGGTGCGTCACCGGCCTCCTTGGTTTCTGTTGTCGCAGCACCGCTCTCACCACCACTTGGTGCGTCGGCTTCGGATGAGGTCCAGAGAGTCTAGTGGATGTCAGTGACATTTTCTGTGGTGTCATTCCCGCAGTACTTACCAGATTATCCCTTAGGAGTTGCATAATGAGGGTCGAGTCCTTGTAGCTCTCCTCGCTCAGGGTGTCGAGCTCTGTAGTACTTTTAGCAATGTTTGGTTAGGAAAAGTCGATTTTCCTACCAGCAATAGCGTCGTCAAATGCCTGCTTGGCGAGATGGCAAGCCTGATCGGGAGAGTTGAGGATCTCGTAGTAGAAGACGGAAAAGTTCAACGCGAGACCGAGACGGATGGGGTGAGTAGGGGCGAGATCAGTAGTGGCAACCTCCGTCGCAGCTTTGTAGGCCTCCAGAGACTTATCAGCAGAGATCTTGCGCTTGTCACCGAGAGCGAATTCCGCGAGGTAGCGGTGGTAGTCGCCCTTCCTATAAGCACGAAGTCAGTAAGGGTCGGCGACTGCAGATAATGAACGGATGGTGGGTAAATATGCGTACATCTTGTGGTAGAAGACCTTGGACTCGCCGCTTTGAGCCGATTTGATCAAGTGCTCATCGAGGACCTCCAAGATGTCCTCGCAGATCTTGGCAAGCTCGGCCTCAATCTTTTGACGGTATTCCTTAATCAAGCCAACTTGCGACTCATTGCCTTTAGACTCCTCTTTTTGCTCGATTGAGGTGACGATTCTCCATGATGCACGACGTGCGCCAATGACGTTCTTGTAAGCGACTGATAGAAGATTGCGCTCCTCGACTGAAAGCTCTTGATCAGCTGATGCCACATTTTTCATGCACTCCACCATTTCTGTGTTGTCGCGCGTTAGCAATTGATTGCAATACTGGTGGTGTTAGTGTTACCTTCATAGCGCTCTGCCTGCTCGGCGAGCTTGGCCAGATAGACATTGTTCTCGACTGCCATGGTTTCGCGGGGCGCTGTAAACTCCACCGCAGCGTTAGCATTGTTGTAGATTTGGATGAACCCTTTATAAGGCGGGCAGAAGCATGAGGGTAACACAATGGAATCGTACCTAGCAAACGAGTAGGGGGCTTAGTGTAGGAACCCGAGGTGCACGTTGAGTCGTTTAGGTGGTTTCAGAGGTGAGTGTTCGTGTTAGGAGCTCCTTTGTTGCGTTATGAGGAGAAGGAGATGAATGTTTGGGGGGTTGGAGGTGTATGGTTGAAGGTTGAATTGACCGGCAAGAGCAGAGGGACGTCACGCTAAGGCTGTGATTGGCGCTAAACCGCATTGAGCAGCGTCAACAAATTGTGATTCTCGTTGCTCTGCTGCCTCACTACTTTAGCTTCACAAGGCGCTTCATCTACCACTCAGATCGGGCGAGATCAGGCTCCATGAAATGTTCAGAAGAGGACTAGGCTACATCGTGAGAGATTTGCTATTCGGGAATTACTAACGACTGAACTATGAGAGCGATAAAGCGTCCCTGCGTCGTCAATGCGTTGTTTCGGAAGCTCGAGGGAACGAATATCGTGCCTTCCTTCTATTCTACGTACCTGCCGATTGGTACGAAAATCAAGAGCATGTAGCTCAGCTCCCACCAAAGTGGAACACAGCAACAGTCGAAGCAAGACCAAAAAAGGGTAGCATTCCTTGGAGAAGAATCTTGATGTACAGTCTTTGTTGCGTTTGAATCGTTCGATATCATAGATATCATAGAGCTACCGGAATGATTCTCCAAAGCACCTTCCCTTCCGGAATACATCGCGTTGCTTGTCATTGAGGGCATTGTTCTTTCCTATTAGGGAAACTATCATTGTATCACGTAAGCTAGGTTTCTACAAGTGCAAGTCAGCCCAGCATGTTCTCAATTTCGACTCTCGCATTGCGCTTACCATCGTACCCTCATATGAACAAAGCAGACCTTACTTGCATAATTGACATTGTACCATTACATCAAGTACATCATTAGCATCGCTTGAGAAGCATTGCTACTTTTGGTAGATTACGCTTGCAGAAAACTTGCTTGAGAGCTCAGTCCCTCAGCTATGTCTAGTCACCCAATCTGGAGCTTCTCGCTAGGCTCACCGATGATACCTCTTGCGCAGCCGTATGAATGGCATAGCACATGCAGCGATCACCTCTCCAAGGGCTCACAGACATCGTTCAATACTTGCATTACAGTCCATCACCCATACACTGCTAAAGTACCTTCCGATGGCTCGAGAGAATCCGTCACGTCGTCCCGCCTTCGTGTACGCAACGAAAACGTGGTCTTGGAACGAAACACTTCACAACTCTCCTTGGCTTCGGCGCCAAGATCTTCAAATGCCTCTTCTTTACGCCGTCCTTACAAATACGTAACTCAGAAGTCTAGTTGGGGAAATGGAAGTCCGACACCGCCTCGCGTGCCCAGTAATTTGGGGGTGCTACTGGACACAGCGCCTCTGGAAAAGGTTGATCTGAACGCCCGCAGTGATCGACATTCTCTGCACAACAGTAAATCCTCAGAATATGATTACGAATACATTCCAGGTATCGGGTTCCCGTCTGGCACCCAGAAAGGAAACTCGGCGCTTTCGTCAACTCAAGACTCAACACCCGCAAGACCCTTTACTGTTGCTTCTGAACATCCGTTCAAGGCCGACCACACGATTCAGAGATGGATGAGCAACCTGTTCCGTGATGGCCCAAATCGCAAGAGATCACTCAAGATACGCGAACAGCGTTGGACGTTGGATGATTTCGAAGAGAACAAGACGACGAAGCCAGATCTCGCCCCGCATAGGAAGAAATATGGGCACAAGAAAGCATCCTCGTGGTCGTCTTTTGGTCTTGGAAGCGCCGCAAAAACGGGTACCGCTTGTCCAGAAGTATCAGTTGTGGATGAGGGTGTTATTCGGTCACGCGGACCTTCAAAATCTCGATTCTCGAAAAGAAGCAGCAGGCTTTCGAATGGGTCTGGAAGACTGTCTGTGGCTGGAGATCAACCTCAGATACAGGATTCTGAGCGGAGTGCATGGGAGAGAGCGGTCCAACGACGTCAGGTATTGGAAGAGCTTGTTAGCTCGGAGCAAAGTCACGTAGATGACCTCAAAGTTCTCTTACATGTCAGTCATCCTTACTCCTCTGGGCCAAAGATCAAAGTGCTAACGCAACGTTGCCAGGTCTACCTCACCATCATGATCTCGGGATCCAAAGCTGCTCAAGCTGCACAGCCGGAGATATCGCGCAATGTTGAGGAAATGCTGCGTTTACATGAAGACATACTGTTACAGACCAAGGTCTTCCTTGCAGCGTCCGAAAGCAAGCCTGGTAGTAGTACCGCTGCTCAGAAGCGTTCAAAGCACACTCGTTGGCTAAGCTATGAGAGCTTGGAGGGTATTGTTCCGGGAAGAACTAGGAGTTCAACTCGACACTCCCTCGATCTACCATGGTTTCGGCGACCGAAGAGCTCTACTGGGGTCTCGTCACCAGCAGAAGTTGCGGACGTTGCTAAGGTGTTCGAACGCAAGGTATGAGCTCGCTACTGCCCATGACTTGTAGATTTTTTAACGTGAATATCCATGGAATCGCAGCTCAGCCGCTTGTTGGCAATCTACGAAGAATACGGGGCCAAGTATGAGTCTATGCTCAGAAACATGTCTTCGTCTTCAAAGGCCATGCCGAATTGGTCTGCTTACGAAAGGGGAATCGAAGCGCTGGTGAATTCACTGATTCCGCAGAGTCACGGAGTGGAGGGCAGTAAGAAGGGACTTACTCTTGAGGACCTGCGAATAAAGGTATGAATCTCCGAGAATGCCCGGCATCTCAACTAAATCCTGTTATATTCAGCCTATGCAAAAAGTGTGCAGATACCCACTTCTGTTCGCGGAGTTGTACAGACATACCCCGGCCGTCGATGACCCGGCCTCAAGCGCAGAGATAGGAAACATTCTGTCTAAACTCCTCGAAATGGCCGGCCAGATCAACAAGGCAACCAACGATCGGGAGACGCAGCTAAAGATCCGAAGATCATCGCATCTTCACAATATGTTGATCCTGCCTGATACTGTGAGTCTTGAAGAATCGCAATATGGTATGATGCTAAAGATGTGTCGCTTTAGGCTCCAGCGTCTTTTTCGTTGCGCCTACTTGGCCATGCCTCGCTTTGTGGCGCGCTCTTTGTGGCATACCAATCAGCCAATGATTTCCTTGGAGATTACATGCTCTGTGCGTTGTTCAGATCACATTTACTTCTCGCAATGCCTACGAAGGGTCTCTCAAAATTTGAGATTGTCGCTGTCACAAATCTCAGCAGCATGCAGATGGATAGGGTAGAGAATGGAAATGGTAAGCAGACGCGTGATATTGAGTGGTCGGGGCATCAGCTAACAATGTCAGGTCTTCAATGCCACACAGCGCCATTTTCGTGGAAAATCATGTTCCAATCTAATCAGCAGTGGTACGAGTTGATCCTCTGTGCGTGCTCAGCGCGAGAAGAAGAAGAATGGAAGAAAACTATTTCTCAACTCATTGCCGACGAAAATCAACGTGCACTAAGCGAGTCCTCAATGACTTCTGTGCTGAAAAACGAGCAATCAATCGTTAGCCTCGACATACAATCTATGGGACCAGTCTTCGCCTTGTCTGGGAATCACTTACGGCAAGGATCGATCCAGCGTGCTGGTACTGTCACTTCGGATTGTCGACAAGTTGTTATCAAAAATACTCATCTGCCAAAAGATGTCCACGACCTCAACATGACCGTTTCAGAATCCCTCAACCGTTCGAAATCATCGCCATCTGCCACCCACGTCGCCATCCTTGCCCCGAAGCGAATCGAGAGGTACAAAATTGAACAAGTCATGGCCAATGTATGGACACGGGATCGTCTACCTTACCCTAGTATGGCTAGCCACCGCGGAGAATACTTCAAAAATTCGGCAAGTACAGTTATGCGAAAGCTGAGCAAAGCGAGCACGGCGACCACATCTACTCTCAATTCGCCCAGAAGATCAGTCAGCTACACGAGCATCGCGGAATCCAGTCCTTACTCTGTCAACGTTGGAGGCTCACGCATAGTGCAGTATGACGGCTCCGCGGAGCCGACACCACGACCTCGTGACTGCGTCACTCCGACACCAGAGCCTCGCAAATCGATCTCTTTCGGAACCATGGCCATGCGTAGCTCAATGGGTGGACCTGGCTTAGTTGATCGTGAGGAGGATAAGATGACATACGTGACCAAGCTTAGGAAGTCATCAGAAGGCGGTCCACATCTCGCAAGCCGTGAAGACTCTAGAGCGTCAACGGTTGTCGCAGATGCGAGCCGAGACTCCATTGAACTGGAGAGAGTCGGTGGGAAAGTTCGAAAGCCTAAGACGCTGTTGAAGGCATTTTCGACGGAAGGCATTAGGGGGTGGTTTCATTGAATAATTGTGGTCGAATTACTGCGATTGAATGCTCATTCTTGCAGCCGCATGTCAGAAATAGCAGAGTTCCTCTAGCATGAATATGGACCGGATGCTTGCTTGAGTCTCCATTTTCGTAAACCTGATCTTTGAATTCCATTAATCACATCATGGTATCTGCTCTTGAGGCGCTGATAAGACCACGCCAGCGAGTACAGTAGCATGCGTCTTGGGCATACCCTCTCAGGAGAGCCATACCTAGTGACGGTCACGATCCGGAGTAGCTAGCACGAGCGTCTCATTCTCATCGTAGATGAAGCCTCGAAGCTTAGATATCTAGATTTTGCAACAGCAGGATGATGACATTGCATTGGAAAAGTCCAGACGATGGTGTAAATGGGGACATGGATATACGCAATGGTACGCAAAGCTATACATTGCGAAAGAATCCCAAGAAGAGCCTGTAGCAAAGTGAGGAGGAGTTGAGCTGATTGGTACTATGTAAAACCCCGTTATCTCGCCTCGTCATTTCTATCTCAAATGTCTCTGGTGATTCTGTTATCCTTGAAAAAGGAGTCGATCGCAGGATAATTCCCAGCCCCAGCGACTACGAGGATAACGTCTCTATTACGGCCGCAATTTTCTGTGCCGTCTTGTCAACGCTATATTTGGAACATGGCTTGCGCAGCTTTGCAAATTGTCCGCCACTACGTCTCCCTGGGATGGTGGTAATCCAAACGAAGCAGCCATTCCAAATCGGAATACAGCAAGCAAGCTTGTAGATTTCTTCGCTGGTACTTTGCTGGAAATAGTACGGTTTAGACATTGTATTTCGAGATCGACGCGGCTGAGCAAGAGAGTAATTCCAGCACTCAGAAACGTGCCAAAGGTGATCGAGACTGGGTTCCTAGGGAAGTTGGTCAATTGTTGGCTGGCGAGATGGATGAAGAAGAAGAGGAAGCATGCATGGAGAAGGGAAAGAGGGTTGATCATGAACTGCGCGAAGAGAGAGCTTGGAATAACGATCTGGCTGGAGAACAGAGTAGTAAGAAAGCAACAAAGCCACCAAATTTCCTTCAGAGCACTATGCTGCAGACTCGCCAGTAACCAGTGATACTCTCTATAGAGAACTGTATGCAATTGTACAAGGACAAACGTTCCAAAAGATCAACACTTTTTCAGACAGACATCCGCGCAGAGCAGGACAAATACATTAGAATGAGTATGAATTGGATACTATGTGACAAGAGGTCCATGTCGTCCCTGCCAAGGATCAAACGGTCTCGTGACGTCTATGGTCTTGGCAAAACAGCTCCGAGCTCCTCTCAATTCCATAAACACAATCAAAGCTCTCCCGCATTAACAAGCTTCTTTACGACTTAACCTGATAGTAAAGCCCATCATCAACTACCCGCTCGATCTTTTCTACGTAATCGGATTTGGCTCACCAACATGCCTCGTGGAAACGCAGCCCAGACCAAGGTCCACTACCAGGGCAAGGAGGACGACTTCGTGATCTTCGTCGAGGACATCGAGCAAGTACAGAAGTGGAAGAATGACCGCTCGATCCCGTTAGCACAAGTCGTCAGTGGATTCAAGATCTTCGTCACCCACAAGTACGTGCCACCCCCAGCTTCGAAATTCGTGTTGCGCAGAGCTTGCCTGCTCAACAAGACTACGTACTGATACGCAACGACTTCTCTAGGCATGGTGCACAGAACGCTCACGATGAGGCGAGCAAGCAGACGCTGGACACGGAGTTTGGAACATCGAATGAGGACGAGTGCTTGATCAAGATCTTGGAGAAGGGCGATTTGCAAGCTACAGAGGTCCGTCTACATTACTGAACTACTCTCTACAAAGCAAGCAGTATTGACTGGTATATTAGTCTGGCGAGCGCCAAGGACCTAAGAATGACAGCATGGGAACGCGTTCAGCTCATTGAGGGAGTGAATATACACGCAGCACAATGGATTAGCTACCTCCAGCGAGGTTGGCATATAGCGTGCGAGTGAATGCGCAAGAGCATGAGAAGCCGGATAGCATCTAGCAACTAGCTTGCAATACATTGATCTCCGAAGCATTATGTTGCCCACTGCTATTCACTGCGTCCTTACCTTGTGACACCGTCTTTGGCGCTTTCACCGCCAAGATCTTCTCATATAAGTAACTCACGCGAACAGGCATCTTCATTGCCTACAAATGACAAGCAGATTGATAATGACCTACACATTCCAGGCTTACATCAGAGCATAGTCTACAACAACCCTGCCTCTTATCGATGAGGTCGCATTGATAGGGTTAGGGTTATTCCACCCCGCTCACTCCGCCTGCTCCAAATCCAGACAAACGTCAACCTTCCCCCATGACCTCTACATCAGAGCCTGGAGGCTTTCTTCACCCCACACTCCCCTCACCGCCACCATCATCCGCCACCTCCATCTCGATCGCACCATCCGCCCTACCTCCGCCTCGACATACGCCACTAAAGCCAGGAAGTGGGAAGGAAAGCAGCTTCATCGACTATGTAGACAGAAAGCTACTCGGCATCTCGAGACGCTACGAGAAGAGATTCAACGCAGATCTTGAAGATGAAAGCACTTCCGATATAGAAGGGCAAGGGTATAAAAGCTTTGGGGAAATGGCAAAAGACCTGGAGAACGTAGTGGACGTCATTTGGATTTCTGGAACACGTATGACAACATCTACAGCCTGATGGAGGCTGCGCTAATATGTTGTCCAGCCTCTTTGCAAACGCCATACCTCCTCACCATTGCTCTCACAGCTTGCAATGATCTGGTGTCATTTCCTTTTGATCCAAGACCAACGTTTCGTTTGCTACACAAGCTCGACCTGGCGTTCTACTCACTCCTACAGGGTACGAATGCCGAGACGGCAGAGACACTGCCTGGTTTTGAGGGCGGTAGAGGGAATCTGAGTACGACGGAAAAAGTCAGAATGCGCGGCCTAGTAGAGAGGACGAGAGTTGCTGTGGTGGAGGTTGCTGGCAAAGGAGGGAGCGTAACTGATCGTGGGATCGAGTTACAAACGGATGACGATAGTACGACTGATAATAACGATGATGATTTTCATGATGAAGATGCTATACAAGGATTGCAGGTGGAAGGCAACCATGGAAGATGGGAGATGGAAGTAGCCAGGGTATACGAGAAGACAATCGTAGAGTTGGGGATGTCTTTGGATACAGGTATGGGAGGTTCTGGTTGAGATTCTGCAATCATGCTGGCACAATATCCAAGCTTCGAGACGCTTTGGAAACGGTTTGGGGCAGTCAATGGCCAGAATCTTTAATGTCTTGCGCGTGATGAGACTCTGATTTTGGGTGTGTATCAGCATTTGGTACCTCGGCCTGCTCATCTACAATATCGCAACAAGTGGGTAACCTTTCTCAATCTTGGTATGAACATTTTGCAAGTCTCCTTGTGAATAGGTGAAGTTCCTTGCAGAGTGAAGGAAACGCTCCAGGTCCACGCGTGAATCTTCGACATGTCATCGCTTTGCCTCCACGTGAATACGATTGTTGTCCAAAAGTGAAGAGGAAAACTCAATTAGCCGTCCAAATTTTTCAAGCATAATCCAAATCCTCAACACACGCATTCACCAGCATTAATAACGTGCCCTCCATCATCCTCGTCTACGACCACCATACAACCATGCCAACCTTCTACGCCAAATCGACAACAGTTCAACTCTCTGTCGCCAACCTTGAACGCGCAACAACAGCAAACATAAGAACGGCTCAAAGCCCCCAGACCACTGAGATCATTCGAGACATAGCTTTTGAGTTTGCGAGAGGGTCGAAAGATGGCACATTGAGCGAGATCGCAATCAACGGCGAAGACGGTCATCATGTCCAATTCTTGGGCAAGCTGGAGAATATGCCGTTCTTCATGGCTCGTGCTGGGAAGGACTTCTTTGATCTCAACGGTTCGGAGAGGAGAAATCGGAAGCCGGCGAGGGTACCATTGTTTGAGACGAAGAATGGATTCGTCCTTATTGATAGCAGTAATAAGGGTAGACCGCCTTTCATGAAGAAGATCTTAGGTCGCATTGTTGACATCGGTCTAGAAAACACGTCTAAATTGAAGATCGCATCCATCGAGCCCAATCGCAAGCATACAGCCGAACAGAAGCCGCACGCTCTATGCCTGACAATTTGTCTTTCTAGTGCATCCTTCGTCAAGACCAAAGCCAGCAGAGGTAATGGAACTTTTACAAGCGACATCAAACTCGATGTCTTCTTCAATGGCCAATTCTGTGCTTCAGACTTCGTTCCCCATCGATATTGTGGCGATGCCAGTTATGGCATGACAGAACATATTGTACGCTTTACTGGGCAGAGACTGGGTCGCATCGTTGAAAAGCCATGGGTTCTCGTTCCACCTGATCAAGGTCCAGACGGTGGGAAAAGGAATGCAACAGCACCAGTTGATGCTGCGCAACGATGGAAAGCGATATCAGATGCTTTGCTCTTCGAAGCTGACATGGCTGGACGGAATAAAGATGGCGAGCGTTCAATCACTGGCGACTACCTGGAGAGTCTTGCTTCACTGCCCATGCCACTAGAAGCTGGCGACATGCAACACGAGGGCCATGCCAATTTTGGAGTCATTGATGTTATAGTCACCTATGGACAAGGATCCAAAGACGGTCCGGAAAAGTTATACCTTTCGAAACCAACGCCAATGAAGATAGATGGCTACAAGTTCTTTCGGAAGGAGCAGCCAGCGCTTCAGCCTTCCATTCCTGAAGTCGCAACGCCGGCATCCAATGCGCAGACGCTTCAAGAAACAGCAGAAGCTCTAGCAATGGCAAAAGCCCTCGATGAATCTGTAGAGAGTAACCATGAACCCACCAAAGCCACAATCGCCACCCGAAACCGCATCACTCGCTCTCAAGCCTCATCCAACGGAAACCAAGTCAATCATTCTACTCCGCCAACCAAACTAATCCTCCCTCCTCCAGCCCCAGATGGTCCAAAAAAGCGCTCAGCATCACCAACCACGCAAGCCATACCCTCTCCAGCCCCCAAACGCGCAAGAATCTCCTCCGCATCTACCCTAACCTCAGTCGAACTACCACACCGCGGCTCACGAGCCTCTTCCATCGTCACAAACACCGACATAGACCCACCTTCCAAACACCCTAAGATCCCATCCATAAACCTCCCCGTCCGCCGCTCCCGAACCCCCTCCACCTCCAAATCTACAGCCACAGCCACATGTGTAACAATCCCCATCCCCCAACCACCCAACCGGTCCCGCTATCAGGCCATGCCCTATCACGACGTGTGGACGAACAAGCAAACGCTGGCGGAGGAAATGGAAGCGATTGCGCAGCAAGCGGCCGAGGATACGGAGGCTGGCTTTTGGCCTTTACAGAGGAGTATTCCTCGAGCGACGAGGGCGAGTTTGATGGAAATTGAGGCAGAGGTGGAAGGTGAGGGGGTGGAAGTGGAGGTGGGGAGTCCGGCGTTGAGTGAGGCACCGCCTGGGGAGAGTTTATTGGAGGTTGGGAATACGAAGAAGTTGAGTAAAGTTGTTACCTTGAAATATTCCTCCCCGGAAAAATCTGGGAGCTCGTCACCTTCTAAAGCAAACACGAAAATGGGTGCGTCTGGCAGCTCGTCACCTATGAAACCACCAACGACCATACCAATGAACACACCTCTCACAACTCGGCGCAAAACCCTCAATTCAATAGGAGAAGGCGCAGCATCCACTCCCGTAAAAGCCTTGGCTCAAAATCGCCGTAGAAACAGAAAACAGGATTCGCAGCCTAGCGCTGAGGTGCTGGAAGCTGGGTTTACGGTGCCGGAATTGAGTCGCGATTGTGTGGTCACATATGCGGAGAAGGATGTGTTGAGGAATGTGGGTGCTGTAAGGGGTGGATCGTTTGTGGAGGGGGGTGTGCTTATGGGGGTGAGGTTTTTGGTTGGGTGAATGATTAGGGATGTGTGGATGTGAGGGATGTTCATTTGTGTGAGATGCGAGGCAAAACTGCGGAGAATGTGAGGATTGCTACCAAGAACAGCGTGCCTTTAGACGTATGAGAACTGGAATAATGGCTGCCAAGAAACTTAGGCTTGATGAGATAGCTAGACGATGATTATGATAGCATATCGGCAGACGCTGGCTGAATCGCTGGATGCGTTGTACAAGGCAGGGTATAGAGCAGTATGACAAACATATGGCAAAGCGAATATCCATATTTTCCTCCTATTCCTCGACTGATGCAATTGTTTTCTCTCCTCTTAAGCTTTCTCTGGATCACTGATGCCACCATTCGTAATCACGTATGTTGCCTCGCGCTCAGGACAGTCTCCAGTACTGTGTCAGCCAAGTATTCTACTGCTCAGATGAAAAGTGAATACTGACCAGGGGAATCCTGAATCTTGGCAACCCTCTCTTCACCTCTCCCTTTACGCAGCAATACTCTTGTAGTCGAAGCATGGGCTAAAATATGCCCACCCACAGGTTTGCGTCCATCTGCGCCAGCAAAGAGAGCACTGGCACCAGGGTCTGATTGGACTTGGTTCGTCTGAGTAAAATCGTTAGCTTACTGCCAAAGGCGAACCATGAAGGTGGTAGTACCATCAAAACGCAAACATTGAACTCCTCAGCCATGTGCGTGAGCTTGCTCAAGAACTGGTTTAGCTTCTGCTGCCTATCAGCCAGCTCACCTCGGCCGCAGTAGTCCACTCGGAAGCAAGCCATGATGCTGTCGATGATCAGGAGGCGGAACTCATTGGTGGCGAAGCTTGATGAGAGGGTGTTCAGGAGTTCGAGCTGGTGCTAGACAATTATGTGAGCAGAAGCAGTGGTGCAGAGTCGGAGTATGTACCTCGCTGTTCAAGGCACGAGCATACGAAATATTCTCTTGAGCTTGGTCTGGGTCCACTGCTTGCTGTTAGCCAGCTGATATGGAATGAAGGGGACGGAGAGTCTTACTTCCGAAGCGCTCAGCAATTTGTGCGATCCTAGTATCATCAGCAGATTGTCAACGAGCTGTCAACTGACTATCGGGTGTGCGTAATTGGCTACCTCTCGGGCCTGAAGGTGCCTTCGGTGTCTGCATGACAGAACGCTGTCAGTCGGGAGAGTGCAGCTTCATGCAGCGGGGAAGAGAATACCGATGTATGCCACCTTGCCATTAGCGCCGCCCATGTCCTGCTGGCGTCAGTGGTGGTGAGTCCAGTAATGTGTTCGGCTTCGTACCAAAGGCATCTGGCGCGTGATCAGCCGGAAGAATTCGATAGGGAGATGATCATGTACTTGAGCGATGACAGACATGGTGTGAGAGAGCTGCGTCTTTCCACATCCTGTGGCACGTCAGGCATTACTTGCGGCAACCAACATCAACCAAAGCTCACTGAATTCTCCGTAGACCTAAGAGAACATCTCAGACTAGCTTTGAATTGGATGAGGCAGCTACTAGACTTTCATACCTCGCTGATGCTCATGCTCTGGAATCCTCTGCCACGTCGTCAGATGCAGCAGCGTTGATTTCCACTTTCTCGTGACTAACCCTCCGAGAATGGCATCCAGCTGCTTGCTACCAGTCGAGATCTTGCATACTCGCTTCCTCTGATGACCGAGCTCGATGGCTGTCATGAAGCCTGATGCAGACGGCTTTTTATGTAGCCTGATCAGCAACACACTCTGCAGGACAGAATTGACAGGGTAGAAGCCACTGGAGGACAAGACAGCTAAGGTAGTTTACCTGACATTTGCCAATAGCCTCCTTGATCTTCTCAACCTTAACCTCGCTGAAGCCTTTGACCTTAAGCAAGGTCTTCCGCGTGGCGGCGTGGACGGACTGATGGCATTAGCGGGCTTGAATGCATCTTTGGATTGGATAAATGAGAACGGAGACAGCGCACAGCAACGGTGTAGTAGCCATTGGCCTTGAGCTTGGTGATGTCTGCTGCACCGACGCCTGACATGGTTAGTGGCTGATTGTGCAAAGAACTCATGATTTATGAATCATACCATGAGCTTGGATGCCATCGATATCGACGATGAAGTCCTGGTTGATGGATTGTTAGTTGTAAGTCTCTGCTCGAACGACGTTGTGCATACATCATCGGACTCGTCTCCAGCGTTTGAAGCCGTCATTGTGTTGCGGTGGAGTGTCGGTCTACAGGAGGATGGAAATAGCGGATGAGAAATTGGAGAAAACGAAGTCTATGTAGGAAAATAAAGTGCTGTGAAGAACAGGAAATTGTTTTCTGGAAATACCTACTGGAAGTTGAGGGCTGCCAAGACCGAGCTTTCAAGGGAAGATCTCTCCACTTTCGAATATTTGGGAATGAAATAGCACTTGGAGACTATAATGGACAAACTTGCTGAAAAACGTAGGGAGAGGTGACGGATCTTCCTTGTGATGGAAAAGTTCTCATCATCTGTCACAGTGACTAAGGAAGAAATGTGCGTGACCAACTTTGACTATCCAGATCTTACTATGAGTACCCTAGATGGTGACTAGAGACGCATAGTAGAGCCGAATAAAGTGACAAACATCCTTTCTTTCCATCAACGATCCCCGGTCCTAGGCTTTTTCGTATGTCCTGGCTGCACTCTTCCTTGCGCACTCCATCTTCCACCGCTCCTTCAGGTCCATCCAACTCTCCTTCTTCGCAGACGCACCAGCAAAGCAAGATCATTAGAATATATGGATGACGCGGTTCGTTACGTCTGGGGTTATGCCGGATGCAGAATACCGTAGAAGTGATTATTCCAATGCTTTTGAGGGGGTCGTTAACGTTGGATGCTGGTAAAGGTAAAAGAAATTTGTCTCGCAAGCGATAGAAACGAGCGTTTGTTCATAATACAGTAAGAAAAATCGAGCTTCGGCCGTGCTTCAGTTTTGAAGTATTAGGCGACAGCCGTGGCGGGTGCTGGTGTCGATGCTGGCTCTACAGTGCCGTCGACAGGGGGCTGACCATTCGTCTCGGCGGTGGTGCAGTCACGAGAGATATGACCAGCTTGGCCACACTTGTAGCAGACTTTTCCTGCAGAGTTGAGGGGGCCGCCATTGGGGGCGGTGCAGTCGCGCGAGATGTGACCCTGTATTTCTCAACTCTCTAATTACAGGACTATTCTCTTCGGAGTAGCAACTCACCAGCTTGCCACAAGCGTAGCATTTCATAGCCTGTGCCTGACAATCACGAGCGTAATGATTGGGTCCTCCACATTTGTAGCATGTCGCTGGGCGCTGTCCACCTACGCCTCCTGCAAACCCTCCACGGAAACCACCAGCGAAACCACCACGAGTTGGGATAGCTCCACGGCCCGCTCCAAGAGCCGGTCCTGGCTGAAAGCCGGTATTGGGGCATGATCGCTGAAACGAAACGTTAGATTGAACCTGCGATGATTTGAGACAGGGCGACCCATACAGCCAGATGACCCGGTTGCCCACACGAGTAACAGCGTCCGCCTCCGGTCCCTGCTCCGCTTATACGCAGTGTAGGGCAGTCAGCTTGGACGTGGCCGAGACCCTGGCAATGATAACATTGCTTGGCTATGCGAGTGTCAATGTCCGCGCCGTGGAAGGGGTCCCGCTCTTTGTAGACTCACTATCGGTAGTTCGAGGGTGTGGGCATCCATTTGACTCGTGTCCTGTTACGGGCGTTAGGTGGTATTCGGAAATTGCGGTAGCTTCACGATAGAGCCGCAGGTAGAAAATGTACCGGGCTGTTTGCCTGGTGCGATATTAGCGCATGCATGAGCTAAATTGACGTTACTTGGTGACATACAGTTATAGCACAGACGCTCCGACGATGAGCATACCTCTGCATCAAGTCAGCTTTGCCCCAGACCTGGTGACTGGAGTGCCACTGACCTGCATAATGCCCAACATTCCCACACTTGTAGCATGCGCGGCGCGATAGTGAAGACATATCCAATGTTTCTCCCTGCAATCCTGGAACACCAGTGTCAGAAACCTGGATGCTGAATATGCGGTTACCGTATTGCCAGGGTTCGGAGGGTTCTGTATCCATGGCGGGGTTGTTGAGAAATGGATTGTATGGGGTGGACTCGTGAAGTGAGGTTGGGCAGTGTATAAATAGTAATATGGTAGTGTCTTTGTGCGTAGATTTTCATACCTTTCGCTTTCTAAGACCTGTGTAACCCTGAGAAAAATGAGGCCATCAGCGCTTCACTCCTCGAAAATTTCCGGCTGCAGGGCCCCAGCAGCGCGAGTGTTTTGGGAAGCATACCTTGCAACCTGATCTCCTGCCCTTCAACCGCACAGCACTTCCTTCCTCCCAAAGCACAACCCTCTATGTACGATCAGCTCTGAGAGGCGAATGTAGATACTAGATATGCAGAAGGCTTGGAGAGCCAGGCTCCTCCAAAACAAAGGCCCTCGGCCCCTCGGGTATTATACGCTTTACTATATACGGCATCGTGGTACAGCGAGTTGCTTTTGGGGGCGGGCTTTGCTTGGCAGGAGTTGGGAAGGCAAATGTTCAAATACACGTGCGGCCAGAAAGTCAAACATTGGAGAAGGTTTTACGTTACTTTCCTGTTCTAGACCATCTACTATAGCATCGCTAAGCTATCTGCGCCTGCAAGGCATATCCATGAGCTTCATAATACGTCCTAGGATTGGGTCCTAGGATTCGGTCCTGAGCAACCTAATCTTCCTTCTCGATGACCGCAGGCGCCTTGATCGTCCTATCTTTGAGGAAGTCGAGGCCTTCGCCGCCCTGTCATGAAGTCAGCACAAGTATTCTGCATCAGGGTTGAGAATACATACGTAGCTGATCAAAGGCGATATTTCAACCCCCGTCGCCTCGCTCTCACTCGTGACGGAGCCGCCAACATTCTCGATCCATCTCCTACCTTGGTCCAGTATGTCTTTCTTGCTCGTGTCTGGGTCGTCTTCCCCAGTGCCTTTGGCGTTCTTCAGGGGCGAGAATTCGTCCTCACGCTTTACCTCCATGCATGCAAACTTCTTAAGATCGAGCATTGGGAAGACATCGAAAACAAATTGCTCGAGCTTGATGCCATTCGGCTTGTCAGGCTTGATCGTCTCTCCCTTCTCGGTGTCGACATAAGGTATCTTTTTTCTCGCAACGTGATGTGGAAGATGGTGTACCCACTCCTCGATGGTTTCCAGAAACCTGAACGAGTAGTAGTGGTTAACAATGTTTGCTGCTCGGAATTTGAGAATCTCTGGCTGTTTTGAATCTTTGGCTTCCGCGGTAGCATTGTCAATTTCCGAATACTCTACCACATCAGGCTTCCCATTTTTCAGTAGTATCAGACCAACGGATTCCTTTACACTTCGTTTTCGGACTACTTTAGTAGCAATGTCCACGTCTTTGGATGCAGAGAAACCCAAGAAAACAGGGTCAGCCACTTTGACTAGGCAGTTGTCAACGCAATAAGCATGGATGTGTTTGATGCCACGCTTTCGCATGTCCGTTCGAACACTGGACGTAAGCAGTGCTCGATATATGCCGCCGTTGCCGTCAGGCGCGACTGCCACCTATAACAGCGTAAGAAGTTGCCATAGCTGGTTCCGAAATCATGATGTACCTTAGATTTGCTCTCCAGTAGTATTCTACCCTCATTCGAAATGCAAGGGAGAACTCCTTGTTCGAAAATGACCACATCGTCCTTGCCCAAGCCGAAGTAGCTATGCTCTTGGAAGAATTGTTCTGTTGGCCCTCTTGTAGGTCCGCTAGTCATCACATACCAGGGTATGACGATGTCCTTCTTCCCACTCTTCTTCTCTGCCAACTGCTGGACCTTCCAGATCCGTTGGGCTTGTATTTCGAAGAGTGACTTCTGACTGGGCAACCCGATATTGAAACATCCTTTGGGCGCAGAGCTCCCCAATCGTGTCCCTTGTCCACCAGCCATCAAAACTACAGCAACCTGTCCTTCGGCCACAAGGTCTAAGCCCGAATTGTGCCATGACTCAATGTCTGCTGCCTTGGAATCAATTATCGACGCTGTTGCTGAATCGGGTAGTGGCTCGAGCTTGGTTTCCTCTTCTTTGTCCGAGCTCTGTGGCTTTCGTGCCTTTTGGGTAATGTCATTGACGTAGTTGGGGTCGATCGAGGACAGGCGCTCATAGAGGCCTGCTTTTTCGGCGGTATTTAGCTCGTCATAGAAGGACAAGACCTGCTCTTGACCAGCATTTTCATAAAGTTCTCGTAGTTCCTTGAATTCCTGCTCTGTGGGCTCTTTTGCGGGGACGCCCTCATCTTTCGAGCTGAGATTGAGCTTCTCAAGAATCTTGTTCATTGTTGATGCCATTTTGTGGACTGCCGTATTCAGACCTCTCACTCATTGATCAGCACTAGCATTCAATGGATACTGTTTCATTAGCAAAAGTTCAGGGGATGTATCTCTTCGGAAGGACACGCCAAGGACAAAACAATTTGCAATGAGGGCCCCGGATCTGCCCGGGAGCCGCCCTGGGAGATCCCCTTTAGGGATTCGCTTAGGGGCTCGCTTAGGGGGGTTCCCCCCATTACAGATTATCTTACCCATGGCAGGCATCTCGCTCTGTCACTATTCAGAGACCACGCCTTACTCTAGTATGAATGAAACAAGGAAAATTCATTGTGGGAGCTGTAGAGATATTTCGATTGAAGACTCATCCATATGCTATGGCTGTGGGTATACCGCATGCACTCTTCGGCCCATGAGACGCAGGCCACTGCTGCTTTGTATACACCAACTCCTTCTCATTCAGAGGCCCACTCAAATATTTCTTTTCTCAGCTCCCGCCAAGCTGGCAAGGAGCTTCTAGCTAAGTACTCGTAATGCGTGGTATCCGTCCTTCGTAATTCATGGCCTGACATAAAGCGACAACACTACCATCTTCGTCGTTAACGTCTCCTTCTGCGGTCGTCATAGTCCTCTCGTCGGTTGTCCTTACTTCTGGCCCTTCTCCGACGGTCGTCGCTTGGGGGTGTGCGCTCCCTACGTTTTCCATGCCTCCTGGGACTTCGACTCCTCGAGTGTTTGGGCGCCTCCTTTTCTCGTTCGGGTAAACGGTCTTTCCCGTCGCGGACAGAATCCTTGTCAAAAACCATTCCGTAGCCATTATATTTCTTCCGTTCCTCGTCGCCTTTGGAATCCGCAGCTCGAAATTGCCTCTTCTTCTCGAGGCTCGAGATGCCTCCAAAGCCTCCTCCGTTCTGCGCCCGCTTCGAATTCGTAGATGTCCTCCATTTGTCCGATAGCCTTGAGACCTGAATGACTAATCAGTACGTCGCAGTAGTCAGAGGTAAGTTGGTACGTACACTCTGTGAGAAATCTACATGTATGCGGTGGTCATCTATCAACACCCCCTGCATCTTGAAATATGCCTGCTCGCAATCCTTCTGATTCTCAAACTCGATGAACGCATATTGGAGACTGTCACGAGTACGCTTGTCGCGAATGACTTCGCAAGACACTATAGTACCGAAACGGCTGAATATGGTGTCCAGGTCATCATCTGTGGCAGATTGGCAGTCAGTACAGGGCCCGTAGAGATCGTTGATTTGGAGGTCTGACCTTCTGTAACAGGGTTGAGCTTGCATACAAAGAGGACATTCTCGGGGGGCTTGACCTCAGCATAGGGTAGATCACCCACAATCTCCAATGTTAGAGCTTGAGCTCTAGCTTCCCTCTCACGCCGCAACTTCTCCCGAGCGTCCTCCTCTGCTGCATCGTCAAAACCCTGAGAGGCATCGCGCTTCTGCTCCACCTCATCATTGGCTGGGACCTCCTCGCCGGCCAGGCTCTCTTCTCGGGGTTGCTCGTCATCTGTAGGCATTGTGATGTCTGAATTATTCAAGAGCAACGGTGGCAATAATCTTGCTGCACAAATCCAGGTCACATGTTTTGTGCTAACCAGATTATCCCTCTCTGGAGGGTGGTGTGTGTTCGCCGGAAGATAATTTGAACATCGCATGGGATGGTGAGTGGTTGAGCATGTGCCAAGCTTACTAAGGCGCTAGGTACCAAAACGGTCTAGCCTCGGATCAATCCTCATCGTCGAGGGGAAATTGCAACTTCCTTCCAAATCTTTACCACTCACGTTCACCCGGAATTGTCAGCTCCATGCATCAAGAACGAGATCAATGTGCAGCACTGCCAGAAAATTGCCCGGTAGAAGCTGCTTCAGAGGCCTTGGAGGCCGATTCAAGTGGCCAGGGCGTCATTTGCATGACTAACTTTGCATTGAATGATAAAGCTGATACATTTCAAGATGAGAATAATGCGAAGCATTGGCTATGAGCATGGTGCCCGAGAATGATGTCAGACAGCGCTGCATCTGATCAAATTCGTTTCGTAGGTCTTAAGGCGTGACCATACTAGGATGAGTTCCTTCTCATCAAAGAACGGAACCCCTGACCACAGCCTACGTCTTGAGCATCTCATCTTTACGCACGCAATTACTAGCGCACTTTTTACAAAACTTGGGGCTCTGACCCACGCCTCAATGCATCGCGCAACCGCGCCGGGGAAACATTTCCATCTGTACTCTGCGCTGCAGCTATCCGTCAGCGTGCTAGGAGCCACGAAACAGTTGGACTCTTTTATCGTTTCAGCTGTTTCAAATTATTTCAATTGCCGATGAGTTTCTCTAGTTGGACGAAATTGCCACCTGGAAACGACTCATGCGCCGCCAGTGCCTGATCTGCGCAGGTACCGCAGGAAACATTGTATGACAGCTACCGCCAGGGGCTCTTAGGCCAGGGGCTCGGGTCATCTTTTTGACGGAAAGATTAGCGGTTTGCGGTGAAGGTTGGGATGGTATCTTTTGCATTTCGATTATCCAGATCTAGATCGAGCCAGCTGCAGAAAACAGCTCTCCCTCGTGCTCACCCGTATAAGGCCAATGGTCTCACCCACGAACGGATGCTTTGCAGCGAATCAAGCTTTACTGGAACGGAAAGCCTCCAAGCTTCTTTCAATTCAACCCCATGCTCCCGTAATCCCCTGTTTCTGGTGGAAGATCTCTCTAAGGCTACGTCATTGGAGGTAAAATGTTTCAACGACTTGGTACTTTCATCCCTGGAATGGTGTTGGCCGATATATTAGAACGTAATTATTTGGTTTGCACCACTTTTGAACCGGCCACAGAGCTGCCCCATTGGCTGTAAAACACGTCTACGAATAACCTGCCTTACTCATAGCGGACTAAATGTCCTTCAGTCTGACTATTATCACCGAGCTGTTACGTGCGATTCTCTAGTGCTACTCGTTGGGCTGAGTCGCATGGTAGCCCTCTTCCCCAGTCTCTATAGTAGGTATCTGGGAGGTTTTTGGGAGGGCTGGAGTAGTCAAGGGTAGGACCTAGTCATGACTCACTCCAGCTAAAGCCTCGATTCAGCCTGAATCGCCAGTTCATGATATTCGAAGTTGGTCACCGAGGAATCTATCGCAACTCTTTGATAGCGGTGCGTGTGGGGCCCATGCGGCCTAAAGTTGTTTGCTAATTGGAAATAGAACCAAGCAATCAAAGCAACGAATAACTCGCCGCAGACACGAAGAATTTCTTTCACCTAATTCTATTCTATCACAATTTCAGTCCAGCTACAGAAGATAATCAAACATTACAAGATGGAAACTCACATATTTCTCCACCGCCTTGCGTCAAAGGCCTGATCTTGCCTTGTTTGCTCCCAGCAGACCGACTCTTTGGAATCTCAACGTTGGGAGCTTCTTGGGCATCGAAATTGCTTCTTTCAAGTTGCGGCTCTTCAGCCTCACTTACTTTTCTAGGCTCTTTTCTGAGTAGCGTATCATAGGATGGCTTGCGGGGGACATATCGGCCGTACCGAATGTACGGTTTTTCGGGAGTCGATCCGATCTGACGGTCTGGCATCATGCCTTGCTTCTGCTGTAGAAGTTTGCTTTGATGAAATCTTTTGTGCTGGCGAGATTTTGCATTTTAACATATGCAAGCACCCGGTGGCGCGGTACCACCTCAATTTGCCCTGCTGAAACTCAGCCTGGCCTTTGTCTTCCGTATTGATAGCCGTTGACTGGGACCAGATACGCCCTAACGGGGTCAAATACAGGTCGCTTTTGTTTCGTTTCGTGTCATCGTGACAGCAGAGCAGTCGCCCCGCAGTCTTCTGACTAACATAGCTTCATTGCACCACTTCCTGATCGAGCATACGACTGCCGATACTTATAGATTTCGCTCCTCAACCTAAAGCTTCGGTACTTCTCGGTCTACTAGACCAAGTGCTGTTATCTTAACACTGCAAATCTGTTGGCAAGGAATATTCTTTCAGGAGAATCTAGCCTACAGCTCCTACTTGGATCCCCGCTTCGACTCTCGAAGCTATCTAATGTCCAAATCAACTTGAGACATCATACAAGTGATGACACGAGAATATCGCATCAGGCCTGCAGAATCCGACGCTTACAGCCGCCCAAGTACGGTCATGGCTCAATCCAGATCCTCAGGTTACCATGGAAGCACTCGGGCTTACTCCGATGGACGCGACGAAGATTATTCACTAAACGACGATTCTAGGCCAGGGCGAGAGAGGAAGCCGAGGAAACGGAATAGTGTAGCAGTTCGTACTCCCCGCCGCCCTTGATTCTTATGAATCAATCAGGTCAGGCTGACTTTTGACTAACAGTGTGCTCGCTGCCGCAAGAGAAAAATCAAGTGCACCGGTGATGATGGGCAAGGCTGTGAGGCTTGTCAAACCGCCGGAACAGAGAAAAGCACTTGCTACTACCTAAGGGTAAGCACACTCAAGTATCTGTCTTAATGGTCCATACTGATCTGCGCTTCCAAGGTCAACTCTCACCAGCTGCCTGAGGTTTCGTCGCCGGCAGAGTCTGAATGGCCCTATGCCACTTCGGTTTCTACAGCCTACCCATCGACCGTGCCAAGGATCACCAGCGATCCGAGCCAGTACGCTCTTGCTAATGGCAACGTGCTCCCTTCATCGGCATCTGCGCCTCATATGGGCCAAGCTAGTGGTCGAGCCCAGTCGTTCCACGATATGTCGAATTCATTATATTCGGCGGCACCATCTCGCCAATCTTATCCCTCAGGCTACTATGGCAATCTAGAAAACCCTTCTTTTCAGCAATATGATATGCAGCCCACTCGACAAGGTTACCCTTTGCAGCTATCTCAGGCGCCGGCACCAAGCTATTCCGCCTCAGACCCATCCAGTAATTGGGTTCCTTTGTCCACAACCAGCAGATCCCAGTACAACAGCCTTAATTATGATCAAGATGTCTCTTCAAGCTATGCGCCTTCAACATATCGATACTTGGCAACGACTGGGGCGCCCGCCAGCACTATGGCACCCGAGAGATCCTCGGTCTTCCCTGGTCTCTCCCCACTCGTTACTCATTTGCCTGTCCATGGTACAAACAGGGTCTTGCCGATTCCAACTGGCCTTCACTCATCGTATGACGGTGGTAGTGTGTCTGCACAAGAGGGCGGTGGCGAAATGGGCCTCTTCCAGCAACATCTGGACAAGAGCAGCGATTCATGGGACCTTGGACGTGTCACCACAGGGACCAGTCAAGGCTCTGTCAGCTCGGCCGTGCAAGATGCGATCTGCGCTTCGGGATCTGCCAGCAGCACCTCTTCCTCCTCCCCTAGTGACACTCAAGAACTCACCAATTTCGGGTACATTTCTATGACTCAACCATCCCCCATTGAGTCGACTGCAGGTAGCTCTGGCTACCATTCTGGAGACACATCAACAACTTTGAATACTGACAGGTATTCGGGCACTACAATTTCCGACATTCAGTCGAGTCGACATAGGAGCAGCCAACTTCCGAACCTCAACGCCCCCTTGAGCTACTACGGGACATCTGGAGCCGCCAGGAACAGCGTTAATCCGGTCACCACGAATGGGTTGTTGAGGAGTGGCCAAGCCGCTCCGCGCATTCTTCAACCGCAACCGCAGCCGCGTCACTCGTCTTACGATCTTCTCAGGAGCTCCCATGATGCGAATCCACATTCTCGCGGCAGGATTCTGAAATCTAATGTCAATAGCCACCAGTCCCGTGGCACACGCTAGCACCACCCGTACATTCACTGCCTTTGAGGCCGCTAGGAGGTTACCATGCGTTATTGATTCTATTGTTTAGAACTGTCTTGTGCAAACTATCACCGCCTATCTTCTAAGATCTTATCTGTTTGGGGGCTTCCTTCGTATTTCAAGCTAGCGTCTAGACATCTTTCGTTCGCCCAAGTCGTTCACTCCAACAAAAGCAGATCCTTCTGTCTTCTACAGTGGGTGAGATCTTTGAATTGGGAAGGCAGACCTTCGGCGTTTGGGACCTATGTTAGTGCTTTAACAGATACAGCTAAATAGATTAATGGTTCACATTCATCCAATTACGTTGCCTGCACTCCACTGATAATAGCTCTAAGATCTTGTATTCCCTATGCGCCACTGGATGCGACCACATGGTGGAGATACACACAAGCAAGCCCACCTGCTTTCCCGAACCACCAAACCACAAGCTCACAAGCGCTCCATCTTCTACTTCTTCTTGTCCTTCGTCGCCGCCTTCCCCTTTGCCACACCCCGTACAGTCTTGGCTCGATTCTTGCGTTGCTTGCCTGTAATCATCACACCCGTTAGACTCCACCTCTCCCCGTTATCTCTCGTCCACAAAAGAATGATGTACATACGCTGTTGCCTGCTCGCCTTCTCAATCTTCGTTGCAGCCCCATATCTCACCAATCGATAATGCGGCTCGAACTTCTTCATAACCTCATGCGAATCGTAGATCAATGCAAAGCCCGTGCTCTTGCCTCCACCGTATTGGGTTCGAAAACCGAAGCAGGATACTTGGTCTTTGTTGGCTTTGTAGAGTTCGGCGAGCTTGGAGCGGAGTTCGTCTTTGGAGACGTTGGCGCGGTTGGGGTGGAGGACGTCGCTGTAGGTGCAAATATATCAGCAACGCATCTAGATGCAAGGCACCAACGGATCTGCGGGCACATGGTAAGGGTGACAGGAGGCACTCACACAACCATTTGCTTTCGACCGAGGAGGGCATTGCGGATGAATTTGCGAGTGCGCAGCGTCACTGGCTGCTCTCGGTCTGCCATGTTTGCGGGCTCAATACTTTGGTCAGCTAAATGTCGATTGCCCGAGGTTATCTATTCAGACGTACTCGACTTCGATCGCTGTGGCTTCAAGTGCTAGTAGTTGTCGCTTTCGAAGTCTGGTGCGATAATCGATGCTCGCTTATTGAGCGCGGAAGCTGCCCGCGCTAGCCTAGTTGAGCCTAACTCATCACGAAGCTTGGCAATCTTTTCAAAGTGCACAGCTCTTGTTGAAATCTTCCAACAAACCCTGTATTTGTGGTGGTCTGACATCTTTGGGGCCAGGTCGGTTCTTTACATGGATATGGACGTAATTGAGCCGGTGGAGCTGCTAAGAAGGCAATATATCCAATTGATTGACCCTGAGCGGCTCACGTTGCCATCTCAAGAACTCCTAAGGTTGCCAGACACGCAAGCTCAAATCTTCCATAGCTTGTTTGACGAATCAGCTCTTTCATTCTCGCCTCCAGAGCGCTACAACTTCCGTGTCCTAAAGAGGTTAATTAGCGCGTTGGAGGAAGCGGTTGTTGATCCGGACGAAGATGTATGCCTTTGCTGGTTCTCTAAAAAGATCGATATCTTGATACTTGCTGCTTCTTGCGTCCTAGGATGATCGCCGTATCTATATTGCCATTGCTGGACTGATATGCTGCCTTTGTACTTGCGCAGGAAATCTCAGATGACATATCTTCCTGTTTAGCCCAGTACATGGCTCAGCCGTTGGCGTCTGTCAGTGCAGCGGCCCAGCAGAGAAGCTATGTGACTTATACAGCCCCCGATCTGGATATCAATGCAGCCCGAGTGACCCTGCTTGAAGCTCCTTCACTTTTGGCCTCCTCCGGTACTACCGGATTCCGGACCTGGGAAGCAGCCCTATTTTTAGGAGCGTTCCTGGCTTCTGATCATGGCAGAAATCTAATTTTAGGAGAGGATGTCATTGAACTTGGTGCTGGCACAGGCTTCTTATCCATCCTTTGCGCTAAGCACCTTGGTGCTCGATATGTGCTAGCTACAGATGGGAGCCGAGAAGTCGTGACCAATATAAAGACAAATCTAGAATTGAATAAGCTTGATGAGAGTGAAATAGTTCAAACAGATGTCTTACAATGGGGCCATGCCCTTGTCAATGGCCCTGCCGATTGTCGTGGGGTCGATCGTTCCTACGACTTGGCCATCGCGGCTGATGTGGTGAGTGTTAGTTCCTTCTCCTTGCACGACTACCCATCGATACCCTCGTAGTCACTAATAGAGAAAAACTTCCTTCCTTGCTAGGGACTGCTTTTGGACCTTAAGGCAGAAGTATAGGTGCGGTCAACGTGGCTAACCGCCGATCAGACCTATGACATTAAATCAATGCCCGCTCTTATTGCCACCATCAGAGATCTGTTCGAGCTATACCCGGGCATCAAATTTTTAGTTTCAGCAACTGTGCGAAATGAAGAGACCATAGTAGGTTTCCTACGAGCTTGCGGTATGTCACACTGCTTGCCACAGGAGCCAGCTGACAGCTGACATTCCAGATACTAACGGCTTCACAACTGAGGCCTTAGACCTACCATTACCAAAAGCTCGTGAGCAGATTGGCTTCTTCATTCCTACGATGACTCCGGTCAAAATATTCCTGATTACCAGCACGGATACCATGAAGGATCCATTCGCATCGTGAGCACGAAGATCGTTTCCACCCAATGCACAAGAAACAATATGGAGACAGTCTATTTTATCAATTCGATATGCTGAACAGCCGTTGCACCCGCCCCTAGGACGTCTCCGCTCTCCGAAGCTGTGTCAAAACACCCGTCCCAAAATACGTCCCAAGGCCTCGTGAATAAATATCGAAATCCAACTCTATATCCTCATACTCGGTGCCAAAAGCCAAGATCCCCAATACAACTGCTTCCCACATGCCCCAGGTCATTTGACCTTTCTGATGCAGTACAAGACGCACATCTCCACTGGCGTACAGGAGCGCTCCCACGCTGATTATCGCATCTTCTAAGTACGTTGACACGTCTCGGCGGACTTTGTGATAGATCTCAATCAAATCCGCCTGTGTGATGGGGTAGCCGAACCCGTATATTTTGAGCGTCTTGTCTGTTTTAGTGGGATTGTAGTAGAATGGTTCTTGGGGTAGTTGACTGTTTGGTGTCAGTCGTGAACTATTGGAGCTGCGCGATCTCCATCGAATTAGGGACTTACTATGAGCCGGGCAGTGTCAAGTTGAATGATGGAAGCGTTACATTCGAATTCGCATCGCTGGCTAAGTTCAGAGTGGGCAACGTGCCCGAAGATGAGACTGGAAGCGATGCTGTGAGAGCATTCGTACAACACTGGACAGCCAGGTAAAATGCTTGAAGTGACTTCATGTTAGATGATCAAAATGGTTGGACAACGGACAAATGGGGCGCGCAATCAGGTGGCAAGGTGCTTGCAGATCAAAGCGCGTTGTTGGTCGCGCTCCATCTCGCATATAGCCTTGTCGCTTCTAATGTCGTTCCCCATTCTATTCTCGCCCTTGTAGGAACGACGCGCTTCTTGGAGGGAACTTCGCTTCGTCTCGTATGTTTGCAGCAAACCTAGCCCGCTTTCATCTTGTTGTCAACCATTTGCGCACAATGCCAGAGGTCTGTCCGCCACCTCCCCAGGGCCAGCTTAGCACTTGGCATGTCCGTTGGGAGTTTCCACCATTTCGCTGTCCATCATCATCACATTGGTACAATTCACTTCGCTGTAATTCGGCTAAGTTCTTCGCTTTCAAGTTGAAACCTTTCACTTATGCTCTTAGAGGATTGACCAGGAGATGTAGAGAGGCAATTACAGGCCAGGATCTCAAGGCCAGAAATATGAGAACAACAGAGAACGGCCTCACAGAGCAGGACATGTCACCTTTCGCAATCGATTCCATGATTGTGAAGTACATTCCTCACCTTTTCTGCGCGATAGCAGTGGCTTTTAGTGGAGTAGAAGAGCGTGCTATTCGGCCTTGACGATATCAATACCAGCGAGGTACCCACCGCTATGTGTGATTTTGCTTCAAAATCTTACTATGAGTAAATCTCCTCACTCTACTGCTTTTCTTGCTGACGGTGCGCAGAGCAAACGGGCAAAAATGAGTAATAGCGTAGCCCTTTGGGACTGCAGCGCCGTCAAACCGTCAAGTGCCTCTCTATACTAGAGCGGGTATTGCACCCCTTTGAGACTACTTCTTGAAAATATATGAAGGTTTCTATCTAAGCTCGAGCAGTAAGCGTGCCCATTTCTACTCTTGCGAACTAAGAAACTATATAATACCTGTATATTCGAGAGTAAAGCAAGTCGCCAAAAGAAATACATATCCTAGATATTACGCGTATGCTTTCATCATGAGCAGAACTTGTGCCAACTTCCGGGTTTCCTGTCCATAAATAACCAGACATTGGTACAATGCGTGCTCATATTACCATGAATTCTGTCCAATCTGCATTCCAATGTTGCAAAATTCTACCCAGGTCTGGATACATCATCTCCCAACCACCAGCATGACCACCAATGTCAATCACTCCACACTGTACCCAAACCTCAACATTCGCTCCCAAAGCCCCAGCTCCACCCTCTCCATCCTTTCACAAAGGCATCCGCCTCAATACCAATGGCCCGCCAACCAGCAACTGCAGACTTCCATCTCACGCACAGTTTCCAAATCAAGATTGTCACAGATGTGAGAAGACCGCATCAACAGAACGTGAAAACACTGGATACCAACCATAGCAGCCCTAATGAATGCAATGAATATCCTGGTCAAATCGCCCGCCCCCTTCATTTCCATGTTATCACCAACAAACATCGCCACAATATATCCCATCTGAGAGCTTTAAATCCCAGACTAGGATACCGCCACAACCGCCTGCGGGGACTTGCAAGTCGGGATTGGCGGGTGGGGAAGGTCGGGGCCGTATTGGGGTATCTGTGCCTATTCTCTGAGAATCTTGAACGTGTGGATTGAAGTCTTCGTTTTGGACTGATGAGCTGTGGAGGCTACTGTGTACTGGAAGGTGTCCGGTCTAAAGTTTCTGGTGAGAGAGGAGCTGAAACCGGGCCGGGCTTGCTGTGGAGAAGGGAAGGAGGTAAGGGTTGGGTTTGCGGAAGAGAGGGCTGTTACAAACCATGAGCCATTGTGTTCGAGAAAAAGTGCCACCTTTACATTTAGGTGAAGAAGGCAGCGCGCAGTAGCCATGAAAGATAACGTATAAAATTACCAAGGTCCCTCCTAACTATTATTAGCCACCTCTATGGGCACCCTTATATCCTCCCTTGCCTGCTCTGCTTCTGCTCCTGAAAACAGAGAGCCAAAGCTATAGTACACTGAAGACCCATCTGTACTATACATCGCAGCTCCTGCCAGTATCATGTGTTCGTGGCATGTGTACTCTCTCTTCCCCCAATACTGCCACCAAGCAACATGCAATGCAACGCTAATGATGTACCGCCTCGAAGAAATAGAAAACGCCACCATCACAAGCTTTTCTGTGAGACTAGGAAATTCGTTGGCCGGATCGATATATGCAGTGGTAAAACAATTGAAAGATGAAGTGGTTGAAGTAGATAGACCCTCTCACATGGCATGAGGTTCCCACAGACTCGGCGGCGTCCTCCTGCCAGGATCGCCGAGGATCTCCGCACTTGAGCCTATCAGCGGCGGATCGTCCGGACTCGCTCTGTGGATGTTGTCACTAGCTCGATGCTGCTGCACATAGCCCATGCTGGACGGCCGGTCGGCGCGAAGGTCAGGAGCTAGTGATCCAAGGACTGACGAGGAATGTCTAGTGTGGCCAGCTCCGCCCTCAGCAGCCTCCGCTGTGCCTGGTGAGAACATGCTCGAACTCATCGACGCGCCGGACATATGGGTATCTTCTGAGCGCGAAGAATGGAGGGAGCGGAATGGTAGCCGCCGCGTCTGGTCTCCTGGGATCTGAAGACCCCCTTGTGGTGGGTGATCAGGGTCGTAGAGTTTGGTGTTTCGTTGAGGGGTAGCTGGAGGTGAAGGCGCTACAGTAGATAGTCTTGTCCGCATCATGTCGAGTTCAGTGGAGGAGTCGCGCCTAGAGCTTTTCCGTGGTATGTTTGGAGGTCTATTGCTTCGTCGTGTACTTTCGCGGTTTGGTCTTGAACTGGCCTTTGATCCTATTCGGCTTGGAAGTTCAATGCCGCAAGGCGTTTCAATCGTTGGTAATATTGGTGGATCTGGTGATATCTGACTTTCTCGATTAGGTCGCCAGTCGTCATCCGATATGTCACCCTCCTCGTCACTAGCTAGTGGACTCGGTGACTCGTCCTCAGGCAGATGCCGCGTACCTCCTCCGATAGCGTCACCTTCGTCGCTCAGAGCTAGATCACGAGATCTTTCGGGTTGCTGAACTCCGGGCTCATCAGTATAAGGGGCTTCGTCTGCGGGTAGCATTACGCCCGAGAGTGTGCGGCGACCAGCTGTCGGAGCTCTTGAACTTCTGACAACCTCAAACCCCTTGCCTTTTTCCTTAGTCTTGCCACCGAACAGGCCTTTGATCCATCCTGACGCAGAGATTGCTGGCCCAGTGGGATCAGCAGGACCTGTCTTCAGTCTTCGAGTGGGGTGATTTGATAGTGCAGGTCCTCGTACACCATAGTAGAAGTCGACCTCTCTTGTTGCATAGTCCGTCTTCGATTGCCGTGGATCATCCGGATCGGAGTCAGAGCGGTCTCGTGTCGGACCCAGATAAGCAGGAGTTGGCGTCCCACGTCCGGATGCTGACGGACCTTCTCCTGGAAGCCATGGTGAGCCTTCCAAATCAGGGCTATGGTGGCTCCACCTCTTGTTAGCCCAGTCTGCGCTGTTCCATGATCCCCGGTTGCGTCCAGGCGGAGAGTTCTCTATTGTCGTTCTTCGCGCTCTTGGTGGCCGGTAATATGGATCAGCTTGTTCAGCGCTCCGCAAGTTGACTATGCCACCACCTGACCCTCCCTCACCCGCAACTTGACTTCCTCCCGGAAGGTAAGAGAAAGCACTTGCCCTTCCAGATATCGGCGTGTCTCCGGCACCGCGGGAATTTTCGGAGTCAATACCAACACTCCTGCGATTGTCCGTGCCACCTTGCCGATTCAAGAGGATGGCTGAGCTTCCAGACATACTACGAGATCGACCGCCATTCCATTGCAAAGACTTCTGGTCCGATTCCTGGGCCAGTATGGCTGCATCGGAGCCCACACTTTGCCGTCCGCGACCTCCGCGTCGAGGGTTTCTTCGAGAAAGCTGGCGCATTCCAAAGACCTGTCGACAGATATGAAGTTAGCGTTTTCTAGTATCTAGCTTCTCTGATACATACCTTCACCAAGCCGCCTCTAGTAGCACCGCCTCCAGGTCCATCTTCTCCCCCAGCGCCAGCCAATCTAGCCAAAACCTCGATGAGGGTCTGGCAAGCGTTGAGAAAGAAGCCAAACACAAGCACCAAGGCATGGATGAGAAGAATGACGTATCCAATCCAACCTCTCGGTGCGTCTTTGATGCCCAAGGACGGTAGGAAAGCTATGCTTAGTAGGATGACTAGCAGCCTGACAATTGCGAATATGGTGTGGAAGGTGTTCATCGAGGTTGGAGAATGAAACGGTCGGAAAGCGTTGAGGGTCAATATCATGATCACTTCGCAGATCGCGAGTAGAACCAATTGCGCGATCCCAGATGGTTGGACACCGCCAATCGCGATTCCTCGGATGAAGGTGAGAATCATGGGGACCAGCGCGAACGTGGCCGCATTATCGGAATATGTGTTGTACAGAGGTCCCCACAGCAATACTGTTGGAAGGTCGTCAAACAGATATGATCGCGGCCGAGTCCTAGTTATCTTCCAGAAGACGCATCCCGCAGACCCAATCAACACGGCCAGAAGAATTGCTGCACAACCGACCGTTGCCCCAAGAGAGCGCCCTGCGATGAGTAGTTGGTACGTTGACAGAGCCACTATAGGTAGGAGGAAGTAGTTGAAGACAATCCTGATGGCGTTGCCGATGCACAAGGGAATATTTTTCTGTCTGAGGTCCTCTTGCTGTATGTCTGAGATGAATCGATAGGCCCAGCGTGCAACGAAGCCGATCTGTATTAGAACGACGACAGCTATCACAACAACCAAGAGCCAAATTGCCATACCAGCCCAGATGTCCTCATCTTTGGTCATGCCCACCAATTGGCTCATTCTATCGAGACCGTATGTCCCATTGGCAACGTACATCCCGTCGGCAAGACTGTGAGATCCATTACCCCCACTAACGAAGCTCTCATTGAACATGAGGGCTGACCAGCTGACCTGGCTAACGACAGGTTGAAAGAATCCAGGGTAATTCAGGCTCAGAGATCCGGCAAGAATAATGAATTGAAGGTACTGAAGACAGTCACCGAAGCCCGGAGTCACCAGTCTGAGTAGATCGTCATCCCTTCCGTAGTTGCTCGTGAACTTGAACACGTCGGTAGAACCCCACGGGCTAAAGATGGCGGCAGAAGCCGTGGCAACGGCTACCAATATCAGTACGACGAGAGGTATATAGGCTAATGTGTTGCTGATGCTGTTTCCTAGATCTGGCGTTATACTCGCTTCCACGCATGCCAGGAGTCGTGCAGTGTCATCTCCGGACTTCAATTTCATGACGGCGTTGATCGAGGTGAAGGCATAGCTTGAGTATAGATCATGAGCTACCGTGAATCCAGGTAGCATCATTACATTGGATCTGTGGTGGGAGACGTCAGCGGTTTACTTTTCATCGTCATATCAGAGATCACATGGACTTACTCAGTAATCGTCCTATTATGCACCGGGGCAATTGGGCATGCTGTCAACGTAGAACTATTACAGAACCTCACATCATCTGGGTTGTAGGGCGTGTAGTCTAACACGTTGAATTGCGTCCCAAATGTCGTATATAACTGTTTCCCAGGTGATCCTCCCAAGTCTGGTATCTTGTCGGTATCATTCTTTGGGTCCAACCAGGATGGGTCGTCATAAGCAGGGATTGGGGCTTGGACTGAGGATCCAGTGACGTTGCCGTACACAGTGACATTAAGACCATGGCTGTCTATAGTCGAATTGAAAACAGCCCAGACGTAGAGCGGTACGAATTGTAATTGCAGCGGATCTGACTTGATCATGTTTGGACTTAGGCAATTTTCGAAATTGATAAAGACAGCGGCCGATGGCTGTACCAACAGAATTGTTGCCAGCAGCATTGGTAGTAGGAGGGTAGATGTTGATGGTCTTTCTTTGCCAGCGCAAGTCCATGGCTGGAGCCATCTTGTTTGATCGCTCGATACCCATATCGTCCTGTTACTATCACTGGAGTAGACGGTCTTGCCCGATACTGGTCCTAGACGGCCGTTGAGGTCCAATCTCGTCGGCCATAACGCCGCCCCCATCCGCGCGAACCAAAGCTTTTGACCATGCCACCAGGTGTCTGTGGCCATTCCTTCACCCCTCCATCGAGACCAGGTATCTTGTCCCAATCTGCAGGCCTCGTTTGAATCTGGAATGTCGTCTTAGGGCAGCTGCGTGCTGGAAGGATATGCAGTATCACGTTGTTGACGAATATAGCGATGCCTTACCGGGTGAGGCGGCAGCGACAAAGTATTTGTTCTCGTCTGGTCGGGTCTGAGATCGAATTGAAATCTTTCGGTCGCTTGAAGCCGCCTCGGGAAGTCGTCAGAGCCAAGTGTATAGGCTGAAACAGGTCGAATTGAGGGATTCGTGGGGGCGAGCTAGGATGTTTTTGCCAGCTGTGCCAGCGTTGGAGGGAAAAATGCTCGTTTCCAATTTGGGATTTTGCGCTAGTCGTCTCTTGGCTCCATGAGCTTTGGCCCACTTTCAATGACGTTACTTGCACAAAAATACTCAGTACAGGCACAAAGAGTTGATCGTGATGATTGTCAGGTGCTCGGTACGGCTTATTCCCATCTGCTACGTAGGTAACCGTTCTATCTGCATCAAGCCCTTTGCCAAGAGATAGACACGCTTTACGAGAATTGATAGCAGATCTTGCATAAGCGAGGGTCATGTTGGACTCTGGATCAAGATTATCCAGGGGGGCTGTGGGTCTTGGAAGATAAGGAGAGAGCAATGAGAATTTGCATGTGGAAATGGTGCTTGCTTTCGACGAAAGAGAAATAACATAATGGCTCTTTCTACCCCTCCTTTTTCGACAAGGGAGGAAAGAATGAAGCTTTGGCAATTGACCTAGTGTTATGTGTGAGAAGCATCTGCCGGAAAGAAAGAAGCAAATTATATAAACGTTGATTTGATGTGCAGATCACTCTATTTTTGGCTCTTTGGACCCATTCTTTCCATTAGCAGAAATGCCATATCCTGTTTCCTTTCAATGTTTCCAAAGTCTATGAACACATGCTCTTGCTCTCCCATAACGTTACCCAAATAATTATGGGAGATCAAAATGCCCTTTCCCTCCCCAACGCCAGCGCTAAAGTGGCTAAATTGATGCCTGAAATTTCCGTACCGGTTCTTTACAGTACTGCCCAACGGCCTCGCCATGAATACCTAAAGAAATGGGTGAAAGTCGTCCTGTGTCGAAGGGGTCGACTCGCAGCGGTTATAGCTTGTCCTTGATGCATATTCGGTCTCCGTAGCCTAGCACGCCGGCCATCACGCCTGGTGGCTCAAACCTATGACCAAAAGTTTCGGCCATGTGTTTCCTGGTTCGGGCGCAGAGATCTTCCTCTTTCCATACGCTTCTGCACGCAGTATGCTCCATACTCTTCCATATCAACGGCTCTGGATCGATTCCCATTGCTTGCATGTCTTCGGCCTTGAAGATGCGTTCGTGATCTCTTAAATGGGGGTTGATAGGCGAGTCGGGTTTTTCCAAGAAGCTTTTTAGCACAGGTTCCTTGTCTTTGTCGCAGCCAAGGCAGAGGAAATCACGAATGCTCCACTTGATCATGTTGGAGTGCAGGAACATCGGCTCAAATTTTTCTGTATTCGTGGGATCAGCTTGCAGCATACCTATGCCATGGTCGGTGCCGTTCACGAAGAGCGTTTTGAGCTGATGCGGTACCATGTAGTAGTCTTGTCGGAGAGATCGAAGAGCTATAGGAAATGTGTCCTTGTCTCCCCAGCCGGCCCATCCCTGAGATATCAGGGTGTAGTAATGCGTGGGTCCATAGTAGTTGTAGTAGGCCGTCAAGCACAGTGCCTGTTGCCAAAGACGTCAGCCGTTAATTCATCCCTTCTTATTACTCCGGTGAATTAGTGGAAATATGTGCTTACCTTCCAGTGCCTTTTCTTGTCCCAAACCAACTGACCGGACTCGGCAGTCTGGTCTTGCCTTAACATTTCAGACGCTTCGTCCGCGAGACCCACTTCGAATGGAAGCAATGGAGCTCCCGTATGTTTCCAGTAATCAGGCCATAGTACCACACCAGTGTCCTTGAATGTCTTTGCATCGAAAATTGGATCTGGATTCTTAACCGGAACATTGTCGGCATCCAGGAATAATATCTGCTCGAAAGACGAGAAGAGGATAGAGTTGATCTTGAGCTGATACCCATGTTCCAATGTGGAGACGTCCATGTAATCACTAAGTCGCCGACAGACCATGCCATCTTGCTGTATGTCTTTGCACCACCCAGCCTTTTCCTCTTTTGTATCTTTCATCCATATTTCCACTGGTAAAGTGCTTCCAAACTCTCGAAGCATACCCATACCAGTTGTAGCAAAGCCGGAATACTTGCCGCCAGCGAGGATCACAATTCCACGTCCTTCGTATAAAGTCTCAGGGTATGGGGGCAGACTCTTGACGATCTCGACATGGCTTTTCCGGGACGCTTCGGCATCGGCTTTCGAGATCTTGGTGTGTGATTTGATGTCTTCCAGCGATGGATATTCCGATATACTACTGAAGGTTTTGAGGTGGAGATTCAGGGGTTGCGGCTTATTTTGATCAAACGAGGTCTGCAGAGTTTTCCATGTTTTGGACAGTAACTTCTTGTCTGGAGCTTTGGGTATGACAACAGACTGCGATATCCTGTCCCTAGTGGAGTCGCAGGATAGAAGGGTAGAAGGTGATATTGAGGGGGTGGAGGAGCCGTATTGGATGACCCGAAAGGCTAGGTAGAGCAGGCAGATCCACGCCCCCACCATAAGCATCTGCTGTCTTGGTGATCCTATGAGATCTGAGTCAGCGGGTTGACAACGTGCCCACGCTGGTTACGGGCGAACCTTTGTGCCATCGTCGAAGCTTGCGTGAGGCGTTTCGAACAGAATGCGATCCAGGTAAAGGGGCAGCCTCTTCATCGTAGATAGTCATGTCTGACTTATTGCTGCAATTGATGCAATTGATGGATGGACAGGAAGGGCGCTTCCATGATACTGTGATAGGCAAAGGATATGGGAGAAGTGGAAGCCTTGGCTGGGAGCGAGTGGCATTTGGCGTGGACGGCTGATTACCTTACTTCATGCCGCGCACGATCTTTGGAGGGATCTTACGCTAGAACCAAAGAGTCTTGGCGTTTAAATTCACATGGCGCTCATTCGAACAATGGCTACTCACATAACAATCTACAAAGGCTTGATCAGACTTTGTTCAACATACAACGCCCCACTCACGTGGCACAGCGGAAAGTCACAAACGGGTTCTGTCGCCCACGAGAATGGCTTGAAGCCTAACGGAGCGAACAAGTCCGTGGATGTGGACCATGGTTTGTTCGACGAGCAACAGCGAACTCACCCGGGTGATGGAGTCATTGTTGTTGAACAACGTGATACAATACATCATACATTCTCAACATTTATTAGACAGGTCTTTCTTCACTTCACTGCTGCGAACCTTGAAATAGTAGCGGCGGCTAAAGTCCGGGGGAATGCTTGGCCCTCTTGGCTCCCGCATAGCCTTGGTGTCGATCCGTCACCCTCCCCCTCGAAGTTTGACGCTGACCCGCATGCCCACCGAGCTTACCAGAGTACGATGATATCGGCCTCTCTTTGTGTGCGGAGTCATCAGGTGCCAAAAAGCAGGATGTGCCCTTCTTGTTCGTCTTTGGGCATTCTCGTAAAGCACAGCCAGCCTGCCTCGAACCCCCAAGGCTGTCTTTAAAATCCCAACTAGGCCGGAGACTATGTCCATCCAAGGAGAACCTCTCAGTGACATCAAGCAGTCTGGCAAACACAACTGGCGAGGGAAGATCTGGTCGCCTGAAGGGAAGTTTGGAAGAAAGATCGAAAGCAAAGAGAGTACCAATGAGGACATTGACAGTTTTCTTCATGCTGGCGGTACAAAAGCAAACGCACCAACCGCTCCTCGCATTGACGTAGCTGTGGCTAGAAAGCCGTTGCCTCTTCCTCAAGTCTCACCATCTGAAATAGTCGACGTCTACCGAAGGCCAAAGCCTCGACAGAACAAGGGATTGCGCGTTACATTCCAGAAAGCGGCACCTGAAATAATCGGTGAGGGTGGAGACGAGGCAGAGCTACCGGCAAGAGATGTCATGAAGTCATGTCTGGATGTTTCAATATTTGGGCAGGCCCAACTTCACGAGCACGCTTCCGACGAGAGCAGTGGACGGCCGCGAGAGCGCCCGCGAGATGTACCAGATACAGATCATGAGGCTTCTCTCCGTCCACCACCCATGCAAAGAAGGGCCACTGGCTTTGACGATCTTCCAATAAGAACTGGAAATAATGATCACTATCAAAATGCCGATTACGAGGACTCTGTCTCTTTCTCGCCAGCAGAGGAAAAGCACAAACCCTTACCACAACCACCACTAGATCAGGGGGAAGACAATCATGATTATAAAACCGGGGCTCGATTAGAGCCTTCTTTGAGGAAACGTTCCCCCATGCGGTCGATTGTTGATGATGATAGTTTTGGCATGGCAGCATCTCTCGAAATCCCTGTTCCAGAGATCCTGGCCAGTAATTCGGTCAGTCCTCGCGCATCACCTCAACCACCTGTCAACTATCAGGGCTCATCAGGGCCAAATTATAGGTTCCCACCTACGGCTTCTGAAGCTCATAGTCCGCCAAAATCCTCGAAGTCAGATTACCAAGCCCGGCCAGATCTACCCGACCAGCCTTTGGCCGCTGCCGATCCCAAAGTGGGCCTTTTGCGACATGTCGCAAAAGGTCTTGGTGACGACTCATTGAATGACTTCGAGTCACGAGTGCGACGATTCAATGATATATTTCGCTTGGGTGTCTCCGCTCGTGGCGATCCAAACAAGCTCCCTTTTGTACAGTGGATTCGAACAGCTGGATGGTGGTTCGTGAAAGGTAGAGGAGGCCTCGAAAGCGCTGTACGCAGCCGGTCTTTAGGCGCCGACCGCAGCCAGTCTGGCAGTGAAGCGGCTCCTTCTATGAGCTTGACTCAAGCGTGGCTAAACCTCGCAAAGGCTTGGTGGATAATAAGGGACATCACCCCAGAACATCCTGAAATTAGAAGGTTCGGCAGCGCCGGTATGGCTTCGATCCTTGCGGTGATCAAGAACTTCGGCGACCAGGAATTAGCTGAGCTAGTTGAGGTTCATTTAAGTTTGGTGGCCAACATGCGTGCCTTGACAATGTCAATGAAAAGGAATGAAATGCTTCCATCACATGCTGTTGAAATACAGAGACTTGACCCTCGCGTCCTGCTGGATCTCCCAGATCTACCCCGGGCGTTCGCAAGTTTGGTCATCAACAACGCGTCGACGGCACCTACTAAGAGTAGGCAATACATCTCTCGACCATTCTTCCCAATCCTTGTAGGCGATACAGGGCGCTTTCTTAGCTTCGGAAGAATGTTTGCTGAGGCTTCTTTGGATGCCGATGACCACGCTACGCGAAACTTTCGGTTCCCTTGTGTTCTTTCTGTGCTCCGCGAACGAAACGACTGGGGGGTACAGGCTGCTATAGCAAGTCAAGATGGGCAGATGAACCTCGTTATCCAAACAAACCACGAAGGTGGACTGACCTGGAGGGACGTTCAATGGAAGATTCCATTCCACTCAATGCAAGTCAAGCTTTTGGAGGGTGTCGATCTCAACCTTTTGTTCTCGGAGAAGGTACGTACAACTCGAGGTATACTGTTTTGAGAAGCGCGTCTCTTGCGCTCATCCAACCCTTAAAACATGTCGTTTCCCACTCAATCAAGTCCCAAACGTGTCTTGTCCTTACTCAATAATCTCGCCGAGCGATTCATTCCTGCTCAGTTGATCTATAAAAGTGTCCGTTCAAACCTTATACAGCACTTAAGCATAGCTTGTCACTGTTTCATCAACATGCCAGATAGATTCTGTCATTGCTCAACAAATTTCAGAAAGGCATGCTCACTCAAAATTCTACGCAGGACTTCAAGACTTTATGGGGTATCTATGACTATACACGGCAGATTCAAAGGAGCTTCTCAGCCCGCAACGATGAAGATCTTATCTTCGAGCGAAGTCTTGCAAACTTTTATTGCAATGATCCAGCCATTTTTCCATCCGACCCAGTTCCGGATTGCAGATTACGTCTATTTGAGAAGAGAACTGTCACGGCTGGAGGCCCTGGTCAGCGAAAGATTCATGACGGCTATCGGTTGACGGTAGTCACTCCACCGGAGAGAAAGACATTGAGCAGCGTCAACTACCTCTTTGGAAAGGAACAGCCCATCCTCTTCAACTATGCTAAAAGTAAACATGGCCACAGCCTGGTCTTAACATTGCCACCAAACCTGAAGCTATCTCCGATCTTCCACGCCGCTCCAGATCCCGAAGTCTTCCGATCTTTGCTTTGTGGTACCTTCATCTCTAAGGAAGATCATGTCTGTGGGTGTCTACCATTGCGCAGTTTATCCGTCACGAGCGTGTCTGTCGATCAGATATCAAGACCAGGCGAAGCCAATGCTGGCATGCAAGCATTCCATAAGCTGCGCATCGTTGATAAAGGTCCTCCACCATTTGATAATAATGCACCTACTACAGCCGGGTCAGAGCATCTACAAATCATGGCAGAATCTGACATTGGCATTTTCACAGATCGTCTCAATCTACGTACCGGTGAACTGCAGATGAAACTAAGCGTGGAAAGCCTGAACGAGATGACCTTCTTACGGCCACCACAGCAAGACATGACCTGGTCTGTGTTAGACAGTAAGGTGTCCGAAGAGGAGCTTGACTTGGTGTGTAAGACCCTACATGGGATGGCAACCTCACAAACCAAAAGGGCATACCATTTCCGATCAGCATCGACTTTGCATAGCTTCCAAAGTATAATCACAGGATACAAGGTACACTTCGACGGATCAGCAACCAACTTTGCAATCTCCCGCAAAGGCATGGTTGTCTCGCATAAGCGCTGGGAGGCTACTTTTGTTAGACTGCAAGTCATCAAAAACGGCAAAGAGGTTCAGCTGATTGCGTTCTTCAAAGACTTCAGTCACGGTGCTTGCATGAATTTTGTCCTCAAGGCCACTGATGTTCTCGAGGTCTTCAGCAAGTCTGGCATCTTCTATATTTGTTTGGCGGACGCGAATTTTGCTTTACCAAAAGGTGAAGAAGACCAGACTCGGGACTTCGTTTGTCTTGATACACCTGAGTATCCAAGCGAACATGACGATATCACGATTGGATTTGACAATGAACCGGGTATGCCTTCAAACTCTACCCATTATCGGCCATACTGTACTGACTTCGAATGCAGATAGAGATCGGTTTGCAGAAACCTTACCGGCTCCCGTCAACAAGATGTCAAGGATGGCGTCATTGAGGAGGTAGCGGACTATGACATCTTGGTACAAGCGAGTCGATCTGTTGTCTCAGGGGTTGGCGATGATCAATTCTCCATGTCTTTGCATAGCGTGGCGGGAGGCGGATACCCATATGTTGTATATCGAGTCCGTAGCAAAAAACTGGTCAGCACATGTGCTATTGAGAAATTGCAGCAGCTTCATAGCACTCGAAAATAATTAAATGTACTGTTGTAGCCGCGTCTCGTTTTCTAATGAAGGCAATCCTTGGATGCAGTAGCCGCTGCCATATCACTCTTGGAGTGTCCAAATTTTTCTATCTCTCACATTCCCTTAATTCACTCTCTGTCTCGACAGGCACGTACCCCCAAAGATCTCTGATCAATGTCAATCACAAGCACTTGGCCAGCGAGGCTTTGAACAACCAGACTTCGCCTTGTTTCACGCCCCAATTGTACTGCAGTTTGTCGAAACATGTCTTTCGAATCTCCGTGATCTCTACTTACAAAATAGCAACTTCTCCCGGTCCATTCCCTTGAATGCGAATACAGAGAAATATCAACATCTACAAAGGCTTAGCTATCCAGCACATCTCACACTACCTGCTCTTCTCGCAACGCATCCTCATCTCTACACTATTCTACCTCTTTCTCACATTCGCCCCAGCCTTCGGTGGCCTATAAGCCCAGAAACTCAAACTGGAGAACCACCGCCACCACTGGTCAAGCTTACATAACCTTCCGCCTCACCCTGGGGAACGCCCATTCAAGCGGCCGAAGCTGGCCTCGAAACACTGTATGGAACCATCTTTTGGCAGCTCGAGCTCTACAAGTTCACGTCGCCAAGGTCATGTAAATCCTCCTCGGACAAGCTCTGCGTCTAGCACTCATACGCATGGCAGCTCCGGTGTTCACGGAGCCAGCAATGGAATGAGGAGGGGACAAAGTGACGGAGCTGTTTTTACAAGTAGACCGACTACAGGGAGCACGTCGTCTACAGGAGCTACGCAAGAGGAGACATGGATGGACTTTGTCAGTCAGTCGTCCTCCAATACTGGGCCACACCCCTTAAATCAGGCTCAGATGGATGCTGCAAGAGCCTCGATCATGGCTGCAGACAGGAGGAAAAGAATGACTGAAAATCACGAGGATCATGCGCGGAGGCGATCATCCAGTAGCCTTTCATTCGCACATCCGAGGAGCAACCGGGCCAGGGTCAGCTTCGCCCAGTTTGGGAGTGACGATGCCATCGTTGGGCCGCCAAACGCCCCCAATGGTCCCCCCACACAAAGAATCATTGATCGCCCATTGCCTCAAAGACCGAGCATTGATATGTCTCAGAACCGGAGGAGTAGGGAGATCACACTCCCGAGATGGCAGCCAGATGCTGAGGTATCGAAGTGCCCAATCTGTGGCAACACGTTCTCCTTTTGGTATAGAAAACATCATTGCAGGAAATGTGGAAGAGTTGTCTGTGCGAATTGCTCTCCGCATCGAATCACGATACCAAGACAATTCATTGTACATCCACCTGAGGATGCTGCTCCAAGCCCTGGTACTACCGTGAATGCTGGGGTCGAGATCGTCGATCTCACTGAAGACGATGATGCTACTGAAGATGTGGGACACTCCCAGGAGAGACCACGGAGCTCAGATTACAGGATCGATCCTGCCCTTGGTGGTGGTCAAGAAGTCAGGCTGTGTAATCCATGTGTGCCAGACCCCAACCCCTCGCCTCACCTCCCGTATCAGTCGCCCAGGCTTCATACCCTTGATTCGTTCCCTAGACCAGATGGCTTACCTGCACAACAAAATTGCCCATCAGCACCTGGTCCGATAGCTTCCAGTGACAATCAATTGCCAGCCCCAACGCGGCGGTCATTGTCAGGCCGATCGGAATACCGTCCCGACAACGTCGCCGCGATTGAGGGAGGTCTGGTAAGAATCACACCTTCTACCTTGTCCTCAACACATCGTCGGCATAGTCATGCACCAAGACCTCAGGTCTCTCCAATGTCTCCTCCCGGCTACTCTTCCATATACGGATCTTTGCCTGATCAGACAGCTCACCAGGTAAATCTATTGTCCTATCTGAATTCATTACGACTAATCCCCCCGAAGCGCCATCTCGCATCACTACTCCAAAATCGCCCATCTCAAAATCAACACGGTCACCATGCCTCCATGGACCCATCACGCTACCGCCCGCTACCTGATCTCAATATCCCCATGCCTCGACCTGCACGCCCGCAGCTCAGAGAAGAAGACGAGTGTCCAATCTGTCACCGCGCGCTCCCACCGAAGGGAGCAGATGGGTCCGAGACAGAGCGTGAAGCACACGTTGTGCAATGCATAGAATCGCAATTCTCCTCGTCTGGTCCAAGATCGTCACATCCGCCTCCTTCCGCCGCAATTGGGGCGGCTGTAGCAGCGAGCGCGGCTACACCAGCTCAGGCTTCACGGGCAAGGAATATTGCTATCGGACATCGTGATTCGACGGGATCGTCTGATATGCCCTCCAGTCCGTTTCAGCAGAGACGGAGGACGCATGGTATGCTGGTATATCATGCTAGCGAGAAAGACTGTGTGGGTGAGGATGGAGAGGGAGGGCAGGAATGTGTGATTTGTTTTGAAGAGTTTTCTGTTGGAGATGAGATGGGCAGATTGGAGTGTTTGTGTAAATTTCATAAGGTAAGCCACCCTTTTGTATCCTACAGCTTCAACCCATGGGCTAACAATATTCTAGGCTTGCATAAGGCAATGGTGGGATACCAAGGGCCCAGGGGCTTGCCCGGTGCATCAAGAAGGTACCTAAAGATTTGCATTGGAGTTTACTGTTTCTTGATGTCTCAACATGGTAGCGCTCTAGTCGACGTTCATTGGATTTGAGGACGACTTGTTTGTTTCATGAATGGAGTATCACATTCGAATCCTGCTTCCTCGTCAGATTCACACCAATCTTGTTCGGCGCTAAATTCTACATGACCCTGTCGGGCATGGCAGGACCAGAGATAAATGCTGAACGATATTATGTTCAAGTTGGGGTCTCCTTGATATTTCACTATTTGCTTCTCGACATCATGCAACATTATGCACTTTTCAAACCCTTTCTCTGATCATTGTGTCACCCTGATATGCACTTCTCCGTTACATCCCTCGGTTATGAGGAAGTGGCGGTCTAGTGTTCCGACTTGCCAACTTTCTAAGTTGATTTTGGATAATCGTTGGATTTCCGACGTACTCCGGCCATTGTTAAAGAAGTATCTGATTCCTGCTCACCGTGGGTATGAGGACCTTGAGCAAATCTTCGGCGCTAGACCAACATGAGTCAAGGAAGTGAGTGATCTCTTCCGCGGAAAGCAGACAGTGAGTTTATTATTGGTGGAGCGCTGGCCTGGTGAATACTTCTTTCACAGAATCGCATGAAGAGCACTGGATCCCATTATCCAGCTTTCCGCAGTACTTGAAGGCGCTTTTCCCCTTAATTGTCTTTCTTTTTTGCTACAATCTTAGTTCGACTTTTTACTTCTATAGAAGTCGTTGAGCTACACTTTTCTCAAACCTTTGATGCATTCATGGACTTTTACCACTCTCTCATCGTGTAACGATGACATGCCTGGAGTACGTCGTTGTGAGGAGTAATAGGCGGACTGGTACTGGTGGGCGGCTGATTGTGTCGAGCATCGACCGGCGATGTCGAGGTTTTACCTATGGACTGGACTCCCCACCGAGGCGGCAAAGGAAAGAGCAGGAGTGGTAAAGAAGAGCCGAAGAAAGAGGAGAAGAAGAAAGACGCTGGGCCGCCCAAAGAGGCGAAGAATAAGACTGTCTGCCCCCCCAGGGGTGAAGAAGTCAAAAAGCGTTCGCTAGCGCGCTAACAAGCAGAAGAAGAAGCATGAGGGAGACAAAGAGACGCCAGTGGAGAATGGCGATGTGATGGAGGGGATTGAAGTTGACGGTTCGAATCTGGCAGTTGAATCACCTGCCACCGGCTCGACCGAATTGCCGTTCAGGCCGGCCATATACGAATCGCCAGGTTGGAGAGTATCCCCTCCACCAGCAGAGGGTTCGTTTAGCGCGATGCCAAGGAAACGAACCCTCTTTCTGCCGGTGGAGGGGATAGATTGGTGCGTGCAAGCTACGACGACCTCAACTAGTCGCCCGCGATGCTTGCGATGCTGAGAGATTTGGGGGGGATTGCGCATGTCTATTTGCTTGCCACCCGAGACGAGCTCTAGGCATACCATGAGCTGGTCTTGTCGCAAAGGGAGGCTGATGCAGCGGCATGGAGACGAAGGCATTAGGACATCCTCGCTCTCCAAGCATCCAATACTCTAGAGATTTTATACACCCTTCAAATCTTTCAGAGTCTTGACCGCCATAACATAACCGTATACCCGTTAGAATATCAATATCGTTCCACACCACTCAGAAAATGGTTGACCCATTTGAGGGACGATCTTAGCTCCACCACAATGTCCTCGGTTACGAGCATAAGCGCGACTGGCTTGAATTCACCGCCCTGGCTTCCATCAGAGAGGAGGAAGAGGCCGACAAGGAGGGCACCCTTTCCATCCTGGTTCGCTGCTAAATACAGCACAGCATTGGCATGTGGATGAGTGGTTTCTTACGAATTCTTGTACGTAATCAGCAGCACAGACAGAACGTAGATGCTTCACGGGATAGCAGACAATGAATGGCATTCTTGAAAGTAAATCTTCACATTACCTTGGCCTTGAAATTTAGAGCCCTACCATTTCATCTCGTCTTCTTCTTGCCTTTTCGAAAGTTCGCAGCCCACCTATAGACCAGCCATCTCAATAGAGCTTTCTTCAAACGTACCCGAAGTATTTAATATTAGCCGAAAACTAAGAGTAAAATAGCGGAGTCGAGCTTCAACCAGCAATCGACCGTTTGGGAGGAAGACCATATCTACACCTCGTTGCTTCAGGAGGTAAGTACACGACAGGAGCAATGGTACTCTGGTACTGGGGATGTCCGCTCCGTAAGATGTATACTGCTCCTTAAAGTATATTGCAAGTTTAATGAAAATAGGACCGCTAGACCCATTCAAGCACAGTAGTCTTATGGATCTAACTACGAACGTCTCAACCGCACCAGCACTTGCAGAAGTACCTTTTCAACTTCCACAGTCTCTATAACTTCAACGGTAGGCTTAACAGTCTCAACCTTGCTGAGAAAGTTCAAGATCGTACTAGTTTCTATGGTTTTGCGGTAGAATACTTTTCTATGTAGCCTATCATTCCCGATTTATATCGAGTTTCCGCGAGATCGATACTTCTGAAAAAGCCTCCACCAAAATCGACAGTTCTTTCCTACTCTGAAATTTCGAGCCAGACTTTTTTCCAACTTGAGCGTGGAATGGTCCCCGCCACGCATCAAAAGCTGGGTGAGGGTAGTCGTTTGAGTGCCGAAAATCCAGCAGGCTTGTCCCCGATACATGTGCGTTGACCATACAGGATTCTACATCGTCTTCCATTCTCCATGCATTGAAGATCTCTGCGGCAAAGACTTCCCAACGTTGACGGTGAAGGGTATTGAAGTGTTCGCCTTACCCTTGCCAAAAAAGAGGCTACGAGTGCCCCGGGCAAAGCGTCTGTCGAGAAGACAGCGCGGAAACGGTGCTACCGGAATGGACCACTGTAGCAGGATGGAAGACGATGTCTGCACAAAGTTGCCCCTGTACGCGAAGGAGAACTCGGAAGGTTAGGCTGTCTTTTCAGAGTGGTAAAGAAAGGCTTCTGAATTGAAGAAACCCTACAGCATTGGATTGAAGAGCGGATACTTGAGAATGGTCTTGATTTTGGTCCGCGATCACTTGGGGCGTGATGGCGAATCCATACTTTGAACCCACAAGTCCTAAGCCAAAGCCTGTGGCGATGAAAAGAGTTTTGGTAAATAGGTAATTGAAAGCCAGAGATACTGTGATTCAAAGATAATAGTTGTAGCGAGAATGATTGTATATCAATACAACCCGCGCTGTTCGAGATTCATGTAGCCTAGACCCAATAGCGTTAGCCACTTTTTACCACCGAGCTCTTTCCCTCGACCGTAGGCTTCACATTCGTTCATAACATAGACTAGCTTACATCAGTTGCTGACCAGTCGCGGCATCGCACAAAGTGTTGTCACGAACAGCCTTGCGATAACTAGAGAGGTCGGGCAGAACGGTCACCTTCGCACCGACGGCATCTAAAATCCCGGCATCACCATGGAACCCCAGGCACCATCTGGATCGTATCCTCTTCAAACGCAACCCAATGACATCGACCCTCGTCTGCAAGAGGCAACGCAAACCTCCATACCGTACGCGAACCCCCAACCAGGTGCCGACCCTAGCCATTTTCGGGTACCAAGTCTACCACGACCCCAGCATCAGCAGCAACACCACCATCACCAACAGCCGCAATATGCTCCTCCACCGCAATGGCCGCAAGAAGGCTTCACCTCCTACTATGGTCCCCCAGACCAGCAGGCGCCGTCAATCACTCATATGCCCCATCATCAATCATACCAAGCATGCCCAGAAAACTCCGAAGCTCCGTCACAGCCAGGCGATGGCGACTCGAAGCGCCCACGAGCATGTGAAGCGTGCCGCGGGCTCAAGGTAAGATGCGAGCCTGATCCGGGCAACGGACCATGCAAGAGATGCGCAAAAGCGAACCGCCACTGTGTCATCACGCCGCCCAGCCGAAAGAGGCAGAAGAAAACTGACAGCAGAGTTGCTGAGCTCGAAAGGAAGATCGATGCTCTAACAGCGAGCTTGCATGCTACCAAAGAAGGGAATGTCAGTGGTAGTGAGGACGGAAACTATGGTGGCGCCGACACCTCGCATATCAGTGCCATGGCTAGTACGCCCCAACAGCAGCCCTCACCTTATTCCGTCTTCGACAGTACCAACCGAAAGAGACGTGTCTCTCAATACCAACAAGACGGATATGCTGGAATGCTCACTGGGATTGCAGCGGCTGCAAGTGGTCAACACGCGCCCAACACTCCAAATATGTTTTCCAATCCACCCACACGCCCAGCTCAGGTGGCCAAAATGCAAGATTTTGAACCTCCAAGATTTGCACCCCCAACTTTGTATGAGAGTGCAGATGTCATCCACCGCGGCATCTTGCCCGTGGAGACAGCCAAAGAGCTCTTTGACCATTACAGTCAAAACATGGCACCTCAGATGCCACTAGTACCCATCTCCCTGGACACTACTGCCGAGATTATACGCATCAGCAAGCCCATACTATTCCTTGCCATCTTGAGTGTTGCTTCTGGCCAGAATCACCCTCAGGTACAAGCTGCGCTCAAACAAGAAACCAAACGCACGTTGGCAGACAAGATCATCGTCAGGGGCGAGAAGTCCCTAGAGCTTGTTCAAGCTCTGCAAGTTGTCATTGTTTGGTACTGGCCCGAGGCGAATGGAGACTCCCAGTACTTCCAGCTTGCCCACATTGCTGCTGTTATGGCCATCGACCTTCAGATTGATAGGAGTCCGAGAGGCGCAGCTAGCCAGAGCAAGCTCATTGCTATTCCTGGCCCCAAGTCGAGGTTCCTTGACACTGAAGCGATCGAATGCAGGCGAGCTTGGTTGGGTTGCTATTTGCTCTCCTCGAGGTAAGAATTACCAAAGTTCTCAAAGCCTGTTCAATTCTGTTGAGCTGATCATTGCTTCGCTGTATATAGTATATTGATGGGAAAGAGGCGGCCGAATATTGTGCGCCCTAATGCCTATCTCGAAGAGTGTATCGCCAAGGTCGAAAGATTTGACGGGATGATTGGCTCCAATTATACTCTTGTGCACTGGGTGAAGCTGCAAGTGCTCGCAGACGACTTGGCTACACAGCTTCTGCCAGATGACCTAGCTAGCGTCTCTGAAGCCAAGGTACGGAGTGCATACAAGAATTTCGAGAAGCAATTGAAAGACTGGGAAGAGGCAAAGAATGTACATCTTCATCCATGTAAGATGTCCCCTCCTTTCCCATATATGTTACAGGAGAAGACTATCGCTCACATTGCCACAGCTAAACTTACATTTGTGTTCAACGTCGTCAAGCTCTACATGCATGAGTTATTGATGCAGCACGAAACAGGACCTGAACCTCCGAAAACATCACGCGGTCGAGGCAAGAATCAATCCCAAGCTTCTCTGTCCACCCAAACAGCCCCGCCAAACACAGGCTTTACATCAATTCTAGGCATACTGGACACATTTCTTAGCTCCACTGTAAAGGAAATCCGCACACTTCCATCGTTCCAGTTCGCCCAAATCGCTCACGCGAGCCTCGCATTGATGAAGATGTTCTTCGTAGCTAAGTCAGACTCAGAGTTCAGCAAAACGGCGCCAGTCACTCAGGCAATGGTCGAGGGTTACATTCAGCGCGGTAGCGACTTACTCCGATCAACGGCAGCGGATGGTAAATCACTTGCTGCACACACATTCCTGATGGTACTTGATGTGATGCGCAGAATGTTCGAAGAGCACAAAGATAGTGACCTCCAAGCTATTCGGACACAATATGGCGGCATTCCCAGTACGAAACAAATACAAATACTTGATCTCGAAGAACCTTCAACGACACCGCACAGAAAGACGGTGCATGGACTAGAAGAGAATTCCAGAGGTGCGCTGCATTTGCTCAGCGAGGTAGCTATGGAGGACTCCAATGCAAATGGATACAAGGCCGAAGAAGCCCAGATTGGGAATTTGGCAGACCAGAGGCCAAGCGGGGAAGGCAGTGAGATGGCGGCGATGGGTCAGCTGATTGGGGGCCAGATGGGAACTCTCAGTGATGATGACTTTTTCGGGATCATGCAAGCATTGTGGGCAAGATCGGCTTCATGAAGTAATTTGGAATGAGCGTTCGAAGAGCCATATGGCGTCTACACAACGAAAATCGAGAAGGGCATATTTTACTTTCTCGGGATAGGATGAATGCTGGCCGTATTCCCTCAAAAGTAGGTACGCAATTGCACATTTCAAGTGGAGACGTCTGAAATTCGTCCTGTGTACCCTTTTGCTGAAGGACTTACTCAAGCGGAAGTACTGGTACGATATATATATGATTACATGCCCACAATCTTTTTTTATTATGACACCTTCCTTCTGATACCCTATAAGCTTGGGTACATTTCTCATGTCATGGAGCGATTACAAGCCCGTTCCAATAAGCTGGATTTCGGAGGATTCCACGGCGAAGATTTGGTTGCTGTGAGATGGATTAACATCCATGCTAATTAGGATGGGTGTGAGCAGGCCTCAGCTCCCCGCCTTTCAATATTTGGAATTGGCCCGCATAACGTGACATCTCCGCTCTCGAGACATCTACCTACACTATGTCGCGCACGCTTTTGCCAAAACACACCAGCAATAACATACCACAAATTGGCCTCATACGAACTTTTGAACGAAGAAGTAGATTCAGAGGTCCCATAACACCAAATCTAGAAAGGTCGGGTGAAAGCCCCCACTGACATCATCGCCGTCCTCCCCCCTTCGGATCATCCCAACGCTTGCTGTTCCTCAACAGTCTAGCTCAAACACATTCAGATAATTTGGAAGATGTGCGCCCTCTAACGGCCTCTAACGGCCTCTAACCATCTTCTTCTCTTCTTCTGCAGCAGATCCAAGCTCCAGCTACCGGAGATACAAGGCGGTGGCATCCCCGCCAATCAAGAGACCTTTCGGGCCTCTGGATGAAGCCGATCCATCGCTGTGACCTTGCTATTTGCTGTCCCCGAAAGTCTGACACTTACCTTGCCAAATATGGCGGGGGCGAACCCGGCAAGGTGGGGTTTGGGTTGGAAACCCGAAAGAGATGGGATGATAGAATATTTTTATATGAATCCGTGTCACCCTTGCCATTCTTAACTTTTTCAGTCACGACTCTGCAAAAACCAACCATACAGACAAAACCCGCCTTCCACGAGCCAATATCTACGTGTAAGCAATCATGACGACCTACAACGGAGTCTGCCACTGCGGCCAAACCGAGTGGACCACAAAGCTCGACGGCGAGGCTCACATCCTCTGGTAAGCCACACATGACAGCTTCACACTTGTCCACCCCACCTCCTCAAAACCACCAAGAGAAACGGTCACCTACCAAGGAGAAACAGAATGGCTAATCTCGAATCTCCTCAGCCACTGCAACGCCTGCAAGCTCCTCTCGGGCTCCGAATCCACCCTCAACCAAATGGCCAACGAGGGCGACTTGAAGATCACAAAGGGCTCCACCAAGACCTACACCTACTACGGTGACTCTGGTAAATCCTCTCCCCACTTCCCCAATCCAAGCCCTTGCCTCCCCTCTCCTCACATTTCCCCCCTGCCCCATTGCGCCGCACAGGCCTATTATTCAAGCTCAGGCTAACATCTCCCCACCCACAGGCAAGCCAGTAAACTGCTACTACTGTCCCAATTGCACATCGCACATCTACCACCACCAGACCGTCCTCGGGCCCAAGATCGTGGTGCGCACCGGTCTGCTCAAGGGGAGCAACAGCTTCCCCGTTGGGGCTGAGATTTTCGGCAAGGATAAGTTGAGCTGGCAGCCGGAGATTGCGAGCGATGTTTTCCCTGGTCCACCACCTTCGTAGGTTTCCTGATATCACGGGAGGAGGAGGAGGAGAATGGTGATGGCAACTTGATGAATTGCATGTATCTTTAAAGGACAACTCCAGAGTAACTTATGACCAATTCGAGCCTTGATAATTTATCAGACACCTGTGTTGACAGGAGCAGGTCTAAGTGTAGCTGGCTTGTGATACTAGATTTCAAGATTTCCCCTGGGAATCGTGGTAATGAGTGGGCTCTCGACGGATGGCATTTAAATAATACACCACACCACTAATTCAAATCCCCCAGCCGGACCTACAAGCCAAAGGCCACAAAATCTCTCAAAAGCCCTTTTGTTCTCGAGATGTTGGTACAATTCCAATCCGATCTTTCAGCAAAATTTCAAATCATTCTTTCCGAGCGGCGGCATTATATTTATTTTGGCAATGACACCGAAAGTAATCGAGTCAAGATGCTCATAAGCAGATTTCGAATCAATGTTAACGATCATCTTGCTAGAAATTTGATTATTGACTTTGTCCTACTCAGCATAGTGGGCGGGATATTAGTATCTATTCAGTATTCAATTAATGTGCTGTGAAGGGTAGGTAGTCTTCTCTATGTGACTGTTGATGGAATACTGACAGGCATGTTGTTTGTTGCTGTCGATTAAAATTACTCGAATAGGAGAAATCATGGTTGCCGGAAATGGGGAGTAGGCTGGGCGCTGGGAAGGTTGTATTCTATAGGATTAGTGATTTGGTAGACTGTGCAACAAGATTCTAAGTTCTAGGTAAAGTGTATGAAAGCACTTGTTGAATTAAATCGCAACTTCGAAAAGACCTTTTAAGCCTCGTCTTGCTCTCCCTGTTAAGCCGCTGATGGGGTGGAAGAGCAACGAGGAGATGGAATCTTGGGCAAAGGTGTTGGGAGTTTTCCGGTAGTAATCCCGTAATGGCAAATTTAACAGCTGTCCAGAGCGCTGTGGCTTTCCCGCTTGCTGCAGAGTCAAAAAAACAAACTTCGACTCCGTATTTTTTTAATCAAGGAGCAAGTAGTGTAACAAGAGGTGGTTTTTTTCGATAGTAAGAGACTTTAGATGTCGATAGAATCTCTCGAATTCAGCTCTAAGGCGGACTATATACATGGATATTCCAGGGTTGCTGTAGTTCTATATCTTACCCGAGAGCAAGCATACTGCTTTGTTGATTGATTAGCCTATAACCTCACCAAGCGTTGAAGAAATAGGGAATATATACTCCTTTGGCCTAGATATGAAGGACTATATAGTGATAGTCCGTCAAGTGAGGGGTCATCTACAACTCACTAGTTAAGACGCAGTAGCCATGCGTCGTCGAAAATATGAGCGGCCTTTTGACAATGCACGTAGATGATCATAAAGGTAAGGACGTAACAATCACAGATAGCAGCATAAGATGAAAGTAGAATGGGACGCTTAAAATTTGTATGTATTGATAGTTAAGAACCAAAATATTGGTTCAATAGTCGAGGACCGCTGCCTCAAGGATAGCGCGTTCGACTCGTCAAATCGTTACGTCTTCCACTGCTGGAAAATCTCGAATATTCTGATGGTTGGGAGTCTGGAGTTGTGTAGCCCGCATTTGAGAGGGAGAATGAAGAGCTTTGGACGGCCAAAGATGAGGCTCATGATTGTAAATCGTCCCCCCCACCAAACACAGCCAAACCACCAATTCAAATTCGGGGTGTATATATTATATACATATTTGTGATAGTGTGTATGATAGGGTGTATGTGATATAAGAAATATAGTAGTGGTAGTAGGGCAGTGCTAGTATTGCAGGGCCGACGCTGCGATGGATATGCAAGCTTCTTTAAAGCAACATACCTTAGACCACACTAGCGCTACTCCTTCGTCCCCTCGCCCATACTCGCTACCTTCTTCCCGTCCCTCTCCAACAGCCTCACCATTTCCATTTGAATATTGACGTGATAAGGATCCACCAATCTTAACCTCGCCTCCCACACATCCCCCCGCTTACATCCCCCCTCTCGCATCGAACCCTCAGAATGTGGCAACTGACACTTGACGTTCAACCAAGTCATAAACCCAGTCGAGAAGCCGACAGTCTTACCCGTCGCCCTCACTTTAAAAAACTCTGGCAAAGGCGCCTCTTTGAAATAGAAAGCCCGATGGAGCGCTTGCACGATCCAATGACGCGTAGCCGCCATTTTAGCAAATCGAATTTTTTTGTCGCTATGAAGGGCCGTGGCTGCGTAGTCTTCAACCGCCTGGCGGGCGAAGGGGAGGTAAGAATCGTCACTGCTGCCGGCGAGGGTGGTACCGGTCTCGGCTTCGTGGCGGAGGGCAGCTTCGATCTGCCAGTGCGCGTAGAGGTCGACGTAGCGGCGGAGTGGAGATGTCGCTTTGCAGTAGGCTGGAAGACCGAGGACAAGGTGCTCCAGAGGCGTGGCGGAGATGGCAGTCCGGCCGATGAGCTCCCCGTAGCGTAGTAAGTCGTGTAGGTCTGCGCGGCCGTTGCTTACGATTGTAGGATCTATGATGTTGCGTTTGAAATCTTCTGGTGATTCTGAGGGTTCTGGGTTGCGGAGGAGGCCGCGGTAGGGGATGGGGATGCCACGTTCGCTGCACCAGGAGGCGGCGATTTCGCCGGCTAGGACCATGAGGTCGCTGACTATAATCCCTACCTGTCCTGAGTCTGCCGTTTCTCGCTTTATGGTGATTATTGGGTCGCCTTCGAAGCGTCTCATGATTTCTGAATTGACTTGGAAGGGTCGAGGTACATTTTTGCTCAAGAAGACTTGTGGGTATGTTGCTCCGGAGTAATCTCCGGAGTAGAAAGCATGAGCACCATTGCGTAAACGCCGGCGACGGGATGCTGCTCCAAGGTCGGCTAAGGTACGTAGCTTGTCAATATGCGATGGTTGCGGTATCTCGCCCATTTTCGGATTGAGGTCCTTTGGCATAGCAGGTATCTCGCCACCAACAGTCAGTAGAGACGCCGTTTCGGATTCCTCTGATGCAAGTATACCAAGTCCACGACCCACCGCATTGGGAGTGAAGTAATGGACATTCTGTACACGACCTGGAGTGATCTTTTTCTCGAGTATGTCCCCGTTGGTTGACATTCTGGCGCTGAATGTCAAGCAAGGACGACCACTGTCGAGGCTAAAATAAAGGCTGGTCGCAGATGGATCGAGCATGGGATATTTGCGTTCTGGAAAGTATACAGACTCGGTCAGCTGAGCTGCGTATTGTCCTATAGGAGACTGCGGAGCGAGGAAGGCAGAAGGGTTCGCAACATGAATGTGGACCCAGTACTCCGAAGGACTACCTTCGACAGGTTCAAGGGATACCCCATCGTCACGTTCGAGTGTTTCAGCACTGTCAATGCAAAACACTGGCAGATCACCCCAGTCTTTTCTTAGAATTTCCATGGAATCTGTTGGCGCGAATGAGCCCAGGGACAGCTTGGCCTTAATTCGCAGTCGAGTCGTCTCTTCTGATACAGTGTCGTGACCTGGAAGTCTGAGACTTCGCATCTTATATACTGTCCTATTTTCCCATGGCGTGATAACGCCGAGTTCCTGAAGGAAGGTGTAGCCAATTCTCTCATCAAGCTCGAGACCATCGTACAATCCTACTGCGCGCAGTATCATGGGGCCCAGAGAGCTCAGGTTAGACATCGCATTTATGTATCGTGAAGTAACCCACGCGTCAAGATAACGGATGATGAGTTTCTCATTTTCGTCGAAATGGCCAGAAAGATAATCTTTATACGTCTTCAGAAACGGCTCGATAGGCTTGATTTTCACTGAGCTAGGACCAATTCCACCGTTGACAGAAAGAGGTCGTGTCAGCCGACTTCGCTGTATTGTACCCCGGGCCTTTTTGACAAAGCCAGCGATTGGATTCTGAGATCGCGTTTCGTTGAGTGATGCAAGATCCGCTGTTGATGAAGCTGTTACGTCTTCCAAGATATTTTCTTGGAATTCTCTTACCCACTCTCTGACTAGTGTAATACTTCTCAGGCTCTGCTGAGGCATAATTTCATATCTCGGATTCTGTCGAAAATTCATTGTGTCGAATGTGATGTTCTGCGCCGCTATCAACGCTCTGTGAACAGCCCATAACATGGGCGGCGTTAACTCAGCAGCATCTTTCTGCAGAACTGTCATAGAAATCTCCTTCAAGCTTTTGCAGGTTCTCCCCGCTTGCTCGCGCCAAGGGGCTATCAGCTCGTAAGCACGATTGAGCCTGTCAGCGTGCGTTCGGAACACACCGTCCGCTGCCTGGTTGAAAGCAGCCATCTTTTCTAGGAGTTTTGTTCCGGCGTCACGGGGAGCGTTCACAGCTATGGGTTGGAGGCGATTCAACTTCTCCTCTACAACCTCGTTTGCGGGGAGGTACGGTAAGATGTCGTTCAGGTCGTCAGGATGCACGAAACGTGAAACAGCAAATTTCACGAGGGTGACTTCTCGGTGAACCCATTCGCCTCTCATTGTGTATAACTGGCACTGGCTGACGAGATTCTGAACGAATATGGCCAGAATGGGCTCAGATTTTGTACTCAATTCTACCAGGTCGCCTCGTCTTAGATACACATGGTTTTGGAAGATGTCTGTTACACCCTCATCCGGATGGAGGTCGATGTGTCCATCCTCGTCCATGTCGTTATCTTCGGTTATTTCTGTGAAACTGTCGTCCTCCCCGGATTGCGTGAAGATGTTCTGGCTGCCCCTGGAGGAGCTCCCGAGCGGTGAGCTGGCAGGTGTCATTTTCTCTGCCTCCTTGTTCTGTTGCTCTTGCCAAAGTCTAAGATGCTCTCGAATGCCAGGACCAGAGGTATCGTCGAAATTTGGGATTCCTTTAGCGATGGGTGGGTCAATCTGAGCATCAGCAGGAGAAGGCTGGGCCTGTGAGAAATTCAGTACGTTGTATCGCTGAGTGAGTCAAGAAGGCTCACAGTGGCAGTGGCGTAGTGCCTGGTTTGAGTCGACAATTTAGACTTTGGGTACGGCATTCTCAGCTTGCCAATACTCCATGGGTCTACGATTCCATGGCCATGGTAAATTCTTGGCTCCACGGTAGACTCTGTAGATTTTGGGCCTAGAATCGAGGTAGAGGGTTTGGATTCATTAGAAGAGGACAATCTTGATGGCACCATATCCCTGAACGCATTAAGTACGGATTCTAGTTCTCCGTGTAAGGCTTGCTCTTCTTCTGGCGTCTGGCAAGACTCTTCCTTTGGTGGGCTGTTTTTGCGTACTAAATAGTTTGCATCGCAATGCTTAGTGTTGCCCACTCGAGTTTTGCGGATGTTGCTGGTATGTACATGCAGAATTTTGACCTGGGGAAATGTTCGCTTTGGAGTAATGGTAAGACGTTTGGTTAGTTGACCGCCTTTTGGAGGTGCTGTATTTCCTTGCGTTGTAGAGCTCTGTTCTACGTGTGCGGAAGCTCCTTGCATTCGTGACGAATCATGTTCCCCCTCCAGGGTGATTCTATCCGGCTGTATGGCCCATTCGCCTCTTTCATTTTCAATAATATCGTGCTTCGGCTCTCTCTCAAGGTCTTTGTCCTTGGTCAAAAGGAGAACTTTACTCTCCTTGCGGGTGATCTTTCCTATCCTATGAAAGTGAATTCGCGGATCGATCGCGGAGCTAGGCAGGAATTGAGGAGCGTTGTCCGGTATTCGAGCCACTTGATGGTAACTTATTGGAGAACCAAATATACGTTTTCTTATAGGAGGTCTGCCTTTGGGTACGGGCACATCAGGCTTGTTGCTTGACCTGGAGCGCCCAGTTGTTTCTGTTTTCAGTTGAGGAACAGCCTCGAAACCTTGGGATATCTCACGACTTCCGATCGTCGAGAAGAATAAGCTTCCATCTTCCTGACCATCGAATTCAGGTTGGCCCAAGCCAGAGCTGTGACGAGGAAGACCTCGTGAACAGCGCCAGCATATTCCGCTGGCTCTCCTGGCATCGAGGAGAGCGCGGAGTCTTTGCCCTACCGACATCTACGTGGGCAGCGAGCTCGAACAGTGGACAGGGTAGTCTGGTGAAGCTGGGGGACGTTTTTATTTCCAAGGCAACGCTAGTATTTAGTATAAAATAGCTTCCTGCATGCCCCCAGGCTAGTTTTCTCCCGAGATTAGTACGTGTCGCCCATAGTAACAGCCGGAGATGCGTTGCTATGGAGCATGCGCGTCGCCATGGGGCAAATCCGCCATGAAACCATGGGGGCATGCTGTCGCCATGGGCAGGAGCTCCGCTATGAACCTATGGGGGCATGCTGTCGCCATGGGGCAAGAGCTCCGATATGGGCAAAAGTTGATGTGGAAGTGGGATGAAATTTATATTACTGTCGCCATTTATCGCTATTATTTGTATGTAGCTGTCGCCTAATCCTAGGCCTAACGCCCTTACTGTTCACCTTACTGTCGGTTCACCCTTATTATAGTCCCCGCTCTTTACCTACTTACTAGGCTACTACGTCGTCGCCCTTAGTATCCCTATACTCCTCGCCGTCTACGTCCTTATACTGGGGTAGCCAGTCGGGATAGCCCTTAACTGGCGGAGGCTATATATAGTCCTTTCCCTCCGCCTACTCCCTCTTTACTAGGAGATCCTTATAAGTGTAGTCCTGCTCTTATATATAGTCCTGCTCTTGTGTATAGACCTACCCTTGTATATAGTCCTCTTTTACAGCTACCGCTGAGGTTACTGTTGTCGTAATTTCCGTTACTAGCTCCGATATAGCTGCGTTGGCGGCTTCTTGTCTAATTGGTGCGGTAATAAAGGTGAGGTTACTAATGTAGGAGGATATAGTGGAGTTTCTGGCTTCGAGGTTAGAGGAAAGGAGGGAGGGAGGGGTAAAGCTGGCGACGGTAAGGTATATAGAAAGGTAGGAACGCGACGGTCGTAATATTTTATTTTTAACTGAACTTGGTAGATTAGTTTATTTATTTACTCCTCGCGTCTCTGATTCCTGGGCTATTGGCGATCTAGTACTAGCTGCAGTAGCGGTGCCTTGGAAATAAAAGACACCCTGCTGGGAGGGTGGCCCGCCAAGAGATTTCACCTAGCGCCTTGGCATGTTTCCTCCGCAAACTCCTCCGCCCTGATCGTCTCAACTTCTAGACTCATCACACATCACCCCAATGTAAGTCAATCCCTGATACTCCAGACTTTCTACAAATATGATGAGATACAAAACAACAGCATGTATTATCCGAAGGAGCATCATGTGGCTTCTCCAAGAGACACTACCATTACCTGACTCTCTCGACAAAACGAGTTGTGCTTCCTTCTCGCCTCAATGGAAATTGCTGACGCGTCGTTGTACCTCATAGATTGAACCGCTGAAATGTCTAGCAGACCGCCCGCAGGCCACTTCCGCCTCCTCTACTTTGCGTCCGCCTCAAGCTACACAAGGAAGTCCTCTGACGATTTCCCCGCTTCTATGCCAATGGGAAGTTTGTTTGGCCTCTTAGAGAAGCAGTATCCAGGCATCACAACCGCTGTATTGTCAAGCTGTGCTGTTACGCTGAATCTGAACTACATTGACATCAAGCAAGATGATGAGGCGGTCAAGAACTCCGCAGATTACAAGGGAATGATGATTGACGAAGGCGATGAAGTTGCCATCATACCGCCTGTGAGCGCAGGCTGATATCTGAAGTGAAAGATCTGGCCTAAGCAAACAGCATCTTTCATCGCTTAGTATTCATGGCCTGCGATAGAAGTTAGCTACTCTATCTCCAGGAGCCCGTACTTCCCACCCGTCTGCTCCAAGGCCTCCTCGACCATCTCCATGATCGCCAACACCTTCTCCTCTTGCAGTCGCTGGCCTACTATCTGCACAGCCACAGGGAGTCCATGCATCTTATCAGCATTATAATGTTGATATGCCCCCTTTGCAACGCCATTCAGATCCTTAGATAGGAACGTCGCAGGCAGCTGGTCAAGAACCTTATCTACATGCGTGACGGGCATAACACCACATGAATAGTCGAGCTGTGATAAGCATTAGCATTGCGACGCGATATTGACGCCACTTGGATGACCTACGAGATTGAATAAGAATGTATATCCGCAACTGCTCACTGCCTCCCTCATACCCCAATGCGGTACTGCGGGCGTTGCATTGACCGGTGTCAGCATGAAGTCCAGCTTCTCACCTCGCCACCATTCGTGCCATTGCGCCTTATATGCTTCCCTCTTGGCCACCCATTTCCACTGCTCATACGCGCTCTTCTGGTGCCAGTCCTTGAGCAGGCCAGCCCAGATATCATCTCGCTTGACATACTTCACCCAGAGGTAGTAGAGATACTTGAAGGGACGCGGTATCTTCATATAGAGAGACATCTGGCGAGCTCCGGGGTCATTCGTCTCGCCAGTGCGGAAGAAGGAGAGGAAAGTCTGGCAGCCATCAGCGTTTAGAAGCTGAGAAGCTATCCGAAGAGCGGTATAGGGAGATGGTGGATCGACGTCAATCAACTCGTGACCTTGAGTGCGGAGGGCGGAGACGGTTCGTTCAAGTGCACGAGCACAAGCTGGTGCAGGATCCACCACGCCTCGAGCACGTCAACCACATATTCCAAGATATCCGTCAAATGGATGGGGAAGATTACCATCTGTCCTCATTACTCCTATTCTGAGTTTCTTGGCCTCCTCTATTTCTTTCTCGACTCCCTGTCTCCATTCCAACGGATGGACACTATGATCCCACTTCCACGGCTTCATCTCAATCAGACTTCTCGAGAAATACACCAAATCTCCCAACGTCCTTGCCATCGGACTGAACACACTAGGTATCCCCTCCTGTCCAGGCATACTCGTGTTCATACCCATTTTCGGCCATCTGCCTGTACTACACCTTAAAGAATAGATACCGGAGAAATGCGCCGGAGCGCGCACTGAGCCGGCGACGTCGCTACCGATGCCAATGCGACCACCCCCGTATGCTAGCAGAGCGCTCTCACCACCCGTGCTGCCACCGGGCGAGTAGTCGGTATTATGAGGATTGAGGCAGCGGCCCCAAACATCGTTCGAGGATTCGAAGGAGAGGAGGGTAGTGGGGAGGTTGGTTTTGACATATGGGATTGCTCCTGTGATATTCGTTAGGCCAATGCTGGCGTATACGTCTAGTACAGATAGAACAACCAGCAGCTTTCAATATTTTCACAAGTGTTCCATCTTCCGCATACGGCTTGCCAACATTACACGAATATCCCACACTAACATCAAATCCTCCAACCGCAATACTATCTTTCAAGCTCACCGGTATACCTGCCAATGGCCCTTTCACATTGATCTCGTCTACCCATTTCTCAGCTTCTGGGAACATTATTTCTGTAAGGCAATTCGTCTTCTCGTGCGCGCGAACCGCGATCTTGCCGTAGCAGCGCAGTATGTCGACAGGCTTGAGCACATCTTTGTGCACGTCTTGAACAAGCTTGGAAATGGGCTTGGAGAGGATAGAGCGATCGGAGGTGGAGATGGGGCTGGTATAGGCTGCGGGGAGGTTGGCAATACGCTCCATGCGCTCTGCTTGTTTGTTTTGGCTAAGAGGGGTCAGATGGTGTAGATTTAGGGGGTTTGGTAGCTGACCATGCTCGGCGGTGCTCGAAGTAGTCGAAAGGTGGCAGCATCTTGAGGTTTGAGACCTTAGTAGGCCACCACAGATCTGAATGGCAAGCAGACAACCAGCAGTTGAAAGGGAAGAGCACTGCTGCTGCTGCACGAGATCAACGTTTCAAGGTCCACCGAGGCTGCGATAAGATAAAGAAAGACTAGCTCCTTGGCACGTTGCTATTCACATTAGCTCCATTCTCCTATCACAGCACAGCACGGCGAGCTCTCGTCCATTATCGACGATACTCTGAAGGCTTCTCCCGCTGCCATGTAGCAGTAGGTCTTCATCGCTACGAAAATTGGTTTGTTCGCTACATAACAGAAATCTTATTTTCGCATGACTCATCTATTAAACTCTGAAATAACTTTGAATTGCATGCCTTTCTGCATATACCTTTCAAAATTGCTGCATCGAGACCGTGTTATCGTTTGCAGTCTTTCTGACCTTTAACATTCCAATTAGACCCTATCCACCATCTCTTTCTTCGCCCACAAAATGTGGTCCCCCTCAAAACTTCAACCCCTCACAACATCAGCCTACACAGACTCACAAGTCGACCGTTATCTATCCCATATCTTGCTCCCCGCCCGGTTCTACCGCAGTGCTCATCCAGCCAAAGACATTCACTTCCTCAATGCCTTGCACACACATCAAATTATCCTGCATACCCCATGAGAATCTATCCATCCATTACTCGAAAGACCACAGAGTGTCCCTAGATCCGCAAACCATTTACGAAAAGATTATGCGTGGAAATGGCAGAGAGGGTTACTGCATGGAAAACACCATCTTCTTCAACCATATACTCCGCGCGCTGGGGTTTCAAGTCTGTAGGTGACATTAAATGTATTGGCTGTCCGTATTTGTACTCTTTTCCCAGTTGCACAAAAACTTCGAAGAGCGTATCACTCTCAAGCCATGCCCTCACGCCTCCTTTCCCCCGATAATATCGGCAGCACTAAATCCCCAGCTTCTTAGACATAGCCGGTGCACGAGTCCGACCGCGTGCGAATGGCATACCACAAGGCTACTTCCTTGGCTGGTAAACCTCCCTCCGCATCAGCTTATCCAATCCCCAGGTCGTAGTCCCAACGGATTTATCTCCAGGGATCACACTGTCAACATCGTAATGCTCCATTCGGGGACCCAATACATGGTCGACGTCTCCTTCGGCGGCGACGGCGTCACAGCACCGCTACCCTTACTCGAGGGTCATGTAAACCGAAATATCGGCATACAGGAGCTAAGGCTTGTCTACTCCACCATCGACGAACAAGTCGACAAAAGCCGTAAATTATGGATCTACCAATATCGCAACCACCCTTCGAATGAGTGGAATTCCTACTACTGTTTCCCCGAGCTGGAATTCACAATGGTAGATTTTGAAGTCATGAATCATTTTGCGAGTACGAGTCCGGCTAGTTTTCAGACCACTACAGTAGTAGTTGTTAAGTTTCTGAGGAGGCGGGAAGATACCTACGGAAAGTTGATGCTCGTTAATGGGGAATTGAAGAGGAATACTGGGGAAAAGACGGAGTTGGTAAAGAAGTGTGAGACTGAAGGGGAGAGGGTGGAGGCGATGAGGGAGTATATTGGGATCGAGTTGCCGGAAGAAGAGAGGGAGGGCATACGGGGGATTGTAACCGGACTTGGTAGAAGTTAAGGCTGCGTGGTGAAATTTCAACGAAGTAGACCGAAGACATAGCTGCGAAACAATAATGGAATTTGTTTCCTTTCGCCAAGATCTTTCATGTAATAGCTATGCCGTTTTGCTGGCTTGCTTGCTATTCCCTTTTCTCTATACCTTCGTCCACAAATGGATGATTATTTTGTAATCATCTTAGCCATGAACCCCGCACCATCCTTCCAGCCATGGCCCCCAAAATTCACCTACCATCGACTCCCACGTCAACCATCGAGTGGGTTTGCTGAAACCAGAAGGGTTGAGCGAATATGAGGGACTTCTATGATGGGTTCCGAGATTTTCTGCAAGATGAGCCGAGGGGGACGATGGTGAAATCTGGAATGATAGACTCGTTGACCTGGCTCGGCGAGGAGATTTGATGTGATGGTTGACATAAGACGAGGTGGGCTGTGGCAGCTGATTGGTTTGGTGGCGATGATTAGGAAGGCTCATGAAGGGGTTGAAGAGGGTGAGGATTGTGATTGCTAAAAAATGACCTACAATCTGAAGAATGGACAGTACCACAGGCTGACTACATGCCAGAGGTGCGAGAACTTGGGTATGATCCTCAGTGGGTTGACAGGGTACCCTCCGACCAACGAAAGTATAGCGGTGACTTTGATGACTGGGCTTACCCAATGAACGTTCTGGCGCGCTTCACCAATGTGTATATGAAGATCTCCTGGGGGTTTTTCTCTGATAGCACCGCTTCTGCCCGAAGATTGTCAAAAATCCTTGAATGCCAGGTCTAGGGCCTACATGGTGCACAAAGAGGTCAATCGGATCGAACCATGGTTGGACCAAATGTTCCAGGCATTTGGAGCAACAAGAATTATATTTAGCAGTGATTGGCCAGTATGGAACATCGAAGGCGATGGTAACGGTGTCGGGTGGATGAATTGGTTTACCATTCTTAAGCACTGGGCCGAGAGGCTCACGGCTTATGAGCAGGACTGTCTCTGGAGGCTGAACGCGGCTCATGCATACAACATCACTCACAACTATCTTGCAGGTGTGCGAAGAGGAACATCTGCTGGCATTAGGCTTGAGGCTCCAAGAGTATGAGAACTAGACTAAGATTCTCATCGTCCAAGTCGGAGAGGACGAATTACCTTTGGAGAAGTGACGCTTGCGAGTCCCCAGCTAGCATTATTGACCCTCGACCCTGCTAACGTCCACAAGATGGGTTTTCAGGGTCTTGTTCTCAGTCGGTAACATGAAACGTGCTGCCAGTCGAGATACCTTTGGAGTCTTGTTGTCATACCTCAACAGGGTGAATATCACGGTTCGTAGAATTTAGTCACACCAAAATTTTTGCAATCGTAGCTCATAGCCCCGTACCTAACGCTAATACCGACGAAAAACCCCACCCTATACATAGGAGAATCGTCTAGAAGCCATGAATCGTAAAGTCATCGAATACGAAGACAGTATCGAGCTTGGTGGGGTCATAAGGGTTTACGGGCATAGACAACGCTTCTGATCACATGATCAGCCCCGAAGTGGAATAGGTGGATGTGTGAGATAGTAGACTTGGAGAAGGGAGCGCACGTACAATGGCTGATACGCATGGTGTTTCCGACTGTAGATGGCGGAACGAATCTTTGATGTCCACGCTTTTACTTCCTCGAGACTCCACTGGAGGTCCGTTAGCTATGATCCCTGTTCATGGTCAGAAGACATGGAATGGCTCATTCACCCCTAAATACTGCGTCAACAGCCTCAGCGTCCACGGCTCGATCCCCTCAATCCAATGCTGCGCATTCCACCTCCCGATGTCTTTCAACCTCGCATCAGCAGGCCAATCACCAATCGGCCATTTAAATTTTTTCTCCACCACATCCACAAACCCCGCCTTCTCAATATTCTCTTTCAGAAACGGCTGTATATCGATCTGCTTTCCAAAATTTTTACTCGATTCGTGGGCAAGGGCAGCCTGAGAATGAAAAGCGTCGTCCATACTTATGGAGCCGTCGTCGGCATGTAAGACGGGAGAGATTTCGGCGTGTTCGATGTAGCCGCCGGGTGCGAGGTGGCTAATCCGGGAATTCGTTAGCTTGGGGGTTCGGAGTGGAGGGGTAATGACTCACTCAAAGCATTCTTTGTAGAAGGCGGGCCAGTCGGCTATGCTGGCATAGAGGAGTCGAACGTGCACGTAGTCGAAGTGGTTTGGAGGGTATATCCATTCGCTGCAGGCGTCGTCGGTCTCGAAGCGAAGGTTGGGAGGGAGGGGGCCGCGCTGGCAGGGTGAGAGGTCGGTTCCTGCACTGTTTCATTAGCATAAGATCCCAGATTGGTGGAACGATGAATCGACACGCACCGATCACATCTGCGTCAGGGAATTTGTCCGCGAAGTCCCTGAGACGGTCAATTCCCCTGACTATCTCGAAAACAGCACGTCATACGAGGCCCATATCCCAACCCCAGTGCCAATGTCTATGACTCTTTTCGGTTCGTTCAGAGGAGTGAGGAATAGCCTGTCGTTGAAGGTAAGGAGGAAGATGTGATGCCTGTATGAGAAAGTGGCCTATTAGCAGTGGTACCAAGGTGTTAGGACGAAAGAAACCGCAAGGAGGAAGCGTACGCAATGACGTCCAGCCGAAGAGCTTCGTCGTCATGGGGAACCCAGTATGCACCGTCGCCTGAGCAGTCAGCATCTATCAAGGTCTGAAATATATGTATCTGTTATGTTGGGACGAACGGTAGGTATGGTATCTTCTGTTGTTCTCGATTTTGAAGTGGTTTAAGGACTCTGCAAGGGACATTCGGCTGGGATATTATCAAAGAGTATTCAATTAAGAGCGAAGAGCGAACGCTTGCTTACGACGAGTCGCCGAATATCGAACTTCCACTCTCCTGTTCATCATCCTGGTGTATTGTCAGTCGCTGACAATCAAAGTATCATGGGGAGGTATCGTCTCACGATGGGAATTTCTATACTGTCTGAAGCCATCCATATGAGCGGCGAGTCCTTCATACAATTGGTCTATGTTGGCCTAAGGGAAAGCGAGGACAAGTATAGCGAGTCGTAGTAAGCTCGCCGGAGTCAGGCTGTCAATCGTCTGAATTAGAGTATTATTATAATCAAGAAGAAGTTCACACTGTATAAATGAGAAAGTAGAATGGCAAGGGCGGTGTCTTGTCGCCTAGACACATCATCAAGTCTAGTGAGGGGACTATCATGACCGCCTTCTTTCGCGATTGGTGATTATGGCCGTTGGAGGGGTTGAATTATAGTGGTCCGAGAGTTTCAAGGTTCAGCAGTGAGGGGAGCTACCATTTCTGGGCGCTGGAACAGATTCTGCCTGAAGATCCAACCGGGTGGAAGCCAATCACGATAGCTAATTTACCCTAAGAAATCAATTAATCGACCTAGAGCACCTGGTAACACCCTAAAGCATGCAGCCAAGTCAGGCACGGGAACAGTCGGTAAACTCTCCACAGAGTGGGGATTGCTCCCAGGCGATTTGGGCCTGCTCGACCGAATTGTCGGGATTGTGGATATCTGGTCCTTGGGGCAGTGAAATAGTAGGCCGCTTTTCATTATACATTTATACCAAGCACCTCTATCTCGTCCATGGGAGGGATCGAACCCCCTACGATGTCCAGGTGTGGCGAGAACGTCCGATGTTATAGTCTCCTGCAGGTTCGCTGCAGCAGCGCAAAGTCAAACCCCCTCCGATGCTGTCCACGTTTACACTTTCTCTTGGGATCAGAAATTAATATCCGGAACGCTTTGCTGGTTTAGGCTTTTGCTTGGTACTCAGAAGTTACAGTCTTCAGCTCAAACAGCAAGTATTGCGGAAGAAAACTGTGGGATACCGAAGTCGGACGAAACTGAGATCCCGAACAGGGCAGTGAAAGGTGTTAACTTCGTAAACTGTTTATTGTTTATTAATCTATTAAGTCCATCCATATCCTCGTCTGATAAACAGAGTGCCAACCCAAACGCCAGAGTCTATGCATCGCTCGCTAATGTCAAACCTGAAATGACTGTCTTTTTTCTTCGCCTCGCTTCCAACTAACGGCTTTCTTCGCACCAGTACCGAGACAAGCGGCCTTGTTCTAAGCCATGTCTTTGGGAGGAACAGTCTTGCTGCGGCGCCAGAGGCATACACTGCAAAGAGAGGAAAAGCAGAATAAAATGCTGAAAGTCGTTAGCTTTTTGCCAAGTTATCTTCACAGATCCCACACTCACCAGAGAGCAATGCTCAGGCCCCAAATCGCTTTCATTTCATAACAGGTTACCCTGCTTGCACCCACCCAATTGCCGTACACCACCTTACCTCCATTGTTATGGAGCTCACTCTTTAGCTCGCTGCTCAACTGAGCAGCCGATTCAGCGACGCTATTGGAGCCAATCACTTGGCAATTCAGGTAAGAGAGCGGCCGGCCGACCACAATCGCAATGACAGACAAGGCAATAAGCATCATGCCGTCGAATGCGGTATTGATCAGGTAAGGTAGGTAGTTGTCAATGTGTAGGATGAAGGTGATGGCGCAGTAGAGGACTGCTATACAAGTCTAGGAAAGTGGGTCAGTATTCATGCATAGTGGATAGGTGAGTCATACATACAATGCTCAATGTGCCAACGAGTTCTGCCGAAGGTGCATCATTCGCGTTGACCATCTCGGATATGAAGTTGGCTGCCATGCCAATACAGCCGAGTAAGGAGATGACTTGAAGCATGCGAACGATCTTGAAAGTTGCACCAAGAGCGCCATAGTCGGGTCCAGCCATGATTTAGCTGTAGTTGATTCTATCGAAGAACAAGAGATGATGCGAAGGAAAGAGTAGGAAGTGTAGACTATATGCTTGGTGATCGGACCGCTAAGCTGGAATGTGAGTGGCGGCGGTGAAAAGCCGAGGCGAGAGATGGAATGCTGTAGAGATCGTGTGGTAGCAAGATGCAGACGGAAGCAATCGCGATCTTGCAATGAATGTTGTAAGGAAATGGACAAAGATAAGGAACCTATGAGACGAAAGACGAAAGACTTTGAGGAAATTCGTAAGAGACTGTATTTCTGATGCAGAAGAAAGACATGTAGCAGGTACCCAGGCTAGTCTTAAGTATACAAAGCTTCCAGCCTCCAACATTCGCATTATCCTAGCAACCTGCTTTCTTCACGATGTTTCTAAAGATGTATTTCGTATCTTTATCTAGCAGTTTCACGCCATTTTCGAAACGTAGCCTCTCAGCCAATTGTAAATGAGGCTCTTTCGGATGCTACCGAGATGGGCGCTTAGCTACCGGCCTACAATTAGCGACCTAACGGCGACAAGCTATGGGCCACTGAGGTCGTAGAAGCCGTATAACGATACCATGGTAGAAACAGGCTCTGCGATGGCTAGTATAGTGCCCGTTGCCGTGACTTTGAATAGAAAGGAAGCCATGGATCGGACCGTTTCAGGGTCATCCGCGATGTCGTGACGCTGGTTTATTTGCGTGTTTACCAACAGCATATCAGAGGAGATATCGTCTTGTTCTTTGCATAGCTGATCGAGATGAAAGGGCAGGATCACTGGCGAGGTGTATCAAGGATGGAACACAGCTGGATAATCCCATCCGTAATTAGCCAGCGCATCGCCAGCTCACAGAAATAGAGCGTCATCATGAATTCCTTACAGGTCTTTCGCTAAGCCATCTTTGAGCCAACTAGCAAGGTTGTAGAGATCGAAGTCGGCAGGAAAGGATGGACCAAGAATCTGGTTCACCATGAATGTGCCAAGGAGCTAGCTAGTCTTTCTTATCGCACTTTAGCGTTGGCGGGCCCGAGGGTGCACACTAATTCCGGCCACGCGAAACTTCTTATATCCACTCACCCAAATCAATTGGAAAAAGTCCAAGGAAATCCACAGATTTGGATTAGATCCTAGAGGTAGCACTCGTCTTAATTTTAAGTTCTGATCCCCACCGTGTGATGAGGAATTAATTATTGAAAGTCTGTATTTTTGGTGGTTTAGGCGTGGCTGGAATTAGTGTTTTGCCCCCTCTGAAGAACATCTTTGATTGAGATGGTACAGAGCGTTCTGACTTCGCGTGAATAACGCTCCTCAATCAACGGAAAGTGCGTTGGAAATATTTCAGCGCCTCCAAGCTGGATGATCGCTATATTGCCTGTTCTCATGAGGCGTTAATTAGGCTCGAAGAAGGTCTACTTGTCTCAACCTGACTCGAAGACGAGGCTGATATTAGCTCCTCTAAATGGTGAGGCGCTTGCAAACGCTTACCGCATAGATCGAGAGACCAGATTCTTGGAACTCTTATATTCCTCAATTCCCTTCACCCAATCTCCTAGCACAAAACAGTCGACTTCAACCTCGCTCACCCTCCTGTTCTACAGAGAGGCCCATTGGGTGTATTTACAGCTTCGCTCTCGTCCCGTCTCACTCCCCTTACAAAATCTGCTCTTTGATGTCCCCGGACTCCTCGGCCTCATGCTCCAGCTCGACGCTCGCATACCCGCCTCTGTCACATGACTATATTTCTGGCAACCTTGGGCTGAGACAGCTCAATTCGATCTTGAGATTCACAAAGACTCCGTCCGTACTAGTCTATTAGTCTTCTGTCATTGGTATCGACGAGCTACGCTCAGCGGTCTCGACTTGCCCGATGTTTTTCGCTAGTAGAAATAGTGCTATTCTGGTTCTGATATTTGACGTTCAGCTAGCGCGGTAAAGCTGTAAATTCCCCTTGCGTACTTCTTTACAGCACTTTTGTATCATACAGCGGTTTCGCACGAGATTACGATACGGGGCATTCTAAGTGCAGAAAGTGCTTAGAGTGCTTGTTGGAATCGCTCCAAAAATCTGACGTGAGCAGGTGCCTTACTGTTAAGCCGCTCAAATGACAATCCAGACGCACCTGATCTAACACCTTCTCCGACTAAAAGAAAAAACAAACACTCCACCCATCCGGCACCTCCACAAGATGTCCACCGCTCCGTTGACTATTTCTCTTGCGCTCCCCACCAACGTCCCCGTCTTCATCTCCATCAGCATCACTGCGAACCTCTCCAACACAAATGGCCAATCCGTCTTCCTCGACTGGCCTAAAATCACCACGCAAGAGCCTTTCTTCCGCGCCCGCATCGCTTAAAAGTTCTCGGACCCCAATTCCTCAGTCTTCAAGATTGCAGACCCTTTTCCTGAGGGTTTACTCGCTTGCGTGTCTTGGACGCGAGTCGGTGCAGATGTAGACAGAGAAGGCAGGGATAGGCACTCCGCTGGGGCTCCGGCGCCGCCAAAGAGGGTCAATACGGAATTCCAAGGGACGAGAAGGGTGATAGGGTTGGAGGCACAGATGAAGGGCGTGGATCAATTTGGTAAGTTTTGCTGAGAATACTTCCTCCCTCCCTCTAAAGGCGAGGAGAAGTGTCGTCGGGAGGGCTGAGGCATTCTTACTTTGGCTAGGCGTGAATATAGCGCTCTCATCGCTCTACGTCGCTCCTGCCTACCAGAGCAAAGGAGTCAGCTCCCGACTGCTCCGCAATTGCCTGAAGAGGCTGACAAGGCTAGTCTACCAGTGTTTATCATATCCTTCCCGGGAGCTCACAGCTTCTACCATCCATTTGGGTTTAAGGACGTGAGCCATTTCGATGCTGATATAAACGAGTGAGGCGAGAAGTATCGAGGCTTTGGTGCATATAGACCTTGGGCGATGCTGCGGGAGGCACGTCTATCTGTTTGACGGAGCTAATGGTTGCTTTGCTGCAAGCGTTGGATGACCATAACGATGGCGACCCCAACCTTTGATGATGCTTCTTTGTACGTCGAATCCGCAACGCAGGAGCAAACTGCACCTGGGCTTCACATGTGACCACTTTTTCTCTTCCCATCCATATGCAGGGATTGTGACGTTGAAGTTTCGCACAGAGTGCATAAAGGAGGTGGGAACGTCTCTACACTATCCACAGTTTCATACCTCTACCAGTATTTGGGCAGCCAGCGGCCGAGAATCAACGGTATTCGATATGTCAAGCCGCACACGATCGTTCTATCATGAAGTATTTTGTCGTCTCCTCTCACTCCCTCTGTGATGGAATTCCGAGGCGACACGTTACACGTTGTCGAAGGCCCTGAGGCTTTGGACATGTCATATGTGACGATAACGAATATATGAGACGGTTGAAGGGTGATCGTCATTGACGCTCTTAACCAAGCTTCTGTGGGTCGATCAATCGGTTGCGCCTTGCCCATCATTCACGGCATTCAAGACTAAGACGAGCCTGGCTATGACTGTGCTGATGTCTTTGCAAGATCTCTTTGTGGCGTAATAGCCGCCGGAGCCTCGATCGCTGCGTCAATCCCTCAGACGCGCCAACAGACCATAACCTGAGGCCTGCTCGATGTTTCTTACTTCATCCGAATGTTCCCAACCATTAGCCAGCGTGCTATCAAGGACCAATACATATGTTTATTTGACATAAGAATATGAGTACCGCAGCCGTCCATTACGGGTACTAAGGAGACGATAACGCGAATCTCTGCTGCATCCCACGCAACCCGCGTTGCGCTGTGCGCATGATTGGTTCGAATAGTATCAGGGTTCGCCTTCAACCCCCAGTAAGCATGGATCGCTACTCAAAACAAATCTGCTTCGCTCTCTTCAAGTTTCAAGGGCTGGGCAAATTTGCAATGATAAGGTCTCTTGTGTGTGCGTTGTTCAGCTGAAGAAACACTTGATCGCGATCTTGACAGCCCCCATTCGCAGAGGCTCTATGACGGTTGTATGATGACACAGCCTGTTTCATGGACCCTTCAAGCTTTGTGACTGCCGTGAACTACGTTCTTTACTGTGGATCTCCCGTGTCTTTTATTGCTTTGGTTTTCGATTGCTTGTCCGGGCTCTTAATCCCTTACTCCAAACCTTTCTCATCGATTGCCCAACCAAGAAACACATTCTTTACAATCAGAATAGGCTGCCGCCATCTGAAATACTACTAGCTCACTTGACCCACATGAGATATTCATTATCCAAAGCCAAGTCAACAAACAAAACCTCGCCCTGAAAGATCTCCACACCTAAAACCCCCGGGAAAGAGAGCATATTTAGGGCCTGCTCAAGATGCCCTACCCCATGGCACGGACAGCCGACCCCGTCCACCTCAAGAACTTCGACCCCAAAACCTTCTACCCGGCCATCGGCGTGCGCTCCGACTCCGATTCCCTCTCCATCTATCCCTCATCCTCAGTATCTCAAGCCCAACCGCAAAGGCCCCCAATCACACCATCGTGCGAGCCCCCACCCACTAGCCATGAGGAGAAGAGGAGCTGATGCAACAGGCAGAGATTCATTCCTTCGTCGCCAACGTCAGCGAAATCGGGTTCGCATATGGATGATCTCTATTTGCTTCGTTGTTGCTCTTACGATTTTGGTGGCATTGTTTGCGTGGCTGGGAGTGCATAATTGGTTTAAGCGTAATGATGGGGGGAAAGGCATCGATACTTGAGGAAATTGATCGTGGTACTGGATGCGTGAAGACGAATGATACCATACATTGAGCAGGGCGTTACAACTGGTAGATCATTGAGAGCGTGGAGTCTTGGAGGAGGATACCATGAAGTAGCGGCATATACAAGGTGCTTGTAAGAGATGGGATTGGTAATAAGTTGGTACATTTTAGGGCATTCATTTTCTTTACCTCTTAGCAGGCAATAGATACCCTTGAGCTTCATCAACCTATCGTAGTAGCGCCTCACTTTTGCCTAAAAACGCCGTCGTAGATGCTCTACTGTGCGACTAGGTTGCCTGTCGGACAGCCCTTTCGCTCTGTCATCCTTTGGTACTTCACAGCCCTTGTCCCGCACAGGATAGAGTCAAGCCTTCATCAATACCGCTTCCTCGTAGGCTCAGGGCTCGGACTCCTCGTTAAGCTCCTCTCATCTCTGCCTCTCTCCCTGAGCCACTTTTTCGTGCCCAGCTCCAACTCCCGATCCAGCTCCGGACTCGGCTCCTTCCGATGTATGAAATTGCAGAAGCCACCTCTAACACATCCTTCCCCACTATTGAGCCTACAACACGCTTCTCGGAAATCTGTGACAGGACTGAGTTCGCAGTAGATAGGGCGCGCAGCGTACCAGCGCGAATTGAGCGCATCGCAGGCTTTTTGTGCAGAGTCCTCGTATTTGAAGCGGGCGTAAACGTTGCCGATGAGATCTATCAAGCAGAACGATTAGCATTCATCCAACCATCCAACAGCCAAAAGAGTAGGGCAACACATACGATCATTATTATTATCACAAACGACTACCTCCTCCGGCTCTCCATACTTGCACATCTCGCACCAAAAGTCCTCATAGAACGCATCGAAGTGGTTCTGCAGCTGACTCGGATTCATCTTGTTCTTGGGATCGTAGGCTGGGTTTTGGTAGAGGTTGGGGAGTAGGATGGTTTGTGAGTAAGAGGGTTTGACGTGTTTGCGCGAGCAGCGGTCGCCGTGGCGGCAGGCGCCGATTTTGTAGTAGAAACTGCAGTTTACTTTGTCTTGTTCAGTGCCGAAGATGGAGGCGAGGTAGCTGAGGGTATTAGCTGAGGGGGTTGGCAGGTGGGAAGGGGGGCTTACTTGGCCATCTTTGCGGTTTCGCTTAGGATTTAGAGGACTGGGAAGTAGAGGTTGTGGAGGGTGACAAAATACTCGAGAAACAGATTTGGAGCTCTCTGCAGCCGCTAGCGCGCAAATTCTGGCTGACAAATCAAACGCCGAGGCGTGACACCCATTTGCCTCAGTCCCTCAGACGTGGTGTCACACCAAGCCCCTTCGGGTTGATTAATGCTTACCTTACCTTAGAAGGGGTCACCCCTGAACCGTCCAAACCGCTGAACCGTCCACTCGTAGGGCTGAAGCCCGTAGACCCCCGATAGAGCGCCCTAGAACGCGTTGCTTAGGCCACAAGACCGATCCCCAGAAAATT